>OLIL01000017.1_pt1 | contig 235545 bp, 179 predicted proteins | sample 1609701 | NCBI WGS metagenome assembly OLIL01 (sample SAMEA4350146, study PRJEB24818) | metagenome | biome: human; feature: gut; material: faeces | place: Denmark | collected 2013-09
AATATATTAATGTACGCTCGTACATTATAATATATGTAATACGCATATAGATTATACTACTATATAGGTGATGTATATTTTATGTGCGATGGAATAGAATGTGAGAAACGACTAGTCTAAACGATCGATTTTTCTAGTCATTTGCAAAGGTACGCGTTTCTTCGACACTTACAACCCTTCCGCATTATTTTTTTATCGCTTATCCTCTTTCTTATCAATAGGATAGGTTATCCTTTACGAAACAACGGATTCTTTCAACAAATCTCCTGTTTTGGCACTAAAAAAACGCAAGATTTAGACGATCGTTTAGACTAGTCGTTTTGTACCCATTTAGGTGGGATGCATATATAAAGAGCTTTTAATTAACACTAGTATTAATATTAATTTTAGAATTATGAACAAAAAGTTTTCTACTCTTTTGGCGGGAGCTTTGCTAGTAACCGCTTTTTCTGCGGGAGCTGCTAATGTTGCTCCTAACGATGTGAAAGCTGGAGAGTATTATTTGATTGGTAATACCACGGATGGTTATTTGACAATCGGTAATAACTACAACCAGACAGCAAAAGACTCCATTATGTTTATTAATGCTCAAGCTGATGCTGATCTTTGGAATTTAACCAAAGCAGGTTATGATGAAGCTACAGGAGTTCAACGTTATACCATTAAGAATAAGAATGGTGTAGTTCTCTCTGTAGCTAAGAGCGATAAAGCTCCTTTCAGTATCCGTGGAGGTATCAGTGAGTTTGAGGTTGCGGGTACTACTGCCACTGGTTACTCTATTTCTGGAGCAGTTGCCGCAGGTAAGGTTCTTTCTTTGAAGAAAGCAACTTCTTTGACGGAGACCCTTCCTATTAATGCTTCTCCGATGGCTACTTATAATATTGAAGATCCGGGAACAAAGACTTTGGTTGCAGAGGAGATTTCTGATTTCTCTGTATTTACATTGGTCGCTGATCCAACGGTAACGAAGAACCCGTTTGATGGAGTTGTTGTAAGAGCTAAGGACGTTACAAGCGCTGGTCAGGCTTGGATTCAATTCGAGGTAGCTGATAAGAAAGACTTCTTTATTGGTGTCGATACTACTTTTACTACGATTCATAACCAACAAAATGTCTTTGGTGCGATTTTAAAAGCTGATAGTACTTATGCTGTGAATGAGAAACATACTGTAGGTAATGCAGATTTTCAGTTGTTCAAGGTTGTTAAGGATCTGAGAACAGATAAGATGACATTGACTGTTAAGTCTGCTCCGGTGAAAACAAGAGCTAATACTAGTACTCCATTCAGTATTCAAAATAATGCGGTGTTGAAATATGCTAAGATAGATAACTTGAATGTATTAACAGTAAGTGTTGATACTCAAGGTTCTGCTTTGGCATTTACTCAAACTCCGGGTACTCCCGCTAGCTTGCCTAACGGTGCTGGTGTTTATTTCTTGAAGAACAAGAATACCCATAATGCTATGGGTACTGCTAAAAACACTAACTATAATAAATACTATGGTGAGACTGTTACAGACTTTATCTCTTCTATCTCTAACGTGAAACGTGAAGGTCAATACTATGTGGCAGAGAAGGATGGTCGTTATGCAGTTGTTAGCCGTATGCAGGGTGGTGACGCTGTTACGAATTATGCGTTGGATGGAACTGCTGATTATCGTGAGATTTATAAAGTTTCTGATAATGTATTTACTTTCAATGGTACAGATACGATTGAGTTTGTTTATGCGAAGGAAGTAACAGAAGCAAAAGATCGTTTCTTAGGTTACAAGTCTTTCACGAAGGAAGAGGCTATGAATGATGCTTTCGCATTGAATTTGGTATCGGGAACTCCGGGTGTTGATGGTTTATACGCTTATGCGAAAGATTCTTTGATCTCAATTAAATCTACTGATTTTGATGAGGCTATCAAGTTTAAGGTGCAACCGGTAACTTTATATAGTTATGCTGTTAATGGTGGTGTGATTGATTATAGCGATGTGAAGTCTACCTCTACTATTTACAATAATGGTGGTGCTCAAGCTTTGAAGGATACATTATCTGTATCAATGTATACGTTGAGTGAACAATATACGAATAATAACTTTACAAGCAATGTTAATGGAGTACTTGCTGATGTTAAGTTCTTAGATCGTACACCTGTAGAATTTGTATTTGTTAATGGTGATGAGGCTGGTGAATATTTGATGATACCTGCTTATTCTGTTGAACACTATAGCGCAGCTGTGACAGAATCTTCTCCTGAGATTATCGAAATGAATAATAAAGTCGTGTTTAATGTGAGATCATCTGCTTTATCTTATGTGGAAAAAGATGATGTACGTGATGATTTCTTCAAGTTTGAAAAAGCTCCGGCTCCGGTTTACGCTAACTTAGGTGCTCCTTCTCATAAGATCCTTTCTTCTTCAGAAGGTGATGGTAAGGCTCTTTCTATGAATCCGACTACATTGTTCGCAGAGGTTAAGACCGCTGAACAAACTCCGTATATCGATAGCTTGTTCGGTTTGTGGATTGATACAGCTTGCGTGAAGGATATTACAAAACCTTTATATTATGTAACAACTGGCAATGGCCTTTCAGAGGTTGATCGTGAGGCTGGTTTTATGTATTATTTAGTTAATCCGTTTGATTCAGCTTATGTAGCTAATGATAATGGAAATAGCGTTGCTAATACAGAAAGTGCATATTTGTATAAGGATTATAATAATAATACATATGCAAAAGCTGCTTTTGTGAAAGCAAAAGTATATGGTGCAGATTCACTGACAATCGCTCGGTCAAAAGCAACTGCTGCTGATACGTTGAAGAACATGAGTGTAAATCCTGCGGCTATGGCATTTAGAACAACTGCAGCTACTGATGGTACAACTAACCTGATTGTAGAGAACACTGTTAATGTATTCAATGGCCAAGATGTTGATGATAATCAATTGTATTATCCGCAATCTTTCTTCTTGAAGGTTATTAACAATGTTTTAGTTTGGTCTTCTGTTCCGACTGACGCTCATATGTTTAATGTTGCTGCTACTGAATTACACCCGACATCCAACGATAACGTTGAAGAAGGAGCTTCTGCTATCTCTGTTATCGCTAACGATGGTACTGTAACAATCCAAGGTGCCGCTGGCAAGTCTGTTGTTATCTCTAACATCTTAGGTAAGGTGGTTGCTGAGACAGTTCTTTCATCTGATAACGCTACAATCGCTGTACCGGCAGGTATCGTAGCTGTAGCTGTAGAGGGTGAGGCTGCTGTTAAAGTGGTTGTTAAATAATTATTTTATTCGAAATGATACAGTAGAGGCGGGCACGTCCCGTCTCTATCTAAATATATTTAATTAAATAATTTCCACGCAACAAAGTATCCCGTGATGGGGGAACGTGTGGTTAATACTAAAGTAAAAAAGTTCTTCCGATAGTATTTCCGTGAGGAAGGAAACCGGATAAAAAATCAGTCCCGACGGTATTCGTATCGTCGGGACTTTTTTATGGTTCGGAAAGCTTTTATATAAATAAATACGTATATTGCGGCAAGCTTATAATTTTAGAGTTTATGGAATATACCTTACTGATACTTCTATTACTGATCATGATTTGGATAAACTTACGTAATAAGATATCCAAATCACAGGAGAAGACGGAGGAATTATCGAAAGAGATCGCTGCCTTGCGTAGACGTTTGGAGAATAGTTCGGAAGTTGCGGACGAGATAAAGGAACCGGAGCCTGAGATCTTGAAAGAGTCGGAAGTTTTCGTACAACCTGAACCGGTAAGGGCGATTGTCGAACCAGCGAGAAATCTTCAACCCCGGAAGGAACGGAAGCCTGTCAATTATGAGAAATATATCGGTGAGAACTTATTCGGTAAAATCGGTATCCTGATACTCGTCTTGGGTATGGGTCTTTTCGTGAAGTATGCGATAGATAAGGAATGGATAAACGAGACCTTGCGTACGATCCTTGGCTTTGGGATGGGCGGATTACTTCTATTCGTGGCTTGGCGTTTGAAGGATTCCTATCGTACTTTTAGCTCTTTGTTGGCGGGAGGCGCTTTTGCGATCTTCTATGTAACGGTGGCGATCGCCTATCATTATTACGGGCTGTTTAGCCAAACGGTCGCTTTTATTCTGCTTGTGCTGTTTACCGGATTTATGTCGTCTTTATCTATACTCTATAATCGTAGGGAACTGGCGATTATCGCTTTGGTGGGTGGATTTATCGCTCCATTCTTAGTGGGTAGCGGAGATGGAAGTTATTGGGTGCTGTTTACCTATGTCATGATCTTGGACCTAGGAATGTTCGGGCTATCTATCTATAAGAAGTGGGGGGAATTGCCTGTAATTTGTTTTGCCTTGACTTGGATCGTCTTTGCGGGTTATACGTATGCTGCGGATCTGGATTTGATGGGAAGTGTCCAATTAACACATTTACTTATTTTCTCTATTGCCTTCTATTTGATCTTCTTATTATCGGTCGCTTCCATCGTACGAATCAATATCCGGGGGATCAATCAATATTTATTAGGAGTGATCGGATTGAACAATTTTGTATTCCTGTTCTTTGCCCTTTGTCTCCTGCAGAATATGGAGCTTGAGCGGAATTGCAAAGGTCTGGTAACCCTTTTTGTTGCGGCTATTAACTTCGCTCTTTTCTTTTGGATCAAACGGAAAGGGGAACCTTTCACTTTCTTGATGCATACGTTATTGGGTATCGCTCTTACGTTCGTATCGGTGACGATCCCGATCCAACTGGAAGGGACCTTTATTACCTTGTTTTGGGCTTCAGAGGTAATGATTATTCTCTGGTTCTATAGTCGTTTCCGTCTGCGGGTTTACGAGATATTCGCTTGGGTACTTCCGGTCTTGACGCTGGGCTCTTACGGAATGGATGTCTTCCACGGATGTATGGAGGCTCGGTACGGAGATTCTTCCCTATTTATAAATGGCTTGTTCGCTACCGGTATTTTTACGGGGCTATCGTATTGGGTAGACGCTTGGTTGGTACGTCCGACAAGGATATCTACGAAAGGGCCTCTCTTGACGGGATGTGTCGTATTATATATAGCCTTTGTTTTCGATTTCTATTCATATGTAGATCCTTCGATCGTGTCCTTTAGCTATATCGAGACATTTACGGTGGCGGTTTTATTTGCTGCGAATGTTTTATTAGGGAAAAGCTATTTGCCTGTGTCAAGAAATGCGGGGGGATACGGACTACTCTTGGGGCTATCTTTATCCCTGTTCGGAGGAATGTCTTTGTGGGTCGGGTATGATGATCTCTTTATTCCCCGGTTCCTGCTATGGGTTTCCTTGCTTTTAATCGGGGGGCATATTTTTGTCTTGGGGCGGTACTATTATAAGTCATTTGACGCAAGAGAAAAGCGTACGCATGGGATGACCTTATATATTTGTTTGCTGTCTACGATATTACTGGCCGTGGGAACGAATAATTTGTTGAATCAGTTGGGCTTGCCGGATGAATTAAGCGCAGGTTTCTCTATCTCGTTGAGTCTTGCCGGTTTTATGCAAATGGCGGTGGGAATGCGATTGCACCTGAAAGTTGTCCGGATGATTAGTTTGGCCACCTTCTCGATCGTATTGCTAAAGTTGGTGTTGGTAGATCTGTGGCTCTTGCCTACGATCGGGAAAGTGGTCGTCTTTATAATCTTGGGAGTTATCTTATTGGTTCTCTCCTTCTTGTATCAGAAGTTGAAAACCGTCTTGTTCGATGATAGCTTATAGGATATCCGCTAGTTTCTCCAGCCCCATGCTATGAGAGCCTTTGATCAAGATATGATAGCCCTTTAACGGCTGTTTCCGAAGCTCTTCCACCATTGCCTCCGTGGTAGCGAAGGGGGAGAACTCTTTGCCTACTTTAGAGAAATGCTCGCCGCAGAGGAACACCTTGTCGAACTGGCCTTTCTTGATCTGTTCGACAACCTCCGCGTGTAATTCGTCGCTAGTTGGTCCAAGCTCGCGCATATCTCCAAGGATGATGGCTTTAGGCTGTACGGGCATGGTGATGAAATTGTCCAGAGCTACTTTCATGCTACTCGGATTCGCGTTGTAAGCATCGATAATCAATTCGTTATTCTCGGTTTTCTTGAATTGGGAACGGTTATTGGTTGGCTCGTAAGCGGCGATAGCACGACTGATACGCTCTGCCGGGATCTTGAAGAAGCGGCCTACGGCGACGGCGGCCAATACATTATCTAGGTTATAACTACCGATCATATGTGTTTCGACGGTATGCAACTTTCCTTGTTGCTTCCAATTGAACACTAAGAAAGGATCGCAACTGACTACCTGTCCGGACGCGAAAGCATCATCCTCGTTTCCATATGTGATTTGTTCGATGCCTTTGGCGATAGACTGAAGGTACTCGTTCTCTTTCTTGATAAATATCTTGCCTTTGGAGCGACGGATATAATCATATAACTCCCCTTTTGTCCGGATCACACCCTCGAAAGAACCGAAGCCTTCCAGATGGGCACGGCCTACGTTCGTGATGATGCCATAGTTAGGATGGACGATATCCACTAATTCCTTGATGTCTCCCGGATGGCTGGCGCCCATCTCGATAACCGCCATCTCATGGTCATGAGTCAATCGGAGCAAGGTCAAGGGAACGCCAATATGATTATTGAAATTTCCTTCGGTATATAGCAAATTGAATTTCGTTGAGAGTACGGCGGCCAATAACTCTTTGGTCGTGGTCTTGCCATTCGTTCCGGTAATTCCGATGATCGGCAACCCCAGTACCTTGCGGTGATGGTGCGCTAATTGTTGCAAGGTCTTCAGCACGTTATCAACAAGGATCGTGCGTTCGCCTATATAATAATCGGGATTGTCTATGACGGCATAGACACAGCCGGATGCCAAGGCTTTCCCGGCATATTGATTTCCATCGAATTTATCGCCTTTTAAGGCGAAGAAGATAGAACCCTTCGGACAGTTCCGGCTATCTGTCGTTATTTGAGGGTTATGTATAAATAAATCATAGAGGTCGATAATACTCATGACTGTATCGCGTTAAATATTTATTCCTGTCTAATTCGGGGCAAATGTAGCAATTAAATAAAGAATGAAATCCCCAAAATTCAACAATTCTAGGATTGTCTACAAGTCTGCCTGAATACAGTACGGCAAATTGCATGAACATCCGTAAGTTGGTCGTCCGAATATCCGACCAACCAACTGCTTTCACGGCAGGCTTTTGGGGGACAAAAAACATCAAATGTCAATCAGAATACAGACTGTGCATTATGGCATCCCTGTAAACATTTCCTTCGGGAAGTGTGACTGCAGAGAAAGCTTCTTGAACCTTATAAACCGTTGTACAATGTTCTTCTATTATACCCAATGGTAATATTTCTCCATCCTTACAAACATCAGGAGAGACCATATCGTATGCAATGAAATGAATTGACGCAGGTTGATAAGGGAACGATGGGATTTTTTCTTTTCCTCCTAAACGTTCAAGCACACGGTCGTGCACAGGTTTAGGAGAAACAAAGAACAAACCCGATTTACACAAATCCTCTCGTTGTAACACTTGCCCTTTGTATATAAGTTGGGAAATTATCCGCTTGTTTACATTCTCCCAGTTCAAGCCAACGGTGTCACCGACAATTTCTCTGCCATCAATCAAGGCTTTTCTTGCGGTTTGATAATTCCCGGTAGTATCTATAGTCTGAACTTCAATAGCCGTAAACTCGACCAAATTACCATGTTCATCAAGACGAGCAAGAACCCAATCCACAAAATACGCTCCTGTTCCTTTCCTTTGAGGCAGACGAAGTTCACCACCCCATCCTTTACCAAAAACGGCTATAGCGCCACCTTCTTGTTTTGCTTTCGCCACAGCAATTCTCCCTGCATACAAGTTGAATTTTAGTTTGAACGCTTTATATGCTATATTGTGCAACATGGCATAGTTGTCTGCATAAATCCTAATAGGACAACATATCACATTTGGAGAACCTGATGTTTTTTGTCGAATACTACAGACTCCTGATGGCACTTGCGCACGAGACAATATTTTCACACAAGCAGACTTTGTAAATGGACATATTTTCTTTGCGGCGGTTCTAAGTGCCACTTCTGATTTATCCTCTGCTCTATAACCGAAAAATTCTGATATATACCCCGACATTTATTCTTGATTTAAAAGATTTACAATGGATAGACCAATCGCTTTAGCCAATAATGGGGGAACAGCATTTCCAACCTGCGCAAACTGTTCCGCAGTATTTCCATAAAAGACATAGTGGTCGGGAAAGGATTGTATTCTTGCTGCTTCCCTCACAGTAAACGACCTATCTTGGGAATAATGAAAATATGCTCCCCAATGTGGGTCGCATTTTGTCAGAATGGTAGATGCGAGGCCGTCAGGGCGAACACGACCATATCGCATAGTATGGTCTGATTTGCGTGCTTTCTGCATTCCTTTAGGAAGCAAATCATGAGGAATGTCAGTCCAATTCCCTCCGGGTTTGATATATTTCATCCGTTTCAAATTAGTTTCTGATAATCTTGGGGATTCGTGATTATATACACCCCCGGAACCAACACGCATCATTTGCTGATACTCACATCGAGGCTCTATAAAATAATCTTTTACCGCTTCTCCTTTTTCTCCACATTTTAGAGGAGGCAAATCTCCTATAGCTTCTTCTACCGTAGTAAATTTCGCCAAACTTTCCGAAGTTGGAAGTTTCACCAATTGTTTACCATCAAAAGTAGTCGTGAAATTTGGGCGAATAGGAGCATGAAATAAGGGGCTGGGAAAAGCGTCTGTTGGCACCTCCTTACCTCTAAGGCCTATGATTATAGTACGCCATCTCATTTGCGGAACACCATAATAAGCAGCTCCTAATATACGCACATCGGCGCCATATCCTAATTCAGCCAACGCTTCAATTATGGCATGAAGTGTTGCCCCTTTTTCAAAAGACACAAGACCGGGTACATTCTCTATAAGAATAGCCCGTGGAGCAAAAGCATCCACAAATCTAAGGTATTCACGAAAGAGATGATTCCTACTATCCTCTTTGCTGCGTATTGGAGCATTTATAGAAAACCCTTGGCAAGGTGGGCCGCCCGCGATAAGGTCAAGTTCCCCTCTTCTTACACCTAAATCACGCAATATATCATAAGCGTCAACAGTGCGTATATCTGATGTCAGGACTTTGGTCCCGACATGGTTCCTCATATATGTCTGAGCATATACAGGCATGACCTCATTTGCAAAAAGACAATGAAATCCTGCTTCAGACAAGCCTTCAGACAAGCCTCCCGCACCAGCGAATAAATCTATGCATCGTGCCATATTATAGTGTTTGATGTTTATTTGGTAACAATAGTTCTGTTTGGCTGATGCCCTTAGCCTCCAAAGCCTCTTTTATTCTGTTCATGTTCACGCTCTTTTGTCTAACGAGCACAAAGGTGCAAAATTTTATTTGGTATCTTATTCGATTCTCAAAAGAAAATGCTAATTTTATGCATGAATAAGGGCTGTTTGACAGAAATGCAACGCATATCACAGAATTTGAAACTGTTGCTAAATCATTACCTTGTTCTTTGAGAAAAGCTTATAAATAGCTTATCCTTATATATTCCTATTTATATGTCGAATTTTATTTGAGAAACCTGTATCTTTGCTGGAAATAAGGAAAGATCATGTTAGATAAAACGCTCAATATTAGAGGGACACTTACTTCTTTAGCGACACCGTTGGTGATGGGAATCTTGAATATTACTCCTGATTCTTTTTATGCGGGCAGCCGCAAACAGACCGAGACCGCTATCGAGGACCGTATCCGGGAAATCTTATCGGAGGGAGGGGATTGGATAGATATCGGGGGTTATTCATCCCGTCCGGATGCCGCTGAGGTTACGCCGGAGGAAGAGATGCGCCGTTTGGAGTTTGCCTTACATATATTAAATAAGCATTACCCGGATATCCCGGTGTCCGTAGATACGTTTCGTGCGGGGATTGCGCGTCGTTGCGTAGAGGAATATGGAGCAGCTATCATTAACGATATCTCCGGCGGTGAGTTGGATGCGGATATGTTCCAAACGGTAGCGGATTTGAAGGTGCCTTATATCATGATGCATATGCGTGGAACCCCTCAAACTATGCAGAGGCATACTGATTACCCGGATATGATGGAGGAGATCATGCTGTACTTTTCCCGGAAGGTACGCCAGCTTCGGCTTTTAGGGGTGAATGATATCATCCTCGATCCCGGCTTTGGCTTTAGTAAGACGTTGGAGCAGAATTACCAATTGATGAGCCATTTAAAGGAGTTCTCTATTTTTGAGTTGCCTTTATTAGTTGGAGTCTCCCGTAAAAGCATGATTTATAAATTACTGGGTGGAACCCCTGCGGATAGCTTGAACGGAACGACCGTATTGAATACGTACGCTCTCTTGAACGGCGCTAATATCCTTCGTGTACATGATGTGCGGGAAGCAGTGGAAGCCATTCGCGTCATAGGTCAAATGACCAACAAATAATTTTCAACTTTCAATTCTCAATTAACTATGTGGATGCATTTCGGTATAAAAGACTTGATTGACGTATTGCTGGTGGCTTTCTTCCTGTACCAGACCTATAAGTTGATGAAAAGCTCGGGCACATTGGCTATATTCAGTGGGGTCGTATCATTCATCGTCGTATGGATCTTGATCTCGCAGGTATTGGAGATGCGGTTGATGGGGGCCATCTTGGATAAGTTTATTAGCGTAGGTTTCGTGGTTTTGGTAATCCTTTTCCAAGACGAGATCCGCCGTTTCCTGTTGGCGTTAGGTTCGCACCGGGGCTGGAAATTCCTAGGAAAACTTTTTTCCAAACGAGGAGACGACCCGGAGAAAGAAGGGAAGTTTGTCGCTCCTGTTGTCTTGGCCTGTATGAATATGGCCCGGAAAAAGACGGGTGCCTTGATCGTGATCCAGCAAGATATGGACTTGACGATCTATGAGCATACGGGCGAGATGTTCAACGCCGATGTAAATGCCCGCTTGATCGAGAATATATTCTTTAAGAACAGCCCGTTGCATGATGGTGCCATGATCATAGCCGATAACCGGATCAAGGCGGCCGGTTGTATCTTGCCGGTCGCCCAGAACGCCACCCTTCCCAAGGATATGGGATTGCGCCATCGTTCCGGTTTAGGGATGTCATTGGAAACGGATGCCTTGGTCATTATTGTCTCGGAGGAGAGAGGAAAGATCTCCGTGGCCCATAAAGGCAAGCTAAGTGTGAATGTGACAGCGGAAGAACTGCAACAAATACTCTCTGGGGAGCGGGAAGTGACGAATTACTGTTAAAAGATCTGAAACTGGTATCTCTACCTGTAATTCTTTTGCCTATTTTGTAAACTCTATATTGCATTATGCCTAATTTTGTAGCCGGATTACGAGTACAATTATTAAATAATATAAAATATCTTCCGCTATGGATTTAATGCAAGACATTATTGCGCGCGCTAAAGCTGACAAGCAGCGTATCGTTCTTCCCGAAGGTACTGAGGAAAGAACTCTTAAAGCTGCCGACCGATTACTGGCCGACGGTGTAGCTGACATTATCTTAATTGGAAACCCCGCTGAGATCAAGGAGTTGGCGGCTGGTTTTGGGTTGAACCACATCGGTGAGGCAACCCTTGTCGATCCGAAAAATCACGAGAAGAAAGCCGCGTACGCAGACTTGCTTTTCCAACTTCGCCAAAAGAAGGGTATGACTCCCGAGAAGGCTGCGGTTCTAGTTGAAGATCCTTTGTTCTTGGCTTGCCTGATGATCAAGGCGGGTGACGCTGACGGTGAGATCGCCGGCGCTGAGAATACGACGGGTAATGTATTGCGTCCTGCTTTGCAAATTGTCAAGACGGCTCCGGGCATGAAGTGTGTTTCCGGTGCGTTCCTTATGTTCACGCAGACTCCTCAATATGGGGATAATGGTATTTTGGTATTCGCTGATTGCGCGGTTATGCCAAACCCGAACGCGGAAGAGTTAGCTAGCATCGCTGTCGCTACCGCCGCTACGGCTCGTAATATCGTAGGCGTTGAGCCTCGTGTGGCTATGTTGAGCTTCTCTACGAAGGGTAGCGCTTCTCACGAGATGGTGGACAAGGTAGTGGAGGCTACTCGCTTGGCTAAGGAGATGGCTCCGGACTTGAAGATCGACGGAGAGTTGCAGGCCGACGCCGCTTTGGTTGAGGCTGTAGGTAGCAAGAAAGCTCCGGGTAGCGAGATCGCCGGTAAAGCGAATGTTTTGGTATTCCCGACTTTGGAGGTGGGTAATATCGCTTATAAGCTGGTTCAACGTTTGGGTGGCGCTGAGGCTGTCGGTCCTATCCTTCAAGGTATGGCCGCTCCGGTGAACGACTTGTCTCGCGGTTGTTCCGTAGACGATATTTATAAGATGGTAGCGATCGCTTGTAATCAATCCATCGGTTTGAAATCTGCAAAATAATAGATAATCCTAACGACTTAATAATATGAAGATTCTAGTATTGAACTGCGGTAGTAGTTCTATCAAATATAAGTTATTCGATATGACCTCCGGTGAGGTTATGGCTCAAGGTGGTATCGAGAAAATCGGTTTGCCGGGCGCGTTCCTGAAATTGACGGATAAGGAGGGCAAGAAGGTGGTTATCGAGAGAGAGATCCCCGGCCATCAACAAGGCATCGAGTTTATCTTGAGCGTATTGACCGACGCTACTTATGGTTGTATCAAGGACTATAAGGAGATCGACGCTGTTGGTCATCGTTTGGTACATGGTGGCGAGGAGTTCGCTTCTAGCGTATTGATCAATCAGGATGTAATCAATAAGGTAATCGAGTGCTCTGATTTGGCTCCGCTTCATAACCCGGCTAACTTGAAGGGTGTTCGGGCGATGGAGGCTTTGATCCCGGGTATTCCTCAAGTAGCGGTGTTTGATACGGCTTTCCACCAGACCATGCCGGATTATGCGTATATGTACGGTTTGCCTTACGAGATGTACAAGAAATATGGCGTACGTCGTTATGGCTTCCACGGAACCAGTCATCGATATGTATCCCGTCGTGCTTGCGAGATCTTAGGTGTTCCTTATGAGGATCAGAAGATTATCACGGCTCACGTAGGTAACGGTGGTTCTATCACCGCTATCAAGAATGGTAAGAGCGTGGATACTTCCATGGGCTTGACTCCGGTTGAGGGTCTGTTGATGGGTACTCGTTGCGGCGACGTGGATGCGGGTGCTTTGTCTTTCATCATGGATAAGGAAGGCATGGATGGTGCCGGCCTTTCCGACTTGATCAATAAGAGAAGTGGTGTTGCCGGTCTTTCCGGTATCTCTTCCGATATGCGTGAGATCGAGGCTGCCGTAGCTGCCGGAAATCCGCGTGCGATCATGACCTTGAACGTATATAACTACCGCATCAAGAAATATATCGGCGCTTATGCCGCCGCTATGGGTGGTTGTGATATCTTGGTTTGGACCGGTGGTGTCGGCGAGAACCAATGGGCGACCCGTCGTGCGGTTTGTGAGAACATGGAATACATGGGCATGAAGATCGATGTTGAGAAGAACGAGGGTATGCGTGGCGAGGAGATGGTAATCAGCACTCCGGACAGTAAGGTGACTATCATCGTCGTTCCTACGGATGAGGAATTCATGATCGCCGCCGATACCTTGGAGATCTTAGATAAAAAGTAACCAGTAACGTTTCATATAATTTTAGCTAATCCTCGCAGCTTACAAAACACGGGATTAGTGTTTAGATCGCCCCGACATCGGTTGGGGCGATCTTTTTTATGCGAATATCGGATTATTCGTTACTTTTGCGGAATTACATATTAAATATATACAAAACATGGCTCAATACAAACGTATCTTATTAAAATTAAGCGGGGAGTCGCTGATGGGTGGTAAACAATATGGGATCGATGAGGTTCGCTTGAATGAATATGCGGCACAGATCAAGGAGATCGCCGAGATGGGTGTACAGATCGGTATCGTGATCGGTGGCGGTAATATTTTCCGCGGGTTGAGCGGCGCTTCCAAAGGCTTCGATCGGGTAAAAGGAGACCAGATGGGTATGCTGGCAACGGTGATCAATAGCTTGGCGCTTAGCTCCGCTTTGGTCGCTCAAGGCGTGAAGGCGAAGGTACTGACGGCTATCCGTATGGAACCGATCGGCGAGTTCTATAATAAATGGCGTGCGATCGAGTTGCTGGAACAAGGCAACGTGGTAATCATGTCTGGCGGTACGGGTAATCCGTTCTTTACTACGGATACCGGATCTTCCTTGAGAGGCATCGAGATCGAGGCGGATGTCATGCTGAAAGGTACCCGTGTGGACGGTATTTATACCGCTGATCCGGAGAAAGATCCTACGGCTACCAAGTTCTCCGATATTACGTATGATGAGATCTATACCCGGGGCCTGAAGGTAATGGACTTGACCGCTACCACGATGTGTAAAGAGAACAACCTCCCGATCATCGTATTCGATATGGACACCAACGGCAACTTGAAGAAAGTGATGAGCGGAGAGAATATCGGGACACTGGTGCATAATTAGTGCCATTAACCGATGACATGGCAGTGCCATGCTGATGGCATAGTTGTGCCACAGGGCTGGCAAGGTTGTGCCAGCCCTGTGGCAAATACGTTAGACCTTTATTCTTGTATATGAAGCATCCCTTTTTACTAGTATGGTTAACCTTGATCGTATTGTGTGGTTGTACGAGCTCGGGGAAACAGAAGAGGCACGTTATTGGCCTCTCCCAATGTATGTTGGACGATGCTTGGCGGGAAGCTATGATTAACGATATGCGTATCGAAGCCTCTAACTATGATGATGTGGAAATTATTATAAAGGACGCACAAAACAATAACGAGACACAAATACAACAAATACGAGACTTGATCCGCCAAAAGGTGGATGTCTTGATCATCTCCCCCTATCAATCCGAGCCGATCACGGCAGTTGCCGAGGAAGCGTACCGTGCCGGAATCCCGACGATCATTACAGATCGCAAGGTAAATACCGATCAATACACCTCTTTTGTCGGGGCGAACAATTATGAGATCGGACTAGCGGCAGGCAATTACGCCGCCCATTATCTTCCCCCGAACGCTATTATCTTAGAGATATGGGGACTCACGCAAACCTCCCCGGCGCAAGAGCGACATAAAGGTTTTGTCGATGCCTTGCGAGAAAGGGAGGATCTTTCTTTCCGTAAGATAGAAGGACAATGGCTGGTCGATACCGCCCGGATGGAGCTTCGGAAGTTAGAGCATCCCGAGCAGATAGATTTCGTTTACGCCCATAACGACATGATGGCCATAGCCGCCCGGGAATACTTTATGGCATGGGATTCCATCCGAGGACGGGATTTGCGGATTATCGGCGTGGATGCCGTGGCGGGTGCCGGTCTGGAAGCCGTGGAAGATGGACGGATCAACGCCTCTTTCCTCTATCCGACAGGAGGGGAGCAAGTGATTCGCACGGCTATGCGTATCATTCAAGGGGAGCCGGTGGATAAGTTTATCCCTCTTCGTACGGCTCCGGTAGATCATCAGTCTGCCCGCACCTTATTGCTACAAGCGGACCAACTCCAGCATTACAAGCGGCGTATCGAGGCGCAACGTTCCCGTATCGACGGTTTGTCCGGCCGGTTTTATTTCCTGCGAAACTCTTTAGGGGTGATCTCCTTATTGATGATCGGTTTTATCGCCCTTTCCATTTACGCTTTTTACATAAACCGGAAGATGAGGCAGGCGAATCGTAAGCTAATCTCCTTGAACGCAGAGATGAAAGAGGTGACGGCGCAGAAACTCCAATTCTTTACGAATGTCTCCCACGAGGTACGTACGCCCTTGACCTTGATTCTCGCCCCTTTGGATCGCTTGATTGTCTCGTTGCGGGAATCTCCTTACGCCTCGGATCTAGGACTGATCCAGAAGAACGCCAACCGTTTGTTGCGTGTGATCAATCAGATATTGGATTTCCGGAAGGTGGAAGGCAAGCAAGAGAAACTAGCGGTACGGGAAATCGATTTGGTTCCTTTCGTCGGCGAGATCAAATCTTATTTTGACAGTATGGCCTCGGTACGTGTGATCTCCTATACGTTCACTTCTTCGATAAAACAATGTACGCTATGGATCGACCCGGACTTATTGGAGAGAGTATTTTTCAATCTTCTCTCGAACGCTTTTAAGTTTACGCCGGAGGGAGGTAGCGTGCGAATAGAGCTGACGGAAGAGGGAGATCGGGTCTTTATACAGGTTATCGATACGGGAAGTGGCATCCGTCCCGCTAACCTTCCGCATCTGTTTGACCGTTTCTATACGGAGGATCGGTCGATGGGAACCGGGATCGGATTGCATTTGGTAAAGGAGTATATACATATGCACGGAGGGGAGATCCGTGTGGAGAGCGAGCCGGGGCAAAGAACTACCTTTACGGTTTGCCTACGGAAAGGAAAGGCGCATTTCGAGGATAGCGACCTGATGGAAACGTCCGTATCCCATCAAGCCTACGAAGCCTCCCGGTTGGACGACTCGGAAACCAAGGAGATGCTTTCCAAGACCTATCCTTATACGATACTGATCACCGAGGATGACGATGAGGTCCGCGGCTTTTTGGAACGTGAGCTTAGCCTTCATTTCAAGATCCGGACGGCCGCGAACGGGAAAGATGCCTTGCGGGTATTGGAAGAGGAGGAGATATCATTGGTAGTAAGCGATGTGATGATGCCGGAGATGAATGGTTTCGAACTTTGCCGGACGATCAAGTCGCAACTTCCCTTTAGCCATATCCCGGTGATCTTATTGACCGCCTTGACCGATGAGCGTCAACGGATTTTCGGAATAACCGGTGGGGCGGACGATTATATACAGAAGCCTTTCCATACGGATTACGTGAAGATCAAGATTATCCACCTATTGCAAGAGCGCCAGAAGTTACGGGAACGTTTGTTGGAGAAGCTGCGGGATAATAAGCTCCTTTTGTCCGAGCCGGAAAAGGTGGAGAGTATCGATGATACCTTCTTGCGTAAGTTCGCGGAACAGATCGAGGCGGTTTACGCGGACCCCGAATATAATGTGGAGAAACTAAGCGAGACCTTGGGATTATCCCGGGGGCACCTTCACCGGAAGATCAAGGAGCTTACCGGAACCGCACCCGTCGAGTTCTTGCGTACCTATCGCTTGAATAAGGCGACCCAGTTGTTGAGGCAGAATGCGTATACGGTGAGTGAGGTCGCTTACCGAACCGGTTTCTCCTCGCCCGCTTACTTCTCTAAATGTTTCAAGGCGGTCTACGGGGTTACGCCTACCGAGTATCAATAACATTTGTACGATTTTTATCACAAATGTCATATCTCCTCATCTTTAGGGGATAAGTGTTTTTCTATCCGGAAGAATCCTATTAATTTTGGCGGAGAATCAAACAGTATTATCCTTTAATCCGTTCGTTTATGAAACAACAAACAAAGAGACTTCTTAAGAGTTTATGCATGGCTGTCGGTGTCGTTTTATTAAGTGCTGTCGATCCGTTGGCCGGATATGCGACAGAACGTACTATAGATATAAAGCATCTGGGCGAAGGACAAAGCATTGTCCGTGTGGATGCGCAAGCCAAGTATTTGTTGCTTCCGGTCGAGGAGTCCTCGCCGGAATCCAAGTTATATATGATTGTCGATAATGACGTGGTACGGACTTTTAATGTTCGTTTGGCGGTGAATATGGTGGATTATTTCGTTCCGGTAGATCTCTCAGGGTATGCGGATAAGCATATCTCCTTCAACTTCCAGCTTGCCCCGGAATCGGCTCTTTGCTGGAAAGAGATGAAGCTATCCGATCAGTTTGATTCGTCTAACCGGGAGAAATTCCGTCCGGCTTATCATTTCTCGCCGGCTTGGGGATGGATGAATGATCCGAACGGCATGGTGTACAAGGATGGTGAGTATCATTTGTTCTATCAATACAATCCGTATGGCTCGATGTGGGGGAATATGCACTGGGGGCATGCGATCAGCAAGGACTTGATTCATTGGGAGCATCAACCGGTGGCGATCGCTCCGGATGCCTTGGGTACGATCTTCAGCGGTAGCTGTGTGGTGGATAAGGATAATACCGCCGGTTTTGGCGCTGGCGCTATCGTGGCTTTCTATACCTCGGCCAGCGACCGGCAAGTGCAGAGTATGGCCTATAGCTTGGACAACGGCCGGACGTTCAAGAAATATGACCGGAATCCGATTCTTACTTCTACGCAACGTGATTTCCGTGACCCGAAAGTCTTCTGGCATAAGGAATCCAATAAATGGATCATGGTGCTCGCCGTAGGGCAGGAGATGCAACTCTATTCTTCTCCCAATTTGAAGGACTGGACGTATGAGAGCAGTTTCGGGGAAGGACAAGGAGCGCATGCGGGCGTTTGGGAATGCCCGGACTTGATCGAGCTTCCGGTGAAGGGTACGGAATTGAAGAAGTGGGTCTTGATCTGTAATATCAATCCCGGCGGTCCGTTTGGCGGCTCCGCTACCCAATATTTCGTGGGTACGTTCGATGGGAAACAGTTCGTGAATGAATCTCCGGCCTTGACCAAATGGATGGATTACGGCAAGGATCATTACGCTACGGTAACATGGAGTAACGCTCCGGAGGACCGGAAGATCGCCTTGGCTTGGATGAGCAATTGGGAGTATGCGAATAACGTGCCGACCTCGCAATACCGGAGTGCGAACTCGGTTCCTCGCGACTTGGCTCTTTATACGAAAAACGGGCAGACGTACTTGAGCAGCACCCCGTCTCCCGAGGTGTTGAAGTTGAGAGGGAAAGCCCAGAAGAAAGGTTCCTTCAAGGTAGACCGTTCCCATGAGGTCAATCCGATACTTTCCGATCATACGGGAACCTATGAGATCGAGATCAAGTTTAAGAATAACGGAGCCGATATCATGAGCTTCCAGTTGTTTAACTCGAAAGGCGAGGAAGTGGAGATGTATTATAATCTTCTGGATAATACGTTCACGATGGATCGCCGTAACAGCGGGGCTACGGATTTTAGCAAGACATTCGCCACGGCTACCTCGGCCCCGATCTCCGCCGCTAAGGAATATACCTTACGCTTGTTGGTAGACAATTGTAGCATAGAGGCCTTCGACGGGAATGGAGAGTTTGTCATGACCAACCTAGTCTTCCCGGAAGAGCCGTATAATCGCATTAGTTTCAATGCGAAGGGAGGAGCGTTTACGGTTACGTCATTAACCATTTATCCCTTCAAATAATTAAAAACAAAATATATCATGGAAAAGAGTAAACCTGTAGTAGTAGGCATTGGTGAATTATTGTGGGATGTTTTCCCGGAAGTGAAGAAAGCCGGTGGAGCGCCGATTAATTTTGTGTATCACGCTACCCAATTAGGAGCGGAAGGTTATGCGATCAGTGCCGTGGGCAACGACGTGTTCGGAACCGAGATTATTCAGGAATTGGATAAGAACGGTATCGATAGTAATTATATCAGTACGGTGGAATATCCGACCGGAAGCGTGATGGTAGAGCTAAAGAACGGCATCCCTTCCTATACGATCATCGAAGGTGTGGCATGGGATCATATCCCTCTTACCCAAGCGTCTATCGATTTGATGAAACGTGCGGACGCCGTATGCTTCGGAACATTGGCGCAACGTGCCGCGGAATCTCGTGAGACGCTTCGTACCTTACTTTCTTATATGCCTAGTCATGCCTTGCGCTTTTTCGATATCAATATCCGTCAGCATTTCTATTCGAAGGAATTGATCGAATCGTTGCTCAAATTGGCGAACGTATTCAAGATCAATGATGAGGAATTGGAAATGCTTCGCCCGATGTTTGGTCTGGAAGGTACGACCGAGGAGGTCTGCCTTGGGCTTATGAAGAAATATGATCTTCGTTATTTAGTTCTTACCGCTGGCGCGGAATATAGCATGATCTTTTCCGAGGAGGAGGTCTCTACGATTCCTACCCCGAAGGTACAGGTGGTAGATACGGTAGGCGCCGGCGATTCTTTCTCCGGGGCGTTTATTTCATCGATCTTAACCGGAAAACCTTTACGTGAGGCACATGAGAAAGCGGTAAAAGTAGCCGCTTATGTTTGTACGCAGAGTGGCGCATGGCCTGCTTACCCTAAAGATTTATAAGCCATGAGCGAGAAGACTTCATCCTTGAAATTGATTCCCGTGATGTTGGCGTTCTTCGCCATGGGATTCGTGGACTTAGTGGGAATCGCCTCTAATTACCTGAAAGCGGATTTAGGCTTGAGTGATTCGGAGGCGAATATCTTCCCGTCGCTCGTGTTCTTCTGGTTCTTGATCTTCTCCGTCCCGACGGGGATGTTGATGAACCGTATCGGGCGGAAGAAGACCGTGTTATTGAGCTTGATCGTAACGTTTCTTTCGCTAATGATCCCGATTTTCGACGACGCATATATGGTCATGTTGATATCCTTCTCCCTGTTGGGTATCGGCAACGCTTTGATGCAGACTTCCTTGAACCCGTTATTATCGAATATCGTAAGCGGGGATAAGCTAGCTAGTTCCTTGACGTTTGGCCAGTTCGTGAAGGCGATCGCCTCCTTCTTGGCGCCTTATATCGCCATGTGGGGTGCTACCCAAGCGATACCGTCGATGGGACTCGGTTGGCGTGTCTTGTTTCCGGTCTATATGGTGATCGCCGTGATCGCTATCCTGCTATTGGGAGCTACCACTATCCACGAGACCAAAGAGGAGGGGCGGCCCTCCACCTTTGGCGAATGTCTGGCTTTGCTGGGTAAGCCTTTTATCCTGCTTTGCTTTATCGGTATCATGTGCCATGTGGGGATCGATGTAGGGACGAATACGACCGCCCCGAAGATCTTGATGGAACGTCTAGGCATGACGTTGGCCGACGCAGGCTTCGCCACGAGCCTCTATTTCATCTTCCGTACGGCGGGGTGCTTCTCCGGGGCTTTTATCTTGCGAAAAGTCTCTCCGAAAGGATTCTTTGCCTTTAGTGTTTTCTTGATGTTATTGGCGATGATCGGTTTGCTGCTATTTCATTCGAAAGAGATCATCTATGCTTGTATCGCCTTGATCGGCTTTGGAAATTCGAACGTCTTCTCCATTATTTTTGCCCAAGCCCTGCTTTCTATGCCGAATAAGCAAAATGAGGTGTCCGGCTTGATGATTATGGGACTGTTTGGCGGCACGATCTTCCCGATCTTTATGGGAGTGGCATCCGATATGTTGGCTTCTCAAGCAGGGGCAATACTGGTGTTGTGCGTGGGCGTAGCCTACTTACTATTCTTTACGCCTAAGTTAAGTAAACGATAATAGATACGGATATATTTTTTGTCGGATCTATATGATTTCTTCGTTCGCTGCCGCCGAATGATCGTTCGGCAGTGGCGAATTGAGAATAGATCCGTATGTGCGGATCTATTTATAGAGTCTTGTGAATCTTTTCTTCGGTAGTATTTTAATTATATGCTTGCGGAGTTAGAAATCTTTATTACTTTTGTTAATTAAAAGATTCGCAAACAAAAAACGTATATTTATGATAGATACGAAACAATTGATCAAAGCAGGGGAAGAGAAGATGACGTTCGCCATTGAGTATCTGGACGAGCAATTGTCTCACATTCGGGCTGGTAAGGCTAATCCGAAAATCCTCGATTGTGTGAAGGTAATGTATTATGGGGCGCCTGTTCCTCTTACTAACGTGGCTACGGTGACGGTTCCGGACGCACGGACTATCATGATCACTCCGTGGGAGAAGAAGATCATCCGCGATATTGAGAAAGGTATTCTGGATTCTGAGTTAGGTATCACGCCGGAGAATAACGGTGAGGTGATCCGCTTAGGTATTCCTCCGTTGACTGAGGAGCGTCGCCGTCAATTGGTGAAACAATGTAAGCAGGAGGCGGAGAACGCGAAGATCAGCGTTCGTAACGCTCGTCGTGACGCTATCGAGGCTTTGAAGAAAAGCATCAAGTCTGATGGGGTTCCCGAGGACGTAGAGAAAGACGCCGAGGCAGAGGTTCAGAAAATCCATGATAAGTTTATCAAAAAGATCGATGAGCTTTACGCCGCTAAAGAAAAAGAAGTAATGACCGTTTAAATAATTGAAAGTTGAAACTTGAGAATTGAGAATTAAGGAACCCCATTGAGTCCTTATTCCAATTCTCAATTTTCAATTCTCAATTTTCAATTCTCATGAGGGGACTGGTAATAAAAAACACAGGTAGTTGGTATACGGTCCGTACGGAAGACGGGCGAGATATAGAGAGTAAGATCAAGGGTAACTTTCGTCTGAAAGACATAAAGAGTACCAATCCGGTCGCGGTAGGAGACCGTGTCGTAATCGATATTAATAAAGAAGGAACCGCTTTTATTACAGAGATTGAGGAGCGTAAGAATTATATCATCCGTCGTGCCTCTAACTTATCGAAGCAATCGCATATTATCGCCGCGAACTTGGATCAGGCGATGCTGATCGTTACGGTGAATTATCCTATAACAACAACGATATTTATCGATCGCTTCTTGGCGACCGCCGAGGCTTATCGTGTCCCCGTTAAATTAGTTTTCAATAAGATTGATCGTTATAATAATGAGGATCAAAGAGCGTTGGAGAATTTAATCGAGTTGTATACCTCGATTGGTTATCCCTGTTCGACGCTATGTGCCCGGACCGAGGAAGGTTTGGATGCCTTGAAAGCGGATCTAAAAGATAAGATTACGCTTTTGTCCGGTCATTCGGGTGTCGGAAAATCCACGATTATCAATAAACTGGTGCCGGGGGTGAATCTCCGTACCGGTGATATCTCCGAATATCATAACAAAGGAATGCATACGACCACCTTTTCCGAGATGATTTCTCTTCCCGGGGGAGGCTATTTGATCGATACTCCGGGTATCAAAGGATTTGGAACGATCGAGATGGCGGACGCTGAGATCTCCCATTATTTCCGGGAGTTGTTTAAATACTCGGAAGAATGCCGTTTCAATAACTGCACGCACCGTCATGAACCGGGCTGCGCCGTCATTCAAGCCGTTAACGATGGGCTAATCAGCGAGTCCCGCTATAAAAGCTATCTAAGTATCTTGGATGATCGCATGGAAAGCAAGTACCGGGAAGAATTCTAACACTTTATTACAACATCAAACGGCCGGCAGGCTCATACCGGTGATTTTACGGTATAGATCGAGCGCATATACATCGGTCATGCCGGAGATATAATCGAGTACGCATTGTATCTTGCCATATGTAGTAGGAGTGTTCGTGTCATATTGCTCCGGTATCCGTTGTAAGAGTAGTTTGCTGTAAGCATGCTCTTGGTTCATCACGGCCTCGGTCAAGCTGTCGATCAGATGGCTGAAAATATGATAACCGGCTAATTCAATGTCGAGCACTTCTTTTGCCTTATATATTTTCTTGTATGCTGTAGCCGAGCAATTAGCGTAAGCCTGCTTGGCTTGATCGCATATGTTACTGATTAACGGAGTGCTGTAGGTACCATTGAGGATGCTTTCCTCGTTCTCTAAAAAGACACGGGAACATTCATCCACTAATAGCCCGATAATACAAGAACGCAGATAGGCGATTTGCTCATTGGTATCGTCTACCATATGCATGACCTTGCGGATATGCTCCAACCGCTCTCCTTCGAAAAATCCCAATAATAGTTGTATGGCCTCTTCGGTGGTCAGGATATGTAGTTTGCAAGCATCTTCTATATCCATAATTTGATAGCAGATATCGTCTGCCGCCTCTACTAAGTAAACTAACGGGTAACGAAGAAATTTGTCCGGGGCTTCCGGGCTATGTCCGATCCCTAGCTCTTGGGCGATTTGCAGATAACTTCCCTCCTCCGATTGGAAAAAGCCGAATTTCCCTTTCTTTCCTGAATAGATGGATGCGTAAGGATATTTGATGATAGAGGCTAATGTGCTATATGTTAAGGCAAATCCCCCTTTCCTGCGTCCAATGAACTGATGGGTCAGCAACCGCATGGCGTTTGCGTTACCTTCAAAATGGACGAAGTCTTCCCAGCGTCCCCGTTCCTTCCGTACTTTCTCTTCTAGTTTTCGCCCATTCCCTTCGGAGAAGTAAGCGGAGATCGCTCTCTCTCCGGAATGCCCGAATGGAGGGTTTCCCATATCATGGGCAAGGCAAGCGGCTGATACGATGGAACCTATCTCTGGGAAGTTGATACTGCCGTCCGGATATTTTTGCATAAGTCCTTTCGCTACGTTATTACCCAATGAACGTCCTACGCATGATACTTCCAGACTATGTGTAAGTCGGTTATGTACAAAGATACTTCCCGGAAGGGGGAACACCTGTGTCTTGTTTTGTAGTCTTCGAAAAGGGGATGAGAAAATCAAACGGTCATAGTCACGTTGGAAATCAGTTCTCTCATGTTTCCGCTCGTGATACTCTTCCATCCCGAAACGCTTGCCGGATAATAGCTGGGTCCAGTTCATAGTCAATACATTAATATATATATCGCAAATGTAGAGATAATCTGTGCAAATCATTGAATATTTGTGGAAGAAATTAGAGTTAATGGTTAATTTCCTGACTGAGTTGTTTTCGAAGCTTGTAAATAGAGCTGTAATTTTATTCCAAGATGATAGTCAGATAGTGATTGGATGTTATAGGAGGAAGAAGATAATGAAGAAAAATTATGTTAATTGAAATTTGTTGTTAGTTTCATTAGAACTAAGTCGTTTTTCATGTTTTGACAGACAAATATATATATAATAACTATACATACAAGTTAAAACGTAACAAAAATCAGTATGTTCCTCACTTTTTCAGGTGTTTGCGATAACACATAGTCAAATTTTCATCATGCCTCAATAAATTAAATATGTTAATTTGATTTAGTTCTAATGATACTACGTTGTTATTATTATTTAAAATAGAACCGTTTGATTTTAAATAGAAAGAGATTTCTGTATGAACATAATAATAACTTTAAACAAAAAAGAGTAAATGCCTATGCACTAAAAAAGAAAGAAAAGAGAGCCCGATCTCTCTAAAAAGAGTATGAAAATTAAAAAAGCACAAATGTAGAATCACTTAAATCAAAAACGATTTTTCATGAGAAAGTCATTTATCTTATTATTGGCGTTTTTTCTGTGTGTTACAGGATATGCACAGAAACTAACGATTAGTGGTGTCGTCATTGACAAGGATCTAAATGAGCCACTAACAGGAGTGAACGTGTTAGTAAAAGGTACGACAACCGGTACCATTACTGACTTTGATGGAAAATATACCTTGGAGGCTGACGCAAACTCTATTTTGGTATTCTCTTATTTAAGTATGAAAACGATTGAGGAGCCTGTAAATGGCCGTACGAAAATCGATGTTACGATGGTTTCAGACGCAGAGGCTTTGGATGAGGTTGTCGTAACGGCGATGGGTATCAAACGTGAATCAAAGACTTTGACTTATTCCGCACAAACGGTAGGCGGTAAGGACTTGAACGAGATTAAGAATGTGAATATGATCAACTCTTTACAAGGAAAGAGCGCTGGTTTGCAGATTACCCCGAACTCTACGGGTGCGGGTGGTTCTTCCAAGATCTTGTTCCGTGGTAATAAATCTATTAGTGGTAATAATCAGCCGTTGATCGTTGTGGATGGTGTTCCTATGATGATGAATGTCTCGGATTCACAGATTGATGGATCTTATGGTGGTGGTCGTGACGGTGGTGATGCCATGTCTACTATCAACCCGGACGATATCGCTCAGATTACCTTGTTGAAAGGTGCTTCCGCCGCTGCTTTGTATGGTGCGGTCGCTGCCAACGGTGCCATTATGGTTACGACTAAGTCGTCGCAGTCTGGAAAAGTCGCTATAAATGTATCTAGCAATACGACGGTTGAGACTCCGATGGTGTTACCGAAGTTCCAGAATTCTTATGGCGTAAGTAACCAAGGAACGTTTAGCTGGGGCGATAAGCTTGCTTCTTCTTCTCCAAACTATGCGAAGGATTATTATAATCTTGGCTATACGACCAACAACTCTATCTCGTTGGCTGGTGGTAATGATAATATCTCATCTTATTTTTCTTATGCGAATGTATCTTCTAATGGTATCGTTCCGGAGAATACATATATGAGCCATAACTTGCTAGCGAAGGTTGGCTTTAACCTATGGACAAAACTTCATGTAGACGTGTCTGCTCGTTATAATAATCAGCATATTGAGAACCAGCCGACTGCCGGTTATGTAGGTAATCCTACTTTGGGCGCTTACTTGTTTCCAAGAGGAGAGGACTGGGATTATTATAAGAGTAACTATGAGGTGTACGATGGTACAAGAAATATAAATGTACACAATTGGACAAATACCGCTCAAGAGCAGTTCTCCAATCCATACTGGATGTTGAATCGCCAAAAACCGGTTTCTTATCGTAATCGCTATGAGTTTGGCGGTAGTGTCAAGTATGACATAATGGAAGGTCTTTCCGTTACAGGTCGCCTGCGTTATGAACGTGGTGATGAGACATGGAACTTGAATGAATATGCGTCTAGTACAGCAGGCCGTAACTTGCTGGGTACGATGAAAGACACACGCGTGAATAGCGAGCAGACTTATGGTGACTTGTTGGCCCAATATAATAAGACTTGGGAGGATACTTATTCTTTGTCTGTAACCGCGGGTGGAAGCTACCAAAAGACAAAAAGTTCTTCTTTAGAATTGATCGGTTGGGGTGATTCTCAGTTCTCTGTTAACGATGCGGGCGTGATTACAAGTGGTGCTTACTATCCTAATATCTTCTCTCCGGCTAACTATTATAAATTACAGACTACAAAGACTTTGGCCGAGAAACGTTTAAATTCAGTGTTTGCTACTGCCCAATTTGGTTATAAGGAAGGTCTGTTTATCGATGTTAGTGCCCGTAACGACTGGTCCTCAACATTGGCGTTTACAGATGGTGTTTCATTCTTCTATCCGTCTGTTGGAGCAAGTGTTTTGTTGGATAGATTTATTGATTTCGGCAAGAACGTGGATTTGTTCAAGTTACGTGCTTCTTATTCTATTGTAGGTAACGATGTGCCTATCGGTGTGACCAACGAGCGTTATACATTAGGAGATCAAGGTGCGTTGAATCCGCCGGAAAAATCATCTTTCCGTACGTTGAAACCAGAAAAGACAAATTCGTTGGAAGTCGGCTTTGATGGTACATTCTTCCAGAATCGTTTCAACGTAAATTTGACCTATTATAAGACAAATACCAAGAATCAATATTTTGACATCTCCGCTCCATGGGAAACTGGTTTGAAGAGCCGTTATATTAATGCTGGTAACGTACAGAACCAAGGTTTCGAGGTTAGTCTAGGTTGGTATAATCAATTTACGGATAATTTCAGCTGGAGCACGAACTTTAACTTCTCTTACAATAATAACAAGATTATAGAATTGGCCGACGAGCTTTCCGAGTGGAACCTGACAAGTTATTGTACAGGTGCCAAAGTGCTCTTGAAAGAAGGTGGGCATTTCGGAGACCTTTATGTTCGCGACTTACAACGTGATGATAACGGAAAGCCTATTATCTCTGATACCGGTGCCCCTGTATTAGCTGGATCCGATAATAAAGATCTTGTTTATGCGGGCGATATGAATGCGAAAGTGAACATGGGTTGGACAAATACCTTCCACTATAAAGATTTCACGTTGTCATTCTTAATCGATGCGAAGGTTGGCGGTAAGGTTTTGTCGATGACTGAGGCTACCATGGATGGTTGGGGTGTTTCCGAACGTTCTGGTTTGGCTCGTGACGCAGGTTTTGTAGAGGTCGATGGAGTACAATTTGATCCGCAATTGTATTATTCAACTACCGGTGGTACAAGCTATAACTCTAATATATTGACTTCCCAGTACGTATATAACGCAACTAATGTTCGTCTGCGTGAGTTATCATTTGGTTATACCTTCCGCAACTTGTTTGGCGCAGGTAAAAACTTGACCGCTTCTATCATTGGACGTAACTTGTTCTTCTTCTATAAGGATGCTCCGATGGATCCGGATGTAGCTGCTGGAACGGGTAATGGCTGGCAGGGTATCGATATGTTTGCGTTGCCGACAACCCGTAGCTTTGGTTTGAACTTAAAACTTAATTTCTAAATCTTACAGGTATTACTTATGAAACTAAATAGAATTCTAAAATATGCGGCTGTATCAGCTTTAGCTTTTAGCACAGGATTAACAACCGTGAGCTGTACAGACGATTTTGAGACATTGAATACCGATCAGTATGAGGTAGACCCGAACACTCTTCCTTTCTCCGCGCAGTTTAAAGAACCGCTGTCTTATGTATATGCTCCGCAACAGAACTTGTTCCAGTACTGCTTTAGTTTGAACGTAGACTTGTTTAGCGGTTATTTCATGACACCACATAATTTCAATGGTTCCGGTAACGTGGATTATGCGTTGAATCGTAGTTTTTGTGGAGGTATGTACGAGAATGTTTATTTGCACATATTCAATAATACACGTCGTTTGATCGCCTCTTGTGACGAACAAGGATTGACAGACTATGCGGGAATGATGCGTGTTGTTCAGGCTTATGCGATCCAGATGTTGACGGATGTTTACGGCCCGGTAGCTTATACGTCTTGTATCGAAGATCCGACAAATGGTGCTTCGTTCTCTTATGATACACAGCAGAGCATTTATAACTCCATTTTCGAATTGTTAGATAAAGCGCTTCAAGATTTCCAGAGTCCGAAATCCACATTGGAGGAGAGACAGTCATTCGACTATTGGTGTAATGGCGATTTGGATATGTGGATTCAAGTAGCCAATCAATTAAAGCTACGTGCAGCCTTGCGTATCGTGAAGGCCGACCCGACTTTAGCTAAACAAAAAGCTGAAGAGGCTGCCAAGGGCGCTATCTTAAAGCAGGATGTATTGATCAATAAGAGTTTGAGTAATGAGCAAACTCGTATGTTCGAATGGGGAGATAGTGGCATGAACGCTAACTTAACCACGATACTGGAAGGATTCCAAGATCCTCGCTTACCGCTGTATATGACGAAGAACCAAGCTGATGTTGAATGTGAGGATGGGAAGACGATCGATTCCGGTACTCAATATTTAGGTATTCGCGGCGGCTGTGACTTGCCTGCTAAACCGAATCAATGGGGTAACTTCTCAAAGATCGTTTGTTCTTATACAACAGCTTTACCGGTAATGATGGCAGCCGAAGGTTATTTCTTGCGTGCGGAAGGTGCGTTGCGTGGTTGGAGTAACATGGGAGGTACGGCGAAGGAACTGTATGAGCAAGGTATCCGTGTTTCTATTAAGAATCAGTTGGCTTATAAGGGAAGTCTGGCCGGAGTAAGTTCAATTTCAGAAACAGAGATCGATGCTTATATCAGTGGCACGACAACACAAAAGGACTTCGTCGACCCGGTTAATGGTCAAAACAGCATCAAGGCTCAGAATGATATTACGGTTAAGTGGGATGAGAGCGCGACTAATGAGAAGAAATTACAACGTATCATTACACAGAAATGGATTGCGAACTTCCCGTTGTCTTGCGAGGCTTGGGCGGAATTTCGTCGTACAGGTTATCCGAAATTATTCCCGAACCGCGTGAATAAGAGTAATGGGGATATTGATACGAATGAACAGGTTCGTCGTTTATTGTATTCCGATAATGAGGATAATACGAATACCGTGGAATATCAAAAAGGTATCGAGCTGCTGAACCAAGAGAATACGGGTTCGATCTCCGGTGATAAAGGTGGTACTCATGTATGGTGGGATAAAGCTGGTGCAGGTAATTTCTAATCGGCATTAATAGGTTTTATTGTTAAATAATATGTAATGAAAGGGCTTCTTCGAGTTTGCGAAGAGGCCCTTCTGAATTTTGTAGTACTTTAGAAGGATAAATCTAAGATTATATGATGAACAGATGTATTTATTTATTTTGTTGGCTTTGTCTGGCTTGCTGGTTAAAGCCCTTATCAGCAGAGGAGCAAGCCTTGTTGGCGATCCCGGAGCCGGGAGAGAAAACCTTGATTCACTCAGATTGGTATGCCCGGAAAGCGAATGAAGTGAAAATGGATGGGAACCAGTTGAGCGCGGCGCCTTTGGATAAAACAGGATGGTTACCGGCCCGTGTGCCGGGCACGGTATTGACTACACTTTTGGAGAACCATATGTATCCGGCTCCCGAGTTCGGCTTGAATAACAATCTGATACCCGATATACATGAGGTCGGCAATGATTTCTATACTTATTGGTTTACTCGTCAGTTTACTATCAATAATTTACCAGAGGGACGTAATGTCTGGTTAAATTTCCGGGGCATTAATTATAAGGCGGAAATCTTTTTAAATGGTAAGCGGATCAATCGAAATACCCATGAGGGCATGTTCTTGAGTAAGACTTTTAATATAACCCCTTATCTTCGTACGGATGCCCCTAATGTATTAGCGGTATTGGTTTATCCACCTACACATGCCGGAAATCCGAATGGCGGACAAGGTGGCGATGGGCAGATCGCCCGGAATAATACGATGCAATATACGCCGGGCTGGGACTGGATACAACCGGTACGTGACCGGAATACGGGTATTTGGGATGAGGTCTCTATTACGACAACCGGGCCGGTATGCCTCTCTTCTCCTTATGTCGTGACCAAGGTACCCGGCGTACGTGATCCGGAAACGAAAACTCAAAGGGAGGCTTTTGTGAATACTTCTGTCGAGCTAGAGAATACCGGGAGCACTTCCTTAAAAGGACTATTGGTTTGTGAGACGAACGGAACCCGCTTAACCCAGCCGGTTACTTTATCGCCATTCGAGAAGAAAACGGTATCCTTGAATCCTTTAGCGGTAAAGAATCCTCGTTTATGGTGGCCTAACGGTATCGGTGAGCAGCCTTTATATGATATGAACCTCTCTTTTGAGATCGGGAATCAAGTGAGTGACCGTGAACGGTTGCGTTACGGTATCCGGGAGATTACTTCCGATAAATGCCCGGATAACGGGGGACGCCGTTTCTTCGTGAACGGACAGAAAATATACGTCACGGGTGGTAACTATATTAATTCCGATTGGCTGCTTCGTCTTTCTCCGGAACGTTATCGGGATGAGGTACGTTTCCATGCGGAAATGAATCTGCGTATGATCCGTGTATGGGGAGGTGCGTTGGTGGAACGGCCGGAATTCTATAACGCCTGTGATGAGTTCGGTATCTTAGTCTTTCAAGATCTGTGGGGCAGTGGTGATTGCAATGGCGCTTGGGAGGACCCGACCAAGATGGATTCCCGAGAGCGTCGTTGGGAATATCCTGATAATCACGATTTATTTATCGCCTCCGTGGAAGATCAAGTGAAAATGATCCGTAACCATCCGAGTCTTTGTTTCTGGTGTGGGGCGAATGAATGGCCTTTAGCGAAAGATATCGATCAATGTTTGAGAAAGGAGGTTTTCCCCCAGTTAGATCCGGAGCGTCTTTTCGTGAGTTTCTCTACAGATACGTTGTTTACCCGGAATTATTTGGGGGATAATGGGGATGGTCCTTACGGTATACAAGAGCCGGAATGGTTCTTTAGCTTCCGTTCGCATCCGTTTAATCCGGAAGCCGGATCGGTTGGTTCCCCGGAGGTCGAGAGTATGCGGGAGATGATGACGGAACAGGATTTGGCCGGTTTCCCAAGGAAAGGTTTTACTCGTAATTATACGTGGCGCTATCATAAGGATCTGGGCTATGGCGATCATCTGGAGCGATATGGGGAGGTGAAGGATATCGAGACCTATTGTAAGTATGCCCAAGTCGTGAATTATGACCAATATCGTAGTTTTATGGAAGGCTGGGCCTCTCATATGTGGGATTGGTATACGGGTATCTTGATCTGGAAAACCCAGAATCCATGGACATCCTTGCGGGGGCAAATGTATGATTGGTCTCTCGATGTAAATGCTTCCTTGTACGGAACCCGGAAAGGCTGTGAACCCTTACATGCCTATTATAACCCGGTAACCCGTAAGGCGGGATTGTTGAATACGACCCTGAAAGATTATACGGATTTATCGATTGTAGCCCGTATCTATAATCTGGAAGGCAAACTGCTTTGGGAGAAAGAGACGAGAGCGAGCTCCAAGGCGAATACGGTACAGGAATTATTGGATATCCCCGTTCCGGAAGGGATCCAAGGCGCTTATTTCTTACGGCTGGCTTTGAATGCGGACGTTCCCAATATTTATTGGCTGACAACCGAGCCGAAAGACTACACCAGCTTATCTCAACTTCCGAAGTCAAGACCGGATATCAAGACCGATATCAAGAAGGAAGGCTCGAATTTTGTGGGTACAGTCCGTCTGAGCGCTGATTCACGGATCTCGTTCTTCAACCGTATCAAGGTTTTTGATAGGGAGACAGGCAAACGAATCCTACCGGTACATTATTCGGATAACTATATTACGCTAATGCCGGGTGACCAACAAGAAATAAGCTTGGAGTTTCCTGCTAATCTGCCGGAAGAGCGAATACAAATCGTGGTGGATAGCTACAATTCTCCTTTGCCTTGACGTACGATCTCGAAATTATCCGTCGTGCAATCTATAACCGTAGAGGCTTCCAATCCTCCGAAACCGCCATCGATTACGATATCCACTTGATGCTCGTATTTCTCGTGTATCAATTCCGGATCTGTCGTATATTCGATCACCTCATCCTCGTCACGGATGGACATGGTTAGGATTGGATTTCCCAAGGATTGTACCAATGTACGGGTAATGTTATTGTCCGGTACACGGATTCCGACTTCTTTCCGGTTCTTGTAAATCTTTGGAAGCTCGCTGCTGGTGGGTAAGATAAAGGTGAAAGGACCGGGCAGATGTTTCTTCATCAGTTTGAAAGCGGCGTTGCTTACCTTGGCGTATTCACTAAGATTAGACAGGTCGTAGCAGATGATAGACAGGTTGCTTTTCTGTGGATTAACTCCTTTCATCTGACATATTTTCTCTACCGCACGCACGTTTAACGCATCGCAACCGATCGCGTAAACCGTGTCGGTAGGATAAACGACAAGGCCGCCGTCCTGCAGGACTTTGACGACCTTGTCTATTTCTTTTTGATTCGGATTCTCCGGATAGATTCTCACTAACATATTAGCCGTAGATAATGTGTCCGTTCTCGTCTGTATATTCCTCTAATCCTTTACTATATTGGTTCATGGCCCGGAGGCTCATACCCATGCTTGAGAAACCACCATCGTGGTATAGGTTCTGCATCGTTACCTTGCGGGTAAAGTCGGAGAACATCATTACGCAATAGTCCGCGCACTCGTCGGCGTTGGCGTTACCCAGTGGACTCATTTTGTTAGAAAAGTCCATCAAGTGTTCCATTCCCTTCACGCCACTACCTGCGGTTGTCATTGTCGGGGATTGGGAGATCGTGTTCACACGTACGCCTTTCTCACGGCCATAGATGTAACCGAAACTACGGGCGATAGATTCCAGCAGGCTCTTAGCGTCCGCCATATCGTTGTATCCGAAGAACGTGCGCTGGGCGGCCACATAACTTAATGCCACTACGGAACCATTCTCGGCGATAGCGTCTTGTTTCTTGGCTACCTGTAGCATCTTGTGGAAAGAGATAGCGGAGATATCCAACGTCTTTTCCAGCATTCCATAGTCCAGATCATCGTACGTACGTTTCTTGCGTACGTTCGGGCTCATACCGATAGAATGTAAAACGAAATCTATTTTACCACCTAATATTTCCACTGACTTTGCGAATACGGTCTCCAGATCCTCTACGCTGGTTGCGTCCGCCGGGATTACCTGCGCGTTCAACTTCTCCGCCAAAGCATCTACCTGACCCATACGAACAGCGATAGGCGTATTGCTTAACGTGATAGTCGCACCTTCCTCTACGGCTCTTTCTGCCACTTTCCAGGCGATAGACATATCGTTCAGCGCACCGAAGATAATGCCTCTCTTGCCTTTCAATAAATTATGACTCATACCTCTTGTTTATTAATTACGGCACAAACATACACAAAATGTGCAACATACGCAAATGAATATCATAGCCTGACATTTGAATATGTGCCTTGATATTAAAACAAGGTAGAGCCATTCTTTGTTGGCAGTTACTTCTTATTCCCGGAAATAAACCCTCTTTACCCGAGGCGAGATAGAGGTTAATATCTCATAAGGGATTGTTTTCAGTTTATCCGAAAGTTCGCTCACCGGTAGTTCGTCGCCGAAAATAATTACGGCGTCGCCTTCTTGCGCATGGATGTCGGTGACGTCGATCATGCAAGCGTCCATGCAGATGTTGCCGATAATCGGGCAGCGTTGTCCATTGATCAAGACCTCCCCGCCTCCGTTGCTGAAGTGGCGATCCAATCCGTCGGCGTATCCGATCGGGATGATAGCGATCCGGGAATCACGTTTCACATAACTCATACGGCTATAACCGATCGAATCCCCTGCGGGTACGTTTTGTATTTGCAGGATCGTCGTCTTCAAGGTGCTGACATTCCGTAAGCCTTTTTGTCCGGATGCGCTTACTCCATATAAACCGATACCTAAACGTACCATATCCATTTGATAAGCGGCGAAACGCTCGATTCCTGCGGAGTTTAGGATATGTTTGATTACCTTATACTCTAACCCATTTTCTAATTCCCCTGCGGCTTTGGTGAATTTATCCAATTGTTGATGGGTAAAATCATCGAAGACGTACGAGTCGCTTCCGGCTAAATGAGAGAAAACCGAACGGGCGATAACCCCGGATTGCGCTCTCAAGCGTTCACAGATCGCCGGGACATCCTCCGGTTGAAACCCTAGGCGATGCATGCCAGTATCGATCTTTATATGGATAGGGTAAGAGGTGATGCCTCTGCGCTCGGTCTCCCGGATCATGGCATCCAATAGGCGGAAGCTATAGACTTCCGGTTCCAGATGGTTCTCGAACAAGACATTGAAACTGCTGAATTCCGGATTCATGACGATAATAGGGATCGAGATACCTTCTTTACGCAATTCGGCTCCCTCGTCGGCTACCGCCACGGCCAGATAGTCGCAACGATGTTCTTGAAGGGTCTTCGCCAGCTCGTAAGAGCCGGCTCCATAACCGAAAGCTTTTACCATACAAACCATCTTAGTCTCCGGCTTTAGCTTGGAACGATACTGATTGAAGTTGTGTACGATCGCGTCCAGATTTACCTCTAGGATCGTCTCATGCACCTTTTTCTCCAGCATTTCGGAGATCTGCTCGAAATGGAAATGGCGGGAACCTTTAATCAAGATCAACTCATCCTTGAATTTCTTGAAGGAAGGAGACTTGATAAATTCCTCGGTGGTCGTGTAAAACTCCTTCTCGATCTCGAAGACGGAAGCATATTCCTTTAAGTCGCGGCCGATACCGATGATACGATCTATCTTCTTACGGCGAACCAAATCGGCGACCTTCTTATATAGAGATTTCGGCAAGGTGCCCGATTGAAGGATATCGGAGAGGATTAAAGTGCTCTTTAATTGCTTGCCTACCCGGCGGCTTTGTTGGAAATCGAGCGCGATATCCAAGGAGTTGATATCCGAGTTATAGGTATCATTTATCAATAGGCAATTGTTGATACCTTGCTTTACGTCCAATCGCATAGCCACCGGCTCAAGATGTAAAAATTTCGTTACGTCGTTTACGCTGGTGGGTTTTAGGTAAAGCATAACCGCCATACAATGGATCACGTTCTCGATAGAAGCGTCGTCCGTGAACGGAATGGTAACGACCCGGTTGAAGCCCAGTAAAGTACAGTGAATGATCGTCTCAAACTCTTTCTTATCGATAGACTCGATAAACAAAGGAGCCTCGGAGTCCGTACGGCTCCACGCGATCGCTTTATGGGAAAGGCAAGCCGATTCGATACAATTGGCGATAAATAAATCATCCCCATCATAAATAATGGCTTCGCAATCATTGAAAAGCGTCAGCTTCTCCATACATTTCTGATTGGAGGAGAGGAAATTCTCTTGATGAGCCTCCCCGATATTCGTGATGATACCGATCGTGGGGGCGATAATGGGTTGCAGGCGTTCCATCTCGTCCGGTTGTGAGATACCGGCCTCGAAGATGCCCAGCGTATTTTTCTCGCTCATCTGCCATACCGAGAGAGGAACCCCCAACTGGGAGTTGTAGCTCCGGGGCGAACGTACGATGTTGAACTCGTTATGCAGCAGTTGATAGAGGAATTCCTTTACGATCGTCTTTCCGTTGCTACCGGTGATACCGATCACGGGGATGTTGAATTGCTTCCTGTGGTGGGTGGCCAGCTTTTGTAAAGCTCGTAACGTATCTTTTACGATCAGGAAGTTCGCATCCTTCATGCTCTCGAACTCCGGTAGCATATCGCTTACCACGAAGTTGCGAACACGAAGTTTATAGAGTTCCTGTATATATCTATGTCCGTCGTTCGTCTTGGTTTTCAAGGCGAAGAAGAGGCTTTGTTCCGGGAAGGAGAGACGACGGCTATCTGTCAACAACAAACTGACCGTATCGTCAAGCAATTGGTTTGTTTTAGCACCGATAACTCTTGCTATTTCTTTAATTGCGTATTCCATTCTTTTATTTTAGTTTAGACTTTACTATTTCGATCTCTTTTCTGATATCAAAGGAAGGAATTTTCTCGCTAATTCGTTCCATCTTTAACAAAGTTTGAAGGATAAACCGCTTATAGGCCTCGCTATCCGGTTGAAAAGGCTTATGGTTAATAGCTTTTTGAATATCACCCCATTCTTTAAGGATTGCCGAAGTGTCTGTGGATAAGAAATTTTCGATAAAACGTTGCCAAATATAATCAATGGCCAATGGGGAGGGATGGAGCATATCGTCCGCATAGAAACGATAATCCCGGAGCTCGTCCATAAGGATCTCATAAGCGGGGAAGTAGGCGATTCGGTCGGGATAATCTTTCTGTAAGGCGTCCGTGGCTAGCAATAGGGTGGCTTTGCTGAGTTGGTTCTCGTGCGCCCCGTCTTTCCAGTGGCGGATCGGACTTACGGTAAATAAGATTTTCAAGGCGGGATTTTGTTCCCAAAGGGCTAGTAACAGAGGTTTCCAGTCCTCGACGATCTCTTGCGTGGATAATCGTTGCCGGTCGAACATCTTTTCCGGTAGCTTATGGCAATTCGACACGATTCGCCCGTCGCTCTTGAGGCGGTAGACGAAAGCGGTTCCCAACGTGATTACCAACCGGGTCGCTTTTCGCAGGAAATCGGAGGATTCGGATAAGCGGCTGTTTATATGGCCTAGGCATTCTTCTTCCGAGGGAGCGGAGAAACGGCTATGATGGGTAAAACTATGGTATATGCCCTCATGCTGGAATAAATCGCCGGGAGTGAAACGCTCCGGGCGTAGCAGCATCCGCAATCCTTCCGCTACGGAAGCCGGGTTATACAGAGTACCGAATGGGTTTATATCTACGGAGAATTTATTCTCTTCCAGTTTCCGCCCGATATTCTCGGCGAAGCAGGAGCCCATCATCACGACCCGGTCCTCATACGAGAAAGAGAATCGTGCTTTCGGCAACAGGATTCGGGTATAAAGTTCCATATTTACTTTTTCACAAAAGTAGATATATGTTTACGGAAATGCAAATAAGGAAGGTGTTTTAGGGGAATAATGTAACAATGCCCATTGTAAGGTTGTTAGGATGGGCAGTATAAGGAGCTTACGATGGGCATTGTTGCGACCTTATAATGCCTATTGGCGGAAGGTCGGGAGTGATACTATAAAAGAACGGCGGTAACTTGTTGAGTGTTACCGCCGTTGGTCGTAGCCTTTGCCGGGGCTACGCTTCATCTCCCATCGTTGCCATATATTCTTTCCATAAGGAGTCTATATCATGATCATTGCCGAGCGCATATTTCACGCCACCATCGAACGACCAAGGAATAACCTCTAATGTGCTTCGGTTGAACTTCCGCAGGAAATCCGGGCTCTTGGTTTGAGTAAGCCATGCGAGGAAGAAGCCTGTCGTGCGGTAACCATCCATATAATGGCCGCCTTTGGGACGATCTTCCAAGGTAAAACCGCCGTTTAGGTATCTTACGGCATCCGCCACACCTTCTATCATGGCCCAGAAAGTCTTATTAGTCCCATAGCTACCTATGCCTTGAGGCTCCAATTGGAAACCATGCGTCAGCTCATGGTATAATACGCCACGGGTCTCGTAATCCACTTTTGCGGTGTCGTTATTGGCAAAACTTTTCTCGATCCATTTCGTGCTGTATACGATACTGATGGAAGGGGGCGCTCCGTCTTTCGCGGATACCCCGTCGTATTCCTTTAATGTATAGTGGATCTCCTCGATGCCCGGGATACTATCTTCCGGAGTGAAATAAAGCGTTTCTACGACCTTGCGGGCGTGCTTGGTAATATAAGCTTCCGGATCAGGGATAACGGCGGCATAGATCGCCGAGCCCTTAGCCTCGGGGGAAAGATTCTCGAAATCAATCTTTCCGATGTAATAATTATCCCAAGGAGTAGGGGGAGCTTCCGCTACGGTAGCCGCCTGTTCCTTTTTGCCGGAGCAAGCGATGCAAGTCCACAGCAGGAAAGCACCGCTGATTAATTGTTTATATCTCATAAGTCTCATCTGTTTTTAGGTGAAAATAGGCTAATCTGTCAGTGAATAAGGACGATCCTCTCCGTTGAACAATCGCTTTTTGTTCGGGCTGGAAGTCATCTCGAAAGTGAGCGTTCCACCGTTCATGATGTCATCCTGCGTGATGTATCCTTTGGTATAGGGTTTCCCGTTTAGCTTTACCGCTTTTACATAACGGTTCTTGTCGCTGACTTTATCGGCTTTTACCTCGAAAGTCTTACCATTCTCCAAGCGAACCTTCATATATGGAAGGTAGGGAGCGCCTAATACGTATTGATCCGTACCCGGGCAAACCGGATAGAATCCCATGGCGGAAAGGATATACCAAGCGGACATCTGGCCGCAGTCGTCGTTACCACAAAGGCCGTCGATATTGTTGCGATACATCTTATTCATGATCTCACGTTGCCAGTATTGGGTTTTCCAAGGCTGGCTGGTCCATGTGTATAAAAATGGGATGTGATGGCTGGGTTCGTTGCCGTGTACATAACCTCCTAGTAATCCTTCTTTGGTTACGTCTTCGGTCTCGGCAAAGAACTCATCAGGAAGATGCATCGTGAATAAGGAATCCATTTTAGTGATGAATGCTTGCTCGCCTCCCATCAACTGAATCATACCATTGACATCTTGAGGGACATAGAAGGAATAATTCAAGGCATTTCCCTCGATAAACCCTTCACCGTGCGTGCTTAACAAACTGAAGTCCTCTTTGAATTTACCATTCGTATAACGGGGACGGGCATATCCGATCGAGGTATCGAATACATTCACGTAATTGGACGCACGCTTTTTATAGGTATCGGCCACGGATCGGTTTCCCGCTAATAAAGCTGTATTATAGATTGTCCAATCATCATAAGCATACTCCAAAGTCAAGGAACCTGCGCTACCGTTGCGATCTAAAGGAACATAACCTAATTCCATAAACTCTTTGGTTCCCTCATAATACGGAATCGTAGAACTGCTGATCATCGCTTTTAACGCGGCGTCTTTATCAATCGGTAATCCTTTGGCGATAGCATCCGCCAAGACAGAGACGGAGTGATAACCGATCATGCACCAGTTCTCATTTGCCATATGGCTCCAGATCGGCAAGGCATGATGAACGCTTTGCTCGCAATGTTTCAACATGGATTTGGCGATATCCGTGTTAACTTGTCGGTTGATGATATTGAACAGGGGATGTAGGGCACGATACGTATCCCATACGGAGAATACGGTATAGTTCGTGAATCCGTCCGCTTGATGGATATTATGGTCGAGTCCGCGGTATTGACCGTCAACGTCAGTGTATACGCAAGGATTGATCATCGTGTGATACAAGGAGGTGTAAAGCATAGCCAATTGGTCATCGCTTCCTTTCGCGTCGATGACGGAGAGCGCCTTATTCCAAGTATCGGAGGCTTTGGCGGCTAATTGGTCGAAGTCCGCACCGGAAGCCTCGGCACGTAGATTTTTTAAGGCTCCCTCGGTGCTGACTCCGGAAAGGGCGACTTTCACTTCCAACTCATCAGACATTTTCGGATCGAAATCAAAATAAGCGACGATCTTGCGTCCTCCGATATCCGGGAAGTTCTCTTTCATATTGAACTTGGCATAACCGCCCCGATAATTAACTTTCGCTTTCTCTTCGCATCCGTAATGCGTGATCGGTTTGGAGAAAGACATGGCGAAATAAGTATAGTTGGTACGTGCCCAACCGTTTGTAATACGATAGCCGGTTACCAGCGTATCGTTCTCTACACGAATATTGGTCCAAAGAACTTTGCCGTCATAGTTATAGATCCCGTGAATCATATCAAGGATAATGCGTTGGTTCTCACTGTTCGTAGGGTATGTGTATTTGTGGATGCCGGCCCGTTGGGTAGTGGTTAGTTGCGCCTTTACGCCATAATCGGCGAGCATCACCTCATAGTATCCGGGACGGGATATCTCGGTGTCATGCGAGAAGCGGGAACGGTAACCGCCATCGGGATTCGTGGCTGTACCGGGATTTAGCTTCAACGTTCCGGTGGTAGGCATAATCAAGATGTCTCCTAGGTCGGAGTGGCCGGTACCGCTGAAGTGGGTGTGGCTGAAACCTACGATGCTGCTATCCTTATGTTGGTAGCCGGCGCAATACTCGTAGGAACGTGGCTGGTATTTACCGTCTACGTTGTGCGGTATGGTATCCGTATCCGGACTGAGTTGCACGAGTCCGAAGGGTACGCAAGCGCCCGGGAACGTATGTCCCATTCCATTTGTCCCGATGATCGGGTTTACAAGATCAACTACATTGGTCTGTGCGATCGCTACTGTTGAGCTGGCTGCCAGAAAAAGGCAACACATCGATTTCTTGAGATTTATCATGTCGTATCAATTAGTTAGAAAAGGATGAAACATAAAAGGCCACCTTTGATAGTTCCAAGGATAACCTTTGATAGTGACAAAGGTAACCTTTTATATTTTCAGATCAATAAGTATAGTAGTCCTCTATCATTGTCAAGTGCTAATTTGTTAATAATGGATTTCTACTATACTTAGTTGATATTTAGAACAATGAGTTAGCCTCGTTCGGAGATAAGTTTGCGTTAGCATCCAATTGTCTTTGCGGAATAGGGAAGATATTACGCTTTGGTTCGTTGGATGCAGTCTTGTCCCACCAAGAAGTGGTTACGAACTTGTTGAAACGAACCAAGTCTGTACGGCGGATTCCTTCGAAAGCAAACTCTCTACCTTTTTCGGCCAAGAACTCATCCATGGTCAGAGTAGCGGTCGTATATTTCGCTTTCTCCCAATCCTCTGCCTTGAAAGAACGTTGACGAACGCTGTTGATCATATCTACCACTTCTTGCGTTGCTTTGCCCCCGTTCTTACGCATCAAGGCCTCCGCTTTGTTATAGATAACCTCGGAATAACGGAACATCACCCAGTCGTTGTTCATATCGCCGGTAGTACCCGGTTGGATCTCATACTTGATAGAGCGAGCGCCGCTGTTTTCTTCGCCCTCGGTCATGGACTTAATGTAGTTTACGAATACCAAATCCTGCCCATTGTACTCCTCTGAACCTTTCAAAGGCTCTGCGGTCGTGTCGTAGTAGTAATTACCGTTTTCATCCACTTTGCGAGGATATTGCTTACCGATCAAGAAGCCTTCCACCTTTCTCAAGTCGTTATCAGCAAATGAGTCATAGAAGGTAGGTTGTGTCACCAGACCGTTCCAAGGCCCGGATTGCAAATCCCAGCCAGTTTGGTGTGCGTAATGCAACCAACGTTGATACCAGCCCATTCCTTTGGCATATACTTCATCATACACGATTGACCAGATGATCTCGGTAGATCGCTTGTCGTTATCCGCACGGAAAGTGTCATTCCACTTCTTATCCAATGCGAAACCTCCCTTAGCTAATTCATCGCAAGCAGCGATACAATCATCCCAGCGTGCTTGTCCAGTATAAATTTCCGCATTCAAATAGAGACGAGCCAATAATGCGTAAGCCCCCCATTTGGATACACGTCCGTAGGTCTCTGTTTTACTCTCTGACAAAGAAGGAATACTCTCGTTTAACTCTTTTTCGATCCAAGCGAATAACTCTGCGCGAGATTTGGAGGAAGGATTGATTTCACCGATTTTCTCGCAAATTGGAGCCGTACCGAACATATCCATCACATACCAATAACAGTAAGCGCGATATACACGCATCTCCGCTTGTGCTTGTGCTTTAGACATTGGAACTTGGAGTGCTTCAAAATCTATATTCTCTGTATCTGTAAGGAAGTTGTTAGCATATCCGATACCTTCAAATAATTTTTTCCAAGCATCCACTACTTGACCATCCGTAGGAATCCATTGATGGCGGTGTAGGCGAATCCAGTCTCCATTGTCATAGCCGTGGCGACCTTTTTGAGGCCATGCGGCACCGTCGGAAGATAACTCGTTACATGACCAAGGCGATTGGGCTACTTGCATGGTTCCACAGAAGTGCCCCCATGGACGCATCATGGCGGCCATTACCTCGCCTGCATTGTTGTAGTAATTTTCAGCGATTACCGAGCTATGTATTTCCTCTGTCAGGTCCGTACAAGAGGTAAATGCGGTAGCTCCCAGCAATAATGAAATTGCGCATATATTTTTTAAAGCTTTCATTGTATTGTCTTAAATCTATTGTTACTTAATTAGAATCCAAAATTAACGCCAAACGTGAAGGTACGGGTGGTGGGATAAGATCCGCGCTTCTCTATACCTGCTTGTAGTCCTGTTACGTTTACGTCAGGGGTTAAACCTGAGTATCCTGTAATAGTCGCAAGATTGGTGACATTACCATAAATACGTAAGTTGCGCACATATTTATTATTTTTGAAGTTGAATGTATAACCTAGTGTCACGTTATCGATCTTCAAGAAGTTCCCTTTCTCTAGATAATAAGAAGAGAACAATGGTTGCTCTGTTACCTTGTTCTTCAAGGCATCCTTATATACGTTTGTGCCAGACTGATCGATATTGACAGTCGTTCCGAAATAAATAGCACCCTCGTTCAATACGTCATAATCAAACATACCGCGCAGGAAGAAGCTGAAGTCAAAGTTCTTATAGGTAAACGTGTTCTGCAAACCAGCCTTGAATTTCGGCAAACCGTTACCGATAAAGGTACGGTCAGCGTCAGACAGACCTTCCTTTCCGTCTATGTCGCGAAGATTCCAAGTTCCGTCCGGGTTGATGCCATCGCATACATAACCGAAGAATGATGCGATCGGCTGTCCTTCTTGTAGGCGGTAAGCCTTGCCCGGGTTACCCGGAGAGGGCAGGTCATATTGATCTTCGTAAGAAGATTTGTACACGTCGTTAGACAAAGATGTCAATTTATTATTCTCGTATGAGAACGTGAAATTAGCCGTGTAAGAGAAATCCTTAGTCTTTACGACCTCTGCGTTTAATGCTAATTCTATACCTCTATTTCTCATCGTGCCTACGTTGGTGGTGATCGTGTTGTAGATCAAGGATGGCTGTTGGGCATTGTAGCTACTGATCAAGTCGCGAGTCGTACGACTATACCAATCGATCGTACCATTTAGGCGTCCACCTAGCAAGCCGAAGTCGAAACCGATGTTCAAGGATTCATTCTTCTCCCATTTCAAATCTGGATTCGGGTTGATATTCGGACCGTAAGTGGCGGTTAGCCATGAACCGGTGTAAGCGTTCCAAGCTCCAGCGCCTGTACCGTAGGTAGCGAGAGACATATACGGATCGGTAGGCAAACTACCCGTGATACCGAAACCGGCACGGAATTTCAATACGTCGAACACTTCTTGGCTCTCCATGAAGTCCTCACGAGAGATCATCCAGCCTGCGCTGACAGAGGGGAACCAAGCCCATTTGTTGTTCGCTCCGAACTTCGTGGAACCCTCACGGCGGATAGAGGCGCTGGCCATGTATTTACCGTCGTAATTATAGTTGGCGCGGGCGAAGAAGGCGATCAGTTTGCTGGTCTCTTTTTTACTCTTCATCTCGGCCTTACCATCTTTTAGGTAACCGCCGGCTTCTAGGTTATTGGTACCGAATACGTCCGTCAAGAAGTTCTTGTTCTCGGCGCTGAATTGCTCGTATTCAAAATCTTGGTAACTGTATCCCAGCAAACCGGTAATATTGTGTACGCCGTTGATGGAAGTATTGTAGTTTGCTGTCCATTCAGTGGTACGGTTGGTATTCTGATAATATTCTTTTTTGGCGCGTCCGTTTGTACCGTCTTTATGTTGGCTATATTCCTCACGCATACTATAATCGTTAGTTAACGCGTCGTTCTTCTCCATAGCGAAGAAAGCGGCGGCTGTCAAACCGGGGATAATCTCATATTGAGCCTTGAAGTTCGCCAATAAATTCTTGAATTCCTTTTTCTTGGTACGCTGGTATATGCGGGCTACCGGGTTGAAATCTTCGTAACCGCTGTAAGTTTCCCAGAAGGAGCCGTCTTCCTTATAAATAGGCATCGTCGGGTTGATACGGATCGCCTGGTATAATATGCCGTAATTAGGGATATCTCCTACCTTATCCACATCATCGGAAACTGCGTCCACTTTCACGAAAGAGTTTGCTAGATTGAAAGAAAGCTGTAGTTTATCATCAAACGCACGGTGGTTCACGGCGATAGAGCCATTGATCGTTTCACGGCTGGTGTTACGGATCATACCATCATTCTTTTTGTAATTTAAAGAAGCGCGATAGTTTGTCTTACCATTACCACCTGTAGCGGTCAAGTTGTGTACATGGGTGAAATTACTCTTATTCAATAAAGCGTCGTAATGGTTATCCCGTCCACCAAAGTCGCGGATATTGGCGTTGTTAGTTTCTTTGCCATAAGCGACGAACTCGTCTCCATTTAAGATTTCCGGTCGTTTATAAACCGCCTCGTGCATGATATATCCTGAGTAATCCACTTGGGTAGTTCCGGCTTGCGGACGTCTCGTGGAGACGATGATCACACCGTTATTACCCCGGGTTCCGTAGATAGCGGCTGCGGAACCGTCTTTCAATACGTCGATCGCCTCGATATCCTCGGGTGCGATAGCGTTCAAAGAAGTCATATTACCCGGCATACCGTCAATAATAACGAGAGGCTCATTGCTACCTTTCAGAGATGAGGCACCACGCATCTGTACTTTTACCTCGCCATTCGGGTCGGTGCTACCACGTGATACAGTCAGACCAGCTACACGTCCTTCCACCAATTGCATCGGGTTCACTACCGGTGCCTTGTTAAAGTCGGATGCTTTCACGCTGGTAACGGATGAGGTGATCTCACCTTTCTTTTGGGAACCGTAACCTACGACTACTACCTCGTCTAGTGTCTCAGAGTCTTCAGCTAAGACTATGTTCAATGTTTTTTGCCCGGTATAACGAACTTCTTGGGGTTTGAAGCCGATGAAGGAAAATACCAATGTGCTGTTATCCGGCACATCCAAGGTGAAATTTCCGTCAAAGTCCGAAGCTGTTCCGTTCGTGGTTCCTTTCACAACAATACTAACGCCAATCAGAGGTTCACCCTTTTGGTCTTTTACTACACCTTTAATGGTTGAACTTTGCTGTGCGATCTGATGAATCTCCATGTTTCCCATTTCAGGAACAGTAGAATCTCCGGCCGCATAAGAGGACTGAAACATTAAAGATAAACAAAGTAACAAAGAGGTTCGTCCACCTAATAAAGTCAGGCATTTCCTCGTCTTACCTTCACTCTTTTTTTTCATAAAAACATTAAATTAAAAGTTAATAATGTGCTTCCCGAAGGAAGAATACACACAAGCGGTTTGCTTTGTTATTCGACAGCAATATTAATAGGTCTTAACGAATTGAAGAGTGCTTTGAAATGCCAAAGAAGTGTCATGAAATGCATATGGCAGATTATGATACTCTTTTGGTAGATTATGACACTATTTAGGAATCAATGATTTATGCCTCTTTTGTGCGGTATTCTTTAGGAGTCATGTTATATTTACGGGCAAACTCCCTATAGAAGTATGATTTGTTAGAAATTCCTACATTATAAATAATTTCCTGAACGCTCATGTTGGTATTTACGAGTAATTGCGCCGCATAGTTTAACCTATAATCCTTTATAAAATCACTCGGCGTCATGGTAGATATTTTCTTGAAACGGCGATATAAGATGCGGGTGTTTATATTCAGTGCGTCCGCTACCAGCTCGGGACCGAGTCCTTCCTTGCTGACATTTTCTTTGATGATAGCGGTTACGGCGTCAAGGAATTCCTTGTCTTCTTGATGTAATAATTGCCCTTCCGTATATTGATAAGCACTTTCCGGAGAATAGAAATACTCTTTTAATTCTCTTTGGTTAGTCATCAATCGATTCACGACGGATAGGAGAACTGTTGGTGAGAAAGGCTTGGTTAGATAGGCATCCGCTCCGATATTAAGTCCTGCCGCTTGCTCTTGGTCTGATATTTTAGCAGAGATGATAATAAGCGGGATATGGCGGGTATATTTATTTTCTTTGATAAGCGAGATCAATTCCAATCCGTCCATATTAGGCATCATGATATCGGTGATGATAAGGGACGGAGTGTATTGTTTGAGGAATTCCAGAGCCTTTTCCGCATTATAAGCTTCCTGAACCTGATATTCGGAAGAGAGGGTTTCCGTGATTAGCCAGACGATGTCTTTATGATCGTCGATAACGAGTATCATCGGTTTATCTTCCGTCTCTTTTTGTGCCGTATGTGAGATTTGCGGCTTTTGTATATCCGTGTTTGGGGAAGGAAGCGATACGGGAACCTCTTCGTCTATCGTGTCGTCTGAGCTCTCCTCTACGATGCCAAAAGGTAAGGTAACTGTAAATTCAGCATATTGGCCGACCTCACTCTCTATGTCGATTTTACCACCTAAGGATTGTACGAGGCTGTGGCAGATAAATAAGCCGAGGCCATTCCGTGTCGTATTTTGCCTGTTATCGTCGTTATCCATCGTGCCAAGGATACGATATCGGTCGAAAATATTTTGCATGTCTGCCTCCTTGATTCCTTTGCCGGTGTTGTAAACTTTAAGGACGAGGAAGTTCTCCTCCTCATGTAAGGAGATACGAACCGTGCCCCTGTCTTCCGTATACTTAAATGCGTTGGAAATCAGATTTGCTAGGATCTTCTTGAAATAGACGGAATCCGTATTCCAATAAAGCTCTTTGGGAGCATCGATCTTGAATTGGATTTGGTGTTGCTCGGATAGTGGGTAAAACCATTCGAATTGAGTTCGCAAAAGAGAGGATACGGATACTCTCCGGATGTGCGTATGACTGAATCCTGCGTCTTCCGCTTTCCGGAAATCAAGGATTTCTTGGATAAGTCCGTTCAGTTCCTCTACATTTTCCCGGAGGACTGAAGTGTATTTTTCTAATGTCTTGTCTTTTGAGGTGGCGGCATAGGCTTGGATATAATTCTCCACGCCATTGATCAAGGTAAGCGGGGTGCATAGCTCATGCGTAATGTGGGTAAAGAAATTCAGCTTGGACTCGTATAGCTTCTCTTTTTGCTCCTCCTTGATCTTGTCTGCGATCTGCTTCTGTTTCTTTAGTATTTGGTGATGGATACGATAGGTGGCGATGATGAGCAAAACTGTACCGATAAAAAGATACGTGAAAATGGCTAACGAGCTTAGATAAATAGGAGGTAATACCTTGATAGGTAGAGTGTATTCTTTTGCCGACGAATCAATGACATCATTGCGATAACGGACTTTCAGCAAATATTCCCCGTACGGTAGGTTCATGAAAGTTACCTTGTTTGTCTTTTGCAATTTTTCCCAAGAGGAATTATAGTTGACCAACTGATACGAATACTCGTAATTCTCCCCGTTGATGTAATCCGGAGCGACGAACGCAATCGTTAACGATTGCACATCAGCCGGAACCGTTACACCGTTCCGGCTGATGTCCTTATATAATGGAAGGATTTGTTTATCCATTTGCAATTCGAAGAAACTTAATTCGGGTTGATAGGTATGCTCCGGCTCCGTTTGTTTATTTACCCAGACTAATCCGTTGATGCCTCCAAAGAATAAACGCTCGGAGTATGGGCATTTCCAATAAGCGTCATCAGAAAATTCCGTGACGCTAAAGTAAGGCTGATGATAATTATGGAAAAAGTTGTTCCGGGGATTATATTTGGTGAGACCTTTATTGGTACTAAGCCAGATACAGCTATCGTTCCCCTCATGGATACCATGGATCATGTCGTTTACGATCCCGTCGCTTTTATCGAATTGGCGTAAACGCATCTTTCGCCCTCTGAATTTAATCCGGGTGAGACCGGAGCTGGCGCCTGCATAAAACGTGGAATCTTCGGTCTGGCATACGGAAAGCACATCTCCAATGGCCGGGTTTCTTAAATTGTTGGTTTGCAGGAATTCATATCCTTGATTGAAAATATTGAAACGAATGACTCCGTAACCGCCACGGCTCCCGAGGAACAGGGTAGAGTCGTTGTCATATACCATCGATTGGATTTCTTTACAGATGTTCTTTCCGTTTTTTAACGGGAAGGTTTGTACCTTCCCGATTGTAGGTACGGCTTTATCTATATGTAAGGTAACCTTTTGCAATCCGTTACCCGTTGTCGCTAGCCATAATGTGGAATCATCTACCTCGCAAATAGAGTGGACATAGCGTAGAGGGGTGGTGTCTTCTCGTTGCGGTATCGTTTTTATTCGTTTCTCTTTATACGAATAATAGGTCAGTCCCGGGCCTTCCGTGCCAATCCAGATACATGGATGGTACTTGCTTTTTTGGAAGCAATACACCCGGTTGCTGGATAGGCCGTCGGCGGTGGTGAAATGCGTGATAGCGCTTTGTGGGATCATCTTTTTGTTATGGTAAGTGTCATACGCTTGTATCCGGACAATACCGTCTCCTTTTGTCCCGAGCCAAAGGGATTGATCGTCATCTGTATATAAAGAACGTATGGGGTTCTGTATATTAATCGGTAAATCCTTGAGTAAGATAGAGCCGAAAAGATCGGGTTTGTCATAAAACATCCGTATACCTTGCCCGTCTGTTCCCAACCAGAGAATCTCCTGCCTTTTATCGTTCATTAGGCAAAAGATACCGATGCCCATATTTATCGTGTTTTCCGGTTGGCTTAGGTCTAGAATATTGCCGTTACGGAAAACGATATACACATTGGATTGGAAGGTGCATATCTTGATGATGTTACCATATTGGTTTGTCATTTCAGGCAGATCGAACAGGAATTCTTTCCCCTTTCCGTCTACATGCTGTCGATATAATTTATTGTCGGTATCTACTATGAAAATATGATTATTCTCGTAAAATGCGGATAAGATCGGTTTATTATGGAATTGGCGTTCTTCCGATAGCAAATTAAAAGTAGTATCGGAGAAATCCGGAGTCAACTTTTTCAGTATGCCCGAGGCTAATAATAAATAAAAATGTCCGTCCGTCCCGGCGAATAAGGTACGTACGGTTTGAGGGCCTACTCCTTCTCTCGGCAGGTCCCGGAACCCATCGCTAGATGGGGTGTAGCAAGAGATCCTGTTTTCCTTACAAATAGCGAGCGTGATGCCGGATGAATCGGAGGCTAATAGATCGCATTCCATGTATCCGGGGAAAGACTCGGTGACTTTCCGTTCTTTTAGTGAGAATTTATTGATACCTAAAGAGGTTGATATCCATAAAAAGCCGGGTTCTGCGTCGGATATTTTGTGAATGATATTACTACAAAGAGAGTTTTTGTTATTTAATTCGAAACGATATACATACGTATCTTTTCCGTTGTATAAGTTAAGTCCGTCGTAAGTCCCGATCCACAAATAGCCATCCGGATCTTGATGCATGCAGATAATGGCGTTGTTCGAGAGGTCAACCATAGAGGTCTGATGTAGCACGGTTGAGGCAAATAGGTTTGTTTGTGCGATCAATAGAAGGAGACTTGTTAATGACTGAATAAGCCTTGCGAATCTCATGTGTTTAAGATTTAGTGTTTGTTTGAGTTACAAAGATAATATCTTTACGAATGTACTAAAAGAAATTCACTTTTTTGTTTACATTTGTACGAAGATAATATCGGATAGGATACGAATAAAAAAGACAGATGGAACAATATGGAAGAACTTCTCACGAGAATGATAACGCATCTATTGAGAAAGAGATAGCTGGATTGATAGAGGAGCAACGTTTATTCACGGAGAGTATATATGCCAGTTTGCCGATCGGGATTGAGATCTATGACGCGCATGGAATTTTACGCAGTATAAACGACTATGCGTTGAAGATATATGGAGTCGATGACGGGAGTACGGTGGTGAATACCGTCAATCTGTTTAACAGTCCTTATGTAGATACTGAATTGTATACAAGGATTAAATCCGGTGAAGAGGTAACCTTGGAGTTTGAGTATGATTTTGACCGGATTAACAGCGATTCCTATTTCACCTCCCACAATAAGAACTCGATGATCTACGAGGCCAAGATTATCCCCATACGAGGCAAGAGCGGACATATTATCGGGCACATACTACTCGCCAACGACGTGACACTCGTGAAGGAGACCGAATATCGTACTGAGGAAAGTAAAAAGAACCTAGAGATGGCGATGAAGGCGGCCAATATGACCTCTTGGATATATGATGTGCATAAAAAACTTTTCAGCCCACTATATGGCCGTACTATAGCGAGGTCGAATATGCCGATGGAAGAGGTGTTGACTATATTGCACCCGCATGACCAATCCCCATTGCTGAAACTTTTCTCGCGGTTGATAAACAAGGAGGTGGAGCAAGGGCAGATCACGTTGCGATTCTATGACGAGCAGGAACGGCGATACCGCCATTATGAGAGCCGGATGCGTCTTTCGGCCGAGCATCGAGGGAAGTTGCAAATTATCGGGACACAATTGGATATCACGGATAAGATTTTGATGGCGAAGAAAGCGCAAGACCTGATCGCTAAGCGTGAGCTGGCCATGAAAGTCAGCAATATCGTCCATTGGGATTTTGACGTGCGTACCCAGGTGTTCGAGTCTTATAATGATCCGCTTAACGATTATACGGCGGACAGGCTGTTGACCATACCCGAGTATCTGGAGGTGATCCATGCTGAGGACCGTCCTTTGTTCGAGGATGCCATGCGATCGATGATGGAAGGTAAGAATCATACGATTAATTTCACTTGCCGGATACAAACGAAATATGATGAGACGTGGCAATATTGTGATTTTATTAGCGTGCCGTTCGAATACGGCGAGAATGGTCACATCGTACGTTTCACGGGATTCCGCCAAAATATTCCCAAGATACAGCAATTGAACCGGGAGCTTAAGGAAAGGAATTATAAGATAGAGCTGTCCTTTAAGACGGTGGGAATATCTTATTGGGATTTCGATGTTCGGACCCAGCGATATACCGTCTTCAATGATCCTGTGAATGATTACCATCCGGAGAAAGAGATCTCCTACGATGCGTATATAAACGTGGCCCATCCGGATGACGTGGAGCGTGTGCGCCATTATATGAACCATATGCTACGGGGAGTCGACAAGGACTTTAATTTTAAATACCGTTCCAAGACGAAATGGGATAAGGAGTGGCAGACCTTGCTGGTCACCGGTATACAAGTGGAGAAGGCTCGGGAAGGGGGCGTGATCCGTTATACGGGTATTACAATCAATAATACGAAATGGGAAAAGATGATCGAGGAGCTGAAGACCTTGAAGGATAAAGCTGAGCTTTCCGATCGCCTTAAGTCTGCCTTCCTCGCCAATATGAGCCATGAGATACGGACTCCGCTGAACGCTATCGTCGGTTTTTCCGAGTTGATGATGAGTTGCGACGACCCGGAAGAGAAGGAAAAGTATATCAATATCATTCAATCCAATAATGAGTTGTTATTGCGGTTGATCAACGATATCATAGACCTTTCCAAGATCGAGTCCGGTGTCTTGGAGTATAGGAGTGAGTGGTTCAATATCGGGAAGGTTTGCGAGGAACTATATGCTACCATCCTTCCGAGGGTCAAGAGCCCGGATGTCGAGTTACGGATGGGGGATACCGATCCTGACGCATGGGCGTCTTTTGACCGTAATCGGCTTAAGCAGGTGTGGATGAACTTCCTTTCCAATGCGGCCAAATGCACGGTGTCCGGATTTATAAAAGCCGGGTATGGCTTCGAGCGGAATGGTCTGCGGATCTATGTGGAAGATACGGGTATCGGTATACCGGAGGAATTGCATCATAAAGTGTTCAACCGCTTCGAGAAGTTGAACGAGTTTGCCCAAGGGACTGGGTTGGGCTTGGCCATATCCAAGGCTATCGTGGAAGCGGCAGGGGGAGAAGTCGGCTTCACTTCAACTCTTGGTGCCGGATCTACTTTTTGGGCGTGGCTACCTTGTGCGACAAGAATATCAGCGGTTCGATAAAGATGACGCCGTGCATCTTGTTGGCGCTGTAATCTATTGCATATCATTTCGGTACGTAGATTATCCCGCTTCCTCCATCTCGTAGACTACTTCACCTTCGTTCCTTTCTTCTTGTATATTTTTAATAGCAATTTATAGGGATTTTAGAGGGGGTGTCGCAAATGTTACAGGAACATGAGGATAAAAGTTCTACCTTTGTACCGATAAAAATGTGGTATTAGATAAGATTGTTTATGAAATTTGAGAATGAGTGCTGGGATCACTTTAAGGGTGAGACCTGGAAAAGAGAGATCAATGTAAGAGATTTTATCCAGAGTAACTATACGCCTTATGAAGGGGATGATTCCTTTTTAGTCGCTTCTTCCGAGAAGACCCGTAAGGTCTGGAACAAGCTGACCGAGATGTTTAAGGTCGAGAGGGAAAAGGGAGTTTATGACGCCGAGACAAAATTACCTCAAGGGATCGATGTATATGGTCCGGGCTATATTGATAAGGAGAATGAGGTGATCGTTGGGTTACAAACCGATGCTCCGCTGAAACGTGGTATCTTCCCGAAGGGCGGTATCCGTATGGTCGAGAATAGCTTGGAAGCTTATGGTTATCATTTGGACCCGATGACGAAAGAGATCTTTACGAAGTATCGTAAGACTCATAACGAGGGCGTTTTCTCCGCATATACGGAAGAGATGATTGCCGCACGTCGTTCGGCTATTATCACCGGTCTGCCCGACGCGTATGGCAGAGGACGTATTATCGGTGACTATCGTCGTGTCGCTCTGTATGGTACGGCAATCTTGATCGAGGAGAAAAAGCGTTTCTTGAATCGTTTGGATATCCAAGAGATCACGGAAGAGATCATCCAGAGCCGTGAGGAGATTTCCGAACAGATCAAGGCTTTGAAAGCGTTCGAGAAAATGTGCGCTAGCTATGGCTTTGATGTGACTCGTCCGGCACAAAACGCTCGTGAGGCGGTTCAGTTTGTGTATTTAGCTTATCTGGCGGCGGTAAAAGACCAAGATGGCGCGGCGATGTCTATCGGACGTACTTCTACGTTTTTGGATATTTATATCGAGAAAGACATCCGTGAGGGTAAGTTGACCGAAGAGGAGGCGCAAGAATTGGTAGACCAGCTGATCATCAAGTTGCGTATCGTTCGTTTCTTACGTACGCCGGAATACAATGATTTGTTCTCCGGTGATCCGGTTTGGGTAACAGAGTCCTTGGGCGGCCAAGGAGTGGATGGCCGTTCTTTGGTAACAAGAACTTCCTATCGTTATCTCCATACATTATATAATCTAGGTCCGGCACCAGAACCCAATTTGACGGTTCTGTGGTTTAAGAACGCTCCCGAGAACTGGAAACGTTTCTGTGCCAAGGTCTCTATCGATACGTCGGCTATCCAATATGAGAACGACGATTTGATGCGTCCGGATTATGGAGATGATTATGGTATCGCTTGTTGCGTTTCTCCTATGAAGATCGGTAAGCAGATGCAGTTCTTCGGAGCCCGTGCGAATTTGGCGAAATGTTTATTATATGCGATCAACGGAGGACGGGATGAGCGCAGCGGCGTACAGGTAGCCCCGATGTTCGAGCCGGTTCGCGGCGAGTATCTGGAATACGATGAGGTGATGGCTAAGTATGAGCAAATGATGCGCTGGTTGGCGAAAGTGTATGTGAATGCCTTGAAGATAATCCATTATATGCATGATAAATACGCGTATGAGGCATTCGAGATGTCGCTTCACGATGGGGATGTAGAGCGTATCCGTGCGACAGGTATCGCCGGTCTTTCTATCGTTGCCGATTCGTTGGCTGCTATCCGTGATACGAAAGTACGTGTGATCCGTGACGAGCGTGGCTTGGCGGTTGATTTCGAACGTGAGGGCGAATATGTTCCTTTCGGTAATAACGATGATCGTACGGATAGTATCGCTGTAGAGATCACCGAGAAGTTCATGGAATATTTGCGTCAGCACGAGACCTATCGCCATGCGAAACCTACGCAGTCCATCCTTACGATCACCTCTAATGTGGTATATGGTAAGAAGACTGGTACGACACCGGATGGCCGTATCGGTGGAACTCCTTTCGCTCCGGGCGCGAACCCTATGAACGGTCGTGATACGAAAGGTGCTATAGCTGCGCTAGCTTCGGTAGCGAAGCTTCCATTCCAGCATGCGCACGACGGCATCTCTTATACTTTCGCTGTTTCTCCGGCTACGTTGGGAAAGGAGCGTGAAATGCAGATCAATAATCTGGTTAGCTTATTGGATGGCTATTTTACTCCGGATGGAGGTCAGCATCTGAATGTTAACGTATTTGATAAGGATTTGTTGATCGACGCTATGGAACATCCTGAGAAATATCCGCAACTTACGATCCGTGTATCCGGATATGCGGTAAACTTCGTGAAACTGACTCGTGAACAACAGTTGGATGTTATTTCAAGAACCATTAACCATTCACTGTAAGTGATAAAAGGTAAGATACATTCATTAGAGAGTTTCGGGACCGTAGATGGTCCCGGAATTCGCTTTGTCGTTTTTATGCAGGGCTGCCCGTTGCGTTGCCTGTATTGCCATAACCCGGATACTTGGAACCCGAAAGGGAAGGTGAAATATCAGATGACTCCCGGCGAGCTATTGACGGAAGTCTTACGGTATAAGAGTTTTATCGCCCGTGGGGGGGTGACTGTTACCGGTGGGGAACCTTTATTGCAACCTGAGTTTCTGAAAGAGTTTTTCCGTTTGTGCCAAGAGCAAGGTCTTCACACAGCTTTGGACACATCTGGTTTCGTATGTACCTCAAAAGCTTGGGAAGTCTTGGATTATGCGGACTTAGTGTTATTGGACATCAAAACCTTAAACCCGGATTTACATCCGTTACTGGCGGGTGTCAAGCAGGATAATACGCTTCTGTTCTTGGATGAATTGGAGAGACGTGGCATAGATACTTGGATTCGCCATGTTATTGTCCCCGGATATACGGATAATGACGAGTGGCTGGAGGCGTTAGCTCGGTATGTCAGTTCATATAAAGTGGTTCGCAAAGTGGAATTATTGCCTTATCATACGATGGGAACCTATAAATATGAGCAATTAGGCCTCGATTATCCGTTAAAGGGGGTGGAACCCTTATCAAAAGAACGTTTAGATAATGCGAAAGCGATATTCTCTCGCTACAAACCAGAAAATAACAAGGCCTGATCTCTCGATCAAGCCTTGCGATTATGCAACAGCTAATCAGGGAAAACAATCTAATCCGATTAGCTTTTAAACGATAGTAATAATTTTTTGCCTAGACTAACCTTGACTATTTAATATGTGTTTGTTTTGTTATATGCAACAAATATCTATTTTTGTAAGGAGATAAAAAATGATATAGATCAGAAAATGATGAATAGTATGAAGACACCACAAGAAATAGCCGAAATGATATCCAAACGTTTTTATCCATTACCCGATGCGGATTTGGATTCTCTGGCCTCGATCATAGAATCAAGTAAGGCTGCGAAAGGTGAATTATTGTTGGATAACGGACAAATATCTAAATATTTATATTATGTGGAATCGGGATTATTACGCCAGTTTTACTATAAGAATAAACGTGATATTACCGAGCATTTCTCCTGTGAGGGAAATATCGTTATTTGTATAGCCAGCACATTCCAAAGAGAACCGACGCGTTTATTAATCGAGGCATTGGAACCGACGGTTTATCACCGGATCTCTTTTTCGGAATTTAGCGATTTATTGAAAACATCTTTAGCTATTAATAGATTGTACCAGAAAATACTGGAGTGGGCTTTGATGCTTTCGCAAGAGAAAGCGGACTCTTGGCGTTTTGAGTCGGCAAGAAAACGTTATCTGCGTTTTCAACAGGAATATCCGGAAGCAGCGAAACGTGCTTCTGTCAATCATATCGCCTCGTATTTATTGATGACACCCGAATCTTTGAGCCGGGTGCGGGCGGGAGTGTTGTAGTCTCTACCTACATTCAGGTATTATTGAGGTGAAAATAGCAATTTGTGGTGATTTCACGGTTCTAGTAATCCATCTATATTTGCGTCAGTTTAAAAAACGTAGAAGCAATGAAAATAGAAAAGATTACAGGACGTGAGATCCTAGATTCAAGAGGTAACCCGACAGTAGAGGTTGATATTTTACTAGAGTCCGGCGTTATGGGCCGTGCGTCTGTGCCTTCCGGTGCGTCCACCGGCGAGAACGAGGCTTTGGAGTTGCGTGATGGCGACAAGAAGCGTTATGGTGGTAAAGGCGTATTGAAAGCGGTTGAGAATATCAATACGATTATCGCTCCGGCATTGAAGGGGATGTCTGCCTTGGATCAGATAGGTATCGATCATGCGATGTTGGCTTTGGACGGTACGAAAACTAAATCGAAACTAGGTGCGAACGCTATCCTTGGCGTTTCTTTAGCTGTAGCGAAAGCTGCCGCAAATTATTTGGATATTCCTTTATATAGATATATTGGTGGAACGAATACCTACGTGATGCCTGTTCCGATGATGAATATAATCAATGGCGGTTCGCATAGCGACGCTCCGATCGCTTTCCAAGAGTTTATGATTCGTCCGGTAGGTGCCGCTTCTTTCAAGGAAGGCTTACGTATGGGCGCTGAGGTATTCCATGCGTTGAAAAAGGTATTGCACGATCGTGGGTTAAGTACCGCTGTTGGTGATGAGGGTGGTTTCGCCCCGAATTTGGAAGGTACGGAAGATGCCTTGAACTCAATTATCGCCGCTATCAAGGCGGCTGGTTATGAACCGGGCAAGGATGTGATGATCGGTATGGATTGCGCTTCTTCTGAGTTTTATAAGGATGGAATCTACGATTACACGAAGTTTGAAGGAGAAAAAGGCGTGAAACGTACTTCCGACGAACAAGTGGATTATCTGGAAAAGCTGATCAACGAATACCCGATCGATTCCATTGAGGATGGTATGAGTGAGAATGATTGGGCTGGTTGGAAGAAACTGACAGATCGTATCGGTAACCATTGCCAATTAGTCGGAGATGATTTGTTCGTGACAAATGTAGAGTTCCTTTCAAGGGGTATTAAAGAAGGTTGCGGTAACTCAATCTTGATCAAGGTAAATCAGATCGGTTCCTTGACGGAGACACTGAACGCTATCGAGATGGCTCACCGCCATGGATACACGACCGTTACTTCACACCGTTCCGGTGAGACGGAAGACGCTACGATCGCCGATATCGCTGTCGCTACCAATAGCGGACAGATCAAGACGGGATCATTAAGTCGTTCGGACCGTATGGCTAAATATAACCAGCTGCTTCGTATCGAGGAGGAATTGGGAGACCGTGCCGTATACGGATACAAAAGAATCAATTAAGTATATAAAGTAAATTATAATCGCTAATTATGTAGTAATCCAAAACCCAAGATATTGAAGGGCTTATCCGTGAGGATAGGCCCTTTTTATTGATTGATAAAGTATTATCTATAACCTCATAAAATATATCGATTAGAAAAATTGTTTTAATGAAGAAATATGTTATATTTTTGTATCGGAAATAAAAACAAATAGTATTCATTTAAAAATAGGAACAAGTATGGAACCGATTATTAATTCTCAACTTCCGGAGTTTAAAGTACAAGCTTTTCAAAATGGTAATTTCAAGACTGTAACCAACGAGGACGTCTTGGGTAAGTGGGCTATCTTTTTCTTCTACCCGGCCGATTTTACATTTGTTTGTCCAACAGAGTTGGTCGATATGGCTGAGAAGTATGAGCAGTTTAAATCAATGGGAGTAGAAATTTACTCTGTAAGTACAGACTCTCATTTTGTACATAAAGCTTGGCATGACGCTTCCGAGACTATCCGTAAGATCCAATATCCGATGTTGGCGGATCCCACTGGAGCACTGAGTCGTGCGTTTGGTGTGATGATTGAGGAAGAGGGTATGGCATACCGTGGCACTTTCTTGGTAAATCCGGAAGGAAAGATCAAAGTGGCCGAGATTCATGATAACAATATCGGTCGTGACGCTTCCGAGTTACTTCGTAAAGTTGAAGCCGCTCAGTTTGTCGCTTCACATGATGGTGAGGTTTGTCCCGCTAAATGGAAGAAAGGGGAGGCTACCTTGAAACCTAGCATTGACTTGGTAGGGAAAATCTAAATAATTAAGAGTATAGATCGTGTTAGAATCAACATTAAAAGAACAATTAAAAGGTATATTCGCAGGGTTAAATGCGAATTATACCTTTGATATATCGATCTCTCCTGCGCATGAAAGTAGACAAGAGTTGTTGGATTTATTAGGTGATGTTGCCTCTTGTTCGGATAAAATATCTATGCGAGTATCTGATGGGGATGGATTGGAATTCATTTTATTAAAGGATGGAGCGAAAACGGGGATTAAGTTTCGTGGAGTACCTAATGGACACGAGTTTACTTCCTTGCTGTTGGCGATCTTGAATTCAGATGGGAAAGGCAAGAATTTTCCGGACGAGAGCATTTGTAATCGTGTTAAAGCCTTGAATGGCCCGATACATCTGACGACCTATGTCTCTTTGACTTGTACGAATTGCCCGGATGTGGTACAGGCATTAAACGCTATGACGACTTTAAATCCTCAGATCCATCATGAGATGGTAGATGGGGCTATCAATCAGGCGGAAGTTGATGCCTTGAAGATACAAGGCGTCCCCTCTGTCTTTGCGGATGGAAAACTGATCCATGTAGGACGTGGGGAATTCGGTGAATTGTTATCGAAGCTGGAAGCTCAGTATGGAATCAATGAGAGCCTGACAGAGAAGACGGTAAAACGATATGACGTGGTTGTGGTCGGTGGAGGGCCGGCTGGTGCTTCTTCCGCTATTTATTCCGCACGAAAGGGGCTGAGTGTCGCTGTCGTGGCGGAGCGTATCGGCGGGCAGGTGAAGGAGACGGTAGGAATTGAGAATCTGATTTCAGTTCCGGAGACAACAGGTACCCAGTTGGCTGACAATCTGCGCTTGCATATGCGGCAATATCCGATTGACCTGCTGGAGCATCGTCGTATAGAGAAGGTAACGATAGAAGGAAACGAGAAGGTTTTATCTACGGCTGGAGGTGAGATATTCAAGGCTCCGGCGGTTATTGTCGCTACGGGCGCTAGCTGGCGTAAATTGAATGTACCGGGTGAGGCAGAGTATATAGGGCGTGGAGTGGCTTTTTGTCCTCATTGCGACGGTCCGTTTTATAAGGGAAAACATGTTGCCGTGGTTGGCGGTGGAAATTCCGGTATCGAGGCGGCTATTGATTTGGCGGGGATCTGTTCGAAAGTAACCGTTTTGGAGTTTATGGATGAGTTAAAAGCGGATCAAGTCTTGCAAGAGAAAGCGAAGAGTTTGCCGAATGTCGAGATCTTTGTTAGTTCACAAACAACCGAGGTGGTTGGAAATGGCGACAAGGTAACCGGTATCCGTACAAAGGATCGTAAGACAGGGGAAGAGCGTGTTATTCATTTAGACGGTATTTTTGTTCAAATCGGCTTAGCCGCTAATAGTGGTGTCTTTAAGGAGATTGTCGAAACAAATCGTCCCGGTGAGATCGTGATTGACGCACATTGCCGGACGAATGTCCCGGGTATTTATGCAGCGGGCGACGTTTCCACCGTACCCTTTAAGCAAATCATTATTTCTATGGGAGAAGGCGCCAAAGCGGCCCTTTCGGCCTTTGAAGATCGGGTACGTGGTGTACTCGGTTGATGAAATACCTACAAATAGGTAATTTTTGAACAGCGTATCTCTTTTATCGGTTATATTACTATATTTGCGATCGAGAGAAAAGAGATGGATAGATTAAGAAAATATCTGAGGATATTACTCCCTGCGCTGTTCATAGCCTATTTGGGATGTATTATTGCGTTTACCCACGTTCATATTGTCAACGGGGTAACAATCGTCCATTCTCACCCGTATCATAAAACGGACGATGGTCGTCCGGACCATGAACATGGCTACGCCGAGTTTCAGTTGCTTCATCAGTTATCTGTCTTGCAGATAACAGGTGCGGCTTTCGTCGCTATTCTGCTGGCGGCTTTTTATTCCTTTATCCGTAACTTATCTTTCGCTCCGGTCTATCCGGACTATATTGTTCCCTTCCGGGGAAGACGTACGCTTCGGGCTCCTCCCATATTCTGATATTGTGAGATTAATAACATTGTATTACTTATCAGAATAAATTAAAATGAATAAATTTTTCATCTTTATACTATGCCTGTGCTGTGCCCTAACGGTAGCTCAGGCCACGGGAGAGGACCGTCTAAACGACTCAGACGCAAATGTTTTCGGACATGTATTGGATAAGAAAACAGGGGAACATCTTCCCTTTATCAACGTATTGTTAAAAGGTACCACGATCGGTACGACCACCGATAACTCGGGACATTATTTCCTGAAGAATCTGCCGGAAGGTAAATTTACGCTAGAATATAAAGCGCTCGGGTATAAGACTATCTCTAAAGAAGTGACCCTAAAGAAAGGAAAAACCTTAGAGATTAATGTAGAACTGGAAGAAGACCAGATCGCTTTGGATGGCGTGGTGGTATCTGCGAATCGTGCGGAAACTTCCCGCCGGTTGGCTCCCACATTAGTGAATGTATTGGATGCGAAGGTTTTTACTACGACCAATGCGGTGAATTTGGCACAGGGACTAAATTTCCAACCGGGTGTACGGGTAGAGACGAATTGCCAGAATTGCGGTTTCCAGCAAGTCCGGATCAATGGATTAGACGGACCTTATACCCAAATACTGATTGATTCACGTCCCATATTCAGCGCTTTATCCGGCGTATATGGGCTTGAGCAAATACCGGCGAATATGATCGAGCGGGTAGAGGTGATGCGAGGAGGGGGATCGGCACTGTTCGGCTCGTCCGCTATCGCCGGGACAATTAATATCATCACGAAGGAGCCCTTGAGAAATTCCGGGGAATTGTCGCATACGTTAACCTCGATTGGCGGGACATCCGCTTTCGATAATAATACGACCCTAAATGCCTCTTTGGTATCGGAAAATGGGAAAGCGGGCTTATATCTTTTTGGCCAGAACCGTCATCGTTCCGGTTTTGATCAGGATGGAGATGGTTTTACGGAGTTGCCTAAATTGAAGAATCAAACGGTTGGTTTCCGTTCGTACCTGAAAACGAGTACTTATAGTAAATTGACATTCGAGTATCATCATATGAATGAATACCGCAGGGGAGGAAATCTGTTGGATCGTCCGCCTCATGAAGCGGATATCGCCGAACAGTTGGAGCATTCGATTGATGGAGGAGGTCTGAAATTCGATCTTTTCTCCAAGGATTACAAACATAAATGGAGTGTTTTCACTTCTGCCCAGAATACAGACCGGGATAGTTATTACGGGACGAACCAAGATCCGAACGCTTACGGCAAGACTACGGACCTGACGGTTATGGCCGGTACGCAATATGCTTATAGTTTTGATAAATTCTTGTTTATGCCATCGGATTTGACTGCCGGTTTGGAGTATAGTTTCGATCATTTGAAAGACGAGATGATCGGGTATAATCGCTTTACGAATCAGAAGGTGCATATCGAGAGCGCATTTTTGCAGAATGAGTGGAAAAATAAGCGATGGAGCTTCTTGATTGGCGGTCGTTTGGATAAACATAATATGATGGATCATGTAATATTCAGCCCTCGTGCGAATATCCGTTTTAACCCGACGGAAGATATCAATATCCGGGCTAGTTATTCCAGTGGTTTCCGTGCCCCGCAAGCGTTCGATGAGGATATGCATATCTCGGCGGTCGGCGGAGAGGTCGCTATGATCCAGCGTGCGAAAGATTTATCCGAGGAGAAATCGCAGAGCTTGAGTGCTTCGGTCGATTTTTACCATCGTTTTAAGAATGGTATCCAGTTGAACTTCTTGGTGGAAGGTTTTTACACCAGCTTAAGTGATGTGTTTGTCTTGGAAGATATTGGGAAAGATGAGCAAGGCAATCTGATTAAGGAACGTCGTAACGGTTCCGGGGCGAAAGTGATGGGATTAACCTTGGAAGGAAAGTCGGTGTTAACTTCATGGCTATCTTTGCAAGCGGGCGCTACTTTCCAGCGAAGCCGTTATAAAGAGGCCGAGAAATGGAGCGATGACGAGAATGTGCCAGCCGAGACAAAGATGTTCCGTACGCCGGATATCTATGGTTATTTTACGGCTACCCTTACGCCTTTCAAACGTTTCACGGCTTCCCTGTCGGGAACCTATACGGGAAGTATGTTGGTGCAGCATTTGGCGGGATATATACCTTTGGATAAGGCGGTGGAGACTCCGAATTTCTTTGATATGAATATCAAGCTTGCGTATGAGTTCCCGCTTTACAAAGAGCTGAAACTAGAAGTAAATGGGGGCGTGCAGAATCTGTTCAACGCTTACCAATCCGACTTTGACCAAGGTAAGAACCGGGATTCCTCCTATATCTATGGCCCGGCTAGCCCGAGAAGTTATTTAGCCGGTGTAAAGATGAGCTTTTAATCATGTAATGCCCTTTGAAAAAACATGTACGTGTTTCGTGAAAAACACGTACGTGTTTCCGAAAAAAGACGTACGTGTTTTTTGATGGCAAAATAAATAAAAAGACAGTGTTCCCAAGCGTATGATCGCCCTACGGAAACACTGTCTTTTTTATGGGATAAATCGGGATGTTTTATTTAACGAACGGAGCGGCTTGCAAATAGGCAGCGCTCTTCTCTACGCCCTCGAACTGGGTACGGCCTTTCTTGTCACCTTCCAGTTCCACGTAGTAGCCGAGGATACCGATCTCGTACGCTTTTTTGAATATATTCGGGAAATTCATCATACCGGAATCACCGATGATCCAACGATCCTTGATGTGCAATAACTTAAAACGATTCGGATAATTCTCCATCCATTCCACGGGATCTTGCTGCCCCATAACGGCCCAATATACATCCAACTCGAACATAACCTTATCCGGATCGGTATTTTTCAGGAATAACTCCTCGATATAAGTACCCTTAGGAGGTGCCCACGGATTCGGGTTCTGTTCCGGTTTCTCGCCGGCTTTCAATACCCGTTTGAACTCATTGCTGTGATTATGGTAGCCCCATAGGATTCCCGCTTTCTTCGTGATCTCTCCGGCACGGTTGAAGATCTCCGATACTACTTTGGCGTCATCCTCGTTTTCGATACGGGGTAAACTCGGTTGTACCATACAACTAACACCTAGCTCGGCATGGATATCGGTTGCCTTTTTCCAGAACTCGTCGAATTTGGGCATATTCTCTTTCGTGTACTCACGAAGAGAAGGAGTCAGGTGTGAGCTACTGATTCTCAAACCGGCATCATCCACCATTTTCTTATAATCCTTGGAGGCGATGAATGTCGTATTTTTAGGATTATAATCACCGAATTTACCAGTGTCTTCCCTATATCCGAAAATCTCCAGATCGGTATATCCCGCTTTTGCCAATCGGTTCAATCCGTTAGGCATATCTTGCAGTAACTCCTGTCCGAGCGAATAGGTTTGCAATCCCATCTTTTTCCCGGCGGTTGCCGAGGATATCGCATCCGTGGCGGGTATGGATCTGGTGGGATTTGAAGCCATTACTTTTTGGCTGGCTATGCCCCCTAAAGTAAGTAATGAAATGTTTCTCAAAAATGTTCTTCTGTCTGTCATGGTGATAAAGAATTAAAATTAAACATCTGTTTCTCGCAAATATAGTTAACCTTTTTGAAGTTTATTAAGAAAATGTCTCTCAAAAACTTGCGATTGGGTTTAAATAGATTTAAAATTTGACATAACTCAATTTTACGAACTTACTCCATACATCCAATTACCTGAATAAGGGGATTGTTTGGTATACCTCCGTGGATTTTTAATGTGATTTTACCCATTCTTAGGTATTGTGGGGCGGTAGTCTCTGATCGTAACTTTGCAACGTTTTAAATAACATAATTGATTAAATGATGATGAAGAAAATCAGAGGGCTTTTCCTCTCCTTTTTACTGTTGCTTATTTCCATCTCGGCTTTTTCTCAACATAAAACAATGATATCGGGTAAAGTCCTGTCCACGGAAAAAACAACCGTGGATTTCGCTACCGTTTATCTAAAAGGTACGAATTACGGCGGGACTACGAATGAGGAAGGTATCTATCATCTTCAAGCTCCCGCGGGAGAATATACATTAGTAGTATCGGCTATCGGATATAAGACGGTAGAGAAACCCGTGAAACTGATGCGTGGGGAACGGACGAAGATGAATGTGGTAATCAGCCCTCAAGCTACGGAGTTGGATGAGGTGGTTGTCGTTTCTAATGGCGTGACCCGGCTCAAGCGTTCTGCGTTCAATGCCGTGGCCCTCGATACGAAAGCCTTGCAAAATTCAACCCAGAACTTGAGTGAAGCCTTGGCTCAAGCGCCCGGAATGAAGATCCGGGAGTCCGGCGGTGTCGGCTCGGATATGCAACTGATGATGGATGGATTTACCGGCAAGCATATCAAGATCTTTATCGATGGGGTTCCGCAAGAAGGTGTCGGCAGTTCTTTCGGACTGAATAACATTCCGGTGAATTATGCCGAGCGTATAGAGGTCTATAAGGGTGTGGTACCGGTGGGTTTCGGAACAGACGCTATCGGAGGTGTTATCAATATCATCACCAAGAAGAACCGGAACAAATGGTTCTTGGATGCTTCTTATTCATACGGGTCTTTCAATACGCATAAATCTTATGTGAACTTCGGACAGACTTTCCGGAGCGGACTCACGTATGAGATCAACGTTTTCCAGAATTATTCGGATAATAATTACTATGTGGATACTCCGGTGAAGGACTTTACGACCGGAGCGATCAATAAGAAAAAGATCGAGCATGTGAAGCGTTTTCATGATACGTATCATAACGAGGCCGTTATCGGGAAAATAGGTTTCGTGGATAAGAAATGGGCGGATCGTTTGATGTTTGGGTTTACCTATTCACATATGTATAAAGATATACAGACGGGCGTGCGTCAAGAAGTGGTGTTTGGCGGCAAATATCGGAAGGGATACTCGATCATGCCGTCGTTGGACTATCGCAAGCGTGATTTCTTCGTTAGGGGCTTGGATGTGGTATTGACGGCGAATTATAATAAGAACATGACGAACAATGTAGATACCTCTTCCTATGAATATAATTGGCGTGGCGAGATGCGTCCGCTCCGGATGCCCGGTGAGCAATCTTATCAGAACACCCGGTCGGATAATAATAACTGGAACGGAACCTTAACAGCTAACTACCGTATCGGTAAGGCGCATACGTTCACGTTCAATCACGTGATCAACGCGTTCCGGCGTTCGAATCAGTCTCTTTTGAACGAGGACTCGGAAGCGAACGCTATCCCGAAGGAAACCCGTAAAAATATCAGCGGTCTTTCGTATCGCTTGATGCCGACGGAACATTGGAACTTGTCTGTGTTCGGTAAATATTACAACCAGTTTATCGCGGGGCCTGTCGCTACTTCCTCGGCTCAAGATGACTATATACGTACGACCAATTCGGTAAGCGCGATGGGATATGGGGCTGCGGGAACTTACTTTATCTTGAAAAGCTTGCAAGCGAAATTATCCTATGAGAAAGCCTATCGCCTGCCGACCAATGAGGAGATGTTTGGCGATGAGGACCTTGAGACCGGCGATATTTCCTTGAAACCGGAGAACAGCGATAACGTGAATCTGAATTTAAGCTACAACGAGACATTCGGTAAGCATTCCGTATATGTGGAAGGCGGATTGATCTACCGAAATACGAAAGATTATATCCAACGGAATATATCGGATTTGAGCGGCGGTAAATATGGCGCTACCTATGTGAATCATGGTCGTGTAGAGACCAAGGGTTACAATATCTCGGTTCGCTACGGTTTCGCTAACTGGGTAAGCGTAGGAGGAAACTTTACGCAGATGAATGTGAGGGATAACGTGAAGACGGTTACCAGCGGGACGAACCAAGAGAGCTTGACATATGGCGCACGTATGCCGAATCTTCCTTATCAGTTTGCCAACTCGGATGTGACTTTCTATTGGCGTAATTTGTGGAAGAAAGGCAATACGCTAAGTGTCACTTACGATAATTTATATATGCATAGTTTCCCGCTGTATTCGGAGGCAGTAGGCAGTGAATCCGAATTTGTGGTACCAACTCAATTCTCGCATAACCTGACACTCTCTTATGGTATACAGAACGGGCGTTACAATATCTCTTTCGAGTGCAGGAATCTCACGAACGAGAAATTATACGATAACTTCAGCTTGCAGAAGGCTGGCAGGGCTTTCTATGGTAAGGTGAGGGTTTATTTCGGTAATTAATTTAAAGTGTGACTATCTTTTATTTATCAATAATTAATTCAAAACATAATAGATTAAAACAACATGAAGAAGAATTATTTAATGACAGGTCTTGCCGCCGCGTTATTGGTTGGGGGAGTATTTACTTCTTGTAGTGACGACGATCCTGTAAACCCGGATAACGGAGGCAACGGGAATGGAAATGGCGGAGGATCGACCTCGGAGGCGGTTTCGAGCTATGTAGTCGCCGCTTCTGTCGGTGACGCAAATTACTTGTTGACAGCCGATACGCTGGGTGATGGCTCTATCTCCGCTAAAAACAACGGACTCACTACGGAAAGCGGTACGCAATGGATCTTCTATAAGGATAAATATTTGTATCGTTTGGTTTACAACCAGGGAAATGCCGGTGTTACTTCTTCATACGTACTGAATGCGGAAGGTAAGATTAAAGAGCGTGATAATACTTACGAGATCAAGCGATTTACTTCTTATGGTATCTACGGCGACTATATCATTACATCTTCTACCGGTGATCTGGATGAGGAATATGCGGACGAGAATGGTTATCTGCCTAAAGGCTTCTTGCTCTCTTATCTGGATGTGGCCAAAGAGACGTTTACGACAAACACGAATACGATCTTGTCGGAGAATTATTTGGGAAATGGCGAGTTCGTTACGTTAGCGGGTATTCTCCAAGCGAACGGCCGGATCTATTCCGCGGCTATCCCGATGGGATTGAGTAAGTACGGCGTGAAAGCTGAGGGAGGTAAATATGTTAAATACCCGGAGCTGGTAAAGACAGAATCCGGAGGAAGCGGTAGTGGCGCTTACGAAAAAGGGGAATTGCAATGGACGCAATATCCGAACGAGGCTTGGGTCGCTATTTATGCGAACGAGAAATTCGAGAACCCGAAACTGATAAAGACGGATAAGATCAGTTATGCTTGCGGACGTAACCGTTCTCAATACTACCAGACCATTTGGACGGCAGACAACGGCGATGTGTATGTGTTCTCGCCCAGCTATGCCAAGACGATGACCGCGGAGGTACAGAAAACGACTTTGCCGGCCGGTGTAGTTCGTATTAAGGCTAACGCGGAGGAGTTTGATCCTGATTATTATTGTAATTTGGAGGCACAGACGGGTGGTAAGGCATTCTTGCGTTGTTGGCATATCACGGAAGATTATTTCTTGTTGTTGATGTATGATCGTCCGTTGACTGAATCCGGATTCGCCGCGAAAGAGTTGGCTATTTATAAAGGAGAGGATAAGAGTCTTACTTACGTGAAGGGGCTGCCTTCCACGGATGTTATTTCCGGATTTGGCAATACTCCGTTCTCGGAGGATGGTATCGCTTATATGGCGGTTACGACTACCGATGGAAGTCAACCTGCCGTGTATCGTATCGATCCGAAGACAGCTACCGCAACAAAAGGTCTTACCGTTGAGGCAGAGCAAATCAGTGGTGTAGGTAAATTGACTGCCGCTCAAGAGTAATAAGTAAGTATGAGTCGGACTCACATTCTTTTAATATTCCTCCTGCTCCCGCTAACCCTGCGGAGCCAGGAGGATATTTGTATAGGAAAGGAACTGGTTTTGTACTCTACCGTATTGCAAGAAGAACGGAGTTATTGGATACACCTGCCGGAGCATTATAATATGGATACGAAACAACGCTATCCAGTTGTTTACCTGCTAGATGGAGATTCTTTCTTTCATTCGCTGGTAGGCATAAGGAAAACGTTGGCATCCGGTAGAGGTAAATATCTACCTCCCTGTATTATTGTCGGGGTATTAAATACGGATCGGACACGTGATTTTACGCCTACCGCTTCAGCCGCCGGACGGGATGGTAAAATCTCCATAGATGCGATTCCGCAAGGAGGGGGAAGTGAGGCTTTCAGTAAGTTTCTTACGGAAGAACTTCGCCCTGCTATCGATAGTGCCTATCGCACGAACGGCTGGAATATGCTTATCGGTCATTCGTATGCGGGGCTTTTCACCTTGAATACGTTTCTTCGTCATACGGAATTATTTGATACCTATCTAGCGGTCGACCCTAGTTTGTGGTGGGATCAGGGGCGGTTGGTCCGGGAGGCGGAGGCTTTGGTTGCAGGCCGGAATTTTAAAGGGAAAAGCCTGTATATCGGTGTCGCGTCTAAAAAAAGGACGGACCGGGTGGACATTCATCTTGACAAAGTGAGTTATCTTCTTTCGGAGGTTTTGCCACAAGCGGAGAACCTGCGTTTCTTTAGTAAATCATTTCCCGACGAGAACCATGGAACGGTAGCGGTTCCGGGTATATATGACGGGATTAAACAATTATTCGGAAAATGAGAAAATTCTTTGCGAAAGTACATTTATGGCTATCGATACCTTTTGGCATTATTATTGCGATTGTCTGCCTGACCGGGGCGATTCTCGTCTTTGAGACAGAGATATTAGAATTAGGCTACCCTTCCCGTTATTTTGTAAAGGAAGTAAAAGGGGAACCTCTCTCGCCTGCCGCCTTGATAGAATCGGCGCGCCAACAATTACCCGATTCGGTTCGAATAAACGGTATTCGAGTATCGTCTGACCCGAGACGAACTTATCAACTGGTATTACCGGGGAAAAAGGCCGCGGGTTTTATTGATCCCTACACCGGGGAGGTGACCGGGATGGATGACGGACAAGGTTTTTTCCTGAAAATGATGCGTCTTCATCGTTGGTTACTTGATGAGTATAAACGGGATGGAAGTTTTTCTTGGGGAAAATCAATAGTTGGCTATGCGACTTTGGTCTTGGCGATTATTATTATAAGTGGAATCGTTATTTGGTATCCCCGCAATAAAAAAGTATTGAGAAACCGGTTGAAAGTAAAGACCAAGGCTGGTTGGTTCCGTTTCTTCTATGATTTACATGTCTCCGGGGGATTCTATGCGGCATTGCTCCTGCTTATCTTAGCGTTAACCGGATTAACATGGTCGTTTGGTTGGTATCGAAATGCCTTTTATAGTGTCTTCGGTATTAGTGCAAACCCGCCTCAAGCGCATCATGCTCCAACTTCTTCCGGCGCGAAGAAACCCGCGAAGAAAAAGACGGATTACACACAATGGGCTGAGGTGTTATCGGCATTGAAAAGCCATTATCCGGACTTTAACTCAATCACGATCCAAGATGGCTCCGCTACGGTTTCTACGGCCCGTTATGGGAATACAAGAGGAAGCGACCGTTACTCCTTTGATCCTGCTACGGGTGAGATTACGGAAGTCCAATTATATAAAGATCTCCCAAAATCGGGGAAGATAAGAGGATGGATTTATTCCGTACACGTCGGCTCGTGGGGGGGAATGACTACCCGTATATTGACTTGCTTAGTTTCCTTGTTGGGGACGATCTTCGCGATAACCGGCTATTATTTTTGGATAAAGAAACAATTCAGGAAACTGAGATGAAAAGAAAGAGGTATGTTTGACCCACATACCTCTTCATAAATCTAAACCAATCAAGTTGAATACGCAAACGTTGTAATATTAAGGTTAAACAGTTATGTATGTAAAAGTGTGCGTCTATTCAATTCCTTCTTTCCTTATAGATGCCAACCACTGGTCGATCCGCCCTTCTGTTTGATCGTCTTCATTCATTTCATCCAAAGGAAGTCCGACGAACATACCGTTTATGCAGGCGGTGGAACTGTCAAATGAATATCCCGAAGCATCTACAGCGCCAATGAATTTGCAACCTGTATTTCGCAGGTCGGAATAGATCGTACCGATGGCGTCACAGAAAGTGTCGCTAAAAGAGGCTGAGTCTCCGCAACCGAATAATGCGACGGTTTTCTCACTTAAGTCAAGCTTTTTCAGTTTCCCTAGATAACTATCCCAATCATCTTGCAAATCTCCGGCGCCCCAAGTGGAACAGCCCAATAACAAGATTTCATAAGGCGCTACATCAGCGGGAGAAGCGTTAGATACGTCATGAATATCTTTGTCTTCCACACCCAGCTTCTCTGCGATACGTTTCGCGATCCCTTCCGTCGTTCCTGTAGACGAGCCGTAGAATATTCCTATAGTCTTCATTCCTATTTGTTTTTATAGTTTAATAACGAAGACAAATATCCGATATCTTATTAGTCTCGGCAATACCTATAAATATGTATTTTGAGGGTCGCGAATACCCATGAATGATCAGTGAATTTATCGGATGTAGGACAGGGTAAACACTTTCGAGTACATAACTTTTAGATATTCTGTAATATTATCTTTTTATGTTTAACTTTGTATCGCCATAATATGGCGAAAATCAGATACTTTTCTGGATTCGTGTTGTTTTGGCTGAAAAAGAAATAGCTAACCGCTAGTTGGTAGAACAAGTAGAGGTAACGGACATGGCCGTGAACAATTTAAACAAAGTAAGACGAGAAAAATTAAAAATGAATATAACAAGAGATTTAAAATCGAGAAAGAACGAACTGTTAAGTTATTTTAGGAGTCGTTCTAGTGAAATACTTAGCGAACTCACATTACAATATTCAGCGACTGATTACAAGAAGAAGGCATCCGCACTCAATAAGGCTATTGTCAAAAGTAAAGACAATCTTTTGTCAATTCTCATAGAAACGGCACGAAGCGAACATTGGACAAACTATGAGATACTTGAGTGCGTTCTTATGATAACATATACTAATGATGTGGTAATGCTTGAATCGAGAAATTCTGTATGGGAATACGAATATATGGCTTTTTCCCGTCGCGTAGGCGAGCTGTGGGAGCCATTTTGTAAATTGTGTTTCGCTTATCCTTCAACAAATATTCGATCGTTTATACCTCCTTTGTTTTCAGAGGTCAAACGGAATTTGACAACAGAAATCAATACTTATATTGATGGGCTTAGGCTTGGAACGAATGATAGAAACCAATTAAAAAAATATTACGACAAGGTGTGGAACCTAGTGACATCTGGCGAGATACAGTTGGAGTGTGATTTGCATTTTACTGATGGTCAAAAGAAATACATTGTTGATTTTAAGAGTGGGTTTGGATCAAATGAAAAAGGAAATACAAACAGACTTCTCTTAGTAGGAAGCATATATAAGAATATTGAGACGGAAGATTTTCAATGTATGATTTTTGTGCGTCAAGCTGAAAATAACCATTATTTAACAACGCTTCAAAACTCTGGCGTGTGGGAAACGTCGTGTGGTACTACAACATATCAGAAAATCCAGCAATATACAGGTTTTGACATTCACTTGTGGATAGAGCAAAACATTGACTGGATGAACGATTTTACTCCAGAAATGAGTGAAATGGTTATTAAAAATAAACTTCAAAGTTATCTTATTTGGTAAAGAGTATGAACAGTAACTTAACTTATCAAGCATATTATACAAAGTCAAATCCGATTCTTAATTATATGACGAATATGCTTCATTTCCAGCAACAAGACTCGATCTTAGAGCCATGTGGTGGAGATGGGGTTTTTGTCGATAAAATCCTTGAAAAGTCACCTTATTCTAACATAAGCGTTTTTGAGCTAAATCCAATTGCCGCAAAAGCTTTACGTGACAAATATAGAGGTGAGAGCAATATTAATATTCGAGAAACAGATACACTACTTGACAAGGATGTGGTATCGTGTAGTTTGCGGTATGACAAGATTATTGGTAACCCTCCCTATGGAGCACGTAATGATGATAAGAAGAAAGCGATGTTACATAGTTTGTACGCTGACATATATACGAAAGAAAGCTACACCCTTTTCTTATATGCGTGTATCCGTTGTCTGAATGAAAATGGGGAGTTGAGCTTCATTATCCCAGATACATTCTTGTCTTTGCATCGCCATTTAGCTATTAGAAAGTTTTTGTTGACTAATACCAAAATTCGAGAAATAGTGTTATTCCCGTCCTCATTTTTTCCGGGTGTCAATTTTGGATATGCTAATTTGTGTATTATAACGCTCGTGAAATCATCAGATACAAGCAAGAATCTAGAGAATCACATGGCTATTAGAACAAACTTCAAAACCGTAGAGGACTTGGAGAATACTAATGCCGGTATAAAAAGGATTGTATCACAGAGGGAAGTATATAATGGAGTAGGATCTGCTTTTATGTTCAATGCGGATAAAAAAATGATAGACCTCATAAATGATGAGTTCTTTGCAAAGATTGGAGATATTGCGGATTGTGTAACCGGCTTCTATTCGGGCAATGACAAAAAGTATCTACATCCATTAAATGATTCTATTAAGAATGCCAAGAAATATTTATGCGCTAAAAGCGAGGAGATAAGAAATACTGAGCTTACAGAGTTTGAAAAGACAAACGGAATAGAAACTTCACGATGTCTCGTCCCAATTGTAAAGGGGGGGAATATAGAATATCTGAAACCTAATCAGTGGTTTATGGATTGGTCTACCCAAGCTATCAAGGAGTATCGTAGTAGCAAGAAATGCCGGTTCCAGAATTCTACTTTCTATTTTAAAAAGGGAATAGCTATACCGATGATACGTTCATCGAAGTTGACGGGCACGCTTATTGATGGAAGACTCTTTGACCAGTCAATAGTAGGCGTGTTTCCTAAAGATGACTCATGGACAAATTATCTGTTAGGATTCTTCAATTCTGGCGTATGTTCAAAACTTATAAATGTGATAAATCCTTCTACAAATAACTCAGCTAATTATATTAAGAAGATACCATTTATTTATCCCAAAGATGATGTACGTATCAAAGTTGAGACTTTGGTTGGTATGATTCTTTCTTCTTTAGAGCAAGGAAATTTCAATGTTGAACAATACAAGTTGGAGTTAGACGAAATTTTTTCGGAGTTGTATTTTAATTCAGAAGAGGCATATAGGGAAAAATGTAATAGAAAGAATATACATATTAGGCAGCTGAATTTCCTTGATGTCATGAAGGAATGTCCTGAAAATATTGTAGAGAATCCCCCTCTCCCCCCCCGCTCCGTCTAAAAGATATTTCGCCTACCTTATTTGGGGTGTGGCGGGTAAAAGGGATCCGGTGGGAAACTTGAACAGTCACGCTGCTGTAAACTCCAAAAAAGCTTCACTCACCACTCAATAAACTTACCTCTTTGCCTGCGTTTCTCCAACTCCTCTTGCAGATAACGTTGACGGTCTTTGGCGATGTAACGACGGGCGAAGATATTGGGGACGGCTACGCCTAAAGAGATACAAAGGATGATGAGGGCGGAGTTAATACCATTGGAGAAGGCGTTCGTAACCTCGCCGATCACCCCGTGAAGGTTGATAAAACCTAATAACGAGCGATACATCAATACTCCCGGGATCATTGGGATAACAGAAGGGATCGTCAATACATGGTTCGGTACATGGAACCAATGGACCGCTTTCACCGCGATCAAGCTGACAACGAAACTTCCCATAAATGAGCCGATCACGGGACCATAGCCCAGCTCGAAGTTCACGAAGTTCCGGATGCATACGGCGATAATACCGCCTAAAGCAACCACCCATAATAAACGGCGTTGGATATTGAATATCATGGAGAAACCAACGGCGGATATGGCAGCCGCTATCGCATATACGTAATACGGATCATGCGGGACCATGCTTAATTCGCTGAATTTATGGTCGATCGATACGTCATTCATTACGAGTAAGCGTAAGGCAAATGCAATACCGAAAGTCATTGCCGCTACCATCATCACCGTGTTTGCGGCACGGGTAATACCGACCAGCAAGTGATTATCGATCATATCGTCTACAAAATTAATCAAAGGTACGCCCGGTACGATGAATAGGGCACAAGCCAGTAACGGGAGATACGGAGTACCGGATATTCCCAGAAAAGATGAGGCATATGCTAGACAAGTACAAATAAAGGCGGCAAGAGCGATCCCCATGTAGGCGTTAAGGCCAGCCTCTACACAACGGGCACGCACCCTGAAACCGATAAAAGTACAGATCGAGGTTAACAAGAACGCGATCCAGTCTCCTCCAAATAACTTACAGAAACCTCCACAAGCGAATCCTGCTCCGATCGCTACGATATAAGGGGTATAATTCCGAGGTTGGCGAACTATCTTTTCCAATTCTTCCTCATATTTATCCAAGGAATAATCTTGCTCGATCGCCCGCCATGAGAGCTTGCTGACCTGTGATATCGTTGTCATGTTAATACCATGTTTCTCGCATTTCTGGAATTTGGAGAATGAGTTTCGCTCATCGCTTACGTTCACCATAATCATGGTCCATCGGATATCAATATGCAATTTCTCTTCGGGAATCCCCATAAAGGCGGCCACCCGCTTCATGTTGCGCTCGATACGGTTCGTATCGGCGGCACTTTCCATCAACAATTTTCCCGTACGGAGCAAAAGATCCAATTTGCGCCGTAATAACAATACTTCCTTGTCTGTCATCATCTTCTTTTTGTTCTTATATATGTGTTCTCTATACCCTAACCCACGAGGATATGAATCTTAAATGAATGGCAGGTCTTCTGACTGACTCCCATTCTAATGCCTTCCCGGCTTACTAGGCCAGTGGCGAAAGTAGTATTAGAATGTTAAAGGAGTTTCACAGCAGCGGGACTGTACCGGATTCTCACCGGATTCCCTTTTAATCCGTATGCCCGAACGAGCGTACGGAACCAATTCGGATGCAAAGGTATGAAATCATGCTAATATCCGTCTCGCTTCAGTAAGAATAATTATTCGGATACTTATATATTCTTTGTTGAATGCGCTTCTATTCTATAAATCACGACGTGGTCTGTACAAATCACGCCGTGGATTTTATAAACCACGCCGTGGTTTGTACAGACCACGTTGAAAATTGAGGAATAGATGCTGATGTAATTCTCTTTATATATAAGAGAACGGATGTTTATTTCTTGTTCCGTACAAGATTTTATGCATGTGTGTGCCTTAAAAGCCTTAAATAAAAGGATCGTACTTGTATTTTACGATTTCCTTTTTATTTAAAGAAGCTTGTACGTCAATTAACCGTTGGTTGCTGCTTCCCCGGAATAAAAGGCTCTCATCCCGAAGGGTTTGTTTGTAGCGGCCATCTACCAATACGTCGATATAGGATAATAGGGCGGCTTGTGCCGGGTTCTTTATCAGGTCCTCGAATTTATATCCCGTGTAGCACCAGATCGTCTTTTGGCTTTTTTCCTTGATCGCCTTGGCTACCTCGGTGAAACCTTCCGGCTGGAACATGGGATCTCCACCACTGAAGGTGACGTTGGCGAACTCGTCAGCCAGCACTTTCTCTACGATCTCTTCCGTTCTTACTTTCTTCCCTTTATGGATATCCCATGATTCGGGGTTGTGGCAACCCGGGCATTTGTTCGGGCAACCCGCCGCATAGATGGCGGTCCGGAATCCCGGACCGTCTACGGTGGTATCTTCGATGATATCTATGATAGACAACATGGTAATTGAAAATTGACAATTGACAATTGAAAATTAGTTGTGGGTGATGCGGTCGTTCAGCTCGGATAGCTTGGCGTTGTTCCAACGGTCGGTGGTTCCTACCAAGTAACCGGTGATGCGTTGAAGTTTGTCCAAGTGTTTGCTGCCGCATTTCGGGCAGGCTTCCAGATTCGGGGTGGAGTTCTCGTAGCCACAATCCAGACAACGGTTACGATTATGGTTTACGGAACCGTATCCGATATTGTATTTATCCATCATATCCACGACACGCATGATCGCTTCGGGGTTATGGGTAGCGTCGCCATCCATCTCTACGTAGAAGATATGGCCACCACGAGTCAAATCATGATAAGGAGCTTCCACTTCGGCTTTATGACGGGCACTGCACTTATAATATACCGGGACGTGATTAGAGTTCGTATAATAATCCCGATCCGTGATACCCGGAAGCGATCCGAACTTCTTACGATCTTTTCCCGTGAACTTGCCGGACAAGCCTTCAGCCGGAGTTGCCAGTACGCTATAATTGTGTTGGTATTGCTCAGAGAATTGGTTGGCACGATCCCGGATATACGTAACGATCCTTATGCCTAAGGCCTGCGAATCCTCATCTTCGCCATGATGCTTCCCGGTAAGGGCTACCAGACATTCGGCCAGTCCGATAAAGCCGATGCCCAAGGTGCCTTGGTTGATAACGGAGGCAATCGAATCGTTAGGCTTCAATTTTTCCGAGCCTAACCACAAGGAAGACATCAACAACGGGAATTGCTTCGCGTAAGCGGTTTTCTGGAACTCCATACGCTCATGCAACTGACGAGCCGTAAGTTCCAGCATATGATCCAGTTTAGCGAAAAATAGGGCGATACGCTCTTCCTTATTCTCCACTTGCATGCACTCGATAGCCAATCGTACGATATTGATCGTCGAGAAGGATATATTACCTCGTCCGATAGAAGTCTTTGGTCCGAAACGATTCTCGAATACACGGGTACGGCATCCCATGGTCGCTACCTCGTGGATATAGCGCTGAGGATCGTCCGCTTTCCAATCCTCGCTTTGGTTGAAGGTCGCGTCGAGATTCAAGAAGTTCGGGAAGAAACGACGGGCGGTGACCTTGCAGGCCAATTGGTAAAGATCGTAGTTGCGGTCTTCCGGCAGATAACTTACGCCTCGTTTCTTTTTCCATATCTGGATCGGGAAGATAGCGGTCTCGCCGTTACCTACGCCTCTGTAAGTGCTTTTTAATAACTCCCGGATGATGCAACGACCTTCCGCCGAGGTATCGGTTCCATAATTGATGGAGCTGAATACCACTTGGTTGCCTCCACGGGAATGGATCGTGTTCATATTATGGATAAAAGCCTCCATCGATTGGTGTACACGGCTTACCGTGCGGTTGATGGCATGTTGTATAATGCGTCTATCACCGCTTAATCCATCCAAGGTCTGTGTCTGGTAATCGTCGATAGGCTTATTATATAAGTGGGAGAAATCCTGTCCGTATAAATCCTCTAAGGTCTTTACTTCCTCGATAAAGCTATTACGTACGTAAGGAGCTAGGTAGAAGTCGAACGCCGGTATCGCCTGTCCGCCATGCATCTCGTTTTGGGCGGTCTCTAGAGAGATACAGCCAAGGATGCTTGCGGTTTCGATTCGTTTAGCCGGACGTGATTCGCCATGACCGGCGGAGAACCCGTATTTCAGGATGCGATCCAACGGGTGTTGTACGCAGGTCAAGCTTTTAGTCGGATAATAATCTTTATCATGAATATGGAGGTAGTTGTTAGATACGGCTTCCTTGACCTCTTCGCTCAATAAATAGTCATCGACAAACGGCTTGGTGGTCTCGCTGGAGAATTTCATCATCATGCCGGCGGGTGTATCGGCGTTCATATTCGCGTTCTCACGGGTGATGTCGTTGGATTTGATATTGATAATCTCCAAGAACATATCCCGTGTTTTCGCCTTGCGGGCTACGCTTCGCTGATTTCGGTAAGCGATATATTTCTGCGCTACGTCCTTCCGGCTACTGGCCATCAATTCCAGTTCCACGGCATCTTGAATCGCCTCTACGGTCATTTGAGGTTCTCCCTTGAATGAGATATGGTCTGTGATCTGGCGAATCAGTTGCATATCTTCTCCCTTGTCTGTATGCAACATGGCTTTACGGATAGCGGTTACTATCTTCTCCTCGTTGAAGCCAACGATACGCCCGTCCCGTTTAACAACTGTCTGTATCATGATGTCGATTAATTTGTGATTGATTATGCGTGCAAAGGTATCTTATTACTCTATATGATTTTCTTTTTGGAAAACTTTTTGCTGATTAAATTATGTTAAGGTATTAATTTGTAGTGTGTTGTAAAAAGTTTTGGAAAACTTCGTGTCTTGTATGATTGCTTTTGTTTTCCTTTTTGGCGATGTGGTGTGTTATAAGCTTCTCTTTGTAAAGCTTTTAAAGAACATAAGCCGGGATATATTTTTGTTTATATAAAATAATTCATACTTTTGCCCCCGTTTTGGTGATGACGTAAAAACCATCCGGTTTCGTCATAAAGAGGGAATCCGGTGTGAATCCGGAGCAGTGCCCGCTACTGTAAGCTTTTGTAAAGTAGAAAACATTTCTCATACCACTGTCTGTAAAAGACGGGAAGGTCGTTTTCTACGAGGTAAGTCAGGAAACCTGCCAAGCGTTTTTATTGCTGTTTTTCTCGGGGTCAGGAAAGCGGAAATATACATAATAACAAATCGTTTATGAAAAGAAAGTGTTTGTGCGCGGCTTTAGCTGTAAGTTGTGCGATAAACGTATCATTTGCGCAGGTACGTTTACAGGGTAAGGTCGTGGATGAAAGTAATGAACCAATTCCGGGTGCGAATATCCGCGTGTCGGAATCCTTGAATGGTACAACCACGGATGCCAGCGGAAAATTTGAGCTGAACCTTCCCGATGGTAGACATCGTATTCGTGTGACTTACCTTGGCTATGAGCAAGGCGTGTATCAAACGGATCACTCGGAAAAAGATGTCGTTATTAAGCTGAAAGAAAAGTATGTGAATATCGATCAAGTGGTGGTAACCGGTACCGGTTCGCATCGCCGCATGAGTAATTCCCCTATTCCCGTGAAAGTGCTTACGGGAAAAGACTTGAAAGAGGCGAGCGTAACCAATTTCCAAGATGCGATGACCAAGCTGAATCCGAGTATCGTATTTATGGAAAACGGACAGGGAGCTACGATGAATATGAACGGATTGACAGAGAAATACGTGGTTATCTTGGAAAACGGTAAGCGTTTGGCCGGCGATGATACCTATTCCCGTATCGATATGTCTAACGTAAAGCGGGTAGAGATCTTGAACGGGGCCGCTTCCGCTTTGTATGGTAGCGACGCGATCGCCGGCGTTATCAATATCATCACGGATGATTCCCGCAATAAGGTGAACGTGACGAGCAATAGCCGTTATGGTAGCAAGAACCAATTCTTGCAGTCGGTCAATGCGGACGTGAATGTAGGGAAGTTCGGTTCATATACTTCTTATCAATATCAACGGGCCGATGGTTGGCAATTAAATCCCTATACGGAGAGTAAAGGCGAGTTGGTTCCTACCAATAAGCAAGCTTCCGAGGGATTTCACCGGAACGTGATCAACCAACGTTTCACGTACGACGCTACGGATCGTTTGTCTTTTTATGTGCGTGGTACTTTCTTCGGACGTTCCAGCGATCGTCCGATGCCAATGGATAAAGTGAATACGACCAACTATGATATGAGAAAAGAGACGTTCACTTATGGGGCGGGCGCTCAATACATGATTAATAAGAACTCTTATTTGAACGCTGATTATCTGTCGGACAATCATAGTACGTATAAGGATTTCTTTGATGGAAAGAAAAGCGGAGAGAGTGATATGACGAAACGGATTCATTACCATAACTTGAATGTCAAGGGAATCTTTCGTTTGGGCAAATATAATAAGCTTTCGGCTGGTGCGGAGTTCATTAAAGAGTTACTGAGCAGTGAGACGGATAACATAACGGGTAAAAGTATGTACACGACCGCATTTTATGCGCAAGACGAGATCAATATCAATGAGCATTTCCAAGCGTACGCGGGTTTGCGCTATATTTACCATGAGAATTTTAAGAGTTATGCGACTCCTAACGTGGCTTTGCTGTATAAGGTAGGCGGTTTTAATTTCCGCGGATCGTATGCGGCTGGTTTCCGTACACCTGAATTGAAAGAGCTGTATACGGAATCGGAGAAGAAAGCGTCCGGAGCGACTCGCCTTACGATCGGTAATCCGGATCTGGACCCGGAGAAGAGCGACAACTTTACGTTGAGCGCTGAATATACGATGCGGTATTTCTCTTTGTCCGTATCCGCTTTTATGAATAACGTGCGTAGCATGATTAACTATAAGATGTTGGATACGGCGGAACGGGATGCTTATAACACCGCCCATGGTACGGACTATGATGAGATACAGATGCGTGCGAATATCGATAAAGCGAAGATCAAAGGTATTAACGTAACCTTCAATAGTTATCTGGGAGCGGGCTTTACCTTGAATGGTGGCTATAGTTTCATGGATGGAAAGAACGTATACGAGGATGAACCTTTGGATAAGACCGTTAAGCATAGTGGTACGGTAGCGGCTATGTGGTCTCATACTTGGAATAAGTATAAGCTGAACGTGAATTTTAACGGACGTATCCAAGGGGAACGTTATTCTACTTCTTATGGATACGCACCGAAATATTCCTTGTGGAATCTCAATACGAGCCATACGTTTAGAGCCGGCGATTTCTTGTTGGAACCGGGAGTAGGTATCGAGAACCTTTTTGATTATGTAGATGATCGTCCCTTTAATTACAATTACGCTACATTGACCCCGGGCCGTACCTATTACGTCAGCCTTCTGGTCCGTTTCAAGCAGTAAACTGTCACATGTCAACTATTAACTAATATAATAATGTATAGGGGATTTTTACGATCCATGTTTGTTTGTTCACTCCTGCTTGGGCTCGCCTGTTCATTATGGGCGAAACCCGGGCGGGAGTTTTACGCTTCCGATATCCGGGAGAGCATGGAAAAGGGAGATAAGTTAGCGATCTTGATGGTACATTTCGGGAGTGCTTACCCGGAAGCTCGTACCCAAGTACTCGATGTGATGAACAAGCGTGTCAAGGAGGCTTTCCCAGACGTGGAAGTCCGGCAGGCTTATAGCGCCCGTAGCGTAGTGAGTCGGTTGAGGGCGCAAGGTGTTTGGGTTCAGTTGCCGGCGGACGCCTTGGTAGAGTTGCGTGATCAAGGGTTTACCCATGTGATAATCCAACCGACTATCATTATAGAGGGTGTGGAGATGGAAGCGATCCGCAAAGAGGCGGAACAGCGAAAAGGTTTGTTTAAGGATTTGCGTGTAGGTAATCCCTTGTTATATGATGATACCGATTATGAGGCGGTGATGAAAGCGGTTTCCTCACCTTCTGGAGTGACTAAAAATGGGGCTAAGTTATTGGTGGCGCACGGAACTTATCATGCCAGTAACTCGGCTTACGCGAAATTGGGGTATATGTTCCAGACCAAAGGAATGAAAGATTATTATACCGGAACCCGTGAGGGTTTCCCTACGATCGAGGATGTAGGTGAGCAAATGCGCCAAGCCGGTCATAAGCGTGTGCAGTTGATTCCTTTTATGTTCGTACTGATTCGAGGTACGGAAAATACGGTTACGGATTTCTGGCAGAAAGGGCTACGTCAACAGGGTTTCGATGTGGATATTTATTTAAAGCCTCTAGGTGAGAATCCGGCGATCCGGTCTTTATTTATCGATCACATCCGTTTCGCCATGAAATATAAACGGGCGACGATTTTTGATCGAAAGAAATTATATACACACTGAACAATTGAGAATTGAAAATTAGTGAGTACTTACTGAACCAATTTTCAATTCTCAATTCTCAATTATTTACTGGTAGTCTTCTCCGGTTTCCCAAGCCTCCGCATCATTATATAATGCTTTTAGATGGTTCACCCAGATCTGACGAACAGCGTCGTAATCGCCTAAGCCTATGATCTTACAGTTCTCTAAACTTCCGTTATGGCTTTCTTTCGTGTCAATCTTGAAGCCCATCTTCAAAAGTTTTAGTCTCCAGCAAGCGTCGGCGTTAGGAGCGGCAGCGCTGAAATCATCACCCTCCTCGATACCCCAAAGGTCATTATGCGCATGGTCTCCGGCAATAGACATGAACGGAGCTAAGGAGATCGTGATCTCTTCCGGTTTTAAGTTATGATCCTCGCAGTATTTGGTAAGTTTGGAATAGACACATTCCTCATTAGGTTCGCCTTCTTCCGGCCAGAACAACATATCTCCGTAATCAACGGTACCTACGAATACATTTTTGTTAGCGGCCAAGGCTTGCATAGCCTCTTCTGTTTCCGTGTATTTCGTATTTGCGTTATAGTTTTTATCCGGGTTACCATGTCCCATTAATAAAAGGATGTTCTTGTTATCAGCCAATTTATCACTGTAGTGGCTGTATAGGACTTTCGCTACGGCTTCCACATCCTCTTTGTCGTACACCAAACAAGGGCTTTTTACGACTTGAACACTCGGGAAAGACTCGATCATGAATTTCTTCTTCACGTCCGTATTCATCAAGCTTAGGTATTCCTCACCCGGGATGATGTGTAAGGACTGTACCGCTACCTTCTTGTAACCGGCATTTCCTAGAGCTTGTAACCAAAGATCCGGTTGATAACGTGCGATACCGGTCTCTGCCTCTACACGATTCACGCAAGTACGGGAGGTAAATGACAAATAGATGTCCGCGTCGGGAAATGCGTTCTGGAAATCGGCCAATGTTGCGTCGTAAGTCTTGATAGACTCTTTGAATGTGCTACCGAATGTACACAACAAGATCGCCGTGTCATGTTTCTTACTTGCCTTTACGACTTCTTCCGCCGGGTTTGCGGTATTGTCGTCGTCTCCATCATCACAGGAGGTAAAAACTGCGCTTGAGGCAAATAGACTCGCCGCAAGCAAAAGGTACTTAAATTTGTTCATCGCATTTAACTTTTAAGATTGTTTATAGTTTATGTTTATTCTGAAATTTCACGATAAAGGAGGCGTACCAAGTCCGTCCGGGAGACGTAGTTCCACGATGGCGTCCGAACGGGGTACGATCCACATAATCGAAGATATTATCGATACCGACATTGATATCTAGGTTCCATTTTTTCTTTTTCAATACGCTATGACGGGTATTCAATCGCCATAGCTGATAACTTTTTCCATCACCGTCTGTGATATAAAAGCGGGTGGATTGGTATCGGCCGAACAAGGTGACATCCAATTTATACTTTTTCCACGCATGGTTCCATGCTAGTTTCCAATTGGCATTATGGAATGAGGTTCCGTTGATCGGGGTGTAGAGCATATAATTCGGGTCGGCCGGATCATCCGTATATTGCGCTTTGGCATCCGTATAGCTATAGCCTCCACCAATAGCCAAGGAAGATAAGATTTGATAGGTGAGCGATATATCTCCCCCGAAAGAGCGGGCTTTGGATAAGTTCTTGTGTTGCATGCTGGCCTCGATCTCATCCAATCGGTCTTCGGCGCTTGTCGGGATCTCGGTCAGGGCGATCATGTTCTTGATACGGTTGTAGAATCCTGTTACCGTGATCTGCAGGTTCGACGCGTGATATTCTACGCTCGCCGAATAATAATTGGACTTTTGCGGTTTTAAATCCTTATTACCATAATAATGTTTCCACGGGCCGCCGCCGATCTGCGTGATATAATCATCGTGCAACTCCTTTAAGGTAGGAGCCTTAAATCCATTTGAGTATGTGGCTCGGATATTGAAGTCGCCTAGTTTGTACATGGCGGAGACTTTAGGGGTAAACGTAGCCCCGAACTCTTGGTGCACGACGAAGCGCCCACCTACCGTCACATTCAACCGATCCGTCGGGTTCCATTCGTCTTGTACATAAGCGGAAGCCGTAAATACGGAGGCTTTCCCGTTCTCGATACGCCGGGGAGATTTCAAATGATCGTATTGATATTCGAGTCCGGCGCTTAGGATATTGTTTTCCCCGAGATGGAATACGCTTTTGGCTTGTCCTAGGAAACGTTGTTGAGAGGTTTCCAGAATATGTTCCCCCGGATAACGGGTAATACGTAAACCCGTCTCCGGATCGAAGAAGTTCGTGACATCTTTATGATGGTAATTATAGAAATAGCTATAGTTACCATACGTTAGATCTACCGAAAGGAAGTTCTGCCCTCCCAATGCGTATTTAGCTCCTCCGGCTACATCGAAGTTCCGGTAGAATTGATCATAGGTATAATACTTGAATGCGCCGTGCGGACGATAATTCCATTTCTGGTAAAAAGAGCCATCGGCCGAAAGGTTCAGCCGGTCGTTCACTTTGTAGGTTAAGTTCTCCCTTAACGTAAAGTTCGTGGATCGGTTTACGGTTCGTGTCACGGTTCCATCCATTACCTCGTGATGGTCCCATTCTTGGGTCGTATTTCGCCAGCCGTCCGTATGGGTCGTACTAAGTGAGGTGGTGGAATTCACTCTCTTATGCCCAAAGCCGATTTGTACGCTTTCCAATATATCTCCATATGATCCGACACGAGTCGTATTCGATAGGCTCACTTTATCCCGGTTCTTTTTCGTGATAATATTGATAACACCGGCGATAGCGTCCGAGCCATACAGGGAAGAGGCGGCACCTTTTACGATCTCGATACGTTCGATATTGGCGGGGTTGATAATACTCAAGTCGTTTTGTCCGCCGGTATCTCCGTTGATCCGTTTGCCATTGATAAGGATCAAGATGTAATCGTTGCCTAATCCGTTCATCTGGATGCCACTACCCATGTCGCTCGGATTGAAGGTGATGGAAGCGTTCAGCCCTTCCAGAATATCTTGCATACTACGTCCTTGGTAACTGTCAAGGGCTTTGCCGGTGATTACCTCTGTTTGCACAGGGGCGTCTTTCAGATAGTGTTCGGTACCCGTACCGGTGACCACGACCTCGTTCAATAGCACGGAAAATTCCTTCGGATCTTTCAATATGCTTTGGGCGCATACGGATTGTACGCATGCCACCAGAATAGCGAATGCTAAAAGCCTCATATAGTGTTTTATTTATACACGAAATAAAACAACAAGCCTCTATCTGGTTATGTCTCAAAAAATAAATTGAATCGTTTTTTGTATGACACATACTTCTATCCTGGAAGCTTGATGTTATTGTAAGACTTTAGCAGGTATTCTGGCTCTCCTCTGGTTAGAAACCTTCCCATTCCAATTCAAGAACAGTGGCTTTTGAACTTCTAACCAACTTAATGAGGATTACAGCTGCAGGAACAGCTCCGGATTCACACCGGATTCCCTCTCACCAAACTATGTGATAGCTTGATTACTAAAATCGGAGGCAAAGATATGAATGTTTTCTAATATTTAGAAAATATATATGAAAAAGTTTTTCTATAAACAGCCGATTGCGTTTTTGTAAGGTATGATATGTCTGTCCACTTCTATTTAGGAGAAAGAATATTTACATCATAAAGAAGATATTGGTAAATGTAATTGGCTGACAATTCGTAAGTAATACTGTTTGTCGAATCTTACTTCAAGCCTCTCGATTGATAGATTCTTTCCTTGGCCTCATTTATTTTCTGGAACTTCTCGTTGGCGGCCTTGCGGATGTCTTCTCCCAAACTGGCTACTTTGTCCGGATGATGCTTGACGGCCATTCGGCGATAGGCGGCACGGACTTCCTCGTCCGTGGCGGTCGGTTCTATCTCTAGCACCTTGTAGGCATCGTCCAAGGAACTTCCTTTTAGGTTCAACATGGATTCGACTTCTCTATCAGACATTCCCATCGCCATCGCTACCTCTTTCAAGGCATTGATCTCAGCCGCGCACACATTCCCGTCACTCTTGGCGATCTCGGAGAGGAATGCGAGCAGTTGCAGCCGCTCCTCATAACTTAGGTTGTATGCGATCTGGGTTCCGCATTCCCGGATGGTATTCTTGAATCCCATGTTGTTCTCTTGATCTATGCGTTTGGCTTGGTCGAAAAGCTTTAGCAATATCTCCTCACCTTGGCTTACGGCGATCTCGCCGAAGTTTCTCCGGAGGAACTGACGGACGTATTCCATCTCGCTATGCATGATCTTCCCGTCGGCACGGATGATATAGGATGCCATAACCAACATGGAGAAAAGGAAACTGTTACGTTCCCCGGCGTATGGGTCTCTTCGTGTATATTGATCATCGTAATTGGTGCCGCCACCGAAAGACTGCCCCGTCATATTTGCCCCTTCCTCGAAGAAAGAGCCTAATATAATGCCGGCTAGAGCGCCTAGCGGTCCGAACGCCATAAATCCCAAGACGCCACCTATCCATTTCCCGATACCCATATTCCTGTTTATCTTATTTGTTGATTACCGATATGCAATATTCGTAAAAAAACGGGAGATATGCAAATGTAAAAGGCGGGTGCGTGAAGCATACCCGCCTTGCGGTTATTTGGAGAGTTGGATCTTGAATGTTTTCTCATTTATCCGGATGAGATACGTTCCGAAGGGCAATCCCTCGTAGCCCTGTAAGCCTACTTGCTTTTGGTAGCGTACAATCTTTCCATTGAGCGCGATCACCATCACTGGCTGTAGCTATTATTGTTCAATTTTGATCCCGAAAATTCGCTCTATTTCAAAAATATACTTTTTGGTTGTTGTAAACAATACAGCTTCCATTCCAATCGCCTTTGCACCCAACACATTCACCATTCTGTCATCCGTAAACAAACATTCCGACGGTTTAAGGCCATATTTGTCACAAAGGCGAAGATAAATTTCCTTTTCAGGCTTGATGAAGTGTTCCTCACATGATATTACCATACCGTCAAGTAACCGGAATATGTCGAATTTCTCCATGACCCGGTAGATTGTGTCGCTCCAGTTCGTCAACCCATATAGTTTGAATCCGGATTGCTTTAACTTTTTTAGAAGTACACGCATACCTTCAATCTCTCCTGTTATCTCTTCAAGATAATTATCTTTGAAAAACGTGAAGGCATCACTATATTCAGGATACCTTTTTATCGCTCCGTCAATCATTTTATCAAACGGGATTATTCCACGGTCGCACATGTCTATAAATTCCGGATCTGATAGAATCTTGTGAAAACCGATTAGCGACACTTCATCATCCCCGAAATGTCGTTCAAGCAAGGGTTGCAAATCGTGATTTACAAGGACCTTGCCAAAATCAAAAATGAGGTTTTTAATCATTATCTTCGATATTTTTAATTACACGGAAAGGATTGCCGCCTCCTATCCATACATTTTTAATATTCAGTTTTCATGCTTTCAATTCATGTCATTGCAGAGCCATATTCTTGTTTGAGCCAATTTTTACAGCTTGAAGGTACAAAGTTATTAAAAATCGAGAAGAAGACGAACGGATGGAGATCCGTTTTTCTCAATCTCACTTTTTATATTAACTTTGTTCCAGATAGACTTCTGAATGCGGAAAAAGATGAATCTACATATTGAATTAGATACGAGCCATCCGGCATACGAGTGGCTTGAAAGGCAGGCCGACAAGATCGGTGCGAAAGGACATTTCGGTACTCACGGGCAGCATCACATAGAGTGGGATAAGATGTGTGAGGCCGCCGGCTGTTATGTGATAGAGAACATCCGCATCGCTCCCGGAGAAATCGATGAGATACAAACGATACGTGTTAATTTTGACTTGGCCTACCCTTCGACAGGTAAGCCTTGTATGGTTATTCCTTGGAGTTGATGGACGACAAGTTCCGATACAGGCTATCCGGGAATCAGAAGATTGAGATAGCTCAAAACCTGATTGATATCATGGAAAAAGGCTCGGGGATAACCGAGCGGACCATTACGTTTATTGATAACTGGATTCGTACCGGTCCCGCCGAAAAGGGAAAAGCCTTTTTCGATGTGTGGGACATCGTCTTGAGAAACTATCTGCCGACAACCAGACCTGTTCTATTCCGCACGTGCGCAGAAATCGGTAAGGACGGCAAAATAGCAAGTTTTACCGCACGATTGGAATGCGCAAGAAGATTCGCCAAAGATAATAGTGAATTCCTAATTATATGTGATACAAAAGAAACGCTTATGTGTGAGGAGGAAGTTTATCGGCCGGGGGAGTACGAGCATACGTTCTATCCGCTTGTAGAAGTCTTGAAGAAAGCGGAGTCTTGCGGTGGATGTGGCTTCTCGCAAAGATTGCTGGATGACTATATTGGCGAGGATGAGTATATCATGAGAATCAACTTAACGGATATACATTGTTTCAAGTGGAAATAAGAAAGGGACAATGATGTTCCACATTTTAATCGGATTTTTAAAAAGTTGAAAGAGGTAACGCCACAAGAATACAGAAAACATTTCCTATCTTTGCCACCGATCAAGGTGTAACCGCTATCCGTTCCGGTAGTGGCTAGTAAAAGGGAATCCGGTGCGAGTCCGGAGCTGTACCCGTAGCTGTAAGTCCTTGGAGCCCCGGCAAATCTTGTTGCCACTGCCTATCGGATAGGCGGGAAGGTAGCCGACAGAGGGTGGACGAGCCAGAAAACCTGCCATGATTTTGTTATGCGACGTTTCGGGTGAAGACGTTGGTAAATCTAAATGTTGCTATGCGAGATTTATATCTTATAAGATGCCTATGCGTTTTTAGCGCATGGTTATTCTCTTTGGGTGTCGCTTACGGTCAACAGATCGATACGACGGCCTATCACGAGCTTTCCGGGGTGGAAGTGGTGGAGAAGGTACGTCCGTCGGTCACCCGTGAAGGTACGCCTTTGCAAATTATGGACCGGGCGGGAATCGATCGCTTGGGAGTACAAGACCTATCCGAGGCCGTGAAACGCTTCTCGGGAGTTACGGTACAGGATTATGGGGGGATCGGAGGATTGAAAACGGTCTCGGTACGTAGCTTGGGAGCGAAGCATACCGCCGTCAGTTACGATGGGGTGACGATTACGGACGCGCAAAGCGGGCAAGTCGATATCAGCCGTTTCTCGTTGGATAATGTGGAGATGGTTTCCTTGTCAATCGGGCAGTCGGATGATATTTTCCAAACGGCAAGGGTGTATGCCTCGGCAGGCGCCTTGAATATACAAACCGGAAAGCCCACGTTTAAAGACAAATCGTTTCGTACTTATCTTAAGGTTAAGGGAGGTTCCTTCGGGCTTTTTAATCCCGTGCTGCATTATGATCAAAAATTAGGAAAGCGTTGGAGCGCATCCTTACATGGTGATTTCGTGCGTGCGGATGGACAATATCCCTATACATTAATTAATGGGGAATTGGAGACGAGAGAGAAGCGAAGAAATAGCGATATCCATTCTTTCCATTTGGAAGGTAATCTATTCGGCGATTTTGGAAGGGGAGGCGAACTTTCCTTTAAGGCGTACTATTTTGATTCGGAGCGGGGGCTTCCCGGTTCTGTTAATTTATATAACAAGAACACTTCTGAACGATTATGGGATAATAATTTTTTCGTGCAATCGGGGTATAAGAATGTTCTTAATGAGAAATTTACGCTACGGGCCATGGCTAAGTATAATTATGCTTTTACTCGTTATTTAGATATAAATGATAAATATGCCGCAGGCGAACAAGTCGATTTGAATACACAGAATGAGTATTATGGCTCTGTAGGTTTGCTGTATACTCCTATAAAGTATGTATCGGCGACGTTGACTACGGATTTAACTCGCTCTATGCTGGACAATAATTTTGTGAACGGCCCTAATCCAAAGCGAATGGCCTCTCAATCGGTACTAGCGGTGCAATATAAGAACAGTCGATTCACGGCTACCGGTAGTTTATTGGGAACATATATCACTGATAAAGTGGAGCAAGGGGAAAAACCGGATGATAAGAGGCGTTTATCCCCGGCTGTAAGTTTGTCTTGGCGGCCATTCTCGGAAAGTACTTTGCGGATACGTGCCTCTTACAAAGATATATTCCGGGTTCCTACATTTACGGACTTGTATTACCTCCGTATGGGAAATACAAATTTGAAACCGGAAGAAACTTCCCAATATAATGTAGGGGTAACATGGAGTTCTTCCTGTGGGGATTGGCTGCGGCATTTCAGTATTTCGGCGGATGGATATTATAATACGGTGAAAGATAAGATCGTGGCTTTACCTACCATGTATGTTTGGAAGATGATGAATATGGGCGAAGTGGATATTAAAGGGGTAGATGTAAATTTATCTACACAATTCCGATTGCCCTTACGAATGAGCTTGCTTTTGGCTTCCACTTATTCTTTTCAATATGCGGTTGATGTGACAGATCCGGAAGCTAAGAATTATAAGGATCAGATTCCTTATACACCTCGTCATTCTGGCACGGTTTCCGTAACCTTGGAAAATCCATGGGTAAATGTCTCTTATATACTGACTGCGGTTGGTGATCGTTATGCATTGCCGCAAAATATAGATCGGAACAGGATTGATTCTTATATAGAACAGAGTATTTCTATAAATCGAGATTTTCGTTTTCGATATTTCGGTTTACGTTTGCAAGGTGAATTGTTAAATCTTGCGAACGTGAATTATGATGTTATTCAGTATTATCCCATGCCGGGCCGTTCTTGGCGTTTAAGTATTTGTTTATCCTATTAGTAAACTATAAAAGTAAAGTAATGAAAAAGAAGAATTTAGTTTGTGTCTCTGCCTTGTGTGCATTGATGTCTTTCTCGTTTGTCAGCTGTGATGATGACAATGAGCCTTCACTGAACATACCAAATGTATCTGTAACTAATGTCAGTTTTACGGATGAGAATCCGGAAGCTTTAAAAGTTAGTGGAACCTTAAATTGGACAGCTCCGTCTTCTGTTGACAATGTAACAAAGTACGTGATTTATGGTTCCTCTGATGGAACCGCTAAAGATATGAAAATTGCGGAGGTAGAAGTTGGAACACATTCATATGCTATTACGGATGTCGTAAATATAGGCTATTTATTAGTTATAGCCGCAAATGCGGAAGGTGAGTCTTCTGTTTATGCTTCCGTAAGAGTTATTGATTTTGTGAAGGATAGTTCTTTCATGGCTTTATATTTCTTGAATTCGGGCAATATGGGAAATAACAACTCTTCTTTATATATGTACGACATAGAAAAGGATGAGGTTGTCCCCGATTATTTCTTGGCTCAAAATGGCAGGGGGCTGGGAGATACGGCACAGGATATGATCGTGTATGGCGATAAGATGTATATCGCGGTATATGGAGAGTCTACGATAGAAGTGACAGATCTGAAGGCAAAATCCATTAAGCAAGTCAAGACAGAGGGGCAGCCCCGTTATATGGTATCAGAGGGTGGAAAAGTCTATATTAGCTATTATAATGGATATGTCGCTCGTTTGGATACCGCATCCTTGGAGGTTGAGGCGAAAGTAAAGGTCGGACGGAATCCGGAACAATTGGCGGTATCTTCTAATAAATTGTTTGTATCAAACTCCGGAGGTATGGATTACAGTACCGAGGTTGGGTATGATAAAACGGTATCAGTGGTTGATCTGTCTACTTTTACAGAGATAAAGAAGTTGGATGTAGTATTGAATCCCACACGGATACAGGCGGATGAGCAAGGAAATGTATATGTGGTTTCTATGGGTAACTATGCGGATATACCCAATACGGTACAAAAGATAAATACGGAGACTTATGAGGTTACTTCCCTTACGAATTGTCCAAACGCAACGGAGATGGCCTATGAGGATGGCAAGCTATTTCTGTTCTATGCGCAATGGGGAATGTCTAGCCCTGCATTTTTAACATTTGATACAAAGAGCCAATCTGCGGGAACGAGCTTTATTACAGATGGAACCTCAATACAATCCCCTTATTCAATCAGTGCTGTGGGTGGAAATGTCTATGTCGCAGAGTCTGATTATAAGAATAATGGCGATATCTATTGTTTCGGAGGTGACGGTAAATTGTTCAAGAAGTTTGAGGCCGGTTTAAATCCCATGAAAGTAGTCCTCGCTCAAAAAGATAATATCTAATGCGATTACTGATTCTCTTAGGGTTCGCTTTCTGGATGGTGGCATGTACGCCATCCGGAAAGCAAACTTCTTCCAAGGAAGCTTTTTCCTCTGATAGTATTCAATATGCCCAAGGTTTCACGGTTCAGCGCTTTGATACCTATACAATGGTGGAAGTTCGTGATCCGTGGGATAGCACCCGTCTGCTTCAACGCTATTTATTGGTAGACCGGACAAAGTCGGTTCCCGGCGGATTACCCAAAGGGACGATCGTGAAGGTCCCGGTAAAAGATATTGTGATTTATACTTCTGTCCATGCGGCTATTATTGATCAATTGCACGAAACCGATAAGGTTATAGGCGTTTGTGAGCCTCGTTATATGGATACTCCTGCCATACAAGAGGGTATACAGGCCGGAAGAATCGCTGATTTAGGTGAGGCTACCTCTCCGAATATAGAGAAAATGATAGAGATCGGCGCGGAACTCGTGATAGCTTCCCCTTTCCAGAACAGTAGTTATGGGCCTGTCGAGAAGATAGGGATACCTATTATCGAAGGAGCCGACTATATGGAGGCATTTCCTTTGGGGCGTACGGAGTGGATTCGCTTTTATGGTTTGCTATTCGGAAAGGAAGAGATGGCCGATTCTATATTTAAAGAAACAGAGCAAGCCTATTTGTCTCTAAAGGACTTAACCGCAAATATAGATAATCGTCCTACTGTTTTGTCGGAGAAGAAGTTCGGCTCTTCGTGGTATGTACCATCCGGAGATAGTTATATGGCTCATCTTATCGAGGACGCCGGAGCCGATTATATGTTTAAGGATTTACCGGGTGCCGGAAGTACCCCCTTAGCATTTGAGACCGTGTTTGATAAAGCGATCCATGCGGATATTTGGCTTGTTAAATATAATCAGTCTTCTGAGATGACCTATAACGATTTACGCTCCGAATATACTCCTTACGAGAATTTCGACGCTTTTAAAAAAAAACGGATTTATACCTGTAATACAGGTGCAGTTCCTTATTACGAGGAATTCCCTATACATCCGGAATATCTATTGAAAGATTTAATCTGGATTTTCCATCCGGAGCTAGTATTCGGATATTCTCCCCGTTATTTTCGTAAAATGCCGTGATTATCTTAATGGTTTCGTATCTTTGTGGCTATGTCGTATTGAGGCGAAACAATGATACAGGCCATGAAGATGAGAAAAGTGTATTCAGACGCACTTACCAAATTAGCGAAAGGAACAGATGCCGGGATTTACAAGTTGAATCCCGAACGAGTTGAAATCGTGAGTTGTGAGCAAGATGTAAAACGTGTTCTTTCAGAATGTGAGAAGACTGGTAAATCTGTAACCTTTAAGGCTGGGGGGACTTCTTTATCCGGCCAGACTGTCACAGATTCTGTATTGATGGAAATCAGTCCTGATTATGGAAAGGTTAAGATTTCAGGAGATGGGAGTTTAGCTAAATTCCCCTGTGGTATAACTGGAGAAGAGGCGAACCGGTGGCTGAGGCCTTATGGCCGCAAACTGGGTCCTAGCCCTGCCTCCATCAAATCCGCGCGTATAGGTGGGATCGTAGCGAATAACTCGAGTGGTTCTAGCTATGGTATTATCCATAACTCGTATAATACGATTCGGGATATGGAAATTATCTTCGCGGATGGAGCCTTTTTGGATACTTCTTCGTTAGCGAGTCGCAGGGATTTCATGCAAACGCATATAGGCTTATTGGAAAAGTTGATGAATTTCCGTTTGGAGATCTTGTTGAATCCGGACATGGAAGACCGGATTCTATCTAAATATGAGTTGAAGAATACCTGCGGTTATGGAATGAACTCTTTCTTGGATTATACTGATCCATACGATATACTCATGCATTTAATGGTTGGCTCGGAAGGAACCTTAGGGTTTATTTCTTCGGTTACTTTCGAGACAGTCCCGGATGAGGCTTTAAAAGCTTCCGCCTTGATTTATTTCCCCTCTTTGATAGAAGCATGCAGAGCCATAGACCCGTTACGCCAATGCAAGGTGTCCGCCGCCGAGTTGATGGATAGAAACGCCTTACATGCGGTAGAGGATGAACCGGGGATGCCGGAGATATTACATTCTTTACCCGAGGATGCGGTAGCGTTGCTGATCGACACGTCTTCTAATTCGGAAGAAGAACTTCAAATCCAATTCCGGGATATAGAGGAGCGGCTAGCAGATATACAGACCTTATGTCCGGTATCATTTACGACCGATCCGAAGCTTTACGCTACTTATTGGCGGGTACGAAACGGTTTATTTACTTCCGCTGCGGGAAGACGGCCACGGGGGACAGTATCTATTATTGAAGATATTGCTTTCCGGGAAGAGGTTTTAGGAGAGGCTTTGGAACAAGTGCGTGGGGTCTTGTCGGATTATGGATACGGAAATGCGGTGATGTGGGGACATTTATTGGATGGAAACGTTCATTTCACGATTTTTCCGGATATAAACGCACAGGAAGGTATCGATCATTACGCTTCTTTTATGCGTAGCCTTGTAGATGTGGTACTTTACTACGACGGTAGCTTGAAAGCGGAGCATGGCACGGGACGAAATATGGCTCCATTTGTTAAAGATGAATGGGGTGAGGAGATTTATGAGTTGATGTGGAAGATCAAAAGGCTCTTTGACCCGGAAAATATATTAAATCCGGGTGTCCTTTTAAATCGGGACCCGGATGTGTTTATAAAGAACTTAAAGCAAATACCGTTGGCGAATGAGCTGATCGATAAATGCATCGAGTGTGGTTTTTGTGAGATACAATGTCCGTCAAGGCATGTGACATTGACACCCCGGCAACGTATCGTGATCTATAGGGAATTATCGGCTTTGGCGGAACAGGGGGAAACAAACTCTAAGCGATATAAAGAACTCAAGAAAGCCTTTAACTATAAAGGAAACGCTACCTGCGCTACCGATGGCCTATGTGCTACGGCATGTCCGGTTGGCATTAATACCGGTTTATTGATCAAAGAGTTACGGTGGAAAGAGAATGGTGCCTTGGCGAATGCTATCGCTTCGGGCATCGCCGGGAATATGGGAACCGTAACGGGTATGCTTCGTCCTTTGCTTAAGCTGCCTCATGTGCTTTCAAAGCTGGTGGGGTATAACGCATTCGAGAGATTTGCCTCTTTCTTGTTTAGGGCTTCCGCTCATAAATTCCCGCTTTGGACTCGGCATACACCTTCTGGCGCATCAAAGTTCAAGGAACTGACAGGTGTAGAGAATGGGATGGAAATGGTTTATTTCCCGTCTTGTATTACCCGTACGATGGGAGCTTCAGCTGATTATGAAGATGTGGATTTTGTAAGTGTAACGGAACAAACAATCGCTTTATTGACAAGAGCGGACTTTACGATTCGTTATCCTGAGAATCTAAGTAAGCTTTGTTGCGGCATGGCTTTTAGCAGTAAAGGGTTTCGGAAGCAAGCGGCGCAGAAGGCAAAGGAATTGAATGAGGCTCTTTTACGAGCGAGCGATAACGGCCGCTTGCCTATTTTGTGTGACATGAGCCCTTGCTTGCTGCATATGAGGGAAACCTTGGATAAACGTTTACGATTATATGAACCTGTGGAGTTTATCTATGACTTTATGCGTGATCGTCTGAACTTTACTAAGTTGCCGGTTACGGTAGCGGTACACTCTACTTGTAGTACAACGAAGATGGGAGTACAAGACAAGCTGGTGGAACTGGCGGGCTTATGCGCGAACCGGGTGGTCTCTCCCGCTCAAGTTACTTGTTGCGGTTGGGCGGGCGATCGTGGTTTCTTCTATCCGGAACTAAACGCTTCCGGTCTTCATTACTTGAAACCGAACTTGCATGGGGCGACGGAAGGATATAGCAATAGCCGTACGTGCGAGATCGGTTTGACGATGAATAGTGGGATATCCTATAAATCGATCGTATATTTAGTGGAAAAGGCTACTCGTTAAAAATCAAAAACCCCGGTTTCGTACAACTGAAACCCGGGGCTTTGTAGTTTGGCATTCGAAATTATAGGGAGTTTTATTTCATAGATTTTTTTTATTCATATTATGCGTAACCGTTAAGCATTCCGTTGAAATACATCGGTTTTAAAATATATACCTTTAAGATCCAAGCAAGCCATTGCTCTTTTGATGTATCAATCATTGAGAATGGGAATGAAACGTCGGGTTTCTTTTCGTAGTCAAACTCACAAAGCAACACATGGCCGTAATCCGTGACGATCGGGCAAGCGGCATAACCGTTGTATTTCTCGGTCGGCTCTTTGCCTTCCATGAGCGCGATCAGGTTCTTGGCGGCGATAGGTACTTGCTTACGGATAGCGGCAGATGTTTTACTGGTCGGGATACCGGCTACATCACCCAGAGAAACGATGTTCTGGTATTTCTTATGTACCAAGGTCTCTTTATCGACCATTACCCATGCGTCCGCGGCCAATTTACCTTCTGTCCAACCTAATCCGGCATCACGAACGAAATCGGGAGCGGACATAGGCGGGGTGAAGTGTAAGAAATCGTAATCCTCTACGAACGGCGTTACGATCTTTTCTTCGCCTTTTGTCTCTATCTTCTCAAAATGTACTTGCTTTGCGGATGTGTCTACACCTTTTACACGTACATTCAAGTTAATAGGTATGTTACGTTCATTATATATTTCTAGCAAGCGAGGTGTGAAATACGGGATATCGTATAGTTCCTTCGATGCGGTAAAATAATTCAATTGCAGTTTGTCGCGTGTCCCTTGTTTCCTTGCGTAATGCTCGGATAATAAACAGATCTTTTTGGGGGCGCCGCCACATTTATGTTTTGTATAGGTATCGGTATAAATACCTTTGCCTCCTTTTTTCGCGAATTCTTGAAGAGCTTTCCATGTCTTTTGGGCTCCTTCGAAATCGTAAATAGAGTTTGCGTTTCCTTGTCCCAAGGTATCGTGGGTAATACCCTCTACTTTTTCCCAGTTACATTGTAATCCCGGGGTCAGTACTAAAAAGTCGTATGGAATCTTTCCGTTACTTTTGGTCGTTACTTGATTCCATACGGGATCAACCGCAGCGACCGAGTCCTTTATCCATTTTATACCGCTAGGCATACAATCCTCTTGCTTCTTCCAAACATCTTCCGGTTGGTACACACCTGAGGCGATCAGAGTGAATCCCGGTTGATAAAACTGACGATCGCTGGGGTCAATCAGAGTGATATCCGGTTCATCAAGCCAATGTTTTAATCGGGCAGCCATACTGATACCAGCGGCTCCTCCACCGATAATAACGATTTTACCTTTTGCGCTGCTTGAAAAAGCGTTTGCTTTTCCGGTATTAGCTCCCGCGATCAGTCCTGTCGCCGCTAATAACTTAAAGAAATGTCGTCTGTCGACACCTTTCTTTTCTAGCGCATCTAATTGTTTCTCCAGTTCGTGTTTCATCATGTCGAAAGAATTTAAGATTTTATTCGCCGGCAAAGGAAACATAATAAATTACGGTAGCCATGAAAATGACTACTACACGACTTGCGCAAATGATTTTTTTATTGAATAAGACTACTACAAGACTTTCTCAATCTCTTTCTATGTGCGTTTAATATGCTGTTATGTAGAATATTATATATTAAGCATATTCTAGAAAATATTTTTAGTAGTTCATTAAGAAATCGACAAGATTCGTATCCCCATCAAGGGCTAATCGCTTTCTTAAGCGGTATCTTCTTAGCTCGATAGCTCGTACGGATACATTCATTAACGACGCAATTTCCTTCGTGGAAAGGTTCATGCGGAGTAAACAACATATGCGCAAATCGCCTGCCGTTATATCTGCGTATTGCTGGCGTAAACGATCCATGAAATTCTGGTGGGCGCTATTAAAATAGGTCTCGAACTGCACCCAATCCGCTTGATCGTTCAAGGTAGATTCGATCAAGGAACGTAAACGGGTATATAACTTATTGGGATATCGGTCACCCAATGTCTCTTTCTGTTTATCCAGTTCTTCCAACAAAGCTTGGATTGCCTCGTTTCTTTTTACCAAAGCTGTTGTCTGGAGAGTAAGCTCATTGTTTTTGTTTTGCAACTCCGTTTCCAGCATCTCGCTTTTCATTTGTTGAAGCCTTTGCTGTTCGGCTTGTCGTTCAGCCTCCAACATTTCTTGTTCTTTTTTTCGCAAGTTCCTTAAATGATACCGAAGCCCTTCTTGAATGGCGAACCATATCAAAGCGACGTAGATCAAATAGGCCCATACGGTATTATACCAAGGAGGGCGCACCGTGATTTGCATCGTGATCTCGGGAAACGGACCCCGGGTTACATATTTACGTACCCTTAGCTCATAAGTTCCTTCCGGAAGTTGTAAGAAGGTAATTTTGCCGTCTTTCTGCCAAGAAGACCAATCGGCGGATACCCCTTCCAGCTTATAACTGATTTGGTGATTAGGGGTGAATACCGTTGTCCCGATGTATAGCGAGAGTTCTTGGAAGTTATGGGGCATGTTGATTCTTTGAGTATCTGGATATAAATAATGTGTACCTTCTTGATCTTGATACTCGATGCGCATAAACCGTGGCATCGTCAATCCTCCTAGGCTTCCCTCTATTAATTGGCGGGTGTTGATTAATAGGGTTCCTTGCATGGCGGATACCAAATCAAGAGAATCATTCAAGGGGATGATCCGTTTGCCGTTGGTCACCAGATTCAGATCGTAATTATCGAATAGGATCCGGCATTTTAAAGTTCCTGTACCGTTTTCCCGATGGAAGAGTCCGGCCTCATTCTGGATCGTGAGCCAATACAAATTGTCTGGAACCGGGTAAATACTTTCTGCGTTGGCGAATACGCCCAATACATCTTTATTCTTAAATAAAGTGCTTACCGATAAATGATTGTCGGCCGTATCCGGATGGATATATGAACGTCCGATCTCATCGGATATCGGGGTAAACTTATCACCAAACATCAAGCTCCGGCTGAAGTAGCCGAGATTTGTCCGGATATAGAGGCGGTTATCCTCTTTTACAGCGTCTTCCAACTTTCCGATCTGGCTTCTTTTACCTAACATGGCGATGGGAGGATTGATATCTATTTGGGAGATACCATTATCCAAGGCGACCCAGATTAAGTTATTATCCTGTACGCAGATGGAACGTACGATATTATCTTGTAACTGATTATTGATGTTGAGATGTTGAAAGATCTCCCCTTCGTCGTTGGTGATATAAATGCCGGACGTAGATGTTCCCGTGAAATTGAGACCTCCGGCGCTAGCGAAAGAAGTAGGGTGCTTTTCCTCGATTTCTTTCGGGATCGTGTAGTTCGTCTCGGGGTTATCGAAACCGACGTGCGATGGGAGCGTATCGATCGGATGGTATTCCAGATTCCCGAGTTCGTCGTATAGCCAATAGCCTAACGATGATTTGCCTTGGGTATAGATAGAATCGTTCTGGAAAGATACTTTATAAATAGGGGTTTTATCCGGTAATGGATATGTGTTCCATGTATTCCCGTCAAAAGTAACCAGACCGGAATTATTAGCTACATATAAGATGCCATGATAGGAAACCGCTAAATCCCAATTCTGGCAACTAGCCTTATAATCGTCTACGGAATAATTTTGTACGAGGATAGAGGGAGCGACCACAGACGCACGCAAGGCGAAAACCGCCAGTATAGATAATAATATGATAAAAGGTAGCCGTCTGTACATGGTCTTTAAACTATAGAGACAAGGCATAAAGCCTTGTCTCTTTATATTACACACATGCAAATATAATCAAATTTTGATTACTTGTACTCCTGCCAGCTCTTAATCTGTATATCTTCTACGTTCATATTGCAGAAAGCGTCGATAAAGGCGCTAGCCAGACGGGCGTTCGTGATCAATGGAATGTTATGATCGATCGCCGCACGGCGGATCTTATAGCCATTGGTCAACTCACGTTTGCTATGATCTTTCGGGATATTTACTACCAATTCGAAAGCGTGATTGCTGAACATATCCATGATATTCAAATCACCTTCCTCATCCGGCCAGCAAACGGCGGTTGCCTTGATTCCGTTATCGTTCAGGAACTTGGCGGTTCCGTGCGTACCATAGATCGTGTAACCCTTGGCATCCAGCATGCGGCAAGGCTCCAATAAATCGACCTTGCTCTTAGCTGCGCCGGAAGATACTAAAATGTTCTTCTTAGGAATACTGTTGCCTACGGCGATCATAGCGGAAAGCAAAGCCTCGTTGAAATCGTCGCCGATACAACCTACCTCGCCGGTGGAGCTCATGTCTACACCTAATACAGGGTCTGCCTTGTGCAAACGGGCGAATGAGAACTGGGAAGCCTTGATTCCGATCCAGTCGATATCGAACGCGCTCTTATCCGGTTTCGTGTACGGAGCGTCCAGCATGATGCGGGTAGCCGTCTCGATAAAGTTGCGTTTCAATACTTTAGATACAAACGGGAAGCTACGTGAGGCACGTAAGTTACATTCAATTACTTTCACGAAGTTATTCTTCGCCAAGAACTGGATATTAAACGGACCGCTGATATTTAACTCCTTCGCGATCATCTTGCTTACTTTCTTGATGCGGCGGGCTGTCTCGAAGTAAATCTTCTGAGCCGGGAACACCAAGGTAGCGTCACCGGAGTGAACACCGGCAAACTCGATATGCTCGGAGATCGCGTACTCAACCACCTCGCCATTCATAGCGACAGCGTCGAACTCGATCTCTTTCGTTCCTTGCATGAACTCGGATACGACCACCGGATATTCCTTGGAAACCTTAGCGGCCAAATCCAAGAACTCGATCATCTGCTCTTTCGTATGGCAAACGTTCATCGCCGCTCCGGACAATACGTAAGACGGACGGATCAAGATCGGGAAACCTACTTTCTCGATAAATGCGTCGATCTCTTCCATGCTGGTAAGCTCTGCCCAACGAGGTTGGTCGATACCTAGCGAATCCAACATCGCGGAGAATTTATGACGGTTCTCGGCACGGTCGATCGATAACGGGGAAGTACCCAATACCGGAACATTCTGGCGGTACAGTTTCATCGCCAAGTTGTTCGGGATCTGTCCACCTACGGAGACGATTACGCCCTTCGGCAATTCCAGATCGATCACGTCTAGCACGCGTTCGAATGAAAGCTCGTCGAAGTAAAGACGGTCGCACATATCGTAGTCGGTAGATACGGTCTCCGGGTTATAGTTGATCATGATCGATTTATAACCTAGCTTACGAGCGGTCTGGGCGGCATTCACCGAACACCAGTCGAACTCAACGGACGAGCCGATACGGTAAGCTCCGGACCCCAAGATAATCACGCTCTTCTCATTCGGGTAGTAGGTGATATCGTGCGGCGTGCCGTCGTAAGTCATATATAGATAGTTGGTCAATTCCGGGTGTTCGGAAGCGATCGTGTTGATACGTTTCACGGTAGGGAGAATGCCCATTTTCTTACGCAAGTTGCGTACGCGGATATTCTCTTTCTCCATATTTCCTTCCGGGTTCTCTACGTAACGAGCGATCTGGAAGTCTGAGAAACCAAGGCGTTTCGCCTCTTTCAATACATCTTCCGGAAGATCCTCGATCTTGTTGTAACCTTTCAATACGTTGGCGTAATCCACGATATTCTTCAAGCCCTCCAAGAACCAGCGTGTGATCTTTGACAACTCATGGATCTTGTCTACGCTATATCCCTGTTCCAAGGCTTGCGCCACGGCGAAGATACGCAAGTCGGTAGGGTTCGCCAACTCCTCGTCCAAGTTATCGAAATGGATATCGTTGTTACCTACGAAACCATGCATTCCTTGTCCGATCATACGAAGACCTTTCTGCATGATTTCCTCGAAGCTCTTACCGATCGACATGATCTCGCCGACGGATTTCATGCTGGAACCGATCTGGCGGCTGACACCCACGAACTTCGTCAAGTCCCAACGCGGGATCTTCACGATCATATAATCTACCTCCGGCGCTTTGTACGCGGAGTTCGGAGTACCCATCTCGCCGATCTCGTCCAATCCGTAGCCCAACGCCAACTTAGCGGCGACGAAAGCCAATGGATAACCGCTGGCCTTGGATGCCAAGGCGGAAGAACGGCTCAAGCGAGCGTTCACCTCGATCACGCGGTAATCGCAAGTCTCGGAGTTGAAAGCGTATTGGATATTACATTCACCCACGATACCTAAGTGGCGGATCGTCTTGGTAGAAAGTTCTTTCAATAAATCTAATTCTTTCTCGGTCAAGGAGCAAGTCGGAGCTACTACGATACTCTCGCCGGTGTGTACGCCTAGCGGGTCTACGTTCTCCATGCTCACTACCGTGAAGCAATGGTCGTTCTTGTCGCGGATCACCTCGAACTCGATCTCTTTCCAACCCTTCAAAGATTCCTCGACCAAGATCTGGGATGAGTAAGCGAAAGCGCTTTCCGCCAAGGTGCGAAGCTCGGCCTCGTCCTTACAGATACCACTGCCCATACCACCTAATGCGTAAGCGGAACGGATCATTACGGGGAAACCGATCTTATAAGCGGCAGCCACGGCGTCGTCCATGCTTTCTACGGCTTGGCTGATCGGGGTCTTCACTTCTATCTCGTTCAGTTTCTTAACAAATAGGTCACGGTCCTCGGTGTACATGATAGCCTCAACGGATGTACCCAATACTTTCACGCCATATTTAGCCAACGTACCGCTGGTGTAAAGTTGAGTACCGCAGTTCAAAGCGGTCTGCCCGCCAAACGCCAATAGGATTCCGTCCGGTTGTTCTTTTTTGATAACTTCCTCCACGAAGTAAGGAGTGATAGGCAAGAAATATACCTTATCGGCTACTCCCTCGGATGTTTGGATAGTCGCGATATTCGGATTTAGCAATACGGTACTGATCCCTTCTTCTTTCAGAGCCTTTAACGCTTGCGAACCAGAGTAGTCAAACTCCCCGGCCTGTCCGATCTTCAGGGCACCCGAGCCCAGAACAATCACCTTTTTGATATCACTTTTCGACATAGTAATTTGGGTTGTTTTGTTTATTATAATGATTTTAGAATATTATATTTATATTATATCACCGGACCGATGGACACAAAAAAAATGCGTTAGTAAAAGTAACCAACGCATCTTATATAACCAAATTATAATCCCGTAAAATAGAGAAAAGAGCCTCAACCTCCGACATATAACCGGAATAGAACTTCGGATTATCCTTATGTGTCTTGTTTGTCATCTGCTCTCTCTTCAAAATTTCGGCAAAGATAGGGCTTTTGTTTGAAAGAACAAGTTATTTTCTTAAATTTGTAGTATTGTATCAGAAAAAAGAAAGCTTATGGCACGAATAACGATTCCTTATGCGGTAGCGGATTTTGTAGAGATGCGGGAACGCAATTTCTACTATGTGGACAAGACCGATTTCATTCCGGGCTTGGAAGACTATAAGGCTCCAGTCTTCTTGCGTCCCCGTCGTTTCGGGAAAAGCCTGTTTATCTCTACCTTGGCTTGTTACTACGACCGTACCAAGGCCGACCGGTTCGAGGAACTGTTCGGCGGGACTTGGATCGGGGAGCACCCGACGGAGGAGCATAATCGTTATATGATCGTGCGCTATGATTTTTCCAAGATGGTGATGGCCGATGACATGGAAGGGTTGGAGCGGAATTTCAACGATCTGAATCGTTCTCCCGTGGAGATCATGGTAACGCATAACCGGGACTTGTTTAAGGATTTTCAGTTCTCCAGCAAGAAAGAGGCCTCCAAGATGCTTGAGGAAGCTTTGGGGTACGCCCGTGAGCATGGACTGCCTAAAGTGTATGTGTTGATCGATGAGTACGATAATTTCACCAATCAGTTGTTGACGGCCTACAAGGATCCGCTCTATGAGCAGGTAACCACGAAGGATAGTTTCCTGCGCACTTTCTTCAAGGTGATCAAAGCGGGTATCGGCGAAGGTAGTATCCGTACATGTTTCTGCACGGGGGTTCTTCCCGTCACGATGGACGATTTGACAAGCGGATATAATATAGCGGAGATCCTGACCTTGCATCCGAGGTTTCTGGATATGCTTGGTTTTACGTATGAGGAAGCGAGCGCTTATCTTCGTTATGTCCTTGACAAATACGGCACGGGGCAGGACTCTTTTGAGGAACTTTGGCAACTGATCGTGAACAACTACGACGGCTATCGTTTCCGTCCCGGCGCGGAGCCTTTGTTCAATTCCACGATCTTGACCTATTTCTTTAAGAACTTCGCCACGATGGATGGTATGATCCCGAGTGAGCTGGTGGATGAGAACCTGCGTACGGATATCGGTTGGATCCGTCGCTTGACCCTCTCGCAAGAGAACTCCAAGGAGATGCTGGATGCGTTGGTGATTGACGACGAGTTATCCTATAACGTTTCCGACCTGTCGAGCAAGTTCAACAAGAGGAAATTCTTCGACAAGAACTTCTATCCGGTCAGCCTCTTTTATCTGGGTATGACCACGCTGCGGAATAATTACCGCATGGTGCTACCCAACCTTACGATGCGCAGCATCTACATGGACTATTATAACGAGATGAATCATATAGAGGGAAACGCCCAACGCTATGTGCCTACTTACGAGCGTTTCACGGAAGAGCGTCGTTTCGAGCCGCTGGTACAAAACTACTTCGAGCAATACCTCGGGCAGTTCCCGGCGCAGGTGTTCGACAGGATCAACGAGAATTTCATCCGTTGCTCCTTCTTCGAGCTTTGTTCCCGTTACCTGAGCAGCTACTATACGTTCGCCATCGAGCAGAACAATTCGGCGGGCCGTTCGGATTTCGAGATGACCGGTATCCCCGGTACGGACTATTACAAGGATGACCGGTTGGTGGAATTCAAGTATTTCAAGGCGAAGGAGGCGGAGCGCATGCTGGCGCTCAGCGATCCCCGTCCCGAGGACGTGGCGCAAGTACTCGCCTACGCCAAGGATACCAAGGAGAAGTTCCCGTACTACCATGTCCGTTCCTACATTGTATATATCTGTGCCAACAAAGGATGGAAATGCTGGGAGGTGACTCCGTGATATCATTACAATTGCTTTATTAATAGTACTTTGTGGTGCCAATGATGTGCCATGCTATTGGCACAGTTGTGCCACCATGCTGGCACGCCCGTGCCACCTCGATGGCAAAGGCGTGCCACTGCGATGGCACACGCATGCCACGGTGATGGCACGTTCGTAACATGGGTAGTGGCACAAGCCTCTCTTCCTTGGTTTACCAGTCGTACTCCTCGAAATAAGCGTCGAAGTCTTTTGGTTCCTTCACCCCACAGCGTTTAAGCGCATTCAATACGACCTGTTGTTCGGAGGGTGAGAGCGGCCTTTCTCCCTTGCGGACGCGGTAGTAAGTACGCCGGCTGAAGTGCCTCATGAGTCCCGGGATAACGGAGAGCATCTGTTTGTGCGGCAAGCTCTCCAATAGGCTTACGAATCCCGCGGCATAGCGTACTTTCTTGTTCGGACGGTAATAAGGGCAAGTTCCCTTCAATGAGGCGAGGTGTCTCGGGCTGATGATCTGCCAATAGGCCGTCTCGTCGGGCATACTTCGCTCTGCCAGTTGCCTAAGGCATGTGGAGGCCTTGGGGCATTGCCGGTCTAGGCATAAGGTATATTGGTTGGGGATTGTAGCGTTGTCAAGTTTTTCTTCCATATTTTTATGTAAATAGTTTGTTATCGTGGTATTTCACGGATTAAATGATAGTTCTCCCGCGAATGTAAATATAAAATGAAGACAGATGCGGTATTTTCGGTTTAATTGTCTGGTTGGGGCTCAATCTTTGTGGGATAAAGGTGCAGGATGCGTTTATTATGCAATAAATACAATAAAACAAACAAAAAACGTGTTAGTTTGAAATGTTTTGCTTATATTGTGCGTAAATAAGAAATGTGTATCGTGACTTGAAATCTAAATGCTGTATGAAGAGATTCTCTGACATTTTAGTCCTGTCTCCTCGAAGGCTCAAGTTGAACCTTTTTGTATGGGGGAAGAATAAGTGGCCTTTATAGGGGATGCCATGAAAGTAAGTGCCTCTTTGTAATTATAAATGAGTGTCTATATAGTGGTGTCTCGTAATCTTGGTGATATTTATAATAAATAATTAGCATCTAAGATCTTATTAAGGTTATGCGGTTGGTTGTTGTGATTTTGTGGATGTTTTTGTCTTTTACCTCTTGCATCTCCGACTTCACGCCGGAGGTAAAGAGCATGGCTGGCATCTTGGTAGTGGATGGAATGATAACGGATGGGGTATCGGAATTCCGGTTGAGCCGGAGTGTAGGCATATCTGATCTATTGAGGGATAGTGAGGTCATTACTAACGCTCACCTATATATAGAAAGAAACGACGGGGTTCTTTTGGAAGGTATTAATGATGGGAATGGTTGCTATCTTGTTCATACGGGAGATCTGCTATTGGATAAGGAATATCGTCTATGTTTTTCGGTGAATGACCGTCTGTATCAATCTTCTTTTTTGAAACCTATTCAAACAGTAGAAATAGACAGTTTATCTTATCGTAAAGATGATAATGGGCAAGTGGCTATTCGGATAACAAGTAAGGGGGGAGTGAATACATCGGCTTATTATCGTTGGAGTTATCGGGAAACTTGGGAGGTGAAGGCTCGCCTTCGGGCTACTCATTACTATGAGAAGGGGGTCTTGACTGAAAATAATTTGGAAACCTCCAGTAATAGTTATTATTGCTGGGGACGGGACTCATCTAAGGTTTTGTTGCTGGGAACGACAAAGGATTTGGCAGAGAATACGGTGTTGAATCATAAATTGTATGAGATTCCTTGTACGGACGAGCGATTTTCTGTACTTTATCATGTGGAGATTTCCCAAACTCAATTGCGAGAGGAGGCGTATGATTATTTTCGTTTTATGCAAGACGAGATAGAGCGTACAGGAGGAATATTCAATCAGGTGATGACAGCGGGAGATAATGGTAATATTTATTGTGTGCCAGATCCACATGAGATTATTATAGGATATATAGAAGTAGCTAGCACTACTAAAAGAGGTCTTTATGTGCCGTGGAGAGATGTCTATTTAGATAATGAGGAACCTTGTGAAATTTTCCCTGCTGGTTCGGCGGGAAAAGAACTGCCTTGGGTAAATCGCCTTTTGTTGCCTTATACTATTTCTACTTGGCGTTGCGTGGATTGCCGCATGCGGTATAACGCAACGAAGGACAAGCCTAAGTGGTGGCCTACGGATCATTTGTGATTGATTATTTTAGTTATGGGTTAAAGTTTTCTTAAGAATAGTTGTATGATAAGAAAAATTTTGTATACATTTGTAGAAATACATATTGAATGTATTTGAATGAACTGTTAATACGACCTGCTTATTTCTTTCCAGTTTCTATGGTGATGAAGGCTTGCCAATAAGGTGCGCTGAATTACTATAGCGTTTTAATTATGAACATTTGAATAGGAGCCTCTATCTAGATGGGATGGGGAGCTGGCACTTAACAATGATAAGTGGGAGGTAATCCCGCTTTCGTTAGATAACCTAGATACGGATGATCTCCTTGATGTGATCATTTTGTATGTTCAGTGTGGATTCGGTCTGGTAGGCTGTATAGTGAGTTTGGTATATGATAATAGCCTTGTATTATGAATTTTATTTCTGGAGAATTTAAATTTTAAGACCATGAAGACGATTAAATCTTTTTTGTTTGTGATGTTTATGTTGCTTGCTAGCAATGCGATGGCAAATCAGATTCTCGGTGAAGTTAATGAATCTGAGCCTGTGGAAGGAGCGGCTGCTGGGAATGTAATGGGGTATTCTCAAGTAACAATAGTTGATAATGAAAATGTCATAGGGGTTTCTGAATGGCCCTCTTCTGTAGCGGATGTACCTTATTTTGCTATCTCCGGACAAACGAATCTTACCTTATCCGGGGGATATGCAGGCGGTAGATATACTGTCTTTGGTTGGAAGGGAAGTGCGGAGGATCCCAGATTGGAGTATTTAATAGACCTCGGCAATTATAATTATAGTTATGATTGGAGTGTAGAGGGAATGGGAACTAGATGTTACGTGAGTGGATTTGGACGGTTTGCGGATGTCAGTATTTATAGTGATACTCATGGATCAATTCGTGTAGTTTGTAATATATCATCTAGTACAGGTGGTAGCTTAGGTACAGCTATAGGCTATATTTACTTTTAGATGATTGCATAAGAGCGGGGAGGGTTATAGGGAGAATCATCCCTGCTCTTGATTAGGCTTTAATCGCTTTGAATTGAAAGTGTGAATATGAGAACACCCTTAATTTGCATATTATTGTTGTCGCTTTTCACCTCTTGTATCACCGACTTTACTCCGGAAGTACAATCAGTGCGGGGTATCTTGGTGGTAGATGGGATGATATGCGATGGGGTGTCTGAATTTCGTTTGAGTAGGAGTGTGGGGATCTTGGATGATTTGGTGGGCGAAGAGGGCATTATGAATGCGGAGATGGTGGTGGAGAGAAGTGATGGAGTGTTGTTTCCTGCTATTCATGTGGACGGAGGGGCATATAAGATAGAGACGGGGACGCTTGTCCCGGACTTGGAATATCGTTTGACTTTCTCGATAGATGGAGTACGGTATGAGTCTTCTTTTTTGAAACCAGTGCAGACTGTAGAGATAGACAGCATATCTTATCAAAAAGCAGGGTGGGAAAAGCCTGTGACGGTCCACGTGTCGAGCCATGCGAGGGACGATCAATCCCCTTATTATCGTTGGTCATATCGCGAGACATGGGAGGTGACGGCTACGTTATTCGCTACATTAGGCTATATGGATGGAAAATTGATCTCGTTTGATAGGAATACCTCTGCTAATACGTATTATTGCTGGGGCCGCGATTCTTCGAAAGTCATGCTCTTGGGAAACACGAAGAAGCTTTCTGAGAACAAGGTCGCTCAGCAGAAGTTATTTGAGATACCGAGCAATGACGATCGGCTCTCCGTACTTTATCATGTAGAAGTCTCACAAATGCAGTTGCGTGAGGAGGCTTATGATTATTATCAGATGATGATGGATGAGATTGAACGGACGGGTGGACTGTTCAATATGGTGATGTCGGCGGGCGACAATGGGAATATATATAATGTATCGGATCCGGAGGAAATAGTTATCGGATATGTGGAGGTATCGAATGTAACAACGAAATCAAGATATATCCCTTTTAGTGATAATCTATATGAAGGGGGGAAAGGTCAATGTCCGGTCTGGACGATAGAAATTCCGGGTGGCTCTTATCCTTGGGTCACTTCAACAACATATTCTACTTGGCGTTGCGTGGATTGCCGCATGCATTATAATGCTAGTAAGAATAAGCCCTCTTGGTGGCCGACGGATCATTTGTGATCTAATAATACGAAAGATATGAAAAAGTTATTTTTATATTTAGCTCTATTGCCGCTTCTTTCCGGTTGCATTTCCGACTTCACGCCGGAGGTGAAGGGTATGGCTGGTATCTTGGTGGTAGACGGTATGATCACCTCGGGAGAATCCGTGTTCCGGTTGAGCCGGAGTATAAGTATTACGGGAGACTTGCGTGATAATGATGCGATCTCGGATGCCGTGCTGAATATAGAGCGGAGTGATGGGGTATTGTTTGAGGCTAGGCAAGATGAGAAGGGCGTTTACAAGATACAGAATGGCGAATTCGATTTTAATTTAGCGTATCGCTTGAACCTTGCGGTAGACAATAAACAGTACCAGTCTACTTTCTTGAAGCCCTTGTTCACTCCGGAGATAGATAGCCTTAGTTATCAGAAAAGAGGTCGTGAGGAGCCGGTGACCATTCATGTCTCCAGCCATGCCGGGAAGGATAGTCCTCCCTATTATCGTTGGAGCTATAAGGAGAACTGGGAGGTTCAATCTCCATTGTACGCTAATGCTAGAGAAGAAGGATTCGGTAATATTATTTGGTATAATCCTTATACATCCGACAATCTCTATCATTGTTGGGTAAAAGATTCCTCGAAGATATTGATGCTAGGCACCACCGAAAAGCTGGCTGAGAATCGGCTGGCGGAACACAAGTTATTCGAGATCTCTGCGGCAGACGAGCGATTGTCTATCTTGTATCATGTGGAGATCTCGCAGATGCAGATCCGTAAGGAGGCGTATGATTATTTCAAGATGTTGCAAGAGGAGATCGAGCGCACCGGCAGTATCTTCAGTCCGGTCATGTCGGCTGGTGATAATGGAAATATTTTTAATATATCCGATCCAGATGAATTGGTGATAGGGTATGTTGAGGTGACTAGTTCGACACGGAAGGGAATGTATCTCTCGTATGAGGATGATCTATATGTCCCGGATAAGATTATCCCATGCGAGATCTATCCAAAGGACTTTCCTATGGCAGGTTTGGCTTGGTATCGCTATCCGGAGTCGAAGACTTATCCTCGATGCGTGGATTGCCGTCAGGGGAAGGCCACGAAGGAGCGGCCGTCTTGGTGGCCGAACGATCATTATTAATTTAAAATAGGAACCCGATCATGCGAACAGGAAAAACCATCTTTTATATGCTTTGCCTCCTTTGCGGGTGGCAAGTATCGGCGCAGGAACTGGCTGTGTCGGAGAGTTTACCGGTAGACGGTAAGGAAGGACGTTATATGGAGAAAGCCGGTAATCAAGCCTTGATCTATGCCGGGGAGTTGGAGCCTCTGTACTTGAACCGGTTGGAAGGGCATCCTTATTTGGATACGAAGGATTACCGAAAGGGAACGTTGGCATTCGATGGGATCGTATATCCCGGGGTGGAGATGCGTTTGAACGTGTATCTGGAAAAGCTGATCGTGCTCTCGCCGGATAGACGGTTGCATGTGATCGTTCCCTCGGAACGGATTCGGTTTGTGCACCTTCCCGGCTATGATTTGTATTATATGGAACCGAAAGGGGAGAAAAGGAATTACCCCGAAGGTTTTTATGTTCGGTTATATGCCGGGGAATACTCCCTTTGGAAAAGATCGACAAAGGGATTGGAGCGGCGCATGGAAGAGCTGACCCTGACAGACCGGTTCGTCGAAAAGATATCTTATTATATATGTAGGGACGGGGTATATTACCCTGTAAGTGGTAAACGCTCGCTTTTCAATTTATTCAAGGAAAATAAGAATGAGCTGAAGCGATATATAAAAGAGCGAAGGCTCTCGTTTGGAGATGAACGGGAACGCTCGCTGATCGAGGTGGTGGAATATTGTGAAACCTTAAATCTACGCTGATGAAAAAACGAAAGTATATCTGGGTGATCCTGTTATTTGTCACGGTAGCGACTTTTGCCGGACGACGGGTAACCATTCGGTTGGACGGACGTCCGGCTATGGAATTGATCGAGGCGATCGAGGGGCAAACGGGTCTCCGTGTATTGGGTGATCCGGCGGTGCTGGATTCGCTGACGGTTACGGTGGACGTGAGGGATGCGGAACCGGAGCAAGTCTTGCGGGATGCTTTGCGTTCTGCCTCATTGTTTGTGACGAGGTATTCGAATGACTTGATCGTCACGAGCGAAGAAGAACTGACCGCCTCTTTGCCGGAAGGATATTTTAACGCCATCGTGGTTCGTGAGGTGGAAGATACAGTTTCCTATCTCTCTTTGCGGCGTGAACAACGGGCCTCCTCCGAGAATAAAGTTTATGAGATCGGTTCTCCGACCGGACAGGTGGAGGAATGGGTGACCTTGGTCGGTACGATCACGAATTTTAAGACGGGCGAGCTCTTAAAAGGTGTCTCCTTGCAGATCGACGATCCCGCCATCGGGGTGACGAGCGACGCAAGCGGTCATTATTCGATCCGGCTTCCCGCCGGACGTCGGGATCTACGTATCCGTTCTATCGGCTTAAAGGATACCAAACGACAAGTTATGCTTTATGCCTCCGGCAAGTTAGATATCGAGTTGGAAGAACAGGTATATGCCTTGAGCGAGGTTTCCGTTTCGGCGAATATCGTGGAGAACGTGCGGAGTACGGCTTTGGGCGTGACTCGTTTGAAAATGAAAGAGATCAAGAATATCCCGACGGCTTTCGGTGAGTTGGATATCTTGAAAGTGGTCATGGCCTTGCCGGGAGTCAAGTCGGTGGGCGAGGTATCCAGCGGATTCAATGTGCGGGGAGGCGCTACGGACCAGAACTTGATCTTGTTTAATGGCGGGACGGTTTATAACCCTACGCACTTGTTCGGGCTTTTCTCTATCTTCAATTCCGATGTGGTGAAAGATATGGAATTATATAAAAGTAGCATCCCCGCTAAATTTGGTGGTCGTATCTCCTCCGTGCTGGATATCAATTCCCGGGAAGGAAGTAAGGAGAAATTCAAAGGTTCGGCCAGTCTGGGCTTGCTGACCAGTAGTCTTACGGTAGAGGGACCGCTTCTCAATAAGAAGACCTCGTATATTGTCGGTGCCCGTACCACGTATTCGGACTGGCTCTTGAATCTATTGCCGGAGAAGAGCGGATATAAGGACGGTAACGCTGGTTTTTACGACTTGAACGCCTCGATCGATCATCGTTTTGACGTGAATAATAGTTTGACGTTGACCGGATATTTCAGCCACGACCGTTTTCATTTCGATGAGGTGGAACGATACGCTTACCAGAATGCCAGCGCCTCGCTGAAATGGACGCATGCTTTCCATCCGAATCTCACCGGGACATTTATCGCCGGATATGATCATTATAACAATCGGACCGAGAACACGGATAACCCGGCGACCGCTTATACGCTGACTTTCGGTATCGACCAGTTTTACGGCAAGGCTGATTTTAGTTGGCAGGCGCATGATCATCATACGATCGGGTTTGGTTTGAGTTCCTTGTATTATAACTTGAATCCCGGGGAATATCTGGGGAAAGGCGAGGCTTCATTGGTGCTGGACGACCGGATGCAGTCCGAGAAAGCGCTGGAATCGGCTATTTACGTGGGCGATCGTTGGGATATAACTCCTACCTTATCGATAGACGCTGGAATCCGTTATAGTATGTATAATGTAATGGGGCCTAGAACTTATAATTTGTATGAACCGGATAAGATGCCGTCTCCTTCTGCCGTGATAGATACGAAGGAGGAAGGGAGTGGAGTTTATAAGACTTACCAAGGGCCGGAGTTCAGGATCTCCGCCCGCTATGAGTTCACGGACGGATTCTCTATCAAGGCCGGTTATAATACGATGCGGCAGAATATCCATAAGCTGTCCAATACCACGATCATGTCTCCCACGGATACTTGGAAACTTAGCGATGCGAATATCAAGCCGCAAACCGGTTCGCAGGTGGCTGTCGGGCTTTGTAAGAATTTCATTAGGGCCGGACTGGAAACTTCCGTGGAGGGCTATTATAAAACCATGGATAATTATTTGGATTACCGTAACGGGGCGAACTTGATCATGAATCATCATATCGAGACGGATGTGGTCAATACGAAAGGACGGGCCTACGGTGTGGAGTTTATGATACGCAAGCCGAATGGGAAGTTGAACGGTTGGGTGAGTTATACCTATTCCCGTACCCAGCTCCGACAGGAGGACGCTCGTATCAAAAAGCCGGTCAACCGGGGCGAGTGGTATCCGGCGGATTACGACAAGCCGCACGACTTGAAGTTCGTGGGTAATTATAAATTCACCCAACGGTTCAGCGTATCGGTGAATTGTGACTATAGTACCGGCCGCCCGGTTTCCATTCCGGTCAGCAAATATAATTTTGCGGGAGGGGAGTTCGTCTATTTCTCCGACAGGAACCAATACCGGATTCCTGATTATTTCCGGATGGATCTTTCTATCAATATAGAGCCGAGCCATCATCTGACTTTACTTACGCATAGCACTGTCTCGCTGGGAATTTATAACGTGACCGGACGGGATAACGCTTACTCCGTCTATTATGTTGCAGAGGAAGGCCGCTTGAAGGGCTATAAACTAGCGATTTTCGGAGCTCCCATTCCGTATATTTCTTATAATATTAAATTCTAAAGGCTTGAACCATGAAATATTCGATACTATCATTGATCTTGACACTGCTGTTTCTGGGACATGGTGATTTATTGGCGGCGAACGATTTCCGGGAGCGTATTTACGTGCAAACAGATAAACAGGTCTATCTGGCAGGCGAGTTGCTTTGGCTGAAACTTTGCGTGACCGATGCGACAGGTATCCCCGTTTCATTCAGTAAAGTGGGGTATGTGGAGTTGCTCGATGAATCGACAGCCTTGGTACAAGCGAAAATAGAGATCAAGGAGGGGATCGGGGAAGGATGGCTGGAACTGCCCGCCCTTTTGCCTACCGGCTATTATCGCTTGGTGGCTTATACCCGTTATATGCGGAATGAGGGCGATACGGTCTTTTTCCGGAAAACGATCGGCGTGGTGAATACCTTCCGGAAAGACGAGACTATTCCCACAGACACCCTTATAAAAGCTACTTCTCCGGATATATCCGGTAATACGCTTCAACTGACTATGGATAAAGCTTCTTTTTCACGAAGGGAACAAGGTAATATCCGGATTCAGGGTCTACCTGCTGATGTGTATACGTTGGGAATCTCTATTGCCGGCAAAGAATTTATTCCGGTGCCCGACGATCATTCTATTTGTCAATGGCAGGCTATGTTACCTTCTCTAAGCCAAACAATTTTTACGGACGATTATCTTCCGGAGTATGAAGGCCATTTGATCCGGGGCAAAATTGTGAATATCAGGACTGGGGAAGCGTTAGCGCAAACGAGTGTTTCTCCGTTACTCGGGTTTGTAGGTGATGAGATCCGATTGTTTGGCGGTCAGCAGCAGGAGGATAAGGAATCCGTGCTGTTTTATACCTCGAGGATCACGGGTACGCATGAGCTAGCCACTACTACCGATTCAAAAGGGACAGAGGCTTATCGAATAGATATCCAATCCCCTTTCGCTCTTCATCCTGCCTCGAGAATGCTGCGATTCAGGATGAATCCCGCTTGGGATGAAGGATTAACGCAACGTAATATCGGTCTGCAAGTCACCCGTACGTTTACGGCGGATTCCTTGGGACATGTAGAACCGGTTCGTGCGTATTTCCAATGGAAACCGTATAAGACTTATTTACTGGATGAATATACCCGTTTCCCTACGATGGGAGAAACGGTCTTTGAATTTGTGGAATCCGTCTCTTTCCGGAATACGAATGGGAAACGTTCGCTTTTCGTCTTGTTAGAGGATCTTTCCAACCAAACGGTATCTCTGAATAGCCCGCTGGTGTTGCTGGATGGCATTCCTATCGTGGATCATGAATTGATTTATAACTATAATCCGGCTTTGATCCGTCGTTTGGAGGTGTACAGGAATCGATATAGTTTTGGGGGGCAGGTTTTTGAGGGGATCTTAGCTTTCCATACTTATAAGAACGATTATCCTACGCTGAAAGTCGGTGCGTCTACTCAGCTATTTGATTATGAGGGTACACAGCGCCGCCGTCTGTTCTACGCTCCCACTTACCCTGATGAGATTTCTCGTAAAAGCCGTATTCCGGATTACCGGCATACTTTGTTATGGATGCCGAATGTACAAACCGGAGGCAAGGCGGTATTGACTCTTCCTTTTTACACGTCCGATTTGCCGGGAGAATATACGGTGACTGTCGAGGGGATAACAAAAGAAGGGAAAACCGTTCGGGGTATTGTTTGTTTCAGCGTTCTGGAATAGGGGTGTTTACGCATGCGGCCTACCTCATGAATTTACGAGGTAGGCCGCATAAAAATAGCTATTATCAAGTACTTATTTAACCGTAACATTCCATCCGGAAAGAATACCTCCGTAGAAGTAAAAGTCTACGCAGAATGTTTTTCCTGTGTTTAGCTCTTTGACCTCGTAGTATTTCGTGGCACCTTTTTCGTTCACCAATTTATAATCGGCGATATTCGGAATAGGCACGTTGGCGAGCTCCTTGATCTTTGCGTTTATCATGTTCAAGATATCCATGTTCTCGAAAGGATTCGTTACTTTGGTACTCTTGGATAAAGCCGGATTCACCCCATTGTTCTCGGCACGAACCGCACGAACACTATCCGCGTAAGCCTTGAACATCGCACGGCTTTCCGGAGTGCGTAAAGCGGATACGGTAAAGATAGAGATTCCTTCCGCCCCATGATTTAGCGCGGCGTCCATGCTGGCTTGCATATCGTCTGAAACCATTAAGCCGCAGTAAAGCGTTGTTTTCGGGTTCTTATCCCGAACATCCTCTATCATACAGTCTGAGATAAAACTAATATCTTCCGTGTAGAAGTTATGGTATACCATGGGGAAGACAATGTCCAGATTCCATTTACCCCAGTCTTGACGAACCATTTTGGACGCCATCTTGGGGGTTGGGAAAGGAGAGGCCGCCATTTTCTTTCCATAGGAGTGAACCACGTCGGCGATCATATTGGCAACCTCGGTAATCTGGTCACAACGGAATTGAAGCCATTTCTCGTCTTGCGAGGGATCTTCCTGTTCTCTTGGATCATATCCGTAAGCGGCCTTGAACTTCTCGATCATAGCCGGGTGATAGCCAAAATCCCATTGCGGATATTCTTGATCTTGCACGATACCGTATTTCGGCCAAAGGGTAGTCGGCAGGATAACGTCCACGAAACGGTGGTAATCGATAGCGATACCGTTCAAACCCTCTACCTCGCAGTAAGCCTCTATTTTCTTCTTGATAAACTCCCGTACCTCGGGTAAGGCAGGGCACATAAATTTGTAGTAATCCACGTAAGCGGTCGTATCGGCCAAGCTTTGTCCGTTACGGTTTACGCTGAACCATTCGGGATGTTCTTTTAAGATAGCGTCTCGGTCATGTTCCAGATTCATCGTCCATAACCAAGCGTAGACCTCTATCCCATGTTTTTGGGCGATGGGAATAGCGGCCCGATAATCATCCGGAGTAGGGGCGTTTAGCATGACACCGTCTATCCCCGCCTCATTCATGATCGTGCAGATGGAGTCGAAATTCATTCCGGGCTGGTAATCCAACCAAGTCCAGAACATCGGATAAGCATCTTTCGTATCATTTTTCGGGGAACTGCAAGCACCTACGCAGCAAGCTACCAGAAGCAATACTAAATAATTTATGTGTCTCATAAGTTTAATGAATTTGATTAACGATTTATCCGTTAAAGATACGTATTCCTGTTTAATGCCGTTCTTTTTTCAGCGTAAATATCGGTAAATAAAAGAAGATGCCTAGGATAGACATGATAAGGCCGCCTATCGTTCCGGCGGCGAGCGGGAACCAAAAGGCTTCTTTATCGGTGCCTAGCATGAACGGGATAAATCCGAGTATGGTCGATATAACGGTTAGGAAAATCGGCGTGATCTTGGCGTTCCATGCCTTTAGATAAGCACGGATTGGGGAAATAGCGGGTATCCGTTCCCGAATTTGGTTATATTCGTTTAAGATATAGATACTGGCGTTTACCGTGATACCGCATAATAAAACGAAGGAGGCGAATCCTCCTTGGTCGAAGTTTAGCTTGAACCAATAGAAGGTCAGGAATACCCCGATATAAGAGATCGGTATGACAAAAATGACCGCCAGCGGCTGTTTCAAGGAATTAAACAAGATACTGGTCGTAAAGAAAATAATAACGATGATCAAGAATAATAACGCATATTGTTTATTATCTTTCTGATCCCATGACCAATAGTTCTTTTCCGCTTTAGCCGTATATCCCATAGGCAGGATCTTGTTAAACTCTCTAAGTTCCCTTTTCTGTATCTTCTCGCCTTGTGAGGAAGCTCCGATATATTCATATTGCAAGCAGAGCCTGTATTGCTGGTTTACTTTCGCTATCTGTTGAGGGGTCTGGCTTTTCTCGACGATAGCGAGTTCGGACAACTTATAGGATTTATCACGGATGGTTTGAGGTACATATTGCATACTCCAGATATCGAACTCCTTTGATTGGCGGGAAGAAAGTTTTAGCTTTTCCGTCTCGTTATCAACGACGATGGTACCTGCGTAGATATCTTTACCGAAAACAGGCCGGATAGATGCGAATAAATCGATAGGCAATATATCCGCTTGCGCCATACGGGATTTATTCAAGTTGAAGTAGAATTCCTGATAATCATCCTTCCACCAAGAAAACTCGGAATTGATCAAAACTTCCTTGATACGGCGATACGTAAGCAATTTCTCCCGTAGTTTCTCCGCCCATTCGTATAGCTCGTCATAATTATATCCGTACATCTCGATCCGGAAAGAACCTGCGTTCTCACGGACATCATTGCTGAAACCTTGGTCCATAAGTCCCCATACGCCCCAACTTCCACCACCTAATTCCAACGCTTTGCTAATCACCCTGCTTTTCAAGGTGTAGGGGAAACCACTTCGCTCGTTCTCACGGGTGAAATAGACGTTGATACTGGCTTGACGTGCGTTATAGATACTGGTCTGGAACTGCCGTATTTCCTTATAGGTACTCAAGTAAGCCTCCATTCGGTTGATCAAGTGGTTCATTTGATCAAGGGTCGTACCGTTCGGCATGGAAGCGCTGATACTTAATACCGTTTCTTCATTCCGGGTAAAATAACTTCCCTCGTATACCTTTTGGACAAATAGGCGCAGGGTTCCTCCCAAACTCTTATCGACGATAGGTTTTATCGTTTCCTTCCAAATATCTTTCGCCGCGAATTCATTGTAGCGAGCGATCCACAAAGAGTCCCTTGCGGATAGATCCTTCTCTTCCGGCTCGATCTTCTCCGGCAATAAAAATATCGGTAGTCCGAAAGCCAGTACTAGAATAAGGCAAGCCAGCTTTTTCCAATTGCAAAGGAAACGGATCTGCGCCCGGTAATAATGAGAGAAATAGACTGGGAAACGGTGTATGAACGACCGTATCGGACGGACCACCGGATGTTGTTTCCAATGACTTGGAGCTTTTGGGGAAGAAGAAGCGGCTTTCTTCGGGTGCAAATTCATCTTATCGATCAATGCCGGAACCAAGAATAACGCGATGAACAAAGATACGGCCAGATTAATGATCACGACAGCGGCGAAATCTTGTAAATTCAACCGTATCTTCTCATCCAAGAAGAAGATAATCACGAGGGCACCCATAGTCGTCAAAGTTGCCGCCAGAATAGACAAGAACGCTTTCCGGTCATGATGGTGCCGGATGTGATCAGTCATCACGATCGTATTATCGATCACCAAGCTGAGAGAGATCGTGATACCCGCCAGCGAGTACAATTGCATCTCCAACCCTAATAAATAATAAAGGATAACGGCTATACACAGGTTGATACTTAAACTGATGATGATCAAGAATAGATAACGTACATTCCGGGTAATCAGCAGAACGAAGAGCAAGAGGATCAAGATGGTCAAGCCTGTACGGACGTAGATTTTATCCAATTCTTCTTGGATAAATTCGGTAGCGTCGTAACTGGTATGGATCTCGTAACCGGGAGGAAGCAAGGTGCGGATATGTTCCATTTCTTCCTTCACTTTCTTGGCTAATTGCAACTGGTTGGCAGTCTCTTCCGCACGGATAGACAGGTAAATAGAGTTTAAGCCATTGATCCGGTAGTAACTTTGCGGGGCCTCTTCTTGCCGGGTTACCTTTATCAATTGATCCAGCCGGATTAAGCTACCATCTTTGTTTGCGACGGTGATATGCGATGGTTCGAACCCATTCGTGATCTTTTCCGGCATTAACGCCAGACGAATCCATTCCTTGCCGATATCTCCTTGTCCCATATTAGCGGTTCCAAGGAACTCTTTTTTGTAATATTGGCTGATCGCCGATTGGATATCCTCTATCGTGATCCCCAGATCCCGTAGCTGGCGGCTATCGTATTCCAAGCGCCATTCCATAGGGGTTGCCCCGCTAACATCGATACGATAAATACCTTGCACGCTGCTAAGCCGGGGCTTTATCTGATCCTCGGCGAATCGCTGGATGAATATCGGGGTAGCGGAAGCGTTCAAGGTATAACTCATGAACGGGCGTGATTCCTTGTCGTCCGGACGGCTCATCTCTAAAATCGGATAACTTAATTCCTCCGGAAGGTCCGGCCACGTCTGCCTAACAATTGTTGATGCCTCGAAACGTGCGGCGTCTATATTCGTATGTTTATCTAGTTCTAAGGTAATCCTTCCCCATCCGTTTCCCGAGGTCGAGGAGATCTCTTTGATTCCTTTGATACGGGCAAGCATCGCCTCCAACCGGGAGGTTACCTCCATCTCGATAACCCTCGCTGAGTTGGAGGGCATATTATAGCTGATACTTAATTTCGGCAGCGTACGGGAGGGAGATAGCTTGATCGGCAATAAAGGCACGAAAGCGATCCCCGCCAATGCGATACAAAGGAAGGTGACGATGATCGTAAAGGATGATATGTTCGGCTTAGAACCCATGCTCGTAATCAAATTCATTGGCTAATGAGATGCCTGTCTCGAAATCATGTAAGGTGAGCTTACGTATTTTGTAATAACTCAACCAATAATTTTGCAAGGCCGTGATATAATTACGTTGCGCTTCCTGCTGTCGGTTCAAGGAGAGCGTAAGGCTATTGATATCCGCTTTGCCGATCATGAAACGTTGCTTGGTCTCGTTATAGGCCATGATCGCGATATCCAAAGCCTCTTCGGCGCTGGCGATCAGGTTTTGCTGTACATTGAAATCACCGACGGTCATGATAACGTCTTCCTCCAATGTGACTTCCGTCTGCCGTGCGGATATTTGCGTAACATTTAGATTGCTTTTGGCTATATTGTATTTACCCTTCCGTACTCCCCAGTCTATAAGGGGAATAGAGATAGATATCGATACCAAGTCCTGCTGCAGCGGATTCTTGTAAACTTCCTTAAACTGGGTCGCTACTTGATTGAAACCGATACTGGCATTCAAGGAAGCGTTGAATAAGGTTTCCTTTTTGGTCTTATCCACTTGTTGCTCAGCCTCTAACACCTCTTGCCGCACTTCCAGAAACTTGGGGTTATTCTCCCGGGCTAACGTCAATGCTTGATCCACCGGAATATCCATATCATGGGGGCGTGACGGCAGCCGAAGCCGTATCTCCGTATTCTTATCGAAATTCAAATACGAGGCCAAGCTGAACATGGCTCGCTTCAAGGCTATATCGGCGTTTTGTAACGTATTGCGGGCATTGATCGCATCCAGCTTGAGTGTCAGTAAATCCGCTTGACTAATAGCCGCGATCTTATGCCGCTCTTGGCCGGTACGGTATAACGTATCGGTTGTCGCTACATTTTCTTTGGCCATATCATATTCTACTTGAGCCATGGCTAAAGAGAAAAAATAAGTGGTGGCTTGCTCGCTGACGGTCTCGATATTATAAAGCAACTCTTTCTTTACTTTCTCATATTTTAGAGGCTCTATCTTCTTCTCCCACCGGAAAGGATTGTATCCCAATAAATCTTGGCTGTATCCGATACGGATTGGAACGGAGGTGAACTGATTATAAGTATTCGAGCCGAAATAGCGCATATACCCCAGATCCGTGTCCACGAAGAAACTACCACCCAGCATATCGAAGTTCTGTTTGATCTTTAAGTTTCCTCCCGCATAAAAGGACTGTTGCTTACGGTATTCGTCGATGTCTTTTTCTGAATCGTATCGTTTCGTGATATCCCGGTAATATTCGGCGGGTGTAATATTCAATGTAAGACTAGGCAGTCGCTCCGCTTTGTAATTACGAAACTCCCAGTAGCCGGACAAGAATAGGTTTTTCGTACGAAAAGCCTCCAGCGAGCTATCGGCGGCCAATGAGATCGTCTTCTCAAGGGAAAGGACGAGCGATTGGGCCGATACTCCTCCGGCTAATAGCGAACAGAATGCGTATAAAACTAGGAATGTCCTCTTGTATCTTTTTTTCATAATGCATGTCTCCTATAGATAAACCAATAAACCAAAGGAATAATAAATAAACTGACTGCCGTACCGATCAGCATCGCCGAGATCATGGCAATGGAGAGTGGCTTTTGCAACTCACTTCCCATATCGAACGTGAATAGTAGCGGTACCATACCGAATATAGTTGTCAATGAGGTCATGATAATCGGGCGCAGACGGCGACGACCCGCCTCATGGATCGCTTCCATCAAGGGTACACCTTCTTTCCGAAGCTCATTGATCGCGTCCAGTTTCAAGATAGAGTCGTTTATGATGATACCGCAAGTTACCACGATACCGATAGCACTCATCAGGTTTAAGGTATGCCCGCATATCCATAATACCAGTAAGGAGGCGGCTACGTCTATAGGTATTTCCAGCAGGACGATCAAGGGCTGCAAGAAGCTCTCGAATTGCGCCGCTAAGATAAAGTACATCAAGAGAATGGATATGAACAAGATGACGACCAGTTCATTCAGCATTTGCTGGTTCGAGAAGAAGCTTCCCGAGAAATCGATGTCCCAATTCGTCTTATCCTTGGATTCGCTGCGTACGAGCTCCCGAATATTCTCCATTAACTGTTCCGCGTTCTCTACTTGATAGAAGCTAAAAGGAATATATTCCCCGTTCTTTCCAGCGGTGAGTATCTTCAAATCCTCTCCGGGAGTAATTTTTGTTACTGCGCTAAGAGGGACATGATTCGTCTTTTGGTTTTCGTCCGGTTTCGTCCGGATTAACGTATTATGTAGGATATGATCGACCGTTTGCTCGTTTCCGGCTAGCGTGATCGGTAAATACTGTTGATAAGAGCGTAGGGTAGCGACTTCATTTTCCTTGAAGGCCGTCTTAAGTACCCGGTAGACCTCTTCATAGGAGATATTATAAAGTAATAGTTTCTGATGGTCTATGGATATGTTTAATTGATTCTCGAAAGCTACGCCAACGGGAGCGAGGCCGGTCTTACTCTCTAGTGTTTTCTCTAGTTTTTGCAAAGTAGGGGCATCCGGAGCTTGCTCTTTGTTACGGGCATAGAACTCGGCTACGATATCGGCCTCACCGGTTACGAACAGTTTCTCAAACACAGTCTCCGGCGGAGAGAACGATAATACGGCTGTCGGGTAATTTCGCTTTACCCAAGCGGAGATTTCTTGTTGTAAAGGAGCGATAGCATCGGTCTCTTCTGTCTTGAAATAAAGTTCTACTTCCGAGATGGATAATTCCCTGTCTCGGTTTAGCAGGAATTGTTGCTGTCCGATATAGGCCGTGTGTTGCGCACCTAACTGATCGGCCTCACCAAATAATTCGGTGACTCTCTTTCTATTCTCATCAATATGGATGTTCTCATTCCATTCAACATGTGCGATTAACTCATTCTGATCGATTTCCGGCATCCGGCTTTTGGGGATCATATAGAATAGGATTGCGCAAAGGGGGATGGTGACAGCTACAAATAGTAGGCTAGTGGTCTTATGCCTGAATATGAAATCAACCCCTCCGTCATAGAACCGGTCCAGCGTATGCTCCTTGATCAAATTGTTTATTTTCAGGTTGAAAAAGGAATGCTTGATCTCCGGTACACTGTAAACTAATTTGTAAAGTACAGGCAGTAACATGATTCCGGTGAAATAAGAGACCATTAAACCAACCGTAACAGCAAACGCCTGATCGAAGAAAATCGCTCCCGCTATACCACTCATAAATACCAGCGGGACGAATACGGCGATCGTGGTAAATGTGGAACTAAGCATGGGGGTGATTACTTCTGTGGTCCCTTTTATACACGCTTCTTCCAGATTATCTCCTTTTGCCCGGTATTGCGCTATATTCTCCGTCACGATGATGGAACTGTCTATCATCATACCCAATGCCAAAATCAATCCGGATAGGGAGATGATATTTAAGGACATATTGAAAAGGTAGAAGAACAAGAAACTAATGATGATACTGACTACCATACTTAGTCCGATTACCGCCGGGCTTTTTACGTCCCCGAGGAAAAGGATCGCCACGATGCAGATAAATAAGAAACCTAACGATAGATTCTGTTTGAGGTTGGAGATCGTATAATCCAATAACTCGGTCTGGTTTCTTGTGATCGTAAATTCAATATCCGGGTAAATAGACTTGAAATAATCGGTAACCTCGGCAAGCGCCTCTTTCATATTGTCCATATTCTCATCCGCTTGCTTGATAACGGCTAATGTAACGGCCCTTTCCCCGTTGGCTAGCGATAAGCCGGTTTCTTTTTCCGGTACGACAGCTACTTTTGCCAGATCTTTTATCTGGAAGATCCGGTCATTCTTACGGATATAGATATTTTGTACGTCTTCCGGTGTACGTAATAAGGTAGAAAATTTGATATTGTACTCATAATAACCATCCCGTACGGTCATGCTTCCCGGCTCTATATTGTTGGCAGACAGGGCTGATTCCAACTCATTTAACGTAATATCAGCCATATCCAAGAGCTTCATATCCGGTACGATCTGTAATTGCCGTCCTAATATGCCCGTGATATCCACCATCGCCACTTCCGGCAACTGTTCGATCCTTCGTTTGATTACTGTTTCCGCGAATTGGCAAAGATCGAGGAAAGCGGCATCATTTTCAATTGTCTTGAGTGTGAGGTTGAGGCAAAACACCGGAATGTCCGTAGCGCTCGCCTTGACTACCCGTGGACGTTCTACCTCACGGGGCAGGTAATTCATGGCGGCGTCTATTTTCTCATTGACCTCTATAAAGGCAAGATCCGTGTTCGTGCCAAAGTCGAAGCTAAGGCGGATAATACCCGCTCCATCACGAGTCTCGCTATGGATATCCCGTAATCCTGCCACTTGCATCAATTGCAAACGGACCGGCTTTACGACAGTATTTTCCAATTCCCGTGCGGATGTATTTTGCCCGGATATCTGAACGGTAATCTCAGGTATGGCGATATCAGGCAATAAGGAGACCGGTATGGTGAAATAAGTCACCAACCCCACGATAAAGCAGGCCGTAAAAGCCATCAATACCGCTATCGGACGTTGTAGCAGGAAGCGAATCATACGCGACTAATTTTCAATTCTCAATTCTCAATTTTTAATTACCTTGACCGGTGACTCATGCGCCAGATTAATATTGCCGCTTGTAATCACGACATCCGCTTCTTTCAATCCTTCCAAAAGGGTATAACTATCCGCGTTTTCCAGTCCGGTGCGCACGTAGTTCCAATAAGCGTGCCCATCAACTAAAGTAAATACGACTTGTTTTCCGGAACGTAATACCACAGCCGTTTTAGGTACGACCAATTGCTTCCCAAGCGAGCGTTGTACGCTAACCCGTACATTCATGCCTTCGAATAATTTACCTTTGTCGTTTACCGCCGCTTTCACTTGTACCATCCCGTTCTCATCCACTAGCGGGTTAATCTCGGATATACGGCCTTCAGTCTTTAAGCTGGTGGTGGCGAAAGGGGTAACTTCCACTTTATCTCCGTTTTGGATAAGCGGCAACTCACTTTCCAATACGGTGAAAGAGGCTTCCAGACTATGAGGATCGATAACGGTACAGAATGCGTCCGTCGTAGACGCCACGTTCTCTTGTTTAGCGAAAAGGTTTGCGATAATACCGTCGAAAGGCGCGATTAGCGTCGCATTCTGTTCCTCATATTGGGCAAGTTGATATTGGGCGAGCGCCAGATCATATCCACTTTTTACCCGTGCTAGGTTGAGCGTCGCGGGCGGGACTTTCGCTGAGTCTTCCAGCATATATCCTTGACCGATCAATACGTCTTTTAATTCAAGCCTCGCTTTCTCTAGGGCATCCTTGGCTTGCGCTGTTTTGTTCGTGAGCCGGAAAGTAGCGAGTTCCGCTATTTTCTGTCCTTTGTTTACCCGGTCTCCGTTCTTCACGTAGATACGGGCGATGGGTTCCGCCGACTCAAACCGTAAGTCCACCAACTTGCGAGCGGACAGTTTACCATTGCTTATCAACTCATGATTAAATTCCGTTTGCTTCAATGTCATGATCGTGACTTCGTTCGCCTCATCCGGCAATACGGTCTCTACGGAATCCTGTGTGGCATCTGTATCTTTCTTTTCTCCGCCGCATGCGCTTAAACAGAATAAAAGCGTAAAGGTCAACAATTTATAGTATTTCATACTCGTATGATTGATCGGTTTGTACAATTTGTCATTCGCAAATATAAGTATTTATTGTTACGATGTAGTCGTAATTGCTATAAAAATAAGGATATTGTATTCATATTGATGTGTTGTTTAACATTATTCCATTGGTTGTTATTTTATATGTTTAATACATAAGACAAAGTCTCCGTTATCTAAATGCTCTCTTATATCAATGGGCAAACCTGTAAGTTCCATTGGCTTATAATCATAATCGGGATCTATATAGGTAATTATTGTAGAATCACGGAAACCGGTAAGATGAGTATTGTCCGAGTCCTCAAGTCTTTTACTTAAATAGACATTAGATTTCAGCTTATCTAGCACGAATATCTTACTTTCTCTATTTCTCCAGATAGTTCCGGTTATAAATCGTGGAGTTATGACAACGAAGTTTTTTAACAAGCTGTAATTATCAAATTCTCTGAGATTTCTCTCTATATCCTTTTTCATTTTATCAGCCACATTTTGACTTCCAAAATCTATTTGGACCGATTTTAACAGTTTACCATTTAAAGAGAACAAATACACATTGTTATCTATTGGTTTATTGTAGATTATATATTCTGCAGTCTTTATAAGTTGGTAATCGGATATCCAATAGTTATCGTCCCTATATTCATCATAGGGTAAATAGGACTCTATCACATTGAGCTCTTTATCTGTGATCGCTATTTTTTGCCCTTCGCATGCCCCTTTATTCCATGAAGAAAGAGCGAACATATAATGACCATTTTCTAATAATTGTATATGATCTACCTCAAATGGAAGTTTTGCGGAAGATACGTAGTTGAATTTGTTATCATAAATGAATAGTTTATCCAATCTTCCATCTATGGTATAGATATTCCCCGATTTGTCAACATCAAAACTCGCTATATCCAGATACTCGCGAGGACCTTGTCCATATGAACCGATTTTACTTATTGCATTTCCATCCATCCCATATACAACAAGCGTTTTCATCTTTCCATCTAAGATATAGATTTTATCGTTTACGATCTTTATCAAACTGATCTTACCGAAAGCAGTATTGCTATCTTTATTTTTGAGTTTGATAAAAATCGGATCGGTAAAAAATAATCCCTCTACTTCTTTTTCAAGCGGCTTTGAATTCAATTCTTGAAAATTGAAAACCATTGATGGTTTCATGGTCAGAGTATTCTCTTTACATCCCATGATACATACTATTAGTAGGAAAAAGTATATGCTATTTTTCATATGTGCTATTTTATATTATATGGTATATTGGGATTATCGCAGAGAAGAAAATATCATCGGTGAAATAATGACATATGGCAACCCTATTTGTTTGGTTACTAGTAAGGATAGATCGAAAGGCATCTACTCTTTCTATATCGGTATATTCAATTTGTGAAACAGGATATGATCCAAAATCTTTTATTTTTTTCCCGTTCTCGTCAAATAAGAAACAAGGGCTCTTAGGGGCATAGCTGACACCAATCATTTTGTTTTTAAGTAGAACTAGTTCACTCCATAGAGGTTGTATATCAAGTTTTATTTTTCGAATAGGATTTGGAGTTGGATTCGTTACGAACTCTTGAATTGTGTAGACAAACAATGTAGAGGTCATCATATCAAAGATTTTGATAGAGTCTTTTTGCTGGATAAAGAATGGTAAAAGCATTTCTTCGGGGCCTTGTCCTCTTGATATGCGTTCCCCTATTTTTCTTTTTGTATTCAAATTGAAAATATGAAATATTTTTTGATCTTCTAAATTGGAGGTTATTAGTAGTGTGTCATAAATTTGTAGTTGACTTGGCTTCATAATAATACTGTCAAATTGAAGGATCGTTCCATTCAATGTTTGTGTAGTCTTAAAATCTGTCATATCAAAAAATGTGGCATTCTCGTATTTGTTTTTTTGAGAACAAGAAACGAGTAGGATGAACAGACAAAAGGTTACGAAGAACTTTATTGGTGTTTTCATAATATTATATGTTTAAAAATGTAACATGTGTAATAATGAGACATTAATTGCAATGTTATCAAGAATATCTTGAATTAGCAAGCAGGATTGCGAAAATATCATTCGTTCAATGTTATTTTTTTTACGTTCTGCCGCATCTCTCTAATCGCTGTACTTTCTATTTTCGGCTTTTTAATTAACACAGAGTCTATGGCTGTCTTTAATTTTATTGGATAATAGAAGGCCTCTTCCTTATAAAGACTGGTTAGCAGATAATAGGGATAGATGCGTTCAGGCAATATGTTGATCGCATGTAACAGGTGCTTTTCCGCTTGTCGGTATTGTCCTAATGACTGTTCGTTTTTTGCCATCATGTAATAAAGCATTGGATCAGTGCTTAATAAAACGGCCCTTCTTAAATATTCATTCGCTTGCTCAAATTGTCTGGTTTTGCTAAGGCATTGAGCGGCCTCGAAAAGGAATCCCGGTTTATGCTTCAACAATGGGTACAAAGGCTCATATTCTTCCAAGGCGGCCCTGTAAGCTTTATTATTATAAAACATTTGTGCTCTGTCCCATTTTTGATAAGCCCTATAATAATCTTTCTGCGTCCAAAATAGTGTAATGCCTAGAATGGCTACACCAATAAGAAATACCCGTTTATACCATTCGTTGTGACTAGGCTCTGTCTCATCCTTTTGAATTTGATCCGGATTTGGTGTTACGCACATCACTCCCAAAAATATCAATACGACCCAGAACTCCGGCAATTGTAACGGATACGATGAGAAAGCAAATATAGCCAACGCTATGATTCCTCCACAACAGGCATATCTTTTATTCTTGATCCCTTTATAGACAATACTTCCTAGGCAAGTCATAAACAAGGCTAATCCTATGATCCCTTGCTCCAAGCCGATTTGCAGGTATTCGTTGAAAGCATATTCCGGACATCCTGCGATCCATTTCTCCTGTTCGCTGGCTTTTCCTGAAGTCATGTATTCGGCTTGTGCTTCAGCGTAAGCAGCTGGGAACCCACCTAAGCCTGTACCGGTTACAGGGTATTTCTGAATTGCTTTTGCTGTGACTTTCCACATAAGGAACCTGCCATCCGCAGAATCCTTTTTTAATGTATAGAAGTATGTGCTTCCTGCGAGAAATAAAACACATCCGAGAAAGCCACATATTATATATGGCTTTTTGTGCTGTATAAATTCTATTTTTATCCGTTTCCAATCAAGGCGGTACATTGCGTAAACCCAAGCGCAAGAGCAAATTGCCGCTATCCATGCCGACCGGCTCATTCCGGCGGGGAGTATGACGATAATTGTAAGTATACACAACATTGCGAAATAATATAAAATATTCCGTTTGGATTGTTTCAACAAGATCCCAAGAGCTATAGGAAGCGTAATCGCTAAATATCCGGAATAAGGCCCCGGGTTGAAAAAAGAACCAGTTAAACGAAATAGGGAATGGCTAGATTGTGTCCAACCTTGTAATTGTTTGAATCCCCAAATAGCTTCTATCAAGCCGATACCTATGAGGACAAATAAAAAATAGTTTCCAAGCATCGGATATTTGCTGATAGTATATCGAAGTATAAACCATAATATAACCATCTGTACGATAAATATGATTTTTTCCGGTTCGGGATTAAGTGTCCATGGATAAGCGATGGCAGACCAAATGCCTATAAGTGGAAGTATAAAATCATTCCATGTTAAAGAGATATCAGGCTTTTGTTTTTTGGTAAAAAGAGAGAATGGTATATAGATTGAAAAGATAAACAATATGAGTTGTACCCAATATAATTTCCCCATGATAATTCCATTCACTAATTCAGACATGATTGCGAATGGGGTACATAATAGTAGTACACCTAGAAACGAGAGAAAAAAATAGTCTGTATAATAAATACTTCTCATATTAATTAACAGGTTTAAATAATCGTTCCCATCTGAGTTTTCCTGTATAAGGATCTGTTGATTTCCATACGATCCAAGCTTTACCTACAATATATTCCTCTGGTAAAAGCCCCCAATAGCGGGAGTCTTGAGAATTTTCTCCGTTATCTCCGGCTACAAAGTAATAATTTTTTGAGAATTGATAAGTATTTATAGATTCCTGTCCTAAAAAGATATTGTTATTTTGAATACTTAATTCCTTTTGTTGTTCCCACTCAATATACTTTTTGTAAAGAGTATAATTGGCTTGGTTCATTGGTATGGAGTCTCCTGCTTTAGGAATATACAAAGGACCAAATGTTTTTATATTCCAGTTAAATATAGTATCGTATGGAAAGCATGTGAAAACCTCTTTCTCAAAAGTTTCGTTTTTTCGTTTCGATATAGTTTTTTGTGAGATATGGTTTCCAACAATTCCTTCATATCCTTTAACCTTAAATATTCCATTTTCGATAGATAGGGTATCGCCTGGTAGTCCCACGCATCGCTTAACATAATATTTCAAAATGTGCATTTCGATCTTACTCCATTGATTAGGACATGGAAAATTAAACACAATAATATTGTTTCGTTGTATTTCTTGAAATCCGGGAAGACGGTAGATTTTTGTTTGCTCATTGCGTAAAGAGGCGAATATATTAAATATGCGTGCGCCCATTATAGGTTTACATACGACAACGTTGTCTCCTGTTTCCAAAGAGGGAGCCATTGAATCGGATGGAATTCTGAAAGTGCTGAAACAAAATATTTGCATGAAGACAAAAGAGAGAGAAAATATAGTCAATGAGCTCATTGTCCATATAATACTGTTGATAAAGATATTGAACGTTTTTTTTTGTTTTATGTTCATGAGAAATACAATTTATAGCCATTTTAAATAGCCGTTTTTATAAGAAAATATACGTTGTATATTTTTTTGCTTTTTATTTAATCTATTACTTAACATATAAATAGTTTCACATGGGACATTTTTAAAGATTAGAAAGCTGTTATTCCCTTTTTGGTCGTTAAAAAGTTTCCATTCTTGATCCCAATAATATAATGTATATGTATATTCAGGTTGTACTGTACTTGGGGTATAAGGGATATAATTAATAGTTGAAATATCATATAATCCACCGAGATCAATTTTTACTTTGTATTTTCCTTGGGAGTTTTTTTTGATAGTCCCAATCATGCCTGTGGCTGAAATATGATCTGTTATCAACTCAATACTTTCGTGTGCATTGATAGGTTTGATAGGAGTCTGTATTTTTATATTATGAATTTGTTCTTGTTCATTCGCTTTTTGAGTATACAATGTCAAGTCGCAAAGTGCAAAAGTATCACTTGGCATTTGTAATTCAATGTAATTATATTTATTTTTGCTTTGGATGTTTATCGTATTCTCCCACAGATCTGAATGATCTGTAATTGTGTATAATGTATCGGCAATGCTTTCCTGTTCATTTACCCCTATGATAAAAGTATTTGAAAGTGAATTTAGGATTTGTAATCGATCTTTGGGGTCTCTGAAAAAACCTACGGATCGAACATAAATATCTTGTGTTTGATTAGAGATTGAAAAAAACTGCTTCTCTCCAGTTGGTGAGATATAAAACGGATAATCTATGGGTTGAATGTTTCCATCTACATAAAATGCAGGTAAATATAGAACATCTCTTCCCATTCCAAGAAAAGTCACATGATTTCTAGAAATTTTTCCCCATTGTATAGGTTCCCATTTTTCATGGTTATATACACAAAGATATGCGTAAGAAGGGGATTCTTTTTTATCTTTTGGTATTTGTATTCTTACATTTGTTGTGTCAAAATATTCATGAGAAACATCCTTTATAGCCGGATTTCTAAATAGGTTTGGAATATCTTTTTTTGATATCTTCGGGTCGAATAAAGGGCCTGTTTCATTTAGAGAAAATGTCTTTCTATATACTTTAGCAAAACGTAGTTTTCCCCATTTTCTGTCAATAGTCTTATTGTTGTACATGATTTTATATTTCCATCGATCTTCATCCCAAAATGGTTCAAAAGGTATAGTTTCTGTTGGCGTTATGATAGCGTTCCATGTATGGGAGTTATTCCTGTTGCCTTGTGAAGGAGCGAAATCAATACTAGCAGCTACACCAGATGATGCTAATACCAAGGAATTGAACCAACTTCTATCTCCACATTGTCCATATTTTATCTGTTCTAATGCTTTTGCGCTATTGATTGGAATCTTATCTCCATAATAGTCGTTAAATTTTATATCTTTATAATAATATAAAATGGAATCTATTTTTTCTATAAAAGACGTATTTGTGCTATCTTTAAATAGAGTGTGGTGTCTTTTGTGAAATATAGTTTTGGAATCATCAAGTATAATCCCTTCTTTGAATCGATAAGGTAGGATGAATTCGCAAAATATATCGAAAGGATACTCCTTTGTATATATGTTGGTATTCCAAGCCTCAAATGCTAAGTCTATTTGTTTTATAAGCCATTCTGATTTAAAAGTTTCTATGTCGCTTTTTAATGCTAGTCTATTGAATTTATAAATAGTATTTGTACTTGATATTTCTAATGAATCGATTTCGTTTAATCTTGATTTAGAAAGTTTTATCCAATCATATTTTTGAGATATTGCTATATGTTTGTTGTATATATTATCTAAACTTACTTCGTTATTGTTGTTCTTGTTATAGTGAAAAGGCATATTCTCTATTAAAAATATTGCAGCTTTGTATTTTATTGAACTGTCTTTGTAATGATTTAATACTTTTTTCAATTCTTGCTTATTGCTTGAGGATTTTTCTATTGCAAAATTTATTCTTTTGTTGCTATATTGACAAGAATAAAGTAGTAATATGTAAAAAAAATATATGGCTTTTGTGTTTATTGTATAATTCATGATTAGTCATTTTTATGCAATATGAATTTTTTAAAACTTAAATTATCTTCTTTGAAATTTGGGTTTTTATAGTGACTATTGCAAATATATAAACCATCTTTTCTGATGAACATTAATGTTGATATATATGTGTATTCTGGGAATAATTTTTCTCCTATTATGTTAAGATCTTTATCTAATATTACTATTGAAAATAATTTTCTTCCAAATTGCCAGATATCAGCCATGTTTTCTTTTTTGTCTATTTCTGTCTCTGGATAACAAATTCGATAGTAGACGTTTTGATACTTATCATAAATTAAGTTTCCATATAAAGGTATTTCATTCATCTTTTTAATTCCATCTTGGATGTTCTCTGGACGATTTTTTATAGATGATAGTTTTTTTATATATTTACTTTTTATAGGTTTAGTCGATATTAATTTGTTTTCAATAGATGTTATGTAAATATTTTCATCATATCCAAATGAATAAATAATTCTTTTACCATCGAAGCAGCGGCTATAATTGTATTCTACTCCTAGTGCTTGAGTAAAATACTCCTTTATACTTAATAGTGGCGGGAATTTGAAATCAGACTGTTGGATGTGCATGTTTGTTGTATCTAAGACTATACATAATGGGCTGTTTTCTATAAAATTATTTTTTTCTTTGATTCCTTTGTTTATGAACTGTGGTATATAGAGATTATTATCTATAAAAAAAAGTGGTCTATAACAAAAAGACATAGATTGAAATTCTGTTAAAGGCAGATTAGTGAACTTTTTTAAATCTATCTTTTTTATTATTTCTCCATCATAGTTGATTTTTATAATATATGGAAAATATAGTGATGTTAGATATATTTCATTTATGTTTTTTATATAGTATCCAAGTGTTTTCCCAACTCCGTTATCACCTTCTGTGTCTAAAAGGATTTTTTTAACGAGTGATTGTGTCTTTATATCATAAAACAATATCTCAGGCTCTTTGTCGTTTTGAAACGTAAGGTATTCACTTCCATCATTTTCTGTGTGTAAAAATAATGCCTTGATTAACAGTGTCGTATTACTGTCTAAAGCAAATGACATTTCATCCGATGTTTCTACTAGATCAATTTTATCTTTATTTGTCGTTTGATCTTTTTGATTACAAGAAGATATTAATAGAAAAACGATAAATAAAAATAGGTATTTATTTGTGATCATAATATTTATGTTTTATTGTCAGATATCAATTTTGATACCTGACAATATGATTAATAAATTAAGAATAACATGGAGAGCATCCGTAAGAATTTCCGCTTGGGGTACATGACCAACAAGATGTACATAATCTGCAATTTTCACTTTCTCCATAAGCTAATGCTTCTACATTATCTAATGTTAGGCTCGATAGTGCAACTTCGTTATTACTTTGACTGATGTTCCATCCAGCAGTTAATGCTATAGCAGCTATTACGGCTATACCTAAAATCTTTTTTTTCATGATATTTTTATTTATTTGTTGTTTATATGTTTTTAGTTCTATCTTGCTTACTTTTCTTCCGCAAGATAAGGATGTTATTTAATTATTCTTTGTGTTTATTTATTACTTTTGTGTAACCTCCTCTCTTTTTCGTGAGTAAAAGTGGGCTGGGAGTCTTGTCTGTGATCGTTCCAATGATCAGGCAAGTTCTCCCTTTACGATTGATTTATTGAGTTGTTCCTCTAATGCTTAGTTTTATCAGTTGATTTGTATTACATTTTACGCTAATTGTCTCGTCAAAGAATCCTTTGTCTTTCGGTGTCATGATGACTCTTACTTTAAGTGTCTCCCCCGGCTTGGCGGGATATTTTTCGAAAGATGGACGGGCACATCCGCAGGTTGTCGCCGCATCTAGTATGACTAGTGGGTTACTTCCTGTATTTGTTAATCGGAAAACAGCCTCTTTGCTTTCTCCTTCTTGGATCGCTCCTAGCTGTATGGATGCCTCTTCCAGTTTTACGGTGGTCTGTATTTGTGAGGCAGGTTGTTTACCGTTAATCTCTTTTAGGTATAGTTCCCGGATATTCGGATTGTGGATGGGATTTCCTATCACTACAACTTTATTGTCTTTATCCAATAAGAAAGTTTGGAACCTGCCATCGGACGAAAAATGATTTAGTTTATTCAGCTTGTCTGATTGATCTAGGCAGATTGGAGTATCAAAATTGTCTCTTTTCAATAGATCTTGTATTTTATTTCTGTCATTGGACTGAAAGACAAACAGGAAGGGAATCATTTCTTGTGTGACAGAATTCGTGTATTGGATAAGTTCTTTCCAGTGGTGCAGTTGGAGTTTGCAACTAGTGCATCCTATGGAATCCACGAAAACCAGAATTTTGTGAGATGATTTCGGTATAGTGAAGTCTACTGTATCAGATGTAAATAGAGTAAAAGTCATATCTTGTGGAAACTGTATTTCTTTACCTTGCCATTCGGATACCAAATGCTTGATCTCTTCTTTCTTTTTGTTTTGACAAGAAAAAAAGAAGAGTGGTATTATCATTAGATTTAAGAATTTCATGTTTTTTATCGCTACATTTTAAACATAAGTATAGGATCATTATTATTTACATCTGTGGCAAAGATTGTTCCCGTATCTTCATTTACATCAATGCCATAAATAGCGTGATCTAGAATGTATTTACGAACTAGGTTTCCTGCCAGATCGAATACATAAATATTGCGTCCTCCATCTTCTGTTATTTCCCCTTGTTTAAAAGTCTGCTCTATTTCTTTGAATGTCTTACCATGGAATACTGTATAGATATAATTATCTGTGATTTGTATATCACTAAAGCCCATAATACCGATTGGTATAGCATCAGATGGAGTACTTTGAAATTCTGGTTCACCATGAGGACCATATATAATAAATTGTACAGAGTCTTTAAAATTGTATATTTCTAAGACTTCTCCAAGTTGGGTTGCCATAGCTAAAATTTTTTTTTGAGGATTGTAGTCTATAAAACTTCTCCATGCTTGAGCTAAAATAGGACGAGATATTTTTTCATTATATTTTCTCGTTGGAATTTCATTAGTTGAATTGATCCATTTCCCTTGTTGATCTGTCCACTTTTGTCTATACTCACCTAGATAGTCAGTAACTAAAAATCCTGATTCCATCGGATAAAAGTCCAAAGCTCTGACCAATCGCTTATCCATATCAACAGTTTCCACAGATGTAATCTTGTGCATATTTTGTTCAATTTTCCATCTAGTTGTTCGCATTCTATTCGCATCAAGTGTCCATATAGAATCAGTGGAGATAAACCGGAAGCAGTCTGCTGATGACATTTCTTCAGGCCCTTCACCTCGTTTACCAAATGAAGTCATATATTTCCATTCGGGGTAGGAAAAGGCATGGAAAAAATAATCTGCGTTATGTAAGTCCATAATAATAGCAATACCATCCTTGACCGCTATCCGGAATGGATAGCGGAACAAGGCGGTATCTAGGTGGATAACCTGCGCGTTTAATGCCTTTTCATCGGGAAAATCCTCGTAGCGGGGGAAGTGCCGTGAAGATTCCGAACAGGATACCAGACTACCTATTAATAGAACTATGTATACGTAGTAGCTCATGTGTTGTTTTAACGGTTGTATATATATTTGTAATATCCTCCATTACATGATAGAGAGCCAGCCCCATAACAATCTCCGGACCCACTTTCACCGGAAGCTAGCGCTTCAATATTAGAGAGAGTGAGATCTGTGAAATCTTGTTCTTCTTTCAAAAGAAAGTACGAAGCGCACAAGACGCAAATGAAAATGATAGCAAAAGCTTTCTTAAAAGTAATTTGTTTCATGTCGTTTCTAAATTTTGTTACAAACGTACAGCTTGGTCTTTGGATAGCCAATCTTTTTAGGTGACTTTTAGCTGACAGTTGAAAAATAAGCCATTAGTCTGCCTATAGTCATCTATTCATCTTGCGAGTTGAATGAATTTATTCATAGAAAGGGATGGAAAACGTATCTTTGCAGTTTCAACGAGGAATAATTATGGAGAAGCAAAATTGGAAATTTTATTGGAAGTGGAGTGTCGTTGTTCTGATGATGATGCTTTGCTTGGTGTCTTTTTATAAATCATATCAAAATGTAAACTCTGAATTGCTGAGAGAGTCCCAAATTTTATTTCAACAGGCGGTTCAATATGACACGGATAGGCGGATAAAAGATTTAGGAGATGCTTTTTGTTTTTCCTATTCAGGCACTAATCGATTGGAACGAGATATCATTACGATCCAGACTGTCGATACGATTATACATATGAAGAATAATAAGGAGGTGGCACGGAGGATGTCTTCACAGGAGAAATCTGATTTTTGCCTCCAACATTATTTGTCCATGGAGAATCCGATTCAAGTAACCTTACTGGATAGCGCTTTTCGTGCATCTTTGTATGAACATGCGCTTCCGGCTCAGACCGTAACTTGTTATACTTTTATAGATAAGACGGAATGCAGTATTCAAGATATTTCTTTTTATCAATCTTTCATACCATTAAAAGAAATTGTTTTTGGAGCGAATCGGGCGATCGTTTTGCAAGCGTTTGTTCAATTTCCTTTCCTTTATATAGTAGGTGAAGTGTTTTTGCGAAATATATTTTGGATTCTGGCAATGGTTATTCTCTGGGTTATCGCGATTGTCTTGACATGGAAAAGACCAAGGATAAATATCTTACCGCTACAAGAAGCACCTAAAGAGATGATACAAATAACAGAAGATATCTTGTTCGATGAAACACATGGCGTATTGCATTATCATAGGCATCGTATCGAATTGGCAAATCAACGGCTGAAACTGTTTTGTATTTTATTAGAACATAAAGGATATTTCATTGAGTCCGATCGGCTGAAAGAAGAAATCTGGCCGGATGGAAGTGTGTCCAAAGACGCTCTTACCGCTACGGCTAAAAGGCTTAAAGAGGATTTGTCTTCTATTCCGGGTTTGGTGATAGAGAGTGCTCGGGCTAAAGGATATTCGCTAAAGATCGTTTCGGGAGAGTAAATTCTCTATCTCAACGTTCATTTGATGGTTTATTTGTGTGATGAGCTTGCTATCGGCAGTAGTACTGACTTGGCTAAGTAATATATACTGACTTGCCCAACACAGTATATATTACTTAGCTAAGTCTGTATTGGTCTTAGGATTGCCAGTCTAAGGTCACCTATTTATATCGTGAGTTGAATGAATTTGTGCAAACAATGTTAATTATTTTTGTCCGGGTTAACCTCGTTCATGAATAAGATAGAACATGGTCAACCTCTTTTATTACTAAGTAGCAAACCGGTCAACCTGCTTTATAAATAAGATGCGAAGTAGTCAACTAAAAACGTTAACATACAGGGGTATTGTTGTTTCTCGTAGGGAAAACAATGGTTTCTCCTATAGGAAACTTTAGTTTCTTCCTAGGGAAACAAAAGTTTTATAAGCAGAAAACTTTTGTTTTTACTTAGAAAAACTGTAAACTATTATACGTTAATGCTTTATAGGTGTCAAGAAGACTGCTGAAGTGATGAAATACGGCGAGTGTAAGAAGATCGTTCTGTTTTGTGGTGAAAAAGCGTAAGTGATTGTAGATAGGATCGGATTATTGTAGATGTTTTTTTATCTGCAATCATGGGTTAAACTTTGTATAACCAGATGTCTATATGCGAAGTTGTAGATGTTGTAGATGTTTTTGATTATTTATAGGAAAGGATAGGGTGGTAAATGAATCGTGAGTGGGACGAGGGCGTTTTTAAGCAGATAGCCTTAGGGCAATTTATATAAAGGTATTTGCACGATGCGATGTGCAATTTTGTATATTTGTCCTTTAAACATGAATCGATATGGAGACCTTATTTCGTTCCTTTATAACTCAATTAGAGCATACTTCGACAGAAGTCGTGCGTTTTCTTTACCATGAACTGCTTGTTTGTGTTTGTTGTAATATGCTGATATGCAGTCTGTATTTATCTCCGGCCGTATCGAGAAACTAGATCGAAACGAATAAAACTTAATATATCGTCGTTGAAATCGGGGTTCATGAAATGGCTGTTACATATGTAAAGGCCATCGGGTAAAACTAATAATTGTCTTGAATTGTACGTGTAATTAGGGAAAAGAGTCTCTCCTAGCTTGTTTAACTCTTTGTCAAGGATTATGATTGAAAAGGTCTTTCGTCCATATTCTATAAGTTCCATAGCTTTAACCCCTTTCTCGATCGTAGTGGATGGATAAGCGATCCGATAAAAAACCTCTCGGTAAGGATCGTATATCAAGTCTCCATACATCGCGTTTTGACAGAAATCGATCGCTTGGGCGGTTAGCTCGTCTGGCAATTGCACTTGGTCGATATACTCGCTTTTCACGGATACCTTGCGGATGGAGTCGTGTGCGATATTCGCCACATAGACAGATTCATCGTAAATGAAAGAATATACAAATCGCTGCCCATCAAAAGAACGGCTATAGCTACCCTCTAGCCCGTATCGTTTCAATTTGACCGAAGAGCCGGGATAGTCCGGATAAACAAAAGGTAATGCTCTGATCTCCTTCGTGTCGAGATTGATAGTAGCGGAGACATAATCTTTCTCTATCAAACGGTTGGGATCTGAATAGATATATAGATCCCTCCCTATCAGGGTGGCGGTTCTGAAACTTAGGAAACTACTGTTGTAAAGTCTTGTGCCATCATTTGCTTCCTCATAATTTATTTTTTCTAGTATTTGGCAATCCTTATTGATGCGTATGATCTCTGGTTCAAATAAGCTGGTGAGATATAGGCTGTCCCAATCCTGTATATAGCATCCTAATACACGGCCTACTCCATTTGAACCCTCGATCTCCGGTTCTATCTTGAACGCTAGTTCTTGACTATCCTTATCATAAAAATAGAATTTATTGCTACGGGACTGCATGGAGTAAGATTGTAACACAATATATTCCTTTCCCTTTTTGTCACGATAGTACGATAAGAAAGGGGTTACGTTTTTTGTCTTATCATCCAAGGTGAAAGCCAAGGTCTGATCGGATCTTACTAATTGATAAGACCTACTTTTCTCTGCTTGCTCACAAGAAGAGAGGATAAAGAGCAAGAGTGATAGGAATAAGAAAAATGGTTGTAGTTTCATTCGTTTATTGTATTTAAAATGAATGCATATATTTTATTCTAAATTTAAATAAGCAAACTGAATCTCATCCTCCATGCTCATAATGATCCGCTCGTTTCCTTTGTCATAGCGAAGATTGATGATGTTATATCCTATATCTAAAGTATAGAGATAATTTGCGTTTAGGTCAAAGACACGAATTTGAGTGCAAGGAGTCGGGAGGAGGTTCCCGCTTTTATCTTTGAGGAAGTTATCTCGTCCGGAATAACAAGCGAATATCTTATCACCACAAAATACGATGGAGCGATAATATTCTATCTTGTTAGTTTTCCGGTTGTCCCATCTAGGGCCATATAAGTTATATTTTAGATTACCATCTAAATCGCATATCGTGATCAAATCGTGGTAATTGTAAGCTTCCACATATATATTATGCTCCATGGAAGCATCGCATACTATACGCTTTTTCTCTATTTCCGGGTGTTCGTATTTCATGATTTGGATATCTCCGGTTACCATATTCCATTTACCGATGCTGGGCTTGAAATCATTAGTCCCTATAGGCTGTATGATCCTGCCTATGCATAATGTATCATTTATATATTGATAATCGCTAGGGAATCTTTCGATGTCGATATTCATTTTTACGTAAGGTATGTAAGTGGGATCGGCTAGAACACTATCCAAATCGAAACTAAAGATTTTCTGTTTGCCATGATCCGTTACATAGAATTTCCGGCGGACTTCATCAATACCTATGTCTCCCATATTTGCGATTTCGGAGGGACCTTCTCCTTTCTGTCCTGTACTGGCTAAGAATTTGAAGGTGTTCTTGTCAAAGATATAGATGAGGTTGTCATAAGCCTTATAATCCTGTATGATTAAATAATTATCCATCAGGTAAATCCGGGGATATCGATTGATCATAATCTCTCCGGTACTTATTTCTTTTACGTTATGCTTTACATCGACAATGTTGTCCATGCTACTTATATGTTTCTCTGTTGTGGAATTTTGTGTACAGCTTAAACATATAATGAAAAAGGATAGGTATAATAATGTTCTCATGATCTGCTATCTTTAGGTTGTTTATTGATTGAATATCCAATTAGGGTCTTGCCACGATCATTACATAATCCCTCTCGAACACTTTAGGATCGTCTAAGAATTTGATCAGGTCTTTTTGGCGGGAGGAGCCTGTGCGTTTAACGGTCTCACGCATTTCGGTGACGGTACGAATCATATAAACACAGTCATCGGTTTGTCCGTCTGGCCAGAACGGAAGTCCATCATCTATATCATTGATAAATCCTCCGGAGCTTTTGGGTAAGGCGTATGTTTTCTTCTCTTTCTTGAGATAGACTACTCGATGGGTGATAACCGGTTTGTAATCGTCCAGCCATCCCAGCCAATTATAGATGGCGGGAGAACCTTTTTGAAAGACTCCCATAAATAGCCCATTCGGATTCTCCAAGAAAGAACGAAGACCGGTCGGTTTATCTTGATTGTCTTTATGAAGCGCATATAAAGGGGTGATCGAGTGGGAACTTGAAAGCTGGTATACCGTATCTCGATAAGGAATCAAGAAATTTATTCGGTCTTGATCCGTATTCCAATAAAAGGTTTGAAACCGGGTGATCGTATCCGGAGAGACGTTAATATCTTTGGCATCCGCAAGGATGAATTTGCAAAGCGTATCTCCTCGAAGGTTGAATGTCGTTATTCCTTTCGGGATTTTAGAGCCTTCCGCGTAATCACAAAGCATATATCCCGAGGAGGAGAAGCCTACTATTTGACTGGCATCCGCATTTATCGAATATTTGGTAGGCAGGTTTTCGGGGAATATATAATTCTGAATGGTCAGCATCGTATCTAATGTGGGTAATTCCCCGATACATGGCCTTATATCGTTGAATGTGGTCGAATCTTTTTTATTGTCTTGGTCGAGGCCGCTCAAGGCGCAGTACATACGGGTTGTTTTCTTGTCGTAAAATAGATTAAGGCCGTTCATCCCATGGTTCCATTTATAATCCAAGGCCTTAAATCCATATCGTTTGCTGGGAATGCCTTGCTTACGATAATAAATACGTGGGTTATTGAATGTGATAAAAGCGTCGCTATCCGGAATAGCGATCGCTTGTGTTACCGTGTAACGAGCGTCTCCAACATTATAATATTCCAGCTTAGAGGCTATTTGACTCAGTTTCAACATCGCCGGATGGTCCAGCGCCTTTTCTATATCAATGAGGGCCGGAGTTGTCGAACGATTATACTCCGCTTCATATTGGGGAGAGGCGGGTTGATTCCTTTGTTGGCAACTATTTAAGAGCAATGCAAGGAACAATAAGCATGTTGAGAACTTGGTGATCATGATTGGATACGTATTGTTTATCGCAAACATATGTAAAATAATTGATTGTAACAAATGATTTTACGAATTTATCATAGATTTGCGATAGCCCCGTAAATAGTATCTGGATAGAAATGATACCTATTGTGATTTTATGATTTAGCGTTCTTTTTCTTAAGCGGAAGCCTTGGGAAAAGCTTTCGAAAACGAACTAGGTGGCTTGTTACGTTACTTCCTGCGATAATGAGGGTAACGGCTAGGATGATCAGGATGATTCCGCAACACAATCGTAACGTTAATGATTCACCGAAGACAGTCACTCCGAAGAATACGGCGGTCAACGGTTCCAAGGCTCCGAGGATCGCCGTTGGAGTGGAGCCGATATATTGGACCGCCAGTGTCGTGCAAAGGAAAGAGATAGCGGTTGGGAATATGGCTAAAGCGATCAGGTTACCCCATAAATACCAATCATGGACAATGTGAAGGCTCCTGCCGAAATCTATACGGACTAAAAACAAGGTCATTCCGAAAAGCAAGACATAGAACGTAAGTTTCAACGTAGCGATATTCTTTAATAGCGGACGATTCGCGCCTACGATATAAATAGCATAGGAAAGAGCGGAAGCCATGACCAACAGGACACCGGTTAAACTAAGAGTCGTTCCGTCGCCACTTTTATAAAGTAAGCCGATACCGCCTAATGCCAGCAAGATACAAAAGATGGTTTGTAACGTTAATTTCTCCTTGAAGACAAACGCCATGATCAGCGCCACTAAGATCGGATAGACAAACAGCAAAGTCGAGGCGATGCCTGCTTCCATATAATTATAGCTTTGGAATAACGCTAGGGAAGAGAAGGAAACCAACAGCCCCATGAGGATTAAAGGAACGATCTCGTTGGGTTTCAACTTAAAGTTCCGCCCTCTCGCTTTGATCATGATACCCAATACCGGGATCGCGAATAAATATCTGAAAAACAGGACTGAATCCGGATTCATACCGGCTTTATACAAGGGTAGGGCGAACAAGGGGTTCATTCCATAAGTCGCGGCGGCGATAGCCCCTAGAACATATCCTTTTGCTTTTGCATTCATGATTAAAAATATTAGCGCGCAAAAGTAGTATATTCATGATAAATATTATATATTTGTAGATTATCATTTCAATAAATCGTTAACTAAAAAGTAATAAATATGCCTCCAGCAGCAAGATTGACAGATATGCATACATGTCCTATGCAAACCCCGGCTTGGCCATCACCGATACCCCATGTAGGCGGTCCTATTGTAGGGCCGGGAGCGGCGACTGTTCTAATCGGCAAGCTACCGGCGGCGGTAATGGGAGATAATTGCGTTTGTGTAGGCCCTCCGGATACGATCATTAAAGGATCTTCCACCGTGATGATCTGCGGTAAACCTGCCGCCAGAATGGGAGATACGACAGCTCACGGAGGGCAAATCGTATTGGGATGCCCCACCGTTATAATAGGTGGTTAGGAGGATCTGCGGCATATAATATATGTATATTGTGAGAATATTACTATCTTTGCCGCCACTTGAAAACTAAAAATAACAAGACATGGAAACAGTAGTAAGTGGAATCAGACCAACAGGTAATCTGCATCTAGGCAATTACTTTGGCGCGGTAAAGAGTTTCTTGCGGATGCAAGATGAGTATAATTGCTTCTTCTTTATCGCTGATTGGCATTCGTTGACTACTCACCCGCATCCTGACAATATACGAAATAGCGTAAAGACGATCCTCTCGGAATATCTGGCTTGTGGTATCGATCCGGAAAAAGCTACCATTTATATTCAGAGCGATGTGCCGGAGGTGGTAGAGTTGTATCTATATTTGAATATGAACGCCGGTATCGGCGAGTTGATGCGTACGGCTTCCTTTAAGGATAAGGCCCGTCAGCAGTTGCATATCAGCCGGGAAGGATGTGAAGGCGATGTAGAGAAGGAGATTTTTAATGAAGGTAATAAACATAGCGTAAGCGCTGGTTTGTTGACTTACCCGACCTTGATGGCCGCCGATATTATTATCCATAAGGCGTTGAAGGTTCCTGTAGGTAAGGATCAGGAGCAGAATATGGAAATGGCTCGTCGTTTCGCCCGCCGTTTCAATTCTACCTATGGAGTAGATTTCTTCCCGGAACCAGCTTCGTTCCATTTGGGCGATAAATCCGTGAAAGTACCGGGCTTGGATGGCTCCGGTAAGATGGGCAAGAGCGAGGGTAACGCGATCTACTTGATAGATGATGAGAAAACAATCAAGAAGAAGGTTATGAAAGCGGTTTCCGATGCGGGACCAACCGAGCCGAATAGCGTGAAGCCCGAGCCGATCGCCAATTTATTCACGATGATGGAAATTGTCTCCGAGAAAGAGACCTATGATTTCTTTAATGAGAAATACAACAATTGCGAGATCCGTTACGGCGATATGAAAAAGCAGTTGGCCGAGGATATCAATAAGTTCTGCGCTCCGATCCGTGAGCGTATCTTGGATATGGCCGCCAATACGGAATATCTGGATAAGGTAGCCCGTATGGGTGCGGAGAAAGCTCGTGAGAGCGCTTCTAAGACTTTAAATGAGGTACGCCAGATTATCGGTTTTCGTCCATATTGATGCTTATTAATTAAAAATAAGAAAAAGCGTTTAGGGATAAGTCCTTAAACGCTTTCTTTTTATTAAAACCATTATAAAGAACCTGAAAAGCGATTTGTTAAAAAGAAAAGGTTGTTACTTTGCGGTGAATAGTTACAGATAACAAACGTATGGCTGCTATTACCACCCAAGAATTTGAACATCATTTCAAGAGTTTATATAAGCCCTTGTGTTTGTTTGCGCTTCGTTATACCGATCAGGTGGACGATGCCGAGGATATCGTGCAACAGGCCTTCGCGGATGTATGGGATAAGAACCGGGCTGGTAATGTGATCGGGAATCTCAAGGCTTATTTATATCAAGCGGTGAGGAACCGTTCTCTTTCATTTACCTCACAACCCGTAAACGCTGAGGCCACCGAGCAGTTACCCGACGTAGAAGATACCTCGGAAGAGGAAGACATCCTGCGATCGGAGCGTGACGCCCGCCTGTGGGACGCTATCGATCGGTTACCTCCCGAACGGAAGAAGATTTTCTTGTTATCCAAACGGGATGGCTTGAAATACCAAGAGATCGCAGAGGAATTGAATTTATCGGTAAAAACGGTTGAGAACCAGATGAGCAAGGCATTGAAAGCTTTGCGAGAGACCGCTATCCGTGTTTATATGTTCTTTTTCGGATAAATTTTATAGAAAGGAATGGGGGTTTTTCATATTTCTCTGTCTTAGAGATAAAGGTTACTTGTTTATTTCATTAAAGCATGGAGAGTGTATGAGGAAGTTGGTGGTATTTGTGATGTTGATGACGTGCGTGATCTCGGCCCAAGCGCAATGGAAAGTGACGCCGGAAGCCGGTATGAACGTGACAAAGTATAAGGGAGATGTCGCTAAGGTAGGCTTTAAGGCTGGGGCTGCGGTCTCTTATACATTCGGATCGGGCTGGTTCTCGCTTCAATCCGGTTTGTATTATGTGCGACGGGGGAAGGGGCTGTCTTCTTATAGTGAGATTTATGGAACTAGTGAGAGTCCATATGGGGGATGGGAAGGTACGAGTATATTTCTCTATCCCGTTTCCAGTGATTATTTGAATCTGTGGGGATACGGTTATGGTAATGGTTACGGCTTTACGGGCTTCTATTATGATACCTATGGAATTAAGGATTTTGATGTAGAAGGTATAAGGCATCGCAGTCAGAAGGAGCATCGTGAATATATCCAATTACCGATCTTGGCTCGTTTCGATTGGCAGGTAAGTAAGGATGTTCGGTTACATTTGGCGGTCGGTCCCTATTTGGCGGTTGGCTTGGGAGGAAAAGTGACGTATGAGGAAAGTGATTATTCTTTAAAAGGAAAGCTGCCCTATAATAAGGAAATATCATATAACCCGTTTAATCCCGGCCAAGGATATGCGGTAGCGCCTCGTTTTGACTGGGGAGCTACCATAGAGGCTGGTATAGAGGTGAAACGGGTCGCTTTCAAGGTTGGCTATGATCTTGGTGTAGATAAGCAATACAAGGGATATGCTTATAACATAGGCCTGAACTATCATACGGCTAGTTTTACCTTGGGATACACATTTTAAAGAGAAAATAGGATGAAAGCGATGGTTTGTATAAAGTGGGTATTTATATTCGCGGTGTTGATGATGATTTTCTCATCTTGCGTATCGTCTAGGATCTCGCCCAGTATGAGTGTGGGAGTTCCATTGAAGAAGGGGCAGGCCCCAAATGTCGGATTCCAATGGTATGAGACTGGAAGGACTTATTAAATAAAAGGAATAGTAATGAATAACGAGCATGGCAATAAATTAGAACAACGCGTCCGTTTCGTAGCGAAGCGCTATCGGGAAGGAAGCCTTGACCCGGATAAGGCATGGCAGAAGTTCGCTTCTGAGCATGCGATTAGCCGGAAGGTCTCGTTTCGCCGGTATTGGATCGGGGCGGCCGCTGTCGTGTTAGTGCTCGTAGGTCTGGGGACATGGTTTACGGTAGAGAGAAACGCCCCGGATTGGGTTGCGATTACTACCGCCCCCGGACAAATGAAAGATGTTTACCTTCCGGATAGTACCTTGGTCGCTTTGGCCGGCGATTCATGGATCCGGTATGACGCGAAGAGATATGATAAAGAGAGGCGTGCCGTGGAGATGAACGGAAAGGCCTTTTTCCAAGTGACGAGGAACGAGGCACGCCCTTTCTCAGTGAAAACGAGCCAAACGGAAGTTACGGTGCTGGGAACAAGTTTCCAGATAGATGAGAAGCCTACCGTTACGGAAGTCAATGTAGTTACCGGCAAGGTATGTTTTACCGCCGGGGAGGAAAAGGAGAATGTGATACTTACCGCTGGAATGTCGGCTCAGTATTCTATGGAGAACAAGGAGATAACGGTAGTGACGGAAGAAGACGTGAACAAGTTAGCTTGGAGGACAGGGCAACTTCGTTTTATGGAGACACCGCTGGATAAGGTGATTGAGGACTTGAGTGATTATTATCAAGTCAAGATTGCGAACCAGACAAAGAATGAGGGAGCGAGATTGACCGCTACTTTTAATAATCTGCCTTTGGAGGATGTCTTGCAGGTTGTTAACCAGACATTGGACGCACGTTTGGTTTCCACTTCGAAGAAATAAAATCAGATCATTTATGAGATCTATTGTTGTATGGCTGATAGGGATTCTTTTGCTTCCCGGTTGGATGGGACATCTATATGCGCAGATGCCCGAACCTACGCCGACGGTTACGTTGGATATGCGGCAGGTTCCCCTGTTGGATATATTGATGGAGCTTGAGAAACAAACCGGATTGTTCTTCTCGTACGAGTCCTCTCTGCTGAAAGAGCTGCCAGAGGTTTCCCTGTCGGTCCGGGATGAATCCTTGTCGTACTGCTTGAAGCGCTTATTTTCCCCATTACCGATTATCTATCGGGTTACGGGGCAATATATCATCTTAAAGCGAAAGCCCCGTCAATATACGATCAGCGGATTCGTCAGGGATTCAGCCTCGTATGAGAGTTTGTTGGGGGCCTCGGTTCTGGTGAAAAGTTCGAGGGGAGGGACGATGTCTAATAATTACGGCTTTTACAGCTTGATACTTCCACCCGGTAAGGTTCGCCTTAGGGCCTCGTATGTGGGCTTTAAGGCGATGGAGATAGAGATCGATTTGCAAAGGGATACGATGATCGACTTCCCGTTGAGGTCATTGGCCTCGTTAGGCGAGGTCGTTATTCGGGGGACCCGGCCTCGCTACGAGATATTGAGTAGCCGTGCGGGGGTGATCGACGTACCTGCCGAGCGGGTGAAGTCGATGCCCGCTTTGCTGGGGGAGGCGGATCTGGTGAAGACCTTACAGCAGTTGCCGGGCGTGGCGGTAGGCACCGAGGGAATGACCGGCTTGTATGTGCGTGGGGGCGGGGCCGATGAGAATTTGTATCTGCTGGATGGAAATCCGGTCTATCATGTGAACCATTTGTTGGGGTTTTTCTCGGCGTTCAACCCGGATGCGATAAAGAATACCCGGTTTTATAAAGGGAGCTTTCCGGCGGAATACGGCGGAAGGCTCTCGTCGGTTGTAGATGTCCGTATGAATGACGGTAACCGGCAGGAGTATCACGGGAATATCTCCGTGGGTTTGCTTTCCGCACGGGCCAATCTGGAGGGGCCGATTGTTAAGGATCGCTCCTCGTTTAATGTCTCGGTACGCCGTACGTGGTTGGATTTGATAACAGGGACGGCTTTGGCTGTAGTCAATAAGAACAGTAGTATCAAAGATGTTTTCGGTTATCATTTCTTCGATATTAATGCGAAACTCAACCACTCTTTCTCGGATCGGAGCCGTGCCTATCTGAGCTTTTATATGGGGCAAGATGCTTTCAGGCAAGGGAGTAAGGAGAAGAATGGGGATTCTGAGGATATGTTTCTGTGGCGTTGGGGAAACTTGATCGGCTCTGCTGGATGGAACTACGTGTTCGGGCAAAAACTGTTTGGTAATTTGATGGTGGGTTACAGCCGTTTTCGTTCTCATATCCGGCAGGAAGTGGGGGGATATGAAATTTATGCAGGTAAGGAGGGAAAAGAATCGTTCAAACGAGAGAGCTACTATAAATCGGAGATGGAGGATCTGAGCGTACGTTTGTCGGTGGATTACAGTCCTTCAATGAATCACCGGATACGGATGGGCACGGATTACTTATTTCATAATTTTCGTCCGGAGAATAGCCAGCAACGGTCTTGGGTGAACGATTCGTTAGTGAATTCTGTATATGAGCTTTTGTATGATTATTCCTTGATAAAAGGGCATGAGTTCTCTTTGTTTGCCGAGGATGAGATGCGGGTCACGGATCGCTTGCGGGTGAATGCCGGATTGCGGTATACCTTGTTTCATGTAGAGAATGAGATCTATCATTCTTTTCAGCCTCGTTTGTCGGCACGTTATTTACTTCGTCCGGATCTATCGGCGAAGATATCCTACAGTAAGATGAACCAATATGTCCACTTATTATCGAATACCTATGTGAACCAACCTACGGATATTTGGGTCCCGGTGACGGAGCAAGTCCCTCCGATGAGTTCTCACCAGATTACTGCCGGGCTTTATTATAATCTGAAACGGATGTATGATTTCTCGATCGAGGGGTATTATAAACGGTTGAATAACTTGATTGATTATAAGGATCATTGGCCGGTTGAGACACATTTCTCCGGTTGGGAAGACCGGGTCGGTTTGGGAAAGGGTAAGACCTATGGTGTGGAGTTTATGGCGCAAAAGACAAATGGGAAGACAACCGGATGGATCGGGTATACGCTCTCTTGGTCGGATCGGTGGTTTCCGGATGGTTCCGTGAATAAGGGGCGTCATTTCCCGTTTCGCTTCGACAACCGGCATAAGGTGAATGTGGTCGTTTCTCGTAAGTTATCCCGGAAGGTGGAGTTAACGGCGGCTTGGGTATTTGCGTCGGGCAATCATATCAGTTTGCCGGAATATAAGTATCTTTCTCCCTCTTACCAGAGAGAGCATGGATATTTTGAGGTGGTAGGGATGATGGATACGAATCCCGGCTTGAGCGCACGCAATAATTATCAACTGTCTCCGTACCATCGTTTGGATCTAGGGGTGAATTTTTACCGGTATAAAAAGAAAGGACGAATGGGGATTTGGAACCTAAGCTTATATAACGCTTATCTGAAGCCGAACCCTTTCATGACCGAGTTGAAAGCTGGTGGTTCCGACGTCGTTTTGCAGGAGACGATTTTGTTTTATTGTATGCCATCGGTCTCTTACACTTATAAATTTTAGCTTATGGGAAGAAGTTTACTGGCTATATGTATCTTGATGTATGGGGTGCTAGCGGCCTCATGTGTACGTGACGTGGAAATAAACTTAGGGGATTTGCCGGACCGGATCGTCCTCAACGCCTCGGTGAGTCCCGGGAAGGATGTACGTGCCCATGTCTCGAAGACTTGGTTTATCATGGATAATGTGGCCAATTTCGATTTACCGGATCCGAAAATCCGTGTCTACATCAATGGCGAGTTTCAAGGTTTGATGCGGTATGATGACTTTAAGGAGGAGGTTTTTAATACGGGGCAATATGTTTTGCCCGGTTGCCGGGTGCGTGAGGGAGACCGTTTACGCATGGAGGCGGAGGCGGACGGGTATGAACCAGTCTCGGGGGAAACTCTAATTCCCGGTGGAGTGAAGATTATCGGTGTGGACACTTCTACCTATCGGTCTTCTTCATATTCATCCAGTAATTTACGTTTTACAGTCGAGATGAATCCCGCTAGTAGTGGCTATTACCGTTTAGTCATAGAGAAAGTGACGGATTACCGGAAAGGGGATAGTACCATGACTGTGACCTCTTACCAAAGTGCGAATGGATACCTTTGGTATTATACTTATTTTAACCTATATTACGAGGATCCGGTATTCCAGACTTTCGAGGGAAGCCCGATCACGAGTCAGATAGACGGGCGGTATTGTATGGGGGTGTTTGCGGGGAAGGACATGATTTCCGGGAATACGCTCCGTGTGTCTGTTTCTCCGGTAGATTATTCGTATGAGAGCGACACGCTTTCGTCGAAAGTCCATTACGATGTGCATCTGTTGTCTATCTCCGAGGATTATTATCGATATATGAAGATTATGCGGGGCTACTCTATCACGATCGGCGACGCGAATTTCGGGGCGTTGATAGAGCCTGCCGATACGTATTCGAATGTGGAGAACGGCTTTGGGATTGTCGCCGGATATCAAGAGGATAAATTGCGTATCACGATGCGGAGAGATACGGTACCTCCTTCTTGGAATCCTTGGGACGGATACAGTGTACAGTAGGCAGTGGGCTACGCCGAAAAAGACCCTTCTCGGATAGGGGTATTTTAGGAAATCTTGTCTTATAAATGAATTCAATGAAGTAGAATGATGACAGAGTGGATGAATAAATGGCTTATGGCCATTTTTTGCTGGATGATTTTTATGCCTGTACCAGACCTCTTGGCCCAATCAGCCAAGACGAAGGATGATCCCCGGATTACGTTGCGTATGAAGGAGGTTTCGTTGCCGGAGGTCTTGTCAGAGATCGAAAGACAGGCGGGCGTGACCTTCTCGTATGAGTCTTCTTTGTTGAAAGAGCTTCCGAAGATCAGTTTCCAAGTGAAAGATGAGACATTGACGGATTGTTTGACCCGCTTGTTCGAGTCGTATCCGATCGTGTATAAGGTGAGTGGAAAGATCGTGATTCTGAAGCGTAGACAGAGACAGGTAACGATCAGCGGCTTCGTGAGGGACCAAGCGTCCTCGGAGTCTCTGATCGGAGCCTCTGTTTATGAGGTCGCCAGCCGGAAAGGCTCGGCTACGAATAGCTATGGTTTTTTCAGTTTGACGCTTCCGCCGGGGAATATCCGCTTGCATGCTTCTTACATTGGCTATGAGAGCTGTTCCTTTAATTTCACGGAATTGGATAGGGATACCATATTAAATATTGAGTTGCGTCCGAACGCCCGTTTGGAGGAAGTGGTAGTTACGGCCTCGGAGCGGGATCGTTTGTCTGTAAATAACACCTTGATGGGAACGATGGAGTTTAGCCAGAAGACGATCAAGGCGACACCGACCCTGTTTGGTGAGTCCGATATCGTGAAGACCTTGCAACTGACTCCGGGTGTAGCCAGTGGGACAGAGGGACTGGCCGGTTTATATGTTCGTGGCGGCGACCAAGATGGAAATTTGTTTTTGATAGACGGTAATCCGGTTTACCAGATCAATCATGTCGGCGGGCTATTCTCCGCTTTCAATCCGGAGGCGATCCGTAATCTGGACTTTTTCAAGGCGGGTTTCCCTGCGAGATATGGCGGGCGACTCTCGTCTGTGGTAGATGTCCATACCAAAGAGGGCAATATGAAAGAGTACCATGGTAGCGCTACGATCGGGCTGATCTCCGGTAATCTGAGCATGGAAGGCCCTATCATCAAGGATCGCACGGCTTTTCAGATAGCGCTTAGACGCTCGTGGCTGGATGTATTCTCTGCCCCGACGATAGCGATCGTAAACAGGGTCATAAAAAAGAACGGGAGCCGGATCAACCTTCGTTACGCTTTTCACGATTTGAATTTAAAGCTTAATCATCGTTTCAGCGATCGCAGCCGGATGTTTTTCAGCTTATATAACGGGAATGATGTATTAAAAGGAGGGGGAACGGATTTCTCAACAAAAGAAGAGCAAGTCCCTTATACGGATGGTACCCATTCATCGCTGCGTTGGGGTAATTTGATGGGAACCTTGGGCTGGACTTATGTCTTCAATAACCGTTTGTTCGGACGGGTTTCCGGGGTCTTTTCACGGTATCGCTCGAATGTACGGAGTTCAAAAGAATATAATTATGGTGTGGAAGGAGAAGATAATTATCTCTCTTCTTCATCGGAAACGAGTAGTTCTACCTCTATCTTGGATATGGGCGTCCGTTCCTCTTTTGATTACACGCCTTCTACGTCGCATGTGATTCGTTTTGGAGGGGATTTCTTGATGCACCGTTTCCGCCCGGAGTATAATGAGGTGAAAGCAGCCGGTTCCGGTATGCTGGAGTTTTCGAATATAGGGAAAATATATACGAATGATCTGCTATGGGCCCGTGAGGCGGCTGTCTTCGGAGAGGATGATTGGAATGTCTTACCTAGCTTGCGTTTGAATGCGGGGCTTCGGTTTAGCCTGTTCAATGTGGAGCGGAAGGCTTATACATTATTGGAGCCTCGCGCTTCCTTGAGATGGTTGCTACGTGACGATCTTAGCTTCAAAGCCTCATACGCCCGTATGGGGCAATATATCCATTTATTGGGCAACAGTTATATAAATTTGCCGACGGATGCGTGGATGCCTGTTACCCGTAAGTTGAAACCTTTAATCAGCGATCAAGTCTCCGCTGGTTTCTATTATAATCTGATGCGTTCTTATAGTTTCTCGGTAGAGGGGTATTATAAATGGATGAAGAACCTGTTGGATTATAAAGACGGCTATTCCTTCTTGCCCGGTACGGCGGCTTGGGAGGAAAAAATGGCGGTCGGCAAGGGACGTTCGTATGGCGTGGAGTTCTTGGCTCGCAAGGAAAGCGGACGTACGACCGGTTGGATAGGATATACACTTTCATGGTCGGATCGGCGTTTCGATGAGATCGATAACGGGCGACGCTTTCCGGCACGTTACGATAACCGGCATAAGCTGAATATCGTGGTTTCGCATAAACTGTCGGATAAGGTGGAACTGACAGCCGCTTGGACGTATACTTCCGGCAATCGAATGACCTTGTCGTTGGAGAGTTATGAGCAAGCTGGTACGCTTACTATTTCCAACCAATACAAGATGAATAACTGGTGGGAACCATCCGGGGAAGTGGTGGATTTGTATACACGCCGTAATAATTACCAGATGCCGGCTTATCATCGTCTGGATTTGGGACTTAATATTTACCGTCCGAAGAAGAAGGGACGAATGGGCATCTGGAATATCAGTATTTATAATGTATATAGCCGGATGAATCCGTTTATGGTCTATAAAAGTGATAACTGGGAACGAACGAATAACTTAGTCCCAGATTCTTCTTCTCCCTATAGCGGTAAAACAAAACCTTGTTTTAAGTTGATAGGTATTATGCCTATCATACCTTCCCTATCATATACTTATAAATTCTAGGAAGATGAAACAGATAAAGAATATTCTAATAAATACGATTTGTATAGTAAGCCTGTTTGGTTTGATGTCTTGCATCAAGGAGATCGACCTTGAATCCTTACGGCCGGATCCTACCTTGGTAGTGAACTGTGTCGCTATAACCGGCGAACCCTTAACCGTAAGTGTCTCCCGTACTTGGTTTTTCACGGATGATCATCCGAACGTGACTTTGGATAAAGCCGAGGTGAATTTATTCGTGAATGGCGTTTTTAAAGAGCGTATGAGCTTTCAGGAGGGGGATGAGGCATTTAACACGAAAGGTTATTTCAAGTCTGATTTTATACCGGTGAAAGGGGATCGTATCCGTGTGGAAGCTTCTTATCCGGAATATGGTGTGGCAAGTGCTGAGACGGTCATGCCTGAGCCTGCTCAGGTCTTGAAAGCGGGGGTAACCTATGCCACGGTAGCTGGCTCTTTTGGTTCTGCTCGCCAGAATGCGATTTATCAGGTAACACTCAAAGATAACCCTGCCGAGGAGAATTATTATTTACTCCGTATGGAAGAGGGCATTCCTGTTTTTGATGGAATAGCTAAGGAATATACAGGAGAATATAAATGGTTCTCGGTGAGTCCAAACTATGCGACTGAACCTGTTTTTGGTCAATCGTTGACAGCCTTGGATCAAATCTTTGGCAATGACTGGATGTATGGGTATGATGGAAAGGTCTTTTCTGATGAGTTAATAAACGGGCAAGAATATACCTTGCACTTAACGGATGAGTATTATTATGAACCTTATTATGGATCATATCCGCTAAAAGTAGTCCCGGATTCGATAGGGATAGAAGATCTAAATGAGGAAGATTTTCTTCCGATTCCTCCTAAGCACCTACGGGTACACCTATATGCTATCTCGGCGGAATACTATCGATATCTGAAAGTTTTGCAAGATAAAGACACGGATTCAGTTTCGAACCTTTTGATTGATGGCGGTCTGGCCGAACCGATCCGTGTATTTAGCAATATAGACGGTGGCGTCGGTATCCTAGGCAGTTGCCACGTAGGAATGTTTGAGACGGAAATAGCGTCTTCCTCACATTCCAATCTTGAAGCGGCCCGATTTGAAGACGGGATAGACTAGGAACTGTGGTTCCATTTTCCGTCGTACCGGGTTGTATTCATAGTTGATACCGGCTCCCATCCAAAAATTATCAGTAACTTTGAACTCCATTGAGCCGCCCACTTGGGTATGGTAGAGAAAAGGGTTGCTGAGCATATGGGGGTTGTTGTACTCGTCGGCGTAATAAGCGTATTGTCCCCAGCCTTTCAGTTTCAACCAGTCAGTAGGTTGATATTCCACTTGTACGTTTGCGCCCGCTGTTATTCCGGGACTAGGGTTGAAGGGACTAAAGAAACGACCACCGAATCCTCCGCCATAAAGACTCCAATTGCCGCTGTGCCAAGAAATACCCCCGTTCATGATCGTCATGCCTCCGACTCCCGGCCATGTATATTGAACACCGTTAGCGATAAGATCGAAACTTTCGTTTAGCCGTTTCATATAAGTCTCATTGAAATCCAACGCCATTGGCGATACCTCCCGAAGCATCGGGGTATATACGTTAAAGAACGGCTGATAGGCGGCGGAAGATATCTGCATATCCATCGGACGCTCTTGTAGGGACGTATGGGGAATATCGGGCGTGAACTCCCGCAGTTTAATATCGATATCCCGTGTCCCCGCAGGGGTAAATGTCTTATAAGAGGCTTTCGGGATGTTCAACTCATACGTCTTGTTTTTAGGCAGGACGATGATTTTACCTTCTTTATTTAAAATAAACGAAAAGTCAGACTGTGCCTGGATTCCAACGACACATATCCATGCCATGAATATAAATAATCCTCGTCTCATACACTCTCCTCCTATTTTTGATGTGAAGGTAACTTTTTTTTGAATAAGATGCAACTTTTAGGATACCTATTTCATCCATATAATAGAGAGCATAAGTACTTATGGATGAACAACTGTTAATCGATGGATGTATGCGAGGCGAATCATGGGCTCGTAAGGAATTGTACGAGCAATATGCTCCTGCTATGATGAGTGTTTGCATGCGTTACGTGGGTGACAGGGAGACGGCCCGTGATCTTCTGCAGGACGGGTTCGTGAAGATATTTACGAAGATCCGGTCGTATTCCGGCTCCGGGGCTTTCGGGGGGTGGATACGGCGGATCTTTGTCACTACGGCTCTTGAATATCTCCGGTCTTCAGAGAACACGAGGCTAAGTGTAGGTTTGGATGGCTATGACGACAGTTTGGAAGATATCAACTACTCCGTATTGGACCGTTTATCGGCGGACGACTTGTTGGCTTGCGTGGCCCAATTGCCGTCGGGATATCGTACGGTCTTCAACTTATATGCGATAGAGGGATATACGCATAGCGAGATCGCCGAGATGCTGCATGTACAGGAGGCGACTTCCCGCTCCCAGTTTATCCGGGCGAGGAACGCTTTGCAAAAGAGTGTACAATCTTTAATAAGGCATGAAAATGCGGGACGATAAGGATCATAACGAACGGCTGGATGATTTCAGCGGCTATATGCGGCAGCGCTTGGAAGAGCACCGGTTGCCGGTAGATGCCGGCTGCTGGGATGAGGTGGAGGCCCGGATGAACCGGAAAGCGAGATCACGGGGTTGGTTGTGGACGGGAGGCTTGGCCGCCGCCGCAGTGCTGGCCTTGGTTATTTGGCTGCTACCTTCCCCGGAGAAGATGCCATTGGAGGAATTGAGCCCCTTTCAGAAAGAGATATCGGAGAAAGCGGAGGAAATGAATATTCTTCCGGAGCGTCCCGTTTTACCTGTAGAGCCTGTAAAGAAACGTATAGCGAAAGTGCTGAAATGGGAAAAAAAGGCTAAGCTTTCCGCTATTGTCGGGGAAAAGGAAACGATTCGGGAGAATGAGAAGTGTGAGACTATCGGGATTATTGAGAAGGATGCGATTGCGGCTATCGTAGAAGAACCGTCTGTGAAGGAGGAGGCGTCCGAGGATTCGACGGACATAGTCGTTAAGCGAGGTGACTCTACGGTTCCTCTACCGGAAGGCGAACGGAGTCCCCGACGAAAAGCCTCTTTGAAAAAGAAAGCCAAGAAGAGTAAACGGAACAAGTGGTTATTGGCCGCCGCCGTTGGCTCTAGTGGTTATGTAGATAGCTTTTTAAATACGGATATGAGTTATGGCGATGCTTCTTCTCCGGGAGATATGAATAATTCGGCAGGAAGCCCCGATCCGGATAAGCCGGATAAAGACGATGATGAAAAGGAGAGTGGTAATACGCCTCCCCAAACGGTCTCATTCCGTAATGCCCCGGTATTACGGAGTTCTAAGGTGGATGAGAACTTCTTGGATAATCGTTCGTTCGAATCTTATCCGGACGTTAGCTACTCCCTTCCGATATCATTCGGTTTTACGGTACGGAAGGATTTGAGCTGGCGTATAGCGGTGGAAAGTGGATTGATGTATACGTATTTATCCACTACATTCAAGAGGGGAGGGGATTGCCCGTCAGAGGTGAAATCGTCTTTGCATTATCTGGGTATTCCCTTGAATCTGGTGGTTTATTTATGGAAGAATCAGCGATGGAATGTCTATCTCTCCGGAGGCTTTATGATGGAGAAGGGTTTGCAGGCCGTGTATAGCGGTTATATCGCCGGAAACGGAACGACTATCTCCAAGAGCAAAAAGGAGGGCATCCACGGTATGCAATGGTCCGTGAATGCCTCGGTCGGTGCCGCTTATCGTTTCTATGGGGATTGGAGTCTCTATTTCGAGCCTCGCTTCTCCCATTATTTCGACTGTGATCAACCGGCTAGTATTCGTACGGACAAGCCGTTGGGATTTGGGTTGAGCGCAGGTATACGATATGCTTTTTAATGATTAAATCTATTATAATTATGCGGAAACTTTTTTATTGGGCGTTTGCCTTTAGCCTTTGCGTCTTAATGGGATGCAAGGATGATGGAGTGAGAGTGGAGGTCGTGCGGTATGCTATCAACGAACCGGTATTCATGTCGATCTCCGAGTTTCGGAATTCAGTGAAGGTGACGGATGAGGTGGTGCCAATCACCAAGCGGGGTAAGATCTGTTTCTATAAGGGTTACCTGTATATTTCTTCCCCAGATAAGGGCATCCATATCGTGGATAACAGGAATCCGGCATCTCCCCGGATAGCGGGCTTTGTAGAGTTGATCGGTAACGAGGATCTCTCGATCAAGGATGATAAATTGTATGCGGATTCGTATGTGGATCTGGTCTGGTTCGATATCTCCGATCCGGAGAGACCTGAATTGGAAGGTCGTGTGGAGAACGCTTTCCGTTATGCGCTTCCGACCATAGAGAATGGCTATGGGTTCGATTATAATATGTGTTATTCGGAAGAAGCGAGAGCGAAAGGTGTCGTGGTTGGTTGGGAGCCGAAGGAACGGGAGGAAACCATTTACCATTATCCGAGTTATGGCGGTGATCTGATGGCGAACGATGCGGCGTCGGGTACTTCCACGCAGGGCGTGAACGGATCTATGGCTCGTTTTTCTATTTATGGTAAGTACTTATATACGGTAGAACAGAATATCATGTGTGTTTTCGACCTGTCTGGAGACAAGCCTGTCTTGACGACAAACGACATTTGGTTGCAACGTGGTGTCGAGACTCTTTTCAACTATAAAGATAAGATGTTCATGGGAACTCCGACCGGCATGTTGATCTATTCGCTGGAAGATCCGCTAGCGCCTAAGTATCGTTCTTCCGTAAGTCATGTCTTTGGTTGTGACCCGGTTGTCGTGGAGGATGACTTAGCGTATGTGACCGTGCATTCCGGAAATACTTGCGGGCAAAATACCAATGAACTGATGCTCATAGACGTGAGTGATGTGGACCAACCGAACCTGCTGGTTACTTATGGCATGAAATGTCCGAAAGGACTAGGTATCGATAACGGTACTTTATTCCTCTGCGACGAAGGTTTAAAGGTCTTCAACGCGAAAGATCCTATGACCTTGATGGCTAATCAGCTTGTTCATTATGCCGGAATGGAGGGTTACGACGTAATCCCTTTCAAGAATACCTTGATGATGATCGCCGATGATGGCCTTTACCAATACGATTATTCCAATTTACAGGCGATATCTCAGTTAAGTAAATTGCCAATGGGCGAATAGAGTTTAATATTCCTCTTCGCTATTCGCTTCGCAAGGTGTTTACCGGATTGCGGGATGCCGCCTTATAACTATGCCTGCTTACGGTCAGTAGCGTAACCATCAATACGATACCGCCGGACAGCAGGCATGTTCCTATGGATATGTCCACCCGATATACGAAATTCTCCAGCCAACAACTCAGCGAATACCACGTGATAGGAACGGCAATCGCGAAAGCGATCCCTACCCAGCCGATAAACCGACGATTTAATAGATACAAGATCTCCTCGGCCGTAGCCCCGTTTACCTTACGGATACCGATTTCTTTCGTACGCTGCCGGATGGCATAGAGAGCCATGCCGAATAATCCGAAGGCGGTTAGCAGGAGGCTGATGATCGAGTACATGATGAGCAAATGTGCCAGTTCGATCGTTTTTCGGTTAGATAACATAAATTCCTCGTATATATCTTGATATTCGAAAGGTACGTTGGGGTTGATCTTTTCCCATGTTTGTTGCAGTAAAGCTAGAGCCTCGGCTCTGTGCTCCTTTTTCAGTCGGATTTGGACGAGGTTATAGGGGGGAGTATGCGTTAGGTAGGTCAAGCTAGGGTAAACCTCTTGTCGTAAGGTTCCTGTATATAGATTCTCCACGATCCCTGCTATAATCGCTATCGGTTCTCCCTCCTTTTCCATCTTCCCGAATTCAGTGTCGTAAAGGCGGACAGGCTTACCCACGGGATTCTCGCCTTTGGGCACGAGCAAACGTGCGTACTGTTCGTTAATATAGACGGGTGTGCTGTATCGTTTTAGAGCCTCTCGTTCTGAGAGTCCTTGAAGAATGTTTATCTTCATAACCTTTAGGAAAGTACTATCGCCTTCGTATTGGCCTAGCGTATAATTTAGTTCGTTTCCGTTTTCGTCTTTCAAGACCATTGTCCGCAAGTTGAACTGTATGATCCCGCTTTTCGAAAGGCACATCTCTTCTATGGAAGGATAACGCCGGATCTCTTCAGAGAAGGTCTGTATATGGTTCCCACTCCAGTCGGCTATTTCGATGAGATCCCGGTAACGTTCACCGTTTGTCTGAGTGAGCGTTAGTTGCTGCTGTACGATCAGCGTGGCGAATACCAGAGCTATTGAGATGGCGAATTGTAAGATGGAGAGCCCGCCTATGATTGTCCGCTTCCGGGTACCGGTGGTGAATGATTTATACTCGGAATGGGAAAGGGAGTTGATCTTATGGCTCATATATAATGAGGGGATAATGGATAGAGCTAGGATGAGTGCCACGATCGCAGGTAAGACCTGTCCACTGAAGAAAAATCCCAAGGAGATACGTCCGGAAACGATCCGGTTGAAAGCCGGCAGGAAATCCAGTGTAAGTAACAAGGATAAAAAGAAAGCGATCAGCACGGTAAGGAAAGTATCCAAGAATAGCTGGCGATGGATTTGCCCAGCCGATGCTCCCATCACCTTCTGGGTGTAGATCATCCTTACCTGTTGCAAAATGCGGGAGAAACTTAGGTTGGCATAATTGAAACAGGCGATCACGAGGATTAGGATGGCCGAGAACAAACCAACGTACAGTAAGTCTTTCTGGTTTCGGTGGATATAGGGGATGTATTCTTGTGTATAGGTTTGCTCTTGGAAATAACTCTCTTGGAGGGTATAGAAATAATACTGTCCGGTTCCGTTGAAAGTAGGTACCTTATCATCCTTTAGTTTTTGAGTGAACGTATCGATGTTGAAGAGATCGTTTACCTGTAATAAGGTAGGGCCGCCATTGAATTGGGAGGTAGTGCCTGCCAATGCGTTGAACTTCAAGAATGATTGAGGGTACTCTTTGATAACGGCGGCGACCTCGTAGGTAATCGTCTCGTTCTCATAAGCGTACTTTGCCGAGAAGGTTTTACCGATAGGATCCTCGTTCCCGAAGAATATCTTCGCTTGGTATTCGGTCAACGCAATTGCGTTTGGTTGGGTTAATGCCTTGTTTATATCTCCTGCCATTACCTTGTAAGGGAAAAAGCGAGGAAAGGAGGGATCAGCTCTCACGATCGAGATTGGGTCGAAGCGCTTTTCTCCTATCGTGATGGAGGCGGCATTCTCTATGTTCAGTCGTAAATAATCCTCAACTTCCGGGTATTGGTCTTTTAGCTGCACAGGGATCGGCCCTTTAATAAAAGATACTTTCTCTCCGGAGGTCAAGGGAGAGTCTTGTGCCATATAGATGATATGCGACTTATTGGGATTATGGGCTTCTATCCTAGATTCATAAATGACGTATGAGATCAGTAGGTTGGTACAAGTGATGCCTGCCGCCAGACTCAATAAGGAAATGACGGCGAACGTCTTGTTTCGCCACCAGCTACGGAATATAAGTTTTAGAGATATGGATTCCATGGTTTTATCTGTTTGTTGGTTCAAAGCTATCCGGTTGCGTGGAATATGGCAAATAAAATCGGAGGAAACGATCGTAAAGAACTGGATTTGTCTAAATATTGGACACTGAGACCCGGGAAAAGATCGTATCTTTGCGTACGAAAAAAAGAGGAGGCTTAATGCGTGACGCGAAGATTATAGTCGTAGATGACAATGAGGCGATATTGAGAAGTCTGCGGACGGTCTTGTCCCATGAGTTTAAGACGATCGTTACCGTATCATCTCCCGTATTATTGCCTGCCCTTTTGCGGAATGGAGATGTGGATTTGGTTTTACTGGATATGAACTTCGGCACTGGAAAGCAAGGCGGAGGGGAAGGACTTTTCTGGTTGGATCGTATCTTGGAGCTTAAGAATCCTCCGGCCGTTATCTTGATAACCGCTTTTGGGGATATCGAGTTGGCTGTATCTTCCCTTAAAAAGGGAGCCACGGACTTTATCGTGAAACCTTGGGATAACGAGAATTTGATTCAAGCACTTACCCACGTCTTGGAACGTCGTGCGGAATCAGATGAGAGCGAGATTTCCTCTGTGGCAGAATCTCTAGTCTCCCATCCTTGTACGTTGGAGGATATGGAGCGGCAGTTTATCGCCGAGGTATTGAAAGAAAAGAAAGGGAACCTGACGCTTGTGGCTCAACAATTGGATATTAGCCGCCAGACCCTTTATAATAAGATGCGGAAATACGGGTTGTAGATTATAAGGAGAGTAACCATGGTCAACCGGAATTTATACCTGAAGATTATAGGGAGCGTTTCCTTAATCGTACTTTTTGCGTTACTTGGATCTGTATTGTTGATAACCGGTATTTCTTATTTTTTATCCTTTGTATGTCTGTGTGTTATCCTGTTGATAACTCTGTTGCTAATCCAGTGGATAAACGGTACAAATCGTAAGATCGCTATTTTCTTCGAGTCGGTTCGTAATGGGAATACAACTTTGCGATACCCGGATAAAACGAATGATCCCTTTGTAAAGGACTTATATGCGGAAATGAATCGGATTATCCTCCTATTCAGTCAAAACCAGAATGAGATGGAAGAGAAGCGCTTGTATTACGAGAGCATCTTGCGGGTACTGACGCATGAGATTCGTAATTCGATTACGCCAATCCGTTCCTTATCTGCTGATCTGTTGAAATATTCCGATACATATACTCCGGAGCAATTACGGGAAGGTTTGGAGGTTATTCATGGGCAAGCGAAAAATCTATCCGCTTTCTTGGATTCCTACCATCGTCTGACGCATCTTCCGGAGCCGGAAAGAACTGAGGTGCCTATAACCTCTTTATATCGGAAGATGGAACGGTTGTTGTGTGCCGAGGCGGGTAGCGACCGTATTCGTTTCTCCTCAGCGGAAGCTTTAACGGTACATGCGGACCAAAACTTGATTGTGCTGGCTCTGATTAACTTGATCCGTAACGCATTACAGGCGATAGAGGGGCAAGCGGATGCCATCGTCTCTGTAGAAGCCTTGGAGACAGATGGTAGGGTATATATAACTATAACAGATAATGGTCCCGGAATTTCTCCGAAACTGTTATCTGCTATTTTTACGCCTTTTTTCTCTACGAAGTCCGGTGGTAGCGGCATTGGTCTTAGTATCTCCCACCGCATAATGCGATTGCATGGCGGCGATTTAACCGTTGATTCCTTGCCTGGTGTCCGTACCGAGTTTCGTATGACGTTCTAGAATATGACTTTCTTGATTTTTTCAACAATCAAGTTGAAAGGCTCGGCTTTTACATGGCTGCATATTCTCACAACGTCTCGTTTTGTGTAACCTCCTATTAATTGGAAATTATCTGTACGCCTCAAAAAATAAACATTTAATCGGCTCATAATCAACTTATTGAAAGGTGCATAATTTTGAATGAGAAACAAAATGGGAACAAAAACAGGAATTAAAGCGTTTTCTCGTTTTTTTGTTTGCACTCTGTTTCTTTCTTTTCATTTACTTGTTTTCAGAGTGCATTACCAAGCAATTTTACCCGACGTGTTCCATCATCTGGAGAATCTGATCCGAACTTACGTCAACGAATTTTTTGCAGCCAAAAGAGAAAGGTGCAGATTATTATTCCTTGCAAGTTGCATTGCTCGGTAGCAAAGATACTCATTTTTGCATAGGCAGCCAAAAATACCTGCCTACATTTAGTTTAATTTAGTTTAGCATATATATTAGGCTAATAGGCCAAACTAAACTGAATTTTTGTGCTACCTTGCATCATTCTCCTATTCTACCCGTACAGCCAAAAGAGAATACAAGCCCATTGTATATTTTCTCTTTTCGCTGCAATCCCCTTTTACTTCATAGCCACCCTTTACACACCGCCCATGCCGAGCGTACTTCCATATTCTCGCATATCGACTTTCGGTCTGCCTGATGAGAATTGTGTCGCAAAGGTACTTGTCATGTCTTTCTTGTATGCAAGGTCGTAGCCTGACGGTTCCCGGCAAAATCTCCACGCTCCGCTTCGCAGAGGTAGTATTTTGTCGTGAAACCCTGCATAAAGAGCCATAACACCTTATGAGGCGACATAATTTCAATCAAGCCCGAAAGTAGATGAAATGCTACAAGAGGGAAAGTAAAAAACTTAAAACTTAGGATTATGGCAAACTATGCAACCAACATTTTCCACGCAAGGACGGAAAACAAAACAGACCTTGGCAAAATAGAGGTTTTCTTGGACGAGACTTTCAACGGCTTTGTCAATTGGCAGGGCGACAGTGTAGATGCAGAATTTTCCTCTCGTTGGGTGTACCCGGAAGAAGAAATCAACAAGCTGGTAGAATCCTTGGAAGCCAAAGATAAAGTCTATATCAAGATTCTGACCTACGAATTTGAAGACGAATACGTGAGCTTCAGAGTCTTTTCGCAGGGGAAATGGAATATCAAGTTGTAACCACAAAATTATACTACTATGTACGAATACGAAGAAGAAAGCGAAATTATAGGTTTATCCTGCACTTTGCTCACACCCTATAAGGGTTACACGAATGGAACGGTCGTCGGTGACTATGGGATAGAAATTGTCGTTCGCCTCGATAACGGCAAAGAGGTCGTTGAATACCGTGATGAAGTGATTATCCATGATTAAAACGATTGAAGCAATGACACAGATAGCAATGAAATTCGTTCATTGGGACGTGCCCGAATTGGCAAAGCTGAAAGACAGCAAGGTTTACAAGCTGCGGGAACGCCTCGATAATGGGGACAAGTTGAGCCGGGAAGAAAAGAACTGGCTCACCCGTAATGTGATAGAATGCTGCTATTTCAAAAAAAGTATCGCTTTGATGGGCTACCGTTTTGACTTCTCCGATGTCCTCAAACGGTATTTCGTGAAACAGCACGGACAGATTGCCGAGTATTACGCCATTGACAAGACCGCATTGCGTTCTGTCCTGTATGGTCGAATTGAAGATATAATCGAAGTACACTAAAAATCAAAAGAAGCATGAATGTAATAATTGAACATAGTTTTTGTCCCTACTGCGACGAGGTGATCGACCTCTATTTCCGAATCATCAACACAATTCTTTTTTCAAGCAATGAAGCGGAATTGCGTGAAGGTATAAAACTGTTGGAGGAAAAAGCATCGCTTAACGAATATTTTACATACGGCTACGGCGCACATCATCTATGGGTATGCTTGCGCTGTCCGAGCGACAAGAACAAAGTATTCAAGCATCGCATTATGATGGCGGAATTTCAATGACACCCCGAACAAGCGTCATCGGCTGGCTGGAATGGTATCATTCGTTTCAGCCCTGCCTGTTTCCCTTTTATAACTTTCTCTTTTGGCTGCGCCACTCCCTTTTGTAGAAACCGGTCACTCGCACAAGGCGAACCGGAGACCCTTTTCGAAAAGTCCGGTTCCTGCTTTTTCCCCTCTGTCTTTTTCCTTTCATTTCCCTTTTTTCGATACGGACACGACACCTTCCCGATAGGTTGTTTCCCGTTCCTGTCCACTTTTGACCGGCACGTTCCTATGCGGTGACCTCCTTTCTGGTCGAACGGTGTTTCGTTTTTGTAGTCTCGACCCCAGACGATCATGTGTCGCTTTGGCTTCGCCATTCTTCACCGACTTTCGGACGGGCGTGTCGCCTCTTGTGCCGACATACGGATTGCCTCTTTCTCCTTATCATTCCCGGTTACTTGTTTCCTGTTTTTTCATAATCGCTTTTCATCGAAGCAATCATCATTTTTCCCCTACAAAGATAGTATGCCGACGGGAACGACGTAGTTGTCTTGACCAATGGCGTAGCTGCCTCAATCTTCCTTTATCGAGCCTTGCGGTTTTGCCTGCGGTCAAAAATAAAGCGTATTGATGCGCTATCCTTGGTGCATCCCTTAAGCGGCATCTACTTTTTGGGCAGCGTAAAAATAGATTTAATAACTTCTAAAAGCAATTCAACATGAAAAAGATTGAAAACAGTTTCGTAGTAACCGGATTCTTAGGCAAAGACGCTGAAATCCGCGAGTTCACCAACGCCAGTGTCGCACGTTTCCCGCTGGCCGTAAGCCGCCAGGAAAAGAATGGCGAAGAAACCAACCGCGTTTCAGCCTTTATGAATATCGAGGCTTGGCGCAAAAACGAGAATACCGGGTCATTCGACCAACTGACCAAAGGTACGATGCTCACCGTTGAAGGTTACTTCAAACCCGAAGAGTGGACCGACAAGGACGGCGTGAAGCACAACCGCATCGTGACGGTAGCTGTCAAGTTCTATCCTCCCGTCGAAAAGGAAGAAGCTCCTAAAAAGCCAGCAAAGCCTGTGAGAAAAGGCAAGAAATAATTCCCGCCTTATTGCGAACAAAGCGGCCTTCGGGTCGCTTTTGTTTTACTCATGGTCAGACTATTGCCATTCATTCCCTTTGTATATTTCGCTCATGGGCGACATCCGCCTCGTTGTAAAGTTGGTCTGTCCTTTTTATTCTCTTGGTTTTCTCTTATCACCCCATTCCGCAAGCCCGTTTATTTTTCTCTGCAAAGTTCGATTGCCGGTTATCCGTCCTGTCAAGGATCGCTTTGCTTGCTGCCGAAAAATCTTCCTCTCCGACATGTCGAAGAGCGTATTTTCCGCATCCTTCTTGCCCGGACTGGCCGCCAATCCCGTGGGCAGAAAAAATAATTAACCTTTCGGTACAGGAGGTATCAGAGGGAAAACAAACAAAATATTAATCTTAAAATTTGAAGCGTTATGACATTCAGAGAATTTATGACAGAGAACGGTTACGAGTTACAAACAACATTTTGGAATGATTTTTCGATAGCCGACCTATTTGGGATTTCAGCTATTCAGGACACCTTCAACCGTGCATTTGAGGAGTGGAAAGAGAACTACAAGTATCTCACGGAACTAATTTTGGTACTTAATCATAAGATATGGCAACATTATGAAACAAGGCCGGAAGTTGCGACACTATATAATTCCCTTTGGGAACAGGCCGATCAATATGCGCAGGAGAATCTCAAAGATGACGAGTTAAGCTATTATTATGATGTGACGGATTAAATGTGCTCCCCGGTTATTTCCGTTGGAATAGAAGAGAGCCGGCTTTTGTCGGCTGCTCTTTGTGCCAATTCCCTTTTTTATCACTGCGTTTCACCCTTGTATAGAACGAAATTATTTCGTTTCAGGCTACTGCCAGTCAGGACTTGTTTTTTTCTGTGCAAAGATATTGCCACGAAAAACCATTCAAGTACCGCTGCGCTATTTGAACACAATTTTTCGGTAGCTTTCCCGATTTTCAATCGCTCATATGTCGCATACGCTCCATACCGCAACTGTAAAATTCTGCCCAAATTCCTTGCCTGCTTTTCCTTAAAGGCAATCTCGAATGCACGTAAAAATCAAATCCCGACTGGAGAAGTCTAAAGGCTTCCGAAAAAGAGGGAAAAAAGAACATGATGTTTAATAGCTAAATTCAAAAAGTATGAAAATTCAATTTGTAATTGTTCGTTCAGAAAATGTAGAGTATTTATGTCACAATGTAGATGGAACGTATGTGAACATCAGCGACCCATTGACAGCCTTTGTTGCCGGAGAGGATAAATTCCAAATCATAGAGCCGGACAGCTCTCTAACGCAGAAAGAATACAAGTTCAGAGGAGAACGCTTTTACCTCGCACCTCGGTTTTATGGCAATGGCTGGTTAGCACTCACTTTGCAAAGTGTGGAAGATGAAAAAGAGTATATCGTATTATCTGTCAATTTGGAGAGAATGGATGCCATCGGTTTGCCCGACCGTACATTTATTGATGTGAACCATTATCCGGATGCGATGGAGTTTTTGAAGGTAAACAACTTAGCGACTGATTCCGACTATAAGCGGAGAAGCGGATTCGTGGAGTATCCGATGGCTATATTGAATCTTCCATTACTTTATCAGCACGCCCCGCAGATATTCCAAAAAGCGAACATCGAGTATTATTAAGTGGGTGTCTGAAAGCATGGTGCTGCTGATTGGCTGAAAGATGCCGTACCGATTAAATCCTATCGGTGCGGTGTCTTCTTTAGCCCTACGGCAGGCGGCAGCCTACCTATTTTATAGTCTGCCCCGTTCCCCCTTTTTAATTATCCTGTTTTCCTTTTATAGCTGTGCGACAGCCGTTCCCTCTTTTACAGCCCACTTATGTAATGAATATAGAATATTTCCTCTCATCATTCCGACTTTCACCCAGTCTTGTTTTCGTATGCAAAAGTACGGCGAACGAACGCTGTCCAAGTACCGCTGTCGCTACCTGAAATGAAATTTGACGTAATCTTCCGCAATCGTAGATTCCGGTATTCATAAAATTTTATTCCCGGTTCCTTGCACTGCATTCTTGCTTCGTCGTTTGAAATGCACATGAAAACAACCCTTCTGGCAAAGTCGAAAGACTTCAACAAAGGGGAAATAAAAAACTTGATTAAAATAGAAATAAAATGACAGTAGATGAAGTATTACAGCATGATTTGAGATTCAGGAATATGTTACTCGGACGTTTACAAGCCGATTGCGAGTATTATCTTGGTTTTGGGAACAGAAGCCCCAGACGCTTGTGGGCTGGCTCTGAAAAGGAGCAAATTGAGTACATGGTGAAACTTTACGAGAGCTTCCAGGAGGATGAAAAACCAATGTGGATAACGATGGAGAAAATCAAAGAATACAGCAAGAAAATGGGAGTAACAAAAGCATAATACCCTCAGAGACACAAATACCGCAACACCCCTCAAAAGGTTGTTACGGTATTCGTTTTTTATATTTATCCGTTTCCATCATACATGGATACAATTACACACCGCCCCCTGTTGTAAAGAATCCGGCCGGACGTTTCACGTCTTTTATTCCTTTCCCTTTTTTAGCACATTTGCCAATGCCCCTTTGGGCGACTTACTTATCATCCCTGAAGGTACTCTTACTGAAGCCGCCAAACACGCCTTTCAAGAGCTTGCCGACAACCCAGACTACCAATAATACAATTATAATATCTCCCATAAGTCTTACTTTTATATAGTTATATACGATAATAAAAATACAAAAAAAATAGCGGAGAAAACAAATACACAGACTTAATTATCAGTAATTCCCATTATAAATCACCTTCGTCCGCCCCTTCCTCTTCCGGCTTCTGTTTGACGCGCGGTCCGCTGGTCTGACCGCGATCGAGCTTCACGCCATATTTATTGAGTATGCGCCAAATTGAACTCTTGCTGTTAAAACCGCTGGCAACCCAAATGTCGTCGAAAGAATGGCCGTTAATATACATGTCCACGATAACCTTGTCCCGTTGCGTTTTGGTTAAGACCTGCGGCGTTGCCGGAGCTTTGATGTTCTGCCGTAGTTTTTCTATATGGGCAGAATACTTGCGCAGCGCGGCAATCTCCTCCGGAAATGCCCCGATTATCCACAACACATCGGTAGCTGACGTATTAGGAAACAATTCGCCGCGAGTATCAACCCTGTCATGAATGGATATGATGCGTACAATTTTGATGCGGCATAGCTCGATGAACGCAGCCAGTTCCCTCAAACCACGCACGGCATTGCTGAATTTGGATACAACAATCTCATCGCTCCTTTGGAGATTCGACATAAGCTGTTTCCACATAGGGCGTAGCGTTTCGTGTTCGACCGTTTCCTCTATGATTTGTACACAACCGTATTGCTGCATCCATTCTCTCTCTGCGTCAAAACTATCATTATTAGCTCTGAATATGTAACCTACTTTTGCCATTTGAATATGCGCTGTTTTGATAACAAGTGCAAATATAATACTTTCATTTGAATATGAAATCATATTGCGTTAAAAATCTAACAGCAGCCCTTTTCGAATACCCTTTTCTTGCACTTGTTTTCATTGATAATCATATTGTTAAATATGATAGTAAAAAATATACAAAATCCGATATTGAGGGACTTTTGTATTAAAAATAATATATAGATTTGTGCTGTTAAATATGAAATACAGAATATGAAAATTAGAAAATCATACTCAAAAACATCATTACTCCTGACTGGAATATATGCCGCTTCATTTGTCATATTCGCATTGACATCATGCGACGGTGGAAACGGCAAACCTTTGTCGGAAGTATCAAACAATCCTGCCGGAACATACCGAAAGTACCTGTCCGATATACGGTGTCAGGAATCCCCATCATTTAAGGTATTGACCGAACACATTCGTCAGTGGCAAACCGTAAAGGATTCCGTTTTTACGTACTTCCGGCGGGACACGCTCAGCCGAACCCGCTCCGATCTTCGTGAAGAGTGCGCCCGGCTTCACGATTCCATCCGTATCGAGTTCTCGCGCCTGACCCTATCAAAGCCGCGCACCTATCAGGAGCTATTGGTTCTCAAAGGGCAGTTTTCACCCTATAACAATGACGAGGAACTGCATCGTGCCGCCGAGAAGATCCGTCCATTCTTCAATTCGCTGGATAATCGACCGGCTCACAAGGGCGACAAAACGCAAATCCTCTCGGCTTACCGCGCGTTACTGGCCGGAACCATTCGCGATGGCATACACAACTGTAACGACCTGACGGCGTACATTACCAAGGAGGATGCCGTCTTCCGGGCGTTCCTCACTCACCTGCATGAGTTAGATGGCGCAAACATGGCCGACATCATACGCGACACCGAACGGTGCTGCTCGCAGATATTCCTTGCCGCCAAGCGCAAGGAAATCACATACCAGGAGGCCATGCTCTATCTGGCAATGCGTACCAACCGTCGGCAGATACAGAATATGCAGACCTGCATCGACGATGTTCGGAACAAAAAGATCAACACACCCGCACAGGCGCATGCCTACATTTGGATGCTTATACAGCCCTATGCCTCGCTGGACGGTTTTTCCATTACACTGCTTTCTGACGAGGAACGGAAACAGCTCGACAAGATGGCGGCACAAACACCTGCGACGTTCAAGACTTTAAGCCGAATCCTGCAATCTGACGGCGGAAGGCTGGCCGAGCTGCCCGGAATGCTCATGGAGATCTTCATACACACGTTATAAATCAGCACAAAAAAGATATGAATATGCTACGACATTTTTTCGACGATTTTATGACATTCGTCCCCCTGCAACTGCCGCAACTGCTCGACATTACGACAATGGAGGCCCCGCAGTTCTACGGCGACTACGCCCTGCTTACCTTCCCGTTGCGCGATTCCTATGACTTGGAGGAAGTGATGGATATGTTCGAGGACGACATGGAGCTGATAACGCTCTACCACCACATCCCCACGCAAGCGAATAGGTTCGGTCATAGCACCTGCGCATACTCCAACCCGGCATTTGGGCAGATGTTCAAGATGAACTGCAAGACGGACGCCGACGGCAAGGTAAACAGCATTCTTGTTACCATCTATGATTCGCTGGAGCAGATGTACGGCGAGCTGTGCCTCGATTTGGATCTTCACTCCAAAAGCGGTACGTTCAAGTACAAGAGGAACAAAGAGGACATCCTGATGAATTTCCTCTAAAGACCATGCTATGCGGAATACACTATATCGACAAATGGTCTATTGGATCAAGGAGTATCGGACATGGATAGAGGTTGTCGATGACAACTTCTACAAGGAGTACACCCTATCAAGAAACGGGTATATCGACTACGTTGTCGCCCGTACGCTGGTATTGCGGGCTTACAAGGCCAAAGGTACATACGCCAGGGGAATGACATGGACGGTTCCGGAGCACGAACTGGATAAGGCACTGGCTACCTACCGCAAGCAAGACCATACGTTCAAGCAGCGCATCAAAAAAGCGGCGATGTACCTCTCGCCAAGGGATGCCGAAGCCATCATCCTGTTGGCTACCCACAACATTGTCCGGTTGGAGCTGGTGATACCGCCCATTCAGGTACGCGAAAAACCCTATTACCTATGACTTGGAATATACTACAACTTATCTTCTGCGCAATGCCTTTCGTGTTGTCGTTGGCATTGTACAAGAGCAGTCGTCCTTTTATGGCAAAATTTTACACCGCCATGACACGCAGTGTAAAGGCCCGCAAGCTATACGTGCAGGTCTTGTTGATTTTACTGTTGCTCTTCCACTACGTTTACACCAGCGGACACGTCGGCGATTTCGGCGTTCTGCTATCGACCGCTGTCTGTGCCGCTATGTATTCGTTCAGGCGGACGGACAGGTGGCTGTGGGGGCTGTGCGACCGGCCACGCGCGTTTGTCACGCTCGCACTGGCGGCATTGGTCATCGGCTTCGTGCCGCATCTGTACACGACAGCAGTAACCGTCATCTATCTTCTTTTGGCTGCCCTGTTCTATCCCTCTGTTCGGGCAATGGCCGAATGCAAGGACGCAGGTGTACTTTCCGACTGGGCGAAGCACCCCGAACTGCTGTCCGAAAGTTATCACGACTATCATCACGCAAGGTTGCCGCATGATGCGGACAGCGGCAACTCTGATATATCCGCACAATAGTAATCATTAAAAGACAGAATGAAAATGAGAAACAAGCAAAAGATAGCTGTCCCCATATTGGCAGACAGAGAAGTGTTCGACTATCTCAAAGAGAAAGTCGGCGAACGGAAAACAAAGACGGAAGCCTACTGCGACCTGTTGGATAAAGCCCTGTCAGGTTTCGTTTCCCCGTTTTTAAGAAAGCAGGACTACGAGCTTCAATCCAACCAGTGCCATGTGACCGTTTCCGACCTCGCATCGGAGTGGCATTGGCATAGAGCTACTGTCCGTTCTTTTTTGGATGCGATGGAGGCGTTCGGCCTGCTGAACCGCACCCGACTCCCCAAAAGCGTCGTCATTACCATGACCGTGCAGTCTGGTCAGTCCGTAGAGCCTTACCTTGTACAGGAGCAGCCGGACTTTGCCGAACAGCTCCGTGATGTGTTGTCCGATTGGGTAATTGGCAGAACAGACACCGCAGAAGTCGGCGTAGCGTGTGGACAACTTGTGTGCCAGACGATAGCTGGGATAGCCGACCGTGAAGACCTCCGTTGTTCGGACAGCCACTCTGATATGGCTACCGGACATACCGGCAGTCAGTATGCGGATATTCGGGAAACAGCCTTGGGCTGCATTGCCCATGCCGCCCTGCAAAAGATCCTGCACAAATCGAGGTTCGATGACGCTTCGCCGATTGTGGATTTCTTTCGGCATGATCTCGGCGAAGAGTGGCCGGCCTTCATGGAGGCATCAAAAGACCTTGCGGAGTTTATTCTCGATGTTGAAGCGTTGGAGGCGACCATTGACACCGACGAGGCCAAAGAACGCCTTAAATCGCTTCATACCCCCTTTCTGTCGCTTGCGGCAAGAGCGCAGGACACAGCAGGCTAAATCGGAAATCGGAAACAGATTGTATAATCGCGAGCAATCCGCCCCCTTTCAGGTACAGGCATCCTGCCAGTTATAGGGAGGCATCCGGGCTTGCCCGTCTGCCACGAACGAAGGGAAGGGGGAGCCTAATACCCCACCTGCCTGACGTCGGTGGGAAGGGTGTCCGGACAAGCAGCAAGCTGGGACACGGCGGATTGTCCGAATAAACATGAAAACAGTATGACAAATCAAAAACAGGTGCTCGACGTACAGGTGTCGAAAGGAATCACCGCTGCCCAAGGCAACGAACATTTGCGCAATCGCAGTGAAAAGGCGGAGAAATACGCCATGAGCAAGGGCAACTATGATCCCACGCGTAAACATCTGAACTTCGAGATTGCGCCCGGAGGCAAAATATGCCCCATCGACACGAGCCGTAACATCCCCGAACGGATGGTAGACATCTTGAGCCGTCGCGGAATCAAAGACCCCAACGAGGGATTGATCGAACCGAAATACCGCACGGTGGTAAACATTATTTTCGGCGGCTCTCGTAACCGGATGCAGGAACTTGCATTCGGCACGCAGCAGGTGGATTTTGAGAAAGGTGCGGACAATACCCACATCAAAAGAAAGAGCGACATCGAACGATGGGCAAAGGATGTGTATTCATTCGTGAGTGGCAGATACGGCGAACAGAACATCGCTGCATTCATTGTACATCTGGACGAGTTGAATCCGCATGTCCACTGTACCCTTCTGCCAATCAAAGACGGCCGCTTTGCGTACAAGGAAATCTTCGCCGGTAAGGATAAGTTTGAATATAGTGCGAGGATGAAACAGTTACATACGGACTTTTTCGACGAAGTCAATACGAAGTGGGGAATGTCGAGAGGAACGAGTATATCCGTAACGGGCGCACGTCACAGGACGACCGAAGAATACCGCCGTATGTTGTCCGAAGAGTGTACGACAATCGAGGAGAATATCAGCCGACATCAAAAGGTATTGGCCGAGCTTCAATCGGACATCCGGCTGGCAGAGCGCAGGGTCAAGGGACTCACGACAATGGTCGGAAACCTCGAAAAACAGAAAGCCGAAAAAGAGACTCTGTTATCGGCAGCCGAGCGCGATCTGAATGCGAACAGAGGCGATGCGACAGAACTGGCCGCACGGAAGAAAATGCTGGAAAAAGAGCTGCAAGGAATCACCAAACAACTGGCAGACAAACAGGAGAAGTTACAGGTAGCTGACCGGCAGCTCACTGATCTTAAAGAGAATATGAATGCCATTGAGGGACGCACCGGGGAACTCAAGGAGGAAGCCTACAAATACTCCCGCGATGTACACTCCAAAGTGGACACATTGCTCAAGGATGTCCTGCTGGAAAGTGTGGTCGGTGAGTATCGGAACGTATCGGCACAAATGGATACCTCGGAACGGCAGCTATTCAATGGCTCACTCGTACAGTCCATAGCGGAACAAGGTTCGGAAGTCATGCACTGCGCGACGATGTTGTTTCTCGGAATGGTCGATGATGCCACCACGTTTGCCGAAACACACGGCGGCGGGGGTGGCGGGAGCGACCTCAAATGGGGACGTGACGAGGACGAGGATAACCGCGCATGGGCACTACGTTGTATGAGGATGGCAAGTCGTATGATGCGCCCGGCCATCGGCAAGAAGTCCAAACGGTAAGTGGCACACGCCTTATAACAAATCAAAAGTATAACGAATAAAATCATTGGAATATGACGAAACAAATCATTTTCATCTTCGCCTTACTTTGCTCGTTGCGGGTACAGGCAAGTGTACGACCCGTACAGGAGGACACTGTACAACACACCGTTCATTATGAAGCTGCGGAATTGCTTCAACCTATGCAACCTGTCTATCTCGACGGAGTGGTACTCCCGATGTCTTGTACCGGCAACTGGTTTGTCAGCATAGCCGGAGGTGCTACCGCTTTTCTCGGTACACCTCTGGGCTGTGAAGACCTTTTCGGACGAGTGAAACCTTCGTACAGCCTCGCCATCGGCAAGTGGTTCACACCCTCGGTCGGCGCAAGGATAAATTATAGCGGCTTGCAGTTCAAGGATGCACAATTATCCATACAGGACTATCATCACGTCCATGCGGATCTGCTGTGGAACATCCTTGGCCGCAGGTACGCCCGGCAAGAACAGGTGCGTTGGAGACTTGCACCTTTTGCGGGTGTTGGTCTGCTGCACAACGCCACCAACGGGAGCAATCCCTTTGCGCTCTCCTATGGCATATTGACACAATACCGTATTTCAAGACGAGTTAGTGCCATGCTGGAACTCTCCAACACGACCATGTTCCAGGACTTCGACAGTTATGGCCGTCCGAACCGTCTGGGCGACCACATGCTTTCGCTGACCGCAGGATTCACGTTCCATCTCGGCAAGGTCGGCTGGAAGCGTGCGGTGGATGCGACACCCTACATCCATCGGAACGAACGGCTCATTGATTATGCCAACTTCCTTTCGGAGGAGAACAGGTGTTATGCGGGCCGTCACGATCAGGATAGGCGGACGCTTGCCGAGTTGAAGAAAATTCTGGAAATCGAGGGGCTTCTCGACACATACAGTCACCTCTTTGACAGCGAAGATACTGCCGGACATAGATTCCCCGTGAACAATTATAGCGGGCTGAACTCGCTCCGCGCAAGGCTGAAGCACAGGCATTGGGACGGCACATCGCCTCTTGACACGACAGCCCTTCAGTTTGGAAACGAAAATCAGGCTTACAGCTATCCGGCTTTCCGAAATATAGCATCCGAACATAAGGATACCCTTGCTACGGATTCTACGGCTGTTTCATACGCCGATGGTGAATGTATCGGTGCGGCTGTTTATTTCTTTTTCGACCTCAATACGGCATATCTGACAGATGCCTCGCAAATGCTCAATCTTGACGAACTGGCTCGTGTAGCGAAGAAATACGGTTTGTCCGTAAGAGTGACCGGAGCTGCCGACAGTTCGACAGGTACACCAGGTATCAACGATTCATTGAGTGTATCGAGAGCCGGTTTTATCGCCGCAGAACTGGAACGACGCGGCATATCGGCCGACAGGATTACAAAAGTCAGCAGAGGCGGAATTGCCGACCATATACCCACGGAAGCCAACAGGCATACGAAAGTGGAGTTGTTCTTTGCCAGAAGTGAAATAGTAATTTCGCATAATTAATGTTTAACATTTGCCATAGTAGAAAAAAGAGGCCGACCGAAAAGTAAAATTTTTGGTCGGTCTCTTTGCCTTTTGCAAGGTTTCCAGTCCTATTATACAGTCGCAGACTGCTTCTCCCGTCTTTTATATTCTCCCGATCCGGGTATTCCATTATCGCACGTCGGCAATTCTTGCCGGAGAGATTTTATATGCAAAGATACAGCGTTCGGACGGTCGTCAAGTAACGCTGCGCTAACGGTTCCCGGATGTTCACGGCAGCCTTCCGCAAATCGAAGATTTGGGTATTCCGCTCCATCCCGTCCACTGTTTACTTGCCTTATCCGTCCTTTTCCCGCTGTCAGTTTCGCATAAAAATCATTCCCCGACAAGAAGCCGAAAGAGCTTCAAAAAAAGGGAAACAAAACAATGTTTAACCAATTAAATATCAAAATTATGCACAGCAGGATTTTTCAAATTTCGACGATGCAGATAGACAAAGAGAACTACCTGAATGAAGACACGCTCCAACAGGGAGACGGAAGTTACTACGATTATTGCGCGGATATAGACGATGACGCACGCAAGGGGGATATTGCCGATTTGGTCAATTATGCTCTGCCCAAAGGGATGTTCGAGCTTATATTCGAAGATACCATACGCTACAATGGCGGTGTGGAGCAATGGAAAGAGGAATATGTCACCAATGTCCGAAAGAAAGCGGAAGCTCTTACTGTCGAGAATATGTGGGAATGGAGCACGACCTATTATCTCAATCAGGCAATGGAAAACCCGTTGGGCACTGACTATCATTTCTATCTGGATGGGGACGGATGCCAGTCCTTTGCCGAGCAGTCCTTTGCGTTCATGCAATTTGTCTGTAATCTCGAACCGGGCACGATACTTTATATCGGAGGAGTAGTCGATTATCATTTCTAATGCTTCGAGTGAATATCGAACAACCACCCGCCGCCAAAGCGGGTGGTTTCATATTACCCGTTCATGCGTGTCCCGATTACTTTTATAGCTATGTTCTGCCGAACTTCCGTTACCGGTTTCACTACCTTTTTTACCCGTTCCATACTCCGGTTCTAACGGTATAACACCTTTGTTGCCCCGACATACGCCGCAGGCTTGTTTTCGCGTGCAAAGGTACGGCGGACGAACGCTGTTCAAGTACCGCTGTCGCTACCTGAAATGAAATTTGACGTAACCTTCCGCAATCACAGATTGCGGTATTCATAAAATTTCATCCCGGTTCCTTGCCCGTCGTTCTTGCATCCACCGTTTGAAACGCACATGAAAACAACCCCTTTGGGCGAAGTCGAAAGGCTTCAAAAAAAGGGAAATAAAAAAATAATAAATTAACAGTTATGGGCAAGTACGATTTTATTAAGAATGGGAATCTCCTTTTTTGGAATGACCCCGACAATGGTAACTCTAACGGAGCTTACAGAGTAGTTTTCGCTCCTGAAAACATTGAAGATGATAGCATTATTCTGATTGCTGCCAACGGTTCGGAAACAGAGGTTTTACCTACGGAATTATCACCAATAGGTAGGAATACCAGCCACAAAGAAGAATTTCTAAAATGGAAAGCAGAACGTGAAGCGGAGGGTAAGGTCTTTTTCAACCGTCTTTCAGAGGTAATCGACACGGACAACGATTTGGAAGTCGGTGATATGGTAGCTTTTACGAACGACTATGGTGTGGTATTCGGCCCCCATGAAGTGTTAGCCTTTGAAAAGCCCGGAAATTGGGACAGATGCGTATATTTCGACCACGATGCCTATTGGTTTCCAGCCCGTCCCAACCAACTAACGCTAATGAAGAAAGGAGGTACAGAATGATAAGCGGCAACACAATTCTCAAACGACTTTGCGGTAACATAGCCGCAGGTCGTTTCGATTGGCGGAAATACTGCACACCGCAACCTTACTTCGGTCGAGAAATCTGCGTTACGCCGCTACATTGCTCCTACGGACAGATAGGCTATACCGTTCATTTTCCTTATGCCGATATGCCGGAAGTGAAATACGATTGGGAAATGGACAAATTGACCATTGACGGCGAGAAGTGGAATAGTTACTTACAGAATCAACAATCATAAAAAACATCAATATGGTACAGAATTTTTATACAAAATGGCAATCTTCCATCCTTGAAGATGCAGGCAGCTATGTTTCAAAAGAATACCGCAATTTCCAAACGGCTTTAGTACGTGAAATCTCCAAGTACGCAACAGCCGTTGGCGCAAAGGTCGTATCTTCGTCCAAAGGGCACTACGACACCTCTTGCTTTGTCGAGCGTAACGGTAAATTCGTTTACATCAGCCATTCGTCCACTTTGTCCCGAATGAGTAGCGGTGTAAGAATAGAACTCAATTCATTTCTTATACGGACTGCCAAGCACGCAAAGGACTACACCGGAGGCAATAACTGGTATTGCGATATGGCAAAATTGCCGTCGAGGATAAACGAACTGCTGACCCGATAACACATAAAAAAGATGCGGAGTCGATTTGCCCCGCATCTTTCTTTCCGTTTTACCGGCGCATACCGCCGCCGTACTCTGCCTCTTGTAGCTCTTCCCGGTACTCCTCCATGTCGTTCAGTTTCTCGTTCACGGCTTGCAGGTTGGCATCCAGCGATGCGTCATGGTCGTATGGGAAACGATGATGTGCGACAAGCCCTGCGTTAGTAACCGATCCGACATCGAGCGTATCGGCTTCCTTGTTATATCCTACATACAGCACATCACCGTTCGCCATCTCAAAAACAGGTGCTTTCCGTTGTTCCAGCTCCGCGAACTGCTCCGCAGCCATTTCTTTGGCAACCCCTTTTAACGTATCTCCAGCACGTTCGACACCGTAACGCCTGATATGGTCGCGTACTTCCTGCTCTGTGAATTTCAACATCACATCATAAGTTCCCCCGACACTCCCGTTGTACACCACGGCAAAATCTTTGTCCTCGATCAAGAGATTATCGCCCCGGTTCTGTAGGGGAGAGGGATAGGTGTGTTGTTCGTCTATGCCGTTACCGTCGTAATACTCCTTGGCGAGTGTCAACAGACCTTCGTAGTCCCCTTTGTCCTTGAATGCGTCCAACTGCATCGTGTCATCGGGGGACTGGAGGTAGGCCACGGAAGAATAATATACTTTTTCTTTCGGGGCAGCCTCTTGCTTTTCGCTAACATTTTGCTCCAAATCCTGTGCGATCTTATCCACCTTTTGAGTAATCAGCGAAGCTGCTCTTTTCACATCCAACAGTGTCGTCTTGATGAATTGCGGCGACTCCTTCAGTTCATTGAGCCATCCTTTGAGGTACGCGCAACTGTCCTCCTTGATATGCTTCGTCATGCCATAGCGTTGGGCGACCAACGCACTGCCCAACTCGGCCACTAATTCCTCGCGTGCATATTCAGGCGAACCGAAAGCCGTCGGTTTGAACCGGTCAAGAACTCCCTCCGCACCGGTCGAGTGCGTCATTTCATGGAAAAGTGTTCCGTAGAACGCCTCTCCGGATTTGAACTGCTCCTTTTCCGGCACGACAATTTCATTCCTTGATATGGAGTAGTAGGCATCGTCCTGATGCTGCGGCTTGATCGGACAAATCCATAGGTTGTCCTTTATCATTGCATCGACAGGAACGAAACTGAAATGCTCGCCGTTTTCAATCTTCGGGCACGAATATTCCTCTTCCAGCCGTTGCCACAGCTCCGGTCGTGCTTCCTGCAAGTTGGTTTGCGCCACATTGAACACCCGGAACACCTGCATCTTCGGATAGACATTGTACTTCTTCTTTTCGTTGTCGGAGAGTTTCTTGTAGTCGTCATACTTGATTTTCTCTTTTGTTTCCTTATGTATGCAGGTGAATGTAGTCAGCATGACCGGGAAAGACTTCTCGCCGCGCAGTACAGATACACGCGGCAACTCCTGTCCGTCCTTATCGGGCTTATTGAGCCGTTGCACACAGTCAAAGGTGCAGAAGCGCGGAATTTTATAACCTTCTTTTTCACAGTGCAGAAGCAGCATAAGAGCATTCATCCCATTGTACTCACGTCCGGAGAGATTACGCGGCCACTGCAATGCGCCCTCGGTGAACCACGGTTTTCGCCAGTCTGATTTTCTAATACTTTCGATTTTCTCGATCATCATTTCAGCGAAGAGGTCCAACGCCTTATCCTCGCTACTTGGCCCGTCGGTGTTTTGTTTCCTATATCTGGTCATATCCCTTACTGATTGGAGTTAGACGAATCCGCCACATACTGCGCAAGTTCTTCCGCCTTGCAGGAAACATTCAATATCCCGTTGTGCGCCGAGAGGGTCATTTCGCCTTTGGCATCCACTCTCACACCCGGCTGTAACCACGTCTCGCGCTCTTTGCCGAAACAGAAGAAGCGCACCCACTGGTACTCGAAACCGTCATTGACTTTCTCCGCGCTGAACGCCGAGAACATCGTGTACGGTTGGTCTTTCTTATCCCTCTTTTCCTCGATATTCTGACCGACCTTACCGCGAAATACCAGTTCACCCTTGACCGCATCCTCCGTATTTGCCGAAACAGTACGGATTTCGTTGGCGAACAGATTGAAATAGAGCTTATCGCCCCGGCGTTTGAGGTACATTGTCCCCACGACTTCTACATGCGATCCGTTCCGATAGCCGGAAGTTTTCTCCCCGGCGGCATCCTTGCTGACATCTATCTCAATGGAAGTATTCTGCCCGCCGGTGGTAGGGATTAGAACCCGGAGCGGGAAGGCCAGAAACGACTTGCTTTCCTTGTTCGTGCATATCGACGCATCGCGACCGATAACGCCGCATACCGTAACATTACATTTTATCATCTTGATTGTCTTTTAATATGATACATAATTATCCGACAACTGTGATGTGATTGATTGTTGTTGAACTGTTCGATTGCCCGTCCTAATCGGGAGCGCGTATCATCGCCCAGACCAGCCATCCGGCGATGACCAGTTGTACGCCCACGATGATGAGCGTCCCTATCCAGCCGAACAGTTGATAGCAGAACAGGGCATACAACGCAAGGTAGGACAATCCGAACAGACATCTGCATAGCTGTATCATCACGCATTTTATCATATCGCCATGCCTCTATCTTTTCAGGTTCTCCGTCTGTTCCTGCTGTTGGGACATTCCTTGCTCGAAATTCTGCGATGCTGCCTCCGTGAGGATGACGGTGTTCAGCATACCGGTCACACGCAACCGCTTGGTATCCTCGGAAAGAGTACCGTCGTTCAGCGTCGCCGACAGACGGCTCAGTTCCGCAGCGGTCAGCTCACGTGAGACGCGCAGGTCGCCGTTGTCTGCCCGCAATGTAGCCTTTCCGTTCTCGCCGATTGTCAGGTCGCAGGTTTTCATGCCCTGTAACAGTGATTTCAGGTCGATTCTGCGGAGATCCATCGCTTCCGAAATGTCCGCCTTTTGTTCCTCCGCGTCCTTGTTGTCGATCTGTACGGCCAGCAACATGAGAGAGGTGAAAGCCGTCATTGCCATTTCCACGGCAGGATCGTTACATCCTGACATCCCCACACCACTGTCCTCCGACGAAAGCAGTTTTTTCATCCAGTCGTCGGGTGAAAGGCTTTTGTCGGCGACAATCTCTTCCGTTCCCTTATATCGGGCGAGCAGGTCGTTTCCGTTATGCAGCACTTGTTGCTTGATATTACCTTTCTGTGCAATTTCCGCCATATATGCCGCAGGGTCGATGTCGCGCCTCGTACCGTCTGCATAGAGGTTCGTCACGCCAAAATGCAGGTGCTCGCCGGTTGTCCGCGTGCCTGTGTTGCCCGATGTGCCGAGTCGTTTTCCCGCCTGTATCATGTCGCCGACCTGCACGGAGATCTCGCCAAGGTGCATATAGGTACACTGTACCTTACTGCCGTCCGCACGAGCATATTCCACCGTCAGCGACTTGCCGCCGGACCTATTCTTGTTCTGGTTTACCGCCACGACCTTGCCGCCGTTTTCCGTTGCCAGTATCGCATCACCGTTGCAACGGATGTCGATACCCTTGTGCATCTGTTGCTTCGTTCCGTCCATCGGGTCTTGGCGCATACCGAAAGGCGAGGTCACAAAAAGGAACTCTTTACGCTCCACCGGGAATGAATAGCCGACACCGTTTTCTGCACTTTCAGATGTACGGCGCGGATTGCTTTCCACACCGAACTCCCGTTCTTGTGCCGCCATCTCCTGCATCACCTGCCTGTCATACTGCTGCAATCCGTTTTGCTCGATAATTCGTTGCAGGTTCTCGGCATACTTGCCACCCGTAGCGTAACCTGCCTGCCCGATACTCTTTACCCATCCCTTGTAATCATCGGGCGAAAGTGTGAAACAACGGGCATACCGGCTGTTCTCTTTCAGAAAACGGGAGTGGTGTTCGTATGAGTCGCCTACGCTGTCATAGCTGCAAAACTTCTCGTTAGGCTTATCATCGTCATATATTCCGTACCGGCCTCCCTCGGCAATCCACGCAGGCGTAGCCTTGATGCCGAAATGGTTGTTTTCGTTCTGCGCCAGACGGCTTTGTCCGTTGGAGCTTTCCAGTATGCCTTGTGCCAATGTCACCGAAGCGGGTATTCCGTACCGACGCATCTGCTCCATAGCAAACTCCGCATACTGCTCTGCATATTGTTGATTCTTGCTCATCTCCTTACTCCTTATCTATGAATACCTCTGTGCGTTTCTTGTTCTTGCTCAAATTCCAGCCTCCCTTGTCCCTCCATGTCACTGATGGCGACACGCTCACCGGCTCGGACGAGCTTTGGCAGGTAATTGTCAAGCTGTTCCCGTGGAAACTCCGTGGAAGCCGTAATACCTCGTTCCGAATATTCTTTCAGGGCAATGCCCAATATCTTTGCACCCTGCACTGCATCCTCATTGTAGAGCCGATAATTGTCACCGGTGCGAATCAGTTGCAAGGCATCGGGATGATTCGCCTTGAGTTTATCCCACAACTGTCGCTCCGGAGAAACGCCCTCGTTGGCAGGTCCCGTCCGTTCCTGTGTCACTGCTTCACTTTGTCGCTGCTCGGCCTCTTTCTCCTGCTTCTCTCCGGCATGTTCCTCTTGCGACTGCCCTTTTTGCAGCACATCGGCGAACAGCGTGGCCGCCAAGTGTCGCTTGTAGCTGTCCCGATCCTCCGCTACCCACATCCGTTGCCACTGTTGCGGTGTAACGCTTCGGGCAGGCAACTTCTGTCCGTCGATAGTCGCGACGCACTGTCTGCCGTCCTGTTTGGTCTTGAAAACCGAAACACGCTGAATACGGTTCAAGTCGATCTCCGGTATTTCACTGCCGAACAAATCCACTTTCAGGTCGGGCTTGACTTCCGCCAGCGCATAATACTTGTGCGCCAGTTCCATCCGCACCTTATCGATGTTATCCATCGCTTGTTTTAGTGTGGAAAAGAAGCGGTTCACATCTTCCTTATCGGGATAGATACTGTATCCGTGCTTGTTTTCGGGCTTGATGTAGAATGCCCAACGCTCCTTATCGTCCTGGATCATCTCTGCATGGTCGAAGCTGACCTCGTTCGCCCGTTTGACCGCCGAAGCCACGTCCAGCGTGGAGAGCTTCTCCATTGTCCAGTTTTTCAGCCGGGCCAGTGTAATCAGCTTCTCTGCGAAATAGCTGTCATCGGGCCGGTAGCCCAGTGCGCCGTCAGCGTTATAGAAGCGTACCTGTTCGATGCCCTCTTTCTGCAACGCCCGTGCGATGCGCCCCTTGTTCATGCCCGGTATCTCGTTATCCACCTCCGTCGAAGCACCGGCCGGAAGAATCACATCTGCCGTTTTCGTCTGCGGGTCGATGACAAGGACAATTTTTTTCGCCTCTTTATCCGGGTGCTGACGGATTTCGTTCGCCACAAAATAATGCTTGGGCATTTGCTCCTGTATAGTCGAGGTTTCCCGGTGGTTGCGCAAGGTAGCGTATTCGATTTTCTCACCCCGTTCCGCTTTGCCCATCACTACGAGGGCATTGTTCACGTCGCTTTCGAGCGCGTCCATCAGGTTGGGATTCTCTTTCAGTTCCCGGCACCAGTATTCCACGGTCTTCAAACTTTCATCGGACAATCGTGCGGGCAACCCCAGCTCCAGCATCTTGATTCCTGATGCCAGTTCCACGACCAACCGTTCCTGTTTAAGAGCATCCTCCGAGGGAGCCACACCGTTTTTCATCACCATACCTTCACGCGCCAACCGTTGCTGGTGTCCTGTTGCGCTCACGATCTGCCGCAAGGCTTCCTGCACATAGTCATGGTAGTGCTCAAACTCCCTTTGGCGCGGCATATAGACCGCATCTTTGTCCGTTTCATAGTGTGGTACGCCGCTGCCATCCGAACGCACAGGCACGAGATTGTCCCGCATCTTCAGCAGGAAGTCATTGAATTGAATACGCAACCGTCGGTTGTCGGCCTCCGTATAACCCTTCTCTACCGCACTGCCGTACTTCTGTACCGTTGCCTCGTACCGTTCCTTATCCACGTATGGCAAAGTCGTTTGGTCGATATTGAACAGCGTGCGGATCTCGCGGTTATGTACTCCCTTGTAGTGCTTCTGCTCATCCTCGTCGAGTTTCATGTAATCGTCCCGGCTTATAATCTGGTCCGGATTGTTGCGATGCACGTACTTGTTCCAGTTGTAAAACAGGAACGGTACGCCCTGTTCATGCTCACGCACCGCCGCGCCTTGCGCCTTGGCCTCACTGAATAGCGTGAACTGGTTTGTTCTGCACCCGTTCCTGTCCGAGTGTAGCGTCATGAACAGTGCATTGAATGCACTGACCGAAACGCCCTTCGGATAAAAGCGGGGATACTCCTTTCCTGTGGCATTGAGCCAGTGGCCGCCGGCGTTCGAGGCTTCGCTCAGAGCCGTAGAGAGCAAGGCGATTTGTTTTTCCTCGGCTCTCTTTTCTATTTGCGATTTCTCTTTCATATCGTATCTCTTTTTTGATTGTAAAATTATTGGATACCCCGTGTCCGGACGATGGTTTCCTGTTGTCCGTTCTCGTAGTTCCGTGCGGCAGCCTGACGGAGCTGGTCGCTCTTGGCAAGCACGGCGTTCGCCAGCGTGTTCAGCGGCAATGCCCCGGCACAGTAGGCTTCCGCCACGGTAGGCGGAAGCTGTATGGTACAGGGCACACGGTCAATCGTAGCTATCAGCGTACCGCCTTGCAGCACCGGGTTCACGATGCGCGGATTGAGCGGTTCATCCGCATAGCGTCTGTACTGCACATCCGCACCATTCTCTCGGTTTCCTTTTCCCTCTGTTTGTCCGCGTAGAGCCTCATGGCCCGCCTTGTTCATCAGGTTCGCGCCGCCCAGACCGACCAAGAGCATTTTCAACATCGGGTTACGAACGAACATACCCGCCACGATACTCGCTATCGGCAGCAGGTTGTTCCCCAGTTGCAGCGATGGTGACTTGCCTGTGAATATACCCAGCAGGACATCGGGCAGCATGGCCATCACATAGCCGAGATTCCCGACAATGTCGCCCATGCCGTCCAGTCCGAGCGTGCCGAGCAACCCGTCCCAGCCCTTCCCATTCCCGTTGCTCTGTGCGACCTGTGTCCCTTGTACCGTCTGTTCGTCCTGCCTCTTTTCTTCAGTAGGGACAACAGCCTCACGATTCTCTTTTTCCACTGTTTCCCTCTGTTCCTCCTCCGGCTGCACCGTCTGTTCTGTCCCGACCGTCGTCGCACCGTTCCCTTTCTCCAGACTTTGCAGGTAGGCTTCCTCCTGTCCGGATGCGACAATCAGCGGCACATCCTTGTACCGCTCCGCACGTTTCCGTTGTTCCTCGTTCTGCCCGTCCAGCCACGGCAAACCGTCAAACCGGTTTTGCGTCTGCTCCATGAAACCGAAGTCCATGACGGGAATTTTATTTTTCAGTTGCCCGTTGGCCGCAACCAGCGTCGCATTCTCCTTGGCAGGTATCTGTGCCGCCTCTCTGCGAAAACCATCGAACACATTTTGATTACTGCCGAACACGCCTTTGCTGATGCACTGTTCTACCGGGAGTGTTCCGGGTTGCTTGTTTTCAATATGATCGGCGACCGCTGAGATAGCCACATCCGTACCCACGAACTTGGCCAGTGTCGCCCACGAACCCACACCGCCCAGCATGACACTATCGGCGGTTGCTCCGAGTACCCATCCAGCACCCTTTTCCAATGTATTCGGCCGGTAGGCAGCTTCGCCGCGCTTCTCGATCTCTTCGGCCAGTGGCGACCGGTTCAAAGTCTGTGACAGTCCGAGCAGGCTCGATCCGGCAGCCTTGCGGATAATGTAGTCGGCAGAGGATTTCGGCATACGCTCCTTAACCAGCCGGTCGATCATCAGTTCCTCTACACGGTAGTCCATATATGCGTAGGCGAGGTCGCCGCCCAGTTGTTCGGACAGTTCGTCGTAACGCTCACGACCGATTTCCTGCACGACAGTATTACGCCACTGACCGGCCATATACGCAAGATCCTGTTGCATCTCCTTGGAACCGGTAATCTCCGTTTTGCACATTTCTATGTAATCCTCCGTCGTTTTCGAGTTCCATTCGCCTGTTACCTTGAGCACCTGATAAGGGTCGCTCAACGGTTGTGCCGAAGACGCCATCATGCTCAAGATGCCGCCCGGAGAGGTGGAATACTCCTTCATCTCTTCACCCTGTTTCCGTGTGAGGTAAGTCTGCGTTTTCGACATGACGGGTGCAATATGGAGGCGGAAATAGTCGCTCATCAGGCGTTCCATCTCCGCGAACCGGCTGCTATATTTGATTCCGTCCATAATGTATCTATATGTTTATCTGTTTCAATAGTTGCTCTTTCGTCTGTTCGATGGCGTTGTGGTAAACCTCCATCTGTTTGGGGTAAAACTCTTCCAGCCACGCATCCTTTTCGATGTTGTCGTGAATGAAACGTATTGCCTGTTCCCGTTCTATCTCCACCGACGCCTCGCCCTCCTCGCGGTTATTGAACCATGCCTTTGTCCACCACCTGACTCCCGCGCGGTCGGGATAAACCGTGACCGCCCTCGGAATGTCGAAGCTCTGGATGTCGATGTCCAGTTCCGCCAGCGGGTCGATGACGCCGCCATAGGTCAGAGCTTCGTCATAAAGTTTTTTTTTACGTCGCCGTCCATTGTGGAGAGGTACACGTCATGCCGCAGGGCGAGGTAGTGCAGGAAGTCCGCGATCAGCAGGTTTTGCACCTTGCAGGCAAGCGGCATGGCCTTACGCCCCAGTCCGAGAGGATTGACCATGCTCGGCATATTCTCATAGAAATACTCTTTCATCGCGCCCATCGTGAAGATATGGCGGAGCGACTGTTCCGTATGTTCCGGCAGTGTGTACGAACCACGCTGCAACTCCTCCATGTAGTGCGGCAAGAAGCGGAGCATCAGCTCTTCGATTTCCCGTTTGTCCTTCTCGTAGTCGGTCTGCAAGTTCATTTCCATGTCGGGGAAAGTAACCGTTCCACGCCCACCGGCCTGATGCAATGCGCAGATATTGCCGTAGAGCATCGTCAGGAACTCCAGCGGATTCAGTTCCTCGTCCTTGAACCGTACCCCGATGTGCAGTTTGTCGCCACTTAAAGCCACTGTCTGCCCGGACTTGACACGCTGCCCGAATTGTGCAAAGACATTCGACAGATGTCCGTAGGTCACTTCGTACTCCCCGTAACGGATGGTCTGGCATATACCGAGTGCAGGGTCATTGCCCACACCTGACACGATGCCGCTGGCAACGGCCGACAGCGTGTAGCACCGCACATCGAAGTCAATGCCGTGATGAAAGTATTTTTCGCCCGTCGCTGGGTCGGTCTGTTCGCCGTAGCCGAGCGACAGCTCCACGTTCTTGCCCTGCTGCTCCTCGAAAGGCATACAATAGCCGCTTTCGGAGTGCAGGATCATTTCTTCTGTATATTTCATGCTGTTTTTATGTTGATACCTGTTGCTGTTATCTTCTCATCCCTCCGCTGTGCGTCTGTTCCTCGACCGGGACGGCGGGTGTCTGTGTCTGCGTCCGTTGTGCGTTTTCCGCGTTCGACGTGCGGAAAATGCCCGCGTTGTTGCCGATAAGCATCATGCCGAGGAAAGCACCGGCGATTTTACCCAACCAGCCGAAGCGACCGAATATGAGGAACGCTGCGGCGACCAGTCCTGCGATGTTCAATCCGGACACATTGCCCTGTCCGAGGTTACGGAAGAAGTTGCCGAACATATCGAGGAGACCTCCGTTGGAGGCTCCCCGTAGGAAGTTAGACACCCCGTTCAGTTTGGAATCTATACCTGTCACTGCACCGCTTACCGCATCGACGGCTTCTCCCGCCTTGCCTTTCAGTTCGCGCACATCATCGGCCGTACCTGCAATGGCATTCGTGACCGATTCGCCAACGACGGCATCGCTCACGATACGCACCACGCTCTTGTCGGTGGTCAGTTTCTCCCAGCCCACATAACCGACCGCTCCGCCGATGGTGGCAGTCTTGACAGCCTGCCCCATGCCCCGTAACGTCTGCGAGGGGTTCAGTGCCGCCTTTCCCACACTCTTGCCGGTAGCCATCGTAGCCGTACCGACACCTTTTACGGTCTTGCCGCCGTATTTCAATACTGTACTCCAGAATCCCATATCATTATATTTTTTAAGGTCTTACATTCTTTCCGATTTGCCGCCAGCGTCGTTTGGCAGCGTCCACGATGTCGCGTTTGTCGGCTGCCGGGCGTGCCCCCTCGTCGATCTCCCGCCAGATGTCGCCCATCGTCGTGTATTTCACCGCCTTCGTCAGCCGTTGCAGTTTCTTGTTCATCAGCTTGAGCTTCGGACGGATACCGAAGACAATCTCCATGCGTTCCTTTTCCGTCATCTTGTTCTCCGAGAGACAGGCTGTACGGATGTCGTTCACAATTTCCACGCTGTTCAGTATCAATTCACGGTAAATTTTGTTCCGTTGCGTGGAGAGGGCAACTGCCAGCGCACCCGTCGAACTGCGGCTCAACTGCTTGGAAAAGTCACCCATATTGTCCGTCAGCCTCGATACCTCGTAGTAGAATCCGTAGGTCTGTGCTGCGTAGCAGACAATCGACCGGAAAGAGGTCAGGTAGTTATTGAACTCCCGTTGCAGGTCGGTCGTCGCCTGCACTTCCTCCTTCGTCCATATATGCCCGGTGGTCTGCATCAGCATGACCTTCTCCTGGTTCTTCAGTTCCTTTTGCGCCTTGTCGGTGTAGGCCAGAATCATCCCGGCCAGCACGGGGTCGTTCTGCGCTTGTATCTTTCCGATACCGATGCACAGCAGCAATATGCCTATCCAAATCGTCCGTTTCATAGCTTGTACATTTTTATCGGGCGAGAGCAGCAGCTCTGCGCCAATGGGACAGGGCCATGCGTGCCGCCTCGCCGTTGTCACGGTCGAGCATTCCGGCCGTCACATTGTTCCACACATCATTAAAGGTATAGTACCGTATGCTCAAATAGAGCAGGTGCAGCTTCCGGCTGAAAGCCGATAGCTGGTCGTTCAACGCCCATAGGGTCTTGCTGCGTTCCGCTCCCGTGAGCATATTTTCATTGCCGCCCTTGGCCACGGCATCATTCAGAAGCGTGAACACGGAAACAAGCTCCGTCGCCGTTTCGATGTAGAGGTTGTTCATACCCATACTGGCGGCGATACCCTGCGGGTTGTCCTTGATGGTCTTGCCCAACTTGCCCAGCGTGAGGAAAATCCGCACGCCGTCGTTATAGAGATGGGTACAGGCTTTCAGTGACGAAGCGTAGCCGCTTGCCGTCTTGAGGTAGCTGTTGTACTGCTTCTCCCACTTATGGATTTGGTTGAACTCGGCGGCGATGCTGTTCTGCAACAAGGCTGTCTGCGTCTGTCCTTTTATCTGCTTGTCTATCTGTTCGTTTATCAGTTCGTTGCCCTCGGCTAATGCCGTCCATTCCAATGGATTGGAGGCGGCAATCTGCGCTTCGGCCAACTGTGGAAGCAGGCCCGTTAGAACGGCAATCAAACTCAAACTAATGATTCGTGATCTCATAAATTCCCTTTTTTTGTTTATTGGTTTCTACCCGCTCGCGGATAATCGCCACAATGTTATCCTTGTGCCGGATGCCGATAAGGTCGAGCTGGGGCGTATTCCTGTCCATCGAAAGGATGTGCACTGTTTTCAAACCGCAAAGCTGTTGCAGGAGGCTTTGGTATTCCTGAAAGTCCACAATGCGGTACAGTTCCATATAATCCACCTTACGGCGGATTATTCCGTGTTCGCTGATAAGTTGCTCCGCACCGATACGGTAGCGTATGCGCCGCAGGTAGATATAGCGGTAAAGCAATATCAACGAGAACAGCACGGCGACGGGCACGGCGAGAACCGTCAGCGGCAGCCCCTCCATGCCTCCGTACACCCATACTGTACAACACAATACGAGTGTGGGCAGCTCGTCAATGACGAATTGCCCGGCGTGCGGTTGGATGACAATAGTTCCGTGATGTGTGGTCTGCATAGGCTTCATAGGATTATCTATAAAAACGGGGCTGATAGTCTTCCCTCATGCCGGAAAGCGAGTTGGTTATATCCACTTCCAATCGGGCAAGTTCTTCCCGGATCTTGTACATTTCCTGAAAGCCTTTCTCCTGCATTCCTTGGTCATTGGTTTCAAAGGAGAATATCACTCTGTCTGCACATTCAAGACGCTTTCGCACAGCTTCATGGTCCGTTTCGTCATACAATCCGTTGCGGATATGTTCCGGATTGACTTCGGGTAAACCGGACAAGGCATGGTTGAGTGTGGCTTTACCACTGATTTCCCAATTGTCAATATCCTTTCCCACCTGTTTCATCCGTTTGCCGAGTAGCTGGTCGTTCCAATCTTTGTAACCGTCTGCGGCAGGTTCATAGAAGATACGCCCTACGGTTTCCGGACCGGAAACGGAAGTTCCCTGAATAGCTTTCTCGATGGCTGCCAGATTGTTTCTCATTTCCTCTAATTTTTCCTCGCTTGCCGAACCCTCGGCACGAGCCATTTCGTACTCATCCATACAGACCATGCTCATTTCCTGTAAATAGCCGTCGCCGATCTCCATGTCGTCACGAACCGCATCTTTCAAATTCGGCTTCGCTGCATTTATGCCCAAAGTGGCTGTAATCAGGTTGAAGTCGAACGGTTCAAGTGATAGTTCGTACTGTAATCCCCCGTTACTGCTATCCTGCACAATCAGTCTGTCGGATGTCGATAAACAAGTGGAGAAGTTCTTGCCTGCATGAGTGAGCGCAAAGTGGATGGCATAGACCTGCCCGGCACGGTCGCGGTCGAAGCAAAGGTGATGGGAGGCATAGGGAGTTTCCTTTATCATCCCTTTGAATTGCTGTTGGCTCGGTGCCCCTCCGGTAGAAATAAAAACAGCTTTTCGCAATTCCTTATTCTGCGCCTGATGAAGCTGGTAATAAGCCATTGCGTCGTAGGCACTCTCGAACCAGTAGATATGCTTGGCAGCCGAAAGAACTGTCCGGGCAGGGCTGGCAATCCACAGTCCCTCGCTCGAATTGCTCCCTGCGGCCTTGCCCTTATAGCTGCCGCTCCCGTCCATGCGGGCACGGCCCCGTTCCTCGAAGCCCACGACAGCACCGTCTCCTTTGGGCAGGGCCAGCGGAAATGACAGGTTCGTGTAGGCCGCACCGTCCTCACGGTGTTTCGTAGCCAGATAAAAATGGCGATGGAAGGCATATTGTGTGTATAGATCAATGCCCCGGCTCTTGAAATAAGGATAGAATTTCTTTTGCGTATCCCGGTTCTGCGGATTGAACTTGTGAATGTCGTAATCCGCCATGTCGAACGGCTTCACATCCCGTTTGGGGCGCACAATCCGGGTCTCCCGTTCGGTGATGGGATTGTTCAGCAATCTGTTACAAACGAGGTTCACCAGTCTGTCCGAAGACATACCTGCATGATATTCCGCAAAGAAGTGCGGGTAATTCTTGATAAATGAAATAATGTTATAGACTTTCTGCTCTTGCGCATGGAAACAGCACTTTCCCTGCTGCGTGACGATAAATTTGTCGCCACGGATGCGCCGTCCATCGTTGTCCAAACGCACATACGAAGGATAACGCAGGCCGTCGCGTTTATTCAAGTGATACCCTGCGTCGATAAGCACGTCTTGAATATTCAACCGTTGTAGAAAGTCATCGTATGTAAGATCTCCCTTCATGGCTTACCTCCCTCTTCTCATTTCGTTAATATCCTGATTCATTTGCGCCTCGAAGTTGCGTATGGCCACATCCCTTGGCGTATCTACACCGGGCTTGAAATATGGAGTCGGTGGGCCGCCGAAACATTCGCCGTAGAACTCCGGGGCAGGATGGTGATGGTGGAAACCGTGCGCAACCTCAGAAGCCACCACCGCACCGGCTGTAAGGGCGGCGAAAATCTTCACGCCGAGACCCTTGCTCACTTCCGGATGTGTCTTCATATCCACTTCGTTGAAAATCTTCGAGAAGAGCTTCATGCGGTGGTAGTCGTCCACCGCGAGGAATTTGTCGTAGTCCCTTTGGCTGATTTCGTGGCTGATGACCTGCCCGTCGATAACGGCGGACATCTTGTATTTTCCCTCTGTCTGTGCCGGTTGCACGGCAATTTCGCCGACCTCGACCTCCCGACCGTGTTTTTCTTCCCGATACCAGCCCTTGCCCTCATTGAGCACTTGCAGGTCGCGCCCGTCCACGGCTGCACCGATACTGCCCTGTATGGATTCTTGTTGCATCGAAATTTCCAGTGGCAGGAATAATTCTTGTTCCTGCCGTTGCCGCTCTTCCAATTCCTGTCGCACTTCGGGATGCAGGCCGATAGCAATGCGTTGCTCGCTGTTTAGCCGCTCCATCGTTACCTTATCGGCAAAGTCCGCCCCGATAATGCCGTTCAGCAGTTCCAGACGCTTCTCCACGGGTTGCTCCTTGATGGGGGCGGCAACCAGTGTCCTTACTTCCTCTTCCGTCAGGTCATAGACCATATCGGCATTGACACGTTCCGACTGGACGGTCAGCGTCCGCCTCTCCGCATCCACGATAAGGCCGTGCGAGGCAAGGCAATCAGCCCATTTCTCGTCGGAGAAATATACCGGCGAGGCTATCAGTTCCTTGTACGGCCGTGCCGGTTCCTCGCTGCGCGGACGACTGACAAGCGGCGTGATGACCGCCTGCAAATCCTGTAACACATCCCGCTGTTGTACGGGCTGCGCCGGTTGTCCACCCTTATAGTAAAAGCCGTAGCCGCCCGATTGCAGTTCGCCGGGTTTCATACGGCCGTCGGGACGTTCGGGAACGATAGAAGGCCCCGGAAAGAAGAGCTGTCCGCCGACCCTGCGCAAGTGGAAGCCCCACTGTTGGCGCGGCGTCCAGCCGAGGAACGGCGGGGGCATACCCAGCCGTCCCGTGCGTCCGTACTCGCCGATGCCGATGCGGTATCCGTGCAGTCCCATTGCCACACGGCCGTTGGCATTGCGGGCATGGACAAAGTTCTTGGGCATATAAAAGTCTTTTCCCACGATGCTCGTGAGCACATTGTAGGCTTTTTTGTTGGCCGTATTCGTTCCCCAATCCGTCAGTGCCAACATCTGACGCTCGGTAATCGGATAGGTCAGCAGCGGCGAATCATGTCCCTGTACAATCAGCCGGTAGCCCCTTCCGTCAAACGCAATATGGGCTTGAAGACCGTTGCGCATCAGTATATCGCGCATTTCGGGCTGTAAATCCATCTGCCGGGGATTGGTATTTGTTCGTATCGCCATAGTCTGATATTATGATGGTTGCCTGTTATGCGTCGCCGCGTTCCATTGCCGCCTCTAATTGTTCGTCCTTGAAGCGGACAAACTCGGCAGCAGAATCGTTATCGACTATGAGTCCTTTCTCCTCGCAGTAACGGGCGTACTCCTCCTGCCACTCGGCAGAAAAGTGGTTTACATAGTCGAGCCACCCGTATTCGCCGCTCTGCATCTTCTCGACGAGTACTTCTTCCGGATAATATTTTTGCTGTGCCATAATCTTTCAGGTTGATAGTTTTTACTTGTGAAGGGCTGTCGCACGGTTGCGCTCACCGCTCTTTTTCTGTTCGTTCCACAACTCCTCGGTGTATTCTTCCTCCGGAACGTAATCGAGGTTGCCGTCATCGTCCATCATCCAGCAGCCATAACAGCCGAAGGTATATTTATCCCATTCGCGCTTGGGTTGCTCTTCCCATTTCTGCGCATCTCCCGCGCAGAAACGGATGCCGGTCTTGGCGTGCAGGTCGATACCCACCGTAACGGGTTCGCCGTCCACGACCACCGTCAGCGGATCACCGTGCTGCATCCCGTTTACCTCCACCGTACCGAGGTGCATTACCTCGGCCAGCACTTTCAGGTTGCGGGCGATGATAGGCGTCGGGACATACATTACCTGTTTCGTACCTTCGTCGATCTGTACGAAAGCCTTGCTATGCCGCCCGTCCGCCATTTCCACGTCCGCAATGATGGCCTTGCCGCCAAGTAACTGTTTCTGCTGTGCCTCGTCGTAATGTTCCAGCGGTGAAGACTTCAATGCGGGATAGAAGACCACATCCACCGCACCGCTATCCATGCGGATAAAGGCGAACCGGCTGCGGCTCTCGATTACTTCTCCGTTTTCATCAGTGACACGCACGGGCAGCACGGGCGAGTAGCCTCCTTGCCCGATCTCTTCCAGGGCACGCATGGGCAAGTCCTCGACCATTTCGCGAGTCAGTCCGAAGCGGGCCAGTGCCGGGTAAGGCAGTTCATTGAACTCAAATCGTTCTTTTTTCATATTTCAAATTGCGTTATAAATTATACTCGACAAATATAGAGTGATTTTATTTTTATAGGTAAAAATGCACGTATATAAGTGGTTATAATGATAGTTTTTTGTGTTTTGAATATGATTTATAATCAAAAATCATATTCAAAGTAATTAAAGTAATCATATTATGAAGGAAAGTCGGCAACGGTGGACAAGACACGAAAGAAGCGTGTTATTTTTGCCGCATGAAAAAAGAATTATGGATGATGACGGCGGCTATTCCGCTCTGCATCGTACCCGCCAAAGCGCAATTCAATACCGTTGCCACAATCCCTGCACGTTACAAGGTAGAGGTGTTGCGGACGGATATGAACAACGCGGGGGCTACGCTCGAAAACGAGGCTCCCGTGCAGGGTGCATCGACGGACATCCTTGCATCCGCTGACATAGATAAAAAGAGGTGGATAGATCGTTATTTGAGTGTGAGTTACCCGTTGCGTCATATCAGAATAAACTCGCCCTACGGCTACCGCAAAGACCCGTTCACGGGAAAGAAGAGATTCCACGGCGGGCTGGATCTGCACGCGCGGGGCGACGAGGTGCTGGCCATGATGGAGGGGGTGGTCGTTAAGGTCGGACAGGACAAGGCTTCCGGCAAGTATGTAATCCTGCGGCATGGCAAATACACCGTCAGCTATTGCCACCTCTCAAAGATTCTCGCCGTCAAAGGTGCGGCGGTACGTCCGCGCGATGTGGTTGGAATAACCGGCTCGACCGGACGCAGCACAGGCGAACACTTGCACATCACTTGCAAACTCGATGGCAAGAGCGTCAATCCGTCGGTGATACTCGACTACATCCAATCCGTCCGACAGGAGTGTGTAGAAGCATTGGCAGGGCTATGACAAGGATACGAAAAAGAAGAAACAGCTACACTACTTTACCATCCGTTCGATGGCATGGGAAATATGGATGCTCCGGACGCGCATTTTTATCAGGAACAACGGTGGTATGGAGAATGTCTTGCCGTAGAAGATAGCCGCTACCACCTTGCCGCCACACCGTTCTATTTCCTCTTTGTAGTCGGCTACGCTCTGCCCGGTCGTGAGTATATCGTCTATGATGATGACCTCTTTTCCTTTTATATCCCCGACAATACGGTAGTTCCGTTCCAAGATGCGGTTCTCGCTGCCCTTGGCCTCGTGCAGGCTCTCTCGCGACTCGAACACATCGACATCGTACAGCCCCGAAGTCAACTCCGGTCGGTGTTTGCCGATATACCAGTCGATCCGTTTGAAGCGTCGGTCATATTTTATCCAGTTACTACACGGCATGAACATGATATGAAAGGGCTTGCCGTCCGCTTGCAGGGCGGTCATGCACGCCTTGAAGAACTCGATGCCGTGTATTTCTCCCTCTTTGAACTGATAGATTGAACGGCAGAACGCCTGTTGTTCGTCGTTGAGCAGCGCACTGTACCGCGACGGATAATAATGCCCGTAAAAGGCCATTCGGATGCCGCGCGACTTGAACGGCTTGAGGGGTGGATGATCCTCGAACAGGTCGGGGTGGGCGAAGCAGAACATACGGCAGGCATCCCGATGCCCGGCCAGTACCGCCAACCGGCAGTAGCGGTCGCGCTTTTCATCGCTATTGGTATTCCGGGCTGCTTCAAACGCCGCATCCCCAGCTTTCCGTCGCCAGTAACCGATGATACGCCACAGCACCCCGATAACACAGAGCAGAGCCAGGAAAACGAGCCTCGCAATTATCATAAAGTCAAATTGAGCGGAATCTAATCTGTAACTCCTCCATTTTTGACAGAAGCTCCTCAAATGTCAGATGTTCTCCATATATCATAGATTCCTGCATTGCCTTGTAATCGTCTTCCCATACCTTCAGCAGTTCTTCCGGTGGTAACAGGACAATCCGTTTGCGTATATCCGGCGTGTAGTCCACATCCTTTATAGAGGTAAACGACTCGCGATGATGGTGGATTGTATTCCATAATTCATCATCACTGACAGCTTTTTGTGCAAACGGTTCGTCCATCATTTTCATCAGGTCGTAAAGATGGCGTGATTTGCGATTGGCATGACGGCAACCGTTGGTCGTGAACAGTTCATGGAGCAAAAATGCTTTTTCCAAGAAAGTCTTTTCGGGCACAGCAGAGATTATGTCAACATCTGTAACAGTTGTGTCTATCGTGGAATTTGCACTTACTAATGACTTGACTTTAGCTTTATCGGTAGGCTCGAACAGTGACCTTGCGCCAATTTCCAACAATACTTCGGATTGCAGGTAATCAGGAGTGGAATTTCCAAAAACCGATTCGTAAGCGATATGCACCTTTCGAGGTTCCGGGTAGGTTGCATCCCCTTCACCGTCCGGGTCCGGCGTTATCTTGCAATAGTCAGCCAGTCCTTTTTTATTGACGATTCCCTGCAAATCCACGGCAAAGACCTCTTTGACAAACAACGATGATGCCTTGCGTAATTTTTTCAGTTGTTTCTTGGTCAAGTCGCCTTCCAGCCCGAAAACACTACGGTCGATGGCAAGGTCAATGTCTTCTGAAAACCTTGAAATCAAGTTCCATATCTTGCTCAATGATGATCCGCCCTTGAACACCAGCTTATCCGCATACGGCAATGTATATACCGCTTGAAGAATCCCTGTTACCCAAATGTCCTTTTCTATCGCCTTGGGGTCGTCGATGCCCAAACGTAAGCTGACTTGTTCATAGATAGTACGGCGTGTATCTGCCGGAAGTTGAAGAAATTTATTCATACGATTTCAATATAATGGAACGTATCCAACCCGGAACTAATTTCAGATCCTGGGCAATACGCTCTTTAGGTTCATTAGATAACAGTTGTTTGATTCGGCTGAGTTGCTCTTCGCTCACGTTGTCTTGCCCAAGCCTTTGAAGGGCGAAAGCAATCAGCATGATAAGCTCCGATTTGAAATCGAGCCGCTTGGGTACGACACGTTTGAAGAGAATACCTCTACCGTTATATATCTTTATTCTTCGGGATGTACCGTCGGTGAAATAGACCGCATTCATCGGCACTTGTGTGGAAAGTCCGAGTTTGTTCAATGCAGCATCACCGGTCGGCACGATACGGCACTTGTCCCTTTGCGCAATAGCTTGGGCGACTTCATCCACGCTGGGGTACATGACACCGAAGCCGAACTCGGTATCGACTTTCGGTTTACAATAGATACCTCTTGCAAGCCTGATAATCTTACCTGATAGGGAAATGCGTTCAAATGCCTTGTTGATGGCCTTACGCTCTCCCATATCTGCAAAATCACTTGCAAATAGTATAGCACCGTGCTTTTTCCTATTTATGATAGAAAGTATCTTATTTTCAATGCTTTGTAATGCCATTTTTACTGTTGTTTTGTCGCCAAAAAGAGTTTTTTTGGCGACATGGTTACTCGGTGCAAAAATACAATCTTTTACTTGAACGCCCAAATAAATCTCTGTTTTTTAAGTCAATTCCTGCCGACGGCTCTATCCTATTATAGTGTACTTCCTTTTATAGCCTTCCTGATCTACACCGCCTTTCAGCGTCTTCTCCCTTTTCTATCTTCTCCCTCTTATCGCTTATCCGGCTCATTTCTGCCCTCGCCGGTTGGTTTTCCAGACGCAAATTTGGACTGCCGCGCTTGATTCCGTCGCTTTGAAGTGCATTTCCTATAAAATTCTTCCTTTCTGCGAAAGAGTAATTTTCCGGAAAAAGCGTCGGAAATAGCTTATTCGGCAGTCCCTTAAAGCATCTGTAAATCCCAAAGCGGTTCAAGCAGAAAAAAGAGCCGAACAAAGGGAAACAAAAAAGCAAAGACAATTTAGGTAATGGCAGGACTAACCACCTTGCCGCAAAACATTTTCAATTATGTTATACGTTCACACCATCGGTCGCATTGGCAAAGATTGCCAAGTTATCACAGGAGCACACGGCTCATTCATCGCTTTTGATATTGCCGTAGATGATTATTCACACGGAAACAGCGTTACCACTTGGGTAAGGGTGCGGAGTAAGAAAGAGAACCACATCCGTCTGTCTGAATACCTTACCAAAGGACGGCTGGTACTCATTGAAGGAACGCTCTCGGCTTCGTTGTGGAAAGACAAGGACGAGAACTACCAAATCCAGCTCTCCATTACGGCGGACGCGTTGGAGTTTGTTAATACCGGAAAACGGGAGGGAGCAGCTTCCGAGGCGAGCAATCCGACGGATACAGCAGGCGATGTCCCCGTACCTCCTGCCGATGCACCACAGGACGACAAGGACGACCTGCCGTTCTGATAAGAGAGCTACCGGTCTGATAAATAACCAATACTAAATGTAGTATTTACTAATTATAGTAAAGTAGGAAGTTAGGAAATTTCCCCCTTGCGAAAGATAGTAGATACTATATTTAGTCGGTTAGTATTTTAGGATAGTAGTAAATACTACAATACTAAAACATAATATATTAGTAAAATAGTAGATACTAATTATAGTAGATACTAAAAATAGTATTATCTTTGTACCAGATATAAAGACACGGAATTATGACAAAAATTATAGCGGTTTTGAACCACAAGGGTGGGGTCGGAAAGACGACCACTACCATCAACCTTGCTGCCGCCTTACGGCAAAAGAAAAAGCGTGTACTGGCTATCGACATGGACGGCCAAGCGAACCTCACGGAATCCTGCGGCCTCTCCATTGAGGAAGAGCATACGATGTACGGAGCGATGAGAGGCGAATACCCCTTGCCGCTTATCGAGCTGGAGAACGGCCTTGCCATTGTGCCGTCCTGCCTCGACCTGTCAGCGGCAGAATCCGAGCTTATCAACGAGCCGGGGCGTGAACTGATATTGAAAGGGCTGATTGCAAAGTTGCTTGACAGTCGGAAATTCGACTACATCCTGATTGACTGTCCGCCCTCGCTGGGCTTGCTGACGCTCAACGCCCTTACCGCAGCGGACTATCTGATTATTCCGGTACAGGCGCAGTTCCTCGCCATGCGCGGAATGGCGAAAATCACGAATGTGATCGAGATTGTCAAAGAACGTCTGAACCCCAACCTGAACATCGGCGGCATTGTCATTACCCAGTTTGACAAACGCAAGACGCTCAACAAGAGTGTAGCCGAAATCATCAGCGACTCTTTCTGCGATAAGGTGTTCAACACGATTATCCGGGACAATGTGGCATTGGCCGAAGCCCCGATAAAGGGAAAGAATATCTTCGAGTACAACAAGAACAGCAACGGAGCCAAAGACTATATGGCTTTGGCGCAAGAGGTGTTAAAATTAAAGTAAGACGATATGAACAAGAGCGATTCATTGAAAGACAGCATGAAAAGCGGGTTGGACGGGTTGCTGTCATCTACAAAGAAGTCCCCGCAGAAGAAAGAGCCAGCACCGGCCAAAGCGGAAAAAGAACCTGCGGTGCATTGCAATTTCGTCATCGACAAGAGCATTCACACCCGCATGAAATTTCTGGCCATCGAAAAGAATATGTCTCTGAGAGACATCGTGAACGAGGCCATGAAAGAATATCTGGAGAAGAACGGGAAGTGAGGGCTTTTCCCTCGCTTCCCGTTCTTTTACCCCCCGTGCCTGTTCTATCCCGGTCCGGCCTTACGTCCGTCGTCCGTCCTGTTATACCACTTATCCTCCCTTTATAGCCCTGTCCATTCTACCATTCGCCCTTCGGCGTATTCTCCCTTTTCTATCTTCTCCTATTATCTCTTATCCGGCTCATTTCTGCCCTCGCCGGTTGGTTTTCCAGACGCAAATTTGGACTGCCGCGCTTGATTCCGTCGCTTTGAAGTGCATTTCCTATAAAATTCTTCCTTTCTGCGAAAGAGTAATTTTCCGGAAAAAGCGTCGGAAATAGCTTATTCGGCAGTCCTTTAAAGCATCTGTAAATCCCAAACGGTTCAGGCAGAAAAAAGAACCGAACAAAGGGAAAATAAAAAAACAATTATTAATTTAAAATTTTATGATTATGGAAACAACAGCATTTCAAGTAGCAGAGAGAAACATCACATTGGTAGCATTGGCTAATATTCAACCGAGTGGCTACAATCCACGTAAGAACTTTGACGAGGCGAGCCTTACGGAACTCTCCGAGAGCATTCGTCAGCAGGGCGTGTTACAGCCTATCGGAGTGCGCCCTATGGAAGACAACCGCTTTGAGATTGTTTTTGGCGAACGTCGATACCGTGCATCCCTCATGGCAGGATTGGAAGAAATTCCGGCTATTGTTATGGAAATTTCGGACGAGACAGCCGAAGAAATGGCGGTTACGGAAAACCTGCAACGCAAGGACGTTACCCCGATAGAGGAAGCCAACGCCTATCAAAAGCTCATAGAGAGCGGTCGCCACGATGTGCAATCCTTAGCCGTGCAGTTCGGCAAGAACGAGAACTACATTCGCACACGCCTCAAATTCGTTTCCTTGATACCCGAAATCGCTCTGCTGTTGGAGCAGGACGAAATTACAATCAGCGTAGCGAACGAAATCTGCCGTTATGGGGAAGATATTCAGCGTGAAGTGTACGACAAGCACTTGAAAGAGGGTGTGCAGTACAATAGCTGGCGTGGAATGAAAGCCTCCGATGTCGCACAGAACATCGAACGTCAATACACTACCGACCTCGACCGTTACGCATTCGACAAGGCTCTATGCCTCTCGTGTCCTCATAACACTAATAATATGATGTTATTCTGCGAGGGCGGTTGCGGAAATTGTGCCAATCGCACTTGCCTTGCGGAAATGAACGCATCGTATCTCACAGAGAAAGCCGTGCGCCTCATGGAAGAACGCCCCGATGTACCCCTCTGTTACGAAAGTTTCAATTACAACGAAACCGTAGTAGAACGCCTTATCGCTATGGGGTTTGAGGTAGAAAGCCTTAATACCTACTCAAAGAAATATCCCGAACAGCCCGAAGCACCCCAAAAAGAGGAATACGACACCGCCGAGGAATACGAAGAAGCCAACAAGGAATACGAGCAGGATTTGAACGATTATACGGAGCAATGCGAGGAAATCCGCACCCGAAGCGAAGCAGGCGAAATCACCCTCTATTTCCGTATCGAGAGCAAAGACATCGTGCTCTGTTATGTCCCGAATGTCGCCCATACCGCAAACGGCACACAACAAGAAAAACAGCTCTCTCCTGTCGAAAAATTGGAAAAGCAGGACAAGCGCAACAAGGAGATTGCCCTTGAAAAGACCGTAGAAGACACCAAGAAGCAGATTTTAGAGGTCGATATGTCCGAGCGTAAGTTTGGGCAGGACGAGGACAAGATGATTTATTTCTTCCTGCTGTCATATCTGCGCAGAGAGCATTTCGAGGCGGTAGGTATTGAGGAAAAAGAACCCTATCATTCTCTTACGGAGGAAGAAAAGACGAACATCATCGCTAACCTCACGGGCAAGCAAAAAGCCATTATCCGCAGGGATTTTCTGATTGCCAATTTCAAGAACGCATACGGCAGCAATGCCATTGCATCCCTCTTGCTTGACTTTGCACAAAAGCACATGCCCGAAGAACTTACCAACATCAAGAACGGGTACAACGAGGTTTACGAAAAGCGTCACCAACGCATCGAGGAAAAGAAAGCCGTACTGCTCGTGCAGGAACAGGCAAAGCAGGAAGCGGAGCAATCCGATGAACAGCAACCCGAAACAGAGGTGCAGTCCGAGGAACAGACCCAAGCAGAAGAAATGGCTGCTTAACACCATAATCAAGAACGGATAGGGGACGGAGCAATCCGCCCTCTATTCATACCTTATTAGTAAGGTATAGGACATCACGGACAACCGCCCCAAGCCGTTGCCGGGCGGCGCGTCTGTCGGTCGAACCCGCCACCCGCGCGGTCATTTTCTATCTCTTTTCTATTATCCTATCGGCCCGTCACCACCCGCCCGATCCCATTTATAACGTCCTTTTTCTCCCTTTTCTATCTTCTCCATCTTATCGCTTATCCGGCTCATTCCTGCCCTCGCCGGTTGGTTTTCCAGACGCAAATTTGGACTGCCGCGCTTGATTCCGTCGCTTTGAAGTGCATTTCCTGTAAAATTCTTCCTTTCTGCGAAAGAGTAATTTTCCGGAAAAAGCGTCGGAAATAGCTTATCCGTCAGTCCTTTAAAGCATCTGTAAATCCCAAGCGGTTCAGGCAGAAAAAAGAACCGAACAAAGGGAAGAAAAAAATAATTCATTAAAAATTTCAAAACTATGGACAAAGACATTAGAGAAAGTAAAGAGTACCAACTTGCAAAGGACTGGGAAATGGCAGTGAACAACTTCGGTTTCAACCCCAAGCGGTTTGCAGCCGCAATCCCCGAAATGCACCCCACACTGCAACAGAGCCTCTATCGACTCATCAAAGAGTGTATCGTAGTGATGGCAGATGAGACGCGACGCTACGATGACCGCAACCGGGCATCGCACGAGGAAGCGAAGCGCATCATGGAATACCTCAAGGAAAACGGACAATACATACCATTAAGATAAAGAAAGTATGAAAACACAGGAATTACAATTTGGCGGCAACACCTATATGTGTCGTATCGTGGAATCCAACGAGGGAGAAGACCTGCTTATCGGCTCGACCGCCTTGCTTGATGCCCTTCAGCCCGGCAGCTTCAATGACGAAAACGAAGGCTTTGCAAGTAAGGAAGCCGAAAAAATCTACGACGAGGTTTTCTTCTTCACGGAATCGGGCAACCTCGAACTACCCGATGACGGATTGATTGCTATACTAAAAGAGAGCAATCCGGAATGGTTCGACTAACAGTAAATCAAATAAATCATCAAAAAATCAAAGTCATGGAAAAAGAGTATGTAATGCAAATCGCACAGACCATCAAAGAACAGTTAGTATCGCTGACACCTATGTCTATCCTCATGTCATGGGATATCACAGAGTTCGCAGGCACCATATTCAAAGACCTGCCCGCCTTACGGCTTAAAGTCAACGGACGGATGCACAGTGGATACGTCATTATCGCGCTCAACGGCTCCGATTATTACGAAGTGTATCTGCTGAAAGGCACGAGTGCGGAGTGCATCAATGAGGAAGTCTGCTTCGACGAGCTGGGCGACATTATCGACCGGGCTATCGAGAGCGGTAAGGACAAAGAGGAATATGAACAGTTTTGTAGTCAGAGTTTGGCGGGACAGTGCAGAGTTTTCATCATATAGGTTATCTTTGCGCCAATGAATGAATACAGGCAGATGTCGGGGCTTCCGATACCTGCCTGTTTCTGCGGGCGGCGGGTGATTACCGCCCGGCAGTGCCCGATTCCTTTTTTACCTTTCTGAACTGCCCTCTCATTTCTATATGAGTTATAATAGTGGTTACATTTATAGCTACTTCGAGTTTTTCTTGTTCTGCACGTCCCGAATCATCTCCTTGACATCCTGTCCCACTTGTACGAAATTCTTGTATAGGATACGTTCACGCTCCTCCCTCGACTTGAACGTGTAGAATTTCGGCAACGGCATATACGCCGCTTCCTCTTTCTTTATCTCAGTCATATCGAAATCCGTCTTGCAGAAAAATTTCGTAGTCTTGAACTCCTCTGCCTCTTGGATGTTCATCGAGCCACCCATGCCGACCTTCGTCTTGGTGAAGTCCCGCGCCGTCTGTCCGCAGAGCCATCCCGTTGCCATATCCGAGATTTTCGAGGCGGGCACAAGGCTATCCATGTTCTCGTTCAGGTTGATCGAAGTTTTGTCCCGGTCGATGGTCACGCCCTTTTTTACCTGTACCACCTTGCCGAAGATGTCACTCGACAGCCACTCCAGTGTTTCTTTCGCACGGGCAGAGCCGCTGATTACGTTACCCACTGTCGTGATGATTTTCTGCATACCCACCTTACCGTAATCCGCTTCCAACTGCGGCAACTCTTGAAATCCGAGCGTCACGCTGACCTTGTTACTTCGTGCCGTACCGATTAGGCGGTCTATCTTGTGGAAATACAATGTCGGCAGCTCATCGACGATAATGCTCGCGGGAATGTTCTTGCCCTGTCCCGTATTTACACGGGTAACAAGGCGATTCAGGATAAGGGCGTTCAATGCCCCGATTATGGATTCCATTTCCGGGTCATTGGCTATCAGCAGGTAGCTCGGATTTCTCGGGTCGCTCACCTTCAGATCGAAGTCATCGCCGTCCCGGTGGAATATCCAGTAACTCTCTTTGGTCGCCAGTCGTGATGTATAGACGCGTAGCGTACCTATCATGCCCTCCAGTTGCTCCATCGCGCGGTTTTTGAAAGCCGTCTGAAACGGGCCGAGCAGCGGTGCCACCTCATTGTCGGTTTCCAGTACCTCAAAGATGGTCTGATAACTCTCGTTCAGGAACGACAGGATATGAGGCATATCGGAATATTTGCCCAACCAATAGGCAGGCTGCACGATATTCCCTCCCTCACGGTCGCGTACCACGCCCGTCGGCTTCCAGAATTTCGTCTGCGTATCTTGCTGCCTCTCCGCATACAACGGTTTCCCGTTGGCGTCATAGGGTTCGCGTTCGTAGTTCACAAAGAAGTAGATGCAGGCGGCGAGGAAGTTCACCGCCGAGGTCTGGAAGAATTGGTCACTGCCACCGCCACCCTCTTTTTTGCCCTTTTGCAGGCTCTCCAACAGCGTTTCTGCCGTTTCGCTTGCCGCTGCCAGGTTGTTGATATACTTCGCCTGAATGGGATTTACCCGTCGGCTGTACTCCACGTCCACGAAGTTAATCATATTGAACTTGCACCCTTCGGGCACTTTGCCGAGTTTCTGGTTCTTCTTGTAGTGGTAGTACAGCTTCGTTGCCAGCGTCGGAAACTTATAATCATATACCACCATCGCGAACCCTTTCGCCGAGTGTTGCCGGATAAACGGCTCGATAATTGACATGGTCTTGCCGCTGCCTGGTGTTCCAACCACCCATGTACCTCTGAAACAGTTGCTTATCGAAATCCAACCCTTACGAAACTTACCCTTGTAATAGTACCGCATCGGAATATTTACGCTGTATTCGTTCTCGATTTTCTCCTCGCATTGTTCAAAACTTTCATTCTCGAAGTTAAACCGGTCTTTCATCAGACCCTCCTTGATGAACTTCGATACATTGTCCAGTGCGATATGCGCCAGTACCACGCCCATGACAGAGGCTATCATATAGAGAATGACATTCAGCGGTAGCGTATAGAACCGTGTCTCTATCGTATGGCCGAACAGCCACATGGAGAGCGCGAGCAGCAGCAGGCCTCCCGTCAGCGGGTACACCACCTGCCTGCGTGCGTCAAACTCCAGATGTTTCTTGTTCCGCGTACCGATACAGGTGATACAGATAAGCAGCACTGTTGCAATCTTGCTGTACACGAGGTTGCCGTCGTTGTAGATCATCCACCGCTTGATGCGTCCGTGAATATCGATCAGTATGCCGCCCCAGTGGTCGAGTATCGCCGGGTCGATGGCATACTCGAAGAACTCCAACAGCACGGAGACATACACCATCGCGCGGAATATCTTATAGAACCCTTGTAACTCTTTGCTCTCTTCCATTGCTTTTTTCTTTCCCTCTTTTCGTCCTTACTTGTTCAGCGTGATAATCGGGCGTACCCGGTGCGTCTGTATCTTCGGCGTTTCCTGTATTGCGCCGCTTCCCGTCGAATAGAGCCATGCTTTCGCCGTTTCCTGTCCGGCTACTTCCGTCGAAGTCCAGTACCAGCAATCGTTTTCATCCAATGGCAACGGATGACCGCCGCACCTTTCAATGACCGGATTGACCGCCTCCCGCATGGCGTACAGCAGGCGCATTTGCGCCACCGAGGGCACATAGGCGCTCTGTCCGTATCGCCACAGGTCGAAAACCGCTTCTGCCATCGGCGAAGCCGTTTTCTTGGTGTCGTACAGTGCGAATGTGTTCGTGTTCCCGTCGTAGGCCATAATGTCGGCCGATGTACCCTGCGCGATGCCGAGGCTGTCGGCGAACGCCTGCGGAGCAATGTCCCACAGGTAAACCGCATAGCCGTCACCCTCCGCATCTTCGTGCCGCTGGGTATCGAAGACAACGGCTATCGCCCTTTTTCCCGATTGTTCATACTGGGCGTAGGACAACGCCGTACCGTCCTCGCAGAGGATATGTCCCGGACGCACCGCCGTATCAGGCACGTCGAAATGCGCATCACAGGCGGCGCACAGCACTGCCGTCGCCGCTACTATTATCCAGTGTATCTTTCGTATCATCATCTTTTCGTTTTTCATTTTTCCCTTATTTCACAGGCAGTTTTACGCCCAGCACGACACCTGCCCGCAACACGTCCGCACCCTTTATCATCACGTCGCTTTTCACCTGCCAGTACAGCGTCCATCCCGACCGTAGCACGTAGTTATGCTCATAACCGAGATGCAGTCCGCCGAGGAACTTCTTCGTGTCGCTTCCCGCTGAAGCCCCGATCCGCAGGCTGCCGTAGTGGTTGCGTCCCCGTGTCACGCACGGCTTGTAAGCCACACCGAAGCCGTAGGTACGGTAGTTGCGCCAGAACGAATCCGGGCAGATATGTCCGCACGATGCGCACTCTGCCCATTGCAGGTAGCCGTCCACAAAGAACTCCCACGCATGGCGGTAGTCCATCTCATGCTCGTAGGCGAGCGTCACGTCCATGCCGTTCTTGTAGATCAGCCCCGCGCCGAGCGAGAGGCGTCCGCTGTTGCGCTGCGCATGGGCATTGGTGGCACATCCCGTGCAGGCAAGCACGAGCAGCAGGATTATTTTCATCGTCTTTTCCATCGTCATTCCTCCTCCAATAAGGTTGCGTTAAACGAATCTGCCGACAGCACATCCTCGTAGTCGATGTTCAGGCTGATATTGCGCCCGCTGATCTGCCGCTCCGTCATTTCGATAGTCATCAGCTTATCGTTCGGGAAGGTCATTTTCTTCACGACAATCACATTCCGGTAGCCGTGTCTGAACACCTTGCCCTGTTCCAGCACCAGTGCGGGTGTCAGCTCGATGGTCTGCGCGTTGGTCGCCTTGGCGAGCTTCTTGTCCGCCAGTTTCACCCGTATCTCGTCGATGTCGAAACGGATGTTCGTCTTGTTCTCGATGGAAAAGTCAATGAAGAAATAGTCGCCCACTGCGTAGATATTGTTCAGGCGCATCACCATCCGGTGCGCTTTGGTGGCTACGTTACGGAACTTTGCAGGTGAGTTCCAGATGCGCCGTGCGTAGCGTGTCATGTCGGTGGTGGACATCGAAACGGCCGGGTTGTTATAAGCCTCACGCTCTTGCAGCAGGATCTCCTTATCCGTTACCGCCTCTTTCATCCTTGTGGTGTAAATCAATGCGTACTGCGTGCGGTAACGCTCCGTCACGATGGTGACAACAGCGAGTACCTCGCCGTCCTCGTGTTCCGCCTCTTTGGGCTTCAGGCGGATGATGTTGTTGATGGGCTGGTCGCCCGCCACTTTATCAGTGGAAATATCCACAAGACGCACCGGCTCCGATGCCGTGATGATGGTCGTTATCTGCTCATTCACCGTCAGTTGTTCCATTTCCTCATAGGTTGTTTGTGCCTGCGCATTCCGCAGACCCGGCAGTCCCACCGCCAGAAGAAATGCCGTTATGATTCCTTTTTTGTTCATATTCATGTCGTTGATACTATTTGTCACTCTTATTTCTTCTTTTCCCTCATTTTCTGCTTTTCTCATTGCCGTTCACCAGATACACGAAAGTCCCGTACTTCAGATTCACTTTGTTTTTCCTGATGGCCTTGCTGATAGCGTTGCTCGTCTTCTGATAGGCATTGTTCACCGCCTGCATTCCCCATTGGGCAAGGCTGTTTCCTGCGCTGCCGGTATTCATGCTGATGTTGCTTGACATCGCGCCGCTCGCCACATCCTTGCTCGTTTCACGGAACTGGCTGTTGGGTACATACAGCCCCTCCATGCCGTCCGTGTCGTAGAGCGCAAGGCTCACTTTCACCAGTTCGTCATTGACCAGTATGCTGCCGATGTTCCCTTTCACGCGTCCGGACGAGAATCCGCTCACCGTGGCGTACAGGTAAGTGCCCCGTCGCACCACACACTCGTTGATTTCCACATCATCGAGCAGGCGCAACCGGACACGCGAACCGTCCACCGCCTTGATATTCTCGTCGATGATCGCTTGGATGAGCTTCGGCTCGCGGGCATCCTTTGCCAGTGTGTTAAAGTAGTCCGAGGTCGTTTTCACCTTACGCACCACCTCACTGGGCAGTTCGTCCGCAGACGGTGCCTTCACCGCCCGACTCTCCTCGTCGATGCTCCCGGCGATTGCCGCCTTTTGCGGTGGAACGGTGTCGGTGGTGTCCGCTTCTGCCGGTGGCAGGACGGCATTCTGTCCTCTCAGCCTCGCTTCGGCGAGTGCTTTTTCCAGTTCAGCGAGGGCTTCTTGCTCTCGTGCCTTGACAGAGGCAATTTCCGCTGCCGCAGCTTTCTCTTGTTCTTGTTCGTCGAGCAGGGCGATGTCATCCTGCGTGTATTGCGATTCATACTCTTCCTTGTTGTTATCGGGTTCTTCCCGGTCGATATTGTCCACTGCGGAGAAGTCCTGTATCTTACCCCACGATTTCGCCATATTCTCATATTTGCTGCCTATACCGTCGTTCTTGATCTGCGCCCCCGGTAGTTCCGGGTTCAAAAACTCCGTTGTCTGCAACGTCTTGTCCTGTATCTCCATCGTTTCCGTATGAAACAGGTCAAAGATGAAATAGGACGCACCGAGTAGGGGGAAATAAAGGATGGCAGGGAGCATATACTTCGGTTGGCGAAAGTTGATTTTCTCAAATATCTTCATAGCATACCTGTTTTACTGCGGTTCATCATTCCTGTTTTTATTCTCCCTCATTTCGCCCTCTTGCAGCAGCTTGTGCCGTTCTCGGAGCACCGAATCCTGCATCTCCGTGGCCGTGCGTTGTACCGGATTATGCCGGTACACCACCATCAATCGGTAAACATTCCATGCGAAGCTGCCGATGACAAAGCTGAAGACGATGACCAGGAACAGCGTCTTATGAACATTGGCAAAGCCCTGCACCTTGGCGGCAACCTTGTCTATGCGTGTTGCCTTGGCGAACTTGCGCCCGACCGTCACATCACGCTCGTAGCGTTCCTTATACTGCGGATCGTTCTTATCCGGCATCTTCTCGCCGAAAAGCATCCGTCTGAATCCCTTAATATTCATAATCTCTATGTTTAATAGTTACTCTTCGTTTTCTGCTCGATGTCCTTGTTCAGCAGCGTGCGCCAGTTCACGATAAGCAGCCCGTGCGGATTGTTGTCCGTCCGGGGCACGCGTTTGAGTTGTCCCGCCGTAACCAGTTCGCGCATGAGGATGTTGCTTCGGCGTTCGATGCGTTGTCTGCCGTAATAGATAAACTCCATGTTCTTTTTGTCAAAGGCGATACTGTCGCAGAAGATTGAGAACACCGCACTCGTACCCAGTATGTTGGAATAAAAGCCCTTTTCTTTGAGTGTGTTATACTGTGCCAGTCCCGTTTCATCGACTAAGTACATCGCTTTCTCCATCGTATAGCGAATGTATTTGTCGTCCGGCGCAAGTGTAAAAAAGTAATGATGAAACATCTCCACATGGCTCTTGGCTTCCACGTCGAGCGTCTCGTCCATCGTCGTGCGGTTCACGAGGATAGGCACGTTCCCATCCAGTACATACACCTTTTTTTGCGCATCCGTTACCATCGTGCGGGCCGTCCAGATGCTCGAAATGCTGATGATGACACATCCCACGAGGAATGCGGTACAGATGGTGCCCACCAGCTTAATCTTGTTTTCCAAATTCTTAATGACCATTTTATTTTCTGTTGATTATCGGTTATTCATTCTTATCTCATCATCGTACCCATAGCTCCCGTTGCCGTCATCTTGGCCTGCTGCGCTACACCCTCTCCAAAATTTCTGGTGCTGAACGCCGTATCACCTTCCGGTATCATCCACGCCGCTAAATCCGGCACGAGGTTCAAACACTTCAATGCCACGATACTTGCCGCCATCAGGTAGCCCGCCGAGAAGAAGCTGTTTTGCAGGTAAGCCGCCATCGTCTGCTCGCTTGCCGTTATCGCCGTCAGGTTCTCCACTTGTATGCACAGCACAATGTCGAAGAGCAGCAGCACATAGAATCCGACGAAGTATAGCATTGCTCCATAAAAGTGGACTGTCAGATAACGTGTCAACCACTTCGCCCACGCGCCTTCCCATTTGGGCAGTAGCGAGAACGCCCATTGTATCGGCCCGAAAATCGTCAGCATACCCAGTAGGATTTGCTGGCAATAGATAGTAGCCCACCAACCGATACGGAACACAATCAATGAGATGAGCATAATGACTTTGTCGATGCCCACGATAACGCCTGCCGTCAGCGACGTAAACCATAGCTTCGAAGCGTCCTTCTCCATATTCGTTACCTCGTCCACGCCGGTTTGCTCCATAGTCGCCTCTATCAGGTTAGGGTCGGACGTGCCCGTGTGTGCGACATCCGCTTGCGCTTGCAGGTTCGTGTACATCGTGTCGCGCACATGGATGAGTTGCTGAACCTCCTTGAACCGGTCCGCTATCTGCGAGGCTTCCGCTTCATAGAGGTCGTGCGTGTACGATCCGATACAGTTCGGGACGTAGGACAGGAAGTCCAGGAAACACCAGTTGCTCCCGCTGCCCGCCATGCCCGTGTCTGCCGGTGGATACCACCAGCAGAGGATGATCGAGATAGCCAAGGGGCGGAATAGCTTCATCACGTCCAGCGGCTCGTGCTTAATCATCATCTTGTACGCCATACCCGCCGCCATGACGATGGCGAAGAGTGCGGCCAGTGCCATGCACATTTGTAGAATCCACCAGAACGGTCCCTGCGACCCCGTGAAGGTGGCGTCGGTCAGGAACTCGTTGGTCTGAAAAATCACGTCGTCGATTTCTTCTTCGAGCATGTTGATACCGAAGTCCGAGAGTATATTTCCGTCTGCCATAGGTTATCGTTTTTTTTCAGTTCCCTTTGTTTACCGTTTCATCTCCCGTTCCGCCGTTATCGCCGCCTCCGGTTTGTGAGCCTTGCACCGCGAAGCGTGATTCGTTCCATCTGTCCATCGCATTGCGGACGATGCTTCCCTTGTTCAGGCTGCGCTCATCCGTGGCGTTCAGCAGCATACTCGTTACCGTTGCGTTCTGCTGTTTGGCGAGATAGCCGACAAGAATCTCGTTCTGCCGTACCACGTCCTCGTAGATGCGCAGGTATTCCTTCTTTCTCTGCGCGTTGGGCATATAGGCATCTTGGGTCGCGTCGATGGCGCACTGGTACATCCGGTAGTATTCCGTCCACCTCTCTTTGTCGTCGCTCGTGCCACCGGCAAGCAGGATGCGGTCGATGTTGCGTTTGAGCCGTTCCATCTGCCCGTTGACCTTATCGCCCTCGGCGAGCCATGCGAGGTCTATCTGCCGGTCGGCCACGTTCAGGGCCTCGATCTTTGCCCGGCTCACTAATGCCGAGTCGATGGCTTCCGCTTCGTCCACTTGACTGTAGAGGTTGATGCCCGCCAGTGTGCGGAATGACAGCTTATTCTTGCTTGCCGCCGACTTCTTGTACTTGTTGTGCAAGACGGAATAGTAGAGATCGGGCGAGAGTGCCCCTGTACCCGTTTCCATTACCGTTACCTGATTCTGTTTCGATGAATCGTGGTTATAGGTCACGGACTGCGCCCGTGCCGCCGCCGTCGCAATCACCGCAACGGCCATGAGTAAAAGTCTTCTGTTCATATTCTTTTCCCTTTTGTCGTTAATAATCCAGTCGTCCCGCGCTGCGCCACCGCCCGAAAGCCCCGTCGAGGATTTCCCGCTTGGTACGTTCACGGTAGATTTTCGATTTCCAGTAGCCGATGCGTACCTGTATGTACCGCCATGTTTCGATGTATGCCCGGTTCAGGTGTCGTTCGATGTCGTCCAGCGACTTGTTCACGGACTCCAGTATCATCAGCAGGTCATTGGTCGAGCAGGCCGCCGCGCCTGTGGCATATAGCACAAGGTCGCTCACCGACTTGTAGAGGTGTTCCCCCTCGCGGGCGATGTCGCGTATCGCTTTCTCATTTATCGTCAGTATCAGCGCGTCCGACGGCTCGATGCGCCCGCGTTTCAGGATTTTCTCGTGAAAAGCCTCCAGCATGGTCTTGTAGTCGCCGATGCGGTCGCTTACCGAGTGGTAGGTGTCCTTCACGTTCAGCACCGTGCGCAACGACTGGTACATCACGTCGATGACATCGAACGCGCGGGTGTACCGGTCGAGATCGACATTCAGTTCCTTGTACCCGCCGACCTCCTTGCGGCTGTACTCGTGCAGCAGTCGGTTGCTGTACTCCAGTGTACTGCGGGCCAGCAGCAGGCTGCGTTGTTTCTTGTGGTCGTTTATGTACGCTTCCACCGATACGACATCAAATGTCCATTGCGCCTTGGCGACACCGGGCAGCAGTGCAAGCAGTGCGAGGGCTATCAGTACAGTGCGTTTCATGGACGCACCTCCTTTCTGCCGCTTCGGGATGCCCGCGCATTCTCTACCCACCGGTCATGGCACTCTTCCACGAGTGTCTGTCTGCGCCCTTCGTCCGTGTCCGGTTCGGGCAGCACATCTTTCAGCACGTCGATAATGTTCCGCTTGTAGTGCATCATTTTCTCCAGGGACACGAGGTCGGCATATATCTTCGTAATCCGCGAATCCACCTCCCGCGCTATTTCGAGGCGGTCGCTTGACCAGAGCAGGTGGTGCACGTCACCGTTCGGAGTTTCCTCCGTCGGTGCGCTGCGGGCATACTCCGTTGTGATTTTACAGGAAGGATGCTCCCGTGCGATTTCGGCGATACGGTCGTTCACGATTTTGGTCTTCTCCGCGTCCGACAGGTTCGGATCGAGCGTCAGTACATCGGCGACGTGCGTGTCGCTATACGCCGAAGTCAGCTCCCAACTGATTTGGAGAATGGCACGGTGGATTTTTATGCCCAGAAAATATTTGGGTTTCCGTGCAATCGAAAGCGTTGCCCGGAATGTAATGACACCGTTGATGTTCGGCATGGTCGCCTTCCGGACGAACGTATAGCCGTTCCATGTGCCGCCATCCTGCCAAGTGAGGTTGTAGGCCGTCTTGCAGTCCTGCATGATGGCAGGCAGGCGGTAATAGTCATCCGTCGGCACGTCGTTGTCGGCTTCCGCCTCCTGCCTTGCGTCCGCATACTCTTTCTGCTTCCGCTGCCACCCGGCAAGTTCGCCTTTCAGCTCCTCCATCCGTGTCCGGTTGGCGTTGTACTGTTGCCAGTAAACCGCCGCATCTTCCACACTTGCCTCGGCGATTCTTTTCTGCAGGTCGGCATTTTCATTTTCCAAAGCATTTATTTGCGACTGGAGGACGGCGACCTGATTGTCCGCCTCCCGTATCAGTGCGTCCAGTTCCGAAAAGTCCAGTTCATTCTCCGTGACAGAGGTCTGCATGGTACACTCCTTCGAGTGGGCGTTCAGCGAGCTTCCGCATTTGCGGCACTTATACTGCGTCGAGCCTTGCCCCAGTGTCGCCCCGTCCGAACAGGTCACGCTGATGGTCACGCTCTCGCATCCCTGCAATTTGGCCGCATCCGTCGCCTGGTAGTAGTTCCTTGCGTCGGAGGCAATGTGATAGACATAGCCCTCTTCGTTGTCATTGAACTCCGAGAGGCGTGCGTTGAGTTGTGCCTTGAAGGTGTTCAGGTCCATTGAGTAGGAATCGAACACATCTTCATAGATGACCTCTTCCCGGTTCCAGCTCTGCGTGACGTGTATCTCGCAGGCGTATGCCTTCTTCGTCTGCTTGTTACCCCTGCTGATGATATAGGCTTGCTGCCAGTAGTTGATGGTATAGGTGTAGCCGTCGTTGCTGTTGTTGAGCTGTTGCACCCGGTTTCTCGACCACCCGGCATGTGCCTCCGAGTTGGATAGAGCCTGTTCGCGTTGCGAAGCGTTCGGATAGAAACCCGGATCGCTTGTTTCAAAGCGTGTCCATGCGCTCCCGTTCAATACGCTGTTGTCATCCGTCGGCGGGTAGTAGTCGCACAGCGAAACGCTTCCTTGTTCGCGTCGGGCGATGTACCACCGCTGCGTGTAGTAGTTTCCCATCGCTTCGTCCAGATAGTCCGTCATCCATGCCGTGAGGTCGTAGTTGCTGAAATCGAACAGCCCGGCCACACTGTCCGTGCCTCCCACCATGTCGAGCAGCAGGTCGCCCACGCCATGCTCCGCCTGCTCGAATAGTGCGCCGTAGTGTTCGTACAGGTTGTCTATCTCGCTGACCTTGCCGTTCATCAGGTCATGGAACGAACTGCTTTGCAGCAGGGCATCACCGAGATTCTCGATACCGCTGGTCGCCAGACCGACACCTGTATTATAAAGGTTGTCGAGGTCGCCTTTCAAGTTCTCGCTCGTGAAGTTGCCCGGCACGCGGGAGAGGTTATCCAGCATCCGCTCCCAATCCACACCGCCCAGCTCCGAGAGGCTAAGCAGGGGAGCGATGTCCCGGTTGATCTCCAGAAAGGCGATGTCCGAGAAAGTCAGCGTGCTGTTCGTCACCACGCTCTCGAACTGCATACACAGGCTCTTCGTATCGTCGCACACCTTCATCAGGTAACTGCCCCAGTAGATAGCCGTCTGTGGCGAGCGAAGCATCAGCTTCGCTACCACCCATATTTTCGGCATGATCTTCTCCGCCACCATGCGGTAGATACGGCGGTAATAGTAATTCTCCGTGCTGCTGCACCAGATGTCGAGGTCGGACAGGGCCTTGTGCTCCAAGAATTTGGAAGCGAATATCCCCGCCGTCGCCACCTCTGCCGCTGTGTAGTGCTTCAGGATGTCATCTACCTGCCCCCTGTAATAGCTCTCGGCCACGGCTTCCGCCCCGAAAGCAGTAGCCATCGCCGCCACGGTACGCGCATCGTAGTTCACGCTGTAATACTGGGCGTGAACCTGCTGTACGATGGCAAGCGACAGGAATATTAGGATGAGCGACAGTCGTTTCATACAAATTGCGTTTATTGGGATGGATTGGTGAGACGAAGATTCAATACCCGTCCAGCCTCGTTCACTTTTTGGGCGAACGGCAGGGACTTGCCGATGCCGCTGGCATCCCAGTCCCGGCAGTACGCCTCGATAGCCTCCTGATGGCTGCATTGCAGTTCCCGTTTGTAGAGTTTCAGGGCCTCTTTCTCTGCCCGCTCGGTGGTATAGGTCATGTAGCATTCGTGTGGCTCCTCCACGCCGTACACGCCGCTGGTTGCACCCCGGCGGATGAACACCTCGCGGAAGAAGCTGCGTCCCTCCTTGTTTTCAAGGCGGTTGATCGTAAATATCTTCTTGCAGTCCACGTCCGTCAGGCCGAGAATCGCCTTGATGGTGTCAAAACGCTCCTTGAATTTGCTCTGGTCGAGCAGCATCACTACGTCCGAGTTGTTGATGATGGCCTCCTTCACGATCTCGCTTCCGATGATGTCCTGTATCTCCTGCGTCACCACGCCCACGCTGGCCCAGAACTTACGGGCGGTCTTGTACATAAATTTGATGTATTCCGCCATTAGCGGGCTGGCGATGGCCTTCCACGCTTCCTCGATGACTAAGACCTTGCGGTTCTTCTTGATGCGCATCTTTTGCAGGAAAACGTCCATGATAATGAGCGTGACAAGCGGAAAAAGCAGCGGGTCATCTTTTATACTGTCGATTTCGAAGACCACGAAAGTCTCGTCGAACAGCGAGCTGTCCATATTCTCGTTCAGCGTCTTTTCATGGTTGCCGCCCCGGTAAAAGTCTTTCATCATATACCGGTACGTCGAGAGGTCTATGCCCGTGATGCGGTTCTCCTCGCAGATGTCGGGGATGCGCTGCACGGAATACTCGTAGTAGGAGTTGAACGACAGTTCTTCTACCTTCAGTTCCTTGCGTCGGCTCTCTATCTCGTCGATGATCCCCTCGATACGGGCTGCGCGTTCCCGTTCGCCCTCGTTCCGGCTCTCGCTGCTGTTGCGGTCGTCGATAATGAGGCTCTTGCGCAAGTCCCCGCGCTGCTGGGGCGTGAAGCCGTCGAAGCCGTTGAAATAGGCGTCGTAGTATTCCGTGATGACGTGCTCTATCAGACGGTCTTCCGTTTTGGTAATCGTTCCCTGCGTTCCTTTCCAGATTAGCAGGACGAGATTTTTCAAGAATCCCGTTTTCTCCACGTTCAGCTCCTCACGGTTGATGCGGAACGGGTTCATCGTGATGGGTTTCTCCTCGGTATAGCTGATATACTTACCGCCGAAATACTCGCACAGTCCCTCGTAGGAGTTACCCGTATCGACCATCACCACATCCGTTCCCTGTTCGTGCAACTGGCGCACGACCGAGTTCATGTGGAAAGACTTGCCGCTCCCGGATGGCCCTAAGCAGAAAAAATTAGAGTTGTCGGTCAGCTTTTGCTTTCCCTCCTTTCCCGTGATGTCAACGCCGATGGGCACACCCTGCCGGTCGGTATAATAGATTTTCAGCGGCGTGTCCTCGCTGTGCTGCACCCGTTCCTTGTACATCAGGCACATCGCTGCGTCGGAGAGGGTCAGGAATCGGTCGTACTCCTCGTTCAGGCTGTAACAGTTGCCCGGAAACGAGCTGACGAACAGCTCCAGTTGGTTGTACGCCCGTTTGCTGATGTGGATGCCCATGCGCCCGAAAGCGTTTTCGAGGTGGTTCGTGCATTTTTGCAGGTCGGTGTCCGCAGGCACGCCCACCACCAGATTGAAATGGGTGTACACGAGTTGCCTGCTCTCGCGGGCGATGACCTCCTGCACACGCTTGATGTCCTCCACGGCCATTTGGTTGCCGGGGTTCGGGATGCTCGCGTGCCGGTTCTTCTTTTTGTCCAGCAACGAAAGCTCCCGCTTCTGGCTGGGCAGGAAGATGATTTGGTTATACACCACCGTTTCGGCATTCGGGATATTGTCCACCACCGACACGAGATCTACCGGCATTTCGGCATTGTTCACCTCGATATTGGTGTAGGGGCGTATCAGCGAGGGCAGTGCGGCGCAGTCCACATCCACGAGGCTGTACACCTTGCAGCGTTTGCCGCCCATCGACACGTTTTCATCGTCTGCCTTGAAGTTGGTCATCGAGACGATGCGGTCTTTGAAGTTCATGGCGAAGTAGCGGTCCACATACTCGCTCGCCTCTGCTTTGTTCAGGAACTTGACCTGCACGCCGCCGTCGCGCAACAGGTCGTGTACCTTGCGGATCTTCACGAGGAAGTCCCGCCACTTTTTGCTGTCGTAGGAGAGTAGGCGGCTCTTTTTCGCCTCCTGCGTGATGGTCAGGTAGCAAAGGCTGTCCGTGTAGGGACGTCCCTTGAAGTAGTGGAAGTACGATGCCGAAAGAAACTCCTGATTGCCTTCCGGTTCGCTGGCGAACTGCTTTCTCACGAAGATGTCCTGCTTGTGGATGGCATATCCTTCACCCAGCGTCAGCGCGAGGGCGGAGAACAGGTTCGTGAACTCGTAGTAGCTGTCGATGTCTGCCGAATACTTCTGCACCGGATTCTCTATCTTCAGGACAGCGGAGTATTCGCCCGTCTTGGTGTACAGTACGCCCACGCCCTCCGCGTCTTCAACAGAGAAGTAGATGTCTTGGAAGATGCGCTTGCGTTTGCCGCCCGTGCCGAACGCATAGACCGACACGGCCATGCCCGTACACAGGGCGATGAAGAACAGGATGATATATAGGGTCATTTCGATAGATGCTCAAAATTAAAAATAGGGGTAGGTCGGCCTCCGTCAGAGGCGAACCTACCCGCGTTCAACAATCAATTAGCCACACACATTGCCGTGATGGTTTTTCTTACAGTCAGACCTTGCGCGAGTAGGCGTACACATACACGCCTCGCTCCACCTTTTTACTGTGCAGCCCTTTCCGCTGTTTGAGGATAATGAGCGCGATGCCCGTGGACAGGACAGCCGCCAGTACGACCAGTCCGGCCACGAACCCGGCAAGGCAGTAGGCGACGATGAAGCCGACAATAGCCCCGCCCGCCGCGCCTGCCGCCCAATAGATATGGCGGCCTTGCAGTCCCATCAGTTCAAGAGGCCGTTGCAGCCCCTTGAACAGCGGATAGTCCGGATAGCGTTCTTCTTTGTCTTTCATCATGCCACCGTTTTATGCACCGATGCCGAAGAACAGAGGCAAGGCTTGGGCGGCTGCGATCAGAAAGATACATGCCCCCACTACCATCATAATTTTCTTCTTGACGTCTTGCTCCTCGTTATTCATGGCGATGTACACGCTGATTGCGCCCACGATAGCCACCACTCCCGCAATGGCATAGCAGAGCTTCACCATGATAGGTACATACTTCACGATCTCCTCCGCCACGCTCGACAGTGCGCTCGTGCCGGCCGAGTAATCGCCTGCCGTGCTTTGCGCCATAACCGGCGTGCCTCCCAGCAGCGTGATGGCGAGCATTTTTACTTTCATGGAGACACCATTGGCAAATCCTTTTGCCTTACGATACATTCGCTTGATTTTCTGAAACATACTTGTTACTTTTTTTAAGTGATACTTTGATTTTTATTTGTTTTACGGTTTTATATGCGGTAGCCGAAGAAGGCGGGGAACACAATCGAGGCCCCGATGATGAAGAGGCACGCTCCGATGAGCGACACGATGGACTTGACCACGCCGTCCTCGCCGGTGTTCATCTTGATATAAATCTGGAGCGCGGCAACGACGACAAACACCGAGGCAATGGCGTAGCAGATATACAGCACATACAGCATCATCGTTACCACGAAGTCGTGCATCGTTGCCAGTGCGTCTGCGCCCCAACTGTAATTCACGCTGCCGCTTTTGGCGAACGCCGCGTAGGGGACAAAGCACAATACACATAATATTTTTTTCGCTTTCGACATTCTACAATCGGTCTTTGAGGGGTTTCCATGCCAGTTCCGGACGGTTGTCCGTTTTGCCTTTGGCAATCATTGCCTTGTACAGTTCGTCCGCCGTGTATGCGTCCGACAGGTAGGTTGCGGTTTCTTCCATCTGTTCCTCCGCTTTGGCTTTCAGCCGTTCCATCTTCTCCGCCACAGCCGCCTCTGCGTTGTCCGCTGTGGCCTCCGCTTCCTGTGGTGCGGGCGAAGCGGTGGGGGCAACGTCCGTTTCGTACATCTCGTCCCCGACATTGAACCCTGTGTCGCTCTCCGTCACGGTGATACTCTGTTCGTCCTCCGGTGCGCCGAGGTCGAAGACTTCCTCGTCCGTCTTCTCCGCTCCCTTTTTTCCATAAAGATCCTGTACGATGATGACCGCATAATAGACGAGATAGGCAACCGACAGGACAATGACAAAAATGAAATATGATTTCATATCTTTTTTTATAATATGATTTTGTTATTTGAATATGATTTGCAAAATAAGAACGCATAAATTGAAAGCAGAAATAATTGATTATAAAATGAATATTTTCATAGTTAGATTCATTGAAAAACACAAAATCATATTCTAAAATCATATTCAAACATGATTTTAGAGAAGGGAAAAGGAAAAATAGGGTCATAAAAAAAGCCCTCCGCGAAGGAGAGCTTTAGGTAGAGAACGACAGCCGGACGTCTCAGCGTATCTTTCCGCGCAGGTAGTCGTTCAGGTCTTTGTATTCGGTATAACGGCCGGCCTCGTCGCTGACCCGCCCGCCGTACATTCCGGCAATGGTTTCGGCGGTTTTCTGCCCGGCAAGGTCATTATCGAGGTAGCAATGGATAGACGAATACCCTTGCAGGTGCGCAAGTGTTTTTTTCAGGTTGCTGACCGAGTTCATCACCAGATAATCGCAGGGCGCATCGATGCAGACGGTATCGTCGCCCGCCTGTTTCAGCGTCAGGTAAGAGAGGAAGTCCATAAACCCCTCAAACACGCAGACACGCTTCTGCACCTCCCCGTGCGACTGTTGTATCACGGAAATGTCCTTACTCTTGATGCACCCTTTGTAATAAGGATTACGCACCTCGTACCCGCCGGAGATATTGCCGAAAGCCAGTGCGAAATAGCTTCGTTGGCGCAACTCGTAATGCACCTCCCGGCAGAACATCCGTCCGATGTCCGCGTCGATCCGGCGCGAATGGAGGTAAGAGAGCAGCGCATGGTGTCGCAGCGGCACGATAACAAGGCCTTTCATGTCGGATTCTATCGGTCGGGGCGGCGTGACCGGCACGCGGACTCTCGGAAGCGACGCGCCGGTAGCGTGCCGCTCGATATATGCCAATGCTTCACTCACGCTCTCCGTTCGACAAAGGTATTTCCCCAGCTCCACCAGATCGCCCCCGGTCGCCTCGCCAAAGTCGTACCATTCATTCAGCCGGTCGTTGACCTTGAACGACGGAGTGCGCTCCTCCCGCAGTGGCGACAGATACCAATGCTGCTCTGATTTTACATACTGCGCATGGTGGCCCAGCTGTGCCAGAAAGTCCACGATGCGCACCTGTTTTGCTTCCGATATATTCATGTCGATTCCTTTTTACTGCACTCCCTCATTCTTCTTCGAAAAGCATGGCTTCGGCCGGAGATACATCGTAATAAAACACTTTGTCCCGCTTGATAATCAATTTCAGATTTTCGGTCAGGTATTGCAACAGCTTGATGATAACGCTGCGTCCGCGCTTGAAGCCGATAGCCTCGTAGGAGGTCATCAGGGCTTGCAGCATATTCTCGAAACCCCTGATAGGTTTATCTCCGAAAGCGGCGGATAAGGCTTCACGGTGCTGCTCGACGGATAAATCCATGAATCCGGTCCGTGGCTTCGGTCTCACGTTGCTGTCGAACGAGTGGTTCTCCGCAATCACCGGAAGGCCGTCATCATCGACAGCAAAAGCAAAAGGCTTGAACTCCTTCTCCCGAATGTGCAGTGCATGGACTTCGCTGATATTCGGGTTTTCGTTGCTCTTGCTGATCACAAGCACCGTTTCCGCCTTGTTGCCCATCTCCGTGCCGATATGACCGCGCACATTGTTGTCCCCCTTGTTCAGGTGAAGCACGCAATGGATATGCAGGTCGTACTTCGATGACCACTCCATCATCTTGTTGATCACCTCCATTGATTCGCTGGTATTGTTGATGTCGAACATCAGGTCGCGGATGCCGTCGATGATGACCAGCCCGTAATCCCTTCTTTGGCGCAGGGCATAGTCGATGACACCGATGCGCACTGATGGCGAGTATTCCCTCAAACAGATGAAGTCGAGGTTTTCGCTGTCCGTCGTGGTCGGCAGGCCGGCAAGTCGCAGGATGCGGCCCAAGACCGTATGGCAGTGGAAGCGGCTCTGCTCCGTATCGACGTACAGGATTCTGTGCTTGCCTTCGGGCAGATGCGCACGGTAGTTCAAGACCTGATGTCCCCCCAGCGACGCGGCGACGATAGCCGAGACGTTGAACGTCTTTTTCGACTTCGCCTTGCCGGTCGATGCGCTGAAATTCCCCAGCGTGGCAATCGTCGAGTTCTCTATCCAGATGATTTGCGGCGGCGTCTCGTAGGTATCCGTGGCCTTGATCTGTGCGGCACAGAGGATGTCCGACAGATGGTTCTCCTCAAGTTCCCGATCCATACCGTGATCAGTCTTTCTTTCGTTTTCCATAGCGTTTCTGGTTGAAGAACGGTTGGGTGGCGGCCACGTCGCCCGCCATGCGCGTGGCATCGTCCACGGTCGGTTCATAATTGCGCAAGAGCCATTCGTCCAGCTCCTCCTTGGCGAAGTAGAGCATCTTGCCGCGCGGTTTATAATGCGGAATCTCCTTGCCCGAAGTGAGTTTATACAGCATACTCTCCGAAACGCCGATATACATGCAGGCTTCCTGAAAGGTAAAGACCCGTTTGGTCGTGTAGATCGTATTCTCCAGTAGTGCCACACGTTCCAAGAGACTTTCGATCGGCTCCAGCTTTTTGAGAACCGCCTCTATCGCGGTGAGCCGTTCGCTCAACCGTTCCATGAATGTCAATCTATTTTGCATAAGACTATAATTGAAATTAGACAATGGAGGTGCACCTCCGTTATACAGTGCGCTGACGGAGGACAAAGATACGGCCTGTAAACAAGCCGGCAGGAATTTACGGCGTGAGACTATCCAAGTATCATCGTAATTCTCACGCTTTTACCTTTCATATACTTGTTTTTTTAGCACATCCTGTCATCCTTTCAGGCGGTTGATGGCCTGTCTTATGCCGAAAGAGACGGACGTCATGTTGTTCCTCACCGCCGAGAGTGCGGACGAAAGGCTCGATGCCGAGACGAACCGTCCGCCGTCCTTGGATTGCAGGAACCGGCCCTTGTCGAGCACAGCCTGCCAGCGGGACTGGATAAGCGAATTTTCGAGCAGTGCGTCGAACAGGACAACTACATGCCGCAGGTTGTTCACCCGGATACAAAAGCCCTCCTTGCAGGCAAAGAGAGCTTCCATATCCTCCACGCATACGGAAAAACAAAACAGATGGTAAGTATTGGCACAAGACACAATACCTGCCATCTGTTCATGGGTCATGTTGCAACCGAAAGAAAGTGGAGGGGCTTTCGTCAGTTCATCGACGTGATCCCTGCCGGTTATCGGCAGCGATTCGGACGTGTCGTACATCCGTTTCAGCTCCATGCACTCCTCGAAAGAAAATGATTCTGCGGTAAAAAGAGGTTTGATAAGGTGGGCGTAGCCGGTTAGCAGCCCTCGGACGATATGGATGTTCATTTCGTGGCAGTTCCGGCAGACCGCATGGTCGCAGTCGATGTACCGGTGACTGTTTACGAAGTCATCCACGTAGCGGTCATGCCGCTTGCCGTCCACGATGACATCCTGAAGATAAAGCTCTCTCGCTTCAGAGAGCAACGCGAAAAATTCGTCCGCTACATCTTGTTCCGTAGCGAAGTGATGAAAATGCCGTCTCCCTTCAAAAAAAGAGAAGACCTTTTGTTCTGTCCTTTCATGTCGAATTACTTTTTATGGGTTCTGTTTTAACTGTAAATAACTGTACGGGCGTTATGCGATGGGAACGAGATGCGGGGACGGGCCTACGAGTTACCTCTGCCCGTCCCCGTGCGTCCCCGTTGCCGTAACCTGCACAGTGGTAGGTTACAGGCAAAAACACTTATTCTTCAATACCGTCGAACGACACCTTCAAATCCCACATTGCGCCGCTGAGCGTGAACACTGCCGTGCGGTTGGCATCCGGGTTGTAGTCGAGCCACATTGAGCCGAATGCATCTTTACTGGCGCTGCCGGCTGCGTAGGCGGTCACTTTGTCGCCTTTGAAGATGTATCCATTGCTGCGGGTATGGGTGGGATTGTTCATATCCCCCTCATGGTCGTTGAGGTTGAGGGTGCGTTCCTTCCCTACCGGAAAATTGTCGGTGGCGCCGCACTTATAATACTCGGAGCTGCTGTCCGATACTTTCACGTAACCTTTCAGCATGGTTACCACTCCGGCCTGATTCCGTAATTTGATACGGCAGACCGCTTCCAGTTGCGATGATTTCAGATTATTCGTTTCCATGATTTCTTTTTTTTATGGTTAAACTGAAATGCTTCCCCGATTTCTCTCTCCTTTCGTTAAAGGGAAAAGGTTTGACATACGTGTCGCCGACTGCATCCCCCAGCGACTTAGGGCATATGTTATGGTACGGGGCGTAGGCCCGTCCCCGTGCGTCATGGCTGCGGGACGGGGAACGGTTTATTGATCGTGGCCCCGGTTCCGTCAATGGTGATGGTGCCGTTGTACATATAGCAATCCCCGATGCAGACGTCCGACGGGGTGCCGCCGGAGTAGTTGTTTCTGGTGAGGGTGATGCTACTGGATTGTGTTGCTGTGGCAGTTCCAATGATGCCGCCGACGGAGGAAGAAATATATCCGTTGGTAACCAAGGTTCCGGTGTTCGTGTTGTTGCTGATTGTGGAGTTGCTGTTGGCGCTTAGATTAGTCACGAACCCGGCAATGCCGCCGACGTGACACTGATTGTCATCCCCCGTAGCGGTGATGGTACAGTGGTTGGTGCAACCCGTGATGGTGTTGTTGTCTGTTACATACGCGACAATGCCGCCCAGCTTGCAGACTTCACTGGCGGTGAAGCTGACGGTGCCGCTGACGGTGACATCCTTCACGGTAGCACCACTGATTTCCGCAAACAATCCGGCCTTCGACGAGGTGGTGCACTGTAGGTTGCTCACGGTGTAACCCTGTCCGTCGAAGGTTCCATGGAAAGTCCTGTTGGAACCGATGGGCGTCCATTCGTAGTCGTTGAGGTCGATGTCGGCAGTGAGCCTGAATGTGTAGCCTTCAAATGTTTCACGTTGCTGTGCCAGCCATGCCAGCTCGGCGGCGGTGGTGATGTCCACCTCTCCGGGAGTGAAGGCGTTGTAGCCTGCGGGCTGGGAGGTGGTGGTGCCGTCCCAAACGGTGTTGGGAATGTCGTACTCACTATCCGGCGTCTCCCACTTATCCGTGATATCCACCGTCATTACCGTATTGGGCGAAGGAGTCACCGCCTCGATGATAAGGCTTCCGGCGGCATTGGTGCAGTAGTTGCGTTTCAGGGGTATTCCGGCGGGGATGGTGACGGATTTCAGCGTTTTGCCGCTGCCGTCGGCGGGCGTGAATTCGAGCGCGATTTCTCCCGCCGTGTCGTCATCTCCTGCAAAGATATAGGTGAAGAGGAGAGTTTTGCACGCTTTGCCATTGATGGTGACCTCGTTGCCAAAACCGCCAACATCAGACTTAGAATAACCCAGACTTGTTATGGTAAATGTTCCCGAAACGGCTCCCGTGGCTACATTCAGCGTCTTGGGAATATCGTGGGTAACATATACTCCTTTGCAGTAGCCGAAGTTCGTTGCATTCTTTTCTGCAATGGTCAGTTTGGCAAACGGACGGACAAGGGTAGCTTTGAAATCGGTCAGCGCCCCTACTCCTTTCGTGAAATCCTTGCAGGCAAAGAAAGCGTCCCGTATTAGAGGGTCAGTTGGGTAATTTGATATTTCTACGGCTTTCAGCCCGTCAGTTCCATTCGTTGTATAGCAGTTATCCCGATAATGTGTGTAACTGTTCGGGGTGGTCTGCGACGTTTCATTTGCAGTTGGCGTAATATAATCCGCCCAGAACAAAGCCTTGTAATCGGCTGGGTTCGCCAGCTCGAACTCAAACTTGATGTCGGTATCTCCTGTAGTGGGGACTTCTTCCTTGCGGACAATCAGTGTGCTTAAATCCTTGCTCCATACTTCGAGTATGCAGCGCAACTTATAGGAGTTGCCAGCATAGTCATTGGGGGGCGTTGGCAGTGCCCGTGTTCCGGGTTGTGCAAAGTCGGCAGGCAGCGAAGCGGTGAAGCTCACGCGGTTGCTTTCACCGGCAGTCAGCGTGTCGGCTTCGTCTTGGCTGCACGAGGTTATCAGCCCTGCGAGGGCGATTAACCAGAGATAAAATCGGTACTTTTTCATTGTTCTCAGAGTTTTTTAATTTATAAATTTATTGGTAATTCACTCGTTTCTATTTTAAACCGTCGAGGTCAAAGTCTATATCCCCGTCAAATCCGGTGTCTATATCCACCCCGCCTTTCATTTCGTTGGTAAGGAAAGCTCCGCGCACGGTGGTGAGGTGTCCCCGTCGGTAGGGCACTTCCAGTCTGGCGGTACGGGCTGTGACTTCCCCGGCAGGGTCTTTTACTTCCATGGTGAGCACCACGAATGATTCCGTGCCATTGACGAAAATGTAGTCCGTGCCTATCGTGCATTCTTCCGAGCCGTCGGCGGGCAGGGTCAGCGGGGTGGTGAAACTTACTCCCGCCTGCGAATTGGCAGGTTTGCCCGTCAGGACGTTGAAGCCCAGCGGAACGTAAAAGCCGTAGGAGAAGGTGACGCTGTAACCTTCGGCTGTGCCACGCTCTTTCTTCATCTTGCGCAGGAAGTCCTTTACGTCCGTGGCGATAATCTCGTATTGCGCCAACGGGCGTACCATATCCACCTGAACCTGTACTTTGGCGTTCCATTCGTCCCGGTACGGGCGCAGGTCGAGCGGCGCCGTTCCGTAGAGGCAATCGCGGTAAGGGGTGTTTCCTGTATAGGGCGTGGTGCAGGACACTTGCTGCAAGTCCTCCGTGTTGTAATAAAGGTCGGCTTCCGTACCTGCCGCCACGTAGTCCGTCCAGACTGCCAGCGTGTACTCCAACGCGTGCAGGCGCAGGTTGACGGGCAGGGTGATTTTGCCGCTTCCGCTTTCTTCCGCTTCTTCGGGCACCGTTACCTGCCGCTGGGCGACTTTGCCGTCGCGCCGGGCTTCGATGATGAAGCGGCGGCGGTAGGTATCGGCAGCGGCTTTCGTGGTTCCCGAGCGTGCTTTACCGGTGATAATCTCCAAGGGCACAAGCTCCAGATCGAGTGTCACTTCGGTATTTACTTGTACGAGTGTAGGGTCAACGCCTTCCTCGCCATCGGCGGTCATCCCCGGGTAGTCGTGTACGCAACCCGTAAGCAGGATGATAAATAAGAATAGCAAATAGTATCGTTTCTTCATATCGTTTGTTATTTAAGATTGAACCGATATACAACGGAAATACCTACACGGGTGATGCCCCAATAGTTCTTTGTGCGGGTATCTATCCGTGCGCCGTTGCCTATATTATAATAGGTGTCGTACTTCATGTTGGCGTATCCCGCACCGAGGGTAAACTCGCCTGCCCAGTGTTCGCCCAGCGGCAGCAAGTAACCGTAACTGATACCTGCACCCAGGAGCGGACGGGAGGTATCCTGATAGCGGTCGCGGTTCCACTTCACGTTGAACCAACCTATGTGCGCATGTACGCCGAAGAAATGCCCTTCGCCGGGACGTGCCAGCCAATAGCGGCCTTCCGGTTGGATGGTAAAGGTCTTGACGGCATGTTTGTCGCTGACGTACCACGGGCACCAGAGTACGGGCAATTCTACAGAAATATGTTCGCTCACCTGCACATCGGCGGCAAGGTTCAGTATCGTACCCGCCCATGCCGCAAGGTTGGTCTTGACAGCCACGTAGCGGGATGACGTTTGTGAAACGGATACTAATTCGTCCGTTTGCATCGGTTGGTCCGGCTGTTCCGGTTCGGACTTCACCTCTTGCTGTACCGGCTCGACTGCCTGAACGACTTGTTGTTCTTTTTGCTGTACCTCTTCCTTTATTTCCTGTTCTTCTCTAACTGGTTCCGTCTCTTTTTCCACAACGACCGGAGTGATTTCTTCGGTTTTCTGTTCTTTCCCGTCCGGAAGGGATTTCGATACGTCCTCTTCCACCTGTTTGAGTGGTGGAAGTGATGAATAGCTGATTACAACTATATCCCCCAAATCCGGATGGTTATGAGGGGTGTTTACTGTTTTAAAATCCCGTTCGCGCAATCCATAGTAATTAATAAGATAACCTTTCAGGTTGTTACAACGGTGGAAAGCTGTACGCCGGTTGCGAGAGTCATTTTCACATTCCCCGGAATAACCATTCACATAGAGCGTATCCTTTCCTTTGGAAAACGTTTGCAACCGTTTCTTTAATAATTGTAATGTCTGCCGGTTGCTTTTGTAGTCTGCCTTGAACATTTGTATGCAAGGCGGGTAATGGAAAACGAATGTACTGTCGGAGGCAGTACCCTTATTTCCTTCCTGCGTCGTTTGTGCATTCAGTGAGGAACAAAGAATGAAGCCTAATATCAGGCAACTAATGATTTTTTTATTCATCAAATACATGTATTTATTTTGTTCTTTAACTATCGTTGTTTATTCTATTTTGCAAAGCTATATATCCTTAATTTGCAATTCGTCAAAACCATATTGTCATTTTATCAAAATCTTAGTATTCATGCGGAATTGAGGGCTATTTTATCCTGAATTCTCTTTTTCACGGTATTGTTTAGGTGTAATTCCATCGTGATATTGCGCAAAAACCCGGTGCAATGCCGAAGGTGAAGTGAAGCCGGATTTCAGGGCGACCTGGTTGACTGTAAGTTCCGGATGATTCCGCAACAGCTCTTCGGCATAATGGATGCGGTAGCTGCGTACCACATCGCTGAAACTTTCTCCCCAGCCTTCATTGAATATCTGTGAAAGATAAGTACGGTTCAACGGAAGCACCCCTGCAACATCCATCAATTTGAAATCCTTACGCAAATAAGGTTTTGTTTCTTCCATCCATTGCTGCACTTTTGTTTTGTATTCGGGCAGTTTTACAAGGAATACCGTTTCATTCATACTCTTTTCCTGTTGTTCCACATTATCCACGGTTAAAGGAGGCGGCAGTTCTTCCACTTCTTCATTTTTCCGGGCTTCTTCTTCATTCATGGTATGGCGGAAGAAGTTTTCCGGATACGGGTTTTCATGGAAGAAGCCTTTGTAAAAGATGAAACCGAAAAACAGTTGGACTATGATATTATGTACTACATAGCAATAGGTATTGCCATCCAGCAATATCCAGCAGAAAGCGAACATGATAAACATCGTCCCCAAACCGTAAAACCGCAGCCAGGATATTTCCATGCCTTCGGTCGAAGCATAGTTTGCATCACACCATTGCTGGTATGAAACCTCATAGCGATAGACAATCAGAATCAGATAAGCGATATATGCAAACACGGAAAAAGCGATAACTAACCTGTACCAGACATTGAATTGCCCCATATTTATAAGAAGGGTATCCCAATGATCCAGACAGGCAGGAGTTTCGCCCAGCAGATACATAATCACAAAATATAAAGCTACAATCACCAGATAAGGGGACATGACCAGCAAACAGCGTTTCGGGTTGAGCCAGCCGGGGCGGACGACTTCAAGAGGATAGAAAAGGGTAATGATAGCATAAAGATTACCGGCTATCAAGACAAAAGGGTCAAGGACGCTACTCTCCATCGTTCCCATAAAGCCGAGTAAAATACCAAAGATACGGATTACATAAGCTACTCCCCAAGCCAGCATGACATACGCAAGCAAACGCTTGGAGCGACTGCCTTCTGCATGAAGAAGAAGTAAAATCGCTCCCGCTATGCAGATAACGGTACACATCGGTATCAACATCTGCAAAACGGATTCCCATCCGGGAATAATCAGGTTCATAAAATCATCATATTCATTTTATACTACGTTTTATCGCGCCTGAACACAAGAAAGGCGTGAGCCACTGTTAACTTTATCCATAAATCAGGTCTTCGCAATACCCGTGTTGTTAGATAAAGCAACAGCACTCACGCCATTTGTTGTATATAGGCTACTACGTAGCATACCCGGAAGGGTTTGCAATAAGTAGGTATATAACAAAAGGACGTGAGCGTTTGTTGCTACCATCTCCAACAACACTGAATCAAAGTTGCGAAGTTTGATTTATGGAGATTGGTATTTTTAAACGCTTCCGTTGTCACATGTCTCATTCCGCCCCAAAAAGCAGAATGCGTACAAAGATAACGAATGCCGTTTATTTATCAAAGCAGCACGGCAATTGTTTTCACCGGACGGTACGAAAATACTAACTTACGAGCAGTGAGGGAGAAAAAGCCGATGGACAATTCGATACCCAAAAACGAAAACCGTCAATTATTTCTTAAAAAAGCACCTTTTCTCCCTTGTTTCGCAAGGAGATTAGAGAAATTATGTATCTTTAATCATTTAATATTATTCCGATTGTACAATGATAAACAAAAACACCTTATTATATACATTTTTTTTCTTTCTCAGTGTGGCATTGACCGGATGCCACAAGTCGTCCCAACCGATTAACCGGGGTGATATCCGTGAATGGCTTTCACAGGATGCAGACTCGTGCTTATGGTATTATACCGACCATTATACCACCTTACTTAAAGAAAAGAGACACCATGAAATAGAGCAACTGTATGCCTCCGTTTTGCGTGCTATGCCGGAACATCCCAAAGGGGGCAAAAATATGAACTACCTGATGGGCTGGGTGCTGGCCTATTATTATAATGCCCTGATGTATCAAGACAAAGTGGACGGCAGCGAATTTCTGACTGACAGCCTGCTGAACAGTAGCCACCCTTACTATACCCAGGTGCTTCGCCCGGAACTGCTTGCCTACTCCTGCAAGTTCTATCTGGCTCAAAACCGGATGAAGCAGGTAGACAGTATCGGACACCTCTTTCTTTCACTTCCCCCTACGGACGATCCACGGAGAGATGCCCGGACATGGCATATTATGGCATATTCTCTGGAGTTTTGCAGTATTGACACTAAAACACCCATGCAACTGATGGAACATGCGGTAGAATCGTGCCGGAAAGCGGAAGGCAAAGTAGGCAATGAAGGTGAAATATATGACTACATAGGTTACCTCTACTGGAAAAACGGAGAACCGGAGAAGGCAATAACCGCCATTCAGGAAGCGATAGACTGGTACACAGCCCGTCCGGGGACTCCGGGGGACGGATTGATAGAATGTTACAACGACCTTAGCCAGGTATATACCACCCTTGAACTATATGACAAAGCCATAGAAGCCAATACCCTTGCCGTGGAAGTATCCAAGAAGCTGGATAACTGGACGCTGGAAGAGGTGTACCGTTTGCGTGCAGCCTGCTTCAGCAGTGCCGGGGAGAAGGATTCTGCGCTGTTCTATATACAGGAAGCTATCAAAGCCACTCCGAAAAGCGCGGAAAATTACTTCAATCTTTTATTACGCATCAACCGGTTGGAATATTATTATGCCGCCTACCCCGACTCCATAGCCGGACAACTGGATGAATGTTGCCGTTTGCTAAGAGATACCACCGATATAGACCCGGTTGCCCAAAACAATTTGTATGCTTACTATGGCATGGCATTGCTGCGAACGCCGGGACACGAACAAGAAGGAGTGGAACAGTTGGAGCGGAGTTTTCGGAATTTTCAAACGTCCCATTTTCCGGAAGGGATCATTTCCGTCGGCGATGAATTGATACGTGCCTACATCCAAACAGGAATGCCGGACCGGATTTCATCTATATACTCCTTATATACTGAAACAAGCGACAGTTTGCGGCATCAGGCACGTGCCAATGCTGCTATCGGAGCCAATATCCGTTACGAAACAGGACGCAAGGAACATGAGAACCTTGTTCTTGCCGCCGAGGTGTCTTTGAAGCAACGGACGCTGATTTTTACCTGGCTATTGGTCGGACTGCTGCTTGTCATCCTTCTCGTTGGAGGGATGTATATGCGTCAGCGACAGCGTTTCCTTCGTCAGATCAGTAACGCACGCCTTTCACAAATCAGCGGGTTACTCCAGGCACAACAGGAACTGAAAGAGAAAAACGAATCCTTGCAGGAAATGCAGGAAGAATTGCGTCAAAGCAACGGGGCATTGTTCAAGGCCAAACAAGAGTTAAGTCAGCATAATGCTTCATTGACACAAGAGCTTCACACGACATCCAGCCAGCTCAACGAAGTGTCTTCGCGGTTGGATGTCGTGTCGAAACAGAAAGTTGTTACCGACCTTCGGATGAAAATCAGCACTCAAATTTTCAATTCCGACAAAGAAGCTGAGTTCCGCCGTAGCTTCACAGCCTTCTATCCCAATTATATTCCTGCCCTACACCGGTCAAGCCCGGATATTACCCGTACAGACGAGCTGATTGCCATGCTTATTATTCTGGAATTAAGCAGCGACGAGATTGGTCTCACATTGGGTATTTCCAGAATTGGAGTGAACAAGGCCCGCAGCCGTATGCGTAAAAGACTGGGGTTAGCCGGTGACGCTAAATTGGAGGATTTTCTGAAAGAAATTTGGGATTAGCATATATCCTTTTTCGTATTTGCAAATTATAAATAGATAGCATTTTTACAAAATGTCAAAACTGTATATTATCCGGAAATAAGAAATTCTCCAAAACCCTTTTCTTAAAATTCCGGTTTACAGGGAACGATTGGTTACCTATACAAACCGTATTACCAACGTATTTATTGACGATCTCTTATTGACCGTGATTTCCTCGCGTACTCCGGCATAGCAGTTTTCTTTCAGTTGTTTTCACCGAACAGTTTACTTTGGTCTTTCTCCTATATATGCCCGGACCAAAGTAAACTAAATTGTTTTTGTATCTGGTCGCCCGGTTCCGCTGTCCGAAACATTCCCGCTTTCATGTATTCAAAAGCAATAAATCAACAAATAAGATTCTCGTCGTATTAATTGAACAGTCCATTGACCAAGTTGACCGCATCGTCCTTCTTCTGATTGATGATCTTGGCGTACACCTGAGTCATTTTCACGGACGTATGGCCGAGTAATTTCGATACGGTGTACAGATCGGCCCCCAATGTCAGCATCATAGTCGCGAACGTATGGCGGGCTGTGTGAAAGGTGAATCGCTTGGAAATTCCGGCAGCTTTGGCCCACGGCTTGATAAGTTGGTTGATGGCCGAAGGCAGATCGAACACATGGTCATCCGCTGTCTTGTCCCTACGTTCCGGCATCCACTTCAACGCTTCGTTGGAGAGTGGAAGGTAAATCGGCTCTTTGGTCTTCTGCATGGCCACGGCCAAACGGCATTGACCATTATCGATAAACACGTCCTTCCATTGTAATCCGATAATATCACTGATGCGTAGTCCGCAGAAGCAGGAGAACAGGTAGGCACTTTTTACCACTTCGTTCTGCATCGGTGTTGCGATTAACGACCGCACCTCTTCGATGGTCATATACGACCGCACGCTTTCCGGCATCTTGGGTTTCTCCGATTTCTCCATCTCGTTAAACGGATTCCTTAAAATACGTTTTGCGCGGACAGCGGCATTCAACGCTCCGTTGAAGATCTGGTAATAGGTATTGCGCGTAGAAGCCGATACAGGCTTTCCTTTGTAGCGGTAGGTTGTCACCATATAGTCGATGTAGCCTTGGCAGAAAGTGAGGTCAATCTGATTCAATGTGAACCTTTCCCCCGCATATTCCTTCAAGATACCGGTAACGGATTTGATCTGGCCTATGTTTTTCTTTCCGCGTTTTTTTTGTTCCTCTTTATAGAACTGCATCCAGTCCAGCAGATAGACCTTATCCTTATGATTTACGATACCGGCTTCACCGCTTGTCAGTTCGATGATGCGTTTCGACTTGATAGCATTTGCGGCAGCCATTGTCGTTTCGTTCTGTTGGCGGGCATTACGATCCGTTTCCGGAATAAGGTACATCTTCAGATACTCGTATGACCGCTTACCATTACGGTACACATCCAGATACAGACTCTTACTGCCATCGGCCAATTCCTTCGTCCGAAGACGAATTGGCTCTTTTACTTTGGTAGGCTTTTTTGTCCTTGGCATATTATGTTCTTTTATTCGTTATTTCCTGCCACAAAAGTACGAATAAAAAACGGAATCAGGAAACAAACGAGAAACAAAAATGTACCCAAAAAGAGCCAAACTACTGAAAATACAGAAAACAACCGAAAATACCAACAAGCACATAAAACACTGATATATAGCCTATTTATCTACATTTATTTGTGCTTTATTTTCATTTCACACACGGCTTTATGATTATTGGCAAATAACGAAGCTTTTCTTTGTTAAGTTTTTTGTTAGCATAGAGTCTTCTAAAGGAAATGTATATTGTGGATTATAGTTTTTGGAAGATATCATAGCTAGGTAAAAGA
>OLIL01000018.1_pt1 | contig 234463 bp, 157 predicted proteins | sample 1609701 | NCBI WGS metagenome assembly OLIL01 (sample SAMEA4350146, study PRJEB24818) | metagenome | biome: human; feature: gut; material: faeces | place: Denmark | collected 2013-09
CGATCGTTTAGACTAGTCGTTTTCCTCTTCAATATTCTTATATTTCCTATACATTATTATATATAAGAGATATCCTACTTTTATCCATTTCTGTCCCTTTTTTGAATAAAATGAATGACCTTAAACATTTCCACCTCATTTTTCTTTACTTTTGAACTGAAATATGAATCATACAACTATGACTATACAGACAATAGACACCGGCTACTTCTACGCCGACGGAGGCGCCATGTTCGGGGCCATTCCTAAAAGCGCTTGGAGCCGTCGCTATCCGAGCGACGAGACAAATGGTTGCGTGCTCGCCATGCGTAGCCTTGTCATAAAAACAGATGACGGACGCATCGTCCTAGTAGATAACGGAGCGGGAAATAAACACTTAAAACAACTAAGTTATTACCGCTTCTTCAACTTGGTAGACCTCGGCACGGAACTACGAAACCGGGGAATTCAACCGGAGGAAATCACGGATGTTGTCCTCACCCATCTCCATTTCGATCATTGCGGTTATACCACGCAAAAGGATGAATCTACCGGACATTTATTTCTCTCATTCCCAAACGCAAACCACTGGGTTAGCCGCAAGCAATGGGAGAATCTCCTTCATCCGAACGCCTTGGAGAGAGATTCCTATTTCATCGAGAATATGCAAGCCGTCGCAGACGCTAATTCCTTACGGCTGCTAGATGCCGACACATCGATTTGCCCCACTATAGAGCTACGCCTGTACGATGGGCACACTCCGGGACAAATTGTTCCCTATATCCATACGGAGGACCGGACCTTTGTCTTTGCCGGGGATGTTATCCCCCTTGTAGCCAGCGTATCTCCGGAATGGATCTCGGCTTACGATACGTATCCGATCACGTCATACAACGAGAAACTGCGCATGCTTGCTGAAGCCTCCCGAAAAGGGCAAGCGCTCATCTACTGCCATGACGCTTACATCCGCTGCACAACCGTAAAACGTGTGAATACATATTATAAGAAAGACAAGGAAATACCTCTCAAGAAGACGTTTCTTTTCCCTTAGTCCCTAGCCCTTTTCCCTTTAGACCTTAGGTGTTTCTTCCATATTCCTTAGACATTTCTTATAGAAGTATTCATTATCCACTAGCCGTTGCATGATCGTCCACCAACTGTTGGATGATCATGCAACAGCTGGTGGACGATCATGCACCAGTTGATAAATAGTCTATATATATAGACAAAATCCCTAAGGTTATCGCATCAAAAGTGTAAAAGCATTAGATAAAACGGCTAATTCTATTTATCTTTGGGCGGTGATACTGAATCAATTATTGTTTTACATTCTAAACTCTAAACACATGAACAGCCTAAGCAAACTAGCGCTCGTCCTGACATTTTGCACGGGAATGATCGCTTGCTCCGGTGGTAAGGCCGTAAAAGGAGATTACGGAGTAGTGCCTTTGCCACAAGAAGTAACATTGACGAACGGAAATCCTTTCGTCCTAAGTCCATCCACGAAGATATTTTATCCGGAGGGCAATGATAAGATGAAGAAGAACGCCGAGTTCCTCGCTTCTTATATCAAGGAAATCACGGGCTATGAATTAGCAACCGCTACCGGCCAGCCCGGTAAGGGGATCAGCCTCGTTATCGACCAAAGCATCCAGAATCCGGAAGGATATCAACTGACCGTTAGCGATAACGGGATACGGATCGCCGGAAGTACGGATGCCGGCGTATTTTATGGTATCCAGACATTACGTAAATCGATCCCGGCCACGGCCCAAGGGATGAACGTAGAATTACCGGCAGCTACCATCAACGACTATCCCCGTTTTGCCTATAGAGGCATGATGCTGGATGTCAGCCGCCATTTCTTCCCCGTGGATTCGGTAAAAACGTATCTCGATATCCTTGCCTTGCACAACCAAAATACGTTCCACTGGCATCTGTCCGATGACCAAGGTTGGCGTATCGAGATCAAGAAATATCCGGAATTGACACAGATCGGATCTAAACGCAAGGAAACCGTGATCGGCCATAACTCCGGAACATATGACGGAAAGGAATACGGGGGCTTCTATACACAAGACCAGATTCGCGATGTCATCAACTATGCCGCCGAACGCCATATCACGATCATCCCGGAAATCGATATGCCGGGACATCAATTGGCAGCCTTGGCTACTTACCCGGAACTGGGATGCACCGGGGGCCCTTATGACGTATGGGGCCAATGGGGAGTAGCCGACGACGTGATCTGCGCCGGCAACGAGAAATCCATGCAATTCCTAGAAGACGTATTGAGCGAGGTCATCGATCTTTTCCCGTCCGAATATATCCATGTAGGTGGTGATGAGTGCCCGAAGGTACGTTGGGAGAAATGCCCGAAATGCCAAGCTCGCATCAAGGCGGAAGGTATCAAGGGGGACAAGAAACATTCCGCCGAGGAATATTTGCAAAGCTACGTGATCTCCCGCATGGAGAAATTCGTGGAGAGCAAAGGACGCCATATCATCGGCTGGGACGAGATCCTAGAAGGAGGCTTGGCCCCGAATGCCACGGTAATGAGCTGGAGAGGCATGGATGGAGGTATCGAAGCCGCCAAGCAAAAGCATAACGTGGTCATGACACCGAATACATATGTATATCTGGATTACTATCAATCAGCGGATACGGATCTTGAGCCCGATGCTATCGGTGGTTACTTGCCGTTAGAGAAAGTATATTCTTTTGAGCCGACAGCCGGTATCTCTCCTGAAGACCAGAAGTACGTGATCGGGGCGCAAGCCAACCTCTGGACGGAATATATCCCGACCTTCTCACAGGTAGAATACATGATCATGCCCCGTATCGACGCCGTAGCCGATATCCAGTGGAGCGATCCGTCCAAGAAAGATTATCAGACGTTCCTGCCTCGTGTGGCCCGCATGACACAACTTTACGATCGTTTGGGATATAATTACGGAAAGCATATCTTCGATATTAACGCCTCCCTGACCACCAATACGGAGAACGGAACACTCGACATAGCCTTGACGAAGTTGGGTGAAGGAGATATCTATTATACGGTAGACGGTAGCGATCCTACGATCGCCAGCATCAAGTATGAAGGCCCGGTACAGATCAACCAAGATTGCGAATTCAAGGCGATCGTTGTCCGTCCGAACGGTACGAGCCGCATCTTCTCAGAAGATATCTTCTTCAATAAAGCGACGATGAAGCCCATCACCTTGAAAGAGCAACCCAGCAAAGGATACGTTTTCAACGGGGCACAGGTATTGGTAGACGGCTTACGTGGAGGTAGTAATTACAAGACCGGCCATTGGCTGGGTTTCCAAGGAAAAGACCTTGACGCCACGATCGATCTAAAGGAACCAACCGAAATCCAGAAGGTATCTTTCAACACAAACGTGGTGAAAGGCGATTGGATCATGGGAGCCTCCGCCGTAACCGTAAAGGTATCCGACGATGGCAAGAATTTCAAGGAAGTAGCTTCCAAGAAAATCCCGGAGCTAACCCAAAACGACAAGGACGGTTTATATCCCCAAGAGATATCCTTCGCCCCGGTAAAGGCCCGCTATGTCGAGATTATCATCAACAGCAGCAAACTACCAAAATGGCACGGTGGCGCCGGAAGTCCCGCATTCTTGTTCGTAGATGAGATAGAAATCTTATAAGATAATGATACAGCGAGATGGCTGAGAGATACCTGCCATCTCGCTTTCTTATCTTAAACTAAATAACAAATATCATGATAAACAAAAACATCTTAATTCTTTCAGCCCTATGCTCCTGTTGCTCACTATGGGCGGATGAGGTTGTCGTGCGACATTATAATTACGCCGGCCCTTACGAGGTGAAGAAACCCTTCTTGGCAGATAGCCTGGATGTAAACAGTAAGAGATTCTCAGACAAGGAACTATTGAACACGACCGTTCCTTTCTGCAACCTTTCCCAAAGCGGACAAACCCTTGACGCGGCGTCTTCCGGAGAGCTGACCTTGCCAACCTCGGCCTCTTCCTACGCGCTACATTTGGTTTCCTTCTACCTGAATAGTGACCGCTATACAAAAGGCACCTTAAGGATCAATGGCCCTGAGATTTCAGAAGTCTACGTGGATGGACAACCCACAAAACTAACCCAAGGAGAAGCCTCGTTGACCTTGGAGCCGCGACGCTATGAAATCGTAATTAAATATTTATCTGAGAGCCACAAAGAGAATGCCTTAACAGCCTCATTCAACCCGGAAAAAGACGCGGTGGTAACCGCGACCGTCAATCCGGAGAAACGTTATACATTAAGTGATGTATTTGATGGTAAACGCATCCAATCCGCCAGCCTGTCCCCGAATGGAAAATTCATTATCGTCTCCTATCAAGAAACCTATCCCGGCGGAAAGCAATCCTCATTTACCCAGATACTAGACAAGGCTACCGGTTCCGTATTGGTTGAGAACGGACAGAGCTTACGCTGGATGCCTAAAAGCAATCTGGCCTATTACACAAGGAAAGGGATGAAAGGCACGGAATTGGTGACCCTAGACCCTACCAGTAAAAAGGAGAACATCCTTTCCAGCCAATTGCCTGAAGGTTCTTTCAGCTTCGGGCCTACCGAAGACTATCTATTATTCTCCATACGGGAGAAAGGACCGCAAGAACGAAAAGAGATCCAAGAGATACTGGTGCCGGATGATCGCCAACCGGGATGGAGAAACCGTATGTTTATCCATAAATATGACCTGCGAACCGGATTGTTCCAACGGCTCACCTATGGACATACTTCTACTTACATCAACGATGTATCTCAAGACGGCCACTATCTGCTATTCAGTCGCAGGGAACCGAATTTAACGGAGCGCCCTTTCTCACGTACATATATATATAAGATGGATCTACGAACCATGCATGTGGATACCCTTATAAAAGGTGAGAAATTCGTAAGCCGTGCCGTTTTCTCCCCGGATGCCACCCAATTACTCGTTGACGCGTCTGGAGAGGCTTTCGATGGTATCGGATTAAAGATCAAAGAAGGACAGACATCGAATACGAGCGACGGGCAATTATTCCTATACAATATAGCAGATAAAAGTATAAAGCCGCTTACGAAAGATTTTGACCCCTCTGTCGATTCCTACGAGTGGAACGCCCTCGATAAACAAATCTATATCACGGCGAAAGATAAGGACCGTGTTCGCATGTATAGTCTAAACCCGTCCAACGGAAAGATTAAGCAACTTCAAGCCAAGGAAGATGTCATCTCCGATTACTCCATCGCCAATCAAGCTTTCGAAATGGTTTATTTCGGATTAAGCGCTTCCAATTCCCAAAGGCTTTATACCTATAACTTGAAAAACGACGCCTCTTCCTGCTTGATCGATCTCTCCAAAGAGATCTTGAGAGACGTCACTTTAGGAGAAGTGCAAGATTGGAATTTCGTTTCCGCCCAAGGGGATACGATTTACGGCCGCTTCTATCTCCCTCCTCATTTTGATGCGACCAAGAAATATCCGATGATCGTGAATTATTACGGAGGAACAACCCCTACGGCCCGGGTGATGGAGAGCCGTTATCCTTCGCATGTATACGCCGGCTTAGGGTACATCGTCTACATCATACAGCCCAGTGGAGCGACTGGATTCGGCCAAGAGTTCTCCGCACGCCATGTCAACGCATGGGGTAAACTTACCGCTGACGAGATCATCGAAGGCACGAAAAAGTTCTGTGAGGAGCATCCTTTTGTCAACACGAAGAAAATCGGTTGCATGGGGGCTTCATACGGAGGTTTCATGACTCAATACCTACAAACAAAAACAGATATATTCGCGGCGGCCATGTCTCATGCGGGAATCAGCGACATCACCAGCTATTGGGGAGAAGGTTACTGGGGATATTCATACAGCTCGTTGGCTAGCGCTAACAGTTATCCATGGAATGCCCGGGATATGTACACTTTACAAAGTCCGCTATTTAACGCAGACAAGATCAATACCCCGATCTTGTTCTTACATGGAACCGCAGACACGAATGTTCCGATTGGAGAGAGCATCCAGATGTTTACCGCATTAAAATTATTGGGTAAGCCTACAGCGTTTGTCCAGGTAGAAGGAGAGAACCACCATATACTGGATTACGACAAACGTATCTTGTGGAATAACACAATTTACGCATGGTTCGCTAAGTGGTTGAAAGATCAACCGGAGTGGTGGGACGCATTATATCCTCCGAAAAGTCTATAAAAGCTATAAGAATCCATACTATGGATATATATTTAAAGAGTATCTTATGAAAGATACTCTTTTTTATTTAAATACGTTGAATAATGTTCATGACATACCTTAGTCTCCGAAGAACTAAATCAATTTTTTGCTCAATATTTATTAATTATCACAAATATATCGATAAATCATAGGACATCTGACCTATATAAACATTTTCTATGTCTAATTGTATTTTTTACAACAAGCATTTTATTTCAATGGCTGTACGGCAAATATAATGATATATTTGCAATAAACAAACATATTGACAATAAAAATAAACTTACGCGACATATTGTTAATAGGGATTGTTTGAGATTATATGTTAAATTAATACATTACAATATTAATATATGACATTAATGTACAAATTGGTTTTAACCCAATCCCGCATCAATGCAGGGAAGTAACACTGAAGTCCCTTATTCTCATGAAGTTCTTCGGAAACTACGTCAATCTACTAAGTGACAACAATTGATTACAACGATCTATTTATTAACAAATTAAACAAAAAGTATGTGTCTATGAAAAGGTTGACTTATCTATTACTATGCTTGTTTGCAAGTATAGCGTTCGCAACGGCTCAGACCACGAAGGTGACCGGTACGGTTATCTCGGCGGAAGACGATGGACCTATCATTGGAGCCTCTATCGTAGTAGCTGGTACTACTACCGGTACTGTAACGGATTACAACGGAGCGTTCACCTTGGATGTTCCTTCTAACGCGAAAAAGCTAATCGTTTCCTACATCGGTATGAAATCTGTGGAAGTGGCAGTAAAACCAATCATTAAAGTCACGATGGAGTCTGACTCTCAGAACTTGGATGAAGTCGTGGTTGTCGGTTACGGAACTCAAAGAAAAAAAGATGTGACAAGTGCCATATCTAAAGTAGGCGGTGAAGACTTAAGTAACTTGGCAACAGCGTCTTTCGACTCTCAATTAGCCGGACGTGCCGCTGGTGTACAGGTTACGACTCCTAGTGGCGTATTGGGAAGCGGTCCTCAATTCAAGATCCGTGGTATGAGTACGATCAGTTCTAGCTCACAGCCATTATTTATCGTAGACGGTATGCCGATCGCCACGGGAGACAATGGCAATGGCGGAACCGGTCTAGGTATGGCTTACGCTTCTTACAACGCGATGTCTGATATAAATCCGAATGACATCGAATCTATTGAAATATTGAAAGACGGCGCGGCAACTGCTATCTATGGCTCCCGTGCGGCAAATGGAGTTGTATTGATCACAACCAAAAAAGGCTCCAAGGGACGTACTCAAGTAACTTACGATGGCTATGTAAGCGCAGCCAGCGCAGCTAAATTGCATGATCTTCTAGGAGCGAAAGATTTCGTGACTATCGCTAACGAGAAATACGAGAACTGGGGAATGAAAGGACAGGCTGTTTACGATCCGAACGGACCGGACACGAACTGGAATGATTATATTTTCCGTACAGGTTTCCAGCACAATCATAGCTTATCCGCTAGCGGTGGTACGGATAAAAGCCAATATTATGTATCATTAGGTTTCACGGAACAAGATGGTATCATTCGCGCCAATGATTTAAACCGTTTGAGCTTAAAGGCCGACTTGACACAACAAGCGACAAAATGGTTACGCATTGGATTAAACGGCCAGATGACCCGTACCCGGGTTAATGGTGTCATGAATAACGAGAACTCGTTGGGTGGCGTAGGTTTCGCCGGTACTCGTATGCTACCGAACGTATCCGTATATAACCCGGATGATCCTACAGGTTACAATATCGACGCTGAAAACCGTAAGACATTAGGCCGCGGAAGCAACCTTTCCTATATTGATAATGGCATCCAGAATATCGTTTGGGCATTAGACAATAACGTAAACCGTACGACTAATACCCGCACATTAGGTGGTGGATGGGCTGAGATCACATTCATGGACGGATTGACATTAAAAACACAGGCCGGTCTGGATATCTCGAATGTTAAAGACTTCATGGTATGGAACCCGGAATCAGGAGATGGATACGGCTATGGCGGCTTATTGGAAGAAATCAATACCACATACACGAACTGGAACTGGCAAAACGTAATCAACTTTAACCGTACATTCAATGATGTACATAATCTGACGGCGACAGCGGTACAAGAGTATACCCATACGGAATATGAATACACGGACGCAACCGTGCAACAAATATCCGATGCTTTCTTCACCGACCATATCATTTCCAACACATTCGGTGAGAGATTCGTATATGGAGGTAAAACGTTTATGGGATTAGCCTCCTATATGTTCCGTGCGAATTACAACTATGATAGTAAATATTATATCGGAGCCTCCGTCCGCACAGACGGCTTATCCAGCCTTCCGAAAGACACCCGCTGGGGTACATTCTGGGGAGGATCAGCCGCTTGGCGTATCTCTCGCGAGAAATTCTGGAGCGAATCAACTATTAATGATTGGTTTAACGACTTACGTGTCCGTGCCAGCTACGCTACAATCGGAAACTCTGACCTAGGGAATTATTTCCCTTATCTGGGAACTTACGGGGCGAAGAAAGCAGGATCGAATACAGCTATCGCTTGGAACCGTATGGGTAACAGCCAACTTAAATGGGAAACAACAGAGACTTTCGATATCGGCTTGGATGGCTCTTTCTTTAATAACCGCCTGACATTCGAGCTAGCTTATTGGCAAAAGAACTCCAAAGACTTGGTGTTGGAAGTTCCTACAGCACCTACCGCCGGTATTCCTTACAACTCATATTTTGATAATATCGGTAAGATCAAGAACTCCGGTATGGAGTTGACGGTTAACGCTACAATCATCGCTACCAAAGATTGGAACTGGCAAACTAATTTCAACTTTTCCACGGCTAAGAACACGGTGAAGAGCTTATACGGCGGAACAGACATCGTAGACAATTACACAATTATTCGTGAAGGAGAATCATATAGATCTTTATATGGATATGATTATTACGGCGTAAACGCCGCAAACGGTAACCCGATCTGGAGTAAGGCGGACGGTTCATTAGTACAATTCGACACATTCGGCTCTTACGACTATGCGGAATATGATCCTTCCAATCCTTCGGATGTCTCCAAGGCTTCTTCCTTGGACGCTAGCGACCGTAAGGTATTAGGTTCATCTATGCCTACTTGGTACGGAGGTTGGAATAACACCGTTTCTTACAAGAATTTCGATTTAAATGTATTCTTCCGCTTCTCCGGAGGTAATAAGATCATGAACGCTTCTCGTCAAAGCGCATTGTTCAATATGGATTTCTCCAACAACGGAACAGAAATCTTAGGCCGCTGGGTTTCTCCAGAGCAACCGGGTGACGGTATGACTCCAAAAATCGGTTATGGAGATGCCTCTTCCTTATTCAATGATGGATATACGGATTCACACTTCGTTGAGAGTGGCAATTACCTAAAACTATCTACGTTAGCTTTAGGCTATACACTACCGAAGGCGGTCGTATCCAAACTGAACATGACAAAGATTCGTTTCTATGTTCAAGGACAGAATTTGCTCACTATCACAGGTTATTCCGGATTGGATCCTGAGACAAACTCTCGTTTAGGTGTAGATTGGAACGGTATGCCACAGCAACGTTCATTCACTTTTGGAGCGAACATTACATTCTAATTTCACAAACTAAGAAAAGTTACAATTATGTTATACAAGAAATTATATAAAAACATTTCAGTAGTAGCGCTAGGGACAGCCCTATTCTCGCTACCCGTGTTCACCGCCTGCGAAAGCGACGTCGTAGACCTTGAACCTGTTGACAAATTCTCTGAGCTTACGGCATACGGGACAGAAGAACGTTGCGAGTTAGCCGTAGTCGGAGCTTATGATGCCGCACAATGTGGTATGTATATAAATCCGGATGATTATGGCTGGGCACGCGGCTATCCTTTTGGAGCGGCCAGTATATTGCAAGGCGAAATGCGCGGTGAAGATATGAATCTAACCGCCCAATTCTATGATTATACCTATTCCGCAACCTATAACTTGACTACCGCTAATAACGTGGCGATGTGGGAAACCTCTTTCGAGGCTATTAACCGCTATAATACGGTATACGCAGGTATAGAAGGCGCGGTAGCTGCGGGTGTCATAACCGAAGAGAAAGGGAATCAGTACAAAGGAGAATGCCTGTTCTTACGTGCGTTAACCTATCACAACTTGATGATTCATTATGCCTTGCCCTACAACGTAGAAGGTAACAATAACTACGGTATGCCTATTTACACGAAAGCCGTAAACGACCCCAGCCAACTCGCTGAGCAACAAAGCATAGGCCGTTCTACCGTTAAGGAGACTTACGATCAGATATTAAGCGACTTGAATAATGCGGAAAGCATGCTTCCGGACATTATCGATGCTGATAAGATCGGACGTGCGAGCAAAGGTGCCGCCATCGCATTGAAAACGCGCGTATATTTGCATATGCGTGATTGGAACAATGTAGTTACTGAAGCTAAGAAACTGGAAGGCGGACGTTTCATTCTGGAAACCAATCCTGCCACTCCTTTCGTTTCTTACAAAGACAATCAAGAATCTATATTCTCCATTCCGAATGACTCTCAAGATAACGCATCTGTAAATGGAGCTATGTCCGCTATGATGTCTGCCCGTGAAGGTGGCCGTGCGATGTGCCCGACATCCCCTACCCTTTACAACTCCAAATTCTGGAAAGGGGATGACAAGCGTCGTAACCTCGTCCTTTATCGTGCGTCTGACGATTATTACTTCTGTGATAAATACCAGAATCCCCAAACACGTGAAGAGTATGCCCCGATCCTGCGCTATGCCGAGGTATTGCTAAACGAGGCCGAGGCTGCCGCACGTGCGGGAGACAAGACTCTCGCATTGGAGAAATTGAATCAAGTAAGAGACCGTTCTTTGGCCGACCCCGCTACACAAACGTATAAGGCTGGCGATTTCGCCAACACGAAAGCGCTGGTAGAAGCTATCCTTTGGGAACGTCGCATTGAGTTCCAAGGTGAAGGTCGCCGTTGGGAAGACATTCATCGTTTAGCGGCTGACGACTTGCTGCCGTCCGGTGGTATTCCCGCAAAGATCGAATACAACAATGCCAAAGGCCAAGGTGCTTTTGTCGTTGGTGGAGAAGTGAAAGCAGAATGGTTCGGCAACAGCAAACAGTTCATCCCGTACACGGATAAACGCTTTATTTGGCCGATCCCATTGAATGATATATTAAGAAACCCCACGCTAGCCGCACAACAGAACGCAGGCTGGTAGAATATAGACACACTCTTATTTTTTCACTATGCAGGGGACATGAGAGGGCGAGACCGGGAGGTTCCGCCCTCTTTTCTTTTAAAACGTATTGACATAATAATTCACGGGAAATCATTATCTTTGCACTCTCTAAAAGAGGCTTATTCGTTATTTCGTGATAAATACTAATAAATCAACGATATGATTCTATTCTTTCAATCTTCAACAAAGACGGTGCTGGCTGTAGAGGCCGCGCACGCTTTCTCTCCTGAAGACACTCAAAAACTGGTTTGGTTGTTTAGCGAGGCAACTCCTGTTCAATCAGAAACATTGGAAGGCTGGTACGTAGGGCCACGCCGGGAAATGATTACCCCGTGGAGTACGAACGCCGTTGAAATTACCCAGAACATGGGCCTGACCGGTATTTCCCGTATTGAGGAATATTTTCCTGTTTCTTCTGGCGACGCGGATCACGATCCGATGTTACAACGTATCTACAATGGCTTGAATCAGGAGATCTTCACGATCAGTAAAAAACCAGATCCTATTGTCTATATTGAGGATTTGGAAGTGTACAACCAACAAGAGGGCTTGGCACTAAGCCAAGAGGAGATCGCTTACTTGAACGAGGTAAGCCAGAAGTTGGGACGTAAGTTGACCGATAGCGAGGTGTTCGGTTTCTCTCAAGTAAACTCGGAACACTGCCGCCATAAAATATTCGGAGGTGTATTCATCATCGACGGCGAGGAAAAAGAAAGTTCCTTGTTCAACTTGATCAAGAAGACTTCCGCCGAGAACCCTAATAAATTGGTTTCCGCTTATAAAGATAACGTAGCGTTCAATGAAGGCCCGACGGTAGAGCAATTCGCTCCTCTATCCGGTGACAAACCTGATTTCTTCGCCGTAAAAGATATCAAGACGGTTATCTCCTTGAAAGCTGAGACGCATAACTTCCCGACAACCGTTGAACCGTTCAACGGTGCCGCTACCGGAACAGGTGGTGAGATCCGTGACCGTCTGGGCGGTGGTAAGGCATCCTTGCCGATAGCGGGAACAGCTGTCTACATGACTTCTTACCCGCGTACAGAAGGCGCTCGCGAATGGGAGAAGATCCTAGACCCCCGCCCTTGGTTATACCAGACTCCGGAGCAGATCTTGATCAAGGCTTCCAATGGTGCCTCTACATTCGGTAACCATTTCGGCCAGCCGCTTATCTGTGGTTCTTTATTGACTTTCGAGCACACGGAGAACGATAAGAAGTACGCTTATGACAAAGTAATCATGCTTGCCGGCGGTGTAGGTTTCGCAAATATGCGTGATGCCTTGAAGGGCGATCCGGAACCGGGCGAAAAAGTGGTTGTGATCGGTGGCGATAACTACCGTATCGGTATGGGTGGTGGAGCCGTATCTTCCGTAAACACGGGACAATATACAAGCGGTATCGAGTTGAACGCCGTACAGCGTGCCAACCCGGAAATGCAGAAACGTGCGGCTAACGTGATCCGTGCGATCGCCGAGTCTGACGAGAACCCGATCGTCTCTATCCATGACCATGGTGCGGGTGGACACCTCAACTGCTTGTCTGAGTTGGTTGAGGCTACCGGCGGACACATCGATATGAGCAAATTGCCGATTGGCGACCCGACTCTTTCAGCGAAGGAGATCGTAGGAAACGAGAGCCAAGAGCGCATGGGCTTATTGATGAAAGAAGAAGATGTAGCCCGCGTAAAACGTATCGCGGATCGTGAACGTGCCCCGATGTATGTGGTAGGCGAGACTACTAACGACATGAAGTTTGTCTTCGAACAAGCGGACGGCGTAAAACCTATCGATATCAAGCTGGAATATATGTTCGGTAAACCGCCTAGAACGGTTATGACAGACCATACGGTCACTGAATCTTATCAACCGGTTGTTTACAAAGAATCCGAACTTCACCATTATTTGGAGAACGTACTTCAATTAGAGGCCGTAGCCTGCAAGGATTGGTTAACAAACAAAGTAGACCGTTCCGTAACCGGTAAGATCGCCCGCCAGCAATGTCAAGGTGAATTACAATTGCCGTTGAGCGACTTAGGTGCCGTAGCGTTGGATTACCGCGGGAAAGCTGGTATCGCAACTTCTATCGGTCACGCTCCTCAGGTAGCCATGGTTGATCCGGCCGCCGGTTCCGTTATGGCAATCGCCGAGTCATTGACCAATATCGTATTCGCTCCGCTGACAGATAAGTTGGAGAGCGTATCCTTAAGTGCCAACTGGATGTGGCCGTGCCGCAACGAAGGTGAGGACGCCCGTCTGTACACAGCCGTACAAGCCGCTTCCGATTTCGCTTGCAGCTTGGGCATCAATATCCCGACTGGTAAGGACTCCTTATCCATGACGCAGAAATATGGCGACGATAAGGTGATCGCCCCGGGTACGGTGATTATCTCCGCAGGTGCGGAGGTTAGCGATATCAAGAAAATCGTCTCCCCGGTAGTAGCTCAAGACAAGAATACATACATTTATTATATAGACTTCTCTTTCGATACCTTGAAGTTGGGTGGTTCCGCCTTCGCCCAAGCCTTGAACAAGCTGGGTAACGAGGTTCCGACCGTGAAAGATCCGGAATACTTCCGTGACGCTTTCAACGCCGTACAAGATGCGATCGAGAAGAGACTCATCCTTGCCGGACACGATATCTCAGCGGGAGGTATGATCACCGCCCTGTTAGAGATGTGCTTCGCCAACGTAGAGGGTGGTTTGGATGTCAACTTGGATAAGATCTCCGAGAGTGATATCGTGAAGATCCTGTTTGCCGAGAATCCGGGTATCTTGGTTCAGGTAAAGGACAAGAAGGCATTCGAAAAGTTGATGGAAGAAGCTGGCGTAGGTTTCGCCATCATCGCCAAACCGACCGACGAGCGCCATGTATTGGTATCGAAAGACGGCATCCAATATCACTTCGGCATCGACTATATGCGTGACGTATGGTACGAATCTTCTTATAAACTGGATGTAAAGCAGAGCGGAAGCGTTTGTGCTGGAAACCGTTTCGAGAACTATAAGATGCAGCCCGTACAGTACAAGTTCCACAAGGACTTTACCGGAAAGCTTTCTTCTTACGGACTCTCAGCGGAACGCCGCACTCCGAACGGCATCAAGGCTGCGGTAATCCGTGAGAAGGGTACGCAATGCGAGCGTGAGACAGCTTACGCCTTGTATCTGGCTGGTTTCGACGTGAAGGATGTCCATATGACGGACTTGGCTAGCGGACGTGAGACTTTGGAGGATGTAAACTTCATCGTATTCTGCGGTGGTTTCTCCAACTCCGACGTATTAGGTTCCGCCAAGGGCTGGGCCGGCGGTTTCTTGTATAACGAGAAAGCCAAGAAAGCGATCGACAACTATTACGCACGTAAAGATACGTTGAGCATGGGTATCTGTAACGGTTGCCAGTTGATGGCCGAGTTAGGCTTGGTTTATCCGGAGCACGAGAAAAAGCATAAGATGGTTCACAATGATTCCCATAAGTTCGAGTCTAACTTCGTTAGCTTGGAGATCCCGAAAAACAACTCCGTAATGTTCGGCTCCTTGAGCGGCACGAAGTTGGGTGTATGGGTAGCTCATGGTGAAGGTAAGTTCGAGTTCCCCTACGAGGAGAAGGAGTACAACATCATCGCTAAATACAACTACGATGGCTATCCCGCCAACCCGAACGGTTCTCCTTGGTCCGTTGCCGGTGTTTGCTCAAAGGACGGCCGCCATTTAGCTATGATGCCTCACCCCGAACGTGCGATCTTCCCTTGGCAGTGCGGTTATTACCCCGCCGACCGTAAGGAGAACGACGAGGTCACTCCATGGATCGAGGCGTTCGTGAACGCTCGCAAGTGGATCGAGAATAATAAGTAAAATAACGGGGGTTGTTCCTAAAGTTCCTTGAACCTTACGAACAACCCCTTTTTCCTATACATTATATTATATATATCGACTTATGAAAAAGAACTACATCTGTACGCTCCTATTGGCAATCATCGCCATTTTCTCTACCATGAAAGCCCAAGCGCAGGAATTTCATTTCATGCCTAAGGTAGGTTTCAGTTTAGCCACACTTATGGGGCTAGATGGCAGTGCCCGTTCCGGTGCGAACGTTGGCGTTAGCGGTGAGTATATTTTTCCAGACGATATGTTCGCGGTGGAAGCCGGTGTTTACTACTCCATGCAAGGTGCCACGAAAAAACATAATTATGGAGGGGAATACATCTCCGCTAATCTCAACAACGATTACATTAACATCCCGATCTATGCGAAAGCATACGTCTATAAAGGTTTGAACATATTTGCCGGCCCTCAGTTAGGCTTCAACGTACATAACAAATTCAAGCTAGACGGACACAAGAAAGAGTATGTCGCCGTCAATGTAGACAAGCTATTCTACCCCTTCGACTTCTCCTTATGCGTAGGAGGCGGCTACCAGTTCGAGAACGGCTTGTTCTTCACCTTAAACTACAACTTCGGATTGACCGACGTATTAAAATACAAAGACATCAAGATCGAGGGCGAAACCAATTACTTCCCCCTTATGGCCGACGAGTCCACCGTACGCAACGGCGTATTCCAGGCGAACATCGGTTGGAGATTTTAAAAGCCGGATTAATACGATATAAAGAAAGCCGCTACCCTTCATGGATATCGGCTTTCTTCCTATATATTATGTAACGGTCACTCTAAAGATCCATGATTTCCTCCACCGAAAGACCCGTTGATCGGGAAATGATCTCGATAGGGACATTCAAGTCTTTCAAGTTCCTGGCGGTTTGAAGAACCCCTTCTTTTATTCCTTCGTCCACGCCTTCCTCCCGGGCGGTGGTCAGCACGTCCCATTGAATGCGGAGATTGTCCATATGCCGGATATAGCTGGCTCTATCCTCGGGAGACATCTGATCCATTTTCAATAACCTCGCGGCCTCATGCAAGCCTCTCGCCTTGGGACGGTCCGCTATCTCGCCGGTCTTGAGATATTGTATCCACTCGTCGATAGGCGTGACCGCCTTTTGGTTGAACTCATCCACACGGATCACGTAATACTCGGGGAAAAGATCCCCGGCATTGATCCGGGAAAACGTTTGCTGTTGCTTCTTAGACAACCGCAACTCATCCTGGGTATGTACTCCCTTGAAATGGGTATACCCATGATAGATATAATCCTCGCCTTGCCCCAGGTCAAAATAAACGATATTGATAGAATAGACCTTCCGCACTTCCTTATATTGATCGCCGATATGGATATACTCAGAGATCACTTTCGAGGTACCGTACAGCATTCGCTGGAAATAGGCCAACTCCCGTGTATTCTGGATCTCCACGATGATCAGCTCATTCTTGCTATCGCGAGCCAGCAGGTCTACCCGATTGAACTTATCGTTCTCGTCCTCTTGGTTGGCCTCGCTTTCCAGCAAGCTCTCTATCCGGATATCCTCATTCAGCAACTCACTGAGAAATCCCTCCAGAACCACGAAGTTCGCCTTTTGGCGCAACAACCGTTTTATAGCCCAGTCAAAACGTATATAATTATCTTTCATAGTGATATGTATTAAAGTGTGATGTCGCGAATGTAAGGAAAATATAGCGAAACGCAACACGTTAGATAAGAGAATATCTTCGCAGCGTTGATCCGGCATCGCTCGCACCCGATAACGCTACAAGATCGATCCGACCAAATCATCGACCGTTACCGACTCAAGCCAAGTCACCGCTTCTCGCAACCGATTCAATACATGATCTTCTCCTCCCAACACGGCGATCTGGGTATCGCCGATATCGATCGCATTTCGTGAAGGGGAATAATAGAAAAAGGTGAGATCCGTATGATCCAGATCAACAAGCACCGCTCGACGGAGCGCCCCGAAATCGATCGTGCAATTCGGGTACTTTCTCATCAGGCTACCCTTGATAGTGGACACATACCCCTCCAAAGTAGCTAGCCTCTTACTCACGCTGGTCTTTATTTGGAAGTCCAAAGCACCCCTTCTCAAATTTTCTGTACTAACCAAGGGGGCACGAACCCGATCTACTTTCCCCTCTATTACCTGCTGCATTTGTTCTTGTATAAAATCAAGGCGCAAACTGACTTCCTTCAGCGCATCAGATATCCCTTTACGAAGACACTCGTAATACGGGCCCCCGGGAGAATAGGATCTCTTCCTAATAGCTGATACAGCGTCAAAGTATTCTTTTCCTCTTTTCAAATATCCTTTCTCCCCAGATACCAGAAACATGCTATTTCCAAAGGAACCTTCCGCATTCGCGACACCCAAAGCATCTCGAATCCCCGTAAGGGTAAAATCCTTCATAGCCATGACGTGACTAATAAAACACATCTCCGCATCGATCAAATAAGGGATACCCGAAGCTCCTACCATTATATTATCCTGGTGCAAATCCGAGATCCCCAGCACCTTGCTCAGCAAAGCTATTCTACCACACAGATAATAATACTTTTGGGCCTCTTCTTTATTTAAGCGAGTGACATGCTCAATGAATTCCGTGTAACCATAATCTCCCTTCCCCCACATCTTGACAGTAGGCATTCCCAGGGCCCCAAACAGGCTAGTCCCCCCATCCTGCTGCTCCGAGCCCAGAAGGGCTATCTCTCCCGACAAGTCCTTAGGCTTATATACCACCTTGAAATTCCTAAAACACACGATATACACGATCTGGCTCCCGTTATGAGGATCCGATCCGGTCATATTGATCTTCGAGATGTTCTCTTTCGGCTTATTGAACCTCGCGCAAAGTTCCTCACCATCCGCCAGGATACGCACAGCCGTCTGTTGGGCACTTTCAACGATACACTTACCTCTCTCATTATAAGCTTCCATCGCTTTTATACTCAATATGGGTATTCCCGCATCCTTTACTTCGTAAAAAAGTAACGATCTAAGGACTTCCTTATTCTCTCTACTCAACATAATCGGTGGAAGTCTGGCATACCAATGATCCACGAGGCGATCATAAGCCACATTAAAAACCTTAGCCTCAGCCTTTGCCTTAGCTTCAGCCTTAGCCATAGCCTTTGCCTCAGCCTTTGCCTTAGCCCTTGCCTTAGCCTCAGCCTCAGACTCAGACACAGGCTCAGACACAGGCTCAGACACAGCCAAAGGCACAGGCTCAGGCACAGCCAAAGGCACTTTGACCAAAAGCTCCTTTACCGATTCGCTTTGCTTACTACGAGAATTGAAATCTCCTTCCACATCTAAGGAGGGGCACTTACCTTTAGGAAAGAAAGGGGATACGATATCGATCGTACGTTTATTATGCCGCATTTGGGAAATTCCTTCCAAAAAATGAAGCATTAAATTTGCCCTCCCCAATACTCTCTCGGCATTATCCAGTATCGATATTTCCATCACGGCTTGCGCATCGGGTATTACACGTTTTGTTAAATCATCTAAGTATTGATTCCTTCTTTCCACATCCCCCCAGTCGTGATTAAACATCTCCAGTGTAGCGAACAAATTGATCTTCGACAATAAAGAGCGGAATATCAGCAGCGTGTGCTGATATTCGTCCTCGTTAAGGAGGGAAGTACGAGCATTGATAAAATATGACACAGCCTCACCATCCGGAAAGTCTGAATACATTTCTATTTTTGAAGCGATATGTTTTTCCAAACAGTTAAGCTCTAACTCTGCTTTCCATTCCTTAGTTTCCGCCCCATGCCTTTGCGCAAAATTCATCCGTTGGATCACACCCAGCAAATTTCCTTGAAACACCGAATTCGGGCTATTATCTACAAACGCTTGGGTTTGGATAGTTTTACGGAATGAATCTACCCGTGTTTCTTGTTTCTGTCCATCATATACGCTATCACTCATAAAATATGGAATTAGGGTTGTCATGAAAACTTGCGGATAAAGATACTATTTAAATATTCGAGATTCGCTCGCTTCTTGATGGAAAATATCCAACGATGATAAATTGGAATAGTATGGTCGGCATACTTAATATAATATCTAACTAATTGCAAAAACTTCTTAGGTGAGCGAGAATAGACTTTGACTGGAATATATTAAAGAATACAGAAACGACTGATTTAAACGTTCGTTTTTTTCAGTCGTTTGCAAAGCTATATAATAAAAACCAGAAACTCAACCTTTTTATTGAATAATTATTGATTTCCATCAATTTACCTTAAAGAGGCTTCTTTCTTCTGCTTCCTTGAAAAAACGACGAATCTAAACGAAGGTTTTCACTAGTCGTTTTCATAGGGAGTGAATTATAAATCTATAAACCACGGAGATGCTTAATCTCCAATAAAACAGTATTATATGCTTAATAAACTAAAAGGATGGATCGCCCCGAACACCGTGACGAAAGACCCGAACGACAAGATCCTCATCTTGGACCCTGCCGGAAAGATCGGTCTCGACAAGGTGTACGAGGAGATGAGGGCCGAGGATACCGGCTTGCGCCAAGAGACCTTGGTACATGTAGTTACTCTTTACGAGCGGGTCATCGCCCGCCTATTGATGAACGGATACCACGTGAACACCGGCTTATTCTACGCCGTACCCCGCTTCACGGGCTTGATCGAGAAAGGGCGCTGGAACCCCGAGAAGAACAGTATCTACGTATCCTTTACCCAAGACAAGGTATTGCGGGAGGAAATCCAGAAGACCGAGATCGACATACAGGGTGAGAAATCCGATATCATGTACGTTACCGACACCGAGGACCGCAGCAACGGCATGACCGACGGTGGCATGACCCCGGGTCGCAACTTCGCCATCCGTGGCGCTTACCTCAAGGTGGAGGGCGACGATGCCGCCGTAGGCATCACGTTCGTGAACACGGAGACTCGTGCGCAGGTGAAGCTCACCTCCGACATGTTCGCCGTGAACAATCCTTCCGAGTTGATCTTCCTCGTGCCCACCGGACTGCCAGACGGCAACTACGACCTGACGATCTGCACTCAATACATGAAAGGAAAATCCCTGCTGAAAACTCCCCGGTCTATCACCATATCCGTACACGTAGGTGAGGCCGATAACGGAGGCGACAGCGAGAGTCCCGACGAGATCTGATACATTCTCCGGGGTGTCGATAGGCTTATCGATACCTCGGAAACAACCCTGTCTCCACACCGGAGACACCTCTGCACCCGGTACGGAGACACCGTTGCACCCAACGCGGAGAAATTCAATCAATAATGGCAACTTAAAATGGAGATAAGAATATGAGAAAAATTAGACATGGGAACCACGTAAAGCAACTAACGATCTGGTTGCTTTTTTTGTTTCTGGGAATTGGATGCCCGGAGGCGTGGGGACAAAATGAGACATTAACGCCGGGGGCGACGATATCGAATGGTAGTTCTGGAACAAAAATATTGAAAACCGGCACTTATACGCTTGATAATGTAACGGCAAGTAGCTTATTCCTACAGATAGAAGGTACGGTGACCTTACAACTAAGAGGAAAAAACAGCCTAGAAGCTAAGAGTTCCCAACCAGCAATCAATGTAGCAGACCCGTATGAAGTAATCATAACAAATTATCCAGGTGAAACGGGTATTTTAATAGCAAATACTGTACAGAATATTGGAGCCAAGGCTCCCGCTATTGGAGTATATTCTACACAAGAGGATATGGGTAAGATAACTATATCAGGAGCGATATATGTAGAGGCCAAAGGTTATATGTATGCATCTGGCATAGGAATCGCACAGTCTAGCTCTAGTAAAAGAAATGTTACGCTAAAGGATGGAGCCAGTCTTTATCTTAAAATCGGAACGGGCAACGGTCCATCCCGCATCGATATACCAAACTTCGCTCTCGTCGTAGTAGACCCTACAAATATACTCACCAGCATGAGGCATTTCTCCCTAAATATCGAAAATGTACAAGGATATGAAATTGAGAACAAGGACTTTGTCGATTGTAATTTTAATGGAACCACCTACAAAGTCTATACGAAGGTTAGGGATAGCTATGAAATTTCTAGTAGCAAAAGACAACTCCCTTTTAAGTCGAATATCGGAGTTACTTGGCCATCGTATGGCACAATCGATGGCATTCCTTTCAATTCCGCTCATGGGTACAATTTAGGGGCAGCCTATAGCATGGATGGGGATGTGAAGACTTATTATCAAACATTAAATGCCACTTTTACCAAAGATATCAGATTGTATGCCGATTATTATCCTTTCCACGAAGGAACGCTGAAAGCCGGAAAGGATATCGTAATTTCAGATAGTAATCCTATTAGCCAAGTTTTTAAGACCTCCTCAAAGGGTCTAACACTTGATGCTTCCACATATTCCATAAAACTCGATATAGGTACACCAAATACTGCGAATATCAAGGTAAAAGGCAAGGTATGGCTGGCTAATTATGCTAAGCTCCCTGCCGGAGTCATGAAAGACGAGAAAAACACACCCGTATATTATTGTACAACAACCATTCCTGTCGGAACTGTTAAAAAAATAACCTACAACGGGATAGAAACCGGCAACTTCCGCCAAAGTGGGACTGATCTATCCCTGTGGCTTCCTGCAGGAGAACAGGCCGTAAAGATCACCGACACGAACAATGCCGTATACACCGCGACTGTAAACGTAAAAGAGGAACATCACCAATCATTTACCGTATACCCTACAGAATTCAACATATCTAGTTATTCGGTAACGATCAGTACGAGTACTGGAGGTTCGCAAAACGTAACCTACAACTCAAACACGTATGCCAGCCCATTCGGTACGCCAATCACCATCACGGGTACCTCCACGAGCGGAAACAACGTGACTGTCAATAACGGCGCTACCGGAAATGTCATCTTGAAGGATCTCAACATCAGCGGCAATACCCTGCCCTTGAACGTAACCGGGAATACGACGGCGAACATCACGGTAGCCGGCACGAACAATCTGACATCGACCGGAAACCACGCCTTGCAAGTTGAGTCCGGAAGTACCATAAGCCTTACGGGAACCGTCGGGAATACCCTTACCCTAAGCGCCACCAACACTTCCACCTATAAGGACGTGAAGACCTCGGGTACCCTCAACCTCAGCGGCGCTTTCACCCTGGTAGCCAAGAACGGGACCTTCCCGCCCACGGCGAATATCACCTCCGGCACGCCCGTCGTGAAGTTGGCGGATACCCAGTATTTCCGGGCGATCCTGCCGAACGCTACCATAGGCACGCTATCGGATATGGAATACGCCGGCGGGACGCAGGTAAACGAACACCTGTTTACCACCACGACCATCAGCAACAATTACCACCTCTGGATGCCCGCCACGAGCAAGGATATCGTATTCAAGGGTAGTAAACCGACAGCCGCCACCCTCTATACGATTCCCGCCGCCACATTCACGGCGCATAACGTAACGCTGACTGCCCTTCCGGTAGTGGCCAGCATCGGCTCCGCCATCTACGGCAGTCTGGCCGACGCATTCGCCGCCGCCACCAACGGGCAGACCGTCAAGATGGAGACCACCCATACGTTGCCGGCGAACACCACCGCCACCCTCTCCAAGCTACAAGCCGGCCAGGTAGCCACCTTGAGCCTAGGCGGCTATACGCTCACTACCGGGCAGAACACCCTGCTCTCGTCCGGCAAGGGCGTGCTGAAACTGGAAGGCACCGGTACCTTGTCCGGAGCATATGCTTTAGAAGGATGCCTCTACTCTACCTTAGGTTCCGGCCAACTGGGAACCCCCACGCTAGGCGGCAAGCCCGTATACCGGGTCAGCGTAAGTGGCCTGCCCACCAATATGGGGACCCCGATGGTGGCCTATTACCGGACACAGGAGCCGAATACCGCTTACAAGGCCTATTCCGCCTCCCCCGGAAGCGCCACTCTCTGGCTACCCCAAGGGCAACAGGAGGCGACGATAGCCGATATCCTAGCCACCGTGAATGAGCCGGTAGCCACCACGTCGGTAGACGTGCAGATGAACCACGACAACAATACCGCCACCGCGTCGGCACGCCTCGATATCGCTTATGGCGACATAAAGGTGACCCCGGGTACGGTAACCACCACCATATCCTACGGCTCCAAGCCTTATGCCGCCACGCCGGCGGCGGGTATCTCGGCCACCAACCGCCTGTCCATCCTCGGCACCGCCACGCCGGATAACGGAAAGAATTTCCAGATACTCGTCAACAACGGAGGTAGCGGTACCGCTTACCTGAACCTGCGGAACGTAAATATCCGTCCCTCCGGGCAAAAAGCCGCCGTACTGGTGAACGCCGCTACCGATATAGCCCTTGAGGGAGACAACCAATTACGGGGAGGAGGCAGCGCGAGCGGTACGGAACCCGCCATCAAGATCGCTTCCGGCAGTGTCCGCCTAAGCGACCCCTCTACCGACAGCAAAGGACGGCTTTATGCTTATGGAGGTAGCTATGGGAACCTGTCCAGCCCGGCGATCCTGTCCGAGGGTTCCGGCAATCTCACCATAGCCGGGGGTACCTTGGTGGCACGTAGCGGCGACGGAACCGCCTCCGGAGCGTTGAAAGGAACGGTACGAATACAAGCCGGAAGCGTGGATGCCCTCTGCGAGACCCGGCCTACGAATACCATCGGCGGCAAGAGCACGCCCGTATACCGGGTGGACGTGACCACCGGACTGAATCCCGACCAACCCTACCAATGCCTCTACGCGGGATGCGACCCGTCGCCTTTCATCGCCCTGCCGGACAACGCCGGCAAGGTCTATTGCTGGCTACCCGAGCAGAAGCTGAGCGACCCGAAGACCAACGTGACCCTCACCCATCCCGTAAGCTACGAGAAGACCGAGATAGAGGTGGCCGAGGTACGCCAAGCCGATAATAACGTGGCTCCCATCGTGATCCGCATGACCCATCGTACGGACAAGAAACAAGCCTCGTTCGGCAACTTGCGCGACGCTTTCGATGCCATGACCGCCGGGACCGACCTCTCGCATAGCGTATACGACCTGCAATTGCTCACCCGGATCAACAACCTGCGCACCGTGCAGGCCGTGCCCGCCAATACGGACGCTTACCTCGACCTCGGCAGCTTCGAGATAGCGGCCCAGAACGGTAGCGATGTCTCCTTCGATGCCTCCGCCAGTGGCGCCTACCTGCAAATATCGGGCAAGGGCAACATAAAGAACACCGTGAAGATAGCGGGAGACGTGTTCATCACCGGCGTGGTACCGCTGACCGATGCCGTGGTGGAGCTAAACGGCAAGGCCGTGTTCCGCACCCTCGTGAAAGACCTGCCCGTAGCCACGGGCAACACCTATACCTATAGCTACGGCGAGCAGCAGAACATGCCGTTCTACCTGCACGACGGCCTGGCCTGCCTCTGGCTACCGGACTACGGACGCAGTGAGGAGCTACGCTTTACCGTAAGCGGAACAGGTGGCTCGAACACCGAGTACACGGCGGGCAACATCACCACCGTGACCCAGCGCACCGAGGCCATCGCCGCCAGCCCCGTGGGCGTGGTGGCACGGCTTACCTATACCAAGGCCGGATCGTCCACGAACCAGCCCTATAACACCCTGCCCGAGGCGTTCGCGGCAGCGAGCAAGGCCTACGCCGCCGGGGGAGCGCAGGATATCACCGTACATTTGCTCACGGGCGTATCCGTATCCGGTACCCTCACGGTAAGCGGGCAATTCACGCTTAACCTAGACGGCAAGAACCTGACCAGCGCCTCCGGAGGACTGATACAGGCGCAGAACGGCGCACGCCTCACCGTATCCGACGGCACCGCCGGGATGAAAGGCACGATGCAGGTCAACCTCCGTATGCTGGGCACGGGGCAGGTATTCATCCCTAGCTATATCAAGCTCTCGGGCAACGTATACAAGGGGGATACCGGCAGCCCCTTCTATTGGCGCACCACATTGAACATGAACTACCAGCCCGTGAGCGTCACCCAAGTGTCCTTCGAGGGCGTGACCTATCCCGTGATCGACCGGGAGGTATGCCTCTGGCTACCCGCCGACAACGACCCGGCGAAGGTCTATACCTTTACCCTCGGAGGCAAGACGATGACCGTAACCGGTTACCAGATCTCCGCCAACAAACACGACAACGACATGACGCTGGGCGGTAGCAACAACGAGGCACGGATCGGTACGCAAGAACACGCCACGCTGAAAGCCGCCCTCGATGCCGCCGTGAGCGGAAATACGATCGAGTTGCTGAAGACCGTCTCGCTGGCCGACTATACCTTGAACGGGAAAAGCCTTATCCTTGAGCTGGGTAAATACGAGCTGAACGGTAGCGCCGCCGCTAGCGCGCTGACCCTCGGAAGCGGTACCGCCCTTACCGTGAAGAGCCAAGGAGGGAACGGGAAGTTGAAAATGGATATCAAGCTGAACGGAGGTAACCTATACGTTGGGCAGGATGTGGCCGGCGATGGCATCGGCACGGTAAGATCAGCCGGAGGAACCCCGTACCACCGCTTGCTAATCACCAACCTGCCGCTGAACGTACCGCCCGGAACCCACAACTTCTCCTATGCCGACCTCGACAATAACAACGCCGAGACGGGTACACCGCAAAAAGGTACCTTCATGGTCCGCGAGAACATCGGTTGCCTATGGCTAGAAGAGGCGATCGCACGCCGGTTGAGGATCACCGTCGGGACGGGCACGTACGACACGGAGAACGTGACCGTGAACGCCAACCATTACAACACCGAGACCTACGGCGTGAAAGACGTGGCCCAGATTCGCAACGGGAAGAAGTATGCCGACCTGAAAGAGGCGTTCGCCGCCGCCGCAGGACGCACGATCGTGTTGCTGAAAAACGCGGCGCTGAAAGAGAACGTAACGATCTCCGGATCGGTCGTGCTGGAGATGGGCGAATATACCATCACCTCGCAAAACGTGAGCACGCTGAAAGCTGCCATCACCCTGCCCAAGGGCGCCAACCTGCAAATCACCGGCAACGGGAGCATCAACTCCGACTTCTCGCTGGCCGCCGCCCCGGAGAACGGTACCTACGGCAACGGCAACCTGCAAGTGGACAAGGGCGTGAACCTTACCGGAAACATACGTCTGGACGGCGGACTCAGGTACCGGGTAAGCATAGACGGATTACCTATCTCCAAGAATATACGCTATACGTATGAGACGCAAACGGGAGCCGTGAGGTCTTCCGCGTCCGGTACGCTCTGCCTTTGGATGAATGTAAGCAACAAGCCCGCCAACTTCTATGCCGACGATACCGATGGCAAGAGTTATCTGGCCACCCAAGTGGTAATCACCGCCACCCACTCCAACCCGATCAGCTTGACCAAGGTGGATGCCGTGGCTGAGGTGAACGGACAGGCGTTCGACTCGCTGAAGGATGCCTTCGCCGGAGCGGCGAACGGTAATACCATCAAGCTCCGCAAGGACGCGGACAACTTAAGCGGTACCCTCGCCCTCAACGGAGATATCACCGTTACGCTGGATATGGAGGGTAATACCATCAACGCCGCCAATCTGACGCTCGACGCGAAGAAGGGACAAATGCTGGTACAAGACGGTAAATTAACGGGGACGCTCATCCTTTCGGGTAACGTATTCATCGATGGTGACGTGAGCATGACGAACGCTACCGTGGCGCAGGCCAAGAAGACGGTATGGCGTACGTTCATCACGTTGCCGGACGCTACCGCCTCATTCTCCTATAAGCTGGGCGACGAGACTCCGGTGACCTGTACCAATATCCATACCAATGCCGATGGCAAGCCGGTGGCATGCCTGTGGCTACCTTCCTCAAACGTGGCACGTACGCTAACAGTCAGTGCGGCCGGAAACGAATACGCGTTGAGTAACGTCGTGATCGCCTCCACGCACGGTAATGAGCTGGATATCACTAGTGGCAACAATCCGGTGGCGAAGGATGGCAATAACAAGCAATTCGCCTCCTTGGCCTCGGCCTTGGCAGATGCCACGGGAACGATCACGCTGATGAGGGATCTCACGCTGGGTACCATCCAATCGATCACGGCGAACCGTACGATCGACCTGGCTAACTTCCGGATCACCTCCACCAACGGCGGGTTCGACATCAACGCCGGCACGACACTCACCTTGCTGAGAGGACAGGTATTGGGTACTCTCAGCCTAAATGGAGATGGAGGGGTTTCCGCCTTAGGAGACGTGAAAATAGCCGGGATCGTGCTGGATAAGAACCATGAGGAGATTTATCGTGTATTGGTGAAAGTAAAGGACAATACCCAATGTCTTTGGGTAACCACCTCCAAGGTGGAGGAAGACCGGACGATACAGACGAATCATGAAGTAACCATCCCCGCCGGATTATCCAACCATAACACCACGCTGACCGCCTATGAGGTGAAAACATTGGATAATTCCGGTAGCTGGCAAGCCGCTTACGCAAACACCCGCCTCAAGCTGGGCGCTAACGCCGTATTGACTTTGCCGGAAGAAACCAAGGCTACCTTGAATCGCTTGATCTTGCGTGACGGGGCGAAAGTGACCGGAAACGGGCAGGTGATCGCTACGGAAGGCATTCGCTACGTTCGTGCGATAACGGCTGGAAAATGGGAATCTATCGCCTTGCCGTTCACGGCATCACGGATCACGATGGCAACCGACGCAGGAGCGACGACGATCCTTAGCCCCGCCTACGGAAACGGCAACGCCGGAAACTTCTGGCTACGTATGGTAAGCACCAACGGGGCGCTTATCAACGTGAACAGCCCGGAGATGACCGCCAACCAGTTCTACCTGATCGCCGTGCCGAACGATCTGGGAGGCAAGGAGCTTACCTTCGTCTCCGGCGCTAACCAATTGCTCCGCCGGGATAAGGTACTGGCCGTGAAGCCCGCCAGCGGATTCGCCGCCTACGCTAACGGGACGCTGGATGAGATACAGGTAAGCCAACCCTGCTACGTCTTGAAAGCTGACGGGAAATCCTTTACACGGGTCAATACCGCCACTATAAGTCCTTTCCGCGGATACTTGCTGGCGGATGCCGCCACTACCGCCGTGACCCCGGAGTTGCGTATGGCCGGGATACCTACCGCCACCGAGACCATCGTACCGGGCGAGCCGCTACGGGTATCCACCCGCCGGGGCGCCCTCACGGTATCCACCGGGCGTTCTGTCACCGTGCGTATCTATACGATGAACGGATTCCCCGTAGAGAGCTTCAAGCTTGATTACGGCGAACGTACCGTATTCCTGCCTACGGGTATCTATATCGTGAACCGGCAGAAGGTATGGGTAGACTAACATTATATATATACAATCTAAATACGAGTAAAGATGAGAAGAAAACTGATATATCTATTCCTGTTTTGCGTGACCCTGTTGCGGGGTCATGCCCAGGGTACCTTGGTACCACCCGATGAGGGGCCTGATTTCAATTGGGAGATCGCCACGATGGGCAACAAGAGTTATAACTCGCTGGAATCCGCCTTCGAGGATTTGAATCAAGACGGGCAGATCATCACCTTGGTGAACGGCACTACAGTAAAGAAAGCCGTAACGGTGGATTATACGACCACATTGGCCCTAGGTGGCCTACCACTGGTATTTACCACTGACGCCCAATTCACCATCGGTAAGGATAAGACTTTCTATATGACCGGGCAACCGGAGATTCGGCACAGCGGCTCGTTCAAACTAGGCGGCGAAGGTAACTTCTTCGCAGGGGCCGACGTGAATCTTACGGGAATCAGCGTGCTGGACGCCGCCCGGCCCGCCGTCAACCTGTACCGGGTATTGGTACAACTGCCCTCCAATGACGGTGAGGTCAGTAACCTTACGTACGGTAAACAGGCCGTGACTCGTTTCACGCAGAAAGACGGTGTCCTTTGTTGCTGGCTCACGCAAAGCGTAGCCACGCAAACGATCCAGTTCAGCTATATCCCCAAGGGGGGGACTAACGAGAGCTACGCTACGGCTCCCCTCGCCGTCACGCTCCATGCCAACGCAGCCATTGCCTGCGCCAAACAAGATAGTGGCAGTGGTACCGTAACTAACGTTGCGGAAGTGAACGGGAACGTATACGAGACGCTGGGGAAAGCCCTAGATGCCGTAAAGACGGGAGGCACGATCTCGCTTATCAATAACGCCGTGCTGAACGAGGTGATGAAACCGACCGGGAAGATCGTCCTCCAATTAAACGGGTTCACCCTCTCGTCCTCCGGAATGGCCGGAATGGAACCGGGCGAGGGAGGCAGCTTCACTATCGAGAAAGGGACAATCGCCGGAGGACAGGTAACGGGTACCTTCTCCATAAACGATCGTTGCCAAGTGACGAGTTCCGTACCCCTCACGGCGGCGATCCTGAGAAACGGCAAGCAAGCCTACCGCACCCGCCTGATCCTACCCACCGACGCAGAAGGTAAGACCGTGGCCTATACCTATGCCAACGAGACCGGACAGGCACTCACCCCTTCCATGGAGGAAAGCGAGCTTATCGCTTATCGCTGGATGGTCTCACACAGCCCGATGACATTCGTCCTCAGCTACGACGGGAAGGCTGTTACGCTTTACGATATAGCCATTCAGACGAACCATGACAACACCATCGACCTCCGTAAAGGAGCGATCGAGGCAAGCCTGTACAATAACGCCGTAGGTATAGGTACGGGAACGGATTATACCTCCTTCCATGATGCCTTGAGTGACGCTACCCAGCAAAATGGGAGCCATCTCTTCTTGCGCCGTAACGTGAAATTCGGTAGCAATGACACCCACAAGCTCAATCAGAACGTAATAACGACTCTCCATTTGGACGGCCATTCCATAACCGCTTCCAACAGCCTGCTGGACGCTTCCGCATCGGGAGCAGCTTTCATCATCCACTCCGACCGGGGAACCGGGCGCATCACCGGAAATCTCCGTATCGCCGGAGACGTGTATATCGGTAAGGAAACGATAGCCGGCAATATCGGAGTCGTGCAACAGGGAAATACGCCCACACAACTCTACCGCCTGCTCGCCACGATAGAGAGCGACCAGAAACCCACCGACGGGATCTATCCCTACACATGGGGAGAACAGATGGGTACTTGCTACCTCCGCAACAATATCGCTTGCCTATGGTTACCTACCGGACAAGGGGACGTTACCTTGCGAATAGGCGATAAGACCTACCGGGCAACTAGCGTAACGATCAGCGGTACGCACTCGAACACAGTCATCCTGCGGAAACCGGGTGTGGTAGCGAAGATCGGCAATACCTCGTACAGCTCGTTACAGGAGGCGTTCAACGCCGCCAAGGATAAGGATAAGATTACCTTGATCGCAGGAACTTCCCTAACCCAAGATATCGGTTTCGGTAATGACCTCACGTTATCACTCGACCTAAACGGACAACAGTTGGCCTGCTCCGGCAAGGCCGCGTTCACGGGGGCTGGAAACTTGCACATCTACAACGGAGATATCAATGGAACCTTACAAGTCTCCTCCACCGTAATCATCGATAATACCGTGGCTCTTACCGCCGCTATCCTAGAGAACGGACGCCAGGCATACCGGATGCGCATGGAGCTACCTACCTCCGGCAGTAATTTCCGCTACAGCTATGACCAGACGAAGGCACGGCCCTTATACGAGCTGAACGAAGGCGGGCAACCGGTAGCTTATCTCTGGCAACCTGCGCATGCGGCCGCTCCTTTCACCCTGCTCCTTACCGATGGCGATGGAAAGGAGCAAAGCAAAACGAAATACGATGTCAGCATATTACCCCATCACGACAACCGGATTTCCTTGAAAGAGGGAGATACGGAAGCAATCCTATTCCCGGATGGCAAGGATATCGACAAGCCTACTGAAGGGATTCCTTACGAAACCTTTCACGAGGCCTTGAACGCAGCTGGCAACATGGATAAAAGCCGGTTGAGGTTGAGCCGTGACGTACAATTCAGCGGACAGACAACGCACACCCATACGATCGGTAAGGATATACATACCGAACTCTTGCTGGACGGGCATACCGTAACCGCCACAAATTGTGTACTGGATGCCTCCGCCCCTAACGCCTGCCTCTTTATAGGCGACAAGGAAGGACGAGGACGTATAGAGGGGAATTTCCGCATCCGGGGGAACGTATATATCGGACGGGATATCCCGGCTGGGAATATCGGAAATGTTTCTTCCGCCGATGGTAGCAATCCTTTGCTGTACCGCATATTGGCGATCGTGAAAAGCGACGTGCCTATTTCCGACAGGCTCTGTTCTTGGCAATGGAACGGGGAAGAAACGCAAACATGTTATTTGTCGGACAACACGGCCTGCCTCTGGTTACCTCTCAGCACCCAACCCGGAACCCTGCGCCTTATCATCGATGGCGATTCCTATACGGCTACCGGCGTACAAATATCGGCCTCACATGGTAATACGGTAACGGTGAAGAAACCGGATCTCGTAGCCCGGATCGGCAACCAAGCCTATACCTCCCTCGAAGAGGCTTTCGCATATGCCGGTAACGGACAGGCGGTCATTACCTTAGAGCAAAGCACCACTTTCAATTCACCGCTTTCCACTGCTAGCGGCCAACAAATCACGTTAAACCTGCAAGGGAATACGCTAACCGCACAAGGGGCGGCCACGCTGCGGACAGAAGGAACCGGGAGCCTTACGCTTACCAGTGATACCGGGCAAGGAACCCTCGCCGGGAACCTGAACGTAACAAAGGATGTAAACATATCGTCCAAGATCTCGATCTCCGGCCTCGTACGCATGGATGGCGTAACCGTTTATCGTACCCGCCTTTTCTTGCCGGAAGGTACCGAGGCCGCCCGTTATCAATATGACACGCAAAGCGGAGAACTGCGATTTATCGGAGAGAAGAATTCACTAGGGCAAGCGGTAGGTTACGCTTGGCTGGAGCCCGTGACCGGTACACACGATCTCAAGGCGACCATAACCCGTCCCGAGCCGGAACAGACCAAGACGCTTACCGAGGTGATCGTGCAGGCTACCCATAACAACCAGTTCGATATGGAAGCAGGCAATAACGTGGCCTCCCTCAACGGTGTTTATTATCCCACGCTGGCAAGCGCCATAGAAGCGGCGAACAAGGCAGGAGGCGGAATCATCAACCTGACACATGACATTACCTTGCGGGGAACCCTCATGATATCCCGAGAAATAACGATCGACCTAGGAGAGCACAACCTTGCCGCCACCGCTGACGCGGCCTTTGATATCAACAGCAAAGCCTCTCTCCGGATCACGGACCCGACCGGGAAGGGAATCGTATACGGAACCTTCCTGACTGACGGGGATCTGGTCATAGCCAAAGAGGTTCGTCTGGCCGCTACCGTAATCCATGACGGCGGCAAGGTATACCGGATGATGATAGATGGGCTGTCCGTACGGGATACGGATCATCTGTCCTATCATTTCCTGACCTCCGGGGATAAAGGAAAGCTGTCGTACCTAGACGGAACCGCCTATTTCTGGTTACCCGAGATAATCCAAGAGGAAGATTTACGGATAGTGGCGGATAACGTCCCTTATACAGCTCTCGTACGACCTTTTGGCACAGGGCACGATACGATATTGAAGGCCTATCCTTTCCGTTTGGTAAACGATAACGAGACTTGGAATGATGCCACTTACAAGGATGCGGACATAGAGATCGCCTCCGGCGTAACACTGACAATCGACACCCAAGGAAAATTAGGGACTATACGCCGCCTAACCTTGGGAGACGGTTCACAACTCGTAACCGGAGACCGCATATTGGCAACAGAAGGTATCCGCTATAAAAAAAGCTTCGATAAGCCGAATCGCTGGGAGACCTTCTCACTCCCCTTTGAACCGAGAGATATCACAGCGGAGATAAACGGACAGTCCGTTTCCCTCTCCCCATACCTAGCTTCCGGTACAGGTGGGCATTTTTGGCTGAAATCATTACAGGACGACCACACGTTTACCTATGTAGACGAGGAGCGCATCTTGGCGAATAAAGGGTATATCATCGCCGTACCGCAAGACCTATCCACCGAGGGAGGAAATACCGGAAGACGGCTTATCTTTATCTCGGCAGGCAACCAATTCCTCAACCGGGCCTCTCTACCGGCCACGTTACCGGATAATAAGCAGGTGGAACTAATGGCTACCGGAACGCTCCGAGATCGAATCATGACCACCTCGTTCTACCTATTGGACAAAGAAGGTCAGGAGTTCATCCGGCAAGATGGAGTATCCACGGAAAAGCCCCGGAGCATACGGCCATTTACCGCTTATCTGCTGGTAGAGTCCGGACTCGCTGCCGCTAATGCCAGTTTCCGTTTAGCCGGTCTACCCACTGGCAATGAGATAGGGGTAGCGGAAGAGGAGAGTCTATCCGATTACAGATTATATGGCGAGAGGGAGACACTCGTAATAGAGAGCCGTAAAGCCTCCGAGATCAGTATATATAGCTTGAACGGGCAATTAATCATTAAACGGCAGGTAGCTATCGGGACGACCCGCATACCATTACCTACCGGCAACTATATTATCAATCAGACTAAAATTCATATCAGATAACATGAGACCAAGAACAATCATACAAGGAATCCTGTGCTTATTCCTGCTTATGCTGAGCTATGCGACAGTGGCACAAGATATCGTAGGACCGGACGGCCCCGATGATCCCTCTACCCTAGAGAAGTATATCACCGTAACCCAACACGAGAATGGCACGATCTTGCCGAAAGGGAAAGATGGGAAGGTCACCCTTTATTCGGGAAATGACCAGAAGTTCACCATTTCCTCCAATCCCGGCTACACGATCGAGCAAGTCCTAGTGGATGGGAAAGCGCTCCTTCTTGAAAAAGGGCTTACCTCTTATACCTATACCTTCAGGAAGGTGAGCGACAACAGCCACAGCATAGAGGCCACCTTCCGTGCCTCCCGCTTTACCTTAACCGGTATAGCCGGGGCAGGTGGATGTATCATTCCGGCTACAGCAACGATCGATGAGGGTGGCTATCAGTTATTCACTTTTACGGCCGATACCGGATTCGAGATCGACGGGATACAGATCGATAACGGTACCCTTGACCCGGCTTTACGGGGTAAGACCGAGGGTACCTACCTATTGGAAAACATCAAGGCAAATCATGCCGTGAAAGCGATCTTTCGGGGAAAGCAACATACCGTAACATGGGAGGCTTCCGAGCAAGGAAACCTGATCGTGAAAGGGCCGGATGGCAATACCTTGTCTTCTGGCGATAAGATCGCCTATGGAAGTCAACTCTCTATCGAGGCCAAGGCCCTTGAGGGATATGAGAGCGACAAACTTACCGCTAACGGGATACGGATCAGCGGACATACCTATACGATAACCGGAGATGTCACCTTTGCCGCCTCATTCAAACAGGCAAGCTATACGGTTACGATCCAGACCGGTTCCGATGGAGGGCTTCTTACGGTAAAAAATGGAAATACAAGCTTGGGAAACGGAACACATACATTGCCATATGGCACCATCCTAAAACTATCGGCCACTCCACGGATAGGGCATGAACTGAAGGAGTATAGCGTGGCACCGACCGGATCATTAAAAGGTGATGTGGTGACCATAACGGAAGACGTTTCCATTCAAGCGATCTGGAAAGCGATCTCCTATCCGCTGACTGTCGCCTCACCCGATCCGGCGGATGGTACGCTTCTAATCGACGGCATCACCGCCAAGAATGGTACCTACCCCTATGGCACGACGCTCACGCTCGGGAACGCCCCGAAGCAGGGGAAGATACTGGACTGTTACTCAGTTTCTCCCGCCGCAGCCTTATCTGGCAACCAGCTTACGATCACTGCCGCCACTAAGCTTACCGCACGTTTCAAGCCTATCCCAAAAGAAGAGGAGGCGGTTGATCCCGAAGACGGGAAAAAACTTTTCCGGGTTACTTTCCCCTCTACATTGACAGTCATGAACGGTTCGGAAGCAATCGGCAACAATAGTCTTATCAAAGAGGGGACTCTCTTGACTCTAATAGCAGAGAATACCGAAGCCGAACAACTCAGTTCTTTAACAGCCAATGGGAACCCGATCCGTTTCCAAACGACTGGCTACTTGAATATGGGTGGCCATGTGTTAAACGTTCCGACACAGTTCGCCGCCACTTTCACTCCAAACCGATATGCCATTCGCATCGATACCCCACAAGGAGGTACCTTAAGCGCAACTATAGATGGAGTTCCCGTTCTCTCGGGCTCAGTTTATCCCCACGGCTCAGATATCCGCATAACCGCCACACCCGGACAAGGCTACAAGCTCACACATATCTGGGCAGGGCCGCAAGATATCACCGACAGCCGGAGAATCTCCCTCACCGCCCCCCTCAGCCTATACGCCGAGTTTAAACGGGAAACCGAGATCGGTACCAATACCGACCCGTCCGATCCCGATCCTGAATCTCCCCTGGGGATTGACCTGTCGCCCCAATCCGTAACCTATGACCGGAAAGAGCAGTTCTTCACGCTGAAGGCATTGCCGGACGGCTTGATGGACAAGATCACGATACGATACCGGCAAGGGGATAAGTACGTGAAGCCCGTAAACGCGGGTGTCTATGACGTATACATCGACCGCCCGGCGGATGACCGTTATCCGGCCTTCAGCGAGACGATACCCGCCGGGCTGGAAATACGGAAAGCCCCGGTCAGCCTTACGGATATCAAGTATTCAGAGGAGCAGATTTTGGGCAACCAACCTAAGACCACAGCGGTATTGCAAGGTGGCGAGGCCGAATATCTGGGGCAAGCGGTGGAGGGAACCTTTACATGGATCTCCGCTTTAGCACAAGGCAACCGACTGACTGTTACCCGATCCTCCATAGAGGAGGTACGCTTCACACCAAAAGACGAGACGAACTACCTCACCGCATCCGCCAAGGTACGGATACAAGTGGGAACGGAGCCTTCGTCAACCTACAAGATAAAGGTTACGACCGAGGGGGAAGGCTCGGTGGAATACCTGACAGGCTCCTTGTGGTATCCGAAGGAAGGACCGTTCTATGAGGATATGGAGCTGTCCCTAAAAGCAATAGCTGGTACCGGACATCGTTTCGCAGGCTTTCTGATAGAGGGCATAACCTATGCCCAAAGCCCCTATACGATCCGTGTCTCGAAAGACATGGAGGTCACCGCACGGTTCATACCGAAAGAGGACCCGGCAAATCCCAGTGATCCCACAGCCCCCGATGCGCTGAAGGTCACCATTGACGTACCCTCCCCTTGTGTCTACGACGGAACGCCCAAACTGGTAGGAGTGTCATCCACGCCAGCTCTGAAGGGTTTCCAAATTAAATATCTCGACAAGGACAAGAATGCCGTGATCCCGGTGGAAGCCGGTACCTACCAAGTGATCGTAACCCGCCCGGAAGACAAGATCTATAAGGCCTACAACCGTACCGTGTCATTGACCGTCAGCAAGGCATCGCCCGTGATCACCCGGCTCCCAACCGCCTCCGTGATACCGGTAGGAGCTCCACTGGAGGATTCCCGGTTATCTGGAGGGGAAGCGACCGTGAACGGGACAAGAACGATCCCGGGTACTTTCGTATGGGCGGAGCCGGAGAAAACGATCTCGCACAATACGGAGGAGCCCGTCGTGTTCACTCCTGCCAACACGATCAACTATTATAGCATTAGTGACCAGTCGGTTCCGGTGCATATAATCCAGGGCAGCGAGCCTATCCCAGTCTTGATCACCTACGGCCAACCCGCAGGCGGCAAGCTCATAATCTCGAAAGAATTGGACGAGTCCCCCATTCCCAGCGGTAGCTTACTGGATCCGGGAGCGGAGATCCGTATCGAGACACGACCGGATAACGGCATGAGGCTGTACCAACTCCATATCGGTGACGCCGATTATACCGCCAAGGCCATCGCCGGGCAATACACGATCGTACGGAAGATGTACACCTCGGCGACTATCAAAGCCGTCTTCACCGGGACAGGTACAAAACCAGACCCAGACCCCAATCCAGATCCAAATCCAGACCCGAATCCCAATCCGGGAACAGACCCGACATCGGGTACAGGCACCTATACAGTCTGGGTATCCAAGACTGGGCTAGGCACCGTATCGCCGGAGACCAGCAAGGTCCGTTGGGGCGATAACCTGTCTTTCACCATCACGCCGGGTAGCGGGCAACAAATCGTGGACGTGCGCTTGAACGGCAACAGCGTGGGGGCCGTACGTAACTATAGGCTGAACAATATACAGGCAGACGCCTCGATCGAGGTGGTCTTCTCCCAACCGGGAATACCCGTATACACATTGAGATCCATAACCGAGGGCAAGGGGGGAGCCGTAAGCCCGACAATTGTCAGAGTCACGGAAGGAAGCAACCATCGTTTCGTGATCCGCAAGGAGAATAAGGGTCAGATCGTGGATGTCTGTATCGGCGACTCAACAAGTCTGGAGAGTATCGGCAAGCCGTCTAGCTACGTATTCCAGAACGTGCGGGCGGACTCCTTAATTGTAGCCACTTTCTCCATCCCGACCTCGAACCAGTCGATATCCATGGAAGAGTCCTGCCATATCTCATCCGGATATGGGTACCTACAGGTAACGCCATATCGGGGAAATATCCTCTTACAAGTATATAAGGCAGACGGAAGACTTGTTTTCAAAAATCGAGTCTCCGAGCAAACCTTGATCCAAGGATTACAGACAGGTGTCTACCTCTTGGAGATATATCAAAACGGACATGTCAGGAAAGAGAAGATCGCCATAAACGGCTTCTGATAAAGCGATCTTACCCTCACCCATTTGAAAGTGCATCAAAAGGTATCCCTACCCCCTATCCCAAAGAAAAAGGATACCTTTTGATACGCCTTCAATTATTAAGTAACTATTACTTTATACAACCGTAATATCCCTGCAACACCCCGCTAATATCTTTGCCTCCGAAATTAATAGACATAAAGTTTAATAGAAGAATCATGGAAAGGTTATTTAAAATCAGAATCTTTACGGTTATGTTCTTTTTGGCCGTAGCTTCTATAGCAGCGAACGCTAAAGAAAGTAAGAAGGAAGGTGACAATTATCATGCGAAGCAAATTCTCATCGTAGGTTTGCACGATAACGTGAAATCAAACTATTTCTACAATGGGATGATCGCCGAAGAGACCGGTATGAAAGCGGATAGTATCGACCAAACGTATAATACGATCATCGCCGAGAATATCGCCGCATCCGTAAAGAACGGAGATTGTAAGTTTATCCCGGCAAACGCTACACAAGTGACCGGACAGGTACTGAATGAGATCAAGGTGAACGGGGAGAGCGAGGATTGCTATTCCGATCTTTCAGCCGTGCCGACCGAAGAGTTACAAAAGGTATTGGATAATGCCGACGCTGATTATCTGCTGGTATTAAACCAGCATTATCTTAAATGGCAAGACCAACCGTTGCGCACACTTTTCCATATCGTCAGCTATACCCTATTCGATAAAGATAAAAACGAGGTATATCGGGGGAATAACTTCTTTACCTGTATGAATCTTGAGAATCCGGATAAACTCAGAAAGAGTAGCCGCAAGAGTTCATCCAAGATAGCATCTAGCATTATCAAAACGTTGGATGAGGACTAACCTTCTTCTTTATAGACACATTTATAATTTTCTCGTTGAGCCTAATGGATATCCTTCATTAGGCTTTTTTCTTTATTTAAACCTACACACGGATGTAATCTCTTTGCAAAACCGGACACTTACTTTTGCGCCGTAAAAGATATTTAGGTTTAATTTTAAAAAGATTGTTATGAGGATGTTTAACAAACGAATTACTTGCAGGTTACTTGCCTGTTTGTTATTTTTTAATTGCTTACCGGCTCTCCTATTCGCACAAGGAACGCAAGCCATTATCACCGGTACGGTCGTGGATAATAAAGGGGAATCAGTGATCGGAGCCACGATCCAAGTCAAGAATGAATCTACCGGATTCTTCACGGGCTCTATCACGAATGATAAAGGAGAATACACCATCAAGCAGCTTCCGCTAGGTTCTCCTTATACCGTTACAGCTTCTTATATCGGTTATGGGGAACAGAAAAAGACAGGATACGCATTGAACCAAGGGGATATGCTTCGAGTGGATTTCAAGCTAGCGGAGGAATCGGTGGAGATCCAAGCTGTCGAGGTAGTCGCTAATTCCTTGAAGAACATGGTTCCGAAGATCGGCGCGGCAACATCTATCTCCGCTCAAAATATCACGAAGCTTCCGGTAAACGGCCGTAACTTCACCTCCCTGATGGATCTCTCGCCATTGAGTAGCGGAGGAAATATCGCCGGGCAATTATCATCCTCAACGAATTACACCATCGACGGTATGACGGCTAAAGGAACCGTAGCGAGCGGAACGACTTCCGGCGCTTATACGATATCCATGGAAGCCGTCCGCGAGTTTGAGGTGGTAACCAATCAATATGACGTGACCAACGGACGTTCCGGGGGCGGCACCGTGAGCGCTGTCACGAAATCAGGAACCAATACTTTCACCGGAAGTGTATTCGGATTCGGTCGTGCCGATTGGTTATCCAGTTCCTATGATATACGGGGAAATAAATCGACTTCCGACTTCTCTACCTATCAATATGGTTTCTCTTTGGGAGGCCCGATCGTGAAAGACCGTGCGCACTTCTATGTCGTATGGGATCACCAACAGGATTCCCGTCCGATTTATATAGCGGATATCAAGACGGCGGCGGACGAGTCTCGCTATAATGTCACTCAATCTACGCTAGACCGTTATCTGGATATCGCCCGTACTAAATACGGAGTCTCGAATGAGCCTCAATTCGGGGAGTTCGGTAAGAAGAAGCAGACGAACGCGGTCTTCGCCCGTATCGACTGGCAGTTGAACGCAACCAACTTGTTAACCATTCGCAATAATTTCATCAACGAGGATAATAAACAGAGCGAGAGCGATAACTCCAGTATCAATCTTTACGAGGTTTGGATCGACCGCAAATCGCATAACAACAGCTTACTCGCTACCTTACGCTCGGTATTAAGCCCAAAGTTGACCAACGAGTTGAAGCTTCAACATTTCTTGGTTTACGAGGCCACGACCCCGAACAAGCAATTGCCAAGCTCTAATATCCCAAGAGCAATCGTAGAGAACGTGGAATCTATATCTGGTGACAAGAGCATGTACACTTCCATCCAACTTGGAGGTCAACGCTACGCTCCCGAACATTTCAAGGATAATGTACTTCAATTGGTAGACAATATGTATTATAATACGGACCGCATCAACTATACATTCGGAGCGGACTTCATGTACACCAATATGAAATCACTCTACGGCAGTGAGATGAACGGACGGTTTTATTTCACGGGACTGGATAATTTCGAGAATATGACTCCTTACCGCTATGCCCGGGAAATCGCCTTGGTAGATGATCCTACCGTAAAGATGAATACCTTGAACTCCGCTATCTACGGACAATTACAAACGAAGCTTTTCACCGGATTCGAGGTCATGGCCGGTATCCGTGCGGATTATACCCGCTATTTCAACCACGCGAACTTTAACCAGACCGTTTATGACGAACTAGGCTTACGTACGGACAACGTAATCTCCACCTTCCAGTTGCAACCCCGCGTTCAATTCACGTGGGACGTGAATGATAAACATCAAGATATTATCCGCCTTGGCGCCGGTATCTTCGGCTCGGATTTAAACAACTATTCGATGATCAACAATATGCTGTTCGATGGTACGAAGGTAGCGTCCGTGGATATACAAGGCAATTTGGTTCCGACACCGAATTTCCCGGCATACCGCAAAGATCCTTCTACCGCTCCGGGCGTTGATTTATTCAACAACCCGAATATCCAAAAGATCAGCACGATCAATATGAATAGTAAGGATGCCCGTGTACCGGTAGTATATAAGTTGAACGCCAGCTACACGCATTTCTTCTCCGATCGCTTGCGGGTAGGTATCAGTGCTTACGCCAACTGGGCACGCCATAATTATATGTACGTAGACCGTAATATGGTGGACGAGCCTTACTTCCGTATCGCCGCAGAGGGGAATCGTGGCGTGTTCGTCCCCGCCGAGAGTATCAATACCGAGAACGGAGCTACCGACTGGATGCAAGGACGTAAAAGTGATAAGGTAGGCCGTGTGCTGGAATTAATCAGCGATGGAAAAATCAACCAATACGCATTCGTCGTAGATGGAACTTGGCGTTATTTCAAGGATGGCGAGCTTTCTTTCAGCTATACGTGGAACGATTCCAAGGATAACACCTCTTACAACGGTAACGTAGCGAATACAGCGACTCTAGCCTTGATGGTAAAAGATGATCCTCGTGATTTGAGTACCATGACTTACTCGGACAACCAATTTCGCCATAAGGTCGTATTCTACGGTACGGCTCCTTCTTTCTGGGGAATCAGCGTAGGCTTGCGTTTCTCCGGGATCGGTGGGACCCGCTACTCTTTAGCGGTTAGTGGTAATATGAACGGTGATTTCGTATCATCTAATGACTTGGCTTATATTTATGACCCGAACGATAGTAATACGCCTCAATATCTTCGTGAGGGTATCCAAGCGATCTTGGACAATCCGGAAGCGGAGAAGAGCGTAAAAGATTATATCCGTAAAAACTATGGGAAGGTTGCCGAGCGTAACGGTGGCGTAAATGGCTTCTACGGTACTTTCGATTTGCGCTTGAACAAGAACTTCAAGATCTATAAGACTCATTCCATCGAGGCCTCGATAGACTTTTTCAATTTCCTGAATATGCTGAACAAGGACTGGGGTGCCGGACATAATCTAGGCAAGCAGAATATCTACTCCATCAAGAGTTTTGACGCGGAGAAGAAGCAATACGTATATAACGTAAACAAAAACACGGGTGTATCCAATATGAACGGAAATCCTTGGCAGATTCAAATCGGCGTACGTTATAAATTCTAACTAACATATTCTATATTCAAATCATAAAAAAAATTACGATGAAGAGACAATTCTTATCATTCACGCTTTTACTTGCGTTATCCACTTGGATAGCGCAAGCCGCTACCGTAAGAGGCACTGTATCCGATACGGCAGGCAAACCGCTACAAGGCGTAGTCGTTACGGATGGTTATAATTTCACGCAAACAAATGAGCGGGGAGAATATAGCCTAGATTCGAATCTGGACAAAAGCCGCTTTGTCTACCTCTCCGTACCGGGTGACTATGAGATCGAGCAAACAAAAGGTATACCGGATCTTTTCTATCAGCAACTTGATAAAAGTAAGGAGATCAATGAACATGATTTTACGCTCACCCCTAGGAAACAGCCAATCGACGGGTTTGTCTACTTGGCAATCTCCGATCCTCAGACCATCGACGAACGGCAGATGAAACGTTTCCGTGAAGAGACCATCCCCGACTTGAAGCAGACTATAGAGCACTACCAAGGAAAAGAGGTCTACGGTATGGCGCTGGGAGACATTACTTGGGATCGCATGGATTTATTCACTCCTTATAAGGAAGCGGTCTCGGTCTTAGGCATCCCGATGTTCTCCGTGATCGGCAATCACGACCACGACTTACGTTACCCAGCCTTATCCAATCAAAAGGTAACCGAGGAGAGCTACGCGGAGCGTATCTACGAGGATCATTTCGGCCCTTACAATTATTCGTTCAATGTCGGGGATGCACATATCATCACCTTAAAAGATATTGATTATTATAAAGACAAGAAATATGACGAACGCTTCGGAAAGGAACAACTGGAATGGCTGAAAAACGACCTGAGTTACGTTAAACCCGGGACACTTGTATTTATCAACGTACATGCCCCGGTATTCAACCAGACGGATAAAGGGGGAGGAAACGCCGAGGACGCTGAGAGCCTGAAAGAGATCGTCGGCCCTTATAATGTCCATATTTTCGCTGGGCATACGCATTTCTTCGAGAACAACCAAGTCACACCGAATCTGTACGAGCATAATATCGGAGCCGCTTGCGGAGCTTGGTGGGCCGGCCATGTAAACCGGTGCGGCGCCCCGAACGGTTATCTGGTCGTTGAGGTGAAAGGGAATACCGCTACTTGGTATTATAAGGCAACCGGCCATGATTCGGATTATCAATTCAGGGTTTATAAGCCGAATGAGTTCAAATCGCAAGCGGATTACCTAGTGGTGAACGTATGGGATTGGGACCCGACCTACCAAGTTACATGGAGCGAAAACGGCATAGAGAAAGGTCGCATGGAGCAATTCGATGATGAAGACCAAGACTATATCGACATGCACGGAAAACCTTCCGGATATCATACATCGCACTTATTCCGTTGCCACCCTTCTACCGGAGTCAAAGACGTACGGATCAAGGTTATCAACCGATTTGGCGAGACCTTTACTAAAAATGTAACACTCCCGTAATCAAATCGTAACAAGTGGCATTTACTTTTGTATCGATAAAATGTAGAAAACTCTCATTACATATTAATGTTAGAATCATTACAAAGGAACAAACCAAACCTTATTCCTAACTTTGAACGGCAACTTGGCTTTCGGCGGAAGGCGGTTGCCGTTATTTTTTTGAGGGTATATCCCATTCTTAACGGGAAAAGTTTCGAGTTCATTCGAAACTTTTGTACTTTTACGCAAAAGTTTCGAGTATGGACGATAGATTTAAGACATTAGAGAAGTATAACCTATGGGGTGGAAACGATTTTCCAACAGGCTATAAACGGCAAGATTATTTAGATAGGATATTATCCTACACCGGAAACAGATTAATCAAAGTCTTGGTAGGACAGCGACGTGTAGGGAAAAGCTATCTCCTTCGTCAGTTAGCTAGCCATCTCGCCAATAGTGGAGTAAATCCCCGAAATATATTCTTCATTAACTGTGAGCTATCCGCCTTTTATTTTTTGAAAACCAATGAAGATCTTGATTCCCTGTTTAATCTCTACTTAAAACAAATAAATCCTCGAGGTCGTATCTATCTGTTCATTGACGAAATCCAAAATGTAGAGGGATGGGAACGCTTCGCCAACTCATACTCACAGGACTATACCGCCGAATATGAGTTATTCATCAGTGGTTCCAACTCTAAAATGCTATCTGGAGAACTCGCCACGTTATTAGCCGGACGTTATGTGGAATTTGCCATCTATCCTTTTTCATACACAGAGTTTCTTGGAATCACCCAAAAAGAAAATAACAAGATACACTACCTAGAATATATGCAAAGTAGTGGCATGCCTGAATTATACCATCTATCTCAACCAGAAGTACAAAGAAATTATATATCCGCATTAAAAGATACCGTATTACTACGTGATATCATACAAAGACAAAACATAAAAGACGCTAAGTTGCTTGAGGACATTTTTATCTATCTGGTAAATAACGCATCTAATTTAATATCAATTCGGAATATCACCAATTATTTCAAGAGCTCGGGAAGGAAGACCAGCTATGATACGATCGCCTCCTACATTAGTTACATAGAGGACACTTTTTTGGTACATAAAGTCGAGAAATACCAAATCAAGGGAAAGGAGACCATCGCTGGGAATTGTAAGTATTACATCAATGACCTAGGTTTCAACAATTATTTATATCAAGGCTTCGGCTATGGCATTGGATATAAACTAGAAAACCTCATTTATCTAGATTTATTAAGGGCCGGCTATCAAATATACGTAGGCAGCATAAAGAACAAAGAGGTGGATTTCGTCGCTATCAAAGGAGAGAGGGTTATCTATCTCCAATCCACTTATTTACTAATCGACAAAGAAACCATCGAACGGGAATATGCCTCGTTAGAGGCCATTGAGGATAATTACGAGAAGATCGTTGTCTCGCTCGATGATCTGCCGCTTCCTTCCAAAGAAGGAATAAAGCACGTACAAGCATGGAATTTATCCCATACCATTCTCTAAGGTCTGAAAGACAAAAGTCCCCAGTAGCGTATACGCTACCGGGGCTTGTTCTTTTTCAAAAGCCTTCCGAATATCATGCATCGCATTTATTCCGTTACTGTCCTTTCGGCGGAAAGCGATTGCCGTTATTATCTTAATCCGCAATTCTTTCCGAGAGGCTACAACGCTTCCATTTCTCGTAGGATCACTTCTCGCTTGCCGGTAGCCCGAGGATGTCCTAATTCAGCAGCCACGTCGAAGCACTCCTTCGCTTTATTTAAAATATAGTATTTGGTATTTTTTATGTTGCGCTTATCCTTACGACCTCTTACCTTAGGCAATTCTCCTGCCACGTTATATAACTCAGTACCTAACGTATACCACGAATCTTGTTGTTTGCTTAATAGTTCCTCTTGCTTTCGCAAGAGTTCTCCTTGTTGATCTACGATCGTTCCTCTCTGAACTTCAATGATCGCCTCCTGTTGGGCTATCCGCTGTTGTAGCTGTTGTATCTCTTTTTCTTTTTCCTCTATCGTCTTTCTCAAATCAATGATAGTCTGGAACAAAATAGTATCTTCGCCCTTGTTATTCTTCTTATTTGCGGAAAGATCAGACAATTGCTTTTTTAAAGCAGCAAGTCGTAGTTTTATCTCTTCCGCTTGGCTAACCTCTGCCTGACCAACCTCTAAATGAGTCCGTAATGTATTCGTTTCCTTCGACAGTTCCCTAAGTTCGGATACGACATTGTTTATAATCTTATTCTTTTCAAGGTTCTCTTTAATAATAGCTTCTTGCTTTTTATTGAGTTCTTTGTACTCCTCAATCTTAGCCTCGTACTTCTCCTTTGAGATCATTTCGACAGTCGATGATTGTCCGCATGAAGTAAGCAACCCCATTAACAAACAACTTAGCATAAGACTGTTTATTTTGTAAGTGTCCATGTGGTAATATTATTAATGTTAAACAAAATCTTCACAGCATCTAATTCCCTATCGTAATGAACAATCCCCTCACCAAGCTCATCCGAGTAAAAACACATATTCCTGTATGTCAACGCATACACCCGAGGATCATACCGCCCCGTGATCAATAAAACAAATGTCCCGTCATCTCTCATTTCCAACACACCGCTTCCATATTCCGACACACCTTGCTCGACCTTTTTCTCAAACGTATAATTCCCTATCAACCGAGAGGGCTGAATGACCTCGTAAACCGCTTGCGCAGGATCTATCACCGAACGTTCCGGCATGGGATTGAACAGAGATCCCAACCCCAGACACATCCCTCCCCCGAACACAGCTAAAAGAAGAAACACACCCAAATTTAGGTGTTGCTCCATTTTCTCGTTCTCCGTCGCAGATTGGCGAAGTATCACATGAATCCTAAATCCTTGTATCAGCAAAGCATTTAAGGCATAAGCTATACCTACCAACATGACTATATTGGGAAGCAGGAATAAGGCGGCCATAGACAATCCCGCCATACTGGCTCCAAACTTATGAGACGCCCCACTCGCAAATAATTCCGTATAAGGCGTTTTGCTTTGCTCTACCTTTTGGATATCCGCCTGCATTAAACCGGCCCTTAGAATCTTCTGGAAGTCTGATTCTTTACTAAAGCGAGCCATCTGCCGCGAAGAAGGATATAGGTTGTAAAGAAAATCATTCGTACATATCACTAATTTACAAGAGAATAACAGGACAAACAGAATGATTATAACCATAGATGTCCCATTCGTATAGCTTGCTATATTTTTTACAAGCGTCTCCATATAGGGTACTCCTAGGCAACGCAACGCTATAATGTCTTCTAACCTTCCGCTAGACAAGACCAGCGCACTTACCACCGTCGATACCGAAAAGATGAAACTTAGAAGAAGGTTGGTGACGATTTTTATGGAGACTTGCATTCTCCCTTTCACTAATAATCCAACTACCCAATTAATGAAGATACGGCATATATATAAAATAGCGACCGTAAAAAGCAGGGCTATCAGCCATAATCCAGATAAGTGAAGCATAAAGGACATAAGCGTCATGATCGGCCTTAGAATCCATTTCCCATATAAATTTTCCGAGGGAGTCCCCGCATACTCCAGAATATTTTCCACCGCAGATGTCATTTGACTGATACGCCATTTCTTATGATAGGAAAGGCTGTTCAGCTCATGTATCCTGATAGATATATTTTGAAGCAATATCGGCAATGTTCTGATTGGGCCTTCCAAGGTGGTACGGTACTGCAAATCGAAGTATTCTTGCCCCATCGTAATACCACTCATATTACAATATGTCTGATACTTCGAACCCATACGTGTTTGGAGTAGCTTCGGACTGTCAGATACGATAACCAATAATCCTCTCTTCTTGAGATCTGGTCCCTCGGGAAGCTCTTTGCACAAGCGTTTAAATAACTCATCCGCATAACTACCTGTCCGGATGAGTGGCTTTATCTCATCCGTATGATATAGCACAGGCACGATTCCGGCTGGATAATCCTGATTCAAGAATATTTCCTTAGCCTCGTTTGGCAACGTCCCGCTTTCATCAATGACTTTTGGCAAGTATTTACATATCTCCGTATCATCAGAGCAACTGGCGCAAAGAAGGACTGATAGAATAATTAAAAGAAGTTGTTTCATACGAGTCGTGTATTATCAGTTAAGCAAAGATTTTCAACACTCGCAAATATATATAATTTTATATTCTGTTGTATTATTTTATAGACAGAAAAAATCTAAGCCCCAGCAAGGAAACCTGCCGGGGCTTGTCTTTTATCCGTTTCCATCCTCACGGAAGTACTTACGGATGAACTTTAATTTATTACTTTAGTATTAATATTAATCCATTCCCGCCTGTTCGCCCTCTCGGGGTACTTGGATAATCCGCACGGGAATGATTTTCGATTTATCTTTTCATTATTCCTTTACATGTCTTATTTAACGACCACCTTTACAGTCTCGTCGCCAACCGTTACAAGAACGATTCCTGCGGGAACAGCGATCGTAGCGTTATCGGAAGTGACAACTGTCTCTGCCAACGGCATACCCAATAAGTTGCGAACATAAGCAGTCTCGCCTTGAGCGCCTTGGATCGTTACAGAACCGGCGTTGCCTGTTACAACGATAGAAGAAGACGCAGAGTTATCGATAGACTCGTTACCGGTCGGAACCTCAGTACCCAACGTGAAGACCATAGCTTGTTCTTTAGAGCCTAAGCCTAACTTTCCGTTCAAAGCATATACATACTTGCTGTTGTCTGCCTTTGAGTAAATTACATATTCACCCTCTACAGCAGGATCAGCCAAGCAGATACCGAACTTGAAGTTATCCAAACCGCCTAACACTTCCTCAGCCTTGTCCTCTTTAGCTACAACGACAGCAGCCTTACCATTTACAACCGTATTGATCGTATCAACACCCGCGATAGTAGCCGAACGGAAGATTACCTTAGCGATCTTATCCTCCTTAGTTGTACCTTCCAACATATACTTCTCGTTGAAAGAAGCAACAGCAGAACCTTCATCAAATACTTGCATAGAGTCTGTAGCGTTATACATGAACATTCTCTCGGCCGGTTTCTCCTCGCCTTCAGCAACCTCAATACCCTTAGAGATATAGAAGAACGGAGTCGTAGCCTTGCTATCCGCCGTATCCAACCAGAAGATCATGCTCTCAGCGGAAAGAATACCCTCTGTGATACCATTCTTATTCAACTGATAGTTGATAGAACCCAACATATTGTCGAATGAAGCGTGACGAGGCTCAGCAGCCAATGTAGTCTTATCTGAGTTGTCGTTTACTTGTACGGTTACATTTGCGAATTTATCAGCCTTCATATCATAAACAGATGCCTCATCGTTAGTGAAAGCCAACTCTTGACTTACACCGATTGCTTTTGCTGATGCGTTAATCGTACCCTCGTCGCCAAAGCTAACCGGACCATTCTCCGCAAAGCCCATAGCGTATGAGCCATTCGCATTCTGTCTGAAATAGAACTCAGCAGGATTTGTTCCCTCAGATTTCTCTGTATATTTCATATCCTCGCCTAAGCAGAATGTCTTAGCGTCATCACCTTCACCTGTCACGTGGAAGATCGTATAAGTAGGAACAAATAATGTATCCTTAGCGGCAACAACCTTACCATCCTTCAAGTAAGCTACATCAACCACTTGGATCGTATAGTTTTCTACAGCGTCCTTATCGTCCTCATTGATCTTACCTTTTGCTTTCTCGATTGACAAAGAAGATAACTCTGATGCTTTCAAGCTAGGGGTTAACTCGTTCTGTTTCTTAGTTGTAGTAGCATAGAAAGTCTTCTCACCGATCAAGTCAGTTTTACCCTTGAACAACAAAGAGACACCAGCCTCCATCTCTTCCTTGGACAGATCCAAGAAACCTGCTACTTTTTCAACAGGGATAAATTTAACTTTAGTACCGGCGATTGTTTTCATCCCTTCAGTATCCTTTTTGCCATCTTCGGTCAAGTTGCCAAATTTCTTATCCTCACCTGTAGCAACCACCTCATACTCGCCTTTAACCTTAGTCTCTTGCATGCTCAATTCCAATTCTTGCTGAGTCTCGCGGTTCACTAACGTGAACGTATATTTACCATCGAAGTCCTTAACAGCCCATTGAGAAGCGGCAGACTTAAAGTTCACGTCGTTAGCGGCCATAGCGTTATATACGAATGATCCCTCAGAAACACCCGGAACCAAGTATTTATGATACTCAGTTGTAAGGCTCTTGTCCTTTTGACTTTCATTCGAGCTAGTGAAGTAAACATTCACGAAGTTAGCCACGCCTTCCTTCAACAATACAGAAGGTTTCAAATAAGTGCTAGCACCTAAAGTAGCGTTGATCAAAGAACCGATCTCGCCTTCCTCTACAGTAGTCACATAAGTCTTCGTATCCGTAGAAGTGAAACGAATAGCACCCATATAAAGAGCGGTTTCTGCTTCCGGAGACTTGATCTTCAACTGATATTCATCCGGATTAGCCAACTTATCGAATTCCGTTACCATAAAAGCAGCGGAGTGTTTAGCCACATTGGCCTTATCACCAGCTACAGCCTCTAATTTATAAGCCGTAGTCTTAGCGGCTTTCACGTCATACTTAACGCCCTCTTTCAAGGCTAGGATCTTGATGTCCTTATTGAACAGCAAGTCTTTCTCATCCAATGTTCCATCCTTGTAGTCTTCCTTCAAAGCCTTCAAAGCCTTCTCCGTACCACCAACAACAAAGTACGTATTGCCGAAAGTCTCACCTTCAGCTGCAGTAGCAACCTCTTCCGTATAATCTACCGCATAGATCGGCTGGGCGAACGGATTGGATACTAACTCAGTCGGAGCGTTAAATCCGAAAGTAAAGCCATTCTTATTATAAGTATTCAATGCTTCAGCATCCATAGTCTCTACCTCAGTAGCTAGAACCACTGAAAAACCGTTGGCTTCTTTCAAGAAAGCAGGCAACGTATTGATTGCACTTAGCTTGTTTGCGGTAGAAAGAATAGTTGTTGTACGGGCATCCGCATTCAAATCAGCGCCATCTTCAATGCTAGAGGCATCTTTCTGAAAAGTAACAACTTTCCCATTTACAGACAATGAGAAGGTGTACTGGTTACCTACCTTAGCATAATTAGAAACCTCAAAAACAGACGCTTTTGCTGCAGACTCAACCTCAGTCAAAGTCCAAACCTTAGTCTTGTCTTTAAGTGTCACATCTTTTACCGTGTAATAAGTCTCTCCAGCTTTTGCTTCTGTACTCTTTTGCAAATAGAACTTCACGCCGTTAGCTAATACCTTATCTTTATTTACAGTCGAATAGGCTGTAATCTCAGAAGCAGCATTAACAGGCATTACCGCTGAACCTGCGGACAATAAAGCCGCTGTCATCAAAGTAAAAATCCCTTTGTTCATAATCTCTAATTTAAATATTAATAATAGTGTTAATTAAATATCTATCAAGACCTTAATCAATCGTCCTCTATTCAAAAACGACTAGTCTAAACAATCGTCTAAATCTTGCGTTTTTCGAAGAGTAAAAAGAGAGATTCGTTTACAGAATCGGTTGTTTCGTAAAGGATAGGCTATCCTATTGATAAGAAAGAGAATAAGGGATGAAAAAAATAGCTCGGAAGGGTTGCAGAAGTCAAAGAAACGCGTACCTTTGCAAATGACTGATTAAAACGATCGTTTATACTAGCCGTTTTATTAGATAAATCAGTCCTTGATATTATTGGTATGTATTACTAAAACCTATTCACATATATCATATTCTTTAATGTACGTGTACATATATAATATAATTTCCAAAAATCCTCCTCTAGGTTAACGCATACTTGATTTCGCAGGCCGTAGAAGGCTTTCCAAGTGATCAGTTATTCACTTCCCGAGCCGTTAGTTAGCGGCTATATATAGCCGCTAGTTATTCATTCGACAAGCCGTTAGTTATTCACTTCAGCAGCCAATGGCACTCTATCAAACAGCTAGGCCTCCCTACTCCGATAAACAATCGTGACCCAAAAGACTTTGAACTCACAGAGCATGCACCGATAAGTCGGCACTAAGCAACCATTAACAGATATAATGGCTAAAATAGGCTGGAATGACCGCACTAAATTCAAACGGAAATATATCAATTTTAATCTGTTGTCATGATTTAAGGCTATCCCCCATGAATATCGGATGAGTCGGAATTTCTACTGCCTCATTGCTTTAGGAAAGTGGTAGAGAGCAAAAAAAGGAGTTAAGCCATAGACTTAACTCCTTTTATCTCAGCTTTAGTCGGGATGACTGGATTCGAACCAGCGACCACACGCCCCCCAGACGCGTACTCTAACCGGGCTGAGCTACATCCCGCTTTTATTTTACGGGTGCAAAGGTAGTTTTTTTCCGTTAAATGCCAAAACTTTCACGATAAAAATCAAGAGACTCCAAGATTTTTTCCTTGGTGACCGATTGGTTGATACGGACATCTCCTACATTTTTCAGTAAAGTGAAGTTGATGATACCGCCCTCATTCTTTTTATCATGTGTCATTAACTCATATAAGGTATCGTAGTCCGTGCAGTCAAAGAAGAGCGCCGGATAATACTCTTTTATATAATAAACGACTTGACTCAATTTCTCCATCGGGAAGCCACACAGCTTATGCGAGAGGTAAAGCTCGCTCACGATACCCGCCGCTACCGCATGACCATGCAAGATCGGACGCATTTTCAGGAAAGACAAGCTCTCGAAAGCGTGGCCGATCGTATGACCGAAATTCAATGCCTTACGAATACCTTGTTCCTTGGGATCTTCCTCTACGATCCGCTCTTTCACGGCGACCGACTGGCCTACCAAACTATTCAAATACGAATAATTCATGGTGTCGATATCAAAAAGCATGACAGACGCATAATTCTCCATCGAACTAATCAACCCGTGCTTGATCATCTCCGCATAACCGGAAAGGATATTATCGCGATCCAACGTGCGCAAGAAATCGCAATCGATGAATACACACAAGGGGGGATAAAAAGAACCGACCTCGTTCTTCAACCCATTGAAGTTGATACCCGTCTTACCGCCAACCGCAGCATCGACGGACGCCATCAAGGTCGTAGGGATATTGATCGTACGGATGCCCCGCTTGAAAGTAGCGCCGGCAAAACCACCCATATCCGTAATCATACCGCCGCCCAAATTCACCAGCAAGGAGTTACGGGAAGCCCCCTCATTCGACAAAGCTGTCCATATCTGGGCTAAAGAGACAAAACCCTTATTCATATCACCCACTTCCATCACGAGAATCGGCGCCTTTTGAAAGGCCGATATATCCTCTACCAAGGGAAAACATTTCTCTTTGGTATTCGTATCCATAAGGATGAACAACTTATCGTATTTTAGAGAGGAGAGAAAATCTTGCAGTTCCGATTTCAGGTCCTTGCAAATAACCACTTTTTGCTCTGACATATCTTTTTTATTTAAAACCTTAGACCACAAAGGTAAAACATGTATTCCGATTATCAAAACGACATAAAAAAATTCCTTCGGATGGAATTCTTTTTCGATCCGAAGGAATCTATCATTGCGTCCGAAAGAAAAGTCAATTTCTTCCGAACCGATTTTATTGTACTCCAACAGCCTCTTTCACAGCGCCAACCGCAATAGAAAGGCCCTCCATGTTCTTACCGCCGGCCGTAGCGAAATGGGGTTGTCCACCACCACCGCCTTGGATATGCTTAGCGGCCTCTTTTACGATCTTACCGGCATGCAAGCCCTCTTTCACCAAATCATCGCTTAACATAAGCATGAGCGTGCATTTGTTATCGTCAATGATACCGGCAACAAAGACAAAGCTATCGGTTGTCTCCGCCTTGATCTGGAAAGCCACGTTCTTCATAGCGTCCGCATTTGCCTTGCCTACAAATTGCATAACCTTGATACCGTTGCTCTCCGAAGCTTTCGCCACGATCTCCTCTTTCAATCGCATAGACTTCTCTCGGATATAATCCTCGATCTGTTTCTTCATCTCCGCGTTCTCCTCGATAGACTTTTTCATCGCTTGCGCCAAATTCGGCATATGGTTCATCAACGCACGCAACTCACGGATCAGATCTTGCTGGGCATATACGAATTGCTCGGCGCCCTCGGCTGTAACCGCCTCTATACGACGGACACCTGCGGCGATAGAGCTCTCTCCTATCACGTGCAAAGAACCGATCATACCGGTTGCCGGGATATGCGTACCACCACATAGCTCCACGGAGCTTCCGTATTTCACGACACGTACCTCGTCGCCATATTTCTCACCGAACAAAGCCATGGCCCCTAGCGCCTTTGCTTCGGCGATCGGCATATTGCGATGCTCTTCCAACGGGAAGTTCGCACGGATCTTCTCTCCAACCAATATTTCCACCTTACGGATTTCCTCGTCCGTCACTTTCTGGAAATGAGAGAAGTCGAAACGTAAAGAATCAGGCGAAACATACGAACCTTTCTGCTCTACGTGCGTACCTAATACCTCACGCAGCACCTCATGCAAAAGGTGCGTGGCAGAGTGGTTACACTCACACTGGATACGCTTTTTCACGTTGATCTTTGCGGTAAATGTAGCCGTTACATCCTTCGGTAGTTTCGCTACCAAATGAACCGGCAAATTATTCTCACGTTTCGTATCGATCACGTCGATCTTCTCGTCGTCGGCGATCAACCAACCCGTATCACCGACCTGTCCACCCATTTCCGCATAGAACGGGGTTTGATCCAGAACGATCTGATATAATACTTTATTCTTTTGTTTGATCTGGCGATAACGCAAGATCTCTGCCTCGCATTCGAACAAATCATAACCCACGAACTTACATTCACCCTCTTTCAGCGTGATCCAGTCGCCTGTCTCGATAGCGGCGGCGTTACGGGCACGCTCTTTCTGCTTCTGCATAGCCTTATTGAACTCCTCGATATCGGCTTCCATGCCGTTCTCACGAAGAATCAATTCCGTCAAGTCCAACGGGAATCCGTAGGTATCATATAATGTAAAGGCATCTACGCCATTCAAGACCGTCTTGCCCGCAGCCTTCGTCTCCTCCATTTTCTTATCCAGCAAACGGATACCGGTTTCCAAGGTACGAAGGAAAGATTCTTCCTCCTCCTTGATAACCTTCTCAATCAAAGTTTTCTGAGCGATCAATTCCGGATAAGCGTCGCCCATCGTCTCGATCAATACGGGCAAAAGCTTATACATAAACGCTTCCTTGCGATCCAAGAACGTATAACCATAACGAACGGCACGCCGCAAGATACGACGGATTACATAACCGGCCTTAGCGTTGGAAGGCAACTGTCCGTCCGTGATAGCGAAAGCGATCGTACGGATATGATCGGCGATCACACGCATAGCGATATCTTGCTGTTTATCCGTACCGTAAGTCGTACCCGCCATTCCCGCGATTACCTTGATAATCGGTTGGAATACGTCCGTATCATAATTTGAGGTCTTACCCTGCAATGCCATGCACAGACGCTCGAATCCCATACCGGTATCGATTACCTTAGCCGGCAGTGGTTCCAAAGAGCCGTCGGCCTTGCGGTTGAATTGCATGAACACAAGGTTCCAGATCTCGATTACCTGCGGATGATCCTTATTTACCATATCGGCGCCGCTGACCGCCGCACGCTCCTCGTCCGAACGAAGGTCGATATGGATCTCGGAACAGGGACCGCAAGGACCCGTGTCCCCCATTTCCCAGAAGTTATCATGTTTGTTACCGTTCAGAATATGATCTTTCGGTAAATATTGCTCCCAATAACCAGCAGCTTCGTTATCACGATCTAAGCCTTCGGCAGGGCTTCCCTCGAATACGGTGGCATATAAACGCTCCGGATTCAGCTTCAATACCTCTACCAAGTATTCCCAAGCCCAGTTGATCGCCTCTTTCTTAAAATAATCTCCGAACGACCAGTTTCCGAGCATCTCAAACATCGTATGGTGATAGGTATCATGCCCTACCTCCTCTAAATCGTTATGCTTACCGCTAACACGAAGACATTTCTGAGAGTCCGCGACACGAGGATACTTACGGGGCACGTTGCCCAAGATAATATCTTTAAACTGATTCATTCCCGCGTTCGTAAACATCAACGTGGGGTCACCCTTTACCACCATTGGAGCGGAAGGCACGATCTGGTGTTCCTTAGAAGCGAAGAATTGCTTGAAGGATTCACGGATTTCTTTTGCTGTCAACATAATCTATTTATATAGTTCTCGTTAATATTCTGAAAAACAATTTGCAAAAGTACTGCAAATTATTATTTTTGCGTGCATTCAGATAACAAAAAATGTAGATGAAACTCTTTAAAAGTCGCAAAACATACTATTTATACAATCCGAACACACTCAATTATGAGCGTGTATACCCATCTAGCAAAGACCGGCTGTTCACCGTTCTCCGCCATTTAAGCACCGGAATAGCGTTCGGCGTAGCCACTTTTTTCATCATGATGCATTTGGTGGACTCTCCGATGGAATCTCAGTTACGTAAGGAGAACCGCCTATTGCAAACTCAATACGAGGTACTTTCCCTTCGCTTAAATAACGCGTTGGACGTATTGGATGATATCCAACAGCGTGATGAGAATCTGTACCGGGCGATCTTCCAAGCCGAGTCCATCCCCGAGTCCGTTCGGAAAGCCGGGTTTGGAGGGACAAACCGTTACGAGCATTTGATGAGCCTGTCCAATCCGGAGCTTGTGGTCTCCACGACCCAAAAGATGGATATGCTACGTAAGCAATTATATATCCAATCCAATTCCTTGGAAGAACTGATCTCCCTAGGAAAGAACCAAGAAGAGAGAAGTAAATGTATCCCGGCGATCCAGCCGATTTCCAATAAGGATCTGCGTCGTACCGCTTCCGGCTATGGCGTACGTATCGACCCGATTTACCGTACACCTCGTTTCCATTCCGGAATGGATTTCTCGGCTAAAGTGGGAACGGAGATCTATGCGACAGGTAATGGCGTTGTCACTTTCGCCGCTTGGAAACAGGGATACGGAAATTGTTTGATTATCGATCATGGCTACGGCTATCAGACTTTATACGGTCATATGAGTAAGTTCAAGAAACGTGTCGGACAAAAGGTTACTCGTGGAGAGGTGATTGGCGAGGTTGGAAATACCGGGAAATCTACCGGCCCTCACTTGCATTATGAGGTAATCGTACGAGGGAAGTATGATAACCCATCTAAATACTATTACATGGATCTCTCACCTGAGGAATACGACCGTATGATCCAGATTGCCGAGAATCATGGTCAGGTTATGGATTAAACTTCATTAGCAGTATGAGTCTAAAAAAGAATAAAGATCTCAAACTCTATTTTTCCATCAGCGAGGTGGCGCAGATGTTCGACGTGAACGAGTCCACCCTTCGCTTTTGGGAGAAGGAGTTCGATATCATCAATCCAAGGAAGACGAGCAAAGGTACCCGTTTTTATAAGCAGGAGGATATCGATGCGGTACGCCTCATCTACCACCTGGTTAAAGAGAGAGGGATGACCTTGGCCGGCGCACGGCAAAAACTGAAGGACAATAAAGAGACGACGATTCGGCAAGAAGAGATCGTAAACCGCCTGAAACAGATCAAAGAAGAGCTGTTAGCTATGAAAGACGCATTCGATGCTTTTGCCCCGAAAGTGTGATTATTCTGTTGATAAAACCAGAACAAAACCGTACCTTCGTCCCCAATTAAATAAAACATAAGCAAATAAAATGCAAGACATGGAAATTACAGGAAAAATTATTCAAGTCCTACCGGAAGTAGGCGGTGTCAGCAAAGCCGGAAACGAATGGAAAAAACAAGAGTACGTATTAGAGACACACGATCAATATCCCAAGAAAGTATGCTTCCAGATATTCGGAGCGGATAAGATCGCTCAAGCGGCCATTCAGCCGGGCGAGGAATTGACAGTCTCTTTCGACATTGACAGCCGTGAGTACCAAGGCCGCTGGTTCACCAGTATCAACGCATGGAAAGTAGACCGTCCGATGGCGGCAGCTTCTCAAGCCGCTCCGATGGGAGTAACTCCGGATAATTTCGCTCCGGCTTCCGCTCCTACGGCTCCAGCCTCATCCGCTCCTGATTTCGGACCGGCCAATCCTATCGATGATTTGCCATTCTAAAGACTAATGGATATCGTATTACTAATTGGCGGTTTACTACTAATTTTAGTTGGGGCTAACGCCTTGACGGATGGTGCCGCCTCGGTAGCCAAACGCTTCAATATTTCCAGCTTAGTAATCGGGCTAACTATTGTGGCGTTTGGGACTTCCGCACCGGAATTAACGGTCAGTGTCGTATCTGCCTTGAAAGGAAGCTCAGATATCGCTATTGGTAATGTAGTAGGAAGCAATATATTTAACGCCTTGATGATTGTCGGCTGTACGGCCGCTATCGTACCGATCAGCGTCACGAAAGGTACGTTGAGCAAAGAGATCCCTCTTTGCGTGCTTGCCTCAATCGTATTATTTATTTGCGCGAATGACGTTTTGATCAACGGCGCGTCGCAAAATAGTATCAGTAGTAGCGATGGAATGTTACTATTATGCTTCTTCGCCATTTTCCTTGGCTATACATTCGCGATCGCACATAATGGAAAGGAAAATGGAGAGAGCACGATTAAAATAATGCCCATTTGGAAAGCGAGTTTATTCATCATTGGTGGATTGGCTGGTTTGATTTACGGAGGACAATTTTTCGTGGATGGAGCTTCTGGTATCGCCCGTGGACTGGGTGTCAGCGAATCTATTATCGGTTTGACTTTAGTGGCCGGAGGAACCTCTCTTCCTGAGTTAGCGACTTCCGTCGTGGCCGCCTTAAAGAAGAACCCGGAGATGGCGATCGGAAACGTTATCGGTTCCAACCTCTTCAATATATTCTTCGTATTAGGTTGTAGCGCGACAATCACGCCGATGAACATACAAGGCATTACCAATCTGGATTTGGGCGTCATGATCGGTTCATGCGTATTGCTTTATATTTTTGGCCTTTTCTTCAAGAAACGGACCATCACTAGGCCGGAGGGAATCCTATTGATCGCTTGTTATATAGCTTATATAACTTATTTGATTGTCGGCTGATAAAGCTTTTATAAAACAAAAGTGTAGCGAAGCACTTCGCTACACTTAATCCGCTACACGTCCGACAGATTTAATATTCTGTATCTTCGACAAAGTCACGCACATTTTCTGGATATCTTCTACGTCATGAACTTTCATCTTTATCTTACCTTCGAACACGCCGTCTTTCGCCTCGATCAGCAAGCGCATGATGTTCACGTTGAAATCCTCGGAAATCGTTTTCGTGATCGTATTCAGTACGCCTATCGAGTCTATACCTTTCACCTCTAGCGTGGCCTCAAAAGAAGCGTTCATATGGCTGCTCCAAACCGTATTCAAGATACGTTCGCCAAAGCTACTTTTCAAGCGCATGGCGATCGGGCAGGAACGTTTATGAACCACTACGTTACCATCGTCATTGATAAAACCTAAAGAGTCATCTCCCGGAATCGGCTTACAACATTCGGCAATTACATAATTACGCTCAAAAGCCTCCTCTTTCAATAAATAAGGCTTTTTCTTATCATATTTAGGCTTCTCTTTCTTGGCTTCCTCCTCTTCGGGTTGTTTCACCTTCTTGGAAGCGACACCCAACGCCTGTTTCACATACTTAAACAAGACATTATCCGTCTTCTCCTTCAACAGCTTCTTTAAATTCTCGGGCAAAACCACATCCCCCTTCTCTACCGCATAAAAGAATTCCTCGCGTTTCGAGAATCCAAAGTACATGCCTAATTTATCCAGATTGGATGTACTCGCCTCAAGCTCCGAACGCTTGAAGGCATCAAGAACTTTTATCTCCCCATACTTAGCGACCTCTTTACGGACACGCTTTAATACGGCATCGATCTTCGCACGAGCCTTAGCGGTAGTCACGAAGTTCAACCACTCCGGTTGCGGCTCCTGAGAACGGGAAGTCAAGACCTCCACCTGATCTCCACTGGACAGCGGATGACTCAATGGCACCAAACGATGGTTTACCTTAGCGCCAATACATTTATTACCGATATCGGAGTGAAGCGCATAAGCGAAATCCAAGGCGGTAGCCCCTTGGGGCAATGTCTTTATATCTCCTTTCGGAGTGAAAACAAATATCTCGGAAGTAAATAAGTTCAGTTTGATCGTATCCAAGAAATCCAGCGCATTCGGGTCCGGACTCTCCAAGATCTCGGTAATGGTTTGTATCCATTTATCCAATTCCGTATCCTCCTCCACGTTGGATTCCTTGTATTTCCAATGGGCAGCGAAGCCTTTCTCTGCGATATCATCCATACGGCGGCTACGGATCTGGATCTCTACCCATTGTCCATCCGGTCCCATAACGGTCAGATGAAGCGCTTGATAACCGTTCGCTTTCGGACGGCTCACCCAATCACGGATACGGTCGGGACGAATCCGGTAAATATCCGTAATAGCCGAGTAGATATCCCAACATTGGTTTTTCTCGTCCACACCGGGAAGCGGGTCAAAAATAATGCGGACCGCATAAATATCATAAATATCCTCGAAAGCGACACCCTTGCTTTCCATCTTATTCCAAATGGAATAGACCGATTTCACACGGGCACGCATCTCATACTGAAGTCCCATAGACTTCAGCTTCTCGTCCACAGGGGCGGCGAAACGCTCGAATAATTTATTACGGCTCTCTTCTGTCGCTTTCAACTTAGCGCTGATGAAATCGTATTCTTGCGGATGCTCATATTTAAAACTCAAATCCTCCAGTTCCGTCTTGATCGAGAAGAGACCCAGACGATGCGCCAGAGGAGCATACAAATAAAGAGTCTCACCCGCGATCTTAAATTGCTTGGCGGGAAGCATGGAACCCAAGGTTCTCATATTATGAAGACGGTCTGCGATCTTGATTAGAATCACCCGTATATCATCGCTCATAGTCAGCAGCAACTTACGGAAGTTCTCGGCTTGAGCCGAGGCCTGTTCCCCAAAAATGCCACCGGATATCTTCGTCAAGCCATCCACGATCTGGGCGATCTTGTCTCCGAACATATCCCGGATATCCTCCACCGTATACTCGGTATCTTCCACGACATCATGCAATAACGCAGAGCAAATAGAGGTAGAGCCCAAACCCATCTCCCGGCATACGATACGAGCCACGGCGATAGGATGCATTATATAAGGTTCGCCGGAACGCCGTTTCACTCCGGCGTGCGCTTGATTAGCGAAATTAAAAGCTTTCGTGATTCGTTCGACCTTACGGCGGTGGTTTGACTTCAAATAATCGTTCAACAACGCATTGAACCCATCTTGTATCATCTGTTCGTCCGCAGAGAGAACGGACGCAGCCTCGCCCGTTTCTTTTATATCTTTTGTGTCCTTTGTATCGTCCATGGTTTTACACCTCCCATTTTTATACTGTATAGCCACAAATATATACAAATATTTGGAAGGAAACCCTAACAAAAGACAAAAATAGAATATCTACTGCTTAAATATGGATCCCATAGTCGTGTTTAACCTCGTCCATGACAAAAGTACTTCTCAACGAGCCCAAACTATCGATCGTTCCTAACACATTTAAAATAAACTCTTGATAATATTTCATATTGGGAGCGTGTATCTTCAATAAGTAATCATAATCGCCTGAAATATTATAGCACTCCGTTACCTCGGGGATTTCTTGGATAATCCGGGTAAACTCAAAAGCTATATCCTTATTCAGCCGAACCAATTTCACGCTACAAAAGACAACAAAGCCTTGATTCAGCTTCTCCGCATCTAGTACCGCTATATACTTCTTTATATATCCACTATTCTCAAGACGTTTTAAACGCTCGAACACCGGGGTTGACGAGAGACTGACCCTTGCCGCCAACTCTTTCGTAGTCAACCGGGCATTATCTTGTAACGTTCGGAGGATTTGCAGATCCACCTTGTCTAACTTATCTGAAACATTCATAAGAAAAAAATTCTATCGGATTGATTCCCCAGCGTCCTTCGCCGAAGATGTATTCTATTTATAGCCCTAAAAATAGTATTATTTTCTATATTCTCAACGAATCTTGTTCAAAAAGCACACACATCATACATTTGCCAACAGAATAAGAACTAAATAAACAAGATGACTATGGCAACAAAGAAGTTACATTTCGAGACATTACAACTTCATGTAGGACAAGAACAACCGGATCCCGCAACCGACGCACGTGCGGTACCCATTTATCAAACAACTTCCTATGTATTCCATAACGCACAACATGCGGCAGACCGTTTCGGCCTACGTGACGCGGGGAATATTTACGGACGTTTAACAAACTCCACGCAAGGCGTTTTCGAGGCACGTGTAGCTGCCTTAGAAGGAGGTGTGGCAGGTTTGGCCGTGGCTTCAGGAGCAGCGGCTGTCACCTATGCGTTACAGAACATAGTGAGGGCAGGAGATCATATTATCGCGGCCGATAATTTGTATGGCGGTTCCTTCAACCTGATCACCCATACACTGGCCTCCCAAGGCATTACTAATACGATTATCAATGTAAATGACCTAAACGCATTAGAAGCAGCCATCCGGGAAAACACGAAAGCCATTTATGTAGAGACATTCGGGAATCCTAACTCTGACGTAACGAATCTGGATGCGGTAGCGGAAGTCGCCCACCGACAGCATATTCCATTAATCGTAGACAATACGTTCGGAACCCCCTACTTGATTCGTCCGATCGAACATGGAGCTGACATCGTCATCCATTCCGCCACAAAGTTCATAGGGGGACATGGCAGTAGTCTAGGAGGCGTAATTGTAGATGGAGGTACTTTCGACTGGAAGGCGAATGCCGATAAGTTTCCTACATTAGCCAAACCAGACCCAAGTTATCATGGAGCCATATTTGCGGACGTAGCAGGTTCCGCCGCCTTTGTCACCCGTATCCGTGCGGTCATTCTTCGCGATACCGGGGCAACGATCTCTCCTTTCAATGCTTTTATCTTGTTGCAAGGATTAGAGACCTTATCCCTACGCGTGGAACGCCATGTAGCAAACGCATTGAAAGTCGTGGATTATTTATCAAAACATCCGAAAGTAGAAAAGGTGAATCATCCATCACTTCCTACCCATCCGGACCACGAACTTTACAATAAATATTTCCCAAATGGTGCCGGCAGTATCTTCACCTTCGAGATCAAAGGCGGGCAGGAAGCCGCTTGGAAATTCATCGACTCACTGGAGATCTTTTCCCTACTAGCGAATGTCGCCGATGTAAAGAGCCTTATCATTCATCCATACACGACCACTCATTCCCAGATGAGTCCGGAAGAACTTGCCCAACAGCACATAACACCATCCACCGTACGCTTGAGCATCGGAACCGAATATATAGATGATATTATAGATGATCTGGATCAAGCTTTCGCTAAAATCTGATAGCGCACTTCCAAAAGGAAAAGGACAGAAGCAAAGAAGACGATCCCTGTTCGACACAAGGATCGCCTTTCTAATCAACATCACATCGAGCCAAGGTTACACTCATTTATTCTCAGCCAAATAGATATCCGTAAATGTCACAGCTCCGGTTAATCGGTTATTGTTGTTAGTTACATTTAACAATATGACATACTTGCGATACTGATCGGCAGTCAACGCCTCTTTCATCAGCTTCAAATTGCCATACACGGCTTTTTGCAATCGTTCATCCTGACGCTTCAGGTCTTTGCTCAAACTCTTTCTTTGTTCTTGTACAAAATAATCATTAATGTTAAGTACCTCCTCCATTTGGTAAGGAGCCAATCCTAGATAAGAACTCAATCGGCTAAACTCTACCGCAAACGGTTCTTTATTCCCATATTCATTCACACATTGCGCTTTCGCAAAATTCATTGTAGCACTCATTCCCAAAACCGCTACCGCCATAATTAACTTTCTCATAATACCTACAATTTACCTATTACAAAACCATTCACAAAACAAACACTCATTTTAGAGAAGATAGCCTAAACATTCTTTTGTTTCGGACTAATCCTTTTTTACAAACCTATTAACCTATCTAATGTGTATGATAAAACTCGGATTAACATCAAAATTTCAACTTACATCTTATTGATGTATCTCCTTGTTTGTATTGCAAAGATGAAGAATTATCGGATAGGCAGTTTCCGATTGTTGACGAAAAGGAAAAAATGGGGATTGAACACGAAAAGGGCAAAAAAATGCCGGCTTTAAGAGAACCGGCATTTCTATTTAATTATCATTCCAGACTTACTATCCAAGACTTAAACTCGGATGCTTTATTTTTACTAATATATATACGCTCAGGCACTTCTATATCCAAAGTAACGAGCAAACGGCTATCAAACCAAATTGTTATGTCCTTCACGCTATCACGAGAAATGATGAATTGTTTATTCGCACGGATAAAATCAGCAGGACTTAAAGAAGAAATTATCTGTTCCAATGTTTTAGCATATGGATACGAATTACCAGTCTTTAAATAAACATATGTATTCTTATCAGCCGTATAGAAACAAGACACATCTTTCAAGCTAATAGGCAACAATTTATCCTTAATAGGAATCAGTAGTTTATCCTTGTATTTAGGAGTAGTAGACAACTGTGTTAATTGGGATAAATAATGGATGATATCTTGATGATTCCATCGGCTAAACTTATCTAAGGCCCGTTTCAATTCTTCCGGCTTAATCGGCTTCAAGATATAGTCTATGCTGTTTACTTTGAAAGCGTCGATCGCATATTGATCGTACGCCGTAGTAAAGATGATCGGTGCCTCCACCTCTATCTGGTCAAAAATAGCGAAAGCGGAACCGTCCGATAAATGAATATCCATAAAAATCAAATCCGGCCTCGGATTGGCTTGCAGCCAACGTACCGTTTGCCGGACACTCTCCGTATTTCCCATGATCTCAATCGTGGGATCTATTGTAACCAACATATCCGCTAAGTTCTCATAGGCGGCGGTCTCGTCCTCTACGATCAGTATTCTCATATAGCATCATTTTAGGGGTAGGTATACCTGAAACTCATCCTCATCAGATTCTACCCGTATTTGTTTATTCATTAATAGAAAGAAACGATTCTCCAGATTCTTAAGCCCGGTTCCATTCGTATCCGGTAAGGTCAATTTCGGATAGATTGGATTAGAAACAACCAGTTCCATTCGCTCGTTCAGCCGGATCAAGATATCCATCCGGTGCTCGCTGTCTATAATATTATGTACCGTCACGTTCTCCACCAACGGAAGCAAAGATAATACGGGAATTCGCAAGTTCCGCTTATCTTCGGGAACTTCGATCGTAAAAGTAAGCTTATTGGCGAAACGGACTACCATTACATGCTGAAAAGCCTCTATAAACGCAAGCTCCTCCGACAGTGGTACCAAATTCTTTTTATCACTCTGAAGGATATAACGGAATATATCGGACAATTTCGTAACATACAACAAGGTATTCTCATCGTTTTTCTTCCGTATCAAGGAGGAGATTCCATTCAATGAATTGAAAAAGAAATGCGGATTGATCTGGTTCACCAATGCATCGCAGCGGCTCTGCAAATTCTCGACACGCAGATTCTCGATCAATTGATCCTTTTCCCGTTGATTGTGATATAGCATTTGTATATAGCCGATCAAGGTACATAACAACGCCAACACGATAAACTGGAAGATAATGATACTCAAAAAACGATCATAACTAATAGTCAGGAAGGAGATCAATTTATAGACAACAAAGCCTCCGGAAACGTACAGGGCATTCCAGAGCAACCGCTCGAAGAAGGAGGTACAATCCTCGTGCCTCAAGTTACTTTTCAGCAAAAACCAAATAAGTCCCCAGAAGTAAAGAAAACGAAACCCAAAGAAGAGCAAAAACCCTTGATGATCGTTCGGAGCTAGATAGCTCATGTCACAAAAGATCCATGCCAAATTCGGATAGGCGATAAACACTGCGCAAACCAAACTGACCAACCAAGGTTTAGCCTTGACCACTGATATCTTTTCATCCAATGAACCCATACGATTGTATCTTTTTTCGTATACAAAGGAATAAAAAATCATTCACATCCTTCTCCAGTGCACGAAGAAAGCGAAAAAAAAGAGTTAAAGACGAATTTATCCCCGAATGATCATCCTACCGGTATCTTCAGTACTTGGCCCGGACGGATATCCGGACTTGACAGCCCATTCACCTTTTGTAAAGAAGAAGCGGTAACCCCAGGGTATTTCTTGGAAATCGAATAAAGTGAATCTCCCGATTTAACCTTATAAGAGACAAAATCTTTATTGGCGGAAGCGATCTGTTTTGTAGCGACGGAAGCCGACTTTTTCGTTGTTGTCGCAGTTGATTTCACCGGAGTCTTGGCAGCCGAGGCAAAAGCGACACCCCCATTATCTACATATAATCTTAACCGTTTTCCTTTCGCTACCCGGTTGGAGCCTAGCCCGTTCCATTTACGGATATCTTTCGCTGTCACTCCATAGCGATTAGCGATCGTATAAAGATTCTCACCACTCAATACCACGTGGGTGATTTTTTCCCGGGTCGCACCACTTGGTAAAGAGCCATTAGAGTTATTCGCAGAAATGCAATTCGCCAACAGTTCCTCGATCCGATGCGTATAGACCGTATCTTCTTTATCGATAAAAGCATAGGTTTCCGCCGCAGGTAGTTTCAAGACCGAAGGGCGGGTATTACCCGGAACGATGTCTCTTTTATATTGTGGATTTAACGCACGCAACGTCTCAATATCTACTTGCAATAGATCCGATACTTGCTGCAAATGTAGGGCATTATTCACCATGACCGTATCCGTGGCTAACGGCAAGCTGGTTTGCATCGGACAGATGTTATGCTCGCAATAATAATTCATGACGTAATTGGCGGCGATAAATAAGGGGACGTATGAACGAGTCTCTTTCGGTAAATAAGGGAAGATATCCCAGAAGTCCGTCTTGCCCCCCGAACGACGGATCGCTTTATTCACGTTGCCCGGCCCGCAGTTATAAGATGCCAACACTAAATTCCAATCCCCATAGATAGCGTACATATCCTTGAAATACTTACAAGCGGCCTCGGTCGCTTTCAAGGGGTCCCGGCGCTCGTCCACCAAGCTATTAATCTCCAAGCCATAGCTCTTACCCGTAGGAAGCATGAATTGCCATAAACCACAAGCGCCCACACGAGAGAGGGCTACCGGATTCAAGGCACTTTCCACGACGGCGAGATATTTCAATTCAATAGGCAGGCCATGCTCATCCAACACCTGCTCGATTATCGGAAAATAAAAGTCCGCCATCCCCAGCATATAACGCACTAAATTTCGTTTACGCTCCGCATATAAGTCAATACAATCACGCACTATATTATTATAGGGCAAAGCGATCACGCTGGGAAGCCTAGACAGGCGGTCGATATAGACCGAATCCGGGAAATAGACATTCTCGTCGTCATCATGGCAAAAGTCCTCTCTTTTTGAGAAATATTGCACATGCCAAGTACGGAGCAAACTATCCACGTTCGCATCCAAGCTTTCCGGAATCAATCCGACCTCAGACTCCAGCGAGCTTAAGGTATCTTTTTCCTCAATTCGGGTCTCTTCCTGCGCATAGACCAATGAGACCAAACAATTTAAACAAATGAGTGCTAGCAGGTATCTTTTCATGTATATCAGAATTTTAGACTGCAATTCAATCCGTAAGTACGAGGCGTGACACTCGTCTTCGGACTAACAACCGGCTCCAAATGCAAGGATAAATCCGGTGATATATCAAAATCGAATAACTGGGCATCCACGTAGGCATCCACGATACTCAACGCATACACCCCGACCGTAATAATTATACTCAAGTCCCTATATCGACGAAAATAATCCTTCTGTCTTTTCAATTGATCCTTGAAATTTGAATTATTAATCGCATCCTCAGGAGCCATGGAAGTCAAGTCTTGCCAACTTTTACTCCAAGCATCCGGATTTTCCAGATTCTTAGCGGCATCATACATGATATCCTTATAAGCCGTCGAATAATCCTTATAATTCTTATTATTCCAAGTCACGGCATACATACATCCCATCAAGCCACCGTAAACGATTGGTAATTTCCAATATTTCCGGTTATAGATCTGTCCCAGACCCGGAACTAAGGCGAACAAGACCGCTTTTGTCGGATTCGGCTTAAAAGCCAGCTTCATCTTCACTTCCGGTACGCCCACCGAATCGGCCGCCATCAAGACGGCTTGCACGGTAGAATCCGGGGCAGCTACCTCCACGGAATCGGAAACTATAGCAGGAACGGCTTTCTCCGTCTTATCCTCCTGTGCGTTACCCATCCCGGCATAGCACATGAATCCGATCAAAAGGAGTATGATTCGATTTCTCATTTCAATTTATCCAGTAACCCGATCAATTGCTCTAACTCTTCTTCCGTGGCGAAAGGAATCGTAATTTTACCTTTTCCCTTCTCATTGCAAGTCAACTGGACTTTCGTATTGAAGTAACGGGACAAATGATCTTTCAGCAATTTAAACTCTTCCGGAAGTATCGGCTTACGATCCGATTTTTTCTTTTCCGGCAATTCCGGTTGTATTCCCTCGGCTATATTACGCACCATCTCCTCCACGTTACGAACGGAGAGTCCTTGAGCCAATATCTGCTCATATAAAGCTAATTGAATCTCCGGATCATCCACCGGGATCAATGCCCGGGCATGTCCCATATCGATCTTCTTGTCCTTCAATCCTACTTGGATCTCGGCGGGAAGTTTCAACAAACGAAGGTAATTGGCGATCGTAGCACGCTTCTTTCCAACCCTTTCGCTCAACCCCTCTTGGGTCAAGCCGTAATTATCGATTAATTTTTGATAAGCTAACGCGATTTCGATAGAGTTCAAGTCCTCTCGTTGGATATTCTCTATCAAAGCCATCTCCACCACGTTCTCGTCGGCCGCCGTCTTAATATAAGCGGGAATACGCTCCAAACCTGCTTTAAGCGACGCACGATAACGGCGTTCGCCAGAGATGATCATATATTGCTCGGGGCCGATTTCCTTCAACGTAATCGGCTGTATCACGCCTAACGAGCGGATAGAGGTAGCCAACTCCTCCAAGGTCTCTTCCTCAAAGACGGATCGAGGTTGCTCTGGATTAGGCTGGATCTTGCTTAACTCGATCTCACTAATAGACGATGAACCACCTGTCTTCAGGTCATCCATCGTAATTAACGCGTCTAATCCACGGCCTAACGCCGATCTTTTTAATGCTGCCATAATCCTTTATTTTTTTCAACAATCTCCTGTGCCAACTGCATATGGTTGATAGATCCTTTCGAATCCGCGTCATACAATAAGACAGGTTTACCGTAACTGGAAGCCTCGCTCAACTTCACGTTTCGTTGGATCACGGTAGTAAATACCAAATCGCGGAACGGACGTTTCACTTCCTCATAAATCTGGTTCGCCAAACGCAGGCGGGAATCATACATAGTCAAGAGGAATCCCTCTATCTCCAGTGCCGGGTTCAGCTTTGATTTGATAATCTTGATCGTGTTCAACAGCTTACTGATACCTTCCAAGGCGAAATACTCGCATTGTACCGGGATAATCACCGAATCGGCGGCTGTCAAGGCATTCACGGTTATCAATCCCAAAGAAGGAGAGCAGTCGATCAGGATAAAATCGTACTTCTCTTTCAGCGGTGTCAATATCTGCTTCAATATCCGTTCACGATTCTCCAAGTTTAGCATCTCGATCTCCGCTCCCACCAAATCGATATGAGAGGGGATGATATCCAGTCCTTCCACTTCAGTCTGTGTGATAGCGCCACTCGCGTCCTCACCGTTCACCAGACATTCATAGATAGAAAGTTCTACATTACGTATGTCCACACCCAGACCGGATGAGGCATTCGCCTGCGGATCAGCGTCTACGACCAGCACCTTTTTCTCAAGAGCGGCCAATGACGCAGCCAGATTAATCGTGGTGGTTGTCTTCCCGACTCCACCTTTCTGATTTGCTAAAGCGATAATCTTTCCCATACTATACCTAATTAATTCGAGGGCAAAACTAAACATTAAAAACTGAACCAAACAGGGTTCAATCAAAACAATGCTTGTTTTGTTGATAAATCGCCCTAACTGTTGATAACTCGCAAATATAAGCAGAATAAATCAAATAGAGGGTTATAAGGCTGGTATATAGGTGTTTTTTTGGAAATGATAACGAAGTTTTAAACAAACAGAGGCTCCTCTCACATCTTATTTCTCCCAATCAATACGATAATAATACCCTGCGTCCGGACGAGAGAGCATCTCCTTTTGCGTCATCATTGCTTGTTTTTATATGGAGAACAGCGCTTTCTTTAAAAGTGAGAGGCTTCTTGAACTTAATAATAGCGGTATGGTAATTATCGTCCGTCCTACAGGCTAGTTCCTCTATACGTTGATTTTCCGAACTGATCTTTGGCGAAATACTTCCAGACCACCTATAGTTATACTCTAGTTCCGTAAGCAGAGGTCTTTTACATTAAATCAAGCGATAAGTCTCAAAGGTGGAATGCACTCCATCATCACACTGGAAAATAAAAAAAGAGGAGATCTTCTTATACTCTACCGGATAATTACGAAGAATAACCCGATTGGCCGCAAATAAACTAGCAAACAAAAGAATAAGCAAAACAAGACAAAAGGTAACCAAGGCTATAAAAACAGCCCTGTCATCTGATACAAAGGCAATGATCACCCCTATAATCGAAGCAAAAGATGCCATATCGACAAACCAAGGATAAACGTATTTCTTCAAGTAGGTCATATAGTTAAAATTTCAAATCTATTCAAATCAATCATCTCACACAACTAACCATCCGTATCCATAGCCGCACTCCTTTCTTTTATATATTCTTTCGAGAAAATTCTCTAATCACAGGCAAGCCTAGTGACTAATGCAAAGTTAGAATATATTTTCATATCGAAAAACAAAAGGGCTCATCAAAATACATCAGCAATGTTTATTTATTTATTCTTAGCCTTCCCCTTTGAGGATTTTCGCAATTATCATTCTGACAATTTGTAATATCAACTCCCGGAGAATCGATTTTTCCGGGCATACGGACAGTTCATGCGCAAATACGAGAAAAAAAATCGGCAATCATCTGCATAACAATCCTTTATCGAAAAATAACCTTTCATTCTAGCGAGATTTATTCATCGTAATTCATATCCATTGAGTTCTTCGGGCGATTCCATAGGGTTACGACCGGGAAGTAACAGGGTTACGATGCCCATTCTAGAGTATTGACAACCCTATTCTTGACTACTTACGATGCCCAACGGCACTACTGGCGTTGCCCAACGCGACCTATCGCATATGCTTTAACCGCCTATCGTGTGCAAAAAGGGGACTTTTCCTGTCAAAAACGCCCGTTGAAGCCACCGCTTTCCCTCTATTTCTGCGTCTTTACAAGAGGGCTTTATCACGCATATCCCCATTTATCCATCAAAAAGTTCGGATAACTGCGGTTTCGCTTACAGTCAGGCAAATAGGCAAAACCACAAAAGCCCCGCCGAAATACATCGACGGGGCTCTATCTTATAACTGTGTCTTTCCTTACGGAAATCCGGTCAGTTTTCTACTTATTTAACGATTGTCTTAACAGCCTCTTCACCATCAACAGCTACAGCTACGATACCAGCAGGTACAGCGATAGTTGCGTTGTCTGAAGTAAGAACTGTCTCAGCAACAACCTTACCTAAGATGTTAGTGATAACTACTGACTTACCAGCAGCGCCTTGAACAGTTACAGTACCGTTACCAGCTACTACAGATACACCTTCAACATTGTTGATGTTATCGTTAGATGTTACCATATCCTCTGTTGTAGGTTGAGCTACATTGAATACCAATGCTGCATCACCACCTGTCTTAGAAGAATTGAAATCTGAGTCACCACGAGTCAATACCAAACAACCATTCTGCATCTTCAACCATGCTGCATACTTAGGAGCAATAGCATTGCCCAATCCATGAACATTGCTTAAAGGCACATTACCATTTACAGAAGTCTCTGGAGTATCAGTATAAACATTTGACTCAAACATGAATGCATTAGCATCACCTTCTTCAGTTACTGTAGCAGCCTTATCAGGATCAGCATAACGGAATGACCAAGTTACGTTCTTATGTTGATCATTTTGTAAGTTAACAATATATGTCCCGTCAATCTTAGCAGCCTTATAAGCCTTAACGATGTCTGCCGTATCCAAATCAGCCGGTTTCATATTCTTGAACTCGTTAACCAAGATGAATAAACTATCACCTGCATGAACAGCCTTAACGAAACCTACACGAGTATAACCATTATCAATATCCATATAAGGTTTCTTCTTATCAGCTCTAGCAGAGTCAGCGAAACTTACCAAATACTTACCATAAGCAAAGCCTGCTCTACCTTGTTTAGCATGTTGACAATGCCATTTATCAGTTTTGTGAGCAACACCCTTATCATCAATATAGAAGTGTTTGTCGTCAGCTTCATCACAAGGAATCGTTTCGATAGCGCCTTGATCGTCACGGGCTACGGAGATCAAATATTGAGGTTTAACATTACCTGCACCACGGTTCAACCATGCGGTATCAATACGCATAGCCAACTTGTTTTCAGCCTTATCCTTACTCCAAATGCCAAGGTAATCAACAAACTCATCTGTAAAGTTCTTATTACCTTCATCCATCAAGTATTCTTTACGATATTTCTCAACGAATACTAAGCTATCCGGACCATCATTTTCATTTTCACCCAAGATTGCCTTATTGAAACGACGATACAACGGAGCATCGCTAGGCTCTACAGTAAATGCGGAGGTTCTAGACTCGTTCAATAACTGAACCTTCAAACCTGCAGTCATACCGTCATCAGCGATACCAACTTTAGAAGTCGCAGTATTCAGATTAGCGATATATGCCGCATTATTCGTGTTATCATAAGCTGTCTCCAAGATCGCATAGTAATGCTTGCCATCATAGTGGTTGTTCTCTTTGAAGAAGAATGTATCCACCTCTGCAACTGTACCATAGTTAGCAGCACCCATAGAATACTTGCTACCATAAGCTTTTACCAACTTAGCAGATTTGTTTTTAGCAATTACATAGTTTGTTCTTTCCAATTGAGCAAGTCCCGGAATCTTCTTCAGCAAAGCAGCATCTACATCGATACCATATGCTGCTGTAGAACCTTCAGACAAAGTATACTCGTTAGCAGCTTGTTTAACGTAAATCAAAGAATCTTTGTCTGCACCATTAGCAATCCAGTATTCTTGAGTGAACGGGTTCAAATAGTTAAACTTATATTTATTAACGATCAACTCATTCTTAGAAAGATACTTATAGCCTAACTTAGCATCCTTAATAATAGCAGAATCCTTAATTTGAACGAAAGTAGCATTATTCAAGTTAGCAACAGAAGCAACGATCTCACCCTTCTCATTTAATCTCAACTGTACATTTGCAGATTTCAATGATGGGAACTCACGGTTTACAACATTGATAGGAGATGTTGCTTGAGCAGTAGCAGAACTTAAAGTTTTAGTAATTACGAATTGGTAAGCAGGCATATGCATTGGATCTTGTTCATCTAATGTCACCCACTCAAGTTTGTTATTACCTGCATTATCATTCTCATGAATAGGAGCAGCTAATACCTGACCTTTAGCATTCTTAATGATATACAGACCATTCTCTAAAGAAGTCTTATCACTCTTAACAAAACAGTTTGTAGCATTATACTTAATGTGAGTATTGATCGGTTTCAAACCAATTGTAGCAATTCTATCAGCTACTGTAAAGTTTTGCAACTTAACGAACAAACTATCAGCGCTCACAGCAGTACCTGTAGAGAAAATATCTTGATAGGCAATACCATAGTTAATGATATTACTTACTTGATTCCAATATTTTTCAGGAGTTTTCTCATTTTTGTAACGAACCTGCTTTACTTGGATATACAAGCTATCTGTAGAAGGACGATACGTAAACAAGAACTTATGTTGATCTGCCAAAGTAGAATTCTCAACATTAGCGCTAGGCTCTTTTGACTCATCAGTCCAACCAAATTTCAAGAATTGGATACCAACACCATTAGCAGCAGTATCAACTTTCAAATATTGGTTTGCGTCAGCCTTAGAAGTTACGAAAACGAAATCACGTGTTGTGTTGTCCGCTTTCTTGTCAGCAACAGCTTTTGCTACGAACTCTGTTGTAGAGAATGGATTAACATCTGCATTAGCATCTTTATCAAATGTCAACACAAACTTGTTATCTTTCACATACTCATTAATTTCGCTTGCGCTCAATACATAAGTACCAGCATTAAACAATGTCAACTCAACAGCATCATTAGAAGATGCATTTTGTCTAATATCCTGAGCCAATACTCTTTTAGCTTGAAGACCATTATTTGCACCTTTTGTCAATAAAAGGACATAATCAGGCTCATAATAAGTGTACATCGGTTGATCAGGCAATAAAGAAGTAACATAAGTACTAGAGAAGGCCCAACCACCAAAACTCTCACCAACAGTTAAAGAATCTGTTGAAGCAAATGTTCCAGCCTTAATTGCAGAAGCATCTAAATCCGAAACGGCTAAAGTCTCACCTGTAGATTTGTTAAAGAAGTCATAGATTGGCTCTTTTCCAGAAGCTTCTTCCGTAACTTTCACACACCATAATGAAGCCTTTAGATCAGACAAATTAGCTACAGTTTTAAATGCATACTTGCCATTCTCAATAACAAGTACATTTCCTGCATTGTCTCTAATTTGGTACACACCCTTTTGGGCAGCCTCATCTAACTTTTGCACTGCACCAGCACCAGCACCAACAGGAGCATTAGCTAACTGCGCATTTGCTGACATCGCACTTAAAAGCGCAACACCAGCCAAAAGAGTAGAAAACTTTTTGTTCATAATTAAATAATTTAATATTAATACTAAAGTGTAATAAGCTCTTTAACAACGATCGCTCTCTTAAAAATCAATACAAACGGCGATCGACTTTATTCATCATTTGCAAAGGTACGCGTTTCTTTGATTCGCGCAACCCTTCTTTATCATTTTTTTCTCGCCATATAGGCTTTCTTATCAATCAAATAGACTATTCATTACAAAACCACCGATTACAAAGACAAACCCACTATTGTTCGGTACAAAAGATATATATTTTCCGATTAATTTCATTAATAAATAGAGATCTATATATAATGTACACGTACGTTAATATATAGATATATTATTTTCCGCAAATAATACATAGAGCTATCTGGAACTAGATATATTAATAACACGTACCTTCGCTGCTCAAAAACATCACTTACAATAAGAAACCTCCTTAAAAGCATAGCGACGGATGCTTCCATCCCGTAACGCTAGCAAAAGATGCCCGGTTGATTCAATATCATGGATACAGGCCTCGAATTCTCCCGCCTCATCCCTATAGACATGATAGCCCTCCCTTCTATACAATGCGAATTGATAGCGGATACGAATATCCTCGTATTCCTCTTGGAGGAGAGATAAATAATAGCGATAGAATACAGAGAGGAAACGGTCCAAAACCTCTTCTCGATCTACTTCCTTACCGATTATTTGAAACAAAGAAACAGGATTCGGAGCATCTCCCCGAAACACCGCTTGATTCAAGTTTATGCCGATCCCGATGATGGAGCAATATAGATTATGCCCTGATAGATCGTTCTCGATCAACATTCCACAAACCTTCTTATCTTTCCAATAAATATCATTCGGCCATTTCACTGTGACATGATCCGTATATAAGTCTAACGTCTCTTTCACGCTCAAGGCCGCTATTTGAGAAATCAAGAATTGGCGATTTGCCGGGATGCACGCAGGGTACAGGACTGTACTAAACATCAAGTTCTTTCCCGCCTCAGACTCCCAGACATTCCCGATCTGCCCACGTCCGGCTGTCTGGAAATCAGCGACAACTACACTTCCTTCCGGAAGAGATTCCTTGATGACCAGCTCACGAAGCAGGCTATTCGTAGAAGTGGTTTCCGCCACACGCAAGATGCGGGGAGATTCATTATCAGTGCTCATCATTATAAATTTCCCTTATATTTTTTGGTAGTTTAGCGATCACCTCCCGGTAAGAGTGGAAGATCCAACGTTTAACCTCCTCGTCCTCCATATCCCGATCCAGATAAATGCTATTCCAGTATTTCTTATTAAAATGATAAGCCGGCTCAACCGCCGTATACCGTTCCCGTAACTCTTCCACATAGTCCGTACTGCATTTCAAGGAGACATGAGGCTCCTCCGCATCCAAAGGAAGCAGCAGGAACATCTTATTCTCTACCTTAAAGACCAGCGATACCTCATCGAACGGGAAACACTCGATCGTATTCTTCAAGGAAAGGCAGTATTCACGTACTTCTTCTATATTCATAACTTTTATCTTTTAACGGCAAGGAGCATAGAAAGCATCTTCGATATGGTCGATCAGGAAACCCGTCTCTTTCTTGATCAATGTCACGATATCAAAACGGACCGGTAAGTCTATATTAAAATAACGGACATAGGCATCCGCAGCGGCGACAATCCTCCGAATCTTCTTGGTGTCTACCGCATCTTCCGGTGAAAGCAAAAAATCCTCAGAGCGTGTCTTCACTTCCACCACGATTAACTCATCTTCCTTGACAGCGATAATATCCAGTTCATAATGATGCCAATGCCAATTGGTATGCAACACGTTATATCCATGTTTTACCAGATAGGCACGAGCCTCAGACTCACCTTCCCAACCCATATCGTTCTGTCTTGCCATCGCATTAATTTGCACAAATATAGCCATTTTCTTTGTTATTCGGCTATTCACTCGTACATTTGCAAATGTATGAGAGAAGAACGTAAATATTCATCGGCTCACCCCAATCATCCGAGGGTACACAAAGTGACCTTTATGCTGAATGACGAAGAGCATAAAGCGGTAAAACGTTACCTTTCACGCTACAAGATCGAGAATAAGTCCCGTTGGTACCGAGAGACGATCCTTTCTCACATCCTCAAGACCTTGGAGGAGGATTATCCGACTCTTTTCAACGAAAATGAGATGAGAAGATGAATCCTTTCAATGACGAATATTTCATGAAGCAAGCGTTGGTGGAAGCTCGTGCGGCAGCGTCCGAGGGTGAGGTTCCCGTAGGAGCTGTTATCGTCTGCAACAACCAGATCATAGCGAGGGCGCATAATCAAACCGAATGTTTGAACGACGTGACCGCACATGCCGAGATGTTGGCGATTACGGCCGCCGCCGGAGTCTTAGGAGCGAAATACCTGACAAATTGTAGTCTATACGTAACCGTGGAACCCTGCATAATGTGTGCCGGCGCGATCGGATGGGCACAATTAAGCACGATCGTATACGGTGCATCCGATGATAAAAGAGGTTTCTCCAAATTCGCCCCTCAAGCCTTCCATCCGAAAGCGATTATCAAAAAAGGTATCCTTGAAAAAGAGTGCGCGGAAGAAATTCAGCGTTTCTTTAAGCAAAGACGTTAAGCTCTATTTAACTTCCTCGTAATCCACATACTCCCCTTCATCCTTGGCGAATATCTTCTTACGGTGCACATAAGGTGTACGATCATCATCATCGTCCCGGGCGGTAGTAGTCGTAGAACGATGTCCGGAAGTATTGCTATTTGTTTGACGACGTTGTTCTCCCTTACGAGTGTTGTTTCCGCTACCAAAAAAGATGTTCTTAAAGGTACGCAAGATGGAGAAACCCATCAGAAACACCAACAGGATAAAGAAAAAGAATATTACAAACAAAAACTTAAACATAATCCGATACTTAAATGATTCTTTACTATCACAAACACAAAGATAAGAATTCTTGTTTATCCCTTTTTGTTAAAAATAGACAAGACTATATATAACAGGATGGTTCCAGAGATTCCCAAGAATCCCCATAACGCCACGAAAATAATGGCACAAGCGATCAATATATAGCGAAGCTCATTACCCTTCCACGCTAAGGATTTCACCTTCAGCGAGAACATCGGTATCTCAGACACCAACAGCAAGGAGGTAATAAACGCCAAGATAACAGTCACCAACACGAACAAGCCTTCATTCGCATGGACAACCGGTAAAACAGAATAGCCCGCCGAAGCCCAAAATAAAGCATGCGCCGGAACCGGCAAGCCGATAAACGAGGTAGTTTGCCGTTCATCAATATTGAACTTAGCCAAACGCAAACCTGAAAACGTAGGGATCACGAACGCCAGATAAGGGATATACGTATTCAAAGAACCAAAAGGCAAAGCCGTAGAAGCCTCTCCCAACAACCAATAGACCACCATGCCCGGAGCGAAGCCGAAACTTACCATATCCGACAAGGAATCCAATTCCTTTCCCATCGGCGAGTAAGCCTTCAATAAACGAGCGGCAAAGCCATCGCAGAAATCAAAGACCGCGGCTATAATAATCCAAATCAACGCAGATAAAAGATTTCCGTGCAAGGCCATAACACTGGCGACACAACCGGACAGAAGGCTTAGACACGTAATTGTATTAGGAATATGTTTTCTTATACTCATTTTGACAAACGGGCTATAGGCGTTTGATTGCCTGTTACTTTTTGATCCATCTCTATTAACACCTCTGTTCCTACCGGCAGGTAGACATCCACGCGAGAACCGAATTTAATAAACCCCATTTGCTCGTCCACATGACATTTCTCTCCCGGCTTGGCATACGTAACGATGCGGCGTGCCATCGCCCCGGCAATCTGACGAGCCAAGACATCCACCCCGTTCCTCGTGGTAATCACGACCGCCGAACGTTCGTTCTCCGTACTACTCTTCGGCAGATAAGCCGCCATAAAACGCCCGTTCTGGTGGGAAACATGCTTAACGGTACCATTTACGGGAAACCAATTGGCATGTACGTTGAAGATAGACATAAAGATAGATATCTGTAGGCACTTCTTATGAAGGATCTCGTTCTCCATCACTTCCTCGATGGCAACGATCGTACCATCGGCGGGAGCGATCACCAAGCCTTCCGAATCATAAGGAAACCGACGGAAAGGACTACGGAAGAAGTTTAATACCAATAGGAACAATACGGTAGAAACAAAAGCGACAGAATAAAACAGCATACCCTTACCTACCGTATGGTACAAAGTTATATTCACAATAAATAATATTGTAAACAACGTAAGCAGTAAACCGGTTCCTTCTTTATGTACTTTCATTCTTCTTTGACTGTATCGTTTTATACTAAGAATCTGCAAAAATATTCATTTTTACCGAATATCAAAAATATATCACTTATTCACTGCCTCTATTTTGCCTAACTCTACGTACCAAAGGTATCCATCGACCCGCTCGAAACCCATTTTACGAATTAATTGCAGGTAATTTCTTACCTGATTAGGATGGCGCTTATCTTGCCGTTCGCCAAATTTATAATCCACGACAATTACCTTGTTATCTTTTATCATCACCCGGTCCGGGCGTTTAGACAAGCCTTTACCGAACAGGATATCCACTTCATTCAAGACACGGGCGGAACCATCATACCAAGCCTTTACCTCCTCCGCTTGCAATAATTCTTCCAGACGGCTGATCAACTCCGCCGCCTCCTCCCGGTTAATCACCCCGGCTAACCGATAACTTTCGACCGAAGCGGGAATATCTTTCGGCGTACGTATCCGGCTCAATACCTCATGCATCAAGGTACCGTGCTTCCGCCTGGCATTATCGAAAAAGAATCCTTTCCCATGCAGGCGTAATTGTAAACGATCATCCGGGGAAACGGAATACAGGCGGCTCATGGGGATTTCCTCCAGGGTATCTTCTGCCGTTCTACCCGAAGCTGGATGCCACCATTCGCCCCTTTCAAAGGTATCATCCTCGATATCCGTCTCCACCCCCGCCCACAATAGATCGGCGATGGAAGTTATCTTCTCAACCTTACCTTCCTTGTTGATCTTCCTCGGACGGGGGGAGAATACGATCAGTTCTTCTTTCGAACGGGTAAAAGCGACGTATAAGGTGTTCAAGTTATCGATGAAAGCATGCAAGCGCTCCTTGAAATAATCCTTGGCGAAAATCGTGCTACTCAGGATCTGTCCGTAACGGACAGGAACTAAGTGCAGGCGGTCAAACGGCTTCTTCTCCGGGTGGCACCAAAGGATAACGGGCTTTGTCGGCTTATGGTCGATCTCCCAGTCCCCGAAAGGAATGATAACGACCTTAAAACCTAAGCCCTTGGATTTATGTACGGTCAAGATGCGGATAGCGTTTTGCCCATCCGGGGTAGCGATCGTCTTTCGATAACCGGTCTCGTCCCACCATCTCAAGAAACGGTTCAAATCCGCGCTTTCTTTTTGGGCGTACTCGGAAACCATATCCAAAAAAGCTTGCACGAATACCTGTTCCGTTTCCGGGAAGTAAGCGGAGAAGTTACGGAAGAGCCCTTCGGTTACCTCGTACAAGGATTGCCGGGAGATAGACTGAAGGTTTTGGAAAACAGACTCGTCCGCCTCGCTCTCCCCGAATTTTCCGGTTAATACTTGATAGGCATACATCGCCAATTTCCTGTTCGTCCGGTCCTCCGGATTTCGCAAATAGCGCAATACGGCGATCAGGAAACGGACCGCCGGAGAACTACCCACGAACAGGGCATCATCGGAAATGATATCGTAATTGTACCGGTCGGACGGATGCTCTTCCTTATAGGCTAGCAACGTATCAGCCACTAAAGCGCCTTCTTGATTGGTACGCACGAGTATGGCGATGTCTTTTAGTGCGTAACCGTTATCCTGCAAGCGCTCCAAGGTAGCCGGCAAGCGCTCCATCGCCTCTTGCTCCCACTTCTTCTCCTCATCGCCGGACAAGAAATCGATCCGTACATGTCCGTCCTTCTTCTGGAAAGGGGGAGGGACACGCTGAATGCTCTTATCATAAGCGGTCATGATCTTCGTGAAAAAGGCCGTGCGTTCTTCCTCGTTTAATGAGGAGGTTTTCAACGCTTCATTATATAGATCTTGCAGGATTGCCGGAGCGGTGGTGAAGAACCCGTTATTAAACTCCACGATATGGCGGCAGCTTCGCCAATTATCCATCAGGGTTTCCTCACGGACCTGTTCCTCCTCGAAATCCCTGCGGACTTGCTCGTCCAATAACTTCCAATCCGAGTTACGGAAACGATAAATACTTTGCTTCACATCGCCAACGATCAAGTTCGCCCTACCATTCGCCAGACTCTCCTCCACCAAGGGCCGGAAATTATTCCACTGCATGCCGCTGGTATCTTGGAACTCATCGATCATATAATGATCTACGTGCGTACCCGTCTTCTCGTAGATAAAGGGGGCGTCACTGCCACTGATGACCTTATTCAGCAACTCGGTCGTATCGGCGATCAGCATGACATTCTTTTCTTCCCGGTAAGAGGCGATTTGCCGGGAGATATCGGTTAAGATCCCTAACGTATAATAATAACGCACGATCTCCCGGGCCGTGTTATAGGCCGTCAGGTTGGCGAACAGGGATACGATATTCTTTACGCAGGTATTCAACCCTTCCTCATATACACACCCGATGATCTGCCGGAGACCCGGTGGAGTAGTCTTGGTCGTATAGGCATCCGGATTATCCGGCAAAGTTTGGAATGTGGCAGTCGGCTCTTTCATCTCACCTCTCGCCAGCTTCTCGAAATAGAAAAACGGGGAACGGCTTCCCCCCTTAAAATCCGAGGGTTGTAACGCAAACTGTTTCAGCAACGCCACTCCCTCCTCTCCTAAACGTCTCGCCTCCGCCTCTACGGAGCGGATGATGGCGTATAGCTCATTCTTATAGGCATTAAGGGCCTGCTTATCCGAGATATCTTTACCGACCTCCTCGCTAAATGCCTTATAACTCTCCTTAAAGACCTCCCGGCTGAGCGACATGATATCCTTCCGCAAGCTCCAGCCGCCACCATCCTCGATCTTGTCCTCGGCGAAACGCAGCAGCCAACCTAGCAAATCCTTGCTCTCCGGCTTCTCCAGATCGGCCAGCAGGTTATCGATCGCCTCGGTCAAGACCAGTTCTTGGTCCATCTCGATACCATAGCCGCCTTGCAAGCCGATCTCGCGGGTAAAGGCACGCATCGTTTGCTGGAAAAAGCGGTCGATCGTACTGATATTAAAGGCGGAGTAATCGTGCAGGATAGCGACCAGAATCTTCCGGGCCTGCTCCCTCACCTGCCGCTCCGTTAAGGAATAGGCGGAAGAGAGTAGCTGGATATAATCGGACGTGCGGCCGGAAGCAAGGTGATAAAGTTCTTGGACGATACGGGTTTTCATCTCATCCGTCGCCTTATTCGTAAACGTCACGGCCAAGATCCGGCGGTAAGCGCCCGGCTGGGAGAAGAGTAACATCAGGTACTCCCCTGTCAATTTATGCGTCTTGCCCGCCCCGGCGGAAGCCCTATAGATTGTTAGCATAGCGATCGGGGATTAGATCGTACGGCTTTTCGAATAGCCCTCTTTCCGGAGGATATCCAACACCTTGGCACGCAGGTCCCCTTGGATGATTATCTCCCCGTCCTTCGCGGAGCCGCCTACGCCGCATTTCACTTTCAAGAGTTTCCCCAAGGCGGTCAGATCCTCGGAAGTGCCCCGGAACCCGGTGATCAAGGTAACCATCTTCCCTCCCCGGTTCCGTTTGTCCAAGGATATGCGCAAAGCTTGTTTCTCCTTCGGCAACGTATCTTCCTCCTCCGTATCTCCCGTATTATATTGAAAATCGGGATTCGTGGAGTACATCACGCCTAATCGATCTTTCCAGTCGTTCGTCTTCATCTCTATTCTGATTTTAGGAGATCAAAACTACGGATAAATCTTGGGATAGGCAAGCAGAGGAAGACGAAAAGAATCCCTCCTTGATTAATAAAAATCTGCCGGAACGATATATAAACCTTTCGATCCGGCAGAATAAATAATGGTATTAATATTTTGAGGAAACAAAATTATCGCTTCGCAAAATCAATAATCATATGCCGCTTATATTTAAAGTTAGAGTCTCCTTCATCCCCATGTATGATCCAATCGCCACCTATGAGATAAAAACCTTCATCATAAGTTCCTCCCCAGCCCCAATTCATTCGAAAATAATTAGCCGTACTGGATACTGTATTCGTTTTAAAAATGCCGGATCCTCCAATGATGTTTCCATCCGGATCTTTCTCATACGAATCAGAATCATCCGACACCCATTCAAAGGTTCGTTCTGTAGAACTCTTCACCGCTCTATAACCATCAATAATCCAAGAATGGCCATCTTCATATTTGTAAATAATCCCTAAAAACTTATTCGTACGGTTTCCATAAGCTTCTATTATTACCGGCATCCCTTTCTTAACGCTATTTAATGCTACTGTCGCATCAAATTCGATATATCTAGAGGAAATTCCCCAATTCAAAAATACAGGGATTAATTTTTCTGAAGCTGAACCAGAAGATTCCGCACCATATTTCATACCGACCTCACATCCTATATACGCTATCAAAATAGAAGATTTTAATTTCGCCGCAGAAGAAGCGTATTTATTTGTTCCCATCTCCGCCCAGACCGCAGAAGTAGGATTAGCAAACGAAGCTGTAGAATTACTAACAGACCCGACATATCCGCCCGCTGAATACATTTGCGCTGGCACTCCGAGTTTATTATGCAAGAAATACATCATCTGAGCACCAGATATAGCGACACAACCAGCCACGCATTTTGCGGTTGAACCATCTACAAACGGAACACTACTATTCCAAGGATCCTTCTGGCCCCAATTAGTTTTAATTAAATGATCACTCGTGCTAATCTCATTAGGTAAAGGCGTTTGCTTAATTAATTCCCAATGTCCATTCTCCTCTAATGGGGCCAAGTCCGTATCATTCGATTCATCAATTATACTCCACTGCCGAGCATATCTTAGATTCAAATCCTCATCTTTTGATTCCTTTATCTTAGATACATCTCTCGCTACTTGATCTAACCACACAGACTGAAAAGGGTTCGACTCTTGGTCAAAAGAACCCTCCTCTGAATACGCCAAAATAATTGGAGTTCGTTTGTCCCCGGATATAACCTGCCAACCGGGATTCAGATTCGCCACGTACAACAGCGTATCATTCTGAAAGACGATTGGAGTTATATCTAAATCACCCGATTTTGTTTCCTGAATTTTAGTCGTTCGTTTGATCACTTTTACGACTTCCGCCATAGATACATTCAGGTTCGTTTCTGTTTTTAACGAATCCGGTGTTGGCTTATCTTGCGGAGGAAAATCAAGAAGAGGATCACCACATGCTTGCAATGCGGCCAACAATACTAGAATAGATACACATTTTTTCATTTTCTTGCGTTTTTAGATGAATAATACAGAAAATAATGTTCACGGCTCACAAAGAATATAGACTCAAAAATCAATGTCGCAATTTACATAATAAATAATCAATAATACAGAAAAAGCAAAATAATAAACCTCGAAAAAAGATCGACAAGAAAATCGCCTCGCAGCAACCGGGACGAGTGCATTCTATTTGTTTTTTTAACATCTAGCCTCCCAGAAGTTTCTACGGCTCTGTCGAGGGGTAGGTACAGGGTCCTAGAAATTCCTACGGCCCTGTCGAGGGGTGAGTACAAGGCCGTAGAAGTTCCAGCGGCCCTGTCGAGGGGTGAGTACGGGGTCCTAGAAGTTTCTAGCGCGTTATCCCGCGTTATTCCAGCCTTAAATTTGTATCGTAAGCGCTAACTCCTTACATTTGGGAGATCACAAGTTTCTTGATCATTCATTTTTAAATCTAATAGACATGAGAACAATTAAAGCTTTCAATTTGTCCCCACTTCACGTGGAGGAGGATTTCGGATTCCTGAAACAATTCCACGATGAGGCGGTAACGCTACGAGGCGGATCGGGTGGAGACTCGGAGAGCCCCGACGAGATAGCCGACGAGGTGAACCCCGTGCTGGACGGCCAGATCAGCGCGTTCGAGACCAAGTTAGACGCATTCGACGAGGCGCTGAAATCATCCAGCAGCCTGCCTTCCACAGCCTTGGCGACAGACGCTGACGTGGAGCGAGACAGCGCGTGGCGGGGCGCCAACGCTTACGTAAAGGCCATGACGGAGCATCCGGACGTAGCCACCGCCACCGCCGCTATGGAGGTCAAGAGGTTATTTGATACCTATGGCGACCCCACCAGCCTCGCCCAGACTGAGGAAAGCGGAGTGCTGCACAATCTCATCCAAGACCTCAAGGCGCTGGACGCCGAGAAAGCGCGGCTCTTGGCGCTCACCCCATGGATCAACAACCTAGAGAACAAAGAAAAAGCCTTCAAGGAGGCGGCCCAAAAAAGAACGGACGAAAAGTCGAGAGTCATCGTAGGTGTCGTGAAGCAATGCCGTTCCGAGGCAGACAACGCCTACAGGCAGCTGGTGAGCACCGTAAACGCCCTTTGCTTGATTGAGGGCGAGGAGAAATACACTACCTTCATTGATCACGTGAACGTGATGATAGACGAGCGAAAGACGATCCTACGTACCCGGTCTACTATCAACGCAAAGAAAAACAAAACGGACATGCCTGCCCAATAAATCACCCCGGCAATATGCCCCGGCGGATAAATCCCGCCGGGGTATATCCCCTATCTCCTCCCAAGAGCTTTATTTTCAGGCAAACCTCTTGCTTAATAAAGCGGAATCACTACATTTGCTGCCAGAATCACGTTCGCTACATATATCGCTTAGAATTAACGGCCATGAGAAATATCATTCTTTTTATTTTTATTATACTAACGGTCCACTTGAACATGAGTGCGCGAGGCTCCGGCGAGAAACCGTCTATAGTCGTACTGCACTCCATCAACTTCGAGGAAAGCTGGACGAAACAGACCTATCTTGATATAGAAAATAAATTCGGGAAGGAAGGGTTTACCGTAAAGGCGATTCCCTTACAGATCCCCGGTATCCGCACGATGGAAGGTTTTCAAGAGAAGAGAAAAATGATCCTAGAAAGAGTACCTGTGCCACCCACCTTAGTCGTATGCATAGGAGATCCCTCTTGGCTTATCACCCGCCCGTTGTTTGACAAGGAATGGAAAGATGTTCCCTCTATCATCTGCTATGCCAGAGATAATATGTACCCGAAAGAAGAATATCTGATAGATCTGGATACCAACGCGCTCGAGACCTTAACCCCCATCACGGACGTAGTAAAAGGCTATAACGCCACTTTTATAAAATACTCAGTCTATATCAAGCAGACGATCGAGCTAATCAAAAAGCTACAACCGGGATTAACCAAGCTGGCCTTTATTTTCGACCATCGTTATATAAGTCAGCAAACGAAAGCGGATGTGGAGGCCGTGCTACAGAAAGATTTCCCGGGCATCCAATTCGAGCCGCTGTCTACGACTTCCATTTCCACCGAGAACTTATTGGACAGGTTGGCCTCTTTCGACAATAAGACCGGCGTCCTTTATTACTCATGGTACAGGACCCAGAAGGACAACGAGAATCGTTATCTAGTCGATAACGTCCAGAAAATGATTAACAGCTTCTCAGTTCCCCCCGTCTTTACCTTGCAAGACGTACAAACAAAAAACGGGAATTTCGCCGGGGGATATTATGTTTCTCCGGAGGATTACGCGCAGGTGACGGCCAACACGATCGAAATGATCCTCTCGGGAAAAGATAGCAAAGAAATCTCTACCCTGACTTCGGGAACCCCGAAGACTTACCTGAATTACCAACACCTATTGCTTCACCAAATCGATCCCGGCTTATATCCCCCAAACGCCACTTATTTCCAAGAGCCTCCCGGTTTCTTTCAGAAATACAAGGTCCATATCATAAGCCTACTCGTCATTCTGGTGTTATTGATAACGATAGGGATATTACGGGTACACCTCTTTATCCAAAAGCAAAAGGGCAAAGACAAGGAACTACGAATCGCACGCCAAGCGCAGGACTTAAACCAGAAATATCAACTCGTCTTGAAAGCCAGCAACATGATGACATGGACGTGGGACGTAAGAGCCGAGATCATAGAGTGCAATAATGTCTACCTCACCCAAAGATCCGCCCGTGACAAAGGCGTAAACGGGATATTCAAGATGTCGCCCGATGAGTTCTATAGCGGCGTGTACCCGGATGACCTAGACCGGCTCCGTGATAAGATGGAAGCACTTGCCTCCGGCGAGGGCCAACCGGTAGATGAGGAAATCCGCTACCTAGACGATACGGGGGAAAACTATATATGGATAGAAATTTACGCCATCACCGGCAAGACCGATCCCGTCGGTAAACCTATCTACCTGATCGGGGGAACTGCCCTGATCCACCAACGCAAGCTGATGGAGCAGGAATTGAGGGACAAAGCGAAGGTAGAGGAATCCAACCGGCTGAAATCAGCCTTCCTAGCGAACATGAGCCACGAGATACGTACCCCGCTGAACGCTATCGTAGGGTTCTCGAACCTGCTCGCCCAAACAAACCCCTCCGAGGAGACAAAAGAATTTTGCGAGATCATCGAGACGAACAACGAACTTCTCCTTCAACTCGTGAACGATATTCTGGATCTATCGAAGATCGAGGCCGGACAAATGGATTTCATCTATTCCGAGTTCAACGTATCCACGCTATTCCGGAGCTTATACCAGACCTTCCAAAGCCGGGTGAAAGACGGTGTCACTCTCTATTGCGAGATACCCGAACAGGATTGTGTTATCTATTCCGAGAAGAATCGCTTGACCCAAGTGATCACCAACTTCCTCACGAACGCCTGTAAGTTCACGTTCCAAGGGTCTATCCGCATGGGATACAAGGAGAGGGAAGATGGATTATACTTTTACGTAAAAGATACCGGAAAAGGTATTGAGCGGAAGAACCTCCCGCACGTATTCGAGCGTTTCGCCAAATTCGATTCCTTTATCCAAGGAACCGGACTCGGGCTATCCATTTGCCAAACGATCCTAGAGAATCTTCACGGGAAGATCGGCGTAGAGTCGGAAGAAGGAAAAGGGAGTACTTTCTGGTTTACGATCCCATGCGCTGTATCAAGACCGTAGCGTAAGCCGAGATCCCTTCCTGCCGTCCGGTGAAGCCCAGCTTCTCCGTGGTCGTAGCCTTGATAGAGATATCCTCCTCGTCCACGTTCATGACCTCGGCCAGCGTTTTCTTCATCAGAGGGATATGGGGATTCAATTTAGGGCGCTCGGCGGCTACGGTGGCATCGATATTACCCAACTCATAGCCCGCGTCTCTTAAAAGCCTCATGGTATCCCGGAGCAAGATCTTACTATCGATATTCTTATATTCACCGGCCGTATCCGGGAAATGATAACCGATATCCCGCATATTGGCCGCTCCCAATAAAGCGTCACAGATCGCATGGATCAGCACGTCCGCATCGCTATGTCCCAATAGGCCCAACGTATGCTCGATCTTAATCCCGCCCAGCCATAATTCCCGGTCCGGCACCAAGGCGTGGACGTCATAACCAAAACCTACACGTATCTTCATACCCATTTATCTGAAAAGGTTCTTGATTCCATCCATATCGAACGACAAGGAGAAGCGCAATGTCTGGTCCAACGGGTTACTCTGTACCGTACTGATCAGATAAGCGGCATCCAACTGGAAAACACTCATGCGGAAACCGGCACCGACCGAGAAATACTGACGGTTTCCCTGATATTTATTCTCATAGTAATAACCGCCACGAACAAAGAACTGCTGATTGTAATTATACTCCAGACCGATAGAGGCCATAATCTCCTCTAACTCGCCCTTGAAGCCATTCGGCGAGTCTCCGAATGATTTGAAGATACCCGTGATCGGGGACATATTGTTATAATCCTCTTTCCGTTTGTTGAAATCGGCCTCATCCTCCCCGCTATCCTGCCTAGGCTCGACTGGAACCAAGTACTTGCTCAAATCCACATAGATACCGATCTGGTTATAATCATCGATCGGATACAGCAAACCGGTTCCGACCTTCAGTGTCGTAGGCAAGAACTGGTTCGTATTTCCACCGTCGTAAGAGACCTTCGTACCGATATTGGAGACATTAAAACCAAAACTCCACAGGCACTCGCTATTCCCTAAGATCACGTATTTCTCCAGATAACCGGCGATATCGGCGGCAAAAGCGTTATCCGGAACCATATCCGCGTCCGACGAGGCACCCATGTCCGAACGAATATAGCGCAAAGCGACCGCCATAGAGAACACATCCGATAATTTACGGCTATAACTTACATCAAAGGCCATCTCATAAGGATTCAATATAAGCTGATTGCCCATTCCTCCATCCCGGCTTTCCTGTACTTCTCCTAAAGAGAAATAACGCAAGGAAGCTCCGATCGCCTGCATATCACTATCGCCTAATTTATAATAACCGGCCAGATACGCTAAAGCCACATCATTCACCAATTTACGTAACCAAGGCGTATAGGATAAAGCGACTCCGGCCTTGCTGTAGCTAAAAGCATACTTAGCCGGGTTCCAGTATTGGGAATTCACATCCGGCGTAGTAGCCACACCATTATCACCCATAGCACCTCCGCGAGCGTCGGGCGCGATAGACAAAGACGGTATCGCCGTATTAATCGGGGCGAATTTATGTTTAACATCGTCTGCGCCTCCTTGGGCATATAAAGCCGTAAATGCCGTCAAAAAGCTGAAAATCGCTAGTAACAGACTGAATCTTGAAACTCTTACCATATATTCTATTCTAAAAATACATTTACATTTATCATTCCTAGAGGGTAATAAACATACCCCCATGCTTATTATAAACTAATTACCCAATACTTTATTGTGCGAGGATGATTAATTTATTCGCTTTCGTCGCCTCTTTCGAGTTATTCGTGCTAATCGCCGCCCGATACAGATAAACTCCCGGGCGCAACCGCCTGCCACCGTTATCCGTCAAGTTCCAAGTTACGATATAAGCCTTAAACAACTCGGAGGAACCGCTCTTCTCGGTACTCCAGAGGAACTTACCGGTCATATCATAAACCATAACCGTCACCTTTAAGTTCGACTCCGGACGATTGTGATGCAGAAAGAATTCCACTTGATCCCGTGCCGGATTCGGGGTGGCATACATCTCGATCAGATTAGGTTTCAACCCTTCCGCCACCTCAAAAGTAAAGGTATAGGTCGTGGAGTTATTTAAGATATCCCACACCTTAAACTCGGCCGTATGCATTCCCGGCTCCAGCTCGGGGATGGAGAACTGGACAAGCCCTTCGTTCTCACTATCTGGTAGCAACGCATAATAACTATTTAAGTTATAGCTCATAGAGGGCATACTATCAATCGTCAACATCATATCATGCCCTACGCTACTGCCGGTTATATTCACGCCGCTCTTATCCCACAGCTTCGCTACAAAATAAGGAGTCGTGTTTACCTTATCGCCCGAAACAAAACTGGAATCATTCAAATAGATCTGCCGGATCTCGGGACCGATCGTATCAGTCTCCGCCGTATCCGAAGTCCCCCCCACGATAAAATCAAAGAAAGAACCCTGCGCCTCTTTTGCCTCGGAAGACGCATATAGGTTTAATTTACCTTTCTTATTGGAATAAGAGATATCCTTCGGAACCATAAAAGTAAAGCTGAACTTTCCATTTCGAACCGAGTCTCTACCTATATAAATCGTATTCGGATAATCGAGATAAGTGAATTTCTCAGAGCTATTCCCTAAAGTCGTAATGGAACTTTGGCTATCAAATATGGTCGAGCTTAATACGCCCGTGAAATCCGCGGCAAAAGAACCTGACGGATTCAAGATTTCACCCTCTACCGTAATCCGGGATAACGCCTTAAACTCAAAAGGCTCATCAGAAACAGCTTCTCCATTCACAGCCGTCACCCGAGCCTTATACTCTGGATACGCAAACTTTAACGCCGGGTCTCCGATTAAGATAAAGTTCAATTTATTTGAGTCATTGAGTTGACGTTTCGTATACATCATCGCCTCTCCAAGCGTATAACGGCTATTCGCATCTTCTTGGAACAGGTTATCGATGAGCGCCTTATTTAAGTTCGCATTATTACCGGAGAACACGACACGGGTCGTCGTAAACAAAGCGATACCCCCACTGGTAGGATTCAAGAAAACAGATTCACCCGCAGAAGTTTTCACATCGTCAAAACGGGTAAAATCGCAGGTAGCCGTCACCCACACCGGCAGATGCTTATAGCTGGAATTATTGATATCGGTTTGTGTCCATACGCTTTCGTCCGCCCAATGGGTCGTACTGCCATGCCCCGTATAATTAATCAACAACTGACCACTTTTTAATAGTTTCTCAATCTCATTATGCACATCCGGATAAGTCCCGAGGCTGCTACGCTTATAAGCATCGAAATACACTTTATTAACTAGAAAACCGGGTTGCATCTCTTCAATGGCCTCAGCAAGCTGATCTGCCTGCTTCATATGATTCGTTGTGAAGCTATCCTCATTATTTCCATCATCCGCCACGAATGTCACGTTATTCTTCCAACTACCCGAATCCTTGTTCTCCATATAAGAAATCGTCTTATCCACCATCTGAGTCGCCTCCGTTACTGTACGGATTGGAAAGCGCCCGACACCCAGACACATCTTATCTCGGCTAAAATTACTGCCGGAATTATCCTCTAAAAACGCAAAATAATCATCTGTCGCATAAGAGTAGACATTCAATGACTCTTGAGACTGGAAAGTCAGGAGCATATTACTCCGTGAAACACCTTGCACCTCACCGCTTATCCCCCGATTATCATAGATCCCGTCTCCGAAAAGCAATAAATATTTTGGAGGATTACCCAAAGAGGAACTACGATCGTAAAACATCTTCATCAAACGACGATATGCCGTCGCATCTGGAGTTCCACTAGAGAACTCATTATAAATCGCCTCTGGAGTTACGACTTCAACAGTCAAGCCATCTTTCTCACGGTGCGCAACCGCCAAACGCTCCGCCTGCTGAACCAAAGACGGGGCCGATATAATAATCATATCCCTCTGTTCCAAACCATGCAGATTCGAGGAAGCGACTTCTCCCACGACTTCCGGAGAAGGAAATGTTTGATTGGTTTGAACCAACACAAACTCCCTCAATCTACCCGCTGGTATTGTAAATGAAAGTTCAGAACCATTCAGATCGGCTTCCACTCTCTTCACATTCAACGCATCGGTCACATCAAACACCAAGGTATTCGAATTCGCCTCGCTAATAACAAAGCGAGACGCATTTCCTACAGAAGTCAAGCTTCTGAAAAAAGTAGAAGCCCCATAAGGGCGCAACGTACGGACAAATTGCATACGGATATAGTCCAAACGTACATTCGTATGTCCACTTGAACTATAGGAAACCACTACGTTATTTTTCTCACTTTTTGATCCCTTCCATAACGCGGTGGTTGTCCCGGGAATCGCCTTTGTATACGATCTGACATTCGAGCTTACTGTTTGGATAGAAGGTATGGTTATATCCAACAATTCGGAGTCATTGATACTTAAAGAAGCCGTACCGGAGCCAGAGTTAATTCTTGAGATAAAACGCATGGTCACCTTACCGTCCGCATCCGTAATCCCGGGGATAGAAGAAAAGGTAGAAATTGTACGAGGGCGTGCCCCACTAAAGTCCTCTCCAAAAAACTCCCGGCCGGATTGGTTTACGGAGACTAACTCTTGCTCATGCAATAGATAATCATCATAAGTCGTAATCCGAGTGGAAGCGCCACTCGCTTGAGCCACGGAAGTCATATCATTCGTCGGAGTGGCATCGGTCACAAAATAATAGCCATACAATGAATAAGGATTATTCGTATGCACGAATGTCTGGCTCGACGAGTCATACTCCCATTTAACCGGCCCTTTCCCGTAGAATAACAGGTAATCACTCCCACGCCAAACCGGTGTAGAAGGGACATCATCGATATATTCCTTACTGAAATCCTCATCCAAGGGCCATCCTCCATAGCCATGGACAGAGACTTTCGATGGGTCCGAGAAACCCATATTCTTCAAATCCGCATAGGATAATTTGTAGATTCCGGTCTTATCCACCCGGATCTTCACCCATTTCCCCTCCGATAACAGGGATTTAGAAGCATAACGGCTACCATCCGCCCATGTATATGAGCAAAGTAATAGACCTATAATGAATATATATATTAATCTTCTCATCTCACATAAAAATCCAGAAGCTTCCGCTCGCCAAGATATCCCTCCAGATGATCGTCGATCTTCACGGGACCTACGCCAGCAGGTGTTCCGGTATAAATCAAATCGCCTATTTTCAGCGTAAAGAAGCGACTTACGTACGCGATAATCTTATCTACCGAAAACAGCATATTCGAGGTATTGCCTTCCTGTACCTTCGAGCCATTGATATCCAGATGGAACAGAAGCCGGTTTACATCCCCCGCTTGCTCCAGCGGAATAAAGGTCCCGATCACAGCCGAATTATCAAACGCCTTACTAATCTCCCACGGTAATCCTTGCGCACGCAATTTATTTTGCAAATCCCGTGCCGTGAAATCAATACCAACCGTAACCTCATTGTAATAACGATGAGCGAAACGCTCGGCTATATTCTTCCCCAAACGGTCTATCCGTACCACGATCTCCGTCTCATAATGAACTTCCGATGAAAAATCCGGAATAAAAAACGGTTTCCCATCTTTCAACAAAGAGGAGTCCGACTTCATAAAAATAGTAGGCTCTGATAATTCTAACGAATGATGCAGCTCTTTATTGTGAGCGGCATAGTTCATTCCAACGGCGATAATCTTCATATTTTAGTGATTCATTGAGTTCAATCGATTAAACATAACAGCTAAATGCGCATACATAGAAGTATTCTGGACTACGATATGTTCCGGCACCCGTATACGGAACGGGGTAAAATTCCAAAGAGCCTTGATTCCTCCCTCGATAATCCGGTCTGTCACCTCCTGCGCTTTCTCCACCGGCACGGTGATCACCCCGATCGTCGCGCCATATTCTTTTTGCTTGGCAGGAAAATCATCCATATGAAAAACGGGAATGCCATTAATCATGCTCCCGTCCAAATCCTCACGAACATCAAAGCCCGCCACGATCTCCAATCCATATTGACTCAGTCCGGTGTCATGCAACAAAGAAGCGCCCAGACTCCCTACCCCAAACAGAAATGCCTTATGCTGGGATGTAAAACCGAGGAAATCCTCCAGTACGTCAACCAATGCGTTAATATCGTATCCCACTCTCGTCTTCCCGGAGATATTCACAAAAGAGAGATCTTTAGCGACCTGACTAGGATCTACATTTATCTCCTTAGCGATCTGGGTGGATGAGATAAACGTTTCCCCTTTTCCTTTCATCAACTTTACAAACGCAAGATACCACGGCAACCTCCTTAACGTAGGTTCCGGCACTTTCCATGCCTGTTTTATATCATCGCTGGCCATTGTCTAATTTTCCTATTCATGTATAACATTCGTGCAAGCTTGCAAAAGTACAAAATTAAAGACATTCACCAAAAAAGACCGCGTTCATGAATAATTTACTCGTCCCAAAATAATAAGAGCGGAAATTCAGATCATCAGCAAAGACAAATACCGCCCCACTCTTATATTTCTTAGCGAACACAGCAGGCGTATTCCGCAATAAACTCTCATTTTTCTCCGAAAGAAATCCGGACAACAACGGTTTTTCCGTATAATGCAGAGGAGAGACGTAAGGATCGCTATCTTTCTCAAAAATCAAGTTTCCTTTTTTTAGAACCGCTATCTCCGGTTGTTCTAATCCCCAAGCCAACGGATGGGAGCTATCCAGAGAGCAACTCAAGATAACACCGCTGATGCTATTTCCTGCCGCCGCCTCTTTCTTCTCCGAGTAAGCCCGATAACGGGTAGAATCCTCTTTAAATGAAGCGTCTTTCACCGAGATCGGAAGAATCCCGGATTTATCAACCCAAGAGTACGCCTTTCCCGAGGCGATCAACGTACCGCCATTCGCTACCCAATCCTTCAATGCCTTTTCCGACTCTTTCGTGAGATCCGGAATTCCATTCGCCAGAATAATCACATTATAACGGCTCAACTTCCGGGATGTCAGCGTAGCGGTAGCCTCAATCAATGTCGGTCTCATCTGGAAACGTCGATCTAATAAAAACCACGCCTCGCCGGAATCCGGAACTCCCATCGTACGTCCCACAAGAATGGCTACCTTCGGTAATTTCAACGCCATATAAGCCGGGCTACCCAAATCCACGTCTTGCATCAATCCGGTTGTAGCCGCATAGATATCCACACTCGATTCTTTCGCCAGTTTAGACAATAGCTCATAAAGCTCATCGGAAGATACCGGTTGATTCCACGCAGATACCAAGATTGTACCGTACCCCATCTCTTTCTCTATATCTCCCGAACGGAAATGGAACGGGCGATTACTTGCTTGTACATGAATACCTTTCCGCAATAACTCATACATCACTTTCGGGGTATAGAACTCTACATTCGTAAAAAGGTATCCATAATCACTTTTACCGCCAATCATTTGACCGGGTACAAACCGATTCTCCACAACCTGCTTACCGATAAAGCCATTCGTATTCTTCACTTGCGCGAATTCCAAATTAAACGCATAAGGGAAGGACCAAGTAGAGATATCATAGAAAGTACTATCCTCATAGCTTAGGCAATCTTCCATAATCGCACGGATCATCGTGTTATTTTTCTGATCCACCGGGATGATAAAGGCCTCATCCGCCTTAAACGTCTTCCCATCCACCGAGAAGTCTTTCGCCAAATGATATACGTTAATCCGGTGATGCCCCATATTCTCGATAAAATGATAGCCCACAGAGCGAGAGCCACGGGTATCGAAGACATATCCTTTTACCGGCTGCTTAGCGATATCCGCCTTGACATTCTTATAATAATCCCGTTGGTAAGCCAGTAATTTATCTTTTAGCCGATAGCCGGCAAGGATCGTACCATACGAACCGAATGCCTGGTTACGAATCGTCCACGCAAACGAGCGCACCCCATTACGAGTCTCCCGCAAATGCCCCCGGGACGTACCCTGCTCATAAAGCAAGCAAACCGATCCGTGAATATCACCATAGGCGGCTCCTTTGCCGTAGTAATAATCATCGTATCCCTCCTTTGAGTAATACAACGTACCGATCTTATCCAACTCCTTTGCGCAATAAGCCGATACTTCCGCCGTAAGCTCTTGATTTTGCCGAGGAGTCAACTGATGCGTACGCTTCGGATGCCCCGGACTGAAATAGTAAGGTCGATCAGCGCCTTGCTCATGTTGGTCCGCCAATACATTCGGCATCCATTTAAAATAGGTATTCACTCCTGTAATCCCTTCCGGGTGTTGCGCCATCAGCCAATCCCGGTTGCAATCCGCCCAATAATGATTCGTACGGCTAGAAGGCCATGGCTCTTGGAATTCCCGGGAATTAAGGTCACTTACGTCCGTTTGGCTACGGGTCGTATTCACCCAATTAGCGAACCGATTTATGCCATCAGGATTAGCTCCCGGATATAGAACGATCACCGTATTTCTCAACAGGTCATCGATCTCATTACTTTGCGCCGCCGCCAAGAAGTAAGCGACAGCCAATGAAGCGTTCACGCCGGAAGGCTCATTTCCGTGGATACTATATACCAAGTTGACAACAACCGGCATTTTCCGTATATCCAGATCTGTGGAACGATCTACATCGGTCAAGGCCAAATGTTCCTCTCTAATCTTTTCTATATTTCGTTGGTTTTCCGGAGAGGTAATTACCACCTCTATAAAAGGACGATATTGATAAGTACGCCCTACTTCCTGCAAGGTCACCCGATCCGAGGCTTCAGCCAAAGCCTTCATATATTCAACGACTTGTCCCCAATCGGCATGTTGACGTCCCAATTGAAAACCTAAAACCGTTGCAGGTTCAGGAATATTCGAATCGTACTGGTAATTGCCTTCCGGCAAGAAATAGGATAAATCATACGTTGTCTCCACCGCCTTAGGTTGGGCGAAAAGGTCTACCGACACACAGATAAACAGCAAAAAGATAATGCAGCTAGCTTTCATCTTGACAAAGGATTTTTCATATAAACGATCATGTTCTTGCCAAAATTACGAATAATTGACAACATAAAAAAGCTCCGGCGGAAAATCCGACCGGAGCTTGTCTTTTCTTCCGGGTTCCATCCTCACGGAAGTACTGACGGAGAGCTTTAATTATTACCTTAGTCTGTTCTGCCTCACGGCTTACTTGGAGACGAATCTATGCACGGGAATTTTAGAATTATAATATCATAATCTATTTACACGGATTATTTAACAACTGTCTTAATCACATTCTCACCTTCTACAACTACGCTACCTGCAGATACTGCGATTCTACCGTTATCGGAAGTAATAACTGTCTCTACGATCCTTTTTCCCGTATAAGCCTAGGAGACATTCGAATCTTTTGTATTTTTACACAAAAGTTTCGAGATATCCAAAACCATAGCAAAGATTTAGATATCACCCACTTTTAACTAAAGTGTTTACACAAAAACTTCAATTATGACAAAGAAAGAAGCTATCAAGATTTTCGAAGAGAAAAAAGTGCGTACAGTCTGGGACGATGAAACAGAGGAATGGTTTTTCTCCATAGTAGACGTTGTCGCTATCCTCACAGATAGTCCTAATCCTAGCAATTACTGGAAGGTGCTGAAACATAGGCTAAGAAAAGAGGGAAATGAGTCGGTTACAAATTGTAACCAACTGAAATTGCCTTCCACCGATGGGAAATACTACAAAACCGACGTGGCTACGACAGAACAGCTGTTTAGGCTTATCCAATCCATCCCATCCCCTAAAGCAGAACCTTTCAAGCTATGGATGGAAGTGGCAAAAGAGCGATTAAAGGTCTGAAAAAAGAGAGCTTACGAGACAATATGACCAATACGGAACTTGCTCTTAATATGCTTGCCGAAGCAGCTACCACTGAATTGTCCAAAGAAAAGAATCCGCAACATCTCGAAGAACACGAAGTTATCGCCAAACAAGGAGGAAAAGCAGCAGAGGCCGCCCGCAAACAACTTGAAAGCGATTTAGGCCACTCGGTAATCTCTCCCCTCAACGCTAGAACCGGATTGAGACTTAAAGATAAAAACGACAAAGAATAGGCAAAAAGCCCCGATCGAGAAACCGACCGGGGCTTATTCTTTTTCCGCTTTCTTGCCTCACGGAAATACTGACGGAGAGCTTTAATTTTTTACTTTAGTATTAATATCCCCGCATGTTCAACCTCACGGTTTACTTGAAGACGAATCTCCGCACGGGAATTTTAGAATTATATATCTTTATTATTTAACTACCACCTTAACAGCTTCCTCACCATCAACAGCTACGGCTACGATACCAGCAGGTACGGCGATTGTAGCGTTATCAGATGTAAGAATAGTCTCAGCAACTACCTTACCTAAGATATTGGTGATTACTACAGACTTACCAGCTGCGCCTTGGATAGTCACGGCACCGTTAGTAGCTACTACAGATACGCCTTCTACGGATACCTCATCATTAGAAGTTACCATATCATCCTTTTCTGTCGGGCGAACAGCATTGAAGATCAAAGCACCGTCAGAACCAGTCTTAGCCGCATCAAATTTAGAATCACCACGAGTCAATACCAAGCAACCATTCTGCATCTTCAACCATGCGGCATATTCAGGAGCGATTGAGCCAGACTGAGCCTCTTGGAAGCCCTTTGTTGCTTTTCCGTCAGTAGAAACACCTGCTACTGTTGCATTTGTAGACTTATAGCCTGTTTCCTCATAGATGTTAGATTCGAACAAGAACTCATTGTTCACACCTTCACCTTCGCCTCCTTCAATATAAGCCTTGGCAGCCTCTAACGGATTTACATAACGGAATGACCAAGTTACGTTCTTGTGATTATCACCAGTTAAGTCAACAATGAAGCGCTCGCACTTCGTTGCCTTATAGTTAGCGAAGATCTCAGCGGTATCAATCTTAGCCGGTTCAACTTTCTCGAAACCATTCGTTAATACGACTAAAGAATCGCCAACCTTAACAGCTCTCACGAATCCTACGCGAGTGTAACCACCCTTGATATCCATGTATGGAGCTTCCATGTCATTAATCATAGCGGAGTCACCGAAACTTACCAAATACTTACCATACGTGAAGCCTAAGGTCTTGTGAGTAGCATGAACACATTCGTATGGATCCGTTGTCGGAGTTCCGTCCGGCTTGATGTGAGGACCAGCCTCAGTACAAGGATGAGTCACGATGTTCAAATCTTGATCTTGACGATCAACAGAGATCAAGTATTGTGGTTTGATATAACCTTTACCACGATTTACCCAAGCCGTATCAATATTGAACACCAACTTACCTTTTGCTTTATCCCGGTTCCAGATACCTGCGTAATCAACGGTTTCTGAAGTCAAGTTAGGATTCCACTCATCCATCAAGTATTCTTGACGGATCTTCTCAACGAAAATCAAGCTATCAGCAGCATCGTCGGCCTTCTCACCTATGACGGCATTGTTGAAACGGCGATACAACGGGGTCTTATCTGCTTCTACCGTGAAGGCAGATGTACGAGTCTCGTTCAAGATCTGAACTTTCAATACGGCGCTCTTACCGTCATCAGCAGTACCAACCTTATGAGTTGCCTTGTCAAACTCAGCACTTGCGCTTTGGATGATAGCACCAGCCCACTTATAATTAGAAACTGAAACGTCTTGGCCTTGCGCATTTACATATTTTACAACTTCGCCTTTGTCATTCTTTACCTCGTAGGCATAGATAACTTTTCCATCAGAAGCTACCCATTTCGGAGCAGACTCTACAATCGCATAGAAATGTTTAGCATTATAATGATTATTTTCCTTGAAGAAGAATGTATCAACAACATAAGGAGTTACCTTATAATTATTAACACCCATAGAGTACTTCTCACCGTAAGCCTCAACCAAAGACTTCGCACCGTCTACAGTCTTGACTACATAGTTCGTTCTCTCCAAACGTGCGATGCCTAAACGAGCCAATGCTTTACCTTCCGGAGTATCCTTATCTTTACCGTAACCATAACCGTATCCGGCAGTAGAACCTTCTTCCAACATGTAGCGGCTTGCCGTTTCTTTCACATAGTTTACAGAATCCTTATCTGCTCCGTTGGCCATCCAATAGCTATCCGTAAACGGATTCAAATAGTTAAATACATACTTATTAACCAATAAAGAATCTGTCGGGATATAACGATAGCCTAATTTCTTATCACCTAAGATATTCTTATCCGTGATACGAGTGAAAGTAGCTTTATTCAAGACTTTATCAATAGTAGTACCCACTGCCGTACCTATGATATCACCATCCTCATTTAAAGTTAATTGAACAGAATTCGCATACAATTCGGGGAACTCACGGTTAACGAACTTTACAGGAGAAGTAGCCTTTGCCTTATCTGCCGTATAAACCTTTGTTACAACCCATTGATAAGCTGGCATGTGCATCGGATCTTGCTCATCCAAAGTAATCCATTGAGCCTTGTTCGCAGCATTGTTATCATTTAAGTGGATAGGAGCGGCCAAAACTTGTCCCTTATCATTCTTGATAATATACAAACCCTCGTCCAAGGATGTCTTGTTATTAGATGCGACACAACCATTAATACCGAAACTAATCTGTGTATTGATAGCCTTGGTACCGATCGTGACAATACGATCGGCTACCGTATAGTTTTGTAACTTAACGAATAATTGATCCGCATCGGAGTTTGCGTCTGCCGCCTGTTTGCCATCGCAATAAATATCATGGTAGTTTGAACCATATTTCACTTTGGTGGCATCTTTCCAATAACCTCTTTCAGCGGTAGGTTTCTGCGTATCCCTAACACGAGCTTCTTTTACTTGAATAAACAAGCTATCAGCAGAAGGACGATAAGTGAATAGGAACTTATGTTGCTGTGAAATATCATCCGCATCACCCGTTACCGTAAGCGCATCTGCATATTTCTCAACATTCGTATCAGACCATCCGAATTTCAAGAACTCGATACCCACACCGTTAGCGGCTGTATCGACCTTCAAGTAAGTCTTCTTATCTTTTTCGTCTTTCTTAACGACATAAACGAAATTCTTTCCATCAGCGGTTACACCATCGGCCACCTTTGCTTCAATTTGAGAAGCAGAGAATGGGTTGACATCCGCATTAGCATCCAAATGGAAATTCAATACGTCTTTGTTGTTTTTCAAATAAGCGTTGATCTCATTAGCGCTCAATACATAAGTACCGGCGTTCCAAACAGTAAATTTCAATGCATCTTGAGCGTCACCTGTTTTGTCCTCGGCATCAGAAGCCATTACTTTTTTAGCTTTAACCTCATCGCCTTCACCAAACAAAATATAAGCATAATCGGAATCGATGTAAGTAAACAACTCCTTATTGGGTCTTAAACCACCCTTAGTTGGATCTTTCTCGTAACTACTCTTTGTCCAAGTTGAAGAAAAAGCCCAACCACCGAAAGAAGAACCGACATTGCTTGTCTCTGTATCAAATGCCAAAATAGCGCCAGTCTTCTTATTGATGAAATCGAAGATAGGGTTCTTTCCTTGGCTCTCTGTCTCAGTGATAGAGATACACCATAAAGAAGATTCAACATCCGTAAGATCAGAAGGAGCAACCAATTTGTACTTATCATTTTCCACGATAAGGACTTTGTCGTTTGCTTTCAATTGGAACATTCCTTTAGGAGTGGCAGACTCAAAATAGGGTACTGCCGCCGCCCCCACTCCTGAAATAGAAGTAAGAGCATCAATATGCTGAGCCTGTGCAGGAGTTTGAGCATTCAATGTGAATGCGGAAACCAGCAGACCAGCACACAAAAGTGTAGAAAACTTTTTGTTCATAATACTGAAATTAATATTAATACTAGTGTTTATTAAGATAATCAAATACTTAGCCCTACTAAACCGATCCCTAAACCATACAAAACGACTAGTCTAAACGATCGATTAAATCTTGCGTTTTTTTGATGCCTAAACGCACAGTTCGTTGAAGGAATCGCTTGTTTCGTAAAGGATAACCTATCCTATTGATAAGAAAGAGAATAAGCGGTAAAAAAATAGCCCGGAAGGGTTGCAAGTATCGAAGAAACGCGTACCTTTGCAAATGACTAAAAGAATCGATCGTTTATACTAGTCGTTTTCATACTCCAAATATCATTTCAATCTATTATTCATCAACTTTTATAGTATAGCATTAATTAATGTACAGGCGTACATTAATATTATATTAAACGAGTTACCCGGAATTTACGGATTGTCATTGTGACACTTTGAAAATTAAAGTCCTTGAGAATCGAATTTTCCGGGAGATTATACATATAGTCCCGTAAAACGAGAAAAAATATTCGCAAGTAGTTATTCCATAACAAGATAACGGAATATGCCCTTTCATTCTGGCGAAAATTATTCATCCTAATTCATATTCTTAAGGCTAAAACCTGTAATTCACCCGTATGTGAAGGCTATTTCTATCGTATGCGATGGGGATTACTACCGTATGTATCACCTAATGCATACGGTTGTGTCACCTAACGCATACGGTTGCGTCGGCTAACGCATATATTCGCGTGGGCAAACACCACCTTTCTCACCGGAAAAGCGACCTTTTACCTATAAATAAGAGACAAAAAGGCCCTTTTCACCTATTACTTCTCTCTGGTTAGACTTCTCCAAAGAAGAGGTATGTCACACAAACAGCCTTGTTTCGCGCAAACTGTCATGATTATCGCCGCTTCGCTTACCATCCATCCGCAAGGGCTATAACAGAATAATCGACATAGAAAAGCCCCGCAGGATAACTGAAGCGCACCCCAAAAGTCGCTGAGAAGACCTTGTTGGTTCCAGTATAAAAAGGCTTTCCAAGTGATTAGTTATTCACTTCCCAAGCCGTCAGTTAGCGGCTAGGTATAGCCGCCAGTTATTCACTCGACAAGCCGTCAGTTATTCACTTCAGCAGCCAATGAGAGGGCCCGTTTCTTGGTTATCAGGGCCTGTAAAGCACATGTTTCCCGTATTTTCAAAAAACACTCAAATCTCACAAAAGTGAAACTTTTGGCACACCAGCCCTGCCTCCTTTTAAAAAAAAGCGTATCTTTACCGCAAAGGATGAGATAGGATCATCCGTTTAATCATTTAATCATTTAATCATTTAAACCTATAAGCACTATGGGAAAATTTATCAATCCCTTCACCGATTTCGGCTTTCACCGGATATTCGGGCAGGAGGTACACAAGGAGTTACTAATCGATTTCCTGAACCAGCTGTTCTTCGGAGAGCACGACATCGAGGACATCACGTTCCTTAACCCGATTCAGACCCCCGAGACGCTGGATGACAGGGGAATCGTTTTTGACGTGCATTGCAAGGACAGCAACGGAAACCTATTCGTCGTTGAGATGCAAACCGGGGCACAACCCTATTTCCACGACAGGGGACTGTACTATCTGGCGAGGGCCATCAGTAACCAAGGACAAAAAGGGAAGGACTGGAAATTCGTGTTACAACCCGTATACGGGGTATTCCTACTTAATTACAAGATGGACGTGAACTCAAAGTTCCGGACCGATGTTATATTGGCGGACCGGGAAACCGGAAGGATGTTTAGCGACAGGATACGGCAAGTCTATCTCGAGCTGCCTTACTTCCAAAAAGAACCGGACGAGTGCGAGAATGATTTTGAACGTTGGATTTATTTATTGAAGCATATGGACACTTTAGAGAGAATGCCGTTCAAGGCGAAAAAGGCGGTCTTCGATAAGTTGCTGGAAGTAGCCGACGTGGCAAACCTCAGCAAGGAAGAACGCATACAATACGACGAGGCTCTGAAACGATACAGGGATTATAAGAATACGATCGATTACGCAGAGGAGAAAGGGATATTGAAAGGGAAAGAATCTACGGCCCGCAACATGAAAGCGGATGGATTATCCCACTCAATTATCCAAAAATACACTGGGCTCTCCCTTGAGGATATAGACAAACTATAAAAATAAACCCTCCAGTCCTATTCTCGCTAACCGAATGGTTAGAAGAACAAAGGCTGGAGGGCTTGTTTAATATCTATAAGGAAAGAGATCCTTAGATTCTCTCCAATGTAGCTGTAATAAACTCCCAGATCTTCTGTACGGAATGAATATTCACTCGCTCGTCCGGTGAGTGCGGATATTCCAAATCCGGTCCGATAGAAACCATATCCATATCCGGATAAGCACCTTGGATGATACCGCATTCCAATCCGGCATGCATCACCTTCACCTCAGGTTCCTTACCAAATAAATCCAGATAGGTAGATTTCATCAAGTTCAAGATCGGGGAATTGATATTAGGCTGCCAGCCATTATAATGACCGGACTCCTCCACCTTAGCCCCTGCCAAAGCGAATACACTTTCCAGACTTGAGCAAACAGAATCCCTGCGAGACTCGGATGAGCTACGCACCAAGATTTTCACCTCGATCAACTCATCAGATGTCTTCACGATCGCCAAGTTAGAGGAAGACTCAACCGTACCCGGGAAATCATGCAACATGCTAATCACACCATTCTGGCAACCTTCGATCGCATTGATCAAATCATCCTGTATCTCCTCCGGAATCAACGTAGACGGCAATTCAACCATCTCCGCGACGAAATCGATCTTATCCTCCACACCCATATACTCCGTACGGAACATATCTTGGTAATCAGCCACTAGCTCCCAAAGAGACTCCACGTTATCACCCGGAATCGTTATCACGGCAAAAGCCTCACGAGGGATTGCGTTAGGCAAGGAACCACCCGCCACAGAAGACAAACGAGCGCCATAATCGCATACCGCCTCTTTCAAGAAACGGAAGATCAACTTATTCGCGTTCGCACGCCCTAAATGAATATCCACACCGGAATGACCACCTTTCAAGCCAGCCAAGCTAACCTTGACAGCCACGTCACCTTCCGGAATATAAGTATCCTCCTTAAATTGGAAAGAGACATTCACGTTAGCGCCACCTGCGCAACCTACGAACAACTCCCCTTCCTTCTCGGAATCACAATTCAATAAAATATCACCCTTTAAGAAATGCGGCTTCAAGCCGAAAGCGCCGTCCATACCCTGCTCCTCATCAATCGTAAACAGGGCCTCGATCGGTCCGTGACGCAAGCTATTGTCCGCCAACACGGCCATCGCCAGAGCGGCGCCCATGCCATTGTCCGCCCCCAAAGTCGTCTCACGGGCCGTCACCCAATCACCGTCTATGTAAGCGTCGATCGGATCTTTCTCGAAATCATGCTTTACGGAAGAGTTTTTTTGGGGAACCATATCCAGATGAGACTGCAATGTCACGGTCTTACGACCTTCCATTCCGGGCGTGGCCGGCTTACGGATCAATACGTTACCCACCTCATCTTGCAGGGTTTCCAGTCCCAATCCTTTACCAAAGGATATCATAAAACGGGTTACTGCCTCCATATGTCCGGTCGGACGGGGGATTTGCGTAAGGTCATAAAAATAACCCCATACATGCTTCGGAGATAGATCTTTGATTTCTGCTGACATAGATGTTAATAATTTAGTTCAGTTCATATTTAATACATATCTTGTATTCATCACGAAACAGCGACCGGAGCCTCTTTGTTCTCCCGGTTGGTGAGCGGTAAAGCCACCACGCCGAATAATCCGCACAATCCAGTCCATACCGTCTGTACCGTATGAACGACCAAGGCGAACGCCGCTGCGTCATTCTCGTTCACGCCGAAACAAACCAAGGTAGCGATCACCATGAAATGCCACGGTCCGATACCACCTTGAACAGGCACCGCCACGCCGATACTACTCATCGTAAACGTGATCAGCCCGACCACGATACCCAAGTCCTTGGTAAAGTCGAAAGCATAGAACGTAATATAAAAGTAACAGAAATAACCTCCCCAAATCAATAACGTCTCTATCACGAAACGCATCTTATGCTCCATGTACCAGATACTCTTCATACCGGTCCATACATTCTTCAACATACCTTTGGCTTTCTGTACCAGCGTAAAGTTACTCATATAAGTGAATACAAACCAAATTACAGCGACAAAAATTATCACCGCCACGTAAATCCATATCGAATTAAACATGGATTGGAACCCTTCGAGCAAAGCCGGGTTCTTAGCAAAGAAACTCGTAAAGAAGCTTATATTAAATATGAATATCATCAAGGTTATCAAACCGACCATGATCGTATCGCTCACACGGTCGATCAATAAGGTACCTAAAAGCTTGGTAAACGAGATCTTATCGTATTTCGTGATCATGCCGCAACGCCATACCTCGCCGACACGGGGCAACACCAGATTCACGGCGTAATTACCCAGCACGGCGTAAATCACGTTACTCATCTTGAAGCGCTCGCCCAAGGAACTGATCAGCAACCCCCACCGTAAGCCACGGACGATATTGGCGAACAAGCCGAACAGTAAAGAAACCAGAATAATATCATAACGAACCCCCTCCTTGACTACTCGCCAAATCTCAGTGATATCCATTTTCCGATACAAAAACCAAAGGAGTAAACAGCCGAAGGCTAAAGGTAGAATTATCTTCAGAAACGTACGTAGAATGCTCTTAAAATCCATTAGGTATAGGGAACTTTAAATTATTTATTGTACTTTTGTGCATCCGCAAAGATAAGCATAATATTTAAAAACAAACACATTACACCGAAAAGTGGATGAGATTAGTTAAGCCAAAAAAAGCATTAGGGCAACATTTCCTAAAGGATCTGCAAATAGCACAGCGCATTGCGGACACACTCGATACTTTCAAATCCTTGCCGGTCTTGGAAATCGGACCGGGAATGGGAGTCCTTACCCAGTTCTTGCTGGAGGCGGGACATGATTTAACCGTTGTCGAGTTGGACATGGAATCCGTAGATTACCTGAACCAGAATTTCCCCGATCTGAAAGGACGTATCATCGCCGAGGATTTCCTGAAATTGGATCTCTCGAAGCTATTTCCGGGGCAGTTTTGTGTGATCGGTAATTATCCCTATAATATCTCCAGCCAGATATTCTTCAAGGTCCTCGATTATAAGGACCAGATTCCCTGCTGCTCAGGGATGTTACAAAAAGAGGTAGCGGAACGCCTAGCGGCGGGTCCCGGTAGCAAGACGTACGGAATCTTGAGCGTATTGCTCCAAGCTTGGTACGACGTGGAATACCTCTTTACCGTCAGTGAGAAAGTATTCGATCCGCCTCCAAAAGTGAAAAGCGCCGTATTGAAAATGACTCGTAACGACCGCAAGGAGCTGGGATGCGACGAGAAGTTATTCAAGACCGTAGTAAAGACCTCATTCAACCAACGAAGGAAAACGCTTCGTAATTCCATGAAACCCCTATTGGGTAAAGATTGCCCGGATTACGCCTTGCCGATATTCGACAAGCGCCCGGAACAGTTATCCGTGGAGCAATTCGTGGAACTGACCTTGATCAGCCAAAAGCATTTGGAGAAGCAGGCTGGTGATGTCCTATAATAATATAAGAGTCCAATGATCGAACTGACGAAAGATTACATCGAGAACCTGAAAAGCATCATCGAGGTCAAAGATGACGCGAAGGCACAGGAGGTACTTCATGAACTATATCCTGCCGATATAGCCGAGCTTTATCAAGAACTGAACTTGCAAGAGGCCATTTATCTCTATCTATTGATGGATGGCGACAAAGCGGCGGATGTCTTGATGGAGCTGGATGAGGAAGACCGTCATAAATTATTGAAGGAACTTCCCAATGAGCTTATCGCCAAGCGTTTCGTCGATAACATGGAAACGGATGATGCCGTTGACTTGATGCGTGAGTTGGACGAGGATACCCAAGAGGAGATCCTTTCGCATATCGAGGACGTAGAGCAGGCCGGTGATATCGTGGACTTGTTGAAATACGACGAGGACACCGCCGGCGGTTTGATGGGTACCGAGATGATCGTGGTGAACGAGAATTGGAGTATGCCCAAATGTATCGACGAGATGCGCAAGCAAGCGGAGGAGATGAGCGAGATCTATTATGTATATGTAGTGGATGACGACGAGCGCTTGAAAGGTGTGCTCCCCTTGCAGAAACTGATTACCCACCCATCCGTCTCCAAGATCAAGCATGTCATGAAAAAAGACCCGATCTCCGTTCGCGACAGCGACAGTATCGAGGAGGTTACGGAGACGATCGAGAAATACGACTTGGTAGCCTTGCCCGTAGTCGATAGTATCGGACGTCTGGTAGGACGTATCACGATCGACGACGTTATGGATGAGGTACGCGAGCAACACGAGCGTGATTACCAGTTGGCATCCGGTATCTCGCAAGACGTGGAAACCTCGGATAATGTATTCACCCAAACCGCCGCCCGCCTACCTTGGCTGCTGATCGGCATGATCGGAGGATTGGGAAACTCCGTTATCCTCGGTGGTTTCGAGAGCAGTTTCGCCACTAACCCGAAGATGGCGCTATTTATCCCGCTGATCGGTGGTACCGGTGGAAACGTAGGCATACAATCTTCCGCTATCGTGGTACAGGGCTTGGCAAACAATACCTTGAAGGAAGGGAATATCGTACCGCAAATCCTAAAAGAGTCTGTAGTCTCGTTAATCAATGCCAGCATTATCAGTCTGGTCGTGTTCATTTACAACTTCTTCATGCTGGGAGACCGGGGGATCACGGCCTCCGTATCTTTAAGCCTATTCGCCGTCGTAATGTTCGCCAGTATATTCGGCACGTTAGTTCCCATGACCTTAGATAAGATGAAGATAGATCCGGCCTTGGCGACCGGACCGTTTATCACCATTACCAACGATATTATCGGTATGATGATTTATATGTTCATTACTTCTGCGTTAGCTTGATGCCACAGAGGGACGGACGCCGTCCCTACAATGTTAAAATAATATGTTATAGAACATATCTACGAAATAGCTGTTATCTTTGTAGCGGTTATCAAAAAAGGTAGAAAAACTATGCTAACAGAAGCATTTTACATTCTCTTCTTCTATTTCACGGGAGAGTTTATCAGCTACTTTATCGACGGTTTCATACCGGGTAGCGTAATTGGGATGGTGCTATTGTTCTTAGCCCTTGCGTTCAAGAAAGTAAAACCTGAAAAGGTGAAACGTCTTTCCACGGTTCTTACCCAAAACATGGGATTATTCTTCGTTCCTGCCGGTGTAGGGCTTATGAATTCCTTCGGGATCATCTCCGAGTATTGGGCAGTCCTGCTGATCGCTTCCGTAGTAAGTACAATTTTAGTCATCGCCAGCGTAGCGTTGGTGCAACAAAAACTGGAAAAGGGAAAATAGACCATGGATAATCTGGCGCATTCCGAGATTTTCGCTCTTACCTTGGTAATTGGTACCTACCTGACTTCCTTGGCTCTTTACAAGAAAGTCCATATCAGTCTTTTGCATCCTTTGCTTACGACCATCTTCGTGATTATCGTGGTACTGGAAGTCCTAGGCATTCAATATGAGTCGTTCCAGCAAAGCAGTCATTTGATCCATTTTATGCTGGGGCCTTCCGTAGTAGCCCTTGGCTATGTGTTATATGAGCAAATCCAATATCTAAAGGGAAATGTCGTTTCGATCTTGACTTCCGTATTTGTCGGGGCCATTGTCGGAATCGTAAGCGTAATCATCATCGGTAAATTGATGGGAGCCGACCAAGCGTTGATCGCCACGCTCCAGCCGAAATCCGTCACCACCCCGATCGCTATGGGGATAGCGGAGAAAGCGGGCGGCATACCTTCACTTACCGCTGTCATCGTCGTAGCGGTAGGAATCTTTGGCAGTATAGTGGGCCCTATCGTGATGAGGATACTGGGAATAGATAGCCATATCGCTAAAGGACTGGCGTTAGGGGCTTCCTCCCATGGAGTAGGAACAGCAGCGGCCATTCAAATCGGGGCCATCGAAGGAGCATTAAGCGGACTGGCGATTGGCTTGATGGGTATCATGACAGCGGTCTTGGTTCCGGTTATTCGGTTGATTTGCAACTATTTTTCCATATAAATACGCAAAACTTTTTGCTACTTTAGCAGGAATGTACTACTTTTGCACCCGAAAATCGTTAAGGATTACTCTATAACATATATAAATAAAGAAAATAAATATGATCAATTCACAAGACATTAAGAAAGGAACTTGTATCCGTTTGGACGGAAAACTCTATTTCTGCGTCGATTTCCTTCACGTAAAACCGGGTAAAGGTAATACCATCATGCGTACCACATTGAAAGATGTTGTAAAAGGCGGTCAGATCGAGCGTCGTTTCAACATCGGCGAGAAGTTGGAAGATGTACGTGTAGAGCGTCGCCCGTATCAGTTCACTTACAAAGAAGGTGAGCACTATCACTTCATGAACCAAGAGACTTACGATGACGTTATCATCGACAGAGACCTTATCAACGGCGTTGATTACATGAAAGAAGGAGAAATCGTAGACGTAGTTTCCGACGCTTCCACAGAGACTGTTCTTTTCGCCGATCTGCCTACCAAGGTTCAATTGACGGTCACTTATACGGAACCGGGTATCAAGGGCGATACAGCTACGAACACATTGAAACCGGCAACTGTTGAGACTGGCGCAGAGGTTCGTGTTCCGTTGTTCATCAACGAAGGCGAGGTTATCGAGATCAATACGACTGATGGTTCTTACGTAGGCCGTATCCGCGAGTAATCCGGGTCTTGTCAAAATATACGGTTCCCGCTTGATAAGCAGGCGGGAACTATTTTTTTAACCAAATCATAAACCTTTCCCGACTATGAAAGAGAAAACAGGAAAACTTTCCATCAAGGAATGGGCCGAAGAAGACAGGCCCCGTGAGAAAATGCTTCAAAAAGGCGCTTCCGTATTAAGCGATGCCGAATTGATCGCCATACTGATCGGATCCGGCAACAATGAGGAGACGGCCGTACAACTCTCTCAACGGATACTTCACTCCGTAAACAACAATCTGAATACATTGGGTAAACGTTCCATCAAAGAATTAACTTCCGGCTTTAAAGGTATCGGAGAGGCGAAGGCGGTCACGATCTGCGCCGCTATGGAACTAGGGAAACGGCGGGAAACCTCAGAGGCGTCTCCTCAAGATGCTATCCGAAGCAGCAAAGACTCCTATCTCCTATTCCGTACCCAACTATGCGATTTACCTTATGAGGAACTCTGGATCGCTCTAACCAATCCATTAAATAAGGTGATACAAAAGGCAAAAATCAGTCAGGGCGGAGTAAACCAGACTTCCGTGGATATCCGTTTGGTATTAAAAGCGGCGATCAACGCCTTGGCCTCCGGTATAATCCTATGCCATAATCATCCATCCGGTAGCCTCCGCCCCAGTACGCACGACGATGCCTTGACCGAGCGTATCCAAAAGGCGGCGAAGCTGATGGATATTAGGATACTGGACCATATCATCCTGTCCGATAGCGGTTATTATAGCTATGCGGATGAAGGAAGGCTGGTCCGGTGAAACAAATTCTCTTTTCCCCCGGTTTAGTATATAGAAGTATTAATGTATATTCGCGTATAAAACAAAAGAAGATGAACAACGAATTTCTCCAAACAGAAGAAGCGATCGTCGCTATGCTGAAGACGGTATACGACCCGGAAATACCCGTAAACGTATACGATCTTGGGCTTATATATAAGGTAGATATCGATGAGGAAAAAAATGTACGCATCGATATGACCCTCACCGCCCCGAACTGTCCGGCGGCCGATTTCATATTGGAAGATGTCCGTATGAAGGTAGAAGCGGTCGATGGGGTGAACAATGTAGAGGTAAACCTCGTCTTCGAGCCGGAATGGGACAAGGACATGATGACGGAGGAGGCTAAACTGGAATTAGGTTTTCTATGAAAATATATTTCGCCTCAGACGCACATCTGGGAGCCCGTTTCCACAAGGACCCTTTAGCCATCGAGAAGAAACTGGTATGTTGGCTGGATAGCATCAAGGAAGACGCTTCCGCCATTTGGTTTCTGGGAGATCTATTCGACTATTGGTACGAATACAAATACGTCGTGCCGAAAGGCCATGTACGTTTTCTGGGGAAATTGGCCGAGTTAGCGGACAGAGGCATAGAAATACATATCTTTATCGGTAACCATGACATCTGGATGTTCGACTACTTGCCGAAAGAGATAGGCGCCATCATCCATCGGGATACCTTGACAGTCGATTTATTAGGGAAACGTTTCTTCCTCGGGCATGGCGATGAGGTAGATTTCCGGAGTAAGGCATTCCGTCTGATCAGGGCTATTTTCCGGAACAAGTTCTGCCAATGGCTATATGCGGGAATACATCCCCGCTGGACGTTCGGGTTCGCTTTAGGTTGGTCGCTCAACAGCCGGAAGAGCGGACTGGAAAAGCAAGAGGCTAAAAAGTATCAAGGGGAAGACGCAGAATATATGGTTGTTTTCGCCAAGGAATATCTAAAGACGCATCCCGATATAAACTTCTTCATTTTCGGCCATCGCCACATCATGTTGGACTTGATGTTAAGTCGTACCTCCCGTATTCTCATAGCCGGGGATTGGATGCAATTCTTCTCTTATATCGTATGGGATGGCGAGAATCTGTATATGGATCAGTTTCTGGAAGAGACGGACGGACAATCTTATCCCAACACATAAGACAGCGTTGTCTTAACACCTTAGACAGTACTGTCGAAGCACCTTAGACAGCGTTGTATGATGTGCTCATACAACGCTGTCCGGATTCTCCGCTTACTTTACCGGGATATAACCAACCTTCTTCACCGTCGCTTGTCCTTCGGCAGACATCACATAATCGATGAACGGTCGCACCTTTGAGGCATTCTTCGTCTCATAGTAGTAGAACAACGGACGGACAACCGGATAGGTCTTATTCCTTGCGTTCTCCAACGAAGGCTCCACGTAGGATTTTCCGGCATCATACGATACATGGATCGGCTTCACTTCTTTATTCAAATAAGCAAGACCTACATAGCCAATGGCTCCTTTCGTCTGGCTTACGCTTTGGATAATGGCACCTGTAGCCGGCATGCTCAAGATACCGTTCATATAGTTCTTATTTTTCAACACGCTCTCCTTGAAGAACTCGTAGGTTCCGGAAGAAGTCTCGCGGGAATAGGCCACGATCTTCATATCCGCACCACCCACTTCTTTCCAATTCTTGATCTTGCCGGTAAAAATGCCTTCCAATTGCTCCCGGGTCAGATTGGATACCTTGTTGGAAGGATGCACGACAACAGCCAGAGCGTCGTAGGCGATCACCTCCTCTTTCGTTTTCTTCCCGGCTTCTTGCAACTTCATGCGCTCGTCGAATTTCATCTTACGGGAAGCCATCGCTATATCCGTAGTGCCTTCCATCAAAGCGGAGATCCCCACGCCGGAGCCACCACCCGTCACCGTTATCTTAGCAGCTTTGTTCTTATTCATGAAATTCTCGGCTTCAGTCTGGGTAAGAGGCAAACAAGTATCGCTACCCTTTATCTTCTGGGCAAACACATTCGTAGCAAACAAACACGCTGCCATGGCAGCTAATAAAATCGTCTTCTTCATTACTTTGTATTTATCTTTTATTTACGATACAAAATAAATACTTCGGTATTTCAATGGGATGAAACAGATATTACAATCCTATGAATTAAAACTTATATTGAAGACGGACTGTCAATACATTATCCTTCCGGTCGTTCTCGTAGCCCTTCACGAGGTTACTTTTCTCATTGAAGTTAAACTCGTAGTAAGCTTGTAGACGGATATGTTTATTGAAATTATAGATACCGCCAATACCTATCGTGCTTTGAGCCAAGTCGGTTTTTGAGGTGAAGCTATTTTCCGCCCCTACCTCATTTCCACTCACCTTCGTATTCGGATCGTAAACGTCATATTTCAATACGGCGGAGAAAGGAGAGGCGCCTATATCCTGTACCAAATAAAAGAAGTAACCAAGGAAAGGGCGCTTAAACAAAGAATTTTCCGGCAAATTCTCCGGTCGGGTACTGTAGTTCGGGCTTTTACTGCTCCCGGCGATACCGGGTTGGGTACCGATCAAACCTTCCGCACGGAGAGTGGTCTTTCCTAAAGATGAAAGAAAACTAAACTGTCCATCCAAACCTAAATACTGGCGCTTCATATAAGTACCCGTCTCTCCCATATCCCTCTTAACGAAATGATTGCCACGCATCTCATACGCCTCGGTAGTCGGGTTGTAGACAAAACCATGGTAATAGGAGAAACCGGCTCCCCATTTTCCCCAGTCGCCTATCGCCTTCTCGGCACCCAGACGCCCGATGAAATCTTTCCGGCTATCCGTCTCCCGGTTGATACTGTTTCCGGCAAACAGACCGGCATCCAATCGCAAGAAACTCAATGGGCTGGTAGTCTTGGTACGTAAGGTAAGCATCGCTCCCAAGTCACGCTCATCCGGGAAGAAATACTGGATAATAGTCGCTCTCTCCGGAGATTCGAGAGAACTCGTGGAATAACAGACCTCATAACCGAAAGGACGGTTGAACACACCAGCCATCAACTGGCTACGCTTCGTCCAAGGGTCCTTGATACCAATATACAGATCACGGAAACTTACTCCCTTATCATTCACCTCGATCTGGACAGCACCTGTTCCGATCCCATCATTGTACTCGAACTTCATACGGCCCCGGCGGATACCGATCCGGTTAAACCCTTTATCCAAGTTCTCGTTCTTATCGCCCACCTTCAAGGTAGCGTCCTCCTGTCCATATTGGTATTGTCCTTGGATATAAGCGGAAACCTTGAATTTGCTTAGCTTCTGGACTACCTTATCCAAGGTAGTCACTTCCGTAGCCAAGGAATCGATACGTTTTTCCACCGACTGATCCACCTCCTGCGCTCCCATACTGAATGGAAGCAGCACTAACATGAGCGCTATAACTTTTCCTAATTTCATTCCTAACTATAAAAACTATATTTGCGTCGCAAAGTTACAACGCTCCTGTTTCACACCCGTTTCACATACATTACAATCCTGTTACAGACGTCTTGCCTAATTATTCAGGGACGAATTTACATAAAATAATCGGTTCGTTCCATACATTGCACATGACTAGAATATTTGCGCGATAATTCTGGTCCATTTCGCACATTTATTGGGATATTGTGCTACCTTTGCCTCGATTATTGAAACACTATATTTATTTTTTTAATGAAGACATTAACAATCGGAGACCTAAAGGCTCGTATTCCAATCATCCAAGGTGGAATGGGCGTAGGCATCTCTCTTTCCGGCTTAGCCTCGGCCGTTGCAAATGAAGGTGGGATCGGCGTTATCTCCGCAGCCGGTCTCGGACTTTTATATAAGAAATTGTCACCCAGCAATTATACAGAAGCTGGGAATCTCGGGTTAGCGGAAGAGATCCGCAAGGCCCGGGAAAAAGCGAAAGGTATCATCGGCGTAAACGTAATGGTAGCTCTTTCCGACTTCGCTGAACTGGTGAAGACCAGTATAGCGGAAAAGGTAGACATCATTTTCAGCGGTGCCGGACTGCCTTTGGACTTGCCTTCTTTCCTCAAGAAAGATAGCGTCACCAAGCTGGTTCCCATCGTTTCCAGCGCACGTGCCGTACGTATCATCTGCGAGAAATGGAAGAATAACTATGATTATCTTCCGGATGCGGTGGTACTAGAAGGCCCGAAAGCGGGTGGACATCTGGGATATAAGGAAAACCAGTTGGAAGACCAGCATTTCTCATTGGAAGAATTATTACCTCAAGTCGTAGAGGAAGTCTCTCATTTCGAGCAGAAATACGACAAAAAGATCCCGGTAATCGCGGCAGGAGGCATTTATACGGGTGAAGATATCAAACGCATGATAGACCTTGGAGCATCAGGCGTTCAGTTAGGAACCCGGTTCGTTACCACCACGGAATGCGATGCCTCGGAAGCCTTCAAACAGACCTATATACAGGCCGAGGAGAAGGACATAGAGATCATCAAAAGTCCCGTCGGCATGCCCGGACGAGCCATCCATTGCAGTTTCCTTGAGAAAGTAAAGGCGGGAATCAAGCAACCGAAAGCTTGTCCCTTCAACTGTATCAAGACGTGCGATATATCACGCAGCCCGTACTGTATCGTCACCGCCTTATACAACGCTTTCAAAGGGAATTTCGAGAATGGATACGCTTTCGCCGGCAGTAACGCTTGGCGAGCGAATAAGATCACTTCGGTACGGGAAACCATTACCGAGTTGATGAATGAATGGAAAGCGAAATTATAAGCACAAAAAAAGCCTCCGGAAACGGGGGCTTTTTTTTATATTCGAAGGTAAGTATCTCTATTATTGCTCGGCCAACCAAGCAGCCAGCTCATCCCGGTTCGCGGCGGCATCCTGCACGCCGGCTTGGGCAGCTTGATCGAAATATTGCATAGCGGTCGTATAATCCTTCTTCATCGCATAAGCGACACCTAGGTTATTCCATGCTTCCGGCAAATTAATACCTTGCAAACGACTGATGGCCGGATCGTAAGCACCAGTCTCAATCTCAAGGGCCGCCGTATTTAATTGAGCGATCGGGTCGGTCGGATAAAGACGAACGGCGATATCGAATACCTCCTTGAACTGATCGCTACCTTTATCATAAGAATTGGCTACCAAGAACATCTCATTCAAACTTAAATATTGAGGTTTCGTCTTGATCACTTGCTTGGCCTCGTTCACGTCGAACGGACGTGCGATATAAGCCAAGGTATAATCAATACGTCTTAAAGGAGGATAGTATTTATCCAATAATATCTTATAAGTCCGACCTCCGTTCAAGGCATGTAGTTTAGCCTTGCGCTTGTTTATATCTTGAATATCCAAGATCTCCAGAATCTCCTTCTTATTCGCCAAATCCGATTTCGTAACCTCTTGACGCAATCCGATCCAATCCTCACCCATCCAATTTACTTTCATCAAGGAAGGGTCCATCTTCTCCTTATCTTTCATGTAAGCGACAAAAGCCTTGGCACGGCTCTCAGACAATCTCATATTATAATCGTAGCCACCTTCCGGGGAAGCGTATCCGGTAACCTTAAATTCGGTAAAGCTAAGATTCTTATCGTTACGGACTTCCGTTACAATCTTATTCACCTCATTCAGCACGGTAGCGTTATCCTTGAAATCACGTAACAATACGGACTTGCCTACCTCAAAGTTTAAATAAGCGGAATGCGTCTCGCTCCGTTGTTTCACTGGTTCTACCGGAGGAGTAACATAGCTAAGCTCATAAACGGGAGGAGCTAACGGAGGCAATACACGGCTCATCACCCCATAGATGTCATTTGAGACCTCACAAGAAGCGCATCCCGTGGTATTCTCATCCACCATCAAGGTAGCGTTTCGCATCCATCCCGCATAGGGTACGGACAATTCCACCGGAATCAATTCCGGCCCCTTCTTCGTCTGACGGATAATCAAGCTAGGAGTTTGGGGAAATTCATAACTATCGAAACCCAACTCACGGTTCAACGCCTTCATACGTGCCCGCCCGGTAATCACGATCGGGTTAAACTGGTAAGACTGCGATTTATCCACCGATTGCAATACCGGTGTCAGGATGACCATCTCTTGGGATTTCAAACGCAGATTGCTCAGATTGGTCGTAAAATTCATCATAAGCTGGCTTCCGTCCTTCTTTGCGCTTACATTCTCGAAACTAACAGTTCCCCGCACACCGTTCTGTGCCTGTAGGCTCACACCTCCGAGGAACAATAAAGCGATACATATACTCAATAAATGTCTCATATCTCTCTAGATCGTTTTTTAGTGGATAAAATAAATGATAGAAAGGGCCGCTTTCGTTACACCCCAATAGTTCGAGTTCTTGGTCTCGATCTTGGAGCCACATTCCCCGCAATTATACTTATCATAATGTACACGGGCATAACCGGCGCCGATAGCGGCTTCTATACTCCAACGCTTATTCAGTATCCATTGATGTCCCAACGTAAGTCCGCCACCGTACAAATAACCATCATAACGATGGTCCTTCAAATTAGGGAATATGCCAAAGGGTAATTTAATCCCGGCGATATTATACTGTCCGCCCAACGCATGCACGCCAATAAACGTACCGTTGAATTTCTCGCAAGTCCAATAACGCACTTCCGGCATGACAAGCCAATGCTTCAGTTTCTTACCGTCATTGAACTTGAAAGGATTATATCCCGCCGAGACATCCAATGTAACCTTTTTGCTTAAGCCCACCTCGAATCCTAAGTTCGGAGTCGTAGTCGCATCGTAGAGAAGATTGTTCTTCAACGCGAAATGCTGTGCGCTCATAGATAAGGAAAATAACAATGCTAATCCAAGTAAAAATGCTTTCTTCATTTCTTATAAGCTTAATGATTTGAAGAAGAAACAGGAATAAACGGGTTTTAGTTTTCGATAAGCGTTAATAAGATATGATCATTAAATTTAATTATATTAATAGTAAAGGGAATGCGGAAGGCGCTTTTATCGCTTATCCACATTCCCTTTAACTTACTTATAAATATACGATTACTGCTTGATGTCGCCTAATTCGACCAGCTTATTGACAATCGCATAGATCGTAAGACCGCTAGCACTATGAATTTGAAGTTTCCGAGCGATATTACGGCGGTGGGTGATGACCGTATGCGTAGAAAGAAACAAACGATCCGCTATCTCCCGGTTTGTCATTCCCTTCACGACGCAGACTACGATCTCTTTTTCCCTCGAGCTTAACGATTGTTGCTCGTCATCCCCTTCCGGCTCGTCATCCGGAAGTACCTCGGCGTTCAACCGTTCCAATTTGTGCTTGATCTCATCAGCGCTATCGTATATGTTAATTTGTTCATCATAAGAACGCAATAACACACTGTCTGAGACAGAATATAATAAAGCGATACATTTCATCTCGGCACAGCCGCTTTCCTCCTTCAAATGCTGCAACGTGAAATAGCCGGGCAAAGCCGGATTCACGATCAACACATCCGGTTTGTGCATACGAAGCGAGTCGAAAAGAGATTCCACCGAATGAATCTCCACCATCTGGATACGGAAACCCGGTAACCGTTTCAACAGGTTCTCCAGTCCGCTCCTTATGATAACAGAAGGTTCGGCTATCGCAATCTTTAGATTTGTACTCATCGATTCATGCTTATAATTGTTTTTCCAAAGCCAATATGGCCGGTACAAACAAATAATCCTCCACACGGGTATGTGAAGCCAAGTCTTCCTCCGTGGCAAAAATATCGAACAAGACACTATTCAGCATATTCGTACCCGCTCCCGGATAGTATTTGATCAGGATATTTTTCAACTCCGTGATCTTCATCTCGATCTGATCATGACGCTTACGGAAGATCGTAATATTGTATTTCGGATCTCTCTTTCCTTCCAACAAATTACGGACATAAGGGAAAACAGCACGTTCCTCATAAGACATATGTTTATTTACCTCCTCCGCATACTCATCGAAAAACTTCGTGATCACAAAAGCGACATCCTCCGGGCACCCGGATATAGCGTCTACCAATTTACGACGGATATGTGGCAAGCGGAAGTTCAAGAAGTAATCATGGGCATTATGCAAATAGCGGATCAAGTTCTCGATCGACAGGCATTTGCTGATATTCTCGACAGGCGTATTCACTTCCTCGACCAAGAAATTCACGACCGTCAGGAAAGTACAAGCATCCACCCCATTCTGCCGGCAAACCTCCCCGATATTCTTCTCTCCGAACCCGAGCGCTATACCAAAGCGGCTCATGACTAAAACCATCGGATAGTTCTCGCAGATCAGATCACTCATTTTATCGGTTTCCCGGTACATTCCATTTTTATACATAGGCTTCTTTCTAACTTGTCTTGGTGTTTGAATAGCCAAATATACTCCTTTTTCTTCCATATCTCGTACATTTATTATTATTTCACAAAGGCTTAAAGGACGACTCCGTCGGCACGACCGCTATACACTCAGTCTCTATCAACCATCCGGGACGGCAAACGGGGGCCAAGACTATCAAATGTGGCAAATCCGGGTAATGCGCCTCAAAATACTTCTTAACCACCGCATAATCAGCCATATCTCTCAAATAGGTGATCGCCTGCGTAATATCACGAGTAGTAGCGTCCGCCTCTTTCAGCAACACGCTGATATTTTCCATCATCCGCTCGGTTTGTTTTACGATATCGCCCGGATAGACAATCTCTCCCCGGTTATCTATACTCGCCGTACCCGAGATGAAGACCTGTTTACGATCCCCATACGTAACAGCCGTACCCCGCTCGAAGGTTACTCCATATTCATAAGTAGGATTCAAGTGCGTGGGAGCGTAAAGGAACTGAATCTGTCCCGGCTCCAACCCATCCACCGCATAACTGTCCATCTGTACCAACACCGAGGGATCGGCATGACGTCCCTCGATACCCGTACTAGCGATATAATGCGTCTTCTCCGTAAGATTCTGCGTGATAAAAACTTCTTTCCGGGCTTTCACCACACCGGCGTAATTCACGTCTACGTTTTGCACAAAGAACCAAGTACGGACACAATGAGAGGCCAACGTACAACGCTGCCCCATCAATTGCATCACATAGTCATTCAATAAAAGCCGGGTCTGGTATTCCGAATTGGCCGCCTTATTGAAGGCACCTCCCCCCCAGAGGTGCCTATAACCGTTATGCGACGCTTCCAGCAAACCAGAATCGTACGTTTGTACCGACATGCCCGTTTGCAAATAAGTCCACATAGCGATCTTTGTTCCATTCAAAGGCGGTTGCTGCACGATAGAGAGCGGACAAAAGGCGCTCTCGCACTCCCACTCCATCACGCTATCCGTCTGATTAGCCGCATCACTAAAAAAATAACGGCGGAAAACGGCGGTAGCGTCATTCGATAGCTCTTCCTTCACGACAGTCACATAAACCCGCAAAAGGTTTTGCAATTGCTCCACGAAAGACAAACAAGGGTCTGTAATCGATACCATCACCTGATATTCCGTTGTTCCACCTTTGCCCGTGAATGAAGAGATCTGAACCTCTACCGCTTTATCCGTATCTATTTTTCTCGTATAATTCATCATTTTCTTTCTTATCAATTATCCAATGCCCCTCCTAAGATCCAACCTTGGATCAAAGCAAGGACCTCCTGTTTCCCAGAACTATTGAACATATCCTTATGTACCGGATTATCCTCCAATATATCCAGCAAGAAACTATTGTTTATATCACCCGGGGTCACGTAGTTCTTACCCTCTTCCGAAAGGGGCGCCTTGACATTCACTAAGGATTTATAGGCTACATCGTCCCTAAGATCCAGCTGACCGGCCAATCCCGATCCCCCGCCATGACAAGACAGGCAATTCAAGTCGAACACCTGCGCTTGTACACGTTTGAAGCTCGCTAAATCCAATTCGCCCACAGACAAATCAAGCGGTTCGTCCGAATCATCCACCGGAGACGTATAATAGGAGTAAACCAACCGCAATCCCCTACTAATCACAGCGACCTCTATACTCCTCGTATCCGGAGTGACATTATTCAATCGGAGTTTTAGTCTTTTGCCGTCTTCCGCCGGCTTACTGATACGCTGGGTTTGCAAAGGTTTCGACTTATCCTCGCCAAAAGCGCATAACGAGAGCATATTCTCCTTCGGCCAAGCTTTCAGACCAGTAAAAGAAAGCGACACAGTAGCGGTTCGTCCGGAATCAACCGTCTCATCCGGATAAATCTTACCCTCATCGCAACCCAGCCCGAATAACAGGAATAAGGCATACATTATATATTGACTATATCGTTTCATACCCAAAGATTAGAACGTGAACTGCAACATAGCCGTAGCGGAATGACGAGCCAATCCAATAGCGTCCTCATCCCGGTCATTCTGCGTAGCATGACCGCTACGACCTAAATATTGATACATAACCTGTAGTTTCAAATTATTATTAAAGAAATAATAATTCAAACCAGCGGCGGGCATATTCAACAAACCACCCTCATCCGTAGCGTTTCGATCATAGAAATCATATCGCAAAGCGCCCTGTAATTTCGGAGTGATGAAATAGCCCAATTGAGCGTAAGCTCCCCAGAAATTCTTATCCGGCTTTTGCATGATCTTGGTAAAATGCATATTCATATAATAACCTTCGGCTGCTACATACCAGCGGTTCTTGATCCATGCGAACTCAACGCCCACACGGGTGTCGCTACTGGTCAAGAACTCAGCCTCCGCATTATAAGAGGCAGATACGGCGATAGACATCTTATCGTCGTTCAGATTCTCCGGCGAGCCTTGAGACGTTGGCATCTCCCCCTTCGGCATAAAGGCCAGACGACCCGCATATAACAGCGAAGGCAACCATTTATGATCATCGCAGTTTGTCTTAGTCGCCAAATTCACGTCGATACCCGTACCATTAAAAATACCGACTTGATAATTCCATTTATCATTGATCAAACCATGAACCTGTACACCCAAGTCGAATCCCGTGGACATATTCGGTATGACATAATTCACGTCGTAAGGAAGCAATACGGATTGGGAAGCGGAATAAGGCAGTACCGGAAACAACGTCTCCCCCAAAGTACTTAAATAGCCATGCATAAACGGTGTCTTGAACTTACCGACACGGATACGAAACGACTCCTTGATCGCTACGTCGAACCAAGCCTGTTGCAATAAGGCCCCTCCACTCTTAGCAGCATTCAGCGATAAATTGAAAGTAACCCGTCCAAAAGCCTTACCCGTAAAACCGAGAATAGCGTTAGGGATCGCGAAACCAGAGTTCGCTACGCTTTTGGCATAATGGCTTTCCAGCCCTTGGTCGTCATACCGGTTGTAGCAAGCGCTTGCCTGTACCAACGCATAGGGCTTAAACAAAAAGTCACCGGCCTTGGTAGAAAAGGAAAAGCCCTTCTTTCCCGCTAGTGAAACCACATCGTTCTCTACATATTTATCATCCATCTCTTTCTTTGTATCTTGAGCTTTCACGGAGAAAGCACCCGCTGATAGAAGCACCACAAGCAACGTCCTATATATTTTTTTCATTTCGATTCTATGCGTTATTTATTCATAAACTTTGTAGGAATTTAATCAAAGCGGCCCGCTCGTCTTTTGTCATGCGAGAGAATAGGGTACGCGACGCAGCCCCTTCCCCACCATGCCACATAATAGCCTCCGTCAGGTTCCGGGCACGGCCATCATGTAAATAATAGGTATGGCCGTTTACGACCTCTTGTAATCCCAATCCCCATAACGGGGTAGTCCTCCATTCATTACCGTTGGCCAAGCCACTGGGATAATCATCCCCTAGCTCAACACCCATATCATGCAATAAAAAGTCCGAATAAGGATGGATCACCTGATTACCTAATTGAGGCAATTCCGTATTATTCAAAAGGACAGATCCGCGAGGGCGTGTCTTCAAGGAAGTCACATGGCATAAATGACATTTCGCTTGATAGAAAAGTTGCTCTCCTTGAAGAACCGTAGGATCATCCACATTCCGACGGGCGGGTACCCCCAAGGTCTGGAGGTATAAATCCACATCTTCCATATCTTCCGTAGAGACCTGCGCCCCGGTCATGGCAAAACCCATCATATTACTCTGTCCTTCTCCTACCTCATGCGGGAAACGATCGTTCGTTACACCGAGGTCGGAAGAGAATCCCAATTCCACCGTTAAGTCGGCATGATTCGCCTTATTACCAGAGATACCGATCTGTTTCTTTCCCTTTTCCGTCACATAGTTTATACGTCCACTAATACCATATTCCGGATAATTGCTTTTAGCAGCGATCTGCTTTAGCATATCCAAGTCGAGCGCCATCATCTGCCCCATTCCGACATGCCGTAAGGGTTGACGTACGGAAATCCGTAAATCCGACATCGGGATACTATCGGCATACCATTCTTTTATCTCATAATGAGGAGTGACCAACTCATATTCCTCCCCATCGGGGAACGTATATTTTTGGGAAGTAGTAGTAATCTTAACCCTTCCCTCCGGTTTCGTTCCGTATATCGCTTGATCATGTAGTACCCGGCCGTAATCTTGAAAATAGCCGCCACTTTTACGTGATATATAAATAAGCATGGATGAGAAGCCGGGGCCGGAACCTCCATCGGCTATAGCCGGACGGGTCCGCCCGGTACTTTTATGACAGGAACCGCAAGAATATCCGGCATAAAGCGGCCCTAGTCCTCCACCATCCACATTCTCAACACCGCGAGCATCGTCGTACAATCCATCACCACGATTAAATCGCGTCTCTAATTCGCCCGTAACCCAGTTTGCCTGCGTATCGTACGCATCCGGGGCATTGGAGAAAATGGTTGAGATACCCGCGGACAATTCCTTCTCGGAAGCTACCTGCCCATTGGGTTTCTTAACCTGCCAATTTTCCAAGTCCTCGGATTCGCAACTACACAGCAGACTACCGGATAAAGCGAATAATAGAAGTAATCTTCGTTTCATCGTATCGGCTTGTCCGATTAGTTCGTGAACTTAGACTTAACAACGCCCAAACCTGTCGTTAAATCAGCGCAAGCTTCTGTAGCCGTATTGATATGCTCCGTATCCCCTAGATTGTTACGGAAAGGATAGCCGATCGCATTGATAGCGTCGATTGTCTTATCAATTTGAACTACCATCAAACTATCCAACGTAGGATTAATCATTTTAGTCAACGCATGCAAGCTACTCTCGGAAGCGGATTCCTCATCCAAATCACGACCGCCGAAATAAGCGTTCTTGATACTTACGATATTGTTCTTATAGTCGTCCAAGGAATTCCAGCTATACCAAGACTCTACAGCCAAGACACCGGGGTTATTCGGGTCGGTAGCGTCTTTATTACTTCCATTCCATGCGGTCACCGGGTCAGTTATCTTAGCGGAACCTACTTCATTGGAGATTCCAGCCATACCATTATTTCCATTCAGCATAAGCTCAATCGCCTGATAAACATTACCAATGGAATAGGCAGAACCGTCATGTTTCTTCATAGCCTCCGCATAAGAAGAAGGAACATCCGAAGTTCCTAAGCCTTTCAACCAACCATTGTATAAGTCTTGAGTATCAGATAACATACGTTCGGACACTAACTTCAAATACTCCAATTCATTCTTTGCGAACGGGCTTGTTTCCAGATCACGAGGCTCGCCGTCTAAGAATAACATCTTTTCCGCCGTATGGAATCCACGTAAATTTTGAGGACCATCTTCCGCGTCTTCGTCTACAGCTCCTGAAATCTTGCTGAATTCTCCTGTAGCTATAATCTCCTCTATACCGTTCTTATCCAAAGGCCAGCTATCCAAGCTCGGGTCGAGCTGTGCCAAATCCGCCACACCGAACAAGAATGCCTCACTTTGTTCCCAAGGTACACGAACCGCACGCCAAGCGTCGCAGGCATCCGCTAAATCATTCTTAGAACCAGACGCGATGAACTTGTCTACCGCATTTTTATAGGCGGTCATCTTTGTCAACATGTCCTTATAGGTAGGCAAAGCTACCTCATCAACGAAAGTAGCGACAACCGCACTCATCTGATCTTCTGTTGGTTTTGCACCCGAATCCGCAGGAAGATTCTTAAAGTCATAAGTTACAACATCGGGGTCCTTGCCCGGATCATCGTTGTCTCCACAAGAAGTGAAGCTCAAAGCCACACCCATCAACATCATGGGTAATAAAAGTACTTTTTTCATATTCTTACATATATATTTGTTAATAGTCTATTATCTTGATAAGAACCAGCCGATATAAGCGATACCTACAGAAACCATATTCTGGCTATTATAATCACCCTTACCTACAATACGGTGCGCATAATCCGCCTTTACGACCAGATTAGGCAACGCGTAATAGTTAAGGCCAGCCGTAATCACGCTCTTTTGAAGACGTCTATCCGCCAGTTTATTACTGCCTTTCTCCACGGATTGCATCGGATTATAATATTCGTAGCGAACGAAAGGATAAATTCTAGGGGCTTTCCGACTAAAGAAGGAACCTACATTATAGCCAACCTCAGCCGCATAACTGACAGCGGTCTCCGCCACGGTTGAATTAGGATATCCGGAAGCTGAAGATGAGTTATTGTTTACCTTCGTCAGAGCGTTGCTGTTGCCCAGATGGCCGTAAACGATATTACCTCTGGCGATCAAATTATTGTTCAGACTTTTATATTGAGCGTCCGCCGTCACGATGGTAAGCGGATATTTCTCACCTTGGTTACGCAGCGGTTTGCTACTATTCTTAGAGGGTTGGTTATAATAAAAAGAAGCGCCCACACGTAAGCCTTTAAATTTCTTCACTCCATTATAGTTGACACGAGCCACAAAGGCAGGATGCGTAAATTGAGTTTCCTCGAAAGCGCCTTGCGTACCTTTGCCAACCCAGTTCTCCATACGGAAACCTTGTGGGTCCAGACCGGAAACGACTTGTAACTCGTAATCGAAATTTCCTAAATCACCAAATAGAGCCACACCCGTCTCATGCCAAGTAGAAGGTAATATGGTAGTCTCTCCTTCCGGACGATATACACCGAAAAAGTTCAAGGGTTCATGATGTGCGTTGGTCAAGCCTACCGGTACGATCATATGTCCAAAACGGAAGTTTAAATGCTTGTTCATCAGATAAGAGATATGGAACTGCTCCAAGGCGACCTCGCCACCTTTCTCGATCTCGGTCTCATATTCTCCATTCTCCTCGTACCACTCCACTTCCCGTGCGGCGCCTGTTCCTCCATACTCAAACTCAATCTCGGAACTCAGTACCCATTTGGGAGAGAACTTATAATCAAAAGCTAAAATAAAACGAGGGATAGAGACAGTAGCCCGATTCATATGTGATGTACCTTGAGGTGTCACCCAATTCCAGTCATAATCCATATAACTGGCAGCCATCTCACCATATCCTCCAAAACGGAATTTAGAAAAACCGTCGGCATACATCTCCGATGCCTTTACGGTAGAGCTCATATTACTCTCTTGAGCATGTAGAGCGGTAAAGGAAAGTAATCCAATCGCTAATAAATTTGTTAACGTTCTCATTGCGTTTTATAATTTTTGGCAAAATTACAGGGGCTGAGAATTTGCTACAATCGCCCGAAGTAGGTAAAATGAGACCCTAATTACCTACTCATAGGTATCCCGGAAGAATATTTTCAGGACGTCACACCCAATAGGCCCCATTATTGACCCGCAAGACAACTTGATAGTTAATTTTGGAAAATACGGTTTTGTATTATTTCAGAGGTAAGCGTTAGTTATTACAAGCGAGAAGATCATTAAATGATTAACACTGTAGTGTCGGGAAGTTTTCCTCCATATTCTTTTGTTTTGCAACTAATATTAGTTACATTTGCAGAAAGAACAAGGATATGGGTTCTAAAGAAAAGTTGATCGAGCGTTTTTGTAAACTACCTAAAGATTTCACCTACGAGGAAACTTTAAAATTGCTTTCTTCTTATGGCTATAACGAGCATAATAAAGGTGCAACGTCAGGTTCTCGCGTGAGATTTAAAAATGAACAGACGGGACAATATATTGATATTCATAAACCGCATCCGGGTAGTATTATGAAGGAGTGGATGATGAAAGCGATATATCAGCATTTAAAAAGTAATGGTTTAATTAAATGAAATGATTCAATATGGACTATTTGGAATACAAAGGTTATAAAGGTTCTGTTGAGTACAGTAAGGCTGATAACTGTCTTTGCGGAAAGGTACTTGGTATGAGTAAAGATTTAATTCTTTATGAAGGTAATACTATCGATGAACTTCGTGCGGATTTTGAAGCCGGAGTAGAAAGCTATCTTGCCGGCTGTTTGGCTGATGGCGTGGAACCTCGTAAACCTTATAGCGGCACGTTAAATATCCGTATTTCACCAGAAATACATAGCCGAATCGCAGCATTGGCGCAAGAGGCGGGAACTACGATTAACGGGTATATAAAACAGGCTTTGGAGAATCAGTTGAAGCTTGCCCATTAAAAATAAAGGCATAGATAGATTTAGGCGTGATTCCACTTGGTTTCACGCCTTTTTTACGCCATATTTCACTGGCCATGAAGAAGAATATAGCAATTAATAGGTACGAACTCTCCTTTTTTACATATATATAGGTATTGCGCACCCTTATAGGCCGACGTATCTTTGCAATGTCAAAAAGAATGTAACACTATTAGTATATCGCAAACCAAAGCCTTCTGCTAATTTTATGTAAGCATATAAGATGATTAACACCGTAGTGTCGGGAAGTTTTTATTGGTTATTTCCGGCATCACATAAAAAGGGCCTCCCTGTGAAGAGAGGCTCTTTTTGTGTTCAGCTATCCGGCTCATTGATGATGTATTGATAGAGATCCGAGTCTCCGGCCTTATTCATGATCTTATGCTTTTCCAGCTGAAATTTTAACTGGTCTAAACCGAGAGGGCCGAATCCCGAAATCTTCAACAAAGAATCGAGCCCTTTCTTCCTAGCGTAGCGCAATAGGTCCTCCATAGTTTCCAGCTCCAATTTTTGGAGGCATTTACGGATGTAGGGAGACAGGGTTAGGCTTGTGACCGGTAGGGAGATCCGTTTGGCTACGTCCAGTATTTTTGCCCCAGAGGTTATTTCCGTGAATATATACCGATCTTGCTTATCATCTATAAATGTGGATAGTTCGGCGATGATTTGTTTAAGTAGGGGAGAGATGTTCTTTAAGGATCGTAGGCAGAAAAGGTAATCGTCGTACTGGGCGATAATCTCGTCGGCTTCCTCCTCCTTGTCTTGAATGACCAGTTGCAAGTATAGTTTTTGAATCCCTAGATGTTCGATATGGGCAATGAAATCACGTAGGTTCTCAGGATCTACCATACGCGTACCGGTTCTCGTATGGAAAGAGGTTATCTTTCGGGATTTTACCCAATCTTCAATCTCCTCGTACGGGAAACCGGTAATACGGGCGGCTTCTTCTATGGATATGAGTTCTGGCATAAGCATAAGATTGTATTACGAATAAAGTTGTTTTTGTTTAGTTAAAATGCGGAATTTGGAACCGACCAATAACGGTAAGTAGATCAAGTATTCTTTTCGCATCTCAATTAAGAAATAAGAGCCATCATGGGACACTCCCGTAATGTCACTATATCTCCGCACGATACCATGTATCTGGAATTCCCTCTCATTACAATAAAACCCTAACTCTGGAAAATACTTGCTGAAACAAGCGGAGTAGTAAATAAAGAGATTCTGGATCTCATCAATATTACAAGCGTCCATAAGCCATTCACTTTACATAATTAATTATTAGATTTACAAGATCCGGACATGTTTTAGAAAAGATGTCCTTCGTAAAGACGGGCGCTATATGGCTTTTGTTAAGTAGTGGTCCTTTCTTATAAAATAAAGGAAGGGCGAGGACTGAACATTTATGTAGACGAAGGTTCGGCTAAGACCCAACTCCCAATAAAGTCAGCCACACGCCCCCTTTATCTGTATACAAAATATATCCATACTATATTAGCATAGATAACACGTATATCCAGTAAAGGGTTGCGGGGCCTTCTTCGTGCATAGGGAGATTTAAGAAAATTAGCCGATTTTCGTCCTACAGCACAAATATCACACGCAACACGAGGCTCTTAATTAAAAAGCCTTTTCTTGTCGCAAATATACGTATTAATAATATTTCAACCTAAGATAATCCATATGTTTTTTAGTTTATCATTGTTTGATACCTATTATTTGCTTTGACTTATCCAGTCATGCAAATGTATAATATTTTATTTGATTTCCAACCCCCAATGCCTCACTTTCAAAGTAAGCTAGCTTCGTTGGCAAAGTAAGTTAACTTACTTCGGTATTTTAATTAACTTACTTTGCCAACGAAGTTAACTTACTTTTTTCGCCCAATTTTGTCTCCAGTTGTAGAGACGCAGCGTGCTGCGTCTCATCCCCTCAAAATGGTAACCATATAATCGTAAACCTTGTTTTGAACCATAATTCATCATCCTTCATTTCAGCAACTTTCGGTTCTTATTGCCACCGCTTTCCAATATGCTCATTTGGTGAATGGCTATTTGGTTGAGTTTGACAAGCCGCTCACCCTGCGGCATACCCTGTTCAATGAAAATAGCATTCAAAAAGACGGCAGTCCCGCACTTATTCTAAAGTGGTCAAATTCTACCACTTTGAAATTTAGATTGTGGATAACTGTATATAAGAACTAACTTATCTGTTTCTCACTAAAGATTATGCCATTATCGGGAATAATCAATATCTTTGCATGAAATATCAAGTTAAATCAGTTAGAATGAAGCATATCAATAGATTAAAAGTCGTTTTAGTAGAGAAGCAAAAGACAGGAAAATGGCTTGCCGAACAATTGGGAAAAGATCCTGCTACAGTATCAAGATGGTGCTCCAATTCTATCCAACCATCCGTTGAAACTTTCGCTAAAATAGCTAATTTACTGAATGTTGATATAAAAGAATTGTTTAATAGTAGCAAGTAGGACACATTATGCAAAGTAAAGATATAGAATAAATAACAACCAAGGAATGAAGGGTAATTCCAATATTTAGAAGTATACATGGAACAACAAAATGAAATTATCATATATCAGTCTCAGGATGGTACGATAAAAGTCGATGTACTATTCTCGGAGGAGACGGTTTGGCTGACGCAGACACAGATTGGGTCTCTGTTTGGAAAGGCTAAATCTACTATAAGTGAGCATATCAAAAACATCTTCGAGGAAGGAGAGCTGAATGAGAATATGGTTGTTCGGAAATTCCGAACAACCACTCAGCATGGTGCGATTGAAGATAAGACACAGAGCCACGAGGTTAATTATTACAACTTGGATGTAATAATCTCAGTCGGCTACAGGGTGAAATCTATGCAAGGTACACAGTTCCGTATCTGGGCAACGCAACGTTTGAGGGATTATATCATCAAGGGGTTTACTCTGAACGATGAGCGATTCAAGAGCGGCTCATCCATGAACTACTTCCGAGAACTGTTAGACAGGATTCGAGAGATTCGCTTGTCTGAACGGCTCTTCTATCAACAAATCAAGGATATTTACGCCACTAGTATTGATTATGACCCGTCCGATGAAATGACCCTTGCCTTTTACAAAGAGATACAAAACAAACTTCTTTGGGCGGTTAGTGGCAAAACTGCAGCGGAATTGATCTATTATCGGGCAAATGCCGCATTGCCGCAAATGGGACTGACATCAACATCTCTGCCTAACAAGGTTCGTAAAGCAGATGTGGAAATTGGGAAGAACTACCTGAATGAGGAGGAAATTGGGATTTTGAAATTAATCGTAGAACAATTCCTCGCTTATGCAGAGACTCAAGCAATACAACACAAACCAATGTATATGCGGGATTGGATTGAGAAACTGAAGCAGGTGCTTACGATGAATGACAAAAATATACTGGAACACGCTGGGTCCATTTCTCATAAATTGGCACTGCAAAAAGCCGCTGATGAGTATGACAAATACAAGGAGGTTCAAAAACAGTTGGAGCGATTGGAAAGCATCAAAGAGTTGGAGAAAGATATTCAAAAACTGAATACAAATAAGAGAAAAAAGAAATAGTCTAAATCTTAAATTATAGCAGAGACAGAAAAGGATTCTTGGTCTCTGTTATAATACTTCTGAATATTTTGGTTATTAACAAAATCTCTTCTATATTTGCATAGAGTGTGTTTGAATGTAAGCAAAGCATTACCAACAACTTATTACTTCTCAATTACAACCTGTCAGTCAAATAAATACAAGAAATTTTCTATAGGTAGCAAAGATACCTATAATCAATGAGATTATATCCTTTTTGATGAACCATTTACAAAGATGAAAAGCGGATTTTCTAATGAAAGAACACACTGTATTCCAAGACAAATTCAATACAATAAGTACGTAAATGGAACGAATATATAAACAATTGAACATTAATGCTTTAAAAACGTGATTATCTTTTTCGCAAAACACGTACGTGTTTCTGTAAAAAGTCGTACATGTTTTTCGGGAAACACGTACGACTTTTTACAGCATCATACGATAAGGAGCAAGAGCGTACATGAAAATATACGATAAGCCCCCCTTTTAACCAGAGCCAAAAAGCATTTCTTCCTAAGCTCCATCTCATAGATATTTTGGTGTGGTTACCCTGATTCTGAAATAATTTGGTTATTTTTGTATATAATTCAATTAATGTCCATAGAACATGCCATGAATAAGAAATCGCAGATACACAACAAGAACATCTAAATAATAAACAACATGAAATCAACACTTATCGTAGGGATCGGTGCCTCGCTTCTTACAGCCGGTATCGCAAAAGCCCAACAGAGACAAGACATTACACCTAGAACGCCAAACGTATTGTTCATCTACGCAGATGACTTGGGATATGGAGACTTGGAATGCTACGACGGCACACAAGTGAAAACCCCGAATATCAACCGGCTCGCCAAGAACGGTATCCGCTTCACCAACGCTCACGCGACCGCCTCTACCAGTACGCCCTCCCGATATTCCATGCTAACCGGAGAGTACGCATGGCGCCGCCCGGGAACGGACATCGCCGCGGGAAACGCCGGAATGATCATACGACCGGAGCGTTATACGATAGCCGATATGTTCAAGAACGCGGGATACGCCACGGCCGCTATCGGCAAATGGCACCTTGGCCTAGGAGACAAAGCGGGCGAGCAAGACTGGAACGCCCCACTCCCCACCGCCCTTGGCGATCTGGGATTTGATTATTCCTATATCATGGCGGCGACGGCAGACCGCGTACCCTGCGTATTCATCGAGAACGGGCAGGTGGCGAACTACGATCCGGATGCCCCGATCTATGTCAGTTACCAGAAGAACTTTCCCGGAGAGCCGACCGGAAAAGATAATCCGGAATTATTATACAACCAGAAGCCTAGTTTCGGGCACGACCAATCCATCGTAAACGGAATCAGCCGTATCGGTTACATGAAAGGTGGCGGCAAGGCGCTTTGGAAAGACGAGAATATCGCCGATTCTATCGTGACACACGCCATCGATTTTATTAAGGAGAATAAAGAGAAGCCTTTCTTCATGTATTTCGCCACGAACGACGTGCATGTACCCCGCTTCCCGCACGACCGTTTCCGGGGAAAGAACCCGATGGGCGTGAGGGGCGACGCTATCGAGCAATTCGACTGGAGCGTAGGCCAATTGATGAAAACATTGGATGAGATGGGATTGACGGAAAACACCTTGATCATCTTGTCAAGCGACAACGGACCTGTCGTAGACGATGGTTACGCGGACCGGGCCGTGGAGCTATTAGGCGATCATAAACCCGCCGGACCGCTTAGAGGTAATAAATACAGCGCCTTCGAAGGGGGAACGCGTATCCCGGCTATCGTACATTGGCCAAAGGAGATCAAGCAAGCCGCCGTATCAGACGCGCTAGTGAGCCAGATCGACTGGTTCGCCTCCCTTGCCTCACTGACGAATTCCCGTCTTCCGGAAGGAAGCGCGCCGGATAGCTATGATTATCTGGATACTTGGATCGGGAAAAGCAAGGAAGACCGCTCGTGGGTAATCGAGCAAGCGCTTAATAAAGCACTCTCCGTCCGTACGAAAGACTGGAAATACATCGAGCCGAGCGTAGGTCCCGTTATCATGCAGCATGAGAATATAGAGACTGGATATTCCCCCGAGCCTCAGTTATACGACATGACGAAGGTCTACGAGGAAGGAAACAAGGCCTTGCAACATCCGGAGATCGTTTTCCAATTGCAAGGAATCTTAAAAGGAGTTCGGGATCAAACAATCAAGGCTAAATAATGGAAAGGAGAAACTTCATTAAGTCATCCCTCGGAATCGGGCTAGGCGCGACACTTCCGGGGATGACGCAGCCTATCAGAATAAGTTGTCCGAACTACGCGAGGCGATGGCAGAACACCTGTCCGAGCGAGGAGACTCATTCGTGAAAGACGGTAAATTGATGACTCTCGATACGACCCTATTGTACAGTCCCAATTTCCCGAAATAAGGGACGAGCGAGCCTCGTCCCTACAGTCCCTTACGTTTTTTACCTTTTTTTTATCGCGGAATGGATGTATCTTTGCCCGAGAAACTAGAAGAGACTCAACTTAATGCTAGGAATCGTTAGTAAAGGAATCATTATAGGCGTATTGGTTTCGGCCCCCATGGGCCCCATCGGTATGCTCTGTATACAAAGAACACTAAATAAAGGACGTTGGCACGGGTTCGTCACCGGATTAGGGGCCGCACTATCCGACGTGATTTATGCGGCACTGACTTGTCTGGGCATGGGAGTTGTGGTCAATTTCGTGGAAGCGAACCAAGCGCCCCTGCAATTGATCGGAAGTATCGTTCTCGGCATTTTCGGGTATTATATCTTCCAAAGCAACCCGACTAGGAACCTAAAGAAACAACGGGAAAAAAAATTATCCTTCACACAAGACTTTATTACAGCTTTTCTACTTACCTTTAGCAACGTTTTAATCGTCCTGCTCTATATCGGGCTGTTTGCCAGATTTGGCTTCGTGCTTCCGGAATATTCATTCTGGTTGCTGGTCGTAGGCATCGTCAGTATAGGGATAGGGGCCATTCTTTGGTGGTTCGGTATAACATATATTATCGCTAAGCTGAGGAAATGGTTTAATGTCAGAGGAATATGGTTACTAAACCGGATAGTAGGGTCGGTCATAATAATATTGTCTATTATCGGCGCGCTGTCTGTTTTATTGACCACATATTTACAATGGCCTTTACTTCAAATCTATAGTTAAAAATGAAAAGACTAAAAGTACCTACAATCAACGTACTGGATGTACTCGATATAACATCCATAGGATCCCTTCTTGAGGAGAAAGCCCAACGAGAATATATCAGCCATGCCAATTGGCGGGAATATCCCTATAAGCCTATCACCGTTTTTGATATCGTCCGGAGCAAGCAGAATCTTTACATACGATATACCGTGCAAGGCTACTCCTTGAAAGCGTCTTATGAGATGGACAACTCGTCGGTGCATAAGGATAGTTGCGTGGAGTTCTTCATGAAAAAGGAAGGTGACTCGCATTATATGAATTTCGAGTTTAATTGTATCGGGACTTGCGATGCCGCCCGCCGGACATCCCGGGATATCAAGACATCCCTCTCGCAAGATGAGTATAAAAGTATCCAGCGACTTCCATCCCTAAAAAGGCAGTCATTCGCAGAGAAGAAAGGGATCTACTCATGGAGCCTGATTGTCGTCATCCCTTTCAAGCTGATGGGATTGGACCCCGAGAACCTACCGGAAAAGATATTGGGTAATTTCTATAAATGCGCGGATGATACCGAGTATCCGCATTTCGTAAGTTGGAGCCCAATAGACTTGCCGGAACCGAATTTCCACTGTCCGGAATTCTTCGGGGAGATCTACTTGTAGTAGAGACGTAGCGTGCTACGTCTCTACCAACAAGCCTATGACTATTTATTACCTTTACCTAGTTTCAGTTCAATGACGAAGGCTATTATCAAGCCGATTCCCCCGAACAAAAGAACCGAAGCCCCATAAGCCGTACCCGCTACCTCATGCCTGTACCAACCATCATCATAATAAGAATTTGTCGCCATACACATATTAATAATAAAGCCTACCAACAAACCTAATCCGATTCCCGCCAAAAGGCACCCGGCCTTTAAGCTACTGAACGAGAAGTTTCGCATGTAGTTAGGCAGTCCCAATTTGCCATCGAAAGCAGAGGCATCCAGTTTATCACCGATCTTCTCGATAATCGCCAAACGTTCTCTCCTACGAACAAACAACTCAAATAATCCGTAAATACCTGCACAAACGATTCCGACAACTAGCGGAACAGAAATAAAATCCATCATAACTGTATAATTTTAATTGATTCATTCATCTTGTTTGCTAATTTGACGCAACAGTTTCCCATAGGTTACACCTCCGGGCTGAAAAATATTTTTTATTTTTGTTACCGCAAGTTGTAACCTATTTACCCGGCTTGCGTCCATTAAGTACAATGGAATTGTATACCGATACATATTACATACAAAGGATACAAGCGGGGGACGTGGCATGTTTCGCTTGCCTTTTGGACAAGTATAGCCGTCCGATTCACTCGTTGATCCTCAAAGTGGTACGAAGCCAAGAGGAGGCTGAGGAGTTGGCGCAAGATACGTTTATGAAGGTATTCAAAAACCTAGCCTCATTCAAAGGGGATTGTAGTTTCTCCACATGGATTTACCGGATCGCCTATAACACGGCGATATCATCGGTCAGGAAGAAGAGATATGAGTTTCTAGCGATTGAGGAGACTACACTTGAAAACGTATCGGAGGAGGAGGTCACGAACCTGTTCGGACAAACCGAATCCACGGAACAGGTTCAAAGATTGGAAGTCGCCCTTGAACAACTTCTACCGGACGAACGGGCCTTGATCTTGCTCTTTTATTGGAAAGAAAAGACAATAGAAGAACTGGTCTCTATCACCGGCTTGACCGCCTCGAATATTAAAGTCAAGCTACATCGCATCCGAAAAAAATTGTTTGTATTATTAAAAGGAATGGATCATGAGTAAGATAAACACAAATAAGGAACAACCCGGTTTATTGGGGGATTTATTCAAACGCATACCGGAGGAGGAGCTTCCCGCCTCGTTCCGTTCGAACGTAATGCGACAAATCATGCTTGAGTCCGCAAAGGCGAAGAAACGCAATGAACGATTCACCCTAGTAGCGGCGATCGTGGCATCGCTTATCATGATTTCCCTCGCGGCCGTATCTTTCGTATATATGGAGATACCCAAGATAGCCCTCCCGATGATAAGCACATCGGCTTTGGCTTTCTATTTATATATAGGAGCCATCACGCTCATTCTTCTATTTGTGGATTATAAATTGAGGAATCTATTTCACAAGAAAGGATAAGCACGAAGCGAGCTCCGTCCGTATACGAGGAATCTATGGACAAGGAACCATTCAGCCGCTCGGCGATCAAAAGACAGATAGAAAGTCCTAAACCCGCACCGGGTTTGTAATCATCCAGCTTCTCAAAGCGATTGAATACCGCAGCTTGTTTTTCAAGGGGAATACCGGCACCCGTATCCGTAACGGCTATGTATACCTTTTCCCGATCCGGCGCAAGTTGGAACGATAGGTTAATCTCACCTTTCTCCGTAAATTTAGCGGCGTTTGTCAACAGGTTTGTCAACAGTTGTTGCAGGCGCAGATTATCTACATGTACCACGATTGGTTCCCCAGCGGGAGAAAAAGTCAATTTAACCCTATCCGGCATCCGATAGCGCACACTCTCCAATGCCATTTGGCAACACTCCAAAAGCGGATAATCCTTGATATTGAAATGAAGGTCTCCGGTCTCCATCCGGGATAAATCCAATACATCGTTTACCAGATTCAACATCAAATCCGTATTATTCCGGATGATAGACGAATATTCCTCCCGCTCTTTCGCATCGGTAGAAGGTTCCACCAGCAAACTGGAGAAACCTACGATCGCATTTAACGGGGTCCGGATCTCATGGCTCATATTAGCGAGAAAAGCACTTTTCATCAGGCTGGCCTCTTCCGCACGGGTTTTCTCCTTCATCAATCGTCTTTGGGATTCCAAAAGCAAGTCTTTCTCTCGCTGTAATTGGTTTTTCAAGGATCGTAGATGGCGGTAGTATAAAAACGAGATATAGAGGAGGATCGATAACACGACCGATATGGATAGGATAAAGATCAACAAATCTTGTTTCCGGGCGATACGTCGCCCGGCCTCCTCCAACTCTGTTTCTTTCAATTCCTTTTCGTGCAACTCATGCAAGGTCCGCAATTGATTTACCTGCCGAAGAAAAGAAGTTCCCCGCCTTTTCGTCAGCGTTCTATAAAGTTCATCATATAGAGCCATAACCTCCTCGAGTCGGCCCTGCTCCTTTAAGATATCCGCCTTGAACTGAATATCTTCGGGTAATCGCTCTGTCTCCAACACTTCATTTATATAACGCAGTGCCAACGGGATATCTCCAGCCGCCTTATAATAACGAGCCTTAACCGCTAGATAAGTATTGATCGCATAGTCCTCCTCTACCAAACTATTGCCGACATAGGAAGAGGCTTTATCCAACGCTTTCTTGGCATTTGCCAAATCTCCTTTCGAAAGATAAAAGCTCGTGTAAAAAGAATAAAGCAGCCAATACTCCCGCTCTAGTAGCAAAACATCACCTTTTTCTTGATTAATCTCATATTGCTCATCCAGCAGGGCTTTATATTGTTCCAAGATTCGTTCCGTCAACGTATATTGTTTCGTTCGGACACTACTTTCCAATTGATAAGAAGTTAACCGGATTTTAGTATCCATGATATCGGGAACATCTTTTATATCCTTCAATAAATCCAAACCTTCCTGAAAAGAGACTACGGCATCGCTATCCCTACGGATACGTTGGTAAATCAGCCCTAAAGTCTCCGAACAGCGAAGCAAGCCGTATTTATGATTCAGATTGCTCGCCAACCGATACAGATCCATCGCCTCACTCATTGCCAACTCATAATTCCCTAGCCAAAGGAGATCTTGACTGGAATAACTCTTCACCTCAAACAAGACATACGGATATTCATGGCGGGCCTTCGCCATAGAATCTACGATATTACAGCAATAGACCAAACTATCACGCTTAGACTGATTGTAATAATACTCGGCCATACCTTTCAATCCCCTATATGCGATAGATATGGAATCCACCGCCATCGCGTTCTCATAAAGACGTTGATAATAATCTTTCATTTTGGGCTCTTGCCGATAAAGCAAAGCCAACCGCTGCAATATGGGTAAAGTAGACGCTATCGTCGGGCAGCCCGGTAATACCCTCTCCAAGCTGTCGATCTCTGTTAAACGATCCTTGCCGGGAGGAGGCGTGGAAGATTTCATCGAGCCGCAAAATACAAGGGAGATCATAATAACCACCCCTATACGTATGGATATCCCGTTATCGAATAGATTCATCAGCCTCATATAGGGGTTTCAATTAAATTCGTTGGATGTATAAAGACAAACCGGGCACCGCCCTTATAAGAGACATCTACGGATAAAGAACCTTTAAGCTGTTCCGAGATGATCTGGCAAACAGAAAGTCCCAAACCGGTACCTTGAACAAAGTCGTCTAATTTCTCAAAACGCTCGAATATCTTCTTACACTTATCCTCAGGGATTCCACAGCCCGTATCCGTAACGAAGAAACGAACCTCACCTTTGCTCTCATCCACGGCAAATGAGAGATTAATCTCTCCCTCGGAAGTGAATTTAGCGGCATTCGACAACAAATTTGTCAACAACTGCTGCAAACGCAAGGCATCCGTTTTTAAAGTATAAGATTCTGGCGAGGAAGTAAACGTCAATCGAACCCCGGGTTTTACACGATGACGAATCGAATCCAACACTTTCTGACAACAAGAAACCAGATCATTAGGCTTAACGCTGAACTTGATCTTGCCGGATTCCAGACGGGATAAATCCAGAACATCATTCACCAGATTCAACAGCAACTCCGAACTATGATTTACCTCCCCGGCAAACTCAATCTTTTCCTCCTCACTATATTCGCTAATCGCTAATAATTCAGAGAATCCGACAATAGCATTCAACGGCGTACGTATCTCATGGCTGATACTAGCGATAAAGGCACTTTTCTTCTTGTTCGCCGCCTCCGCCTCTTTCGCCACGACACGAAGCTGCTTCTCCGAAGCGATCAAGGAGTCTTTCTCTTGAAGCAACTCATTTTTCAATCGCTTGGTATGCATATAAATACGCCATAATATATAAAGTAAGCCCGTCAAGACCAATAGAAGACCGATAGATACAGCGATCTGCCTCTGCTTCAAAACTTCTTGCTCTGATCTCAACTTCAACTCTCGATCTTGCTTTTCCAAATCATTCAAGTCATTCAGGATGCGGAGTTGTTCGATCTGCCGGTCAAAAGCTTCCGTATTGATCATTTCCGTCTTATTAATGATCTCCTCATAGATAGCGATCGCCTCTCGCAATTGACCGGACGATTGCAAGACCGCCTTCTTCATCTCCAACTTATCCAGATCACGGTTGATTTTTAAAGCCAGATTGACGGCGGACAACGCGTGCCTATAATCTTTCTTCTTCCAATAATAAAATGATTTTGTCCGGAGATATTGAGCCTCCACCCTATTCCCAAAAGAACTATCCAAATAAGCGGTTGCCTTATCCAGATACGTCTGTGCCTTTTGCAAATTCCCTTTCATGGTACATAGCTCGCAGAAATAACAATTTACCAAACAACGATAACGATCTACCGGGAAAATCGTCCCTTCTCGATCATACCTCCTCTCCAATGAATCCAATAAAAACTCATACTGTTTCAAAAGCGCCTCTGATTCGGATAAACGCCCTAACAGTAGGGTCGACTCCAACATATTAGATAAATACATAATCCGAAAACTATAGCTCGCCTTCTCCTCTTTCAATAAATACAGGCCTTTTTGGAATATCTCTACCGCATCGCTATCTCTTTTAATCCGTTGGTAAACCATTCCTAAATCACGATAAGCCCGCAGTAAACCATAATCGTTCTTACTATCCCGGGCCAGATCCATATATCGCATGGCCCTATCCATAGCCAACTCATAATTGCCGGACCATAGATAATCCTGACAAACCAAGCTACCGGATAAAAACAACCCTCTGGGACTCTCATGCCTTTTTGAGGCCAACGAATCCAATTGCCCCACCCAATATAATAGGCTATCTCTATTTTCCACATTATAATAATAACGACTCAAGCCAGCCATCGCATCGTACACGATCCCGATGGAATCCAAAGGCATCGCGATATCGATTATCTCTTTCAACGCCGGTACCTCCTCCGGCAATTGCCAGTACAAGCCGATTAATTCTTTAAGAAGGGGTATCTTATCCTGAGGTTTTTGGATACACGATAAAGATTGGCGTATGCTATCCGCACGAAATTTACTCACGGCATTCTGCGCACTTGCGCTCACCGCAAACAAAATCCACACTATTCCTATAAAAGTATTGACGCTGGACTTTCTTAAAAATCCTCTACTCATTGATTTATCGCTTACAATTCGCAAACTTACAAAATAAATATCAATAAAAATCAACAGTTTTCCGTAATTACAGCCAACACGGCCCAATTGAATGTTTTTACCCCTCAAAACTCTTGTCAATCAGAAAAAAAGCATTACCTTTGCCCCGATTTTTGAGAGATGACAACATAAAGTCTAACTTACTAATTAAAACAAACTTAGTATTAACAATTAAAGAATGGAAAATTTAAAAAACATCCAGCCGGTTGAAGATTTCAACTGGGACGCTTTCGAGCAAGGCGAGACTTACACCGAAGTAAGCAAGGACGATCTTGTAAAAACGTATGACGAGACCCTAAACACGGTAAAAGACAAAGAAGTGGTTATGGGTACCGTTACTTCTATGAACAAACGTGAGGTTGTTGTAAACATCGGTTTCAAATCTGACGGTGTTGTTCCTATGTCCGAGTTCCGTTATAACCCGGATTTAAAGATTGGTGACGAGGTAGAGGTTTACATCGAGAGCCAAGAAGACAAAAAAGGACAATTGATCCTTTCACACAAGAAAGCACGCGCTACACGTTCTTGGGATCGTGTTAACGAGGCTCTTGAAAAAGACGAAATTATCAAAGGTTACATCAAATGTCGTACGAAGGGCGGTATGATTGTTGACGTATTCGGTATCGAAGCGTTCTTGCCGGGTTCTCAGATCGATGTGAAGCCGATCCGCGACTACGATGTATTTGTAGGTAAGACTATGGAATTCAAGATTGTTAAGATCAATCAAGAATTCAAGAATGTTGTTGTATCTCACAAGGCTCTTATCGAGGCTGAGTTGGAACAACAGAAGAAAGATATCATCTCCAAATTGGAGAAAGGACAGGTATTGGAAGGAACTGTCAAAAACATCACTTCTTACGGTGTATTCATCGACTTGGGTGGCGTAGACGGTTTGATCCACATCACAGACCTTTCTTGGGGACGTGTTTCTCATCCGGAAGAAATCGTTCAGCTTGACCAGAAGATCAATGTTGTTATCTTGGACTTCGACGACGAGAAGAAACGTATCGCTCTTGGCTTGAAGCAATTGACTCCGCACCCATGGGATGCTTTGGATACGAACTTGAAGGTTGGTGACAAGGTTAAGGGTAAAGTTGTCGTTATGGCTGACTATGGCGCGTTCATCGAGATCGCTCCGGGCGTAGAAGGTTTGATCCACGTTTCAGAGATGTCTTGGACACAGCACTTGCGTTCCGCTCAAGACTTCATGAAGGTTGGTGACGAGATCGAGGCCGTAATCTTGACTTTGGATCGTGACGAGCGTAAGATGTCTCTTGGTATCAAGCAATTGAAGGCTGATCCTTGGGAAAACATCGAGGAGCGCTTCCCGGTAGGTTCTCGTCATGCGGCTAAGGTTCGTAACTTCACAAACTTCGGTGTATTCGTAGAAATCGAGGAAGGTGTTGACGGCTTGATCCACATCTCTGACTTGTCTTGGACGAAGAAGATCAAACATCCGTCTGAATTCACTCAGATCGGAGCAGAGATCGAGGTTCAAGTATTGGAAATCGATAAGGAAAACCGTCGCTTAAGCTTAGGCCACAAGCAATTGGAAGAGAATCCTTGGGATGTATTCGAGACAATCTTCACGGTTGGTTCTATCCACGAAGGTACAATCATCGAAGTATTGGATAAGGGTGCCGTTATCTCTTTGCCTTACGGCGTAGAAGGTTTCGCGACTCCGAAGCATCTTGTAAAAGAAGATGGTTCTCAAGCTCAAGTAGATGAGAAACTTTCATTCAAGGTAATCGAGTTCAACAAGGAAGCTAAACGTATCATCCTTTCTCACAGCCGCATCTTTGAAGATGAGCAAAAAGGCGCTAAGGCAACTTCTGATAAGAAGGCATCCTCAAAACGTGGTGGTAAAAAAGAAGAGGAATCTGGAATGGTAACCGGTCCGGTTGAAAAGACTACATTAGGTGACATCGAGGAATTGGCTGCTTTGAAAGAAAAACTTTCTGGTAAGTAATTGATCCTTCTTTGAGATATAATAAAAGGAGATATCTGATTCAGGTATCTCCTTTTTCTATGTTATTCCTACTGCGGCTTATTTAAGAAAAGCATTCTTCCGTGACACGTGTCTCACATGGCTCGGAAATACCCAACAAATCATTGATCTCCTTTCTTTTCTCCAAATCCGTAAAATAAGCCTCTACAACTTTATAAATATCAAAACCTCCCGTAGAACCGGCTGCCAAGTTTAGTGACTCGACTAATTTACCTGTAGCTTTATGAATCTCAGCTTGTTTCAGCAAATGAAATTCATTCCCGTGAATTAATTGATTCTTTCCCATGATGTTCCAATTTTAGGTTATACAATATATTACAAAGGATTTCTATTCCTGTCCTAAAGATACAAATATCTTATATATGACCTAATACTTTTATCTATTTTTAAATCGGTTCATCTATTTTATCAGTCGAAAGGGAAAGTATATCTCTACATTCCATTAATTTTGCCAGAAAACTAAAATGAAAAAGTTAGTAATATTCGATCTTGACGGAACATTATTAAATACGATCGCGGATTTAGCCCATAGCACGAACCATGCGTTGCGGCAAAACGGCTTTCCGACGCATGACGTAAAGGAGTATAACTTCTTCGTAGGAAACGGCATCAACAAATTATTCGAACGTGCGTTACCCGAAGGTGAAAAGACGGAAGAGAATATACTAAAGGTAAGGGAAGAGTTCTTGAAGCATTACGATCTGCATAACACAGATCGCAGCGTTCCCTACCCCGGTATCCCTGAGTTATTAGCCTTGTTGCAGGAAAGAGGGATAAAACTGGCGGTCGCTTCTAATAAATATCAAGCCGCTACCCGTAAGCTCATCGCCCATTTCTTCCCTTCCATACAATTTACGGAGGTTCTCGGACAGCGTGAAGGAGTAAAGGCGAAGCCAGATCCCAGTATCGTCAATGAGATCGTAGAACGAGCGAGCATATCCAAAGAGTACGCTCTTTATGTCGGTGACTCGGACGTAGACATGCAAACCGCCATCAACAGCAAAGTGACCTCCTGTGGGGTAACATGGGGCTTTCGCCCTCGTACGGAATTAGAGAAATACGCACCCGATCATATAGCGGAAAAGGCAGAAGATATACTCAAGTTTATCTAAAAGACGACCTAAGCCTGCCGTGCGAGGCAATCCTTCCCGTTCTTGTCTCGCACGCTTGTCCTTAACCTGAATTACTAATATTTCCTAACACATATTCCATCCAGCTCTCACAGCCCTTAGAATACAAGTTATCCCTAACATCACCTCAACCGTATTTGCAAAAAAGTATTAGACCTACAAACAAAAACATCCAATAGCGGTTATTTTTCAAGGTATCATTTAAACCAAACTTTAAAAAACGCCAAAACGAGACCTATATTTCTGTAATATTATACCAAACAACCACTAGATAAATATAGTAAAAGACGAAGTTATAATTTTACATAAGAAACATAGACAAAAAGAATGTCGGGAAATATTAAAAAAATAGTTGAGCCGAATAGTGGTATTGATTATTCTTTGGAGAAGGACTTCAAGATCTTTACACTTTCCAAAGAACTCCCTATTACCACTTACCCTTCTTATATAAGATTAGGGATTGTCATCTATTGTGTAAAAGGAAACGCTAAAATTGATATCTATTCCAACAAGCACATTATAACCCCTAAAGAGCTCATCATCATCTTGCCGGGGCAATTGGTCGCATTAACGGACGTTAGCGTAGATTTCCAAATCAGATATTTCACGATCACGGAATCCTTTTATACTGATATATTAAGCGGTATCAGTCGTTTCTCGCCACATTTCTTTTTCTATATGAGGCAACATTACTATTTCAAGATGGAAGACGTGGAAACTCTTTCCTTTGTAGACTTCTTTGAATTACTTATAAGAAAAGCCGTCGATCCGGAAAACCAGTATCGAAGAGAGTCGGTTATACTCTTACTTCGCATATTATTCCTTGATATATATAACCATTATAAAGTCAATTCTTTAGACAGTACGGCAACGATAGATGTACACAAGAAAGAACTGACCCACAAATTCTTTCAATTGGTCATGAGTAATTACAAAGTGAACAGAAGCGTGACGTTCTACGCGAACTCTCTATGCATCACCCCTAAATACTTGACCATGGTTGTTAAGGAGGTAAGCGGCAAATCCGCCAAAGATTGGATTACGGAATATATGATCCTAGAATTAAAAGGATTACTCACCAACTCTACCTTGAATATCCAAGAGATTGTTGAGAAGACGCAGTTCTCGAACCAATCTTCGTTGGGACGCTTCTTTCGGAGGCACACGGGCTTATCGCCTTTGCAATACAGGAAAAAATATTTAACAACAGAGCAAAGAACAAACTTCTCAAAAAATAATACGATATGAATAAAAGTCAGCTAATCGAGGAATTATCGAAAAGAGTCGGTAATGACAAAGAAGAAATCCGGTACATATTGGAAGAACTGAATAACATCATCTTAGAGAAAACGAGAGCCGGAGAAAAGGTATGTATACAGGGTTTCGGTGTTTATACTCCCCGCTTGCAGACAAGCAGGTTGGCTAGAAACCCGAAAAGCGGAGAGACTTTAATGTTGATCCCCAGAACCATTGTCCATTTTAAGTGCGCGCCCAATTTGGTAAAAGAGATCAATAAATGAAAAATAAAGGGTCGGCTCCATCAGGAACCGGCCCTTTCGTTATACCTATTAATGACATACCAAAGACAACTTTCTATAATCTACATCAATATTTGTCGAGCATATTTCACGCAAGTGCCTACCTCTTTCACGGAGTCAGACCAAGGCTTGATATCATATTCCAGTTCTATATCGCAATAGATAGGCCATTTCTCTTGTTTGATCAACAAGAGTACGTCTTCCAACGGCATCTCCCCTTGTCCCCATACTTGATTCGTATTCGGCTGGTCCCCTGTCGTAGGCCCCGTCTTGTCTTTCAAGTGGATACTATAGATCCGATCATGATATTTCTTGATCATCTCATTCGGGTGGATACCTGTAGAGCCAAAGAAGTGGCCTGCGTCAAAATTCAACATAATAGAAGGAGAGACCGCTAAGATCGGATCGCAACTAAACCCTTCTTCGGCATATTGCATATGATTATGGAAAGCCATATACATCCCATGCTTCTCGGCAAATGGAGCGACTCTTTTCGCCGTCTCCAAATTAATCTCGTCCGTCACGGCTTTAGCGCCCATGGCCTTGGCTACCTTGAACGCATAATCGATTTCCTCGTCCGAACCCATACGGGAAGGTTCCATCTTCACGATATGCGCCGATATTCCTGCGTCGCTCAATAACTTACGGGCACCTTCTACCTTTGATAGATCCAACCCGAGACGCCACGCTTTCACCGCTTCCTTATATTTATCGATCTCAGCCTGCTGCTCCGGAGTAAACTTCGGGGGACCCATCCGACGAGGAGCCGCAGGTTTCTCACCCGGTTTCGCCGCGGGTTGAGGAGCTTGCTGACGGAAGAATTTCATCATCGGATTCTCCGGAGCTCCTAAATAAGCTTCCAGATCACCTCCCATCAACTCAATGGAACTGATATTCGCCTCTTGGCAATACTTGATGATATTCTCCAATCCACCCGGCATGGAACGCCAACTATAAGTGATCGTGCCGATTTGCACGCCACCGAACTTCGAGTTAACCTTGCCTGCCTCCGCCGCCGTATCAACCGGAGCGGGAGCCGCCACACTCTTCCCCGTACAAGAGAAAGCACTCGGAAGGAAAGACGCGGCCGCCAAAGCAGCGACCGATCTTCCTAGAAACTCACGTCTGGACTGACCATTGTTCACATCTTTACTCATAACTATTCAGTTTATACATAAATATCAACTCTTAGAAGAAAGGCCCTTACAGACTTCAACCTTTACGATATTCATCGTAAGAAAAAATATATAGTAAAACACAACTTCGCTTCCTCGCTTCCTCGTGCGAAACAATGAGAGCGAATATAGGGATGAGCAGTAAACCATGAGTTAACGAACGCTAAACAAGACATTAACCTAGGGCTAATTTAAGGCTAATTTCATATCAGCACAAAGCATAATTCACATAATAACAGCAATATAAATAAATCAAGAAATATTTATAAAAATCTTCGATAAGTCAGAGGCATAGCACTTGCCTCCCTATTCGAAAGGATCGCTATCAGTGGGGCGCATACATTTGTCACTGTAATGCCAGAGGAGTGCCACACGGATGGCACAGGCATGCCATAACGGTGGCACGGTCTTGCCACAACGATGGCACAAGTGTGACAATAGCGATGGCACAGTCCTGCCAATGAGCAGGCACACTATAATATTACTGGGGAGATTGCTGACTCATCAGCGAAGACGGTACGACCTGCTCAAAAGAAGAGGGGAAAGCCTCGCCATACATCTCTTGGTATAAAGCGCAAAAGCGGTCGTACACATAACGGGCCAATTTGAAGTTGTTCTGGTAAATCAAGGCTTTGATCTTATAGAGCAAAGCCTCCTCGTTGCAAGGATCGTTCAGAAGGATCTGGTCTGCTATCTGGATCACCCGATCCGCCTCATCCTCGATCGAGTAAGTGTCGATAAAGCGAGACAAGACATCCACCGTACTATTACAGATATAACTTTTAAAATCATCCATCCAATCAAACGATTCCCCTTTGAACACTTCTCCTTTGCTGATAATATCATAGAAATATTCAAAGTCCGGCTGAGTCCGTACCCGTTTATCTTTCAGCCAATCCAAACAAGCCAAATAATCGCAATAGACATCTTCCGAAAGCTGGAGAATATATCGATTCGCGTTAAATAGGACCTCGACCGTATCGATACGTTCCAATATCTTCCGGAGTTTCAATATAGATACGCTTCGAAGGCTCTTCGTACTTTTCGAGGGGTTGTCATTCCCCCAAATCATCCGTGTCAAGTCCTTGCTCGATATTCCGAAACCTCCACGGGAAGAGTGAAGCATAATCAAGATAAACAGCTGTTTTAATTTGGGGGTAAATAGAGAGGTTATATCATTTCCATCCCGGTCCAACACATAGAACTCTCCAAACAATCGGATATAATTGCGCAGAACCGGAACCTTCTCGATCTCCTCCGGCATCTCTCGCGAAGAACGATCCGGCTCCTCGATTCCTTCCTCGATTCCCTCCTCCGCAACCGTTCCCGCATCAGCCTCATCCTGCCTTGGCTTTTCTTTCACCTTCCGATAGCCTAGATAAGCTATCGAGACCAGAACCATCAAAATCAACCCAATTCCAAGGACATCCAACCAAGTAATCGCATTCGATATATGTAAATCTAATAACTGGTTGCTCAATCCCAATATCTCCTTATCGCTCAACACACGAGACCAAATACAAAGATTATCCAGCACACCCACGAAGTTCGAGGACTGGCTGAAATTCACGAAACCGACATATAAGCTATCACTACCCAGATAAGCCGGACGATCAAAAGAGATCGCGTCCAGTTTTCCATTTACAAATATAGCCTGCTCCCCATTCCGCTTATTATACCGCCATACGACATTATACCATTTGCCCGGCTCGATCTCCGTGTTACCAACCAGATCGTTGTTAAAGAATCCCATATACGGTTTCCGATTCCGTATCAACAGATGCAACGCTTGTTGATAAGTACTATTCTTAGCTCCCAGAATACAATAATCCTCTTTCTCCGGCAGGTACTTAGGTATTTTCAACCAAACGCCGACAGTGAAATCATGATCCCGCATATAAAGTTCCGAAGCGGTCGGCAAATCCACACGGGCCTGATTCTCCAAGGAAGCGACCTGCCCCCGTATAGGGTCCTGAATAAACTCGACATTCCTAGATACCGTGAGATTATGATTGGACGAACCATCTTTCTCATCGCCCTCAAACGGTAAATAAATCTCTATATCCTCGTCAATCCGCAAAGGTCTAGCCTTAAAATCGCCGGCGAAAGCCTTCCTTTGGGTACCGGAGACATAAACCGTAGCCGGCTCTATCCGATAGCCCGGAGAGATCGGGGAAAGCATCAACTCGGCTCCGGGCTCTAGCGGAAAGCAATATTTACCCGTCGTATAATTAGACATCCCATCCCAATTCACGTAGTTAAGCAACTCATTGTTATTCGTAACCGCGCCGTAAATGATATCGAAATTCCGGAAAGTAACCAACGAGACATCTAACCATGCGTAATACTTATCTACCAAGACAAAATTAGGAACCCTTCCATCCCGGATCCACGCTCTTTTAAACGATTCTATTAAATAGGGTGTCTGCCGGGCTAAAGCCGAGATATCATTACTATTTCCCCGGGAAGTCTCCAAGAACTTATATCCGGTAAATAAAGACAAATTCTTTTTCAGCCGCTCATCAAAACTCTCAACCCCTTCCGGTTGGTTACCCCAATCAGCGTCCGTATGCTCCACGAAATCCCTCATATTATGCAACCATGAAGGACTGTTCAAATGTTTCTGAACCTCGAAAACGACCAGTCGCTTTCCGGAACTCAACATATTTTTCAAGGATGGCCATCCGTTTTTCGTATCATATTCAAGCACATACTCCATCAAGCCTATTTCCTTAAAAGAGGATTCCAGCTCCGTCTCTACATAGAAATCGAGGAAAAGCGTCATAACCTTATCCGGGTCCGCGTCCAAGGCCACCTTTATGGCTTCCAACGATTCACTAAAAGGAGTAAACGTACCATCGGGTTTCCTTAGTAACAATACATTTGTCTCCGTATCCCGCTTCAAATAGAAGTAAAAGCCTTCGATCTGTTTCCGCAGCAACTCGTCCAAAGAAAGTTTTTCCGGGGAATTGGAGGATAGACAAGAATAATTAGATAGGATATAGACGCTCTCGTTATATAAAAGACCAGCCTCTACATCCTCTTGACGTTGAGAAACCAGACGTTGTGCCGAAAGTAATTCCGGCAGGGTGATTATTAGGCTAACAATTAAACATATATAACGAATCCACGCTATCATCGTATACAATATCTTAATTATAAGATCATCCAAAAATAAGGCTTTAATATGACATGACAATGTTTTTCAGTCAGAAATGCGTCCATTTCGATAATCCGCAGGCGAGATTCCCGATTTCCGTTTAAAGAACTTACCAAAAGAAGACTGATCCGAAAAATTCAAGGAACTAGCGATCTCTTGGATCGATAATTTAGAGTGAGTCAATAAAGTACGGGCCTCACTATAGAGCATCTCAAAGATAAAATCGGCGACACTCTGACCGGTGACACGTTTCACGATCAACGTTAAGTAATGAGCGGACAGATTTAACCGGGACGCATAGAATTCTACCTTATGCTCTTCCCTATAATTGGAGGCAAGCAACTCGATAAAAGATTTGATGATACTTTCGTAACGAGTCAGGTTCCCTTCCTCCACGAACACTTCCGATCGTTCGATGATATCACTCAAATCCAGATAAAAAGTAAATAAGCTATTCAATATCGTTTCCTTATAATACAGATGATTCACCTCGTCGATCCGCTTGTTCACCGTAAGTATCCTCTCACAAAGCAACATGACGTGCGCATGACTCAACGATATAAGCGGCATATTATACAAGCGAACCCCATATTTTACCCTCCGGTAAATCATATCCGTAGAATCCATATCTTGAATAAAATCCTTACTCACGAATAGACATAAGCATTTAAAGTCCGGGCTACATTTCTGAAAATGGAAAAGATGGGAAGAGGATAGGACAAGCAACGTATCGGGACGAATCGAATACGCCTTATAATTAATATACACCGTAGCATTTCCGGATAAAACCAAAACAGTGATAAGAGCATCCAGATAGAGCGCAGTGGAGAAATGGGTAACCGCATCCTCATAATTAACGGTCACGCAACTGATCTTCTTCCTCATATCGTTCTTTCCACCGCTAACCAACGGCAACTCACTGATGTTTTTTATATAGATCTCAGCTTTCATGATACCATGTTCCGATTATATACAAAGATAACCAAAGCTTTCAGCATGTCCAAATAAAACCATTTTTATGTAATTTGGGATTTCTCCCTAAACTAAAATTTAGCCGAAATTTGCAATCGCTTTTCAAGGTTCCGCAATAATCGTAAATAACAGATATATGACAAAATTCAAAGGACTATTTATCTTATTCCTATTCTTAAACAACACCTCTCTTGTGTCCGCTCAAAACACATCGGCTTTACAATTGAGTATCGAGGATATGTTTGAGTTAGCGGATTCCGCCAGCCGGAGCATCCGGACGTTCCATATAGCGGAACAAGAGGCGGAACAGGCGGTAAAAGTGGCCAAAAACGCATTATTGCCCTCCATTGACGTCTCTTTATCCGCCAGTTATCTAGGCGACGCTTGGCTGTCGGACCGGGATTTCTCAAACGGCGAGAATGCCCCGATGCCGCATTTCGGAAATAATTTCGCAATAGAGGCATCGCAAGTACTTTATACAGGCGGAGCCATCACGAATCGCATAGCGGTCGCTAAACTACAGCAGCAATTAGCTCAGCTGGATAAAGAAAAGAACAAGCAGGATATACGTTTCTTATTGGTAGGCAATTATCTGGAGATGTACAAACTAAGAAATCAAACGGAAGTTTATCGGAAGAATATAGAGCAGACCCGGAAACTGGTAGCGGACATCCACGCAAAACAAAGTCAGGGATTAGCGTTGAAAAATGATATCACTCGTTATGAGCTTCAATTAAAATCCTTGGAACTAGCCCTAACACAGATACAAAACAGTATCATTATCCTAAACGACCAACTGATAACCGTGCTAGGTTTACCCGGGGAAACAGTGATAGAAGTGGATTCAACCGCCCACACCATCCTTCCGGTTATCTCCAACGAGACCGAATGGCAGGAAACCGCCGCCACGCTATCCCCCGTTTTGCGGCAAGCAAAACTAAATATCAAACAATCCCGGCATAATGAAAAGATAGCGAAAGCCGAGCGTCTGCCCTCTATCGCCTTAATAGCCGGCGATCGTCTGGACGGCCCCATCACGATCGAGGTTCCACCGATCAACAAGAACCTTAACTATTGGTATGTAGGAGTAGGCGTAAAATTCGATATCTCCTCCACGTTCAAGTCCGGCAAAAAGATCCGTCTAGCGAAACTATCCACCCGGAAAGCGATAGAGAACGATCTGCTGGCACAAGAGAACATCCGCACCGGGATAAAAGAGGCCTATATCCGCTTCCAAGAGGCTTTTACGGTTTATGAGACCCAATTGAAAAGCCAAGAACTAGCCACCCAGAACTACGAGGTAGTCAATAACCGTTACCTCAACGATCTGGCCTTGATAACCGACATGCTAGACGCCAGTAATTCCAAGTTGAGCGCTGAATTACAAACCGTCAACGCACGTATCAACATCTTATTCAATTACTACAGGCTCAAAAAAGCGACAGGAAACTTATAAATCATTAATTCACAAATCATAATTCTAGAAAACAATGAAACGTAGAACCCAAAAGATAACTTATAATATCGTAGTCGGAGTATTAATCGCCTGTGGAATCGCATGGGTATCCGCCAAGTTCATTCATCTGGGCAAGGTGGAATATACGGATAACGCACAAGTCAAGCAACTCATCGTGCCCGTCAACTCCCGGGTACAAGGCTTTATCCAGAAAATCTATTTCGATGAATACCAAAAGGTACGTAAAGGCGATACACTTGCCATTATCGAGGATGCGGAGTTCCGCTTACGGCTTGCCCAAGCGGAAGCCGATTACCAGAACGCATTATCCGGGAAAACGGTAATGACCTCAACGATCCATACGACCCAGAATAACATCTCGGTATCGGATGCCGGCATTCAAGAGGCTAAGATTCGCTTGGATAACGCGGAACGGGAATACAAACGATACAAGAATCTGCTGGAGCAAGACGCCGTCACCAAACAGCAATATGACGCAATCCATACAAATTACGAGGCATCCAAGGCCCGTTATGAGTTATTGCTCCGCCAGAAACAATCCACCGCTCTCGTGAAACAAGAGCAAACACAACGTCTGGCTCAAAACGACGCAGGTATTAAACTCGCGGAAGCCGAATTGGAAATAGCCCGTCTTAACCTATCCTATACGGTAATCGTCGCTCCTTGCGACGGAACGACCGGTCGTAAAGAGATACAGGAAGGTCAATTGATACAACCGGGACAAACCGTCGTAGATTTGGTAGACCTAAATAGCAAATGGATCATGGCGAATTACAAAGAGACACAAACAGCGAATATACGGGAAGGACAACCCGTAGAAATAGAGGTGGATGCCATACCGGGAATCGTATTCAAGGGACAAGTAAAATCGATCTCTCAAGCCACGGGTGCCAGCTTCTCCTTGTTTCCGCAAGATAATTCCGCCGGTAATTTCGTGAAGATCGAGCAACGCATCCCTATCCGCATCGAGTTCTCCGAGGAGAATAAACCGGAGGATATGGAACGCTTACGTGCGGGTATGAATGTAGAATGTTTGGTAAATTATTAATCCTATGCATGAGATAGCTCCTTTCGCCATACCGGCGATGCGTGACTTTGTACCCCAAAAACTACGACCTTGGATTATCATAGCGTTTGTCTTGGTATTCCAGTTCTCCGGGGGTGTCTATCTGGCGGCAGTCAGCGATATGGTAGGTTCCACGGCTTTGATGCAGGAGGATATCATGATGGCAGGGTATGCGTCGATGGTGGGAATGGGATTGACATTCGCCATTATGTTCCGGCTTAAATTCCGTTTCCCGACAAAAGTCACATTCTTCGTTTGCGGTATCGCCATCATCCTCGCCAACTTGATTTGCATGTATACCCAAAGTATACCGGTACTGGTAGCCACTTGTTTTTTTGCCGGCATCTTCCGGATGTGGGCTACCTTCGAATGTAATTCTACGATCCAGCTATGGCTTACGCCAACCCGGGATCTATCGATCTTTTTCAGTTACATCTACTTATTGGTACAGGGATGCATCCAATTATCCGGCTTGATTACCATATACACGGCGTTCTGGAGTAAATGGGAATATATGCATTGGCTGATCATCGGCTTGATCGGGCTTGTCATGCTAGCTTCCGTTATCTTATTCCGCAATTACCGCTCTATGCCCAAGCTCCCGTTATACGGTATCGATTGGTTAGGTGCGGCGATGTGGGGCTCCACCTTATTATGCGTCATTTTCGTTTGTGTATATGGTGAGCATTACGATTGGTTCGACTCCACTCCGATCCGCATGGCTTCTATCGCCGCACTCGTGATTTTAGCCCTTAATCTATGGCGTGCCTCATTTATACGGCATCCGTTTATAGCGATACAGACTTGGAGATACAAGGCTGTATACATCACGTTCTTACTTTATATCGTAGTAGATACCTTATTAGCCCCCTCCCATTTATTCGAGCATATTTATATGGAAACGATACTGGGTTATGATTCCACAAACTTGATATCGCTCAATTGGGTCGCATTATCTGGGATTATTCTGGGAAGCGTATTTACCTATTATGTATTCGCTCTTCGTAAATGGAAATACAAGACCATGACAGTCATCGCTTTCAGCGCTATTACCGGATACTTGATGTATTTCTATTTCCGCATTGATTACGATTTACCCAAAGAGGCCTTGACCCTTCCTATATTCTTGAGGAGTTTCGGGTATGTTATCATCGCTATTTGTTTCCTTACGGCGCTAAGCCGTGTACCTTTCCAGCATTTCTTTGAGGCGGTATCCGTACAGGCTTTTGTTAGCGCGGGATTTGGGAGCGTATTAGGCACGGCGATTCTGGGACGGGCCTTAAATGTCGTGATGAAGAAAAATGCCATGTTGCTTAGCGCCAATCTCGATCATGTGAACCCGGTTATCGGCTACATCCCTCAAGGTGCGCTTTACGGGGCATTGCAGCAGCAAGCTTTAATAGTTACCATGAAAGAGTTATATGGATGGCTTACGATTATCGGGCTTTCTTGCCTTTTACTTTTTATGATAAAAGAGAGCGATATCCGTCCGAGATACGCATGGCATCCCCGTTACAGGGTGATCCGTCGTTACATCAAACATGAGTTACGGGCAAGGATGAGATTCAGAAATAGCGCATAGACCTATTTATATAATGAGAGGCGGGAGAATATCTCGCCTCTTTCTGTAAATATTATTATCTTCGCATCAAAATAAAGCGAAGTCATATGGACCTACTAGAAATAACGCGAAAGCAAGATCCTCTCTATCCTGCCTTTGAGCAAGTATATGCAACAAGCTTCCCCCTATTTGAGCAACGAACAGAGCAGCAACAAGAACAGGCCTTCCAGTCTCCTAACTATCATCTAGAGGTTTATCTGAAAGATAACCTCTTTATTGGCTTTATCTCATACTGGGATTTTAGCACCTATGTATATATCGAACATTTCGCCATTCATGAGAACTTCAGAGGACAAGGATATGGCAGCTTATTACTGGAGGATTTTAATAAACGCCTGAATAAGATCATCTTATTAGAGATCGATCCTATCATGGACGAGGTATCAGCTAACCGGTTAAAGTTCTACAAGAAATGTGGTTTCTTTGAAAACAGTTACGACCACCTCCATCCTCCTTATAGAAACGCCTATCAAGGACATGCGTTAATCATCCTGACAACAGAGAGGCCAATTACTGAAGATGAGTATATCCAATTCTGTTCCGACTTGCGGAATATCGTCATGGCAAATTAAGATATAAATATCAAAGCCCCGATCGTTTCTTCGATCAGGACTTTATTTAATATCACCAGAAGCCGGAAACAGGAACTAAGGAGGACAACACCCTTCTTTTCGTAAATTTTCGCATACATCCCGAATAACCGCATATGGCTTTTTATCATAGCCACTGTCAAAAAACTTTTCCATGGCTTCGACTGTATCCAGATAAAGCCATGCTCCTTTCTTCAAGCAAATCAATCTTACGAAACGTGCCTCTATCAGTTTTTCTAACTTCATATAGGCTAAAGTATCATAAAAATATTTCACCAAACGTCTCGCCTCGTCATACTCAAAGGCTTTCGGCAAATTATTTTTCATATCACTCTCCCATTGTTCCAACCGATATACCCCCCGCTTTATATCTTTCAATTTACGTAAAGCCAATTTCATATCCTCCTTCGCGTATTGTGAGATAAAGAACAGATACATATCCGAGGTATTTTTAGTGGTAGCCTGTCTTAAAGCATAAAGAGACAAAAGCACACTTAATACACTAACCACCAAAGCTGTTATATTCCATATATCTTCCATGATTTATCATTTAAAGAGTTTATAAGCCTTTATTCCCCAATCCGTACACCTCCAATGATCACCCTCGCAATCAAATATACAAACCCCGCCTGTCGGGACCTTAATATCATGTGTCGCACAGAAATCCTCATAATCTCCCAAAATATAGGGGGAGAAACGCATCACTCCATTGGAAGAGACTAGTAACCAAGTCTCACCATCAGGGATACTAGCCGCCAAATCCTGCCAACCGCTTATCAGTTTCTCTACATCTACGTTCCATCCTAACGGTACCACAGCCTTCTCATTCCATTGGGCGATCACGGAAAGTCCCCTTTCCACGATCCGATCTTCCGTTAGGTCTTTCCGGTCCATTCCCTCCTTTTCTAAATAGAGAGATCCCAAACGTTTTATTACATGATCTTCTACCATATTCTCATCCGGCCCATAATCAATCTCTTTAAGACGTAAGTCTTGAATGATAGGCAAATCCACATTCATTTCCTCCAAGATATAATTAGCGGTCTCCAATGTGCGTTTTAAGGGGGCCGAAATCACCTTGTCGATCACAATCCCCTTTTCACGTAAATAACGTCCCGCAGATCTAGCTCGTTCCTCCTCTACCAGAGGCAAATCAGTTCTAGCTCCAACCCGAGTCGGAGTCTCTCCCGCACGAAACGTATTACCATGCCGTACGATCACAAGTTTTCTACATTTTTCCATGGTTGTATTAATTTAAAGTCATCTACTATTTTTTGATATTCAGGTAACAAATCTATCAAGCAATCCCAACGTTTTTTTACTTGCTCCTCCGGGAAAAAACGATTCCTCCGAGCCAATCTTTTGATAACCATTTCTGGTGTCGCATCGATGCACACCATATGAATCCGATATCCAAGACTCTTTATCTTCTTATACAAATCCACATGTTCTCTCAACGCATTACTATGTTCAAATAAAATAGGCCACCCATTCCTCAATCCCAACAAAAGAAGACGGTAACCTAAAAAACGAGCAGGAAGTTCCCAACGTAAGAACGCTTTCTCCCTATCTAGCGAGCAATCCGCTTGATACCCGGATAATGCCTCCATAATAGCGTCGAAAGCGATATGCAAACAAGGTCCATTCTCTGATAGCCATTCCTCCGCCCAATACGATTTACCGGATGCGGGTATACCACATATATTCAAGAGTAAGGGTGATTCCGATGTCCGCATATCCACCTTTTGGCTGTCTACCCAACAGTCAAAATCCATCCATACCGGACCAGCATCACAGCCAGAAGGTAGAACCTCCTCCAAAGTATGGTAGGGAGATAAAATAGAATCTACGATTCCATCTAAGTCACGAAAGATCGAACTCTCCATACTTCTCAAGTATTTCCTCAACCCGTTTGACATCTTCCGGGGAATCAACCCCGCTTGTTGTCTCACGTCCCCGATAATCGACGTCTACGACCCTCATTTTAATGCCATTCTCTAAGAAGCGCATCTGTTCCAATCCTTCTATATAAGAGCGTTCATACACAGACGGAGGTAATGAGAAATAAGACTCGAGGGCTCGACCGCTATACGCATATAAACCCACATGCCGCCTGACAGGGCTTTTAGGCAAAAGATCCCTAGCCTGATCCTCCTTACGGATAGCGGGTATGGTTTGTTTCGAAAAAGCTAAAGCATATCCCAGCCGATCCACCAATACCGTCGTGCCGGAATAAGGGGTTTCCTTTTTCATCGCCAGTAATTGATCGTATTCGCTCCATCCCAACAAGACCGAGGCGGTAAGGACCTCCGCCTTCTCCTTTCTCCATGTATCGATCAGATCTTGCAAGATCCAAGGAGGACACGTGGGATTATCGCCTTGCAGATTTATTATCAGTCCGGGATTGATGTCCTGTTTCCTTACCGCCTCATAGCAACGTTCCGTACCACTTTTACAATTCGTGGAAGTCATCATCACCGGAATCTCCCGGGATTCGCAAAACGAGACGATGCGCTCATCATCCGTAGCCACCAAATAAGAACAAGACTCATTTTTGCGACATACAAAATCCGCTATATCCGAAACCCGTTTTATCATCTCTATACCTTTAATCTTAACCAAAGGCTTACCCGGCAACCGGCTTGAATCATACCGAGCCGGTATTACAATCAGTACTTTTTCCATAATCACTTCATTTAATAGATTAACATTCTAAACCGTTTAATTTTATAATATGTAATACAATCAGAGTATTGAGGGTCCTTTGTATGATCATCCGCCGCACGGCAAACCACGTGCATATCCTCACCTACGATACATAACGAAGGATAATTTCTTGAATATAATTCATTCCCTTGGCAAGCGATCATCCCAGCCATACACCAGTCCACACAATTCTTCGAGAATAATAATTGTAAACGATGCCTCTCATTATTCGGGAGTCCATACCGGGAAGTCTCAGGTAATGAGCTTATCGTCCGCATAGAATCGAAAGATTGATTGGATGCCATCCAATACAACCGGGATATTTCATCATACACTATAAAGAATTTCAAATGGCCACCGGGAAAGGGCAAGAAAAGCAAGGTCTGTCCGGAAGGAGCCTCTTGAAAGCCGGTTACCATCTGGCCGTTCTTATCTTCCCTCACTTTTAATAAACAAGCGTATCCAATCCCTCCGGTATGCGCACGAAGAAACATATGGAACGTTTTCCCCTCCGGATCATACCAAATATGATGTTTATCCTTTATTTGAACCACTTGAGCCTCCAGCCATCCAGTGGGCGCATTAAAACGACCGGGAGCCAATTCCAGCGGCTTATTGGTCAATGACTCGTAAAAAGGAATGCCAACCCCTTCCGGGAAATGTACCTTATCCCTGAAAACAAAAGGATCGGAACGTCGCCAAGAAGACGCATCCAGTAAATCATCGTGAATAGAGCAAGATAGCAAGGTAGGGCTCAAACCCGCCACATTCCAGCCTTCTATCTCCGAGTTATAAAAACGCTGTTCCATCGCCAAGTAAACCCGCTCGTTAGCGAAAAGAACATTACAGGCAGAAGAATGCCATTTCTCACCTTGGGAGAGAAACGAGGGAGCGCTCCACGTATTCCCATCATCTTCCGAGCATATAATACATAAATCGCCCGCGTTTCCTATGATATATATCTTTTCCCCTATACAAAAAGGGCGGGCATGCCAAAAATTAAAATCCGAGGTAAAACACCAACTAGCGCCTTGGTCGTCCGATACAAAAATCTTACCGATACCTAACCGTCTTGTCCTTTCCGTGTACAACTGCGAAGAAGCATAGATTTCTTTTACCCCCTTGCCGCCCAAGTCAAAAGTCACGACCATGCGTCCCGTCGAAGTCATGGTAATTCCGGGAGTATAACAATAAATGTCTTCCGGACTAATTGATTTATAGATCAATGTTTCTTGAGTAGATATAAGCATAGCACGAGATTTAAGAGTACAAAAAAAGGTCACGACATTTCTTCACAGAAGTTCTCGTGACCTGAGCTTTTAATTTATTACTTTAGTATTAATACTCCCGCATGTTCTACCATCGCGGTGTACTTGAAGAATCTATCTCCACACGGGAATTTCAGAATTATAAATATCTTCTTAAAGGAAGAGATGGGGGAATCCCCATCTCTTGACCTATCTATTTGTTTAATTATTTAACAACCACTTTAACAGCTTCCTCACCATCAACAGCTACAGCTACGATACCGGCAAGTACGGCAATTGTTGCGTTATCAGATGTAAGAACTGTCTCAGCGACTACCTTACCTAAGATGTTAGAGATAACTACTGATTTACCAGCAGCGCCTTGGATAGTTACAGTACCATTACCAGCTACTACAGATACACCTTCAACATTGTTGATGTTATCATTAGATGTAACCATATCTTCTTCATCCTTCTGAGCGACATTAAAGATTAATGCGCCATCACCATTGGTCTTTGCGGAAGAGAACTGTGAATTGATATCTGTCAGTACCAAACAACCATTATGCATTTTCAACCATGCGGCAGCATATGTCGGAGCGATAGCACGATCAGCGTCACCATTTACGGTTCTATAATTTTGATCTTTCTCGCCATAAACATTAGACTCGAACAAGAATGCGTTCTCTGCACCTTCTTCTGTTACGGCACCAGCCTTATCCGGGTTAATATAACGGAATGACCAAGTTACATTCTTATGTTTGTCACCAACCAAGTCTACGATGAAGTTTTCCAGCTTAGCTTTCTTATAGTTAGCGATGATTGTCGCCGTATCTAACTTAGCCGGTTCTACATTCTCGAAACCATTTGTCAATACGAACAAGCTGTCACCAGCATGGATAGCCTTAACAAAACCTACACGGGTATAGCTGCTATTAGCACTAGAATTCGTTGTGAACATATAAGGATTAACCTTAGCCTCTCTATCGATGAACGCTTGGGCAGAGTCTGAGAAGTTAACCAAGTATTTGCCATAAGCGAAGCCAGCACGACCATGTTGAGCATGAACACACTTAGAAGGATCTGTTGTAATGTTACCGTTAGCGTCAACGTGAGGACCAGCCTCTGTACAAGGAACTGTCTCAACACCCTCTTGGTCGTCACGAGCCACGGAGATCAAATATTGAGGTTTGATATTTCCAAGACCACGATTCAACCAAGCCGTATCAATACGGAACGCTAATTTACCCTCAGCCTTATCCTTATTCCAGATACCAGCGTAATCAACAGTTTCCGTAGTCAAGTTCGGGTTCCACTCATCCATTAAGTACTCATTACGAACGCTCTCAACGAATGTCAAGCTATCAGGACCGTCATTTACATTCTCACCAAGAGCGGCGTTGTTGAAGCGACGGTACAAAGGAGAATCATCCATTGCTACGGCGAAAGCAGATGTACGAATCTCTTGATTGCTAGAGAATTTATCATCCAAAGAACCACGAGTCAAATCCAACGTGTTGTCGTCAACAGAGACCTTCACTGAAGCGTAATTTCTAGAGGCATATTGAGCAGCTCCTACTTTCTTCAACGCAATCTTACCATTAACATTCTGATAAGTATAGTAGTCTACCTTACTATTATCATCTACCAATCGTTGGCCGTCTTTATCATACATCGCTACAGCAACAATATCAGAAGAACCCGGATAAGCCAAATAAGAGGTTCCACCAACCGTCACATAAGTAGCAGATCCTCCCTCCGGAGTATATTGCTCCTCGATAGTCATTGCATCTGCGACAGCCATACCCTTACACCATTCTGGATACCATGCCTGTGCTTGCGCCTGTGTCATAGATGTATTACGCAAATTAGCCTCAACCAAAGTATAATATTCTTTTCCTTCGATATCATTATTCTCTTTCAAGAAATAATCAGTAGGATAAGTCTTCATCATATACTTCTTCGTTGTCCCGTCATAAGTCAAATAACGACCTTTTCCGTCCGTGATACGGTAAACATTTCTTACCAAACCATCGCCATAACCATACTTATCGTCTTTAACAACCACTTGTAAGCGGAAACTTGCTTTAGCTCCAGTCTCATCTACACGTACAATAGAATCCTTCCCTGACGGAACATTAAGATATTTATCTAATGCCAATCCATGCAAATAGTTAAACAGATAAGTTTGAACCTTAGCTTCATTTTCTGATACATACTTATATCCCAGTTTAGCATCCTTTACAAGATCCTCGTCAACTTTAATAAAGCTAACCGTATCCTTTTGGTTTCCATTAAAATAGAATACCTCATTAGCACTACCCTCTACTGCGAATAATTGCATATCAGAAGGAATTTGATAAGAAGTCTTATAGCTATCATCAGAGAACTCACGGTTCGTAATTGAGATCGGCGCAATAGAAGATGTACCTTTCTTCTCTACTACCCATTGAGCAGCCGGCATATGCTTGAACTCTTGGTTACGAGCTTGAGCAGCCCAACCGAAATAACCAGCCAAATTAGCGAATACATAAGAACCTACCTTTTCTGTATTGTAAGAACCACCAGCCTTATACTGGATCAAGTATACACCAGAAGGAATAGTTGTCAATGTCAAGTTAGTATAATCAGCGGTAGTCTTCACCGTGATATTCTGTGAAGCAGGAGTATTTCCATGAGAAGCTTCTGTCTTATCGGTATTTACGGTCAAAACATTCGTACCGTCCAACTTAGCCATGTAGATATACTTATTGCTTCTGGATATAACATCACTACCAGTCCAAGTGGAATTATTATTAGTCTTAACATATTCCTTGAACTGCTCATCTGTCTTAGCGGGGGTAAAAGATTCCTTTGTCAGTTGATCCACAACTTTTTCTACTTGGACATACAATTTATCATCCTTTACATTATAAGTAAATTTGAAATTGTAAGAGCCTGCCTCACGGCCATCCGCACCGAGTAAAGCATAGGTATACTTCAAGAGCTGTCCGCTAGTTTCCGTACCCTCATAATAGGCTGTATCGACAACAAGATAGGCTTTCTGATCCTTACCGTCCTTATCCTTAAGTTTCTTGTCTTTCGCCTGCAACTTCACGAATTGGCTACCTTGGATAGCTTCAGCATGAAGGCCTGTAGCGGTCAAATGGTTTACCTTACTTTTTGACACCTCAGGATTCATGTTCAAAGCGAAAAAATTATCGTCAGAATCCATGGAACACATCAAAGTGTTCAAATCCCTAGCGGTCAATGGTATCTCTCCGCTCAACACCGTACCTTCAACAACCAAAGCCGTAGAAGGAACTTTGGCAACCTTATCCTTAAATAACTTACCTGTTGAATTGAAATATACGACAGAGTCCTTAGCGAAATAAGAAATCATAACACCATTCTTATCGAATGTCCACTCTGAAACACTTCCGCTACCTAATGTTACTTTAGCATCACCATTCACCAAGGTACCATCTTCTTTTGTATAAGAAGCGGAAGCTGGATCCACCGACAGTGACATGCCAGTTACTTTGTTTACGAAAGAATAAACAACAGCACCAGAAGTTGTTTTTGTAGAGACTTTCCAAGTTGCAGCAACAACGTCACTCAAAGTTTGAGTGCTAATACCATCATACTCCAACTTTCCATAATCAGAAGATTGCTTATCTGTATTTGCATACAAGTAGTCTGTACCTGCTTTCAGCAAATAAGATTTGCCATTCTCCATAGGCACAGCGCCTGCGGAGAACGCAGATGCCAGCATTACACCGGCAAGAAGCGTAGAAATCTTTTTGTTCATAATAAATAAATTAATATTAATACTAGTGTTTATTAAGATAATCAACCTGTTAGACTAATTGAAAATCGTCGTTTGCCATTAAAAACGACTAGTCTAAACGATCGTCTAAATCTTGCGTTTTTTGAGCGTCGAAACGGGAGGTTCGTTGAAGGAATCGCTTGTTTCGTGAAGAATAACCTATCCTATTGATAAGAAAGAGAATAAGCGATAAAAAAATCGTCTGGAAGGGTTGCAAGTATCGAAGAAACGCGTACCTTTGCAAATGACTAAAAGAATCGATCGTTTAAACTAGTCGTTTCTATACTAGAAAAATATTTACTAATCATACAAACTTTACTCTTCTATACTAATGTACGCACGTACATTTTACATTTATATCAAAATATAACACTTTGACATTTTGTATTCTTAACTCCCGGAGAATCGACTTTTTCAGGCTCACCCGATAAATAGTGAGGATAATCTCGCAATATACTTTTATCTACACTTTAATTTGTTTATCACACGTTTCACGTCGGCCAACTTGCTTTATGTCAGTGATATGTTGTGAAGGATGTGAAAGGGAGCGCAGAGATGCCTACGAAGAGTTGTTACCGTTGAGCCTTTCTATTTAATACAAACATTATCGGCAGTAGCTTGCTCTATCTGCCCATGAAATCGTTTCACGGTTGTGATACAATCTTTTCACCTATGCGAAACGATTGTATCACGTAGGTGAAAAGATCTCTTCACGAATGTGAAATGATCAGATCATGTAGTGCCGGGCCATACTATCCCTTGGTGGAATATACATTCAGGAAAATTATCCCCACGATTTATCGGCTGATCCGGTATTTGAAGTAGTTACATTATGCCTCTCAAAAAACACGTACGAGTTTTTCGAAAAACATGTACGTGTTTCCGAAAAAACTCGTACGTGTTTTCTTAAAAGCTAAAACGATGCCTATCCTATTAAAAAAGTAGTATCTTTACAACCGGAAGACAGGATGCCCCGTCTCATTATACTATTATTCATTATTAATCACTAAAACCTATAAACACTATGGGAAAATTTATCAATCCCTTCACCGATTTCGGCTTCAAGCACATATTCGGCAGGGAAATGGACAAGGACATACTAATCGAGTTCCTGAACGACCTCCTCGAAGGGGAGCATACGATCATGGACTTGAGGATCATGAACAATGAGCGATTGCCCGAGACAGAGCAAGGAAGGAAGGTCATCTTCGATATCCATTGCGAGACCGACAAGGGCGAACGGATCATAATCGAGATGCAGAACAGGGAACAGCCCCACTTCAAGGACAGGGCCTTGTATTACCTCTCGCACTCGGTGGTGGAACAGGGGATAAAGGGAACATGGGACTATGAGCTGGCGGCCGTGTACGGTATTTTTTTCTTGAACTTCACGCTAGACGAGGAGAACAGGCCAAACAATAACAGGAACGAAGGAAAGTTCCGAAGGGACATCGTGCTGGCGGACCGAGAGAACGGACAGGTATTCAACCCCAAGTTCCGCCAGATCTATATTGAGCTTCCCCGATTCAACAAAGAGGAGGAAGAATGCGAGACCGATTTTGAACGTTGGATTTATGTACTAAAGCATATGGACACATTAGACAGAATGCCATTCAAGGCACGCAAGGCCATATTCGAGCGGTTGGAACGCATCGGATCCATGGCGAACCTCACCCCCAAACAACGGGCGCAGTACGAGGCGGAGTGGAAGATGTATAATGATTATTACAACACCTTGGACTTCGCCGTCGAGAAAGGCATGAAAAAAGGGATGGAAGAAGGCATGGAAAAAGGATTGCAAAAAGGATTGGAGGAAGGGCTACAGAAAGGTTTGCAAAAAGGAAAAGCCGAAGGAAAAGCTGAAGGGCGACAGGAAGAGAAACACTCCATAGCACTTAATCTTAAGAAATTAGGAGTTAGTATAGAGCAAATCGCCTTTGCCACCGGCCTCTCCATAGAAGAAATAGAGAAACTATAATAATCTGAGACCTTTCGCCTGATCAACAACTGATTAGGCGAAAGGACTACTCCCATCCCTCACACCCCAACCATTGTTCGCAAATTATTGTTACCTTTGTACGACAACTATAAGGATAAAACGATATGACAAACGAGAGACCGTTGATTCTGATCACGAATGATGATGGCGTATGGGCCAAAGGTATTAACGAATTGATTGAGTGCCTGAAAGATCTAGGCGATTTGGTGGTATTCGCTCCCGATGGACCTCGTTCCGGGATGGGTAGTGCCATTACATCTTTAGTTCCTATCAAGTATACCTTGTTGAAAAAGGAGGAAGGACTTACCATCTATAGTTGCACCGGGACACCGGTTGATTGCGTTAAATTAGCGATTAATGAGGTTTTGGAGCGCAAGCCCGATCTGTTAGTCTCCGGTATCAACCACGGGGGGAATATGGCTATCTGCGTAAATTATTCCGGAACGATGGGTGCCGCCGCCGAGGGCTGTATTTTCAACATCCCTTCTATGGGTGTATCCTTACTGGACCATGCGACCGATGCCGACTTCTCCGAATGCTGCCGTCTTGGACGTATGCTGGCACGCCGGGTATTAAAAGAAGGCTTACCGCACGGAACCTACTTAAACCTCAACGTGCCGAAGCTACCGCAAGTGAAAGGATTGAAAGTTTGTCGCCAAGCTGACGGCCGTTGGGTACGTGAATTCAAGCGTTCCGAGAACGCCAGCGGAGAGCCCGTATTCTGGTTGACAGGGGCTTTCGAAAGCGCCAAACCCATCCACCCGGACAATGATATGCTTGCGCTGGACAGCGGATACGCCTCCCTAGTCCCCTGCAAGATCGACGTTACGGACTACGACTTCATGGCCACCCTAAACAGCTGGATCCTTTAATTTTCAATTCTCAATTTTCAATTCATGAAGTATTACCTGATAGCCGGAGAAGCCTCCGGAGACCTGCACGCCTCGAATTTGATGGCAGCCTTGAAAGAGAATGACCCGAAGGCCGAGTTCCGCTTTCTGGGCGGCGATCTGATGAGAGCCGTCGGAGGAACTCTTGTCAAACATTACCGGGAGATGGCGTTCATGGGCTTTATCCCGGTATTGCTGAACTTGCGCACCATCTTAAATAACATGAGGACGTGCCAAGAGGATATCCGCCACTATCAGCCAGATGTCGTCATTTTAATTGACTATCCGGGATTCAACCTGAAGATCGCCAAATACGTGAAAACCCAGTTGGGACTCCCGGTATATTACTACATATCCCCCAAGATATGGGCATGGAAGCAATACCGCATCAAGGACTTCCGGCGTTATGTAGATCGTATGTTCTGCATCCTGCCGTTTGAGACCGAGTTTTTCCGGAAGCTTAATTATTCGGTAGATTACGTAGGAAACCCTTCCGTAGACTCCGTCGCCTATTACAAGGAGCATCAAGCGATTCCCAAAGATACATTTATCAAAGAGGAAGGATTGGCCGACAAGCCTATCCTCGCCTTGCTATCTGGTAGCCGCAAACAAGAGATCAAGGATAATTTACCGACCATGCTGAAAGTAGCCTCCGCATATCCCGACTACCAGCCGGTAATAGCCGGAGCGCCGGGCATCGATCCCGCCTACTATCAAGAATACATAGGCTCTTATCCCGCCAAGATCGTGTTCGGTAAAACCTATCCCTTGCTACAACATAGCGCCGCCGCCTTGGTAACCTCCGGCACGGCAACCTTGGAAACCGCCCTGTTCCGGGTTCCGCAAGTCGTTTGCTACTACGTCGTAGCCGGACAGTTGGCCAGCTTTATTTTCAAGCATTTCTTCCATACGAAATACATATCCCTCGTGAACCTGATCGGGGGACGGGAGATCGTACAAGAACTATTCGGAGCCCGCTTCTCCGAATCGCAAATACAAGACGAGCTAGGACGTATCCTACAAGATCCAGCCTATCGAAAACGAATGCTAAACGGATACGACGAGATTATCCATACGCTAGGAATGCCCGGGGCTTCAAAGCGTACGGCACGGCTAATCGTTGAATCCCTTGGTTCTTAACATCTTTTATTAACGTCTTTTGCAGCATTTCACCCCGAACTTACATCTTTCCTCATAGAACGATGAAATGTGAACTTTTTAAGAAACAAAAGGAATGAAGACGTTGAGAGCTTTTTTATTGGTTATCGGGATCGCTTTAGTATCCCTTACCCTACCCTCTTGCTTAGATGACGATGACTCGTATTCTTTAGGTGATATCTGGATAGCGGTCGCTACCGTAGTACCGGAAGGTAATAACGTATATTACTTACGGCTGGACGACGGAGATAAGCTATGGCCCGCCGCCACGAACTATCCGAACTATCAGCCGAAGCCTAACCAACGTGCCTTGGTGAACTTCACTATATTGGCGGATTCCACCCAAAGTAATCTAGGAGGTTTCTCCCATTATGTCAAGGTTAACGCAATCCATAACATCCTTACGAAATCCATCGCTAAGAACGAGGGAGCGGCTAATGATTCGATCTATGGTACGGACCCGGTAAGTATTTATGAGAATAATATGTGGATCGGAGACGGATATTTGAATATCTATTTCGAGACACTCTGGGGAGGCAAGACCGCCCACTTTATCAACCTGATCCAACCGGATGCCGAGAATGATCCTTATACGCTGGAGTTTAGGCATAACGCTTACGATGATCCCCAATATACGATCGGGGCCGGACGTGTGGCGTTCAACTTGTCTTCCTTGCCAGATACCAAAGGAGAGACGGTCGATCTTGTCGTAAACTATTGGACTTCCGACGGGAAACAGGCTTATAAATTGAAATATAATTCGGATAAGACAAAAATGGAAGGTACTTCGCAAGGCTATACGAACGATAGTATCTCCAATATAACAGACATGAAATAAACCTTCCCACATAACTTTTATTTTTATCATTTAGTTCAGGAGGAGAGGCGTCGAGATGATGCCTTTCTTTTTTTTGTATTTTTACGCTACAAGATGCAACGGTCAAGGCATCACTCTCGTTTATATAAACAAATGGACAAAGTAACCGAACATCTGATCGAGGGTTGCCGCCGGGGAGACCGGAGCTCGCAACTGAAGTTGTACAAACAATACGCACAGCGATTGTATATAGCCTGCTTGCGTATCGTTGGCAACTCATCCGAGGCGGAAGAAGCCATGCAGGACTCGTTCCTCAAGATCTTCACACGCTTGGACCAATATCATGACGGGCAATGCTTTGAGGCATGGATGCATCGTATCGCCATCCATACGGCCATCGATTATGTACGTCGCCAAGCACCGGACCAAGAAGAGCTTTCCGACAATCTGGCCGAACCAGACGAAGAAGGGCCGGACGAGGAAGATATCCAATATTCCGTGGCACAGATAAAGGAAGCTACCAAGAAGTTGCCGGCAGGCTACCGCATAATCCTCTCGCTTTACCTCTTTGAGGGATATGACATGGAAGAGATCGCCTCTATCCTGAAAATCCAACCGCCAAGTGTCCGTAGCCAGTACCTACGCGCTAAGCGGAAATTGTTAGACATTATAGCAGCCAATTAAACATGGATAAACTAAAGAATTTCATAGACGCGAACCGCAACGCATTCGAGGAAGATGAGATGCTTCCCGAAGGTCACTTCGAACGTTTCGAGCAAAAGCTGCCGAAACCACGGAAGAACCGTGCGGCCTTATACAGCCTATCGGCCTTTGCCATAGCTGCCTCTATCGCTTTGTTGCTCTTATTCCGCTTGCCGGGGGGGACCGGTCTGCCGGAACCCGCACAAAAGACCACGGCCCAGACCTGCGAGGCCCAAGAGGAGATCGAGGAACTACGTCTATATTACAATATGCAAATGAACGAGGTATTGACGCAGATGAAGAAGTTGTATAAACAGGACCGGACACCGGGAGCGGAAGAGTTATTGCAAGAGAGCAAACGGATCCTCACGGATAATTATATGTTCGAGGAAACGATACTCCCTACCTTGCCTTGTTCCAACGACGGTCTCTTCGCCATGACCCAGCATTACAGCAATAGCTTGGAGGGCCTCACGCTGATGCTTAAGCAAATGGAACAAGTCACGGATAACCAGAAATAGTAATAACAATTAATACATATCAATCATGAACACGACACACGTAAAATTGAGTCCCACCGTATTGCTGACTTTCGTATTGCTGCTATGCAATCTATCGGCAATAGCTAGGCCACAAGAGAAGATCAAGAAAAAAGAGATATCCCAATCCTACAGCGTAAGCGCCGGTGATCGTCTCCAAGTAGAAAACCGTTATGGAAACATCACCGTTACCCATTGGAATAAGAACGAGGTAACTATACGGGTTGAGGTAGAATGTAAGGCTCGCAGCGAGGAACGTGCTCAAGAGAACTTGGACCGTATCCAAATCGAGACCAAGAAGATAGGTGGTATTGTCTCAGCGGTCACTACGATAAAGAAGGAGATGAATGGCAATTCTAATAACGAGTCCATGACTATCAATTATTATATCCAGATGCCTCCTAAGCTCGCCGCAGACTTGAACCAGAAATACGGAAATATCAACTTGCCAAGCGATAATAACGGCAACATGGATATCCATGTAAAATACGGCAACCTGAATGCGGGTAATTTCACAGCCAACGCAATGATAGAGGCCAAATACGGTAACATCGAGGTAGGAAATCTGCAGGACGCCCAACTGGATCTGGGCTACGTAGGAACCGCCAAGATTCGCAACGCTAAAGATTTAACGATAGACAGCAAATATTCCAATCTGGATATACAGGATATACAATCTTTACGCATGGAAATTAAATATGGTAATCTCACCATTGAAAGCGTAAGCAGACTAGACATGGAGATTAAGTACAGCGACGCTAAAATCGGGACTCTTAAGGATGCATTGAATGTAAGTAGTCTTAGCTATAGTAACTTAAAGATACGGAACTTGTCTCCCTCTTTCTCGAAGGTGAACGTAGAATCTCATTATGGGAATTTAGAGGTAGCGCTTCCCGCAAAAACTTCTTTCCGGATAGTAGCGGAGAACATGAAGTATTCAAGCTGCGACGTGAACGGTTTCAATATCACCCGCAAGCATTTTGACGATGAGGATCGTGACAAGAATTACACCTATGAGATTAATGGTGGAAAGCAACCGACGATTCACTTCGAAGGAAATCGTTACGGAAATCTAAAAGTCAAGGCCAATTAATCGGTTGTAGAGACGGGGCGTGCCCCGTCTCTACAACCGGATATTTTTATTTTGAGGTGTTTTGCCGGCGTATCTCTTCTCTCTTCAACCAGTTATCGAGTTGTGTAAACAGGAAGAAACAAGAGATCCCGGAAGCAATCGTTAAAACAATCGGGAAATAGGCTCGCAAAGAGCCTAAAACCGTTTCCGCCCCGCCCGGAGAAAGCTTAACCAAATACAAGATGCCTACTAACACAAGCATATAAGCGACAAATATGCTAAAAATGCCTACAGGTGTAAACCGTTTCTTGATATAGTACTTATATACCCGCTTCTTCTCTTGTATAATCAATGCCATAATACGGGAGTTTAATGAGGCCGAAGGTTGTTCCGCCGTCCCTCGCATCAACTTACGTGTCAAATGATCGATATCTTTCTCATTCATATTCATAACAAATCAGCTGTCTCTAATTTCATTTTATCTTGCAATACTTCATAAAACCGTTTCCGCCCACGAAATAGTTTTACTTTCACATTAGAAGCGCTCAATTCAGTGATCTGACAGATCTCTTCCACCGAGCATTCCTCCAAATAATAAAGAGTAAGCAACAAGGCCTCATCAGCCGGAAGCTTTTTCAGCGTACGTGCGATCATCTCTTTCCGGTCCTCACGCTCTAATAAAGCCGTAGCCGATTCAACCTCGTCATTCGAAAGGTCTACAGGGCCCGCCTCCTCATAACTCACGAACATACGCTGTTGTCTCAAGGCCGTCAACGCCGTACGATACACGATCCTATAAAACCATGTTGAGAACTTACTATCGAAATGAAAATCGGAAAGAGCACGATACATCTTCACGAACGCATCCTGTACAGCCTCTTCTGCCTCCTCGCGATTTTCCAAGATACGAAGAGCGATGGTATAAGCCATCTTCTCATACTTCGCGACAAGGCAGGAGAAACTTTGCGTGTCCCCTGCCAAAATACGTTCTATCCACTTTCGCTCATCCATCCGGTATCGTTTATTCTTCCAGACGCATTTTCTTCTCATCCTCCAATCTCTCCTTCTCCATTAAAGAACGGGAAAGAAAGAAATAAATTATAAAAGCTACTCCACCGAACATAATCGTAATAGCCGGAACTAACAAAAAGAACCAATCGCTATCGTAAGTGAAAGCAGAGTCGACCATCATACCGACAATCACACCCAATGACAAACCGATCATAAAAATACCGTTACGCAGGGTATTATAACGATTAGGCCTTCTCTCGGGGCGCATAGCCTCTTCCAACACAATTCCTTTCTCGATCATCGCCATCTTTTCCTCATGCTTACTTTTAATGGTCATGTAACTAGCGATAATACCTAACAATACCGGCATACCTACCGCACAAATAACACCTAAAATAGGAATCCACAACTCGTTCATATCTTTTATTCTTTAAAGGTTTAATAAATTATTCGCTTTTATCAATAAGACATGAGTAATCACAAATCGGTTACAAAAAAGAGAAGAAATTTTATACATGCACAAATAAAAGAAGCGAACTCCATCCATTTATGAAGTTCGCTTCTTGGGAAAGTTATTTATCGTCTTTTTAGATACTTACGCAAGTTCACCTCTTACGATCTCTTCTTTGTCCTTATCCCAGTACATCGTACGTCCTTCCAGATAAGCGCGAGTACCCATATGAGCGGTCATAGCCTCTTGAAAAGCGGCGTCGATATTACAGCTAGGAGTCTTGCCTTGACGGATACATTCCAGCCACTCACGGATATGCAAGTGAGTCGTATCATAACGTTTACCATTTACATACGTATACAGCAAACCACGTTTAGCGAAATACAACTCCGTAGGAGATGTAACGGAATCCGAGCTATTTTGTCCCGGTACATAGGTATAGAACGGGGTATCTGTAGGAATAATACCTTCCTTGATCTTATCCGCATAACGAGTGGAATCTTGGTCAACCGTAATAGCCAAGATATTGGAAACCTCCATAGAAGCATCATGCCCCATGAACACCTTGCCACGGTTACGGCTACTTGCCAATGTAGCGCTATACAACATCGTCAAGTCACGATCCGGCCACTCGAAAGTAGTCTGCAATACATCAGGTACCGTACGTCCGTCCTTGAAGAAATAAACACCGCCGGATGAAGTAGCGGAATGAGGTATACCCACATGCATGATCTGGTTGACAGCGTCATACTCATGTGTCAACAAGTCGCCGGAAAGGCCTGTACTATAATCCCACCAGCAACGCCACCGGAAGAAACGTTCCAGACTGAACTTGCTACGCTCGTCCGGACCGATATATCTTTCAAGCTTGTTGGATGTCATATAATCCATATATTCTTTAATACGCTCAGGATCACCCTCGAACTGCTTCCAATCAATCGTATTCGGATTAGAACCTTCGATAATATCATATACCCAAGCACCATTTGGAGAGTTACGGTTCGTACAAACCTCGATCAAGTTAACAGGGCCTAATAATCCGTTACCGATAATCTCCTCGGCCTTCTGATAACAGTCGGTCTGACGCCCTTGGTGACCTAACTGGAATACAACGCCGGTCTCTTTGATCACTTGGCGAACCATATACGTCTCAGGAACCGTCCATGATAACGGTTTCTCGCAATATACATGCTTTCCGGCACGTGCCGCAGCCATAGCGATCGTGCTATGCCAGTGGTCCGGACCAGCGATAATAACGGCATCCACATCCGGAGCCGTTACCAACTCTTGATAAGTCCGGTAACGTTTCGGAGCAGGCCCGAACTTACCGTCGCTACCCTCACGATGGATATTGGAACCGGTCAATACAGCGGCCTCACCATATACATCAAATATATCACAAACCGCAGTTATCTCAATATTCAGATCATCTTGCTCCATATATTGCTGATAACGCGTATCCTTCTTATTCAGCTTATTAGCCTCTTTCATCTTATCGATCCAAGAAGGCTCAGCGAAACCTGCGGCACGCATCAATTGCTTTCCACGAATACCGAAGCCGACCAAACCGATACGGATCTTCTTGCCATCGCCTTGCGGCTCCAAATAGGAGGCCTGTCTGTTACTTACCTGAAATACATCTGATATGTTACGGCCTCTTAAAGCGTCTTTCCTTTTTTGATAAACGCCATATGCCAAAGCACCTAAGATAGGCACTGTAGCCAATGTCTTCAATGTGTCCCGACGTCCTTTATCGGGCATTTGCTCCTGAGAAGGAGTATTCTTTGCATCTTCTGTTGCCATGGGTATCAAATAAATTTAAGTTTATGCAATATCGGACACACACGTCCTAACACACGATCGAATCCTATGATTTGTGATGTAGGGAATACGCACATCAAACCTAAAGCGGCGAACTCCACAAGGTTCTTGTCAATCCATAAATAAGAGCCTTCAAACGGCATCATATAGCTTGCTCCCACGAAAGAGGGGTGGGATAACGTGTACATAGCGAGAAGAATCATACCTCCAACAGAAGATAAACGATACAAACAACCTAAAGTCAAGCCTAGACCGATCAATAACAGAGCCCACTCATTCAAGAAGTTGATGGTCGTCATCAAACTGTCGTCTTGAGTCAATTTGATAAAAAATGAAGCAGCGGGACCCTTTGAATCGAGTAGATAGGGTAGAGATGTCCATTTTGGGTTCATGATTTTTACTAGGCCTTCATACATAAAGTGCCAACCTATAAAAAGACGCAGCATCATCAGCCAAGTCATCTGCGCTTTCGTGTAACCTTGTTCTATTTTCATTTCTTGGTCCTAAAAAATTGGTTTAGAAAAAGTCGATTATTAAAAACACAACACCCGAAGCTAAAATCATAGATTTAGGCCTCGGGCGTTATTTATGCTAAAATGTGCTTGATACGATTAATCCAAAACTTTAACAGTAATGTTACGGAACCAAACATCATCCCCGTGGTCTTGAAATCCGATGAAACCTTCTTTGTTAGCGCCACCGCAATTCAACAACAACTCATAAGCCAACGGCCATTTGTCTTTGCTAAATTTGCTGTTATCCAACATTTCTTTCCATTGCGGAGTCCACAAGTGATACTCAACAACAGGTTCATCGCTATTCAAATAGTGAACAACTGTACCCTTATAGCACATGATCTTACCCTTGTTCCACTCACCGAACGGTTTAGCGTTCTGCGGTTTAGCTGGGATCATATCATACAGTGATGAAGATTTACGGTTGCCATCCTTACCTAACTTAGCGTCGGGGTGGTTCTCGTTATCCAATACTTGGTACTCAGGAGCAGAGATGTAAGAAGGTTGTCCCTCTACCTCTTGAATCATGATGAATACACCAGAGTTAGATCCTTTACCTACTTTCCATTCGAACTCAAGCTCGAAGTTACCCAACTTATGAGCGAAGATCAAGTCCCCACCGTTGGAAGCACCAGCCTCACCAGCACCAGAGCCATTGATTTTGATCGCTCCGTCCTCGATTGTCCAAGCACCCGGAACGTCAGCACGGTCATAACCTCTCCAGCCATTGAATGTCTTACCATCGAAGATCACATATCTACCCTCTTTATCTTTCGGGAAAGTCGTGATATCTACAGTAGGAAGATCTGTCATGAGCTTGTACTCAGGAGTTGCGGCTTCTGTTGTAGTCTCAGCAGCTGCAGGAGCTTCTTCTGTTTTCTTTCCACCACCACAAGATGTGAAATAACACATCATGATAGCAGCACTTGCTAATAATACTGACTTTTTCATTTTATTTATTGAGTTAAAACTATTATCTCGGCATATCTACCAGCTTCCAACCGTCACGATAATTGTGCTTGATCAAACCTGCGGCAAATTCTTGAGCGTTGATAGGATCCGTCCACACCGTCTTAAATTTCGGGTCGCCATCGATAACCTCGAAGGTATCTTTCTGAATAATCTTGATCGTATCATTCGGATCGATATTCGTAAATCTCATGTTAGGACCATCCCACAACAATTCTTTATTCAATCTTTGCAAACGAACAGCCAATACACCCATTACAACCATTTCATTGAACGGACCAGCCTCCAAGAAGTTAGACTTCGTCTGAACACGGCTACCAGCGCTTTCCTTACAAGCACGGATCCAGTCTTGTTCGTGACCACCCTTCATAGCATCTTTCACACGGCGCAATGTTTGAGGAACGTTCGGTTTACGACCTGACAACAACCAAGGCTCAACACCGTAGCAACCGCAGATCAAAGTATCTTTCGTACCGTGGAAGATACACAATCCACCACCAGAACCCATCAACTCCTTACCTTGAGGGAATCCTTCTGGACGATCCGGCATCATACCACCATCATACCAGTGAACCTCAACCTCCGGCATAGCTACCTTCGGCATATTATCACGAGCCGGGAATACCAACTTAACATGCTGAGCGTTAGGAGCACAGTCTTGTAATAACAATGTAGAAGAACCTTGTACTCTTGTCGGATAGCCTAAATTCAAGCCTTTGAATACCGGATGCAAGATGTGGCAAGCCATATCACCCAATGCACCTGTACCATAATCCCACCATCCGCGCCAGTTCCAAGGATGATATGTCTTATTAAACGGTCTCAATTTAGCAGGACCCGTAAACAAATCCCAATTCAATGTAGAAGGAATCTTATCAACTTTCTCAGGAGCGTTCAAACCTTGCGGCCAGATAGGACGGTTGGTAGCGCATTCTACTTTAGTAACCTCACCGATCTCACCATTCCAAATCCATTCGCAGATCAAATCTACACCTTCAGCCAATGAAGAACCTTGGTTACCCATCTGAGTAGCTACGTCATACTTCTTAGCCAAGTTCGTAAGCAAACGGGACTCATAAACAGAGTGAGTCAACGGTTTCTGAGTGTATACGTGTTTGCCAAGCGTCATAGCGTCAGCCGTGATCATGGCATGAGTATGGTCGGCGGTAGCTACCAACACAGCGTCGATAGATTTACCCATCTCATCATACATCTTACGATAATCCCAGTATTTCTTAGCTTGAGGATGACGGTCGAATACCGGTTTCGCATACTTCCAGTCAATATCACAAAGAGCTACGATATTCTCGGTAGTCTCCATGTTCTTTAAGTTAGCGTTACCCATACCTCCGATACCTACACCGGCAATATTCAATTTATCAGTTGGAGCGATATGACCATGGGTTTTACCTAGGACCGCACTCGGAACAATAGTCAAAGCTGCTGCGGCAGCCGTACCTTTTTGAAGAAAAGATCTTCTAGTAATGTTTGACATAGTAATAATTTTTTATAGATTAGCACTTAACAATGATATTTCATGTGTCTTTACACCTTTACAGGCAACAAATTGTCGCAAATATAGCCAATGCTGTATTATTGACAAGATCAAAAGACCGCTTTCTTATTTAAAATAGTTTTTTTTAACAGACAGGATAGATCTTATTTATAATTTCATAAATATTATCTATAGGATTGGGGGTATTTTATTAACGCAGTTTGGATATATTTGTAAAAACATGAAAACATATTCATATTAACAACTGTTATCTTAAATGAGAACAACTATATGAAAAAAGAATCTGCATTCATACGAATATATCGCTTTTATCTGGAAGGATTCCGGGAGATGAAGCTGGGCAAGACTCTTTGGCTAATAATTCTAGTCAAATTGTTTATCATGTTTTTTATCTTGAGATTATTCTTCTTTCCTAATTATCTCGGGCAATTCGATAGCGATAGTGAGAAGGAGAACCACGTATCGAACGAACTCATACAACGGGCAATAAATCCTTAAAACATTAATAAATATGATTGAAAACATTGACACTTCATTGATCGATTGGTCGAGGGCTCAATTTGCCCTTACGGCCATGTATCATTGGCTCTTCGTGCCACTAACACTAGGACTTGGCGTCATCCAAGCTATTATGGAGACGATTTATTATCGGACAGGTAATGAGGCATGGAAAAAGACCGCCCAATTTTGGATGAAATTATTCGGTATCAATTTCGCTATCGGTGTCGCTACGGGATTGATCCTCGAGTTCGAGTTCGGAACCAACTGGTCTAACTATAGTTGGTTTGTAGGGGATATCTTCGGGGCACCTTTGGCTATCGAGGGAATTCTCGCCTTCTTTATGGAAGCCACCTTTATCGCTGTTATGTTTTTTGGTTGGGACAAAGTTAGCAAACGCTTCCATCTCGCCTCCACTTGGCTGACGATTATCGGCGCTACTCTTTCCGCTCTCTGGATCTTGATCGCTAACGCATGGATGCAATATCCGGTCGGTATGCATTTCAATCCGGATACGGTCCGTAACGAGATGTTCGACTTCTGGGCCGTAGCCTTATCGCCTGTCGCCATTAATAAGTTTTTCCATACGGTATTGTCCGGTTGGATCGTAGGCGCCTTGTTCGTACTAGGAATCAGCTGCTGGTATTTATTAAAGAAACGGAATACCGAATTCGCTTTGTCAAGTATCAAGGTCAGCGCTATATTCGGGTTGGTAGCCTCCATCCTTATTATCTGGACGGGTGATGGCTCCGCTTACCAAGTCGCTCAAAAGCAGCCGATGAAACTAGCCGCCATGGAAGGTCTTTATGAGGGTGGCAACGGAGTAGGACTCGTAGGTATCGGCATCTTAAATCCGGCAAAGACGAGTTATCTGGATAACCAGAACGCATTTATTTTTGACATTAAGTTTCCAAAACTCCTCTCCTTCTTAGCAGAACGTGACATCAACGCATACGTTCCGGGTATCGTAAACTTGATAGAGGGAGGCTATACGACCAATAAGGGAACGGTAGCGCTCTCCGCCAAAGAAAAAATTGAGAAAGGTAAAGCCGCTATCAAAGCGTTAGCTGATTATCGTAAAGCGGTCAAAGATAAAGATACCGCAGCCGCCGGGCAATACAGGGTAACTTTGGAAGAAAATTTCCCCTATTTCGGATATGGTTATATTAAGGATCCGGCAGAGTTAATCCCGCATGTAGGATTGACATTCTATTCTTTCCGTGTGATGGTGATCCTTGGTTGTTTCTTCATCTTACTATTCATTATTACGTTGATATGGGATAAAAAAGGGAAAATCGCTAATACACGTTGGTTGCAATACGTGGGCCTATGGTCTATACCTTTAGGATATATAGCGGGACAAGCCGGTTGGATCGTAGCGGAGGTAGGACGTCAGCCTTGGGCCATACAGGATATCTTGCCGACCAGCGCTTCGATATCCAAGTTAAACCCGTCCTCGGTACAGACCACTTTCTACCTGTTCCTTATCTTATTTACGATCCTGCTGATCGCAGAGATTGGAATCATGGTTAAGGCCATCAAGAAAGGGCCGGAAGCTGCCGCCCACTAATTTTCAATTTTCAAATATCAATTCTTAATTAGAAAGTCCTATGGATAGTACATATATATTGTTACAACATTACTGGTGGTTTCTGGTATCTCTACTGGGAGCGCTATTAGTATTCCTTCTTTTTGTACAAGGAGGCCAATCTCTACTCTTCACTATCGGCAAGACGGAGATACAGCAAAAAATGTTATTGAACTCGACCGGGCGTAAGTGGGAGTTTACTTTCACTACGTTGGTCACTTTCGGAGGTGCTTTCTTCGCCTCTTTCCCTTTATTTTATTCCACAAGCTTCGGCGGAGCCTATTGGGTATGGATGCTGATCTTACTTTGCTTCGTGATACAAGCTGTATCTTACGAGTATCAAGCGAAAAAAGGCAACTTACTCGGGAAAAAGACGTATCAAGTATTTCTTATGATCAATGGTATAGCAGGTCCGATCTTACTCGGAACCGCTGTAGCGACCTTCTTTAACGGCGCTGAATTTATTGTTAACAAAGAACAGTTGACTGATGTAGCCATGCCCGTCATTTCCACGTGGGCCAATCCTTGGCATGGATTAGAGGCGGCTTTGGTATTTTGGAATTTGTGCCTAGGACTGGCAGTTTTCTTCTTGGCACGAACTCTGGCCCTACTCTATTTTATCAACAATATCGATGATCCAGAGATTGTCGCTAAAAGCCGGAAACAATTGATACCGGAGACAATCTTGTTCCTCGTCTTTTTCTTGACATTCTTGATCCGTTTATTGTTGGTGGACGGTTTTGCCGTAAATCCGGATACCGGAGAAGTATTTATGCAACCGTATAAGTATTTTATGAACCTGATCGAGATGCCAATCGTGTTAGCCGTATTATTGATTGGCGTGGTTGGCGTGTTATTCGGCATAGGGAAAACGATATTCTCGAAGACTTGGAGAAAAGGCATCTGGTTCGCGGGAGCAGGGACTGTCTTGACCGTATTAGCTTTATTACTTTGCGCAGGATGGAATAATACGGCTTACTACCCATCTTTGGCGGATCTACAAAGTTCATTGACGATCCAGAATAGTTGCTCAAGCCCATTCACGTTGAAAGTAATGAGCTATGTATCTATTCTCGTCCCATTCGTATTAGCCTACATTTTCTATGCTTGGAGAGCGCTTGATCTACATAAGATCAATAGTAAGGAAATGCAAGAAGGAGGTCATACCTATTAAATAATGTGCCAATTAAATAATATGCCAATGTGCCAATATGCCAATGTGCCAGTGAGAATGCAAGTGATAGTATCTTAATTGACACATTAGCATATTGGCATATTGCTACATTGGCACATTAATTTATTGCCTTTGGAAGTCCGCCTCTTTTGTCCACTTAGGCATCTCATCATTGTTGGCGATGACTAAACCGATACTAAACATTAAGTTCATATCTTCCATAGCCCCATCAAAATCCCACCAAGATTCGTCATACTCATCATTCGGTTGGTGATACCGGTAAACTTTCGGTTTAGCCTCATGGCGTGCTTTATCCACGTAATCCTTACCGCCACCAACTAAAATCGTAGGTACGCCTTTTTTCACGAAATTAAAATGATCGGAACGGAAATAACCACCCGCAGGATCTTCGGTAATAACCTTCACGGTCCGTCCTTGTGCCGAGGCCATAGCGATCACCAAGGCATCTGTATCCGTCTTGCCCGCTGCCCGGAGAGAAACATCATGGGTACGCTCACGCGGGGCCGTGCCGTCAAAATTCAAGTTAATAGCTGTTTTAGATAACGGGAACAAAGGATGCTCACAATAGTACTGAGAACCTAATAAGCCACATTCCTCGGAAGTCACCGCCACGAATACGATAGAGCGACGAGGACGAACAGGCAATGATTGATATTTCTTAGCTAATAGCATTAAGGTAGCCACACCCGAAGCATTATCACTAGCGCCATTATAGATACTATCCCCATCTATCGGAGTACCGATCCCAAAATGATCCCAATGAGCGGTAAAAACCAAGTATTCATCTTTCAAGTCCGTGCCCGGTAAAACAGCCGCCACATTATGAGACTCGCCTACGGTCATCTTTACATTTAATATAACCTTACTCTTCGCCTTCATCGTAAAACTCTTGAAACCCGGTTTCTTCGCCGCGGCAATCGTCTCATCAAAATTCAATCCGCTAAGGACGAACATTTTCTTGCAAGCCTCCTCCGAGAGCCATCCCTTCATGCCCAAAGCTTCCGCATTCATTGTCTCCGAGCAAAGAGCGATATTTGTCTGCACGTGAGAAGCCTGACAGACCTTCCAACCATACGAAGCGGCCGCCTCGTTATGAAGAACCAATAAACCTGCGGCACCTTGGCGTTGCGCCTCCTCGAACTTATAAGTCCAACGACCATAATAGGTCATGTTCTTTCCGCGAAACAAAGACGCGTCATAAAAACCGGGATCATTCACTATAGCGATAACGATTTTCCCCTTCACGTCTACATTCGCATAATCGTTCCAACCATATTCCGGCGCATTAATACCAAACCCACAGAACACATAATCCGTAGTAGGGATAACTACCTTTTCAGTTCCCCGGTTCGTCCAAACGACAATATCATCCGAGAACTTCAAATCCATAGAGCCTTTCGCGCATTTCACCGTGATCTTATCCTTTACCGGACGGGTAAAAGTAGATATTTCCTTCACCGGCTGGAAATAACTATCACCATTAGCAGGCTGAAGACCTAGTTTCTTAAATTCATCAGCGATGTAATGGATTGTTTTCGTCTCATACTCGGTCAAAGGCTTACGCCCTCCGAACTCATCCGAGCCTAAAGTCTTTACTCGTTCCTTGAAAAAAGCCAAATCTTCCTCATAACTCTGGGCCATAACAGATACGCCCATAGCGAGCATCAGAAGAAAAACAGAGATAAAATTCTTGTTCATAATCGTAGATTGTTAAATGACATAATTTATTAGATATAGGTATTTAGATTTCAAATTAACAATAAAAAAAGGAAACGGCGAAGCTCACGCTTGGCCGTTTCTACATTTAACCGTTTTAAACAAAAAGAAAAAGTTAGTTAAGGCTTAGAAAAAAATATCTTAAGTCTATTTACCGACTGTATATTCGCTTTCCCGAAGGACAGCAAACAAATATATGGAATCCACCTCATCCTGCATACATTACACTTTGTTTTTTTGTTATTTTTCACAGAACAGAAATGCTTTTGTATTATCTTTGCACTCAATTATTCCCATAGACAACAAATGGCTGATTTTGATATAAACATATTGGGATGCGGTTCCGCATTGCCCACGACACGCCATCTGGCGACTTCTCAAATAGTAGATTTACGAGATAAACTATACATGATCGACTGCGGGGAAGGCACGCAAGTGCAAATGCGTCGTATGCGTATAAAATTCAGTCGTTTAAATCATATCTTCATCTCCCACCTACACGGAGATCATTGCTTCGGGCTACCGGGATTGATCTCTACATTAGGTATGCTGGGACGTAATGGAGAACTTGTTATTCATGGGCCGAAAGACATCGAGAGCTATATGCGTCCGGTACTTGATATCTTTTGCAAAGGGTTGCCTTATGAGATCCGTTTTAACTTAATCGACCCGACAACTCATTCGTTGGTTATGGAAGATCGCTCCTTAAGCGTTTATTCCATTCCGTTAAAGCACCGGATACCCTGTTGTGGCTATTTGTTCGCCGAGAAAGCCAAAGAAGCGCATATCATCCGGGAGATGACAGATTTCTATCAAGTTCCCGTCCGTATGATGCAAGAGATCAAAAGGGGCGCTGATTTCGTCACCCCGGAAGGAGAGGTAATCCCGAATGCCCGCTTAACCCGTCCTGCCGTCGCTCCCAAACGGTATGCTTATTGCTCGGATACAGCTTTTCACCCATCTATAATCCCCATCATTGAAGGGGTGGATTTATTATACCACGAGGCGACTTTCGCTGAATGTGACGCCGCACGTGCGAAAGAGACCTTCCACTCTACCGCCCGCCAAGCGGCCGAGATTGCTTATAAAGCCCAAGTGAAGCGATTGGTTATCGGTCATTACTCGGCTCGTTACGAGGATATGGCACCGTTAAAGAAAGAAGCAGACAAGATATTTCCCGGCACGATCTTAGGAGAGGAAGGTATGAGGCTTAGCGTATAATCATACATCCGTTTTACGAAATAAAGCTAATTACTTTCTAATATGCAGAAAACTTTCTACATTTGTACGAATTTAGGGACAAGTAAATGAAGCTTATACATATCATCGCTTTGGCACTTGCATTCTCCGCAAGTTATCCGGTTTACGCGCAAGCTAATAAATCGGGAGTCAAGACATTTGCTTCTAGGCAAGAAGATCCCTCTCCTATCGAAATCACGGCCTACGAGAATCGCATCAAGGTAGAGAACGCTCCTGTCGGGAGTATCTTGGAAATCTACAGTGTCGTAGGCATCAAGGTGAAAGAAATCGAAGTCAAGCAGTCCACCGCCGAATATGTCGTAGATATCGCAAAGGGATATTATATCATCCGCATTGGCGATACGGTACGCAAGGTGGCGATACGATAAATAAAAGCCCCATAGGATAAATCCCACGGGGCTTGTTTTTTGATCCGCTCTCTCTTCTCACGAGGATACCTGCGGAAGAACTTTTAATTACTTTAGTATTAATATGCCACGTGTTCACCCGTCACGGGATACTTTTTTATTGCGGCATAGTTATTTAATTATATATTACATAAAGGCGGGTCTCCCCGCCTCTATTCGTTTAGTCTATCGGTTAGTCTTATTTTACAACTACCTTAACTGCTTCCTCACCGTCAACAGCTACGGCTACGATACCAGCCGGTACAGCGATTGTAGCGTTGTCAGAAGTAAGAACTGTCTCAGCGACAACCTTACCTAAGATGTTAGTGATAACTACTGACTTGCCAGCTGCGCCTTGGATAGTTACAGTACCGTTGTCTGTTGTAATAGATACACCTTCTACAGCCTCGATTGTTTCGTTATCTGTTGCGATATCATCACCTTGCTCTACGTTGAAGATTAAAGCATCGTCACCACCGGTAGCAGTTTCGTCAAACTTAGAGCTAGTTGCATCCGATAATACCAAGCAACCATTCTGCATCTTCAACCAAGCCGCATATTTAGGAGCAATCGCATCTTTCTTATTTTGAGCCATAGACTCGAATAAGAACGCTCTGTCAGCCTCAACCTCATTAGCGGCAACATTCTTGTCTACGAAACGCATTGACCAAGTCACATACTTGTGGCTGTCACCTGACAAATCATATTTATAAGAATAATACGTCTTACCAGCTTTTTTAGCGGCAGCTTCAGCTGTTTTCTCTGCCTTATTCAAGGCCGCAAAGTCGATTTCCTCGTTCTTCAAGTTCTTGAACTCATCTCTCAATACGTACAATGTATCTGCTACACGAATAGCCTCTACGAAACCTGCACGGTCATATTTTTTCCACTTATAATCGTCCGCATTAGCTACAGCGTAATTATTAGCAAGATCATGGAAGTTGATCAAATACTTACCTCTCTCGAAACCAGGGATAGCAGCAGTTGCGTGAGAACAATGCTCTGCGTCTACTTGATTACCCTCGTTATCGAAGTGATTATGAGTATAGCTACAAGGAACACCCGGCGCACCTTCGAAATCGTTACGCTCGATAGAGATCAAATATTGAGGTTTGATGTTACCGGCACCACGATTTACCCAAGCCGTATCAACGATGAATGACAAACCATCCTCTGTCTTCTCCGGAGTATAGATACCTAAGAACTCGATACCGTCTTTCATGAAGTTCTTGTTGTTCTCAACCTGCAAGTACTCTTTACGATATTTCTCAATGAAACGCAATGTGTCTGCAGCGTCACCTACGTTACCCTCTAATTCCGCAGAGTTGAAACGACGGTAAAGCGGAGTGTTGTCCGGAGCGATATAGAACGCAGAAGTTCTAGATTCATCCAATACTTGAGATTTCAATGTAGCAGAACCATCATAGTCTGATACACCAGCCTTAACCGTTCCATCAACAATTTCAAAATCCGCATCAGCATTGGTTCTTGAAGCCATTACGATCGCATGGTAACACTTGTCACCAAATTGATTATTCTCCTTGAAGAATACAGGAACATAATTACTTTTCTGTATACCGTTAGAGTATTCACTTACATTGAACTTATCCTCTTTGTTAATCATCCATGCCGCTTTATCCAAGCTGATCTCATAAGCTGTTCTATGCAAACGTTTCAATCCCTTGATTCTGTCAAAACCTACTTTCTTATCATAACCATAAGGAATGTTTACAGTAGAAGCGTTTGTTGTATTCCAGTTATAAGATACCGTATCAACCTTGAAACCATCCTTGTCATCCAATACGATCAATGTAGAGTCCTTAGAAGATTTAGAGATAAACTTGTTATCTGCATACGGATGCCAATAGTTAAATGTATACTTATTAACCAACAAAGAATCATTATCAAGTTTTTTATAACCAAGCAAAGAGTCAGCCTTCGCCGCAGCAGAAACCGGGATGAATTCCAAAGAATCCGCACTTGTAATAAGGTTAGTACCACCAAAAGCGATCGTACTTCCCACATACATCCAAGAAGCACCCTCTTTTTTATTCAACTGGATATTAGAAGCTGTTTTAGCCTCGAACTCACGGTTCGTAATCTCAACCTTACTTGTCTCAGCAACAGTAGAGCTTGTGTTGTGTTTCAAAACAACCCATTGATAAGCCGGCATGTGCTCAACATTCTGCTCATCAGCATTTACAGTTGTCCAACGGATCGTGCCGTTCTCATAAATCGGAGAAGCCAAGTACTCACCCTTACGGTTCTTAATGAAATAAACATCATCAGCGACAGAAGTCTTCACAGACTTATACGCAGTGCAACCACCGATACCTAAAGAGATCTTCGTATTGATAGGTTGCTCACCAATCGTTACGATTCTAGACTCATCAGCTACAACTAAGTCTTGCAACTTAACCCAGTTATTCTTCTTAGTATCATTAACAGTCTGATGTGTTACCGCTGTCAGATCTTTCCAATACTCCACATCATCCGGTTTCATATAAGCGTTCTTAACTTGGATATAAAGGCTATCCTCAGTAGAACAGTAAGTCATACGGAATTTATATTGATCAAGCAACATACCAGCCGGAGCAACATCTTCCTTACCAAACGCAAAGTTCAAGAATTTCTCACCTACAGAGTTCGCATAAGCTGTATCTACACGCAAATACTGTTTTTTACCATCCTCGTTTGTCCTATATAGATAAACGAACTCTGCATCAGTACCTGTTATCGCCTCAGCTCTCAACTCGTTTGAAGAGAACGGATTCACCAATTTCGTATTATTGTAATCTTTATGGAAGGATAACTTCACTGTAGCGTCGCTATTAGAATCATCTTGAACGCCTAATTTCGTGTTAAAATCATTCGCACTCAACACACGATGAGCAGCCTCAACCAAGGTAAACTTCAACAAACCTTCTACATTTGTCTCATTAACCTTATCAGCAGCTACAATCTTAACAACAACCTTTCCACTTTCGATAGCCAAAACAGCTACGTCATTAGAGTTAATGTAAGAAGCCAAATAGCATTTTTGAGTAAGCTGATCCAACACAGGAGCGAATTGCCATCCGGCAACCTCACCTCCTACCTCAGCGGTAGTACTTGTATAAAGCCCATTAGCATCTTTACTCCAATTCTTGTAACCGTCAGCCGTTACATCCAGTACATAACCGAAAGATTTGTTTGTAAAGTCGAAGATAGGATTCTGACCTTGGTTTTGCTTCTGTACATTTACGCACCATAGAGAAGTTCCTAAAGTGACTGTTTGAGCATTCTCGATAAGAATCTTTCCATCCTCATCTAAAGCTAGCACACGCTCTGTTGTTTCAGTGGTAGATCCAACAGAGTTCAATTGCAATTGATACAACTTCTCATTGTTTCCAATTGCTAATTTACTCACCGCATCACCAACATATACTCCAGCGTTTACAGTAAACGCAGAGGCTAACATCGCAGCGGCGAACAAAGTAGAAATCTTTTTGTTCATAATTCTAAAATTAATATTAATACTAGTGTTTATTAAGATAATCAGCTCATTACGTTATCGTATCGATTGCTTTGTCATTCAAAAACGACTAGTTTAAACGAAGGTTTTAATCTTGCGTTTTATAAGGGGTAAATAGAAAGGTTTGTTGAAGGAATCGCTTGTTTCGTAAAGGATAACCTATCCTATTGATAAGAAAGAGAATAAGCAGTAAAAAAATAGCCCGGAAGGGTTGCAAGTATCGAAGAAACGCGTACCTTTGCAAATGACTAAAAGAATCGTTCGTTTAAACTAGTCGTTTCCATACTCCAGATATCATTTCAATCTATTATTCATCAGCTTTTATAGTATAGCATTAACTAATGTACAGGCGTACATTAATATTATATTAAACGAGTCATCCGGAATTTACGGATTGTCATTGTGACACTTTGTAAATTAAAGCCCTTGAGAATCGAATTTTCCGGGAGATTATACATATAGTTCCGTAAAACGAGAAAAAATATTCGCAAGTAGTTATTCCATAACAAGATAACGGAATATGCCCTTTCATTCTGGCGAAAATTATTCATCCTAATTCATATTCTTAAGGCTAAAACCTGTAATTCATCCGTATGTGAAGGCCATTTCTATCGTATGCGATGGGGATTACTACCGTATGTATCACCTAATACATACGGTTACGTCGGCTAAAACATACAGTTGCGTTGGCTAACGCATATATTCGCATGGGCAAACACCACCTTTCTCACCGGAAAAGCGACCCTTTACCTATAAATAAGAGACAAAAAGGCCCTTTTCACCTATTTCTTCTCTCTGGTTAGACTTCTCCAAAGAAGAGGTATGTCAAACAAACAGCCTTGTTTCGCACAAACTGTCATGATTATCGCCGCTTCGCTTACCATCCATCCGTAAGGGCTACAACAGAATAATCGACATAGAAAAGCCCCGCAGGATAACTGAACCGCACTCCAAAAGTTGCTGAGAAGACCTTGTTGGTTCCGGTATAAAAAGGCTTTCCAAGTGATTAGTTATTCACTTCCCAAGCCGTTAGTTAGCGGCTAGGTATAGCCGCTAGTTATTCACTCGACAAGCCGTTAGTTATTCACTTCAACAACCAATGAAAGTGTCCGTTTCTTGATTATCAGGGCCTGTACAGGCGCATGTTTCCCGTATTTTCAAATAAGCTATGGCTTACATTTAACGCAGAAAACCTCATTAACCCACCTTTAGCTTTAAGGCTGTATCCTTTATGCGTTCACTATATCTCGTCTTCACTCAAACTACACAAGGTGTTTCCGAAAAAAGACGTACGTGTTTTTTAAAGCCTAAATGAATGCCCCATATAATAAAAATCGTATCTTTATCGCCAAAGATGGAAAAGAGCCATCTATATCCTATTAATCACTAAAACCTATAAACACTATGGGAAAATTTATCAACCCCTTCACCGATTTCGGCTTCAAGCATATATTCGGCAGGGAAATGGACAAGGACATTTTAATCGAGTTCCTGAACGACCTCCTCGAAGGGGAGCATACGATCACGGAGCTGAGGATCATGAACAATGAGCGATTGCCCGAGACAGAGCAAGGAAGGAAGGTCATCTTCGATATCCATTGCGAGACCGACAAGGGCGAACGGATCATAATCGAGATGCAGAACAGGGAACAGCCCCACTTCAAGGACAGGGCCTTATACTACCTCTCGCACTCGGTGGTGGAACAGGGTATAAAGGGAACATGGGACTATGAGCTAGCGGCCGTGTACGGAGTATTCTTCTTGAACTTCACGCTGGACGAAGAGAACGGGTCAGACAAAAACGGGAAGGAGGGAAAATTCCGAAGGGACATTATATTGGCGGACCGGGAGACCGGACAGGTATTCAACCCCAAGTTCCGCCAAATCTATATTGAGCTTCCTCGATTCAACAAAGAGGAGGAAGAATGCGAGACAGATTTTGAACGTTGGATTTATGTACTAAAGCATATGGACACATTAGACAGAATGCCTTTCAAGGCACGCAAGGCCATATTCGAGCGGTTGGAACGCATCGGATCCATGGCGAACCTCACCCCCAAACAACGAGCGCAGTACGAGGCGGAGTGGAAGATGTATAATGATTATTATAACACCTTGGATTTCGCCGTTGAGAAAGGCATGAAAAAAGGGATGGAAGAAGGCATGGAAAAAGGATTACAAGAAGGATTGCAAGAGGGACTGCAAAAAGGTCTGCAAAAAGGGAAAGAATCTACGGCACGTAATATGAAAGCCGAAGGAATAACCCCTCTTATCATCCAAAAATGCACCGGCCTTTCCCTTGAGGAAATAGAGCGACTATAAAACAAAATCCCTTCAGCCTCCATCCGTTTTTAACGTATAGTTATCAAAGGGAGAGACTGAAGGGATTTTTTATATTTATAAACGATCTAAAAGCTACTCCTCACGCTGCTTCTTCCATTCCTCCGCACACTCTTCCAAGGCCTTATACCAAGCCTGGCCGAACTTACGGATCAAGGGCTCCTTGAGGAACTTATAAACCGGCAATTGCTCTTTCTTTCCTAAGATCTCCGCTGCCTTACAAACGCTCCAGCGATGATAGTTCACGGCCTTGAAATCCCGATACTGAGTGACACGTATCGGGTAAAGATGGCAAGAAACAGGCTTATAGAAATCTGTCTTACCTTCCCGGTATGCTTTCTCGATAGCGCATTTACAAGTACCATCGGCGTCGTAACAGGTAAAGACACAATCTTTGCCGTTCACGATAGAAGTAACCGTATCGCCTTCCTCATCGATATAAGCTACGCCTTGCTTATGAATGACCTCTTGAGCTTTCGGGGATAAATCATCCCAGATAATGGGCAATACTTTCTGGAGCTTCGCCAACTCCGAATCCTCTAATGGAGCGCCGGAATCTCCTTCCACGCAGCACTCCCCCTTACATTTGGAAAGATCACATAAAAAATAACGCTCGATAACGTCAAAACTTACTAAAGTGTCATCTATCTGGATCATAAGATGCGCCTAGCTCTTATTTAATCAATGACTTACCAGTCATCTCCTTCGGCTGTTTCAAGCCCAAGATGTGAAGGATTGAAGGAGCCACATCGGCCAAGATACCATCCTCTACTTTAGCGTCCTTGTTGGCTGTCACATAAACGAATGGAACAGGGTTCAAGGAGTGAGCCGTATTCGGAGTGCCATCCTCGTTCAAGGCGTGATCCGCGTTACCATGGTCAGCGATGATGATTACCTCATAGTCGTTGGCTTTAGCGGCCTCAACCGTATCGTGCAAGCAAGCGTCGATCGTTACGACCGCTTTCTCGATCGCTTTGTAGATACCCGTATGGCCTACCATATCACCGTTGGCGTAGTTCACTACGATGAAATCGAATTTCTTCGTATTGATAGCGTCCACCAATTTATCTTTCACCTCGAAAGCGCTCATTTCCGGTTTTAAGTCGTAAGTAGCCACTTTAGGAGAAGGGACCAAGATACGCTCCTCGCTATCGAACGGAGTCTCGCGGCCACCGTTGAAGAAGAAAGTCACGTGAGCGTATTTCTCTGTCTCGGCGATATGCAACTGAGTCTTACCTACGTTTGCCAAGAACTCACCCAGCGTATTATTTACGTTCTCTTTGTCGAACAAGATATGAACACCCTTGAAGCTAGCGTCATACGGAGTCATACAGAAATATTGCAAGCCCGGGATCGTATGCATACCAGCCTCCGGCATATCTTGCTGAGTCAATACAACCGTAAGCTCTTTCGCACGGTCGTTACGATAGTTGAAGAAGATCACGACATCGCCTTCCTCGATAACAGCAACCGGCTTTCCGTTCTCAACGTGAACGATCGGCTTGATGAACTCGTCCGTTACACCCTCGGCGTACGACTCTTCCATCGCTTTTACCATGCACTCGGCTTGCTTACCCTTACCTTCGACCAATAAATCGTAAGCCTCTTTCACACGTTCCCAACGTTTGTCGCGGTCCATAGCGTAATAACGTCCGATGATAGAAGCGATCTTACCGCCGGTAGTCTTCAGATGATTCTCCAACGTCTCGATAAAACCTTTACCACTCTTCGGGTCCGTATCACGGCCATCCATGAAGCAATGTACATAAGCCTTGCTGATTCCGTATTCCTTGGCGATATCCGTCAGTTTCATTAAATGCTCCAAAGAGCTATGTACACCACCATCGGAAACCAAGCCCATGAAGTGGATCTGCTTATTATTCTCTTTCGCGTAGCTATAAGCACGTTTGATCTCCGGGTTCTCCATGATCGTATTCTCGCGGCAAGCGATGTTGATCTTCACCAAATCTTGGTAAACGATACGGCCAGCACCGATGTTCAAGTGGCCCACCTCAGAGTTCCCCATTTGTCCGTCAGGCAAACCAACGTTCTCGCCAGAAGCCTGTAACTGTGAGGCTGGATAAGTTTTCAATAACTCGTCCCAATATGGAGTCGGCGTGTTAAATATCACGTCGTCTTTACCTTTGTCACCAATTCCCCAACCATCACAGATAATTAAAAGTGCTTTTTTGCTCATGATTGCTAATTTATTATATTGATTATGTTTTTAACCTTTACGATCGCGAAGATAATCAATTCCATCGTATTATTGTTTCTCTCAATGTATTACTTTTGTGGCAGGAATGGAAAAGAATATACAAGACAAGGATTTGGGAGTCATAACGCTCCGTACCACTCCCCGGGCCACTCGATACACGCTCAAGATATCAAAAGGAAAGATAACCGCCACGATGCCACCCGGGGGAGACGAGAAACGTATGATCGCTTTTATCATGGAGAACAAAGCCCGGCTGATAAAAGCGCTCCAGAAGCATCCGGCCCGGCCCCTGCTCGACGAAAGATCGGAGTTACAGGCTACGACATTCCGCTTGCATATCTTCCGCACCGAGCGAAGTAATTTCTACATGAGATTGGAAGATGGGGTACTGCATATCGCTTGTCCGAATGAGACTCGTTTCGAGGAGGAAGAGGTGCAATCCTTACTGAAATCCATGCTGGAGAAGGCGCTCCGCCACGAGGCGAAACGGTTGTTGCCGGAACGTATCACGCTATTGGCAAGGCAACATGGATTTATGTTGACCGGGGTGAAAATCAATAATAGCAAAACGCATTGGGGAAGTTGTACAATGAAGAAGAGCATTAACCTCTCGCAATCATTAATGCTTCTTCCTTGGCATTTGGTGGATTATGTATTATTGCATGAGCTTTGCCATACGATAGAGATGAACCATAGCGAAAGGTTCTGGAAACTGATGGATAAGGTGACGGACAATCAAGCGATTCGTTTACGAAATGAGTTGAAAAGTTATCATATGTTGTAGAGACGGAGCACGCTCCGTCTCTACAACCGGGTGAATTGTCAGAAATTGGCTCCTACTTGCAGAATGAAAGTCCGAGGTGCGCCGACATCCATCGGACGGGCGCTATAGCGCTTGTTTAAGAGGTTGTTCACCAGTCCTTGTACATGGATATTCTTCGTCACTTTCATCCCGACACGCATATCCATGACGAAATATCCTTTATTGTTCTCTGCCCAATAATCATGTAAGTTTCCGAATAACATCGAACGCATATAATCCATCAGGTTAGGCTCCGCTTTCGTACGCTCATCGACCATAAAATAATCGACCGCCAATGTCTTGCTTTTCCATGACATATTCGTTCCGATATTAAACCGTTTCCATTCCAGATCGAATACCCCCTTTACGGAATGTTTCTGGCGATATTTTAAATACTTGCTGTCATTCGATTTCGAACGCATCGCCATTAAGTCATCATTCGCTTCCTCCTCCGCGTTCCGTGAATCCACGTCCATATCGATCGGATTCGTATAAACATACCCCAAAGTATATGCCAGACGAGTATCACGGTTAAACTCATACACACCCGAGGTAGACAAATCTACCCCATAAATCTCCGCCCGGCCTACGTTCGTGAACTGAGCGCCGATTCCTAAGCCGTCGCCGCTAGAGAACGCATTAAACAACTTGGAAAGCCCATCGATATAATCGAAGGTCTTATTATTAAACAGGCCAAAACGGAACTCGATCATATCCTTGTAACGGGTATAAAAGCCGGCCACATCGACAAAGCCCTTCAAATTGCCGAACTTATAACCTTGCTTGAAACCAAGTTCGGCATTATAACCTTGCTCCGCTTTCAATTCAGCGTTCGGGAAAGCTCCCACACCTCCGATATCCTTCAGGATAAACTTCTCCGTAACGGATGGATAACGGTATCCCTGTCCGAAAGATGCCCGGATAAAACTATACTCACCCAACTCATAATTCAAGCCTCCACGGAAAACAGGTTTTACCGGAACCTTCGCCCCGAAAATCTTCGTCTCCGCTTCCCTGTAGAAATCATCGACCCGGTAATACTCCAGACGAACACCGACCGAGACGTTCAAACGATCGATAAATTTATGATCATATTGCAGGAAGGTAGCCACATTATCGCTACTATGCTGCCCGGTCACTTTCGAATCCGCATGAATACGCTCATAAGTACCTCCAACCGTGAGTTGCGAATGTTCGAACTTCTTGCTGAATTGGTAATCCAGATTATAGGAATAGGTATGATCCGTAGCCTCCGGCGCCTTTTTCTCCACCGGCTTCATGGCATCTACCAACCAAGCCCCTACGTTATTCTTATCGGGTAGCGGAGTACGTCCCATCACCCAAGAAATCAAGTCCATATAATCCGCCGAGGTAGCTGTCGGGAAAAAATGATTTCCCAGCTTGCCCAATTCACCCATCAATCCGCTCACCTTCCCGTTCATCACCTCCGGCAAATACGGTAAGAAGGTCGGCAATAACTCGGTTTGCCAGTTTTGCGCCATATTGATAATCTCCGGAACAGATGAGATATCAAAACCCATATTATTCGTTATGTCAAAAAGAGACTTATCCGTGGTATGCGTGATGATACGGCTTCCCCGATGGAAGAAACGCCCCTTGAAACGATGAGTCGTCCCTTTTTCCGAATTCGTATAATTCAAGAAGGGATCTATATAAAATGTATTCTCACGGCGTCCCATATTCGCCAGCGGAGATTGAATATAGGGCTCCTCCGGAGAACGCCAGATAAAGAAACCGGTATAATCGTTATACAAGTAATTCACGTTCACACCATAGTTCAACCCTTGTACCCGGGGATCGTGATACGTAAGATTCCCACCGACCCGGACACGGCGGTTGTAATTATCCTGCCGATACCCGTCGTCCAAGAATGTATTAGCCCCCACTGTCAAATCAAAATTCTTGATCCTACGGGAATGAGAGAGATCCAAGCCTCCATATAAAGGCGTCCCGTCTTGGCGTGGCTTCCCATACAATCCTCCTTGTACGTTCACCTGTGTTACCGGATCTAATCCGGGGCGTTTCGTTTTCACATGGATCAAACCATTCAAGGCAGAAGAGCCATATAATACGGAAGAGGCTCCTTTCAGTACCTCTACTTGATCGACGTTCTCCATCGGGATCATATTCCAGTTTATTTCGCCGGAACCCGGAGTTAGCACCGACATTCCGTCCACCAGAATCAAGCAACGGCTACCCACGCCATAGGTCCATCCCGTACCACCGCGTACGGAAGGTTGCCGGTCCGTTACGTCCACACCGGAGATATTCTTCAATACATCCGTTAAATCTTTCGGAGACTGACGAGTGATATCTTTCGCTTTCAACAATTCCATAGAGACGGTAATATCGCTTAGCTTTTGCTCATAACGCCCGACGCTCACGACTACCTCGTCCATCAAGTTTGAGTTTGTTCGTAAGGATACGTCACGTGTCAAGAACTCTCCCGGATCTACTTTCACGGGAACGCTCAACGTTTCATATCCCAGATAGCTAAAAGTCAATACAGCGTCGCCATCCGTCACTTTCAGCTCATAATAACCGTTTATATCAGACACAGTTCCTCTCGTACCCCCTTTGTCCTTATAAAAAACGTTTACCCCGGCTAAAGCTTCCTTGCTCTCCGCATCCTTAATATACCCTTTCACGTCTTGGCCGAAAGAGGCATGGGTTATCAAAAGAAGAAATAATATCAATTTGTAAGTATTCTTCATATCCAAATTATATTTCGCACAAATATAAAGGTTTATTCCATACCGCTAGACAGGTATTTAAAAACAGACCAAGAAGTCCTGTAAATAGACTATACTCTTTTTATTGCGCTAAGGAGAACCGTAAACTAATACCATAGTTTGAGTTCGAAGTCGGGTAAGATGAGGTGGACACGATCGGCTCATTGATCTGTAAATCATAGAAAGCTCTCAATGTCAAGGCACGACTTAACCCGTAATCCGCAGAGAACTGGATGGTCTTGGCGATATTCCCGCTGGTAGCCTGCGTAAACTGATCCTCTATCTTACGGATCAACGATTGCATTTTACGGTAAGAGAAATCTAAGCGGATCGTAAGATCATTACTGAAGTCCCGTGTCTTTTTCATTTTCAACACCTTGTTAAACTCAGTCAACTTATATCCTACTCCTATCACGAATTCGTTGGAAAGCGCTTCCACCAATTGGTAAGAGGAAATATTCAGGCTTAAGTTACGAGTCTTGCGCAACTCAAACTTACCGGTTATATTATTCAATAAAGTAGCGTCTACACCAAACAACGGGCTGAATCCTTCCGTGATACTCACGGCCGCTATATCATAAGGAGACGATGGCGTAGGATTACCGGTTTGGATATCACGGATATATCCCAAACCATCCTGCCCGGCATCTACCCAATCCAAGAAGGAGGAAAACGCACCCACGCTATAGGAACAACGATATTGATGACTCAACATCATACTCTTAAAGTATTTGCGGATAACCGGGATACGGATTAAGCCATCATACGTAATACGCCAGTTCGGTAGCAGACTCTTAATGGACGGGAAGGCTGACAAGCCTACCTTATTCGGGTCCTTGCCTGTATAAGCCGCCAAGAAAGCAGGTACCAATACCTCCATGGAATTCAGACTTACACCTCCCCCTACGGCTGGATCATAAGGTTTTCCCGCTAAAGCATGCCCCGCCATAAAACCGGAACTCGGATAAACCGTACCGGAATATGTATCCGCCAAGCGCTGGGCGATCACGCTACGGTGAGCGATAAATTTATCGAACGCTTTCGAGGAATAACCGTTATTAGCGTTTCCGCTGCCGCCGAAAGCGCTCCCCAAGGCAATCGTCGTCATCGTAAAGCTACCTCCCATCTGCTCGGGCATACCGTCTTGCATATAATAGATATCGGTACTACGGGTATCTACCCGGTTTGCGTTCAAATCAATCTTCAAGCCGGCTATAGGTTCTAGATTCGCACGGATCGTAAGATTCTTCGCGCTATTGATCATGGCGGGCGTCGTCATATTCTCATTCTTTACCAACCAGCCCCGCTCGTCCGCCTCGTCGATAAAGCTCCTTCTTACCGCTCCAAAGGCAAAACCGAGTCCCGGAGCCAAAGTTCCTGTACGCCGTTGCCCGAACATATCACCAACCTCCGGAGCGTAACCACTCAACATCATACCGTCTATCAACGAGTACTGCACGTTTACCCGGCGCAGCATCATCAAGAAACGACTGCCATATTCCGCTACTTTCGTCAAGGTTCCTTCCAAAGGTTGCGGGCCGGGCACGATCGTCAACTTCAAATGAGCCGTATCTTTATTCAAGATCATGACTTGGGCATAATTGATCGGCTTATATTTAATTGAATAGACCTTCCCATCCGCTCCACGTGCCGTGATACGAACCTTCTTCGTAAACATTCCATGCTGCACGATCGTTCCACTATCCGGGCTCAATTGAATCTCTTTCTCTAGTTTCACCTCTTTCTTCTTTTTCTCCGGTTGACGAGCGCTTACCCGGGAAGAGGCCATAAATTTCTGGTTGATCTTCTTCAGATATTTATTCTTATTGTACAATGACTGCAAATTGAAACTACCCTGCCAGTCAAATTGACGTTGGTTCTTTATTATATTACCCTGTTCCAACTCAATACTAGCGACATTGGCTCCACGATCCCAGTTGTACGTGGCATTATAAGTCAATGAACTATTTACCCAGTCTAATGCCGGTATGAATTGCAATGGCATATTCCAAGTGACATTAAACGTTTGGTCATATTTCAAAGGAGTACCCAAATCACGGATACTTTGCTTCACGGAATCCTTCCATACCTGATAATCATCCGGATTCAATTTCTTATTCACTTGAACATTCGGTTCCTCGATACGGGCATTCGTACCGGAAGTAAACGTCATGCTCAGATTATTCGTAAAGTCCCAACGCAAACTGAAGGCACGGTCCCACAAGAAATTGTGACTGAATGAGAGCAACTGGTTACCTCCATCCGTAGAACTTGTCAAATCCCTTAGCTTAATCTCATAGTAATTCCGCATCATCGCCGTCTGGAAACTAATATTCGACGGAACGTAATTCAGTCCGAATTGCTTGATATATTTCGTATATCCATTATTCTTCTTCAGCTTCTCGAAGGGTCGGAACGGTTTCACGTAAGGCGTATAATTATAAGCGAAATTACCCCGGTAATCCTTGGTTGTCTCATATTCGGTCTCCGGGTTCTTCTTACTGTTCTGGCTATAAGAGTAACCTAACGAGAAGTTCGCCGGATCATACGGCATCGGGTTCTTGCTACGGATATCTACCTTTACGTTATTGAAAGAGACGCTCTTAATAGTGGTCTGATCCAAAGAATAACTCTTGATGGAGTCTTTCTCGGCTTGGGTCTCTACCGCATCCAAAGCGTCCGAAAGCTTAATATCCTCATTCAACGGATCATACTCAGGAGTTGTAGTCTCTTTCGAATAAGCATAGTAAAAAGGTATGCTAACCTTTGCTTTCTCAGGGAACAACTTACCCAACTCAATCGAGGTCGCCACACTATATTGCGAATAATCATCCATCCGACGTTCGGCCAGCGACTGATCCAACGCACCGAAACCAGCGGTTTCCATTCGTCCACTTACATTGACCGTACCCAAATCGGATAAAGCGACGTTCAGATTCGCATTAGCGGCCCAACCGCCTTTCTCGTCGAAATCGGTCATACGAAGTTCGTTTACCCAAACCTCACCGCTCTTGATATCACCCGTATTATTACGTACGCCGATCATGATCACTTTCACCTCCGCTAAGCTAGGGTTACCGATGATACTGATTTTATTACGCGTATTATCCGGATCATTTTTCGAATAAACCTTTTGGTAGCTTATATTTCCCTGTCCTTGACGTTTCAATTTATTTCGCTCCAACTTCAAGTCGGTTAGAGTCTCCAGTTTAAAATTCAAGGTATTATTTAAAGGCCATACTTTTTCTTGATCCGCACTATTGTTCGTATTATAAAGAATAGTACTATGGGGAGTCAGATCCAAAGGCACCTCATACTCATAATAATTATTCTTATAGTCAGAACCTAAACGAATAAATACAGAGAAATCACCATTCGACAAAGTCTTGCTCTCATCAATCGGCGCTTCCGCATGAGCGAACATTTGTAATCGTTTATACCGGCGAAGGTCATAAGCGGTAGATTTATAAACCGCACGTGCATCCGCAGGAGATAAATCCGTTATCTTCATAGACAATGCCTGCTCGTTCTGTTGAAGCAACTGAGGCTGACTGGAATCGAACATACGGCTGATACCCGGAGGCAACACATAGTTGACCGGCTGACGCTGCCCGTTCTCCTCTATATTTACAGAAGATACGACGATCTGTCCATCAGACTTTGGCGGAATAAGAGGATTTGACAAATCCTGCGTATAAGTACGCCAATCACCACGAACCAATTCCAAGGTACCGAAACGCAGAACCGTAGACTTACGGAATCCTGTCATATACATACGCATGAAACGGACTGTCTTGAAATCCCGGATCGCTCCAACCCTCTTCTCATAATCTTTAATAGGAATCTTAAATAGATACCATTTTACTTTCTCCTTATCACCATTCATTAAGGTTACTTCCGGAGTACGCTCATCAACGATGTTGTTTACACCGACCTGCAAATCTTTTGGACGGAGAGAGATCTTGTACTCAAAATATTTCTCTGTCTCATTCAACGTATTATCGCCATTGATATCTTCCACATCTGGTGTACTCTTTCCGGCTGTAGCATATCTTTGATCGGATTCTTGTGAGTTTCCCTCTGTACCGTTATATCGTTTATAGCGAGATAAGATATCCAACTCCTTAGCATCGTAATCATCCCCACGGAAATAGTGATAATTATCCCCGGCAGGATCGTTAAAAGGAGAAAACGGATCATCCATCATCTTAGAGATTGTCTCACCGGATAGTTTCGCCCTCAATTTATTCAAATAATCCGCATACGTAGGGAAAATTTGCTCTTCCTCCGTAGAAAGACCGTTCAAACCGACATCTTGCAGCTCACGATTTTGGGCATCAAACGCATATCCCGTACTTTGCGTGCGAGGCACCTTACCCCAAACAGTCGTATCAACTTTCGACATATCACCGTCCACGGGCATACCATTCTCAAAGAATTTCCGCTCATCTTTCAAGATATCCTCGGAAATCTCACCCAAGTTAAAGTATAGGTCACCACCCTCGGCTGTCTCGTCCTCAAGATACGGGTCTAAAAGCCAGAATTCGATATATTCATAATTGGCAGATTCCAAATCGCTAGGCTCGATCTTGCGCATTACACCACCCCAACGTTTTTCCGGATTACCCAACGTACCGTCCGAGTTTACATTTTCCGCATCTAGGTTATACGGACCACGCTCATTCGGGTAAAAAGCGAGGTTTAATACAGGCAAAGTCGTATTATCATTGGTTCCCAACTCTTTATTCGGGAAGATCTCTTTATAACTGACTCCACGGGTGTAATGATTCGATAAATCATCATTCGTAAGATGTCGAGGGCGGGAAGAGGAACTCTTCCGTGTGAAGATTCCGTCTACCGTATACCAAGCCAACAAAGCTCTGTTTTTACCATAAGCGATATCGTTCACCTTCTCCGCTTCCGGAAATTTAGGATTCGAATCTTCATAGGGGGTACTCGCCAAGTTCCAAGCATACGGGTTCAAAAGATCCATACCACTTTGTGTAGACTCGAAGTCATCCAAATAAGAGTAACCACCCGTATATTGATTCTCATAATGTCCCGCTATTAAATGAGCGAATTCCGCATTGAATGAGATTTGGCTAGGTTTGGTCAATGTCAACAAGGGTAACTTATCAAATACATTTGTCAACCACTGGCTCTCGGCTTTATAAGAGGTATTCAAGCCCCATAAAGTATTCTTTATAGACTCATCTCCCAAAGTGGTTTTTACCGTAAGAGGCATTTCCGACATATGCATAACCGTGGCACCGACCATGAAGTCCTTATTGAACTGGTAATTCAAGTCTAACCCGATCATCGTCTTTCGCTGCATATTAAAAGTAGACTGGTTCTCCAGAGATACGCTAACGGGTGTCCCACTCGATATGATGCTCTCATTCAAGATCGTCACACGTCCTAAACTGTAATCTACCGTATAATCCACATTCTCGGTCAGTGTAGCTCCTCCTGCCGTGACACGTACGGATCCACGGGCCACGTTAGTAGCTCCCAAGTCGATCTCCGAACCCGACGAGGCTTTATACTCACCACTTAAAAGAAATTTATTTTTCTCGGCGATCTGGCGGGCAACGGTTAATGTCGAGTCATACAACTCTTGGAATACATATTTACTGGCATAGGCATTACCTACCTTTTCCCGTAATTTCGAGCCGAAAGGTTGTACACAAGGGAATATAATCTTACCGGTCTCCGCCTGTATCGTATAACCGTCAATAAAATCAAAGAAACCATCCGGATTCGGATTGTCATAGGTATCCAAGCGATCCAGCCCTAATACCCGAATCAAGATTTGATTCGCACAATTACCTTCCGGAAGATAGTTTACATACGTACCGGTAGAATCGCTCTGGTAGGTAACGTTTAACTTAAACTTCTCTTTCTGCACCGAATAAGCACCCAATGAGTATACGTTCTTCATCATCAAGTCCCAGAACATCATATCCGGCGACATCGTGATGCCCTTTAGCAACTTCACATAAATACAGTCGCTCGTATTCTCTTTATTATCCGTAGAGAACTCACCGACTTGATAGGTCTTGCCATTATAGATAAAACTAAAAGCGACACCCAATACCTCATCAGCCTGTAACTGAGTCCTCAAAGAAATATAACCCAATTTCTTGTTTAATGTATACTCAGATGACTCTAGCAAACGGGCACTCTCGATTTTTTCAAAATCCCGTCCTCCCTCCATGGAGCCTTTCAACGCATCATTAACCATACTTATCTTTCGGGCATCCGTAAATTGAGTGGTTAAAGTCGTATATAAATTGTTTGCGGAATTATTCGGACGTCTGTCCGTTCCGGAAGGCATTACCAAGGCTGTATTACCGATATTACGAGATTCATTTTCTCCCAAATCGGTGAAAGCTACGATATTGCGGGACTGGTCATAATTACCTCGTTTATTGGTTACCCACACTTCTATCTTAGAGATCTCTATACCGGAGGTGACGGTAGGCAAAGACTCCATAAACTTATCGTAGTTATCATAGAAATAATGGCCCAAGAAGAAGTGACGGTTCTCGTCGTATTCATCCACCTTGATCTCGAAGGGCTTCGTCTGCACGCCCCCTTTTGAGCTAACCGTCTTGGATTCAGATTCCTGCTGGGCAAACAAGGCGTTCACTCGCAACTTACCAAATTGTAAATCCGCTTTCATACCAAATAAAGCCGCACCTCCATTAATCAAGGAATTGCTGGTATTCATGCTCACGTTACCGGCTTCTAACGACTTGATAATCTCATCCTCCTCGCCTGTATACGCCAACTTCAATTTTTTGGAATCGAAATCAAAAGAGGTCTCGGTATTGTAATTCATTCCGAAATTCACCTTGCTACCCACCGAGGCTTGTACATTCAACTGCACACTCTCGTCAAAATTGAAGAAAGTACGTTTACGGGAACGCTCCGGAAGAGAAGGATCATTATTCTTATTCGTCTTCAATCCCATCGTGATCTCGGCCGAACCTTGTGTTCTTACACGTACTCCACCGGGGCCGAAAATACGTTCCGCCGCACCGATATTAAACTGCATATCGGTTAAGTTAAACTGTTTATTCGTAGCTTTTTGGAATTCTTCCTCGTTCTTTTGGCGGAAATAGGAACGAAGTGATTGTTGCATAGAATAATCTTGGTATTCCGCTGGGGTTAAACTCATCGGCGTACCAATCTCCATATCGCCTAATTTCGTACGGACAATATACGTATTCGTCTTTAAATCATACTCAATCGTAGTCTTGACATTCTCCGGATCACGCAAATCGGCAGGTGATTGTTTCACGATATCTTGATATTCCTCCGGTGTAGTTTTAGCTACCGGATAACGGGGAGGAATCGTATCCTCCGGAGCTTCCAGCAACTCCAATTCCGGCAAAGATGATGTATACGCAAGGTAATCAGCATTCAGCGAATACAAGCCGACACCAAACAATAATACAACGATCCATATGGAATATTTCAGTATTCGTTTTCTCATTTAATTGTCAATTGTTAATCGTTAATCCTCAATTGTCAATTATCAAAGCATTCTAAGCGCAGTTTTAATTACTTGTTCCACAGCTAAAGTGGGCGAGCCTTTCAAAATAGCGGATACCGCTTTTTGCGAAGCCGCTTTCTGGAAACCCAACATAACCAATGCGGCTACGGCCTCCTCGGTTACCGCTCCATTAGAGACTGATGCCTCCGGCAAGTTTCCGGCCATACTCTCCATAGGTTTCACCTTATTTTTCAAATCTACCAAGATACGCTGGGCCGTCTTCAAACCAATCCCTTTCACGGCAGTCAATGCGGCCTCATTCTTCGAACCGATCACTTGAACCAATTCGGATGGCGGTAGAGAAGAAAGGATCATGCGTGCGGTATTCGGTCCCACTCCAGAAACGGAAGTAAGCAAAAGGAACAACTCCCTTTCGATTTTCTCGGCAAAGCCAAATAGTAAATGAGCATCTTCCCGGATTACCTCATATATATATATTTTTCCGGTAGTCTTGTTCCCAAACGCACTATATGTATTCAAGGATATATTCAGCTCGTAGCCTATACCACCACACTCCAAAATCATACGTGTAGGTGTAAGTTCCACGATTTCACCCTTTATATATTCTATCATCTATATATCTTTTTAATATTCCGTACCTATTATAACGCAAAATTAATCAAAAACGTATATCGGGTTACCATTCTTTTCCCGGATAAGGAACCTTAAAGGTTTCAAAACAACCCCGATCCTGCAATGTCACATAACATTGACGATGATCAGGTCCTCCAAATGTTAAGTTAGACGGCTGTTTTCCTGTCAATTGAATCTCTTCAACTAAATCTCCTTGCGGATTTAACAAAGCTATAGTGCCCTTATCATAACGGCAAATATAAAGATTTCCTTTCTCGTCACACTTCATACCATCCATACCGTACCCCTCAAAAGTATGAAATAGACGTTTATTCCTTAAAGTACCATCCGGGCATATATCATATACCCAGACTTTTAATTGGGCAGATTCATTAACGTACAAGCGTTTACCATCCTCACTCACAGCGATGCCATTAGTCGTTCCCATATTCGTCTCCAATAAGGAGACTTTCGCATCCGGGGTAATCAACCAAAGTTGGCCTTTTTGATTCGGCCAATCCGGGTCACTCGCATACATATTTCCATTGGGGGCAAATACAATATCGTTTGGTTGATTCATCTTTGGCTCATGAGCGAATACGCTGATCTTCTTAGATTTCATATCCACTTTTAAGATATTATGCCCTGTATAATCCGCCACGTACATATTTCCGTCTTTCCCGAAGCGGATACTATTCCCGGTAGATCCTTCCGGCAAAACGAGAAAACAGCCATGGCTACCATCTGGGCGTACAATACCGATCGTCCCTTCTTTCTTATAATTTACGGCATATAAATTTCCTTCGCTATCTACAGCCGGACCTTCTATTCCGGAAGTAAATGTGTGCTCTGGCATCCAACCCGTTGCTTTCAATACATTCTGGGCATTTAAAGAAATCCCACAATACAGAATACCACACAGCAGACTAGCAATGACCTGTATACTTTTCATTTTCAATAATTTTACTGTTTCCAAAAACCGGGGACTAATATCGTTAATACCGTAAATATCTCCAGACGCCCTGTTAACATCAAAAAAGACAGAAACCATTTCGACACCGTGGGGACATCCGCAAAATTACTTACCGGACCAAGCGTTCCCAAGCCGGGCCCTACGTTACTTATAGCAGAAACAGCGGCACCAATCGCCTCCGAAAATCCCATCCCATCCAAAGATAAAGCCAAACAGCTCACCACGATTAACGTAATATAAGCGAACACAAAAGCTAACACACGGTGTACGATATCACCAGATACGACATGTCCGTTCATTCGTACTGGAATCACCGCATGGGGATGTGTCTGTTTCTTAAATTCATTGGAGAGATTCTTCGTTAAAATAACGAAGCGTCCCATCTTCAAGCCACCGCAAGTAGATCCGGCGCATCCACAAATAAACATCAAGATCAATGCGATAAACCAGAAAAACGGTCCCCAAGGAATATAGTCATCCGTAGCGAATCCACAGGTAGAAACCAAGGTCACCACTTGGAAAGCCGCCTTACGGAACGCATTCTCTACATCCGAGGCGAATCCAAGGTACAAGATCCACACCATGACAACGATAATAGCGCTTAAAACAAAAAAGAAAAACCAGCGAAACTCCTCATCTTTAATCAATTTCTTCACATTTCCATTAAAACAGAAATAAACCAATGTCATATTGGTAGCTCCGATAAACATGAAAATAGTTATTACATACTCTATATAAGAGGAATTCCAATAAGCGATACTTGCGTTTTTGGTTGAATATCCACCAGTAGATATAGCCGTGAACGCATGATTTACCGCATCATACAAATTCATCGGACCAGCCCATAAAAGGCCGACTAAAAAAAGTGTCAGAAAAACATACACCCCCCACAGGCGTTTAGCGACTTGCGTAATACGAGGACGAAAACGTTCATGGGTTATACCAGGCGTTTCGGCATCAAACATCTGCGAGGCACCACCTCCGAAAATAGGCATCAAAGCCACGGTGAATACGACCATACCGATACCTCCCTGCCACTGTGTAAGACTCCGCCAGAATAAGATACCTTTAGGCAACGCCTCTATATTCGTTAAAATAGTAGAGCCGGTAGTCGTAAATCCGGACATGGTCTCGAAAAAGGCATCGGTCACATTATCTATATATCCTCCTATATAGAATGGTAACATTCCAAATAAAGAGAATAAAATCCATGTCAATGTCACGATCAACATTCCTTCCCGCCGGCCGGCCGAGTGTTCATTCGCCTTAAAGCCCATAGAGTAGAACAAAAAACCGGTCCCGAATAAGATTCCGCTTGAAATAAGAAGCGGATATACATCACTCCCCCGATAAAGGAAGGCTACGACGGTAGCGGCCAGCATAAAAAAAGTCTCAAGGATGAACATCACCCCTAGCATCTTCACTATAAAACGTACGTTCAACATAACTATCAACTAGTTAAAGTAGTCCTCCAGCTTACGCATAGCCGTATCCAAGCAGAATACGACAACATGATCGTATGCCTGTATCTGAGTATCACCCTTGATCATCATAGGTTCACCGTCACGAATCAACCCACCGAGAGTCATATCTTTCGGCAGACGGAGATCCTTGACTTGTTTCTTGGTAATCTTTGAATCCGGTCGAGCCACCAACTCCGCTACATCCGCATTCGCAAAGGTCAAACATTTCACGTTAGAGACATCCGCATCCAGAAGAAATTGATAGATATGGCTGGCCGCTATCAGCTTTTTGTTGATAACCGAACCGATGTCCATACTTTCCGCCAATTGGATATAATCGATATTCTCAATCTTAGCGATTGTCTTAAACACACCTAAACGCTTAGCGGCCAGACATGCCAATATATTCGTGCTGGAATTATCCGTCAAAGCTATAAAAGTCTGTGCATCCTTGATGCCTTCTTGCATCAACAAATCAGTATCACGGCCATCTCCGTTTATAATCAAGACATTACTAGGCACTACCTCAGCGATTCGATGACTTTTCTCTTTATTAGCCTCAATTACTTTTACCCGGATGTTATTCGGTAAATATTGGCAAGCACGGATAGCGATACGGCTTCCTCCCATAATAATAACCTTCTTTACTTCCGGATCTTTCTTTCCGGCCAGTAAGCGCACATCCTCTATATGAGATCGGGTCGTCGTAAAGAACACGATGTCACCAGACTCTATCCGGTCCGTACCACGGGGGATTATCGTCTCGTTCTTTCGCTTAATAGCGACAATATGATATAGCTTCTGCTCATTTAGCAATTCGGCCAATACCCGGTTCACCAAACGGGAATTATCCCGAACTTTAACACCTATCAGAATTAAAGCTCCACCAAACAGCTCCCAATATTGGCGTGTCCACGGACGGCGTACAGCTGTCACGATCTCCTTAGCCGCCAACATCTCAGGATAAATCATCGAGTTGATTCCTAATTTCTCGAACAGCTCTTTATTTTTGGGTAATAAATATTCGTAATTATTGATTCGGGCCAACGTACGATGCGCTCCTAGATTATGAGCCAACATACAAGCCGTCACATTGGTAGTCTCCTCGGGAGTAACACTTACGAACAAGTCCGCTTTCTTGATCCCCGCCTCCTCCAAATCTCTAAGCGAGGTCGGATTCCCGACCATAGGGAGAATCTCCATGCTAGATTTTGAGAAATTCAGCCGTTCCTCATTCGGATCCATCAAAATGATGTCCTGATTCTCTTGAGATAACATTTTCGCTAAATGTGTACCTACTTCTCCCGCACCGGCTATGACAATTTTCATATTTTATTAATTGACAATAATCAATTCTCCTTTTTCAACTGTTTCGCAATGCTCTCGGCATCCATACCACATAATTGATACAGTTCCGGTATAGAACCATGCTCGATAAACGCATCCGGCACTCCGATACGCTTTACATGAGGCGTATAGCCATTGTCTGCCATAAACTCAAGGACAGCGCTACCAAAACCTCCTTTTATCACTCCATTCTCTACCGTAATAATACGGTTATATTTCTGCCCGATCTCATGCAACAGCTCCTCATCCAACGGTTTCAAGTAGATCATATCGTAGTGGGCTATCGATACCCCCTCTTCTTTCACCATCTCGATGGCTTTGATCACCTCGTTTCCGATCGGTCCGATAGAAAGTACGGCGATATCATCCCCGTCACGCAACTTTTTCCCTTTTCCTATAGGCAATACTTGCATCTCGTTACGCCAATCTTTCATCTCCCCCTTACCTCTAGGGTAACGGATTACGAACGGGCCATTAAAAGCGGCATAGCCTGTATACATCAAATTCCGTAAATCCAACTCATTCAATGGGGAAGCGATTACCAAATTCGGTATCGGACGAAGATATGCTAAATCAAACACGCCATGATGTGTAGCTCCATCCTCTCCCACTAATCCCGCACGATCCAGACAGATCACCATATGTAGTTTTTGCAAAGCTACATCATGGATAACCATATCATACGCACGCTGCATAAACGAGGAATACACGTTGCAGAAAGGTATCATTCCCTCCTTAGCTAATCCGGCAGAGAAAGTTACGGAATGTCCTTCCGCAATTCCCACATCAAACGCACGATCCGGGAAGGCTTTCATCATATAAGTCATCGAGCAACCGGAAGGCATAGCCGGAGTTACACCTACAATACGCTCATCTTTCTCCGCAAGCTCTACCAATGTATGACCGAATACGTCTTGATATAATTGAGGTTCATCTAATTTACGGACGATTATACGCTGCCCGGTTTCCTTATTGAACTTTCCGGGAGCATGCCATTCCGTAGCGGACTCTTCCGCAGGTTTAAAGCCTTTTCCTTTTTTCGTTTTGATATGCAACAGCTTAGGGCCTTGCATATCTTTTATATCATTCAATACCTTCACCAGATAATTTACATCATGCCCATCCACCGGACCGAAGTAACGGATGCTGAAGCCTTCAAATAAATTATGTTGCTGGGTAAGCAATGCTTTAAGGCTATTGTTAAAACGTAAGATGTTTTCCCGGCGATCGTTATTGATGAGCTTGATCTTCTTTAAGCCTCGATACACATCGTATCTCATTTTATTATAGGCTTGACTCGTCGTTATATCCACTAAATACTGGCTAAGACCACCTACGCTATGATCTATCGCCATATCGTTATCATTCAGGATAATCAACAAATTATTAGGGTTGGCAGACGCATTATTCAACCCCTCGAAGGCGAGTCCTCCGGTCATAGCGCCATCCCCGATCACGGCGATCACATGGCGATCCAGTTCCTTCTTCAAGGCCGAGGCTACCGACATACCCATCGCCGCAGAGATTGAATTTGAGGCGTGTCCGGCGATAAAAGCGTCATACTCACTTTCCGCAGGATTAGGGAAGCCGCTAATTCCTTTAAACTTACGGAGCGTATGGAAAATATCTTTCCTTCCTGTAAGTATTTTATGTCCGTAAGCTTGATGCCCGACATCCCAGACAATACGGTCATAGGGGGTATTGAATACATAATGAAGGGCGACTGTCAGCTCTACCGTACCAAGGCTTGCACCTAGGTGACCGGGATTCTCAGACAAAACATCGATAATATATTGACGCAAATCGGCACATACCTGCTCCAACTTATCCTGTGACAAATGTCTCAGGTCTTCCGGAAAATGAATGCTATCCAATAGGTGTTCAACTTTGCTTTCAGCCATGTCTGCTAATTTTTCTGGCAAAAATACAGAATAAACGGCATATATAATAGTATTGTCCTGTCATTTCTTAGACAAGGGGGAAATCCATATTGATTTTAACAGCTAAATCCTATAAAATTTCATAGTTATGTTTTTTTTAAAACATAGTTATGAGTTGTGAATTTCATAACTATGAATTTTTCAAGTTATAATATAGTCATGAAATAACACCATTTGGAAATAAAAATAGCCCAACCACACCAAATTTGATCTCTTAAAAAGCACAATAAGTCTAATATTTCCAAACTATTACCTATACACCTAATAATCAACATACAATAAAATCGTATCTATCCAAGCTCCGATTAGTATCCATAGTATTTTGAATTTCTATTAATACTAATCGCTATTTCTATGGATAGTAAAGCAGGCTACAATGGAGCCTATTTTCAAGAAATATACAATAAACAGAATGACTCCCGGCTGATTAATGATACGTTTAGCGGTAAAACATATACATAGATACGTTTTCAAGTAAAGATTCGTATTTGGTACAGTTGTCCAAATAAAAAAGAGCTGTGCTTCCCATTTTACCGAGAAGCTTAACAGCTCTTTCTTCTTACAAAACCTCTTAATTTTTTATTCCAAGGTAAAGCTACCGGTCAAGTGTCCCAACCGATGTAACAACACAACCTGATACTGGCCATTTGCTTCTCCCGCTAAAGAGAAAGAATAAGTTCCACCTGCCTCTGAAGAAACAACATCTTCATAGACTTTCACTCCTTTATCATTCATAACACATACGGTCAAGTTTGATAAAGCATCTTCAAAGTCCAAGGAAAGGATGTCTCCTTCGATTGATACTACTGGAGGGGTAGCAACCACAGAACGATAATATTCATCACCCCACAATCCTTCAGTTGGAATGTTATCTCCAAATAAAGGATGAACTAAAAACAACGCAAAAAAAGCTGCAGCTAAAATGAATCTCCTTAAATTTTTCATAAGACTGTTTATTAATTGTGAACAAACTTACAACGGATTTAGCACATAATCTCAATAGCGAATTGCACAATTTATGCACAATCACCTAGAACTCACGAATAAATTTATCAAACTTCTCTGCAGAACCTTGCCCCTTAACTGAATGTATTTTTTCGTAAAGCCTTTTACGAATCATTGAGACATTTGTTGGTGTTGTGACTACTAACATCGCAATTGTTACAGGGGGGACATTTGCTTTTACTAGACAACTAACTCTTAATTCTGTTGTAGTCAACTTCGTAGCCAATCCCATAAGTCTGTGGGTAAAATTATTATACGTCTCATCTAAAGCACTAAATAATCTATCCCAATCCTCTTCTTTAGGTCGCCATTCTTCTTTTATATGAAATCGATAGTAAACATCTGATATCAAAAATTTCTCTACTAACAGTTTATTTTCGGTCTTTTCATACCGAAGATTTTGATTTTCGATCTCCAATCTCTGCTTACGTAAAACCATCAATTCTTTTTCCTTTTCATCAAAAGCAATTGATGATTCTCTTAATTGCCCTTCTAAATATGCAATACTTTTTTCATTTTGTTCTATACGAATTTTATCCTCAAATTGCTTTTTCTTTAATGCTACAAGTTTTTCTTTTTGTTCTAATAAACGTTTTCTTCTGATTTTTAGTTGACGATAAGAAAACAAAGTTATAATAAATAATAATACAGTAGCTGCACTAGCCACTAGTGTCATGATCAAATTGTCAATCTTTACTTTATCTAAAGCTATGGTTGTCTGTAAAAGCTTAGCCTCTGCACGATGAAAATTATATAATTCTTCTCTTTTTCTAATGGACTCAGTTTGTTTTATTTCCGATGCAGAATCTCGTAATACCTCATAAGCATCCTGATACTCTAAATATTTATCCCATCTCTTTTTAGATCTTTCAATTTTAGATAAATAGTAGTAAGCTCCAGCTCTTGTTGCCAAGATTGGGCTTTCCTTACTAAGAGTCAAGTAATAATATGCAGAGTCTTGTAAATTTATTCGTTGATATAATTTCCCTAGCCCCAAATAAGTAGGATATAGAAACTCTTTCTTTACCTTAAACTTCAATGCTTGTTGTATATATTCATGGCCTTTCTGAAGCTCTCCTCTATCTAAATATAAACATGCCAATTCTCTATATATAGAAGGGATACTTCCATAATTCCCTAGATTAAGAGCATGCTCATAATATATGATAGCGCTATCTAATTTTTTCTGTGCAGTATATACCCTACCTATATCTCTCAAAGCAAATGATTGTCCAACAGAATCACCTAATATCTTAAAACAGTTTAAAGCTCTTTTTTGATACGGAATTGCACTTTCATATACTTCTTGATAAGTTAAAAGCATACCTATACTATTATAAATACGCCCTAATAGCATATAATCATTAACTTTACTCTCATCCTGTAACGCTTTCAAATAATAATCCTGCGCATGAAGAGCATCACCTAGGTCTTGGTTTATTCTCCCTCTATAATACCAAGCTTTTGCTTTTCTTCCCCAATCTTCCGTTTTATCAAAAAATTCAACTGCTATTGTAATTAACGAATCTGAAGTAGGTTTGACATAAGTTTTATTTTGAGCTTCTGTCAAAAGCAGGTAGTACATAGCACGATCCTTTTCTGAAAGATCATTTACATCTTGTATTGTTGATAGCAATGTTAAAACGCTATCGGGATGTTGGGACATTATCTTTTCCGCATGTTCATATAGACCTGAGTGATGGCTACATGACATTAGTCCAGTAATAAAGAACAGAAAAAAGACGTATAGATTGTTTTTCATACTCTGTAACATTTTTATTTTCCACAAATGTAAGTAAAATCTCTAATCCTAAAAGTCTTGATTTTTACTGAATTAGACACACACGAGGATTTACGGGTATTTGCATTCCTCCATCTGTCTTGAAAATCAAAACGGATCAAACACCCCGCAAATAAGAAGTAAGTTTAAACTCTTTTACCTTTTAAATACACACAGAAGCACTAGAATACGCAGGATTACTCTAGTATTAGGGCAACAAAGACAACACAAGAGAGTGAACCTTGCCATTGCTGGCAACTACCTGTTCACCCGAAGCCCAGTTCTCTCCTCCATTGAAATCTGATATTTTTCCTCCGGCCTGCAATAGAATCAAGGCACCAGCGGCTACGTCCCAAGGGCCTAAATAGGCTTCTATACGGGCATCAAAACGTCCTGCTGCCACATAACACAGTTCAGCGGCGGCAGATCCCATCAAACGGGTACCTCCCGCAAAACCATACAACCTATCAACCAAATGAGCGGCTACCGGACGATAAGCATCAGAGTTATAAGGGAAACCCAACGCAATGAAAGCGTTATCCAGTACTGAGACATCCGATACATGTATCTCATTCCCATCCAAGTAAGCCTTACCGCCTTTCACGGCATAGAAACACTCGTCCCTACACACCTCATAGACTACTCCTAACAATAACTCCTTCCGATTTCTTAAAGCGATACTCACGCAATAAGGCGCGATATCATGAATATAGTTTGAAGTACCGTCCAATGGATCAATTACCCAACAATATTCCTCATCGGTCAAACTTCCAGAGCCTTCCTCCGCGATAAAACCAGCCTCGGGTAGTAAAGTAGACAAAGCCTCTATGATCTGTCGTTCCGATTCTTTATCCACATAAGATACATAGTTATGAGCACTTTTTTCCTCCACTAAGTTCCGGTCAAACTTTCGGCGTTCTTCTTTTAAGAATGTCGCAGAAGCACGAGCTATTTCTCGAACCTCCTTACACAAATAGCCTAAATCTAATTCCATACCGTTCATTTTATTTTGGCAAATGTAATGATTTCCATTTATAGTAATCTCATTTTAGCGACAAATGAGACCACATAGAAACGTAAAAATAATACCTATTACGAATTTGCCCTAAAACTCTGCCTTTAAGAAATATTATATTATCTTTGTGTTATGTTCAGCTAAAAAGATTGAGCTATGAAAACAATACATTATCTTTCAATCATCATCTTATCATTCAGCAGTCAAATACTTTTGGCACAGAATGATACTTTAGTCGGTGTATTGCGTGACATCAGCGATAAAATAATCAAACGCTATCCGGTCACGCTAGGCAGTCAGAATCCGATCACCGTGAAAACGAACAAACATGGCGTATTCACCATCCCGGGGGCTAACCTGAATGATACCTTGTTCGTCACTATTAAGAAAACAAGAAATGTAGTCAAAGTCCCGGTCAACGGATACAATTATATAACCATTACTTTAGAGAATAGCACATTCAACGCAAAGCGTAGTTTTGAACCGGATGAGGCCCTGAAAGAAATTATGGAAAGGGAACGAAACAAAATAGTAAGCTCAAGCGTTATGAATAAAGAAGAGATACAGAAAACCGGATGCCGTGATCTCTATTGCCTGCTACGAAGGATGAGTGGCATAACATTCGCCGATGGTTCCGTACGTATCCGTGCGAGCGTTTCCCTAAACAGTCCTAGTGACCCGCTAGTAGTGGTAGACGGTATACCGATGGACCTATCTGTTCTAAACACGATTCCCGTCGAAGATGTCTCGGAATTAAGAGTATTGAAAGACGCCGGTGAATACGGGGTAAGAGGCGCAAACGGAGCGATCGTCATAAAAACAGGCAAATAAACAAATAAGAAAAAGAGAAACGTATCAATATGAGAGTATGGATTAAACGGATAGGAGTGATATGCCTAATACCGATCGCATTGGTATTGTTACTCTCTATATTACTATATATACCTCCTTTCCAAAACTTCGCGGTACGGAAAGCGACCGAATACGCGGGAAAAGCGACTGGTATGCAAATCGGGATCGAGCAGATTAGGCTATCTTTCCCGTTAGACCTTACGGTTAAGGGTGTCGAGGTCGTAAATCCTCCCGCCGATACCTTGTTGAGCTTACAAAGCTTGACGGTACGGGTTCGTGCCCTTCCTCTTTTGCGGAAGCAAGTATTGGTAGAGGCGATCGACCTCCGGAACGTAAAGGTTAACACCGGGAGTATGATTGAAGGTATGGAAATCAAAGGATTCTTGGGAAAGCTTTACCTGCACGCCGATCGTATAGACCTGTCCGAGGAGAAAGCTACATTTAATACCGTAGATTTATCCGATACCGCCATTACCCTTCTATTAAATGATTCAACCTCGAAAGAAGACACGACTTCCACACCTCTGAACTGGGTACTCAAGCTGGATAAAATCAGTTTGGACCGGGTAGCCTTCGCCCTACAAATGCCCTCGGATTCCTTACGCCTTACGGCTTTCGTAAATAAAGCCGGGCTAAATAACGGCCTCGTAGATCTTGGAGCGGAACAATATAAGGCGAGAAACTTTGACATAACGAATTCTACATTCGCTTATGACGAGAATTACGCGGCACCCGAGCAAGGACTCGATTTCTCCCATATCAGTTTAACGAACCTGAACACCTCTATCGATTCCATCTTATATCAAGGAAAAGAAATAAACGCCCACATCAAGGAATTCTTCGTGGAAGAACGTTCCGGCCTCAAGGTTTCGGCATTAGCAGGAAATGTCCGGAGTGACCATGAACAGATAGACGTACCGGACCTACTTCTCCAGACACCAAATTCCGAAGTGAGATTGACAGCGACTATCCCTTGGAGCTCCCTCGAGGACCATCCGCAAGGTAGCATGAAAGCCCTGTTAAACGCCTCGTTGGGGAAAGAGGATTTATTGATAGCGGCAGGTTCTCTTCCGGAGGATTTCAAGAAAGCCTACCCGGACAAGCCTCTCGCTATTACGGCTGGCGTAGAAGGCAACCTCTCCAGTATACGTATCATACAAGGCGATATCATGCTGCCGGGAGCGTTTCAGATGAACGTCACGGGTAGCATGGAGTCCGTGACGGATAGCATCCGGCGAACCGGTGAGATTCAGTTAAAGGCTCGATCCGGTAATCTGGACTTTTTGCTGGCGATGCTTCCCGCCTCCCAACGGGATCAATTTGCCATTCCTGCCGGAATTCAGTTGAAGGGGGAAGCTACAGTCGCAAATCAAGAATACCGCACCGAGCTTGTTCTTACCCAAGATAAAGGTAAAGTAGGTCTGACCGCCCGCTATAATCCGGTAAAACTGGCTTATGAGGCTAATTTACGGATAGACAGTCTGGAACCTACTCATTTCATGCCTAAAGACTCTCTATTTTGGCTGACCGCCTCTGTTAAAGCAGAAGGCCGGGGCACAGACCCTTTCTCTGAACGTACATGGGGCAAACTGGACGGTAAGATATCGGATATACGCTATGGCGCCTCATCGGTATCAGACGTATCCATCGATGGCTCTCTGGAAAAGAACTTACTGAAAGTGGATCTGCTTAGCAAATACCCGTTGGCGAAAATGGATGTCTCCTTAAACGCGACCCTCCACAAGCACGAGGTGAAAGCGATGTTGATAGCGGATGTAGAGAACATGGATTTACAGGGTATGCACTTAATGGCAAATCCCTTCGCCACCTCTTTCCAGCTCTTCGCCGAGGCAGAAAGTAATCTGGATGAAGATAACACGATCGACGTTACGTTAGGAAACTGGGAGGTCGTCACCCCGAAACAAAGTTTCAAGCCGAAAACGCTGACCTTGCATGCCCGGACGGATATCGATACCACCCGTGTGTCTTTCCACGCCGGGGATTTAGGGATCATCCTCACGGGTAATGATTGCATACACCACATCACGGATAAGTTGACTAAGGTATCGAACGATATCACCCTCCAATTGGAACGGGACTCGACAGTCAATCTGGAGATCCTTCGCCCGCTCCTCCCCGATATGTACCTCGAGGTACGGGCAGGACAGGACAATCCGATCTACAACTATCTCCAAACCTATTACGTAGATTTCAAGAGCATCGCCATGAACGCCTATACCTCACCGGAAACGGGTATACGCATGGATGCCTCCATTTACGATCTGGCACGGGATACGATGCAGATCGATACCATCCGGGCGGAGATGCACCAAGATTCGCTCGGATTACTCTATAGCGCCCAAGTGATCAAGAATAAATACAGGCAGCAACAACCTTTCAGCGCCGGGCTGGACGGGCAAATACGTTATGGCTTCGGCGACGCCCGCCTCTATTTCAAGGACGGGAAAGGCGAGACCGGCTTGTTGCTCGGAATCCGGGCCGATAAGATACAGAACGGGGTCAAGTTCCATCTCTTCCCCGATGACCCGATCATAGCGTTCCGCCCTTTCAAGCTGAATCCGGATAATTACGTCGTGGTACGCAGCATGAAGGATATCGAGGCGAACCTGCGACTCAGCGGAGATAATAACGCCGCCCTCTGGATACACTCCCAAGCGGAAAGTGACGAGATGGAGGAAGTCCACGCCGAGTTGAACCAGATCGACCTTGGGGTTATCTCCAACGCATTCAGTTATATCCCGCCGATGAAAGGTATATTGAACGCCGATTTCCAGTACGCTCCTTCCGACTCGGCCTTCATGGTCGTGGCGGATATGAACATTGATGATCTGTATTATGAGAACGAGCGGGTCGGCGAACTCATGTTCAACGCAGTCTATCTACCTTTAGAGCAGGGGAACCATCAAGTGGATATGCACCTTTTCCGGGACCGGAAAGAGGTGAGTGCCATTACCGCCTTATACCAGATGGGCGAGACCGACCATATCAGCGGTAATATCGAGTTCATGCACTTCCCCTTGGATATCGCCAACCCGTTCATCCCGGATGATATGGCGAAAATGGGCGGAGACCTCGATGGTACGCTCGCTATCAGCGGACAAAGCGATAAACCCATGGCCGAGGGATATCTGATTCTCGATACCGCTTCCGTTTATGTAGGCGCCGCAGGTTCTACCTTCCGTTTCGACGATAAGAAGATAGAGATAAAGAACAACCGAATCTTGTTCAACCAATATGGTATTTACGCATACAACAAGAATCCGTTTATCATCAACGGAGAAGTGGATTTCAACGATTTATCCCGCATGACCGCCAATCTTAAACTAACGGCGAATAACTTGCAACTGCTGAACGTTAAGAAAAACGAGGAAAGCCTTGTCTACGGAAAGCTGTTCGTCAACCTGAATTCTACCGTACGCGGGCCGTTGGATGCCTTGACCATGCGAGGGGACTTGCAGTTATTGGGCGGGACGAATATCACCTACGTGCTGAAAGACTCCCCGTTGACCGTGCAAGACCGTATGTCGGACATGGTAACCTTCACCTCTTTCACGGATACCTTACGTCGGCGCATGCCTCGTAAACCCCCGTTGCCGATGGGAGGCATGGACATGTTGATGACGATCCACATCGATCCCGCCGTACAAGCGAACGTGGATTTAAGTCCCGACCAGTCCAACCATATCAATTTGGAAGGTGGCGGCGACCTTTCCTTCCAGTATACCCCGCAAGGCGATATGTTCTTGAACGGACGCTACACGCTGACGGGCGGAACCATCAAGTACTCCATCCCGGTCATCCCGCTGAAGGAGTTCAACGTACAGGAGGGTAGCTACGTGCAATGGACGGGCAACCCCATGGACCCGACCTTGAACCTTACGGCTACCGAGCGAGTCCGTACGTCCGTCACCCTAACCGGGCAATCATCGCCCCGCTTGGTAAATTTCGACGTAGGCATCGAACTGACCCAACAACTGGAGAACCTAGGGTTGCAATTTACCCTCACCGCCCCGGAAGACATGGCGATGCAAGAGGAACTAACCTCGAAAGGTCCGGAGGAACGGGCGAAGCTGGCTGTCAGCATGCTCGTGACCGGTATGTACCTCGGCGGTGGCGGTGGTGGCGGCAAGGTGAACATGAATATGGGAGACGCCTTGACCAGCTTCTTGCAAAGCGAGATCAACAACATCGCCGGAAGCGCCTTGAAGTCCGTGGATATCAGTTTCGGCATGGAGACATACGACGATAATGGCGACGCCGGAGGCGGTACCCGTACCGACTACTCCTTCCGCTTCGCCAAGCGATTCTATAATGACCGTATCCGTGTGGTTCTAGGCGGCCGTATCTCTACCGGCGAGAACATTAACAACGGGCAGGCGCAGCCGTTCATCGACAACGTATCCGTCGAATACCGGCTGGACAGCAGCGGCTCCCGCTACGTCAAGCTCTTCCACGACAAGAACTACGAGAGCCTGCTGGAAGGCGAGATCACGGAGACCGGGGCCGGTATCGTGCTCCGCAAGAAAATGATGCACCTCAGGGAGTTATTCAACTTCAAGAAAACGAAAGTGAAACCCATAAATGATGAAAAGGAATGAAAAGCATTTTAATATATTTTAGGCGGGACGACTCCCTCGGGCGGGGGAGGATGTCTCCCTCGGGCAGGGGAGAGTGTCTCCCTCGGGCAGGGGAGGATGTCTCCCTCGGGCGAGGGAGAGCGTCTAACCCGAGCGGGGGATGGTACGTCGCCACCGGGAGCATCCTCCTATCCGTACTTCTTCTCTCCTCTTGCTCCACCACGAAGAACCTTCCCGAGGGAGCGGTCCTATATACCGGTATCAAGAAAATAGAGGTGAAGAACGAGGATAAGACCAAACCCGGCGAAGCCGCCTTGGAAGAGGTCGAGGCCGCCCTAGCCTATCCTCCCAACAACGCCTTGCTGGGAAGCTCCTCGATCCGGGTGCCTTTTCCTTTCGGCCTGTGGGTCTACAACGCTTTCGTGAACAAGAAAGGGAAGGTCGGCAAGTGGATCTTCAACAAACTAGCGTCGAAACCGGTGCTGATCACCACCGTGAACCCGGATGTCCGCGTCAAGGTAGCCCGGAACCTATTGAACGAGTACGGTTATTTCAACGGAGAGACTTCTTTCGAGGTCATACCCGATCCCAAGAATCCCCGGAAGGCGAAGCTGGAATACAGTGTCACCATGAACGATCCGTATACGCTGGACAGCATCCAATACGTCCATATCCGTCACCGTGCCGACTCATTGATCGATGCCACGATCGGCGATCGTATCCTCCACAAAGGAGAGAATTTCAATGTCGTCCAATTGCAAGCCGAGCGGGAACGCATCTCGTCCTTGCTCCGTAACAACGGATATTACTATTTCCGTCCCGATTTCATCACCTATCAAGCGGATACCTTGTTGAACCCCGGGAAAGTGGCCTTACGGGTGGCCCCGAAGGAAAGCCTGCCCCCCTCGGCCCTCCGCCCTTGGAAACTCGGGGATATATCCGTCTGGCTAAACGGCTACCAGAATGAGACTCCCACGGACTCGATCCGCTATAAGGACCTTACGATCCATTATGAGGGCAAGCTAAGGGTTCGCCCCTCGGTCATTTACAACCGTTTATATTTCAAGCCGGGGGAACTTTATAACCAGCGGGCGCAGGAACGGACGCAAACGGCCCTGTCCCGCTTGGGTATCTTCCGTTATGCCGAGTTGCAATATTCCCCCCGTGATACCATGCGCCGTCAAGATACGCTGGATCTGCGGATCAATACGGTCTACGATCTTCCATTGGACGGCGAGCTCGAGTTGAACGTTACCGCCAAGAGCAACGACCAAGTGGGTCCGGGCGCCATTTTCAGCGTGACCAAACGGAATGTCTTCGGAGGGGGCGAGACCTTCGGCGTGAAACTCCGCGGCTCTTACGAATGGCAGACCGGCAACAAGCTGGATGGTAGCAACTCCAAGATCAACAGTTATGAGTTAGGCTTGACTACCACGCTGACTTTCCCACGGGTATTGTTCCCTACATTCAGCAAACGGGACATGAATTTCCCGGCCAGCACCACCTTCCGCCTCTATGCGGACCAGATGAACCGGGCCCGTTTCTTCAAGTTGCTGGCATTCGGTGGTGACGCCTCGTATGAGTTCCAGCCTACTGCCACGTCTCATCATTCCATCACCCCTTTCAAGCTGACGTTCAACTTGCTCCAGCATACCACGCACGAGTTCGACAGCATTACCAACGTGAATAAGGCCCTAAAAAAGAGTTTGCAAAATCAATTCATCCCAGCCATGAACTATACCTATACCTATGATGATTCCCCGATTACCAGTCGCCGGAACCATCTTTGGTGGCAGGCATCCGTTACCCAAGCGGGTCTTGTCTTGGATGGGATTTATGCGTTAGCCGGGAAGAAATTCAATAAAGAGGATAAGGAATTACTCGGCAACCCCTTCGCCCAATTCATCAAGGGAACCGCCGAGATACGTTATAATTACGCCCTCGGGCATAAGCAATATCTCGTAGGCCGATTAATGGCCGGCGCTATTTATAGCTACGGCAATGCCCGTACCTCCCCTTATAACGAGCAATTCTACATCGGCGGAGCGAATAGCATCCGTGCTTTTACGATCCGCAGCATAGGCCCCGGACGCTACTATCAAAACAGCGACAACAATAAATACGCTTACATCGACCGTACGGGTGATCTTAAATTCGAGGCCAACCTCGAATACCGCTTCCCGATCCTTGGCGACCTCCACGGGGCTACCTTCCTCGACAGCGGCAACATCTGGTTGATCCGAAACGATCCGGATCGTCCCGGCGGACAACTGAAATGGGGTAGCTTCCTCAAGGATCTAGCCTTGGGAACCGGCTTCGGCCTGCGTTACGACCTCACCTTTATCGTCATCCGTTTCGACGTGGGTATCGGTCTGCATCTCCCTTACGATACCGGAAAGAAAGGCTATTACAATATCCCGAAATTCAAGGACGGCATGGGTTACCACTTCGCTATCGGATACCCCTTCTAGCTGTTCCATTCCTAGGATTCTGTGGTCTTATCCAAGGTATTTCATTTTCAATAGGTCAACCCTAATTGGAAATGAGATACTTTTGCGCTCTCATTTTAATACAAACAGATTAATTAACGAACAGAATCATGAAGAAGATTTTTTACTTAATGTTGGTAACCCTTACTATGGGTATGTTCACCGCTTGCGACGACGATGATGAGAATACTCCAGATTTTATCAACCCAGAACCCAAGGAACAATGGAGCGCGACCATGCGAGGAGATAATCAATCCATACGTGCCTATCCGGATATTTTCGCTAATTACTGGGAATATACTTACTCATTCGAAAAGAATCCGAACATCGGCCTTCGTTTGACAGGTAGTTTCCCGAAAGCCCGTTTCTTCAATTTTACGATTTATGATGATTTGACACAAGATGATATGTCTGCGATCGAAGACGTGAACATAAAGCCCAATGAAGGTTCCATCAATCCCTACTCTACAGAAACCGAGGATTACGGAAAGAATACCTATACCATTAATATCATACCATCTAGTACACCGGCCACTTTTAAAGCCTCATTGCAAAATGTTTGTGAATTCCCCGACACATTAAAGATGGTCTCCGTCTTTATGAGACTTTATCTAGCAGACCAAATGAGTGGAGAGGAGCACGGAGGCGTAGATATGCCCGCTATTCAAGCATTCGATGTTACCACTGGAAAAGACGTAGCATTCCCGACACACGAGGAATGCCAGATCAAGAATATCCCGAACGTTCCTTCCGCAAACTTTACGGATGCGCAGAAGTCCCTGAATTTTATGCGTGCTCCAATCAACGCATGGTATCCGAACAGTCCCGCAGACTACCTGTTCACTCGCATTAAGTTAAACTCAGACACATTGGCTATCTTCCGATTTGTTCCTCCTGTAGCTCCTACCAAAGTAAGCGAATACGCTACGTCTGAGGTACGTTACTGGTCTATCTGCTTAGGAGCTACTAATACACTATCTTATGAGTCTTCTTATGACGAAGAAATGCCAGCTCGTGATAGCGAAGGTTTTGTTACAATTATCATTGCAGATAAAAACTCCGCTAATTTAAGTGAGGTACAAAAAAAGGCTGAGGCAAATAAGGGTACCTACGTAATGACATGGAATCGTAAAAACTATGGTGATGGAATTCTTGCTTTATATAGAAATATGGTATTCAGCGAAAACTTCGAACATTCCATGCGTAAAGTAAAACCTATTGCCATGGATTTGGCCGGAGGTGGAAATATCGATATGTCTGAATTGATGCAAATGTTAGCAATGCCTGTATTGGGCAACTGGGGACCGCAAGGCTATAAATTCAGCGAGGACGATTTCTTGAGCGATAGCTTCAATTACGCCAATATCCGAAGAATGAAATAAACCGATAGACATATCGTATTTTCAAGTCCCCTCGTATCCGGTCTTAACTGGAACAAGGGGACTTCCTTTTCACACTCTTATCATAAACCATGGAATTTAGATTCCTTATAGACGGGCGGTAATATAATCGATGATCTGCAGACAAAGGTTTGTGGTCTGCTCGTTCACGTCCAGCTCCGGATTCAGCTCTACCAAATCCATCGACTTAACCAGATTCGTAGACAACATATGATCCACAAAGTTATTAAACTCATCCGGCATCAGTCCCTCACACACACGGGTTCCCGTGCCCGGAGCGAAACGGGGGTCTATGCTATCCACGTCTATGCTGAAATGCACGTTGCGGATCTTCCGTTCCTTCAATTTCCGCTTGATGTCCTCAGCTACGAAGCCGATGCCTTTCAGATGGATAGTCTCCATCGTATAGACACTCAGCTTCTCCCGCTCGATCAAATCCCACTCGCCCTCATCCAGACTGCGGGTCCCGACCAAGAATACGTTCTGCGGATTCACCTTATTCCCGGGAGCGTAGATATTCACCAGTTCCTCGCTTCCCATCCCCATCAACGCACTCAGAGGCATCCCGTGGATATTACCACTGGGAGAAGTCTCGCTGGTATTGATATCCCCATGAGCGTCCAGCCAGATAATGCCGAAATCATCATAACATTTACCCACGCCCGAGGCGCTACCTAAACCCAGCGAATGATCCCCGCCAATCACCAAGGGGAACGCTCCTCCACGCAATGTATCATAAACCAACTCCGCCAGATTCGTATTCACCTCCACGATCGCATCCAGATATTTCATGCTGTTACCCCGTACGAACTTATCCGCCTCGCTAACAGGGGGTACATACAAATTACCCAAGTCAAAGGCTTTATGCCCGTTCTTCCGGATCACCCCCATCAATCCCCGTTCCCGAAGGTGGTTCGGGGCACGCTCTACGCCAGCCCGGTCACATCCCAGATTCAAGGGAACACCTATTACATTTATCTTCATACACTAGAATTTAGCGAACGTATCTCGTATAATGCCAATCGCTTCCATCATTTGCTCCTCCGTAATCACCAAAGGAGGCGTGAAGCGGATGATATGATCGTGGGTAGGCTTGGCTATCAAACCGTTTTCCTTCAACGCCAAACAGATGTCCCATGCCGTCTTCCCATCTTTAGGTTCCGTCACGACAGCGTTCAACAAGCCCTTACCCCGTACTTTCTTTATCATAGGATTATTAATCCGCTCCATCTCACCACGGAACAGCTCACCCATCTTAAACGCATTCTCCGACAAATGCTCGTCACGTACCACCTCCAAGGCTGCGATAGCGACTTTCGCCGCCAACGGATTTCCACCATACGTAGAACCGTGCTCTCCCGGAGCGATCGTAAGCATGATCTCATCGTCCGCCAATACCGCCGAGACCGGACTGACCCCACCGGACAACGCCTTTCCCAAGATCAAGATGTCCGGACGAATCCCCTCGTAATCGCAAGCCAATAACTTACCGGTACGACCGATACCCGTCTGTATCTCGTCCGCGATAAACAACACATTCTTTTGATGACAAAGATCATAGCAAGCCCGCAGATAACCATCGCCGGGCACCACTACCCCAGCCTCACCTTGGATCGGTTCCACCAAGAAGCCTACTACATCGGGATCTTTCAGGGCCTCGGCCAACGCATCCACATTATTATAGGGTATCTTTATAAACCCGGGTGTATAAGGGCCGAAATCGGCGTATGAGCTAGGGTCCGTACTCATGGAAATAATCGTAATCGTACGTCCATGGAAATTCTCGCTACAAACCACGATCTTCGCACGTTCCGGGGCAACCCCTTTCCGACGATATCCCCACCGACGGCAAAGCTTCAAGGCCGTCTCTACCGCCTCGGCTCCCGTATTCATCGGCAGAAGTTTGTCATAGCCGAAGAATTTGCAAGTAAATTCCATGTATTCACCAAGTATATCAGCATGAAAGGCACGAGACACGAGCGTAAGCCTCTCCGCTTGCTCCATCAGGGCCTTTACGATCTTAGGATGGCAATGTCCTTGGCTTAACGCCGAATATCCGGACAAGAAATCAAAATAACGTTTTCCCTCCACATCCCATACGAAAACACCTTCGCCTCTTCTCAGAACCACAGGCAGGGGATGATAATTGTGAGCACCATACTTCTCCTCACGGGTGATGTAATCTTCCGGTTTCATACTGCTACTGATTTAAATGATTAGCATACTGTAAGCGTTTCTTACCGTATATGCCAAAGATACGAAATAGGGGATTACAATATGTCACCGAAAGCATATGTTAAGAAACATACATTCATGCAGGTATTTATGAACGTAGATACGTCGGTTAACCAAAAAGGTGTTGTAAAAGGCTTCTTCCGCTCTTTTACAACACCTCTCTATCAAAATCAATTGGAACTTATAAAGTTGTCAAATAGTTCTTCAACGGATTGGAGTACATCTCCAATAGTTTCTTACGTAAGAACGCCTCATCCTTATTCGGAAGGACGATCTTGTCCAACTGTCCTTGTATATACTCCTCGAACTGCTTCTTATCCTTCGGTCCGTAATGCTCGTGGAAACGGCGAGTACCGTTCAGCCAATCATAAGCTACGTAATTACAAGGATAAAAACGATAGTTCTTATAGATCTCCCGGTCGATAACGGACGCGATAGCGCTTACCAGCTCATTCTTCTCCATATCCTTGTCCAGTTTAGCCAAGGAATCATTGATCGGGGAAGTAATCGTAAAGTGGACACGACCCTTATTGTTCAAGATACCCGTTTCCATGCTCAATAGATCATCCCGCTGGCATTTCACGAAATCCGGATCATCCCGCTTCATCTGAAATTCTTTCGCCTTCAAGAAATCGCAAGGATCAAACTCGTAGGAGATAGCGACCGGCACGATATTCAAATCCATCAAATTCAACAACAGATTGTCCTTATCACCGCCGATACTCAACATTTTTAATACGCTGCCCTGCGTACGATCGTCCGAATCCTTAGCACGTCCCTCACGCTGGGCGATCCATACAGACTCGTTCACATTCTTGATCGCATGATGGATATAGGCGGAAAGCGTCTTGCTGACCTCCAACATCTGACGAACAGAAACGCCACGCTTCACAATAAAACTATTGTTCAAGCGTACCAATGTCTCGATCCACGGACGGATTAAAAGATTGTCACCGATAGCGACCTGCGTCATACCATACCCCACATCATATAACATGACATTCAAGAAGGAGGCATCCAATACGATATCCCTATGGTTCGAGATAAACGTACAGGCCGCCTTATCTTTCGGCAGACGGCTACGCCCTGAGATAGTAAGCGAGAAAGTAGTATTTTTCGCCACCGTCATTACAGCATCATAGGCCAGAGTAGATTTAAACTCCTCCTTCGTCTTGCAAGCACGCATGGCAACTGAGAATTCCTCCCAATTCAAATTCGGCTTTATGTAACGTAAAGCCCGCTCGAAATCCTCATTGGCGACCAATTTTTCAATCGCGTCCTTCACCTCACTGTTGTTCAGCGGACGGATGTCGTCGAAATTAGGGGAAACTGTTTCTGTATCCATATCTATTCATTTTGTTTTTCTGTTTTTGAGTTCGTCTTCAATAATGTCTGTCATGACATCCTTTATATCCAATCCCGCCGCACGTACTTGCTGTGGGATAAAGCTGGTAGCCGTCATTCCCGGTGTCGTGTTTATTTCCAGTAAGACAGGCTCCCCGTCTGCCGGAATAATATAATCCACACGAATCAGTCCTTTGGCGCCCAATATATCGTAGATCCTTGATGTCTTGCGCTGTATCAACTCCGTCAACTCGGCGGAGATACGGGCCGGAGTGATCTCGTCCACCTGCCCGTTATACTTTGCGTCGAAATCGAAGAATTCGTTATCCGTAACCACCTCGGTCAAAGGAAAGACAACCTCTTTACCCTCCACCTTATAGCAACCGCATGTCACTTCCGTTCCATCGATAAAGCTCTCAAGAATCACCTCACGTCCTTCCCCAAACGCCTTAGCGATAGCGGGCTGGATAGCGGAGACCTCTTTCACCTTCGTCACGCCAAAACTACTACCCCCATCGTTTGGTTTCACGAAAATAGGTAAACCCAAACGAGTCACGACTTCTTCGTCCGTAATAGTCTCACCCTTGAATAAATGAATGGATGCGGCAATTTTTACACCAAAGTCTTTCAAGTAATGATTGCATACGTATTTATTGAATGTCAAAGCGCTCACCAGCATCCCGCAAGACGAGTAAGGCATACCGATCATATCGAAATATCCTTGTAAACGTCCGTCCTCGCCCGGAGTACCGTGTATCGTTATATAAGCGAAGTCAAAATGCCTCGCCACGCCATTCTCCTTGAAGCTAAAATCATTCTTATCAATTGGTGTATGTTCCCCGCTAGGAAGTATAACCGCCCACTCATCCCTCTTAACGATGGCAATATATAAATTATATTTGTCTTTATCAATAAAAGAGTAGATTCCGTCCGCACTTTTTAATGAAATAACGATCTCGGAGGAATCTCCCCCTGCTACGATAGCGATGTTCTTTTTCATTTTTATAATTCTTTAGTGTTCGCGTATACACGCCATCTGTCGATCAGCTGCTGCATATCGGAAGGAATCTCGGAATCGAAAAACATCTCCTCTCCCGTAGTAGGATGAACGAACCCCAACGTCTTAGCATGCAAGGCCTGACGTGGACAAATAGCGAAACAGTTTTGCACGAACTGTTTATATTTAGTAAAAGTTGTTCCTTTCAAGATATCATGTCCGCCATACCGCTCATCGTTGAAAAGCGTATGACCGATATATTTCATATGTACACGGATCTGATGCGTGCGCCCCGTCTCCAGACGGCACTCCACCAAACTCACGTAGCCCAAGCGTTCCAATACGGTGTAATGGGTGACGGCAGTCTTGCCTTGATCGCCTTCCGGGAAGACGGTCATTTGCATACGGTCACGAGGATCACGACCGATATTTCCCTCGATACGCCCCTCATCCTCTTGAACGATGCCCCATACCAAGGCACGGTATTTACGTTTGGTTGTCTTGTTGAAGAACTGCAGGCTTAGGTTACTCTTGGCCTCCGGGCGTTTAGCCACCACCAATAAGCCCGACGTATCCTTATCGATACGGTGTACCAAGCCTAAACGAGGATCGGAAGGATCATAATAGGGATCATCCTTCAAATAATAAGCCAAGGCATTCACCAACGTACCGGTATAATTACCGTGACCGGGATGTACGACCAAGCCTGCCGGCTTATTCACCACCAGCAAATCATCGTCCTCATATACTATATTCAAAGGGATATCTTCGGGGATAATCTCCAATTCCCGGCGTGGGCGATCCATCACGATAGAAACCACATCCAAAGGTTTCACCCGGTAATTACTTTTCACCGGCTTATCGTTCACCAAGATACAACCCGCCTCAGCCGCCAATTGGATGCGGTTACGGGTAGCGCCCATCATACGGTCTACCAAGAACTTATCCACCCGGAGCAGGGATTGCCCCTTGTCCGCTACGAAGCGGAAATGCTCATACATCTGGCTCGACGATGTTTCGTCTTCTTCCGGCATCAACAGGTCGTCTACCTGTTCATCATCCATATCGTCCAAAAACTCGTCCATTCCTTTAAAACCAGTTTTCTATATCACTATCCAATGGTTCTACCGGAATACTATCCAAAGCCAATGAGTCGGGAAGCATATTCGGATCGCCACTGCTTACTTTCAATACCAAATGAGCGGTCAACGGTACATGTTCCCCTTTGAGCAAGGTACGCCCGTTTAACTCCACCCCCATCGCCAAATCTTTATAATCGCCCGGCACATACTCTATCTCGACCGACGAGAAGCCACGGGCCCGCAGCAAGGCATACGCCTGACGGAAAGATAAGTCTTCCACCTCCGGTATCACGGCCATCTGGGAGGTCAACGCGTTAATCGTAACAAAGACGATCCGCCCCTCTTTCACCTTCGATCCGACACCGGGAACCAACTCCACGATGGAGCCCGGAGCCACATCTTTCGAGAATACGGAATCGATCACGTTATAGCGTAGCTTATTATTCCCGAAAAACTCGGCGGCGTCCTCTAGCTTCATTCCTTTCACGTCCGGAACGACCACCGCTTGATTATGGCGGGTATAAGAATCCAGCCACGCCAGCACGCCATAAACAACGCCGCACGACACGACTATCACCAACAAGAGATTGATGACAAACGGATTCTTTATCAGTTTTACAAAAAAGTTACTCATTTCACGTATGTATTTGTAGGCGGTTCAAAAGTAGAAAAAAAACGGCATATAGACCAATATCCACCAGAGCAATACTACAAAAACAAAGAAAGTAAAGGCTTTTTAGGAAAAAACCTCTACTTTCTTTATAAATCTTTAGAACGTGACTAATTATCCGTTGTATTCGTCAGATACCGTTAATTTAGCTCTGCCTTTAGCACGACGAGAAGCTAATACTCTACGGCCATTAGCGGTAGCCATTCTTGAACGGAAGCCATGCTTGTTCTTTCTTTTTCTGTTGGAAGGTTGGAATGTTCTTTTCATCTTTCTATATTATTTATTATTATTCGCATACTTATTCGGGCTGCAAAGATAGAGCCTTTTTTTTAATAAACAAAGGGTTGCGCAATTTTTTACACAAGAACCTTTGATATCAGACCAAAGCAAGTTAACTGCATGGGGCAAGTAAGTTAACGTCATCGGCAAATGAAGAAAGCGATGCCGCCCATCTCCTTACGGAATAAATGGCATCGATAAAGCACGAATGCTATATGAGGTAAAGGGCCGGGGAGGAGGTGCAGCCTACGTGTAAAACAAATTCAATCCATTGTGTGCTGCACGCTCCCCGCATCCGTCATTCACATGATGGATGGGAACCCATTATATTATCTCATATTCACAAATACATAATTACTGGTACTACTTTTCGCCAAATCAGATACAGACATTTCCGCAGTATACGTACTTCCCCTATATGTGTGTGTAAACGTTATTTCATCATCTGCATACACGGATACTTTATCCAATATTATTCTAGAGCTACTATTAGTTCTAATTGCTGCTCCTCCACCACTTGATATGGAATAAGTGATTGTTACATTACTTCCCACATTGCTTCCATTTCTTCGACATTGCAAATAGAAAGTTTTCGTCTCTTTAACTTTTTCAGGTCTAGTATAACTCAAATCAGAAACAGGATTGAATAAATCAGCCTTTAAAATAACATCATCTTCACCATCATTTGCTGTATTCGTTTTAAATTGAATAACCTTCTCTTCAGGACTAAATATCTGATCCGTATAGACGTAGTACCAATCGCTCGCTCCGGTCGTTTCCAAACGAACACCGGGTTCTACCGCATACAGTTTTTTAGTATATATCTTATATTCAATGGGGAATAAGGATTCATCAATATCTTCCGGTATCGAGAATTTCAGATAAGCATCTTGCTTCTGACCTGCGGCAATTTCATTTGTACCCGTTCCCTCCTTCACGTCTTCAAATCTCGGATTGATAAAGTTATAAGGGGGACGTAAGACCAATTTAATCTTACGCTGCAAATTACCTCCTACCACGTAGAAATACGCTATTTTCTCACCGGAGCCAGGAGCCGGCTTTATATTGGCTGTAATCGTTATCGTCTGATTGCCAGAAGGTATCCAAGAAGGATAACTTAAGTTGCCATCTACGACATCCGACATTCCCTCATCCGGAACCACACTCAACTGCCCTGCTCCCGCATATGTCGCAGTCATCGACAATGTGTTAGAAGCCCCCGTAAAAACGAATGTCGTCTTTGTAACATTCAAGGCCTCGCCATCATAAGTTATATTCGGATACTTTTCCATAATAGCCGAGGCCGTGATATTATTATCCGCTATCACATTTTCATCTATAACCTCAGCCCACGTAGCTCCTTTTCTGGAAACGCTCTTGACCGTTATATTAAAGGCATAATTACGAACGACATCATAAACACGAGTTACCTTATCATTCTCATCCTTTACGGCAAGGTCAATCTTATAATATGTATAGGTATCGTTACCAGCAAATTGCGCCTTAATAATAACAAAAGTCGCTTTCTTATCTTGGTTGTAATGTTCAAAAGTATACACAGATTCACCCGACTTCGCATATCTACTAGCATCTGGCTCATTCTGGGGCGCATAAAAATCTTGATTTGGAATATTCAACTTTCCCGCATCTTTATAACCGATAGATGCCAACTGTGATTCATTATAAATGAGATAAGAAACATTTTTCAATTTCACAGCAGCCTCCGATGAGAGATTCAGCGTTATTTTGGCCCAGTTTCGTAGTAGTTCAACATTGTTGTTACCAGCATCTTCTAGATTATTGCTTATATTTTTCGCAGGAATTTCACTAAAAGTTCTCTTTCCCCAAAAGATTTGCTTATCTGTCGCTAACGAGGCCATTCCGCTTTCTTGGGAAGGGGTTAACGTTCCGTCATTGGCGACAAAATGGATGGTACGGGTTTCTTTTGAGATAGTAGCCGTATATCCATTGCCAGAAACCTCTGCCTTTACGACTGGAGATATAAACTCTCCGTTCTCCTTAAACGTATATAGATATAAGGACTCAACGCCTTTCTCCACATCCCCGGTCGCTTTCGTAATCTCAAGAGCATTCGGAGCATCTACAGAGAATGAAAGAGAAACCATTGATCCATCTGTCGGTTGAATTTCTATTTGTTCTATTTCCTCTGTCGCACATGAAGCGAGCAACAGCAATACAGAAAATAGAGTATATAATCTTTTTATCATAATTAGAGTTATATTAAATTAGTATATATCATAAACACAGCGAGCTCCACCATTACCGCTAAGTACTGTATTTGCATTACTAGCGCTATTAGATGTATTTTTCCCAAAATCATAATACCAAGGCTTTCTTGCTCCCCAATATTGACTACTTTGATTAAACAAATAATCGATTGCAGGAGAAGCTTCTTGTATTACATCCATAAATTTAAGTTCTGCTAATGTCGGCATTCTCCATTTGCCGGGAGGATAAGTCGCGCTCTTCCCTGTCTTCTTCGGATCTAAAGTCTCCCAATATGTAAGACATCTATCATGTGCCATTTGCCATGTATACGTACCTGCCGAAACTGCCGCATACCTTGATGCCGCAATAAAACGAGGAGAGATCATATTATTGGAAAGCTCATCATCCTTTGTCTCTACTTTTCCATTTACGACATGAGAAGGATCACCAATAATCCAATCTCCGGGAGCAATTGTTGTAATTGTAAACAGATTTGGATTAGAATAATAGTCTGCACTTGAATCTTTATTCCCTCCTTCAGACTTTTGCCCCGTCAGATATTGAGGTGGATATTGATCCACAATAATTCCTGAGACTTTCAAACCCTCTCTATTACTAACTCCAAAAACAAATTGCTTTGGGAAATAATTCTCTGGTAATTTACTCGTAATTTTAATATATCCACTCTTTCCTAAATCACTAGTTATTGATGGATACTGACTATTTCTTGGATAATAATATCCCGTACCTTTAGTAATAACATTTCCTTCTAATTCATACTTTTCATAAGTCGCATAAGACGGTTGATCAATCGTAATATTCGAGCTAGAAGCAAACTCAATCTTATACTCAGTGATATTCGCCATCACCACCTTAGTCTCCCTCACGAACAAATACTTCAAATCAGCGATAACCACATCCACTACAAACTTTTCCACACCTTCCCACGGTGTTGTAGATACCGTAAAGTTGATTCGTTGTGTCTTCATGGATATTTTACCTGTAAGCTCATATCTATTACCATGTATGATACCATTTGTCGTACATCCTTCAAGCTCTTTTGTCGGATTAAAATCCTCATATTTATATGAACGGTCTTTTTCTTCCTCGATTATATCCCCTTTTGTTACGTTTTGAATGGTCATATCCTCATTAAAAGTTGTCGTAACTTGTATCTTTTGTAAATCACCCGTCACATATATAGACAATGGGCTTGTTGTCGTATTCAACTTCTCATAGGTATAAAAAGGTAACGCAACGCCATTTTGCAATGTAATATCCTTTGCCGTAGAGAAAGCATCATCATATTGATTATCTCGACCAAGCAATATTAAATCTGATTTCTGATTGATATTCTTGACCGTAAGTTTAGTTACAGTATAGAACCACTGGTTGGTTACTTTTGTATCAGCTGTTGTAGACACAGTCTCCGGCTCTTCATCTACCGTAAACTTCATATCGATGCGTGCCGCTAATTGTGTCATCGGAACAGATATACTTGTCACAGCCGTATTTAGGTCATACGCAGCCAACTCCCCGACCTTTACCAAATTTGAAGCATCAAAAGTTCCACCTGAAACGGTTTCCGACAAACCTTTCAGGTTCTCATAAGTAGTCGTTCCCAATCTAGCCAAGTCCTCATAATGCGTTGAATTCGCAATCGCTACGATACGAACCTTACCTGTCTTTGCTTGTATATTATCAATTTTATAAGCAATCAATGTTTTTCCATCAATCGTTACGGTAGAATTGGGAATTCCCCCGTCAAACGCTACAGACTTGTACTCCAAGCACTCACCCACAGTTCCATTCGCCTCATTAAATATAGCGACCACAACATTATTCACTTTTACCTCATCCTCCGTCGAATATGTATACCCTTCAGCGATATCCCCTCCAGCTTTCGTCATCGCTGTCACTTCTCCCAAAGTAAGAGTCATAGAGAATGAGATATCCCGCCCGTCCTCATTTCCTCGCTGAACTTCTTCTTCCGAGTTACAGCTCGTGAAAAGCAGTCCGACAAACAGCACTGATAATATATTCCTTATTTTCATAATCTTGTATTTTTATTTTACCCGTTTACACCTTAATTATCTTCCATAGGAATGGATATGGTATTATTCAACCAATCTCTTGTATAGCAAAGTAGTTCTGTCTCGACCTTATCTCCAATAATAGTCATATTGACAACCAAGCGATAAACATATCCGGATTTTACACCATGCAAAATATTCCCCTCCTTATTGATCACAAACTGCCTTGTCGTTCTTTCCTCGCTATTTCCGACCTTAAACCGGACTTGTATTTTCACTTGATCACTTTCTGCCGCCGCCAGATTCCGGAACGAGTAAAAAGACAATACATTTTTATTCTCTACAAAAGAATAAGTTGACGGAAGCTCCGATACTCCATCATATACCTCCACATTACACGTCTTATTCTCCTGCAAATAAGTCGCATTTTTATGAGTTTGCTCATTTGTCGTATAACTCTCAGGATTCAAGTTCAACAGATCCACTCCTGTAACAGTAATCTTCTCTTGAACAGATGCTCCTTGAAAACCAGAAACATTAAATTCCGCAAGTTCTATACGAGCGGTTAGCTGAGAAAGAGGGACTGGACCAACTTCTAAAGGTTTTTCCAATGCTTCCCTAATTGTCGCATAACCGGCAAAGTTGGAATCAAAATTGATATTCATTTTCCCTACTTTAACTAAAGCATCCTTATTATCCTGTATTATATCGTTTATATCACTTTCCGATTGACAACCCGCAAACGATTTAGAGCTATTAGCGATTACCATTACGGAGTAAGGGCTAGGCTTTTTCACTTTCACGATTACTTTTGCCCAGTCATCTTCCGTGCCGTTTTTCTTTTTAACGATATAATTCTCGCTATTTACAAACAGCCCTTCCATTATCGAATTGACTTGCCCACCCTCAAAAAAAATCAATGTACAATTATCAATCTTTGCCTCGTCCATGGAAGCAGGCAATGTCCCTGCGCCAGACAAGGATTTTGTCTCCAAAGAAAAAAGAGAAACTTTCATAGAAAGGGCAACCTCTCCCTCCTCTATCACAACACTCCCCGAATGTCCTTTCTCTATATCCCTCAGCGCATCATCATCCATTGAGCACGAGACCGCCAGCAGTAACAAGCAGATACTTGAGATTATCGTCTTTATTTCCATATTCTTATATTTATTCGTTCAACTTCCTTATTCTTGATAAAAGACATTAAGATGGATTGAGTTCAGATAGGACTAA